>VFQO010000013.1_pt1 | contig 264438 bp, 254 predicted proteins | sample 3512331 | NCBI WGS metagenome assembly VFQO01 (sample SAMN10412371, study PRJNA504923) | tailings metagenome | isolation source: Replicate 3 from Balatoc abandoned mine | place: Philippines: Itogon, Benguet | collected 2017-08-28 | reverse complement strand
CCAGCTGGCCCTGGCAGGACGAGGCGCTGAGCCTGGCGCTGCACAAGCCCAACGTGTGGATCGACCTGTCGGGCTGGAGCCCGAAGTACTTTCCGGCGCAGCTGGTGCAGTACGCGAACACGCTGCTGAAGGACCGCATGCTGTTCGGCAGCGACTACCCGTTGATCACGCCCGAGCGCTGGATGAAGGACTTCGACGAGGCCGGCTTCAAGGACAAGGTGAAGCCGCTGATCCTGAAGGAGAACGCCAAGCGGCTGCTGCGGCTGGGCGCCTGATCGGTGCGCATCGGGGCGGACGCCGGCCCAGCGCGCGGGCGCTTGAAGCCGAAGCCTAAGTGAGCACACGCACGCATCAGCGTGTCGAGTGCATCACGTCCCACCCCCCGGCCGCGCACAAATGGGCCCGAAAACCGTGGCATAGCGCACTACAGGGAAAACCCTGATGGTCTACATTGTGGTCAGGGAAAACCCTGAACTTTGCTCTCACGAGGAGCGCCACACCATGACCCCGATCCTGCAATTCCTGAAGTCGCTGCTGCCCGTCGTCGAGTCGCAGCGCGACCGCGACGAAGCCTACCTGGCTGAATCCGTCGACATCCACGACCTCGAACGCCGCATGCGCAGCATCGACGAGCGCGGCCGCAACCGCAACGGCGGTATCGCGCTCGGCCTGTATGCACGCTGACGGCTGCACCTTCGCCCTGCCTCTGGGGGCGGCCGTCGGCGCGCTGGTGCACTGGCCGTTCGACGCGCTGCGCCTGCAGCACGCGCAGGCGGTGCAGGCGGGGCTGGTGCGCAAGTCGCTGCTGGAATCGCGCGATTTCGAACACGGCCTTGCGGCGCTGGAACGCTTGGCCCTGGGTACGCTGGCGCGGCACAACTGAGGCCTTCATGGCGCTGGAGCGTCACTGGACGCTCCACGGCTGCGGCAGCCTCCGCGTGTTCAGGCGCAGCGGGGCGTGGGCGCGAACCCGGCGCCGCACGCCTGCACCATCCATCACATCACCCGGGCCTGCTGGCACGACAGCACGCCGAACAGCGTCTGCATCGCGCCGCAATCGGCGCGCGGTCCAGCAGACGGCATCTTGGTCCTGTCCGCTCGCTTGGCAGGCCAGACGTTGATCTGGGCGTCATGAACCTCCGACTGCACGACAAGGGCACGCTCGGGCGATGGGTCGACACGGCATCGTCACATTGCACACCGATAGTTGGTGAAGTGGCGATGGGCAGTTGGTGCGGCGCGTGTCGGAGTGCAGGCGCGAGAGCAGTTGTCCTGATGCACGGCTGATTGGGAACAACGATGAACGCTGGAGCTCGTGTGGATACCGACTTGACCGGGGTGGCAGACAGCGGCGTGCACACGCCGCTCGCCGAGGCCCCTCCGCCGCCGACGCTGCGCGGCTCCCCTGCGGGAGACGAAGCAGCCGGATTCCACGACATCGTGCTGGCACGACTCTGTCAGGACCGCGCGCATGGAATCCCTGCGGACCTTGACATTCCTGACGGCAAGAAGTTCGTCCATTACTGTCCTGCGTGCCGACTCAAGAGCGTTGCCTTCGGACGGATGGTGTCGACATAACGCGCTCGCGGTCGTCAAAGACTGCGAACCTCACGCCCAGATGGTGCGCGGTGGTGGAACTGCCGGATTCTTGGAGGATGGCCTCGCCTCGTACAAAGGCACCGCCGCCGCTGGACCGAAACCACTCGCAATTCCAATCAAGACAAGCACTTGGCGCGCACAGGCCCGCGGTGAAGCGCAGCCGTCCGCAGTCAATGCCCGACCCACCTTCGCGTGGATGGAGGCCGTGCGTCGCCGTTGGCGCCCGCCACGGTCGTCCGCGGCCCCGCCAGCATTTCGGTAAACCTGCCGCTGCCTTCTAAGCGCCGCTGCTCATCCAAGAACCCCCCACGACGATCGGCCGTGCGAGAGCACCATCGATCACAGGCACGCCGTCTGCCAGCTTGCGCGCAGCAGTGAACGCGCGTTCTGAGTCCGCGTATGCCGCGACGAAGCGCAGCTTGGCCTCGTTGGGGTCCCGAGTCTTCAAAGAACGCTTGAACTCGCGGCCGAGCGCGGCACGAAGCGCGTCGGGCACTTTGCGCCGGATGTAGAACATGCCGGTCTTCGGGTGCTTGTATGGCTGTGTCATGAAGGACCACCGACGGCCCCGCCGAACCGGGGTTGCGCAGTGCTGCAAGAGTGTCATGGTGTACCAATGTGGTGTACCAATCCAGCAGGTCGGCGCAGCCTAGAACGTGAAAAAGCCCTTGAATCCGTTAAGAATCAAGGGCTTACGTTCTTGGTGGCCTGGGGCGGAATCGAACCACCGACACGCGGATTTTCAATCTTGGTTGCTTGCCTTCTCGCCGATTCCTGGCAGTTCCCAAGTCGTTGATTCTTCTAGTCGAATAGTCGGTTTCACGACTCGCACTGTTCCAGCGCCTTCCAGCATTTTGTGTAGTTTTCCGCGCCGGATTACACAGGAACTACACCAACGCATCCAGGGTCGGTCTACCCCGTCAAAGCGTAGAAAAGATGCCAGTACCAAGCGGTGCGGGTCCGCGCTTTCTCAATGCAGGCCAGGTCGGGCAGCTTCAGGGTGTCGTTCCAACACATGCCCACTTGCATGGCGTACCGCTCGTTTCCCACCCGCACCAGTGCAGCCGATAGCCACACGATCAGCAGGACGGCCACGACCAGGCCGATACGTTCCCTTTTCATGGGGTACCTCCTCCTCTGTGTGTCGCCCACCAGTTCCACTGGTGCCACCGGTTCGACACCAGCTTACAGCCTGTGCCGCTCGGCCTGCGCCTCCATGTCGGAGTACCGCTGGCGACGATCTGGTGGCAGTTCCTTGGCATAGCGTTTAAAGAACCAGCCCAGACCTGCTCTAGACCAGCTTCCGCGCCGCCCACCAAGACGCGGTAGACCTCCCGCCTGTAGAGGTCTGTCTTGCTGCACGCGGTCGCGGCTTCCCGGTTGGAGCAGTTCGGCCAGGTCCTGCTTGGATGCTCGCACGAATGGTTGCCCGCTTTCGGGTGCGTCGATTTCGTCCAGTCTGACCTTGTGCCGGCGGTTGTTCACGTAAAGCAGCTTGATGGTGTCGCCGTCCGACACCGCAACGATGCGGCCCTTGATTCGGTGCGTACCTGCGTGCGTACTGACATCTGGGCCGACCAGGCACAGCGCCGTGAACATTGCCTGTTGTCGGTTCCTTTTACACATAAGTAGAGCGATCAGCCCCTCCTGCCTCGTACGGCCATCTTTGGCGCACGATTTGCTTTATGAGTAGTGAACGGATGGAGCAAGATGATGCAGGCACTTTGGAAACTATGCGGTTTCGCCATGTTCACTGGGCAAGCGCGAAAAGTCATGTTGTGGTTGGCTGTACTGTTCACGGCGCCGACATATGCCGCCCCACTCATCTATAGCGAAGCGACTGACGGAGATCTTCAATGCCCCCCATACGCGGGAACGGCATTTAGCGGTCAATATTGCATAGGCCAGGATGCCCTAACAACACTTTCACTTGGTTTTGGCGCGAACTTGATTCAGGGCACGTCGAGTCTGGTTCCGGGGATTGATTCGGACTGGGACGGGTTCTGGTTCACGTTGCCATCTGGGAGCAGGCTCACCAAAGTCGTGGCGTACTTTGATGCGCCGGAGTTCGCGGTGTGGACCTGGGATTTATCGATCGGCCAAACAACTATCCACAGCACGCCACCTTGTGGTGTCGTTACATGCGGAGTTCTTCCGCAGATGACGCCAACAGAGATATTCGATGAGGACATGATAAGTGGGTGGATGTTTCGAAATCCGGGGTTAACTAGCCCAGTATTCAGTCTCGCACCATCGCAAATGTGCTGCTCAAACTTTCTCCCGGGATCTGGATTGAACCCCCCGCCTTCGGCCTATCCGGTGTATGGCGATTGGTCGTTTACGGTATTTGTTGAGATACCAGAACCCGCGACCATTGCGCTGGTGAGCGCGGCCTTGCTGGGTATTGCAGTGACCCGCAGACGCAGCGCGCCAGTGCTTATGGCGCGACGCGATCCGCCAGATTTAGTGCAGAAGCCGAATACCGTATAGATCATCGGTACAGATCAATCCCGTCCAGCCGCTCACCCAGCAGGCCCAGCTTTGCCACCATGCCCGCCAGCGCCGCGTTGACACAGGAGTCATGGCTGGCTTGCAGCCGCTCGAACGTCCGCCAGTGCATTCCCTTCGGCTTCAGCCCGTTGCCGTTCAGGATGCCGGGTTCCCAGCCCAGCCGCCGCCGGATCGTGTCCGCTCGCCGGGTTGCCCGGTCGTCATCGGCTTCACGCTGGCTTCGGTAGGCCAGGCCGTTGCACTGCCGACAGGCGAACACCCGGCCGCCGTGTAGCACCGCCACGCGCCGGCCGCAGCCGACAGCCGGGCACCTCCACCACACACGCCGCCCGCCGAACCCGCAGTTCGTCCAGTCAAGCGCCACCGCGTAGTTCATCGGCTCCCACTCGCCGCCGTTGAGGTGGCGGTTCTGATTTCGATAGTTCAGCACCACGCGGTCAGCTTCGACACGCAGGCCGATGGTCGCCGTGACTTCGTCGTTGCACGTCCACTGCCAGTTGAACCACCGGCCTGGCGTCAGCAACCCGGCCCGGTTGATCTTGCGCACGTCGAGCGGCCGCAGGTCGTCGGTGCAGCGCCCGCCGCCTTGCCTTCCACTGCCGAATCCCCCCATGCTTTGCGCCCTCTCAGGATTTACCGAAATCATCCGGCAAGTTGACCAACTCTTGCGCCGCTATTCGGTCGTCGATGGACCGCTAACCCGCGCCGTTGCTAGGTTTTCGATGGTTTCCACGTTACGCACCTTTTCGGCCAGTTCAGCGGCCACCAGCGCCTTGATCCCGTCCTTCCAGCCGCGTTCTGAGTCTGGAAACTTCGCTGAATGGATGGCTTCGCGCGCCAGCTTGTCGATCAGCGGATCGGCGCCGTTGAGTTGCTGCACAACCACCGTCAGTGGGGTGGGCGCTCTGCCGACTGGCTTGCCCATGAGGTACTGCGCCAGCCATGCTCTCGCCTGAGCATCGCCAGCCTGGGCCAGCGTCCGCGCGTTGCTGACCACCGCCCGCCAGTCGTCGAGCGTGACTGTTTCCAGCAGCACGCCCATGTAATCGCCTTCAGTGCGCCGGTGCGCCGCGTGGCCCCGGATCAGTTCCTGTTGCTTCTTCCGTGCCATGCTCGAACCCCGTTCGTGAAAGTCGCCACCGCTCAAACCAAACCCTTGCGCAGCCCAAAGGCGCAGCACCGCTGCAAGACGGTTTGCACTGGCTCAAGCCGCCGATCCGCACCAGGTATGCGCCCTGTTGCCGCCGCCAGGCATCGGCCCGTATCGCCCAGCCATGTGCATTCCAAGCACAGCCGCCGGTCGTCGCGGTCGCGGTCGCGCAGCGTCAGCCGTTCCGCCAGGTCGTCGGCGTCGGCGCGGCCCAGCAGCGCGAAGCGTTCCGTGCGCGCCGTGAAGGCCGCCATCTCGGCTTCATCCCAGCAGGGGGCATGACACCTATCCGCTTCATCGCTTGCCAGCCTGTGGGGCCGATCAGCGGCCGCCGTGGGCATCTTGCCGATGAAGGCCGGGCACGCTGCGCCGTGTCCGTCCGGCGGCCACACAATGCTGAAGCCTTCTTCCGCCGTCAGCAGCCCAGCGGCCACCGGCTCGCCGCAGGCGCCGCGCCGCGGCAGGTGCAGACAGCCGGCGCAGGGGTTGATGCCCGCGCCCGTGGACTTGCCCGGCGCGTCTTCACGCTCGAACGGTGCCATCGCCGCAACCTGCGCCGTTTCAGTGGGGACAAGTGGGGACACCGGGGACACTGCGCCAGCGTTGAACTCTTCGGCGTCCGTCTCCTGGGGACAGGCCGGGGACACCGGGGGACAGGCCGCAGGTACGGCAACCACCAGGTCAGCCGCCAGCGCCACCGTCGCTGGCTTGTCCCCGCTTGTCCCCGCGCCGGGCTGGGCGAGTGGGGACGCGCAAACCCGCGTGGATGCTGGCGTCCCCGTTGTCCCCACTTGTCCCCGCGCTTTCGCGGCAGGTTGCGCCAGCGCGGAGAAGTCGAGCTTCATTCGGCGGCCGCCCACTTGTTGGTGAAGACGTACACCCGCGCCGTGCCGATGCCAGGCAACCGGGGTTTCTGTGTCGGCCGGCCGTCGCCGCCGGGCACGATCCAGCCTTGCGCCAGCAGGCACCGCGTGGCCGCTTTCAGGTCGAAGCCGGCGCAGACGTCACGCTTGAAGGCTTCGGGCAGCACCAAGTACTCCCGTGCGTCGTCCATGCCAGTGCGATAGAACCCGGCCCGGTTGATGATGCGATGATCGACGGCCGCGGCTACGTCCTCGAAGCGGCTCGCGCCGTGCGTCTCGAAGAACCCACGCACCTGCTCCAGCAAGGCCCGATCCTCACGGTTGCCCGTGCCCCCGAAGGAATCCAGCCATGCCACAAAGCACCGGCTCGCCGCGTGGGTGGCTTCGCCTTCGGGCCAGCCCGTTACGCCGTAGTGGGCGGCAAGCTCGCCCGCCACTGCCACCAGGCCGAACCGTTGCGCCACGCGCAGCACCTGCCCAGCCGCACCCGCCGGTGCGTTCTCAGCGACGAACTGGCGCACGCCGCCCGTGATGAAGTCGGCCAGCTTGTCGCGGTCGTTGACGATGGCCCGCAGCCACGCCACGCCGGCCGCGCCGTGGTGCCGTGTTGCCGCGTCCTTCAGCGCCAGCGACAGCGCCGCTGGGCTGGCGCAACCGTTCAGTGTCTCGAAGGCGCCCAGCCCTGCGCCCGCGTCAGCTTCGACATCGGCCAGGCGGATTTCCTGCCCAGCGTTGACCTTGCGCCCGATGCGCGCCATAAGTGCCGACAGGGATTCTTCGCCCGCCGACAGGAACAATAGCCGCCAGCTTGCTGCTTGCCGCGCCGTGCCGCTGCGCGCCGCCCGCGTCTTGCCCTGCCCGTTCGCCAGCAGGTAGGCCGCTTCGCCGGCTTCCTTCGGGTCTATCTGGCTCAGTTCGTCCAGGATCAGCAGGCCGTCGTTGTGCAGCGCCGCCAGCCCTTCAAGCCCGTTCGCCGTAGCCCGCCACAACCGGGGATACGCGACAGGATCACCCCACACGGAAGCCGCCACCTTCAGCGCCGTGGACTTGCCGATGGACGTGCCGCCGCGAATGTGGAAACCGCCGGAGTCTTCGCCCGCCACGTTCGCCAGCGGCCCAGCGAACGCCACCGACAGCGCGAACACCAGGCGCGAGTTGCCCTGCGCCAGCCGCGCCACCGTGTCGCGCCAGTCGTCGGCCGTGCCCGCCATGCTGTAGGCCGGTTCGATGGCATGCGAGTTCTGGAACACCACCCGCTCGCCGCGCTCGCCGATGGATTCCGCCGGGGTGACGTACACCGTACCCTGCCAGCCCAGCCGATCCACGCACCGCGCCCGGTCCGTCACCGGCCACACCTGCACATAGGACGCCAGCAGTTCACGCGCTGCCCGGCCCGGTGCGATGGCAAGGCCAGCTTGTGCGAGTTCGCGCCGCACGTCGACGCCGTCGCCTTGCAACAGTTCGAGCGGCATCGCCCACTGGTGCCGCACGCCGTCAGCATCGCGCCATTCGAGCAGGCGGCCCCATGCGTTGCTCTTGGCATCGCGGGTCGCGGCCACCACCGCCAGGCCACCGCATATCCACTGCGGCATTTTTTCCAGGCCGGTGTTTCCGTCCTTTGCGATGTAGAACACGCCGCGCTGGGTCAGCCTGAAGCGGCCGCCGCCGAACTTGCATTCAGGCCCGGCTTCGGCCGCCGCAGGCGCGGACGTTGCAGCTTCGGCACGGCTGGGCGCGGCACCACCGGGTTCTTCGCCTTCATCGGCCCGTGGCGGGTCGTCGTCGGATTCGCCGGGCTTGCGTGCGCCTTCGATGCAGCGCCGCACCGCGTCCAGGCCGGCGCACTGGTGCAGGTCGTTGAAGTCGGTGGACTTCTCTGGCCGATCCACGCCGAAGTCGGGCACGGCCAGCAGTGCGCCGTTGGACAGCGCCGCTTCGGTTGCTTTGCTAATTCCAGGGTTGCCAGCCGTCAGGTAGTCGTCATCGGCGCACACGATCAGCCGCAGGTCAGGGTGCTTCTTGTGCAACGCCTTCGTCACCCCCGCGAGGTTGCCCGCGTCGAAGGCCACCGCCACCGCGTAGCCCGTGGCTTCGTGGATGCTGGCGCCGGTGGCGAAGCCTTCGGCAACGCACAGCACGCCGTCAGGCTGGCCGATGTCGAAGTAACACCCCGCCTTGCGGCCGCCAGTCAGGTAGCGTTTATCGCCGTCAGGTCCGATGAACTGAAGCGAATGAACCGTGCCATCACCATCGCGCAGGGGCAGCACAAGGCGGTCGCCCTGCAAGCGGGCACCGTGGGGTTGAATGCCCTTGCGGTCGGTGTAGGGGTGCGAGTCACAAGGCGCCGCATCCTCGAACACGGACAACGCACGCTTGCGCGCCGTGGCCTTCCGCCTGGCTTCCTCAAGCTCGCGCTCGCGCCGCAGCATGTCCCAGCGCAGCCGGTGGGCGCTCTCTTCGTCAGCGGTCAGGGTGCGGCCGATATCTGCCCGCCAGGTCTCCCAGCCGCCGCCGTCACGCCAGTTCTGGAACCCGCCGGCCGGCACCTTGCCAAGATGCAGCACATAGGCCGCGTCACCCTTGCCGCCGCGTCCTTCGGTATCGCACCGATGAAGCCGCCCATCCGCGTTGACCTCGCCGTTCTTCGGCACGATGCCGCGCCGAGCCAGCGCCGCCCGGAACTGATCGACGGGTTCAAGCATGTGTAGTGGCCCCCACCTGTTCAGCGAAGGCGCGCACGGCCGCGATATCCCGAAGCTCGCGTACTAGGCCCCAGCGGGTGACGTAGAAGCGCACCGGCCCGTCATCGCCGTGGGTGCGACTCAAGACATGGCCCTTCAGCGCCAGCAGTGCCCGCAGGGTGACAAACGCCTTGTCCGCGCTGGCGCCGGTGGCAGAATTTCGGGGTTCGTTTTGTTCTCGGCTCTGTGCGGCTTCCGCCGCCGGGGCCGATTCTTTTTGTGCGTTCAGCCCAGCAGGCGCGACAGCATCGGCAACCACCGATGCAGCGCCAGCATTGCCGCCACTTGAAGCCGCTTCAGGTGCAGCCATGCCCGGCGCGTGGCCGAAGTGAGGGGCGCGCATCGCCCGTTCACACCGTCGCCGTTTGCTGCGCCTGCGCCGTGCTGACCACGCGGCCACGCTGAAGCCATGCGTCCAGGTCTTCCCGGAAATAGAAGATGCGGCCGAGCTTCACGAACTTCGGCCCGGTGCCGTTGCACCGTTTCATCGCCAGCGTCTTGACGCTCAAGCCGCAGTAAGTCGAAGCGTTCTTCGGGTCCATGCGCCCATCGGGCAGCACCACCACGTCAGCCGTTTGAACCGATCCCGTCATGTTGACTTTCCGGGTATTTACCCTGTGTGTGAAGACAGCACAAGTCTCGCCGGGAACAAAATGTATTGCAATAGCACACAGGTGCGCTTAGACTTTCGTGGACGGCTCTAGAACTTTCGACGCGAAGGACACGGGAATGACGGAACAGGAAATGCGCAAGGGCGGGGGCGGCAAGCTCTCGCGCTCAGAAACCGTCACGGTGCGGCTTGACCCGAAGTTGCGTTATCTGGCCGAGCTGGCGGCCCGCCTGCACCGGCGCACGTTGTCGAGCTACATCGAGTGGTCGATCAAAGAAGCGCTCGACTCCGAGACCCTGCGGAATGACGAAGGCATGCGCCACACCATCGGCACCGAGGCCGAGTTCCTGTGGGACGTGGACGACGCAGACAGGTTTGCAAAGCTCGCGCTGCGTTATCCCCACTTGTTGACGCATGAGGAACAGGTGCGGTGGAAACTGATCAGGGAAAACGGATACCTGTGGAAAGGCTCCTACTCCGGCCGGCAGAAGGAATGGACGTGGACGGTCGATGAGTCGTCGTTCATCTTTCAGCGCCTCCGGGAACACTGGATTGCCTTCTGTGGCGTCGCAGACACTGGCACAGGACATCACACCTTGCCGACGTGGGAGAAGACAGACCCGAACCCGCCGCCACCCGTCCGTCCGGGCTATGGTTCAGCGCCGCCGCCGCGTAGTGCGCCGCCGCCGCGTGGTGCGCCGCCGAGGTCAACGACGGGCTTCGACGATATGGACGATGACATTCCGTTCTGACCAGGGGTAAGCATGGCAAAGACCTTCACCAAGCTGACCCGGCCCGAAATGCGAAAGCTCGCGCCCGGTGGCAAGATCAACGAACACGGGATCACGTTCGAGAGGTCAGCCACCGGTGACGGGGTGTTCACCGTCAACATCATGGCGGACGGCCAGCGCATCCACCGCGTCGTCGGCCGCGAGTCGGACGGCACCACCCGCACGCAGGCCGAAGCCTTCATTGAGAAGGTGCGCAGCGACGCGAAGAATGATCGGCTTGCACTGCCGAAGGGCCGCAAGGTTGCGCTCGCCCTGCGCGAAGCTGCCACGAAGTACCTTGATCGCCTGAAGGTCGAGGGCGGCAAAGACCTGAAGATGAAGCGCCAGCGGCTTGACCTGCACCTTGTGCCGTTCTTCGGGGACTGCCCGTTGAACAAGATTAGCGGCTTCGACATCGAGCGGTACAAGCACCAGCGCCAAAAGGAACCGGTGTCGGTGCGGCCGCGTGGCAAGACCATCGTCCGCGCTGCCGACAAGATCAGCAGCGCGAAGCCCAGCACGATCAACCGCGAACTGGCCGTGTTGTCGCACCTGTTCAACAAGGCGGTCGAGTGGGGATGGATGGATCGCCGGCCCGCAAAGATCAACCGCTTCAGCGAAGGGCACGGCCGGATCACCTATCTAACGGTCGATCAGGTGAACCGGCTTGTCGAGTGCGCGAAGGCGGACGGCAACCCGCAGATTTACCCGTTCATCGTCATCGGGCTTGAAACGGCCATGCGCAAGAGCGAGATTCTTTCGATCCGCCGGGAAGACATAGACCTTCAGCGCCGCGTCATCTTCATTCCAGAGGCGAAGGCCGGCGCACGAGAACAGCCGATCACCGAGCACCTGGGCGAGTTTCTGGCGTCCTACGCGGACGCGCTGCAACCCGGCAACCCGTGGTTGTTCCCATCACCAGGCGCGAAGGCCGGGCACACCGTGGACGTGCGCAAACCGTTTCGCCGCGTCGTCGCCGCCGCCGGGCTAGATCCCGATCAGATTCTTCGGCACACGCTGCGCCACACCCCGATAACCCATCTTGTCCAGGCCGGTGTTGACCTGCCAACCGTGAAGCGGATCAGCGGGCACAAGACGCTGGCAATGGTGGAGCGGTACTCACACCAGAACGGCACGCACATTCAGGCCGCGATGGACAAGCTCCAAGCCCGGTTCAAGCTGGCGTCCTAACCACCTGCCTGTTGGGGCGACTGTTCTCTGGCACTTCCGCTAGCAGACCTATTGGTACTCGATACGTAACAGCTTAGCTGGACCATTCCAACCAAGCTGAACGCGATTGAGCACATCTCTGCCAAGCAAACCTGCGTAGGAGTGATTGATAAAGGCTGTCGCCATCATTGCCAACGGGTCGAAGCGAAGTGTGTTCGGGGTAGCGATTCCACCCAGTACCAACTGCACATCGTAAACAGCGCAGCGGTGTGCCACCCCATTCGTCGATGAAGAGTGATACGCGGTCGAGCCTGTGGGCGTAAGTTCAAGCGCTCGCATCAGCGCCTCATCAACGAGGGAGTTTGATGCCCCCGTGTCCACCAAAAAGGAGGCAACAACGTGCGGAGGCACAGGTCGCTGATGCCGGAGAAGTACCCGACGCCGAGCATCACTCACACCAATGTGAACGTCCAGTACGGCCCCAACCGAGAGAATCGGTGAAGTTAAGCTCCGCACGGACCAATGTCGCGCGAGAAGTGCGCAGTTGCCTCTTCCGCGGCAATCTGCTTGACAAAGAACCGATCAAGTCCGAACTGGTCGTACGCCCAGTTCAGTGCTCGCTCATAGGTGGGGAAGATCTCGCAGATCTCACCACCATGAACAACCACAAACTTGCCCTCGTTCTTCGTCAGCATCTTCGGAAGCGCCGCCTCGTACGCTTGAAGGTCAGCATCTAGTGAATGCATTCCGTCTCCTTGTTCGCGGATCGTCGTGAATGTGCTTGAGAGGTGCGTCATTGGCAACAGCGAAAACATTGACGCGAACGACCGATGCGAATCGACAACATCCACCTTCGCGCCTCTCGCGGCGCGCCGCCCCTTCTAGGTCGGTCCGGCTGGTCTGGCCTGCGCACAACACGCAAAAATCTGGCGCGATTACACAGGAAGTACACAAAGCACAACGGCTTGCAGTGCGCGAACACATGCAAGCCGTTGATTCATATGGTGGCCTGGGGCGGAATCGAACCACCGACACGCGGATTTTCAATCCGCTGCTCTACCAACTGAGCTACCAGGCCGAGCCAGTGAGTATAACCCGGGTTCTGGCGCCGCTCAAACCAGGCCACGCTTGTTGCGCGACAGGTCCACGCCCAGCTGCTTCAGCTTGCGGTACAGGTGCGTGCGTTCTAGGCCGGTCTTCTCGGCCACGCGGGTCATCGAGCCGCCTTCCTTGGCCAGGTGGAACTCGAAGTAGCTCTTCTCGAACGCGTCGCGCGCCTCGCGCAGCGGGCGGTCGAGGTCGAAGCTCTGCTCGGGCTGCGGGCCGCTGGGTTGCTGCAGTGCCGGCATCGGCATCAGCGTGGCATGCACCATCGCATCGCTGCCGGGCAGCGTGATCTCGCGCAGCGCCGGGGGCGGCGTGGCCGCGCGCAGGCCGGGCTTCACCAGTGCCTGCTCCACCGCACGCAGCAGCTTCTGCAGCGTGACGGGCTTTTCCAGGAAGGCCGTGGCGCCGTACTTCGTGGCTTCCACGGCGGTGTCGATGGTGCCGTGCCCGCTCATCATGATGACGGGCATGCTGAGCTGGGCGTTGGCGCCCCACTCCTTCAGCAGCGTGATGCCGTCGACGTCGGGCATCCAGATGTCCAGCAGCACCAGGTCGGGCCGCAGCAGTTCGCGCACAGCGCGGGCCTGGGCCGCGTTCTCCGCCAGCTCGACGGTGTGGCCCTCGTCGGTGAGGATCTCGGACAACAGCGCGCGGATGCCGAGCTCGTCGTCAACTACCAGAATCGTGGCCATGGGCGGGGGTCAGTGCACCTGCGTTGCGTCACCGGTCGCCGGTGCGGGACCTTCGTGCGGGCCGGCAGCCGGCGGCGCGAAGTTCGAAAATGATAACGAAACTCGGGCCCCGGCGATGGGGGCGTCGGGCTCGTCGCCGGCCTGCACGTTCACCGCACGCAAGCGCGCACCGTGTTCGTCGGCAATCTTCTTCACCACGGCCAGCCCCAGGCCCGTGCCCTTGGCCTTGGTGGTGACGTAGGGCTCGAAGGCGCGCTTGAGCACTTTCTCGGGGAAGCCGGGGCCGTTGTCCAGCACCGTCAGGCGCAGCGCGCGCAGCTCGCCGTGCTCGCCGCGCGCCACCGCGGTGCTGAGCTCGACATGGCCATCGTCCTGGTCGCCCACCGCGTCCAGCGCGTTCTGCACCAGGTTGTGGATCACCTGGCGCAACTGCGTCGCATCGCCCAGGATGCGCGGCGGCTGCTCGGCCAGCCGCAGCCCGAGCACACCGCGGTCGTGGGCGTGGCCGTACAGCGCCATCACCTCGGTCACCAGCGCGTTCAGGTCGAGCGGCTTCATCTGCGCCGCCGGCAGCCGCGCGTAGTCGCGGAACTCGTTGACCAGCGTCTGCATCGCCGCCACCTGGTTGACGATGGTGGCCACGCTGCGGATCAGCAGGCTCTGGTCGTTGCCCTCGAGCTTGCTCTCCAGGCGGTGCTGCAGCCGCTCGGCCGAGAGCTGGATCGGCGTCAGCGGGTTCTTGATCTCGTGCGCGAGCCGGCGCGCGACCTCGGCCCAGGCCTGGCTGCGCTGCGCCGAGACGACCTCGGTGATGTCGTCGAAGACCATCAGCCGCTGGTCGCCCGGCAGCGGCGCGCCGCGCACGAGCAGCGTCAGCGTGTTGCCGTCGCCACGGCCCAGCTCGAAGGCGTCCTGCCACTGGTCGCGCTCGCCGGCCTCGGGGCTGGTGGCCAGCAGCTCGTAGCGCTGGTCGACGCTCTTGGCGAATGTCTCCAGCTCGGGCAGCTCGCCCAGGCGGCGGCCGCGCCAGGCGCTCAGCGGCAGACGCAGGATGCGCGTGGCGCCCGGGTTCACGGTGTCGATGCGGCCTTCGCGGTCGAACACGATGACGCCGGCCGTCAGCGTGTCCAGGATGGTCTGCAACCGCGTGCGTGCGCCTTCGAGCTGCGCCACGCCGCGTTCGACCTGCTCGCGCGCGTCGGCCAGCTGCGCCGTCATCTGCGCGAAGCTGCGCGTGAGGCCGCCCAGTTCGTCGGCCGATGCGAACACCGGTTTGGGCTGCAGGTCGCCGGCCGCCACCTGGCGCACGCCGTCGGCCAGCAGCAGCAGCGGCCGCGCGAGCTGGTTGCCCAGCAGGATGGCCAGCAGCACCGAGCCGAACACCGCCAGGATCAGCGCCAGCGTCAGCGTGCCGATGTACATGCGGCGCAGGCTGTCGCGCGCCAGCGCACGCTGCTGGTATTCGCTGTACGCGGCCTGCACCGCCAGCGCGTTCATGGCCAGCACGCGCGAGATCGGCTGCACCACCATCAGGAAGCGGTCGTCGGCCGGCGCCAGACGGATGTCGGCATTGGGAATGCGCGCCAGCGCCCGCACGCGCGGGCCCTTGCCGCCCTCGCCCGCGTTCGCCGCGGCGATGGACTCCTCGTCGAGCCCGTCGACCTGGCTGCCCATGCCCGACAGCCGCGCCTGCCGCAGCAGCAGCAGCCCGGGCCGCTCGGGTGCCACGGCCGCGGTGCCGCCACCGGCGGTGAACAGCACCTGGCCGTTGTGGCCGAGCAGGCTCACGTCGCGGGCGCCGATCTGCTCGCGCAGGCGTTCCAGCGTCAGCGGGGTGATGGTGCCGCGTTGTTCGGCCAGGCGCTCGGAGGCCACGCGCGTCTTGGTGCCGATGTCGGCAACCAGCGCGTCGAGCGTGGTCTTGCCCAGCGACAGGCCGGCGTCCAGCGCGCCGGCCACCTTGACGTCGAACCAGGCCTCGATACTGCGCGAAACGAACTGGTAGCTCACGGTGTAGATCACCAGCCCCGGCAGCAGGCCCACCACCGCGAAGATGCCGGCCAGCTTGATGAGCAGCCGGCTGCCGAACTTGCCGCGCCGCACCCGCACCGCCAGCCGCAGCATGGCCAGCAGGATGACCAGCACCAGCAGCGCCGCGACCGCCACGTTGACCCAGAACAGCCAGACGAAGTGGCGCTCGTAGAAGCCGGTGCCGGCGCTGCTGAAGCTGAGCACGAAGGCCAGCACCAGCGCCGCGCCGGTGATGGCCACCAGGCTGACGATCCAGGCCCAGCGGGCCGACTTGGTCATGCCAGGCGCCTCAAGGCTTGTCGGCGTCCAGCCGCAGCACGCGCTCGGCGCCGATCGCCCACTCGTTCGGGCCGCCCAGGCCGATCTGCATGAAGCTGGGCAGCTGCGCGGTGTCGAGCTTGTAGGTGAACTCCAGCTCGTAGCGACTGTCGGCGTCGAGCTGCGCCAGCTCGGCGATGCGCCAGCCGCCGCTGCGCGAGACGGTGGCCATCGCATCGGCCAGCGACGGGTAGCTCTGGTGCAGCCCGCCCAGGCTGACGCGCCAGGTGTTGGTCAGTGGCTGGTAGGCCACGCGCCACGAGCGCGTGACTCGCGCCACGCGCTCGTCGCGCCAGTACCAGCGCTTGCGCTTGAGTTCGGCCTGGGCCACGAAGTACACCGGCACGCCGCGGTGCAGCGCCTCTTCCACTGCGCGCGGCAGGGTCACGCGGGCGGCGAACTCCAGCGTCAGCCCGCCGTCGCTGCGCGCCAGGTCCAGCTGCGCCAGCTCGACCGGCTCGGCCCGCAGCGGCGGCGCCGCGCCCAGCGCACCCAGCAGCAGCAGGAGCCCCAGGCCCTGCAGAAGACGTCGGCGGACCGGAACTGGGGGCATGGGCTGGGGGCGTGCAGCGGCTCAGGTCTTGTGGATCAGGGCGTAGAAGAAACCGTCCTGCAACGCCGGGGCCACCCCGGGGAGTGCAGTGGTGGCATTGTCGGCCAGTGGCAGCAGATGGCCGGGCGAGAGGGGATCCAGCCTGGCGGCCTGGGGCCCCTGGCGTTGCAAAAATGCATCGATCTGCGCCGACCCCTCGCTCCTGAACACCGAACAGGTGGCGTACAGCAGCCGCCCGCCGGGCGCAAGCAAGGGCCACAGCGCGTCCAGCATCTCGCCTTGCAGGCGTGCCAGGGCGGTGATGTCGTCGGGACGGCGCAGCCAGCGCACGTCGGGGTGGCGGCGCACGATGCCCGAGGCGCTGCAGGGCGCGTCCAGCAGGATGGCGTCGAACGGCCGGCCGTCCCACCACGCGGCGGTGTCGCGGGCGTCGCCGGCCTGCAGCCGGGCACGCAGCTGCAGGCGGTTCAGCGTGTCCTGCACGCGCGCCAGGCGCACCGGGTCGCTGTCCAGTGCGAGCATGTCGCACTCGGCCAGCTCCAGCACGTGTGCGGTCTTGCCACCGGGCGCGGCGCAGGCGTCGAGCACACGCGCGCCGGGTGGCAGGCCGGCACCCACCAGCAGCCGCGCTGCGCGCTGCGCGGCGGCGTCCTGCACCGAGACCTCGCCTTCGGCGAAGCCGGGCAGCAGCGTCACGGGCACCGGCTGCTCCACCACCACGGCCTGGCCGCCGAGCGCGGGGTCGGCCAGCACGTGCGCGGCGCGGCCCTGCGCCGCCAGGCGGTGCACATAGGCCTCGCCGCTGCCGCGGCGGGCATTGACACGCAGCGTGAGCGGCGGGTGTTCGTTGTTGGCGGCCAGCAGCGCCTGCCACTGCGCGGGCCAGTCGTGGCGCAGGCGCTCGATCCACCACAGCGGATGGTTGAACGCCCCCAGCGGCTGGTGCCGCGCCGCCGCGACCAGCGCCTCGCGCTCGCGCAGGAAGCGCCGCAGCACGGCGTTGATGAAGTTGGCCGCAGCCGGCGTGCGGTGGCGCGCTGCGTTCACCGCCTGGTCGACCAGCGTGTGCTCGGCATACGGCGGGTCGGGCACCGGCCACAGCAGGGCCACGGCGGTGAGCAGCAGGGCGTCGACGTTCGGCGGCGGCACTTTGGGCGCCACGATGTTGCGCACCTCGGTGGCGCCGCCCAGCCAGCGCATGGCGTGGAAGCTCAGGGCCCGCACGCCCGGCCGCGCCGCAGGCGGCACCTTGGCCAGCACGTCGTTCAGCGAGCGGCCGCTGCGCACGGCCTGCACGGCATCGGCTGTCAGGTCCAGCAGGTGGGCCAGCGGCAGCGACGTGGGGGCGGTGTTCACGCAATCCAGTCTAAGGCCCGCAGGGGCGCCGCCGCCCGGCCGTGCACGAAAGTCGTGCGCGACGCACAATGGTCGGTCCGCCGCTCAGAAACCCGCTCATGCCCAAGAAAGCCGCCGAGGCACCCGCCCGCATCTTCCGCAGCGAAGAGGAACTGGCGGCGCTGCCGGTGTCCGAGCGCATCCGCTACCGCATCGTCAGCGCCGACCGCCGCTACCACGCCAACGACAACATCGCGGCCTTCGTGCGCGAGGGCGAGCTGGCCGAGCTGAAGTCCGAGGTGCAGGCCAAGCTGCAGGAGGTGCTGCGCGCGCTGGTGATCGACACCGACGGCGACCACAACACCAACGAGACGGCCAAGCGCGTGGCCAAGATGTACATCGACGAGGTCTTCGGCGGCCGCTACCGGCCGATGCCGGCGGTCACCGAGTTCCCGAACGTCGAGCGCCTGAACGAGCTGATGATCGTCGGCCCGATCACCGTGCGCAGTGCCTGCAGCCACCACATGTGCCCGATCTTTGGCAAGGTGTGGATCGGCATCCTGCCCAACGAGCACAGCAACCTGATCGGCCTGAGCAAGTACGCGCGCATCGCCGACTGGATCATGAGCCGGCCGCAGATCCAGGAAGAGGCCGTCACGATGCTCGCCAACGAACTGCAGGACCGCGTGCGCCCCGACGGCCTGGCCATCGTGATGGAGGCCGACCACTTCTGCATGCACTGGCGCGGCGTGAAGGACACCGATTCGGCGATGGTCAACAGCGTCATGCGCGGCGCGTTCCTGAAGGACGCCAACCTGCGCCGCGAATTCCTTTCCCTGCTGCCCCGCAAACAAGGCTGAACCACCATGCTCGTCCGTCTGATGTACGCCAGCCGCGCCGTGCCCGCGGTGGACCAGGAAGAACTGCTGTCCATCCTGCGCAAGAGCAAGGCCAACAACCCCGCGGTCGGCATCACCGGCGTGCTGTGTTTTTCCGAGGGCATCTTCCTGCAGGTGCTCGAAGGCGGGCGCAGTGCCGTGAACCAGCTCTACAACCGCATCGCCGCCGACACCCGCCACACGCAGGTGGAACTGCTCAGCTACGAAGAGATCGGAGAACGCCGCTTCGCGGGCTGGAGCATGGGCCAGGTCAACATGGCGCGGCTGAACCCGGCGCTGCTGCTGAAGTATTCCGAGCGCGCCACGCTGGACCCGTACGCCGTCTCGGGCAAGGTCTCGATGTCGCTGTTCGAGGAACTGCTGGCGACGGCTTCGGTGGTGGGCCAGCCCTGAGGCTGTTGCTCAGGCTCCGCGTCACAGCCGGCCGGCCGGCTTGAAGCGGTACAGGTCGGCCAGCAGGCGCGTCGGAAACAGGCGCACGGCCTCGTTGTAGGTCGAGGCCGCTTCGTTGAAGAGCTGGCGCGCAAACGCCAGCCGCGCCACGCTCTCGCGCAGCACCTCGGCGTGTGGCGCCACCGCGGCCTCGTGCCGCACCTCGTGCTGCTCCAGCAGCGACAGCACGCGGCTGGCGGCCGAGGCCATCGCCGCCTCGCCCGCCAGCACGGCCGCGGCCAGCCCCGGGTCCACCGGCCGCACGCTCAACGCCGCGGCCGCCGCACGCACTTGGCGGTCGGCCGCCAGCAGCGCTTCCAGCGCGTTCTGCTCGGCCGCCAGCGGCTCGCGCAGCGCCAGCACCAGCGCCGTCACGGCGTCACCGCGCTTCTTCAGCACCTCGTCGACCAGTGCCCAGGCGCTGGCGATGGCGTTGCGCAGCCCCACCAGCCGGTTGTAGGCGCCCACCATCCAGAAGACGAGCACGGCGGCGCCCACCAGGACGGCGATCTGGGTGTTCGACATGCCCGGCATCCAGCCCCGACGGCGGCAGCGGCGGCGTCAGCCGCGCACTTCGCCCTGGCCCAGCACCACCCACTTCATCGACGTCAGCCCCTCCAGCCCCACCGGCCCGCGGGCGTGGAACTTGTCGGTGCTGATGCCGATCTCGGCACCCAGCCCGTACTCGAAGCCGTCGGCGAAGCGCGTGCTGGCATTGACCATCACGCTGGCCGAGTCGACCTCGCGCAGGAAGCGCATCGCGCTCGGGTGGTTCGTCGTGAGGATCGCGTCGGTGTGGTGCGAGCCGTGGCGGTTGATGTGCGCGATGGCCTCGTCCAGGCTGTCCACCACCTTGATGCTGATGATGGGTGCCAGGTACTCGGTGTCCCAGTCGGCCTCGGTGGCGCGCACCACGCCGGGCAGGCCGCCCAGCAGCGCCGCGGCGCGGCCGTCGCAACGCATCTCGACGCCCTTGGCCGCGAACACGGCGCCGATGCGCGGCAGATAGGCCGCGGCCTGGCGCTCGTGCACCAGCAGCGACTCGGCGGCATTGCAGGGGCTGTACTTCTGCGTCTTGGCGTTGTCGGTGACGGTGACGGCCAGGTCGAGGTCGACCTCGGCGTCGACGTAGACGTGGCAGTTGCCGTCGAGGTGCTTGATGACGGGCACCTTGGCCTCGGCGCTGATGCGCTCGATGAGCCCCTTGCCGCCGCGCGGGATGATCACGTCCACGTGCTCGGGCATCGCGATCAGCCGGCCCACGGCGGCGCGGTCGGTGGTCTGCACCAGCTGCACCGCGTCGGGCGGCAGGCCGGCGTCGGCCAGCGCGGCCTGCACTTCGTGCCACAGCGCCAGGTTGCTCTGCAGCGCCTCGGAGCCGCCGCGCAGGATGCAGGCGTTGCCGCTCTTGATGGCCAGCGAGGCGGCCTCGATCGTCACGTTCGGGCGGCTCTCGTAGATCATGCCGAACACGCCCAGCGGCACGCGCATCTGGCCGACACTGATGCCGCTCGGGCGGCGCTTGACGCCGCTGATCTCGCCCACCGGATCGGGCATCGCGGCCAGCTGCTCGCAGCCCTCGGCCACCGTCTGCAGCGCCTGGGGCGACAGCTTCAGGCGGTCGAGCAGCGGGCCGTCCAGGCCGGCGGCGCGCGCGGCGTCGAGGTCGCGTGCGTTGGCCTGCTGCAGCGCCGCGTCGGCGGCGCGCAGGCGCCGGGCCAGGCCGCGCAGCGCGTTGTCCTTCGCGGCGGTCGGGGCGGCGGCCATGGCCGTGGCGGCGGCGCGTGCCTGCGCGCCCACGTGGGCCATGTAGCGGGCGATGTCGTCGATCTGCATGCGGCGATTGTCCCAAATCCGGTGCAGGGCCACGGCGCGGCGGCTCAAGTTCGTCGCGTGACCGCCGAAATCAGATCGAAGCGGCTCACACAGAACGCCGCCGCCGAAACCGAGACTGAGAGACTCCATGCCCGAACCGACCCTCCCATCAGCCACGCTGGCCCTGTCCGCTGCTTCCCACCCCGGCCGCGACGGCTTCTTCGCCTTCCATGGCATCTGGGCGCCGGGGGTGCGGCTGTTCCGCAACCTGCACTTCGCAGCCAAGGCGCTGACGATCTCGCTGGCCTTCCTGGTGCCGCTGCTGGCGCTGCTGGGCTGGCTGCTGCAGACGCAGACCACCGACAGCCTGCAGGCGCGCAAGGACTCCACGCGCCAGAACGTCCAGGTCGCGCACGGCATCCTGGTCTGGGCCCACGGCCGCGAGGCCGCGGGCGAGATGTCGCGCGAACAGGCGCAGGCCGTCGCGAAGCAGGCGATCGCGAAGCTGCGCTACGACGGCAAGGAATACTTCTGGATCAACGACATGGCGCCGCGGGTGGTGATGCACCCGATCAAGCCCGAGCTCGACGGCCGCGACGTCGGCGGCATGAAGGACCCGAACGGCCTGGCGCTGTTCAAGGAGTTCGTCGCCACCGTGCGCCGGGACGGCCGCGGCTTCGTGAACTACCAGTGGCCGCGCCCCGGCAGCGAGCAGCCGGTGGACAAGCTCTCCTACGTGCAGGGCTTCGAGCCCTGGGGCTGGGTGGTCGGCTCGGGCATCTACATCGACGACCTGCGCGCCGCGGCCAACGCCCGCCTGGCCTTCGTCGGCAGCGTGGTGCTGGTGGCGCTGCTGGTGGCGAGTTACCTGTTCCTCAGCTTCTACCGCGTGATGGACGGCGGCCTGAAGGAGACCCGCCGCCACCTGCGTGCGATGACCAACGGCGACCTGACCACCTCGCCCGCGCCCTGGGGCCGCGACGAGGCGGCGCAGCTGATGCAGGACCTGCGCGGGATGCAGGAAGCCATCCGCACCCTGGTGCAGCGCGTGCGCACGTCCAGCGACACCATCGTGCACACCAGCAGCGAGATCGCCAACGGCGCGCTCGACCTGTCGGCGCGCACCGAGCAGGCGGCTGCCAACCTGGAGCAGTCGGCGGCGTCGATGGAGCAGATCACCGCCACCGTGCGCAACAGCGCCGAGCACACCGCCGAGGCCTCGCGCGTGGCGCAGCACAACGCGCAGGTGGCCGGCGACGGTGGCCGCGTGATGCAGAACGTGGTGCGCACGATGGAAGGCATCCGCACGTCGTCGGGCCAGATCGGCGAGATCATCGGCACCATCGACGGCATCGCGTTCCAGACCAACATCCTGGCGCTGAACGCGGCGGTGGAAGCCGCGCGCGCCGGCGAGCAGGGCCGCGGCTTCGCCGTGGTGGCGGCCGAGGTGCGCATGCTGGCGCAGCGCAGCGCCGAAGCGGCGCGGCAGATCAAGGGCCTGGTGGGCCACAGCGTCGAGCAGGTGGAGTCGGGCACCGAGGTCGTGCGCCAGGCCGGCGGCACCATCGGCGACATCGTCACCGCGTCGCAGCGGGTCAACGAACTGCTGGGCGACGTGGCCACGGGCGCCCGCGAGCAGGCCGGCGGCATCGCGCAGATCGGTCAGGCGGTGCAGGAGCTCGACCGCATGACGCAGCAGAACGCGGCGCTGGTCGAGCAGACCGCCGCCGCCGCCGCCGCGATGCGAGAGCAGGCACAGCAGCTCGCGGCCGACGTGTCGCGCTTTCGCATGCCCGCCAGTGCAGGCGGCGGCTGACGGGGCCTACGCCAGCCAGCCCAGCACCGTCAGCCACAGCGGCGCCACCAGCACGAAGGCCAGCGTCGACAGCACGATGGTGGCGGTGGTCTCCACTTCCAGCGTGCGGTAGCGCTGCGCGAAGATCAGCGCGTTGCTGCCCGTGGGCAGCGCCGCCAGCATCACCACGGTGGCCAGCGGCGTGCCCGCCAGCCCCAGGCCCCAGTGCGCGACGACCAACACCACGGCCGGCATCAGCAGCAGCTTGACGACCGACACGCCGACCGCGCCGCGCAGGCGCGGGCCCAGGCCGTAGGTGGCCAGCGACAGGCCGATCAGCACCAGGCACAGCGGCACCACGGCGCTGGCCAGCAGCAGCAGCGCCTCGTCCACCGCCGCAGGCAGCGTGCCGCCCAGCGCGTTGAACACCAGCCCCGCCAGCACCGGCAGCACCACCGGGTGGATGATGGTGTTGCGCAGCGTCAGCACCAGCGTGCTGGCGAGCGAGCCGTGCTGCGCGGCGCGCGCCAGGTCGGTCTCGACCAGCGTGGTGGCCAGCGACAGCACGATCAGCGCGTGCAGGCTGATGATGGTGATGTGGATGGCCAGGCCGGCCTCTCCGAACAAGGCTGCGGTCACCGGCAGGCCGATCTGCAGCGTGTTGCCGAAGGTCGCGGCGAAGGCGCGCACCGCCGGCATCGCGCCGTGCGTGCGGCGCGACAGCCGCTGCTGCAGGTACACGCACAGCAGCACCAGCAGCAGCGGCACGAAGAAGGCCGCCAGCGTGCGCCAGGGCAGGGTCTCGAAGTCCACGCGCGCGGTGGTGCGGAACAGCAGCGCCGGCACGAAGATGCCGAACGCGGCGTTGCCCAGCACGCGCGCCGGGTCGCCAGCCTCGCCGGGCTTGCCCAGCCAGTGCTGGCGGCCGGCGATCCAGCCCAGCAGCACGGCCACCGCGATCGACAGCAGCTTGTAGAAGACGGCCAGCGTCATCGCGGATTCACGCGGCCACCTGGGCCAGCCACTGCGCCACGGCATCGGCGGGCAGGTCGATGGCCACCTGCTTGCGCCGCGCGCTGGCGCCGCGCAGCAGCCGCACGCCGCGCCGCGGCAGGCCAAGCTGCGCGGCCAGCCAGGCGATCAGCGCGTCGTTGGCCTGGCCGTCCACCGGCGGCGCCTGCAGGCGCACACGCAGCGCGCCGTCGTGCAGGCCGTCGGCACCGGTGCGGCGGGCACCCGGGCTGACGGCCAGGTCGAGCAGCGCGCCGCCGCCTTGCGGCCGCAGGCAGGGCCAGCCGGCGTGCATGCGCAAGCCCGGTCCGGGGCCTCAGGCGGCCGTCTTCTTCGCCGCCGCCTTCTTGGCCGGCACCTTCGCGGCACGCGGCTCGAACTCGAAGTTGACCTTGCCTTCCTTCGTGTCGTAGGCCAGGAAGGCCTTGAACTTGCGGCGCGTCTTGTTGCTGACGAAGTTCTCCAGCAGGCTGGTCTTGCCGGTGGCCAGCAGCTTCGTCATCTCCTCGCGCGGCACGGGCTGCTGCAGGATGATCTTGCCGCTCTTGAAGTCGCAGGTGACGTGCGCGCCGACGCTGTGCTCGCACACGTAGCTGCTGCCGTGCTCGTAGACGTGGCCCTTGCACTTGGGGCAGGCGCCCAGGCTCTCCTGGCTGCTGAAGTCCACCGGCTCGCCGTCGCCTTCGCCCTGCTTGGCGTCGTCGCCGAAGTCGAACTCGAGCTTCCAGTTGTTGATCTCGTCGTCGTGCACCAGGCGCAGCTCGGCGGTGAAGGGCCAGCCGGCCTTGGAGCGGAAGCCCTCCAGCGGGCCGATCTTGCGGTCGCGCAGGAAGGCCTCGGCCTCGGCGATCTCGAAGGCACGGCCGGCCGGGATCTTGGTGATGCTGAACTCGCACGAGGCGCCGCCCGGCGCCGAGCCGCCGCCGTCGCAGGCAAAGCGGCGGTAGTTCTCTTTCACGACGCCGCCGCAGTTCGGGCACGGCGTGGCGAGCGTCGCGTAGTCGCCGGGGATGGTGTCGCGGTCGTATTCCTTGGCCTTGCGCACGATGCGCTCGGCCATCTTCGCGATCTCGGCCATGAACACGTCGCGCTGCAGGCGGCCGTGCTCCATCTCGGCGAGCTGGTGCTCCCAGTTGCCGGTGAGGTCGGGGCGCGTCAGGTCCTCGATCGCCAGGCCGCGCAGCAGCGTCATCAGCTGGAAGGCCTTGGCCGTGGGCACGAGCTCGCGGCCGTCGCGCAGCATGTACTTCTCGGCGATCAGGCCTTCGATGGTCTGCGCGCGCGTGGCGGGCGTGCCCAGGCCCTTCTCGGCCATGGCCTCGCGCAGTTCGTCGTCGTCGATCAGCTTGCCCGCGCCTTCCATCGCGCTGAGCAGCGTGGCTTCGGTGTAGCGTGCCGGCGGCTTGGTCTTCAGCGCGTTGACGTCCACGCTCTCGGTGCGCACGGTCTCGCCCTGTTGCACGGCCACGAGGTTGGCGTCCTCGTCCTGCGCCTCCTTGCCGTAGACGGCCAGCCAGCCCGGATTCACCAGCACCTTGCCGTTGGTCTGGAACTTGTGCGCCACAGCACCCACGGTCACCTGGCTGATGCGGGTGGTGACCATGAACTCGGCCGGCGGGTAGAACACCGCCAGGAAGCGCTTGACCACCAGGTCGTACAGCTTGGCCTCGATCTCGGTCAGGCTCTTGGGCGGCTGCAGCGTGGGGATGATGGCGAAGTGGTCCGACACCTTGGTGTTGTCGAAGACACGCTTCATCGGCTTCACGTAGCCGTCGTTCAAGGCCTTGCGCGCGTGCATCGACAGCGTGCGCAGCGGGCCCGGCAGCTCCTCGTCGGACAGCATCTCCATCGTGTTCTTCACGGTGGCCAGATAGTCCTCGGGCAGCGCGCGGCTGTCGGTCCGCGGGTAGGTCAGCACCTTGTGCTTCTCATACAGCGCCTGCGCGATGGACAGCGTGGTCTTGGCGCTGAAGCCGAAGCGCGAGTTGGCCTCGCGCTGCAGCGTCGTCAGGTCGTACAGCAGCGGGCTGCTCTGGTTGCTGGGCTTGGCCTCCTCGGTCACGGTGGCGGGCTGGCCGCGCACGGCATCGGCGATGGCCTGCGCTTCTTCGGCGCTCCACAGCCGGTCGGCGCGGCGCTCGGCGTCGTCGTTCTTCTTCCACTCGGGGTCGAACCACTTGCCCTCGTACTGCCCGGCCTGCGCGTCGAAGGTGGCCTTGATCTCCCAGTAAGGGCGCGCCACGTGCTTGCGGATCTTCTCCTCGCGCTCGACCACGATGGACAGCGTGGGCGTCTGCACGCGGCCCACGGTGGTGAGGAAGAAGCCACCGTCGCGCGAGTTGAAGGCCGTCATCGCACGCGTGCCGTTGATGCCCACCAGCCAGTCGGCCTCCGAGCGGCTGCGCGCGGCGTCGGCCAGGCCGCGCATCTGCTCGTCGCTGCGCAGCTTCTCGAAGCCCTCGCGAATGGCCTGCGGCGTCATGCTCTGCAGCCACAGCCGCTGGATCGGCTTGTGCATCGGCGTCTTGCCCTGCCCCGCGTACTGCACGATCAGGCGGAAGATCAGCTCGCCCTCGCGGCCCGCGTCGCAGGCGTTGATCATGGCCGTGACGTCCTTGCGCTTGACCAGCTTCACCACCGCGTTCAGGCGCGACTTGGCCTTGTCGATGGGCGCCAGGTCGAAGTGCGGCGGCACCACCGGCAGGTTGGCGAAGCTCCACTTGCCGCGCTTGACGTCGAACTCCTCGGGCGCCTTGATCTCCACCAGGTGGCCCACGGCCGAGGTGACCACGTACTGGTCGTTCTCGAAGTGCTCGGCATGCTTCTCGAACTTGCCCGAAACCGGCGTGAGCGCGCGCACGATGTCCTGCGCCACGCTCGGCTTCTCGGCAATGATGATGGTCTTGCTCATGGTGTCCCACAGGTCCCTGGCGGGCGTCGCCGCTGGCGAAGCCGTGCCTACAATCGCTCTTCCTCGCGCGCACGCACACACGCGCACGCGCCCATGATTTCAATGTACCGAATGAAGACCACCGCGCAAGCCAGGGCCCAGAAGACCGCCGCCGCCAAAGTGAAACCGGTGGTCAGCCAGGCAGCGGCGCCGGCGCGCGGCCGCCGCATCCAGGTGCGCCAGAGCGGCGTGCACGGCAAGGGCGTGTTCGCGCTGCGCGAGATCGCGGCCGGCACGCGCATCATCGAATACAAGGGCGAGATCATCGACTGGCCCGAGGCGCTGCGGCGCCACCCGCACGACCCGAGCGATCCCAACCACACCTTCTATTTCAGCCTCGATGACGGCAGCACCGTGATCGACGCCAAGGTCGGCGGCAACGACGCGCGCTGGATCAACCACGCCTGCGACCCCAACTGCGAGTCCGACGAGGTCGATGGCCGCGTCTTCATCAAGGCCCTGCGCGACCTGCAGCCCGGCGAAGAACTCTTCTACGACTACGGCCTCGTCATCGACGAGCGCTACACGCCGAAGCTGAAGAAGGAATACGAATGCCGCTGCGGCAGCCCCAACTGCCGCCGCACGATGCTGGCGCCCAAACGCCGCTGATGCCATGCCCGAAGGCCAGCACCTCCAGTGGGGCGCAGAGGCGCTGTGGGAGCAGCTCGAGCCACTGCTGCCTGGCATCAGCGTCGAGGTCGTGGCCCGCACCGAGTCCACCAACACGCGGCTGCTCGACCGCGCGCGGCAGCACAGCGGCCTGCGCGACGCCCCGGTCACGCGCCCCGGGCAGATCGACGACGGCAGCCAGCCCGCCGACGCGCCCTCGCCCTACGGCCGTCGCGCCGTCGACACGCATCCGTGCCTGCTGGTGGCCGAGCACCAGACACGCGGCCGCGGCCGCCTGGGCCGCGACTGGCAGGCGGCGCCGGGGCGCTCGCTGACGTTCTCGCTGTCGCTGCCGCTGGCGCCGCGCGACTGGTCGGGGCTGTCGCTGGCGGTGGGGCTGGCGGTGGCTGACGCGCTCGATCCGCCGGCCGACCCGGCCGAAGCCACGCCGCCGCGCATCGGGCTGAAGTGGCCCAACGACCTCTGGCTGCTCGACCCGCCCGGCAGCCCCGTGCCCGGCCGCAAGCTGGGCGGCATCCTGATCGAGACCGTGGCGGTGGGCAGCCGCCGCATGTGCGTGGTCGGCGTGGGCGTCAACGTGCTGCCGCAGACCGGCACCGAAGGCATGAGCAGCGGCTTCGCCTGCCTGCAGGAGTTGCGCTCAGACGCCACAGCGCCCGCTGCGCTGGCCGCGGTGGCCGCACCGCTGGTGCGCACGCTGCGCCGCTTCGAGGCTGAGGGCTTCGCACCGCTGGCGGCGGGTTATGCGCGCCGCGACCTGCTGCTCGGCCGCGCCGTCAGCACCACCGCCCCCGACGCGCTGGAGGGCGTGGCCGAAGGCGTGGACGAGCGCGGCGCCCTGCGTGTGCGCTCAGGCACGCTGCACAGCCTGGTCAGCGGCGAAGTCAGCGTGCGCCTGCAGGACGGCACCGCATGCTGAGGGCGGTCGTCGCCGCCCTGCTGCTGGCCAACGTGCTGTTCTTTGCCTGGGCGCGCGGCTGGCTCTCGCCGGCGCTGCCGCCGCCGCACGCGGGCGAACGCGAACCCGCCCGGCTGGCGGCGCAGATCCGCCCCGAGACCATCCGTCTCGTCACAGCGCAGGCCGCCAGCGCCGCAGTGGCCGCCGCCAACGCCGTGTGCCTGGAGGCCGGCCCCTTCGGCGACACCGACATCGGCGTCGCAGAGGCCGCCGTGCTGGCCGCGGGCGTGCCGGCCAATGCCTTCGAGCGCCGCGACGTCGTCGGCAAGCCGGCCTGGCTGGTCTACATGGGCCGCTTCGCCGACGCGGCCGCGCAGCGCACGAAGGAAGACGAGCTGCGGCGGCTGAAGCTGGGCTTCGAGCCCGTCACCGCGCCGGCCGAGCTGGCGCCGGGCCTGCAGCTCTCGCGCCACGACAGCCGCGAGGCCGCCGACACCGCGCTGGCCGCGCTGGTGCAGCGCGGCGTGCGCACGGCGCGTGTGGCCGCCGTGCCCGCCCCGCCCGACCAGCACTGGCTGCGCCTGCCACGCGCCAGCCCCGACCTCGTGGCGCGGTTGCGCGGGCTGCAGCCGCCGGTGATCAGCGCCGGCTTCGTGCGCTGCCCGCGCGCTGCAGGCTGAGCGTCGCCAGCGCCAGCAGCGCGAGCCACAGCGCCGAACTGGCGCCGCCCCCACCGCCCGCTGGCGCCGGTGCGGGTGACGCCGGTGCCGCCGTGACGGTGATGCTGCGCGTGCTGCTGGCCTGCGCACCCTGGGCGTCGGTGACGGTCAGCCGCACCGTCACCGTGCCGGCCTCGCTGGTGTCCAGCACCGTGCTGGCAGCGTCGGGCGCGTTGCGCAGGCGGGCGCGCTCGGCGCCGTCGACGATCTCCCACAACCGCGCCACCACCGCACGGCTGGAGCTGCCGGCATCGAGCTGCACCGCCGTACCCGCAGCCACCGTATCGGCCGACGCCGTGAGGACGGCCACCGGCGGTGCCGTGCTGCCCGCCGCCGCGGCCACCGCGGCTGCCGCGTCCAGCAGCCCGGCGCCGCAGGTGCTGGTGGTGCAGTAGCACTCGATCTGCTCGGTGCTGCCCGGCGCCTGGCAGGCGGCCACGCCGGCTGCAGCACCCAGGGTCGGGAAGGGGCGCGCCGTGGACTGCAGCAGCGCGCGCAGCGCGGCCGGTGTCAGCGTCGGGTCCTGCGACAGCATCAGCGCCGCCGTGCCCGCCACCAGCGGCGCCGAGAAGCTGGTGCCCACCGAGTAGTTGAAGCTGTCGCTGTAGCCGTTGCTGCTGGCGGTGGTGGCGCCCAGGTTGGTGGTCGTCACCAGCGGGTACAGGCAGGCGCCGCTGGTGTTGACGCAGTTGCCGGCCGGTGCCGCGATCGCCACCTGCGGGCCGATGTTCGAATAGCCCACCTTGCTGCCGATGTGGCGCACGCCGCCCACGGCGATGGCGCCGGGGCAGTTGGCCGGGCTGGCCACCGCGGTGCCGACGTCGTTGCCCGCGGCGACCACCACTGCCACGCCCGCCGCCGTCAGCTCGGCGATGGTGTCGGCGTACACCGCCTCGCAGGCGCCGGGCGCACCCAGGCTCATGTTGATCACCTGCGCCGGGTGCGGGTTCGGCGCCGACGCGCCGGCCAGGCCGCCGGCCCAGCGCATGCCGGCCACGATGTCGTCGTCGAAACCACCGCACTGGCCCAGCACCCGCACCGGCAGCACCATCACGTCACGGCCGGCGCCGGCCATGCCGATGGCGTTGTCGCTGGCGGCGGCGATCAGGCCCGCCACCTGCGTGCCGTGCCAGCTGCTGTCGCCGGCGCCGCAGGGGCTGCCAGCGTCCGACCAGTCGCCGGGGTCGGTCGCATCGCCGTCGCTGTCGCCCGGGGTGTCGTCGGTGCCCGAGACGAAGTCGCGGCCCGGATGCAGCTTGCCGGCGAGATCGGGGTGGTCGAAACGCACCCCCGTGTCCAGCACCGCCACCGTGACCGCCGGGCTGCCGGTGCCGAAGGCCCAGGCACCAAGCGCATTGATCGCCGACACGGCCGTGTTGTCGGGCGCACGCAACGTCCACTGGCCCACGGCGGGCATGCTGCCGCGCTGCCCGGCGCGGAACAGCGGGTCGTTGGGCACCACCGCCGCCACGGAGCGGCGGCGGCTGACGACGGCCCATTCCACATCGGGCTGCGCCGCGAGCTGCTGTGCCAGCGCTTCCGATCCGATGCCCTGGGCATGCACGGCCTGCGTGCGCGCGCCCAGCACGCGGCCGTCGCGCAAGGCCAGCCCGAGCCGCGCGCCCAGCGCCGCGGCATGGCGCGGCAGTGGTGCCGCACGGCTTGCGCCGGCGGCGCGCATCAGCGCGGCCTGGCCGCGGAACTTCACGATCACACGCGCCTGCAGCGGCTCGGCCGGCGGTGCCACGCGCAGGCGCGGACCCATCTCCGCGGGCGCCGCCGCTGGGGCGGCGGCCTGCGCCGGCCCCAGCGCGCACAGAACCGCGCTCAGGGCCGCGAACAGCGGCGCGGCCAGGCCTGGCCCGCGGCGGCGCAGGTTCACTTCGCGATCACGCGCACCATCTCCAGCACCTTGTTGGAGTAGCCCCACTCGTTGTCGTACCAGGCCACGACCTTGACGAAGGTCTTGTCCAGCGCGATGCCGGCGTCGGCGTCGAAGACGCTGGTCATCGGCTCGCCGCGGAAGTCGGTGGAGACCACCTTGTCTTCCGTGTAGCCCAGCACGCCCTTCATGGGGCCGGCGGCGGCGGCCTTCATCGCGTTGCAGATGTCGTCCCAGCTGGCTTCCTTCACCAGCTCGGCGGTCAGGTCGACGACCGAGACATCCGAGGTCGGCACGCGGAAGCTCATGCCGGTGAGCTTCTTGTTCAGCTCGGGGATCACCACGCCCACGGCCTTGGCGGCGCCAGTGCTACTGGGGATGATGTTCTCCAGGATGCCGCGGCCGCCGCGCCAGTCCTTGTTGCTGGGGCCGTCGACCGTCTTCTGCGTCGCGGTGGCGGCGTGCACGGTGGTCATCAGGCCGCGCTTGATGCCGAAACTGTCGTGCAGCACCTTGGCCACCGGGGCCAGGCAGTTGGTGGTGCAGGACGCATTGCTGATGATGGTCTGGCCGGCGTAGGTCTTGTCGTTGACGCCGTAGACGAACATCGGCGTGTCGTCCTTGCTGGGTGCGCTCTGGATCACCTTCTTCGCGCCGGCGTCGATGTGCTTCTGGCAGGTGTCCTTCGTCAGGAACAGGCCGGTGGCCTCGACCACGATGTCGGCGCCGATGTCGCCCCACTTCAGCTCGGCCGGGTCCTTCACGGCCGTCAGGCGGATCTTCTTGCCGTTGACGATGAGCGTGCTGCCCTCCACCGCCACCGTGCCCTGGAAGCGGCCGTGCACGCTGTCGTACTTCAGCATGTAGGCCAGGTACTCGGGCTCGAGCAGGTCGTTGATGCCGACGACCTCGATGTCGTTGGCGAAGTTCTGCACCGCGGCGCGGAACACCATGCGGCCGATGCGGCCGAAGCCGTTGATGCCAACGCGAATGGTCATGATTTCTCCTTGGGGGTGTGGTCGATCTTGAGGCAGGGAACGGTGATGTCGGCGGTGTCGCCGAAGACGGCGTCCAGCGTGTTGCGCGGCACGTCGAGTTCGGCGTTGCGCAGCCACTCCAGCAGTGCGTGGCGCGGCGGGTCGTAGCCACCGACCGAACCCACCCAGTTGCGCATGAAAGGCTGGCGGTACATGAGCCGGATGTCGAACGGGCAGCCCATGTGGGTGGTGTCGAACTGCACGCGCTGCTGGCGTGCGCCCTTCACGCTGCCCATGAACTGCAGCAAGGTCATCGGCTTGAAGCCGTAGGCCTCGCCTTCGAACCGGAACTCGTAAAGCAACGACGCGTGGATCGGACCGCCTGCGTGGCAGGGCAGGCGCACGCCGGCCACCCACTGTTCGACCTCCGTGGCCAGGCGTCTGGCGCCGGGGCGCGCGGCGACCTGCATCACTGTCGGCGGTCCTGCCGCGTCATCGAAACGCAGCTGCACCAGCACGCGGCCCCGGACCTCGTCTCGCAACGCCCACTGCGGGTACTGCAGCATCAGGCTGCCGGACACATGCCGCATGCAGCCCAGCAGTTCGCGCCGCCGGGCATCGGCCACGTCCTGGCCCGGGCCGGCGTAGGCGTGCTGGCGGTCGGGCTCGAACACATACTCGCGCGCCAGCCGCACCGTACTGCCCGCCGGCAGGCAGGGCACACGCAGGCTGCGCGCGTGTTTGCGCACGCTGTCGACGAAGGCCTCGCCGCCTTCCTGCTCCAGCACCGTGATCTGCGGCGCGGCATCGGCAGCGGAGAACTCCAGCGCCAGCTTCACACGCCCGCGCTCGCCGGACTTGTACTGCACGAACGGATACTCGGGCAGCGCCAGTGCCGGGTCGCTGGCCGTCAGGCACTGCGCGGCCGGCGACGGCTCCAGTTCGACTTGCTGCGCCGCCGCGGCACCGCAGGCCAGCCCGCCGGCAGCGAGCAGCAGGGCACGCAGCAGGACAGGCAGGCGGCGCATGCCGGCGTGCCTCAGCCCTTGAGCACCTGCCGCACCACCGCGGCCACGTTCTCGGCCGTCAGGTGGAACAGCTTGAACAGCACGCCGGCCGGGGCGCTTTCGCCGTAGCGGTCGAGGCCGACCACGGCGGCGCAGCCGTACTTCCACCAGCCGTCGGTGACGCCGGCTTCCACCGCGATGCGCGGCACGCCGGCCGGCAGCACGCTCTTCTTGTAGGCCACGGGCTGGCGATCGAAGACGTTGGTGCTGGGCATGCTGACCACGCGCACCGCGATCTTCAGCTGCGCCAGCGCGGCCTGCGCGTGCAGCGCCAGCTGCACCTCGCTGCCGGTGGCGATGATCACCGCCTGCGCCTTCTTCTTCAGCCCCACCTCGGCCGGCTCGGCCAGCACGTAGGCGCCCTTGCTGATCTCGTCGAGGCTGGCCTTGGGCAGGTAGGGCAGGTTCTGGCGGCTCAGCAGCAGCGCGCTCGGGCGGCTGTTGTTGGCGATCGCCATCGTCCAGGCCACGGCGGTCTCGGCGGTGTCGGCCGGGCGCCAGACGTCCAGGTTCGGGATCAGCCGCAGGCTGGCCGCGTGCTCCACGCTCTGGTGCGTGGGGCCGTCTTCTCCCAGGCCGATGCTGTCGTGCGTGAAGACGTGGATGACGCGCCGCTTCATCAGCGCCGCCATGCGGATGGCGTTGCGGCTGTAGTCGCTGAAGGTCAGGAAGGTGCCGCCGTAGGGGATGAAGCCGCCGTGCAGCGCCACGCCGTTCATGATGGCGGCCATGCCGAACTCGCGCACGCCGTAGTTGATGTGGCGTCCCGGCTTGCCGTCGTCGGTGACCTTCGGCGCGCCGGCGGCGTCGAAGCGCAGCGCCGGCGTGCTGCTGGTGTTGGTGAGGTTGCTGCCGGTCAGGTCGGCACTGCCGCCCAGCAGTTCGGGCATGGCCTTCGTGAAGACCTCCAGCGCGATCTGGCTGGCCTTGCGGCTGGCGACGGTCTCGGCCTTGGTGTGCGCGGCGATCACGGCGTCCACCGCGGTCTGCGCGAAGCCGGGCGGCAGCTCGCCCTTCATGCGGCGCGCGAACTCCGCGGCGAGCGCGGGGTACGCGGCCTTGTAGGCGGCGAAGCGCTCGGCCCAGGCGGCTTCGGCGGCGTCGCCGGCGGCCTTGGCGTCCCAGGCGCCGTAGGCTTCTTCGGGAATGACGAAGGGCTCGTGCGGCCAGCCCAGCGCCTCGCGCGTGAGGCGGATCTCTTCGGCGCCCAGCGCCTCGCCGTGGGCCTTGGCCGTGCCGCCGCGGTTCGGCGCGCCCTTGCCGATGGTGGTCTTGCACACGATCAGCGTCGGCGCCGTGGCCGAGGCCCGCGCCTGCGTCAGCGCGGCGTCCACCGCGGCGACGTCGTGGCCGTCGATCGGGCCGATGACGTTCCAGCCGTAGGCCGCGAAGCGCTGCGGCACGTTGTCGATGTACCAGGGCGCGACCTGGCCATCGATGCTGATGCCGTTGTCGTCGTACAGCGCCACCAGCTTGTTCAGCTTCCAGGCGCCGGCCAGCGCGCACGCCTCGTGGCTGATGCCTTCCATCAGGCAGCCGTCGCCCAGGAAGGCGTAGGTGCGGTGGTCGACGATGGCGTGGCCGTCGCGGTTGAATTCGTGTGCCAGCAGCTTCTCGGCCAGCGCCATGCCCACCGCGTTGGTGATGCCCTGGCCCAGCGGGCCGGTGGTCGTCTCGACGCCGGGCGTCACGTCGACTTCCGGGTGGCCGGGCGTGGCGCTGTGCAGCTGGCGGAAGTTGCGCAGCTCGCTCATGGCCAGGTCGTAGCCGGTCAGGTGCAGCAGCGCGTAGATCAGCATGCTGCCGTGGCCGTTGCTCAGCACGAAGCGGTCGCGGTCGGCCCACAGCGGGTTGGCCGGGTTGTGCTTCAGGTGCCGGCCCCACAGCGCCACGGCGATCTCGGCCATGCCCATCGGCGCGCCCGGGTGACCCGAGTTGGCTTGCTGCACGGCGTCCATCGCCAGCGCGCGGATCGCGTTGGCCATGACGGCGGTGTTCTGGGTGGCGGGGGAGGTGGTGGTCATGGAGCGCGCGGCCGGCGGTGGACGGAAGTCCCGGATTCTAGGAGCCCGCGCCGCCTGTGCCCCCTGCGCTGCGACAATCCCGGCAGCCGGACGCACCACGGGGGTGCATGCGCCGGTGTGCCGAAGGTGGTCGTTGTGGAAAGGCGTCGTTCACTGCTGCAGTTGCGCCGCACCGGCATGGCGCTGGTGGCGGCCAACGTGCTGCTGCTGCTGGTGCTGGCGGCCAGCGACGCCGTGGCCTGGTCTGCGCCCGGGCGCACGCTGGCGGCCGTGCTGCTGGCGCTGGCCACCGCGCTCGGCACCGCTGCGCTGCTGTGGCGGCTGACGGCACGCCTGGCGGCGGCGAACGCACGCTCGGACGCCGTCGCGGCACGCCAGCGTGAGATCCTCGACGCGCTGGAGGTCGGCCTCGTGGTCTACGACCGCGACGACCGCCTGGTGCTGGCCAACCGCGACTTCCGCAACCTCTACGCGGAGGTGGCCGCGCACATGCAGCCGGGGGACCCGTTCGAGGCCCTGCTGCGCCGGGCCGTCGCGCACGGCGCGGTTCCCGAGGCCGCCGCCGACCCCGAGGCCTGGATCGCCGAACGCGTGGCCGCGCACCGGCAGCCGGCCGGCCCGATCCTGCGCCAGCTGCCGGGCGGGCGCTGGCGCCGCATCGTCGAGCAGCGCCTGGCCGACGGCAGCCTGCTCGCCCACAGCGTGGACGTCAGCGCGCTGGTGCACAAGGAGCAGGCCCTGGCTGCCGCGCGCAGCGAAGCCGAACTGGCCCGGCAGCGCCTGGACGACGCGATCCAGGCCCTGCCCGACGCCTTTGCGCTGTACGACGCCGAGGACCGCCTGGTGACCTTCAACCAGCGCTATGCCGAGGTCTACCAGCACAGCGCGCCCGCCCTGGTGCCGGGCACGCACTTCGAGGCCGTGCTGCGCTTCGGCCTGGCGCGCGGCCAGTACCCGCAGGCGGCGGGCCGCGAGCAGGCCTGGCTGGCCGAGCGCCTGCACGCGCACCGCCACCCGGGCGCGCCGCTGCTGCAGGAGCTGCCCGACAACCGCTGGCTGCGCATCGACGAGCGGCGCACGCGCGACGGTGGCATCGCCGGCGTGCGCAGCGACGTCACCGAGCTCGTGCGGCGCGAACAGGACCTGCGCCGCCTGAACGCGCGGCTCGACGGCCTGAACGCCGAGCTGGCGCGGCTGTCGGACACCGACCCGCTGACGGGCCTGGCCAACCGCCGCCACTTCGACCGCCGCCTGGCTTCCGAGTGGACGCGCGCGCAGCGCCACGGCATGCAGCTCGCGCTGGTGCTGCTGGACGTGGACCACTTCAAGGCCTTCAACGACCACCACGGCCACCCGGCGGGCGACGCCTGCCTGCGCCAGGTGGCGACGCTGCTGGCCGGCGTGGCCCGCCGCCCCACCGACCTGGTGGCCCGCATCGGCGGCGAGGAGTTCGCCGTGCTGCTGCCGCACCAGAACGCCGCCGACGCCGACGCCGTGGCGCGGCGCTGCATCGCCACGCTGGACGAGGCCGCCATCGCGCACGGCGCGTCGCCGGTGGCCGCCCACGTCACCTGCAGTGCCGGTGTCGCCGATGCCGCGGTGCTGGGCGCCGCGGGCGACTCCGCACAGCTGCTGTCCGCAGCCGATGGCGCGCTGTACCAGGCCAAGCAGTCGGGCCGCCGCCGCAGCGCGCGCGCCGCCACGGCCTGACACGCGCCCGCATGCACGGCCTGCACCTCACCGCCGACCTGCACGGCTGCGCACCGGCCGAATCCGGCTTGTGGTCCGACCCTGACGCCCTGCGCCACAACTGCCTGCAGGCCGTGGCCGACGCCGGGCTGCAGGCCGTGGGCACGCTGTTCCACCGCTTTCCGGCGCCGGGCGGCGTCACCGGCGTCGTCCTGCTGGCCGAGTCGCACCTGGCGCTGCACACCTGGCCCGAGCTGGGCACGGTGACGCTGGACGTCTACGTGTGCAACCTGCAGGCCGACAACAGCGCCCGTGCCGAGCAGTTGCTGGCTGCGATGGAGGCGTTGTTCGTGCCGGCACGCGCGGTGCGCCAGCGCGTGCAGCGCGGCGCCCCCGAGCCGGCTTGACGCAGCGCAAGACGCGCCAGCCGGCGCGGCGTCACGCTGCGGGCATCGCCAGAACGAAGATCGAAGGCTCTGCCATGCGCCCCCTCACGCTGGACGTGATCCACGACGAACACCATGCCCTGGCCGCGATGCTGCGTTCGCTGCTGATGCTGCTGACCCACGCCCGCCGCGAAGGCACGGCGCCCGACTTCGGCGTGCTGCGCGCGATGCTGTTCTACGTCGACGAGTTCCCCGAGCGCCTGCACCACACGAAGGAAAGCACGCTGCTGTTCCCGCGCCTGCGCCAGCGGGTGCCCGAGCTGGCCGCGGTGCTGGACCGGCTGGACCAGGAACACGCACGCGGCGAGGCCGCGATCCGCGAGCTCGAACACGCGCTGCTGGCCTACGAGGTGATGGGCGACGCCACGCGCCGCGATGCCTTCGAGGCCGCCGCCGAGCGCTACGTCGGCTTCTACCTCGACCACATGCGGATCGAAGAGACGGAAGTGCTGCCGGCCGCCACGCGCCACTTCACGCCCGCCGACTGGGCCGAGCTCGACGCCGCCTTCGCCGCCAACCGCGACCCGCTCACCGGCCACGAACCCGACGACGCCTACCGGCCGCTGTTCCAGAAGATCCTGATGCAGGCGCCGGCGCCGATCGGGCTCGGTCCGGCGCAGTAACGCAGTAGCGCCTTGGTCTCGCAGCGCCGCCCTACACTCGGTCGGCATGACTGCCCGAGCCCTGATCCTCGCTGCCGGCCGCGGCGAGCGCATGCGTCCGCTGACCGACACCTGCCCCAAGCCGCTGCTGCCGGTGCACGGCCGGCCGATGATCGAATGGCACCTGCAGGCGCTGGCACGCGCCGGCGTGCAGGAGGTCGTGATCAACACCGCCTGGCTGGAAGCGCAGTTCCCCGCCGCGCTGGGTGACGGCAGCCGCTGGGGCCTGCGGCTGCACTATTCGATGGAAGGCCGCGACCACGGCGGCGCGCTGGAAACGGCCGGCGGCATCGCCACCGCGCTGCACCGGCTGGCGCCGCACGGCGACGAGGCCTTCTGGGTCGTCTCGGGCGACATCGTGGCACCGGGTTTCGCGTTCGACAGCGCGCTGCACGACGCCTTCAGCCGCAGCGACGCCACCGGCCACCTGTGGCTGGTGCCCAACCCCGACTTCCACCCCGACGGCGACTTCGCACTCGGCGCCGACGGCCGGCTGTCGCGCGACGGCCAGCGCGCCTGGACCTATGCCAACCTGGCGCTGTTCAAGCCCGCCATCGTCGCGGGCCTGGCACCCGGCACGCGCGCCGCGCTGGGGCCGCGGCTGTTCGAGGCCGCAGCACACCGGCAGCTGACCGGTGACGTGTGGCGCGGTGCCTGGCATAACGTGGGCACGCCAGCGCAGCTGCAGGCGCTGCAGACCGCGCCGCCGTGACGGCGTGATGACAGCGCGGTTGCCCCGCGCCGACACTCAGGCAAAGCCACCGTCACGGACCTGACACCGGCGCTTCACACACTCCGCGGCTGTTGTCACACCACCGACGGAGTTCCCCTTGGCCAACAGCCTTCTCGATGACGACGGCGTCTCGAACCCCTCTTCCAACCCCACGCTGAGCGACGTGGTCGAGCGCGCGGTCGCGCTGCGCCCGAGCCGCCGCCGCCTGCTGCTGGGCGGCCTGGGCGCGGCCACGCTGCCCTTCCTGGCCGGCCTGTCGGCCTGCGGCAGCGACAGCGACACGCCTGCCGCAACACCGCCGGCCACGCCCGCCGAGACCACCTTCGGCTTCACCGCGGTCGCCACGTCCAGCGGCGACGACGTGGTCGTGCCAGCCGGCTACGTGGCCACGGCCTTCGTGCCCTGGGGCACGCCGATCAACAGCTTCGCGCCGGCCTGGAAGGCCGACGGCAGCGGCACCGCGGCCGAGCAGGAACAGCAGGTCGGCGACAACCACGACGGCATGGCCTTCTTCGGCTTCGACACCGCAGGCAGCGGTTTCGGCGAGCGCAGCGACGAAGGCCTGCTGGTGATGAACCACGAGTACATCAACCCCGAGTACTTCTACGCTCCCGACACCGACGCCGACGACTGGATGGCGCCGTTCACGGCCGAGAAGGCCCGCAAGGCGCAGGCCGGCCACGGCGTCAGCGTGCTGCACGTGAAGCGCGCCGCCGACGGCAGCTGGCAGCACGTGGCCGGCTCGCCCTACAACCGCCGCATCCACGGCAACACGCCCATCACGCTGCAAGGCCCGGCCGCCGGCCACGACCTGGTGAAGACCGCCGCCGATCCCAGCGGCACCGTGGTGCTGGGCACGCTGAACAACTGCGGCAACGGCCGCACGCCCTGGGGCACCTACCTCACCTGCGAGGAGAACTTCAACGGCTACTTCGGCTGGAACGGCGCGCGCACGCCGAGCGCGCTGGAGAACCGCTACGGCATCGCCGCCGGTGGCTTCGGCTACCGCTGGCACCTGGTGGACCCGCGCTTCGACGTCAACGCCACGCCCAACGAGCCCAACCGCCACGGCTGGGTCGTGGAGATCGACCCGTTCGCGCCGGCCGGCCAGGCCGTCAAGCGCACGGCGCTGGGCCGCTTCAAGCACGAGAACGCCGAGTGCGTGATCGCCCCCGGCGGCAAGGCCGTGGTCTACATGGGCTGCGACGAGCGCAACGAGTACGTCTACAAGTTCGTCTCGGCCGGCAGCTTCGACGCCGCCAACCCCACCAGCGCCAACAACCGCAACCTGCTGGCCGAAGGCACGCTGTACGTGGCGCGCTTCGACGCCGGTGCCACCGCGGGCGACAACATGGGCACCGGCGTGTGGATCCCGCTGGTGTTCGGCCAGAACGGCCTCACCGCCGAGAACGGCTTCACGAGCCAGGCCGACGTGCTGATCCGCGCCCGCCAGGCCGCCGACCGCGTGGGTGCCACGATGATGGACCGGCCGGAATGGGTGGCCGCGAACCCGAAGAAGGCCGGCGAGGTCTTCCTCACGCTCACCAACAACAACCGCCGCGGCGGCACGACGTCGAACGCCGCCGACGGCAGCACCACGGCCGGCTCGGCCCGCCCCGCCACCGACGAAGCCAACCCGCGCGCCAACAACGTGTGGGGCCACATCGTGCGCTGGAACGAGACCGGCGGCGACGGCGGCACGGCCACCACGTTCACCTGGGACATCTTCGTGCTGGCCGGCCAGCCGAGCGTCACCGACGCGCGCAAGCCCTCGGCCAACATCACGCTGGACAACCTGTTCAACAGCCCCGACGGCCTGGCCTTCGACAGCTTCGGCCGCCTGTGGATCCAGACCGACGGCAGCTTCACGAACAGCGGCGACTTCGCCGGCAACGGCAACAACCAGATGCTGGTGGCCGACCCGGCGACGAAGGAGATCCGCCGCTTCCTGGTGGGCCCGGCCGGCAGCGAGGTCACCGGCATCACCTGGACGCCGGACCGCAAGACGATGTTCGTGAACATCCAGCACCCGGGCGAGGTGGGCAGCCACCCGAACAAGCCGGCCGACTACGCCGGCGACAACTGGATCGCGCGCAACGCCAGCGCCTTCAGCCGCTGGCCCGACGGCGCCACGGCCCAGCGCCCGCGCTCGGCCACGGTGGTCGTGCGCCGCAGCGACGGCGGCGTCGTCGGGGCCTGACCGGCCACGACGCAGCTGCCGGGCGGCGGCCCATGCCGCCGCCCGGCAGCGCTCAATCGGCCAGCGGCAGCGTCACTGCGTCGATGCGCGCCAGCACATCGGGCGTCAGCTTGTCCAGCAGGGAGAGCGCGCCCAGGTTGCCTTGCAGCTGCGACAGCTTCGAGGCGCCGGTGATCACGGTGCTGACACGCGGGTTCTTCGCCACCCAGGCGATGGCCAGCTGCGCCAGCGTCGCGCCCAGTTCGGCGGCGATCGGCTGCAGCTGCATCACGGCGGCGTTCTTCGCCGGGTCGAGCAGGCCCTCGCGCAGGAACGCCATGTTCTCCATCGCGCCGCGGCTGCCCTCGGGCACGCCGCTGCGGTATTTGCCGGTGAGCAGGCCCGAGGCCAGCGGGCTCCAGGTCGTGAGGCCCAGGCCGGTGTCCTCGTACAGCCGCGCGTAGTCCCTTTCCACGCGGCTGCGGTGGAACAGGTGGTACTGCGGCTGCTCCATCAGCGGCTTGTGCCAGCCCTGGCGGTCGGCGATCTGCCAGGCGGCGTGGATGTCCGAGGCGCTCCACTCGCTGGTGCCCCAGTACAGCGCCTTGCCCTGCTGGATGATGTCGTTCATCGCGCGCACCGTCTCTTCCAGCGGCGTGTGCGGGTCGGGGCGGTGGCAGTAGATCAGGTCGATGAAGTCGAGGCCGAAGCGCTGCAGCGAGCCGTCGATGGCCTGCATCAGGTACTTGCGGTTCAGCGTGTCCTTGCGGTTCACGCCTTCGCCGGCACGGTCCAGGCCCCAGAAGAACTTGGTCGAGACGACGTAGTTCAGGCGCGGCCAGCCCAGCTGCTTCAGCGCCGCGCCCATCACCTCTTCGCTGCGGCCGCCGGCATAGACCTCGGCGTTGTCGAAGAAGTTGACGCCGGCGTCGAAGGCGGCGGCCATCATCTCGCGCGCGGCGCCGACGTCGACCTGGTTGTGGTACGTGACCCAGGAGCCGAGCGACAGGGTGCTGACACGCAGGCCGGAACGGCCGAGGCGGCGGTAGAGCATGGTGGTGTGCTGTGGTTGGACGGTAGGGAAGCCGATGCTAGCCCTGCGCCACGCCCGCCACCTGCGTGCCCAGCGTGAAGGCCTCTTCGAACACCGAATACGCCGACAGGTCGGCATGCGCGAAGCGCACGCGCCCACGCTGCGCGCGCAGCGCCGCCAGCGCCCCCTGCGCCGCGCTCGTGCGCTGGCCCGGCACCGGCACGGCCATCGCGTGGCCGTGGCGGGCCAGGTCCACGCGCAGCAGCTTGGCCGGCAGGTCGGGGTGCACGCCGGCCAGGTGCTGCACCACCTGTGCCGCCCAGGGCCGCCAGTCGTCGGCCAGCAGCGCGCCGCGCTGCGCCACCGGCAGCGCCTCGTAGGCCGTCAGCACGGGGGCCGTGGGGCGCGGGTCCAGGCGCTGGTGGCCGGCGTCCACGTAGCCCAGCGCGGTGCTGCCGTAGACCACGCTGTCCCACGACGGCGGCGCGCCGGGGCGGTCGAGCAGCGGCGCCGACAGCTGCAGGTTGGCCACAAGCCAGGGCGCGTGCGGCAGCGCAGCAGCGGCCTGGCGCATTGCGTCGGGCGGGTTCTGCAGCACGCGTGCGGCCACGAACAGCGGCAGCGCCAGCACCACCTGCTGCGCGGTCCAGGCCTCGGCTTGCTGCCGGGCGTCGTCCCAGGCCAGCACCTGCACGCCGTGGCGGGTCTCTTCGACACGCAGCACGGTGCGGCCGCCGTGCAGCCGGCCGGCTAGCGGCGCCGCCAGATGCTGCACCAGCCAGGCGTTGCCTTCGGGCCAGGTGAAGACGGGCTCGCCGCCGTCGTCGGCCTCGTCCCCCGGCGCGTGGAAGCCGTGGCGGCTGGCGAAGTAGTGCAGCCCGGCCCAGGCCGACACCACCGCCGCGGGCGCGCCGTAGTCGTCGCGGCAGCAGTGGTCGAGGTACCAGCGCAGGCGGGGGTCTTGCAGGCCCGCACGGTCCAGCCAGGCGGCGAAGGTCTGGTCGTCGAGCGCAGCGTGTTCCGCGGTCCAGCGCGCCTGCTGCGTAGGCATCGCAAAGCCGATGCGCTGGGCCTCAGCCACCCGCTGCGCGAAGCGGCGGAACTGCGTCTGCGTGGGCGAGCCTGGCTCGGCCGGCGGCAGCAGGCCGCCCGCCCAGGCGCCGTCGATCCACAGCCGCTCCTGCGGGCTGTGGCACAGGTGGCGCTCGTCGGCCACGGTGCGGCCCAGGTGCTGGCGCAGCAGGCCGATCTCGTGCAGCCACTCGGCCACCGCGTGCGCGTGCGGCCCGGGCAGCGGCAGGTAGTGCGCGCCCAGCGGGCAGGGCTGGCCGGCGAGCACGTGGCCGCGGCTGTTGCCGCCGGGCTGGTCTTCCAGCTCCAGCAGCTGCACGTCGTCGATGCCCGCGCGCGCGAATGCACGCGCCGCGGCCAGGCCCGCGATGCCGCCGCCCACCACCAGCACCTGCGCGCGGCGCTGCACCGCGGCCGGCGGCAGCGCGCCGCTGCGCAGCCGGTGGCCGCGCGCGGGGCTGGTGCCGACCCAGCCGCCTTGCAGCGGTACTGCGCGGTCGCAGCCGGCCAGTGGCACCGCCAATGCCGACAGCCCCGACCCCAGCAGCACGCGCCGCCTCACGGCTGCACCCGGCCCCACTCGGCTTCGAAGGTGTGCACCAGCGTCTGGTTCGACAGCCGGTTGGGTTCGGCCGGCACCCGCGCCATGTCGGGCGGAAACTGCAGCAGCGCCGGCAGGCCGTCGACCGTCAGGAAGCGCAGCCCCGGCGGCAGCGCGGTGGCGGCGCGGAAGGGCCGACGGCTCGCGATCAGGAAGCCCCACTCGCCGAAGCTGGGCACGTGCGCGTGGTACGGCGTGGTCGTGAAGCCCACGGCCTCCAGCGTCGCGGCCACGGTCCAGAAGCTCTGGCGCGCGATCAGCGGCGACGTGGTCTGCACGACCGCGAAGCCGCCGGCCGCCAGGTGCTGGTCCAGGCGCTGGTAGAAGCTGGTGGTGTAGAGCTTGCCGAGCGCGAAGTTGGTCGGGTCGGGGAAGTCCACCACGATGACGTCGAACACCGTCTCGGCCGTGGCCGGCTGTTCCAGCCACGTGAAGGCGTCGGTGTTGACGGTGCGCAGCTTGGGGCTGGCCAGCGCGCCACCGTTCAGGGCCGTCAGCAGCGGGCGTTCGCGGAACAGGCGCGTCATCAGCGGGTCCAGCTCCACCAGCGTGACCTGCTCCACCGACGGGTGGCGCAGCACCTCGCGCACGGCCATGCCGTCGCCGCCGCCCAGCACCAGCACGCGCCGCGGCGCGCCGTGCGCGGCCATCGCGGGGTGCACCAGGGCCTCGTGGTAGCGGTACTCGTCGCGCGAGTGGAACTGCAGGTTGCCGTTCAGGAACAGCCGCGTACCGGCCGGGCCGGCGGTGACGACGATGCGCTGGTACGCGCTGCTTTCGCGCACGACGACGTTGTCGCCGTAGAAGCGGTCTTCGGCCCAGGTCGTCAGCTGCTCGGCACCGGCCATCGCCGCGGCCAGCACCGCCACCACGCCGGCACAGGCCAGCGCGTGCGCACGCCAGCGCCGCAATTCGCCGCGGAACAGCCACAGCGCCCACACCGCCACCGCCGCGTTCAGCAAGCCAAAGAACACGCCGGTGCGGATCAGCCCCAGGTGCGGCACGAACAGCAGCGGGAACGCCACCGCCACCACCAGCGCGCCCAGGTAGTCGAAGGTCAGCACCTGCGACACCAGGTCCTTCAGCGCGTAGCGCGTGCTGAACTGCGCCTTCAGGATGCGCATCACCAGCGGAATCTCCAGCCCCACCAGCAGGCCGATCAGGCCGACCATGCCGTACAGCAGCACGCGGAAGGCGCCGTCGCTGCCCGCGGGCAGGCTGCTGTGCGCGATGAACAGCAGCGCCGGCATCAGGCCGCCGATCAGCCCCACCAGCAGCTCGATGCGCAGGAACTGCGCCACCAGCTGCTGCTCGACCAGGCGGCTGAGCCACGAGCCCAGCCCCATCGCGAACAGGTAGGCGCCGATCACGGTGCTGAACTGCAGCACCGAGTCGCCGAGCAGGTAGCTCGCCAGCGCACCGGCCGCGAGCTCGTAGACCAGGCCGCAGGCCGCCACCACGAAGACCGAGACCAGCAGCGCCAGCTCGGCCGGCGCGATGCGCGCCGACGCGGGGCCCGGCGTGGTGCCGGGCGTGGCGGAAGGATCGGTGTGCACAGCCATCGGGCGAGCCTACCGGAGCGCGCGCGGGTTCAGGCGCCCGGCCGGCGAGGTCGCCGGTGCGACAGCCGTGTGACCCCCGCGCCGCGACAATCGCCGCCATGGGAACCCTGTACCTCGTGCGCCACGGCCAGGCCAGTTTCGGTGCCGCCGACTACGACCAGCTCAGCGCGCTCGGCGAGCGCCAGTGCGAGGCGCTGGGCCGCTGGTTCGCCGAACGCGGCGTGGCGTTCGACCACGTGCTGCGCGGCAGCCTGCGCCGCCATGCGCAGTCGCTCGACGCGCTGGCCGCGGGCCACGGCCGCGTGCCGGCGGCGCTGGAGTGGCCGGGCCTGAACGAGTACGACGGCGAGGCCGTGGTGCGCGCCGTGCACCCGGGGCCGATCGCTGCCGCCGACACGCCAGAGGCCTACCGCCACCACTTCCGCCTGCTGCGCGAAGGCCTGCTGGCCTGGATGGCCGGCCGCACGCAGCCCGCCGGCATGCCGACTTATGCCGATTGGGTGGCCGGCATCGTGAGCGCGCTCGACCACGTGCGCACGCAGTGCGACGGCAACGTGCTGCTGGTCAGCAGCGGCGGGCCCATCGCCACCGTGGTGGGCCAGGTGCTGGGCACCACGGCCGAGACCACGATCGACCTCAACTACCGCATGCGCAACAGCGCCGTCACCGAGCTGACGTTCACGCCCAAGCGCCATCTGCTGGTGACCTACAACCACCTGCCGCACCTCGACGCCCCCGAGCGCCGCGACTGGGTCACGTTCACCTGATGCCGCTGCGGCAGAAGCCGCAGGCTCACCCGCCCACCGCCGCGGCCACGATGAGGCCGATGGCGATGCACATCGCGCCCACCACGATGGCCAGCGCGACGTTCTGCTTCTCGACGATCTCGTCCCACAGCCGGTAGGGCGTGAGCTTGTCGATGACGACGAAGCACACCCAGAACACCAGCACGCCCAGCAAGGCGTACAGCAGGCTGCCGAAGAACACGCCCGGCTTGAGCCACTCGATTCCCATCATCGCGAACCTCCTGTCGATCCTGAATCCACCGGCGCGCCTGGCGCCCCATCACTTGTGCCCGCCGCCGCTGGACCAGCCGCCGAACGAGCCACCGCCCGTGCGCACGCCAGCCTGGCGGTTGCGCACGCACTGCTGGTATTCGTTGCTGGCGGCGCCGAAGGTGCGGCGCTCGTCGTCGCAGTCGTCGCGGCTGCTGCAGCGTGCGATGACGAGCATCAACACGACCACGGCCACGAAGACCAGCAGCGCCTTCGGCACGCCGGCGCCGCTGGAGCCGGGCAGCACGTCGCGCTGCAACGTGGCCTGCAGCGGCTTCGGCAGCCCGAAGGCGGCGGCCACGTCGGCGGCCGCCAGCACCTGGCCGGCCGACCACGTGGTCTCGCCGGCCGTCTGCTCGCGCGACAGGCGGTGTTTCTTCGACAGCCCGGTGCCCACGTAGTCGGCCACCTGCGCCACCTCGCCGCGCTGCACGCGCCAGTAGAACTCGCCCTGCACCCAGGTCACGCGCGCGGCGTAGCGCTCGCGCAGTTCGAAGCTCTGGCCGGCCCAGTGCGCGCGCTGGCCCTGCAGTTGCGGCACGCCGGTGATCGGCTTGACCCAGCTCCAGCCGTCGTCGGCGTCGACCAGGAAGGCGAAGCCCTGCGTGCGGTGGTGCAGCAGGTACTCGCGCCAGAAGAACTGCTCGTCGTCCCCATCGCCACCGTCCCCGGCCCCCGGCAGCGTGACGCGCTCCAGGAAGCCCACCACCTGCCACGGCTGCGGCGCACCGCCCAGCGCCAGCGTGCCGATGCGGCCGAGCGGAATCTGCGGCTCCAGGCCGCCTTCACCGCTGTTGTTCTGCGCGTAGTGCTGCAGTTCGGCACCCACGCCACCGGCGATGTCGACGACGGCGCGGCACTGCGGGCAGCTCAGGCTCTGCGTGCTGGCCAGCGTGGGGTGCAGCGCGGCGCCGCAGCTCGGGCAGGCGAGCGCACGACCGCGCAGCGTCTTCTCGTTGTCGTCGCGCAGTCCGGTCAACGCGAGTTCGTCCAGCACGACGCTGCGACCGATGGACCAGCCCGGCCGCGCCGGGTCGACGAACTCCAGCGTGCCGACCTCGCCCTGCGCGTTGCGCAGGTCGACCACCGTGAAGTCGCGCGCCAGCGGCGGCGGCGCGGGCAGCTCGCCCTGCGCCGACACCAGCCGCGCCTGCACCACCGAGGCCACGCTCCAGGGCTGGCCGTCGATGTCGGCCCGCTGGCCGGGCCGCAACGCCTCCAGCGCGGGCGCCGTCTGCAGCGCGGTGTCGAAGGCGACGACGTAGGCGCCGTTGTCCTCGCTCAGCCAGGCCGAGCGCTGGTTGTCGAACAGCACGTGCCAGGCGTTCCAGGTGCTGCCGTCGGCGCCGTACTGCAGCCGCCCCACCAGCGTGAAGGCCAGGCCCTGCAGCGTGCCGGCCACGCCCAGCTGCAGCGGCGAGTGGTCGTCGAAGAGTTCGCCCACCACGCCGATGCGGCGCAGCGCCTCGCCGTCGCGCAGCAGCGTGCTGCTGCAGAAGCTGCAGACGGCGCTGGGCGACGCGGCCGAGGCGAACTCGACCGGCGCACCGCAGTTCGGGCAGGCCGCGCGCCAGGCGCGGCGCGAGGTGGTCAAGTCAGACCAGCTTCTTCAGGAGCTCGGCCTTCTTGGCGCTGAACTCCTCGTCGGTGAGGATGCCCCGGGCCTTGAGCTCGCCCAGCTTCTCCAGCGTCGCCATCACCTCGTCGGGCTTCATGCCCGTGGCCGGAGCCGCAGCGGTCGGCTGGCCCTGCAAGCCCTGGCTGAGCTGCTGCGCCATCACCTGGCCCAGCGCGACGCCGGCACCCAGGCCCATCGCGTCGCCGACGACACCACCGCCGCCACCAGCGCCGGCCGCACCTTCGGCGAACTTCGGGATCGCCTGCGCCGTCTGGTACTGCATGAACTTGCCCATGTCGCCGCCGACCATGCCCATGCCGATCTTCTGGTCCAGGATCTTCTGCAGTTCCTCGGGCAAGCTCACGTTCTGCAGCGTCACGCTCTCCAGCGCCAGGCCCAGCGCCGCGAAGGCCGGCGCCGTGGCCGCCTGCAGCTGCGCCGCGAACTCCACCTGGTTGGCCGCCAGGTCGAGGAAGGCCACGCCGCTGGCGGCCACCGCGTCGCTGATGTGCTGCAGCATCAGGCCGCGCAGCTGGCCGTCGAGGTCGTCGACGGTGTAGCGGTCGCGCGTGCCGCTGATGGCGGTGTGGAACAGCTTCGCATCGGCCACGCGGTAGGCGTAGTTGCCGAAGGCGCGCAGGCGCACGGCGCCGAAGTCCTTGTCGCGGATCGTCACCGGCTGGCTCGTGCCCCAGCGGCGGTCGATCTGCTGGCGCGTGCTGAAGAAGTACACGTCGCTCTTGAACGGGCTCTGGAACAGCTTGTCCCAGTTCTTCAGGTAGGTCAGCACCGGCAGCGTCTGCGTGGTGAGCTTGTGCATGCCGGGGCCGAAGACGTCGGCGATCTGGCCCTCGTTGACGAAGACCGCGACCTGGCTCTCGCGCACCGTGAGCGAGCCGCCGTACTGGATCTCGTTGCCGGCCATCGGGTAGCGCCACGCCAGCGTGCCGTCGCCGGTCTCGGTCCACTCCAGGATGTCGATGAACTGCTTCTTGATGAAATCCATCAGTGCCATCGTGGGCCTCCCTCTGCATGCCCGGGAACGGGCGGGCAAATAATACGCGGCATGGATGTCACCACCTCGTTGCAGCTCGCCGTCGTCGGCGCCGGTCCGGTGGGGCTGGCGCTGGCCCTGCAGGCCGCCGCCACGCTGCCGCACGCGCAGATCACCGTGTTCGACGCGCGCCCGGCCGACCGCGACGTGGCCGGCGACGCGCGCACGCTGGCGCTGTCGCTGGGCAGCGTGCAGCTGCTGCGGCGGCTGGGTGTGATGCCGGTGGCCGAGGCCATCACCGAAGTGCACGTGTCGCAGCAGCCGCCGTCGTTCGGCCAGGCCGAGGTGCGCATCCGCGCTGCCGACGAAGGCGTGCCGCAGCTGGGCGCGGTGCTGCGCTACGGCACGCTGGTGGCGCCGATGCAGCGCGCCTGGGAGGCCGCCGTGGCGGCGCAGCCCGGGCGGCTGCGCATGCGCTTCGGCACGCCGGTCGCGGCGCTGAAGCCGCAGCCGGACGGCGTGGAGGTGGACGCCGGCATCGCCGAGCGCTTCGACCTCGCGGTGGTGGCCGAAGGCGGCGTGTTCGCCGAGCAGGCGCGCAAGGCCGTCACGCGCGACTACGCGCAGACCGCCTGGGTCGGCACGGCCACGCTGGACGGTGGCACGCCCGGGCGAGCGATCGAACGTTTCACGCGCCACGGCCCGGCGGCGCTGCTGCCGCTGGGCGACACGCAGTGGGCGCTGGTGTGGTGCGTGCCCAGCGCCGACGACCCGGTGCAGCCGCTGGATGCGGCGCAGCGCGTGGCGGTGCTGAACAGCGTCTTCCCCGAGGCCGCCGGGCGCGTGGTGGCGCTGTCGCCGCTGAAGGCCTTCCCGCTGGGGCTGAACGCCGAGCGCACGCTGGTGGGCGGGGGCGGCCGCATCGTGCGCATCGGCAACGCCGCGCAGACGCTGCACCCGGTGGCCGGGCAGGGCCTGAACCTGGGCCTGCGCGACGCCTACGCGCTGGTGGCCACGCTGCGCCACGCACGCGACGCGCATGACGTCGACGCCGCGCTGCGCCGCGTGGAATGGGCGCGTGCGCCCGACCGCTGGGCAATGATCGCCACCACCGACTTCCTGGCCCGCAGCTTCACCTGGCAACTGCCCGGCGCAGCGATGGCGCGCGGCCTGGGGCTGGCGGCGCTGCAGGCGCTGCCGCCGGTCAAACACTGGCTGGCGCGGCGCATGATGTTCGGCAGCCGCTGAACCCGCAGCGCGGCCGCTGGCTTCTACAGGCGCCGGTGCGCCAGCGCCGGCAGCTGCAGCCGCACCTGCGCGATGCGCGCCGGGTCCACCGTGGCCAGCACCACGCCTTCGCCTTCGGGCCGCACCGCCACCACCTCGCCCCAGGGGTCGACCACCATGCTGTGGCCCCAGGTGCGGCGGCCGTTCTCGTGCGTGCCACCCTGCGCCGCGGCCAGCACGTAGCACTGGTTCTCCACCGCGCGGGCGCGCAGCAGCAGTTCCCAGTGCGCGCGGCCGGTGGTGTAGGTGAAGGCCGCGGGCACGCTGAGCAAGTCGCAGGGCGGCTGCATCAGGCCGCGGTAGAGCTCGGGGAAGCGCAGGTCGTAGCAGATGCTCAGGCCCACGCGCAGCGGCCCGGCCTGCAGCGCCACCGGCGTGCTGCCGGCACGCAGCGTGCGGCCTTCGTCATAGCGCTCGCGACCGTTGTCGAACGCGAACAGGTGGATCTTGTCGTAGCGTGCGGACAGGCGGCCGTCGGGGGCATAGACGCCGTTGCTGTTGAGCACCTGTTCGCCAGGACCGTCCCGCAGCGGCAGCGTCCCGCCCACCAGCCAGACACCATGGCGCCGCGCGGCATCGGCCAGGAAGGCCTGGATCGGGCCGCTGCCCGGCTCCTCGGCGTGGTCGAGCTTGTCGGTGTCCTGGCGGCCGAGCAGGCAGAAGTATTCGGGCAGCGCCACCAGCTGTGCGCCGGCTGCGGCGGCCTCGGCGATGAGCCGCCCGGCGGCTTCGAGGTTGCGGTCCACGTCGGGCGTGGACACCATCTGCACGGCGGCGATCTGCATGGCCGGATTCTGCGGCAGCCCCGCACGCAGCGGGTGCGCCGGGTTCGGGGCAGAATGCCCGCGGATCCGACAGAACACCTCCGGAGGGACGACCGATGTCAGCGGTGCCGCAGGCAGCGACGGCAGACCACAGCCGTTTCGTGCAGCGCATCCGGCGCCGCTACGACGCCGAACGCGCGCTGCTGCCGGCGGGCGTGCCCGATGTCGCGACCATCACCGCGCTGGTGCAGGCGCTGCAGGCCGGCGGCCGCGCGCTGCCGGCGGCACTGCGCGTGGCGCGGCAACTGGTGATCGAGCGGCTGGCGACGCTGGACGTCGAACACGCCGCGCCGCTGGAGCACATCACGCACGCGATGACGGCGCTGGCCGAGGCCACGCTGGAACTGGCGCTGGCGCAGGCCGAGGCCGACGCCGATGAGCGCCACGGCCCGCCACTGAGCGCCGACGGGCGCCGCGTGGAGTTCTGGATCGTCGGCATGGGCAAGCTCGGCGCGCGCGAGCTGAACGTGTCGTCTGACATCGACCTGATCTACGTCTACGAAGACGACGGCCAGACCAGCGGTCCGCGCCCCACCAGCTTCCACGAGTACTTCAGCCTGGTGGCCAAGCGCCTGTACGCGCTGATCGGCGACACCACCGAAGACGGCTTCGTGTTCCGCGTCGACCTCGCACTGCGGCCCAACGGCAACTCGGGCCCGCCGGTGGTGAGCCTGTCGATGCTGGAGGACTACCTGCAGGTGCAGGGCCGCGAGTGGGAGCGCTTCGCGTGGCTGAAGAGCCGCGTGGTGGCGCCGCGGGCGGCCGTCACCAGTGGGCGCGCGCTGCAGCTGCGCAGCCTGGTCACGCCCTTCGTCTACCGGCGCTACCTCGACTACGGCGTCTTCGAGGGCCTGCGGCAGCTGCACCGCAAGATCCGCGACGAGGCGCAGCGCCGCGCGGCGGGCCGACCCGAACGCGCGAACGACGTGAAGCTGTCGCGCGGGGGCATCCGCGAGATCGAGTTCATCGTGCAGCTGATGCTGGTGGTGCGTGGCGGCCAGTTCCCCGAGATCCGCACGCGCAGCACGCTGCGCGCGCTGCAGCGCCTGGCCGCACGCGGGCTGATGAAGCCCGAGATGGCCGAGCGCCTGGCCGCGGGCTACACCTTCCTGCGCCGGGTGGAGCACCGCATCCAGTACCTCGACGACCAGCAGACGCACCTGCTGCCCTCGGGCGACGACGACCTGCGCTGGATCGCCCGCAGCATGGGCCTGGCCTGCGGCGTGGTCGACGGCCGCGACACCTGCGAGCTGCTCGACCAGCTGGGCGAGATCCGCGAGCTGGTGGCCGGCGAGTTCGACGCGCTGCTGCGCGACGGCGCCACGCCGGGCACGGGTGCGAACGGCAACGGCAACGGCGGCTGCCGCAGCTGCGGGCCGGGGCCGCAGCCGATCGACAGCGAACTGCTGCTCGACAAGCTGCCGGCCGAGCTGGCTGCGCGCGTGCGGCCGTTCGCCGCCAGCCCGCGCGTGCTGGCGCTGCGCGACGAGAGCCGCATGCGGCTGGGGCGGTTGGTGCAGTCGGCGGGCAAGTGCGTGGCCGAGGAGCGCTGCACGGTGCAGGCCGCGGTGCGCTTCGTCGACTGGCTCGAACCGCTGCTGCGCCGCGAAAGCTACCTGGCGCTGCTGGTCGAACGCCCCGAGGTGCAGCGCCGGCTGCTGCGCCTGCTGGGCCTGGCACGCTGGCCGATGCAGTACCTGATGCGCCACCCGGGCGTCATCGACGAGCTCGCCGACGAACGGCTGCTGCACCAGCGTTTCGACCGCGCCGCGTTCGCCGCCGAGCTGGACGACCGCCGCAACGCCTGGGAACGCGCGGGCGAAGCCGACGAGGACAAGCTGCTCGACACGCTGCGCCGCGCCCACCACGCCGAGGTCTTCCGCACGCTGGTGCGCGACGTCGAGGGCCGGCTCACGGTGGAGCAGGTGGCCGACGACCTCTCGGCGCTGGCCGACGTGCTGCTGGACATCACCGTGCGCTGGGCCTGGTCGCACCACCGCACGCGCCACCGCGACCAGCCGCAGATCGGCGTCATCGCCTACGGCAAGCTGGGCGGCAAGGAGCTGGGCTACGGCAGCGACCTCGACGTCGTCTTCCTGTACGACGACAGCGACGAGGCCGACCCCGGCCGCGCGCAGGAGGTCTACGCCGGCTTCGTGCGCAAGCTCATCACCTGGCTGACGCTGCGCACGGCGGCCGGCGAGCTGTTCGACATCGACACCGCGCTGCGGCCGAACGGCAACTCGGGGCTGCTGGTGACCTCGATCGCCTCGTTCGACCACTACCAGGTCGGCCGCGGCAGCAACACCGCCTGGACCTGGGAACACCAGGCCATCACGCGGGCGCGCTGCGCCACCGGCAGCACGCGCATCGCTGGCGCCTTCGAGGCCACGCGGCGTGCGGTGCTGACGGCCGAGCGCGACGCCGATGCGCTGCGCGAGGAAGTGCGCGCGATGCGCGAGAAGGTGCGCGCCGGCCGTCCGGTGCCGGACGGCCGCTTCGACGTCAAGCACAGCCCCGGCGGCATGATGGACGCCGAGTTCGCGGTGCAGTACCTGGTGCTGGCGCATGGCCGCACGCAGCCGGCACTGCTGGACAACGTCGGCAACATCGCGCTGCTGCAGCGCGCCGAAGACGCCGGCCTGCTGCCCGCGGGCATCGGCCACGCCGCCGCCGACGCCTACCGCGAGCTGCGCCGCGCGCAGCACACGGCGCGGCTGGACGAGCAGCCGACGCAGTTCGAGCCGGCGCAGCTGGCGGCGCAGCGCGACGCCGTGCTGGCGCTGTGGCAGGCGGTGTTCGGCTGAGCCCCTGGGCCGCAGCCGGCGCGCTGCTGGCCGCCGGCGCCGTGCTGGGCTGGTGGCTGCCCAGCCCCTGGCTCGACTGGCAACCCGGCCTGGCGCTGGCGCAGCCCTGGCGCCTGTGGACCGCAGCCTTCGTGCACTGGAGTCCGGGCCATCTGGGCGGCAACCTGGTTGCCACCGCGCTGGTGGTGGCCTTCGGCATCAGCGCCGCGGTGCCGCCGCGCACGGTGCTGGCCTGGGCGCTGGCCTGGCCGCTCACGCACCTGGGCCTGCTGCTGCAGCCCACGCTGCTGCACTACGGCGGGCTCTCGGGCGTGCTGCACGCAGGCGTGGCCGTGGTGCTGGTGCACCTGCTGCGTGATGCCCGCGGCCGCGCGCGCGCGATCGGCGTGCTGGTCACGGCCGGCGTGCTGGCCAAGCTGCTGCTCGAAGCGCCGTGGGGGCCGCCGCTGCGCCAGCTGCCAGGCTGGGACGTCGCGATCGCGCCGCTGGTGCACTGCACCGGCGCAGCCGCCGGTGCGCTGGCGATGCTGCTGCTGCCGCGACAATCCCGCCAATGACCGATGACCGCAAGACGCAGCTCGACGGCCTGGCCGTGGCGCTGCTGGTGCTGTGCTGCGCCCTGTGGGGCGTGAACCAGGTGGCCACCAAGGTGGCGCTGGCGGAGATTCCGCCGCTGATGCAGGCCGCGGCGCGCTCGGCCGGCGCGGCGCTGCTGCTGGCGCTGTGGTCGCGCTGGCGCGGCATCCCGCTGTGGCGCAGCGACGGCACGGCACGCGCGGGATGGCTGGCCGGGTTCTTGTTCGCGGTGGAGTTCGGCTGCATCTTCATCGGCCTGCAGTACACGACGGCGTCGCGCATGGCGGTGTTCATCTACCTCAGCCCCTTCGTGGTGGCGCTGGGCATGCCGTTCATCAGCCGCAGCGAACGGCTGCGGCCGCTGCAGATGCTGGGCCTGGTCGCCGCCTTCAGCGGTGTGGTCTGGGCCTTCTTCGAAGGCTTCTCGCGCCCGGCCGCGGGCCCGCTGCAGTGGCTGGGCGACGCACTGGGCATCGTGGGGGCGCTGCTGTGGGGCCTGACGACGCTGGTGCTGCGCAGCAGCCGGCTCGCGACCGCCGCGCCCGAGAAGACGCTGCTGTGGCAGCTGGGGGTGTCGGGGCTGGCACTGGCGCTGGGCTCGGTGGCTGCCGGCGAAACGCTGGCCGCGATGCCCACCGCCGCGTCGCTGTGGCCGCTGGCGTTCCAGACCGTGGTCGTCACCTTTGCCAGCTACCTGGTGTGGTTCTGGCTGCTGCGCCACTACCCGTCCACCCGCGTGGCCTCGTTCACGCTGCTCACACCCATCTTCGGCCTGCTGGCCGGCGTGCTGCTGCTGGGCGACCCCGTCACGGCGCGGCTGCTGCTGGCACTGGTGGCGGTGGTGGCCGGCATCGCGCTGGTGAATCGCACGTAGACTCGTTGCACCCCTTTTTCGGAGACGTCTCGATGATCACGCTGTGCGGCTTCGGCCTGTCGAACTACTACCTGAAGGTCAAGTTCGTGCTGCTGGAGAAGGGCATTCCGTTCGAGGAAGAGCGCACCGGCACGGGCTCGGTGAAGGAGAGCGTGCTGGCGCTGTCGCCACTGGGCAAGATCCCGTTCCTGCGCACGCCGCAAGGCGGTCTGTGCGAGAGCCAGGTGATCTGCGACTACCTGGAAGCCGCCTACCCCGCCAAGCCGCTGCTGCCGGCCGACCCCTTCGCGGCGGCCAAGGTGCGCGAGCTGATCACCTTCATCGACCTGCACCTGGAACTGGTGGCGCGCGACCTGTACGCGCAGGCCTTCTTCGGCGGCACGGTGAGCGACGGCACGAAGGAGCGTGTGCGCAAGCTGCTCACGAAGAACATTGCCGGCTTCAAGCGCCTGGCGAAGTTCAGCCCCTACGTGGCAGGCGACAGCTTCACGATGGCCGACTGCGCCGCCTGGCCCAGCCTGCCACTGGTGGCGCGCGCCACCAAGCTGGTGCTGGGCGAGGACATGCTGGAAGCCGCCGGCATCGACTGGCGCGGCTACGTCCAGCGGATCGATGCGCGCCCGGTGGCGGCGCAGCTGGCGGTCGAACGCAAGGCCGAGCAGACGGCCTTGTCGAGCAAGCTCTGATCAGACGACCGGCGCGGCGCCCTGCGGCGTCTGCGCGGCGAGCGACTTCGCCAGTTCCTTGCGGTAGCGGTTGAGTTCCTGCACGCTGGCGAAGCTGCGTTCCATCAGCAGGCTCAGGTTGTGCAGGATGCGCTCGACGACCTTGTTCTCCCACACGGCATCGAACTGGATCTGCTTGTCCAGCCATTGCTCCAGCCAGGCCGGGTCGGGCAGGCGGCTCTGGATGGTGTCGCGCGGGAACAGCTGCACGTTCACGTGCAGGTTGGTCGGGTGCAGCGCCTGCGCCGTGCGGCGCGCGCTGGCCATCAGCACGCCGACCTTGGCGAACGCCGCCTTGGCCTCGTCGCCGAACTTGTTCATCGCGCGCTTCATGTAGCGCAGGTAGGCGCCGCCGTGGCGCGCCTCGTCGCGCGCCAGCGTCTCGTAGATGGCCTTGATCACCGGCTCGCTGTGCCATTCGGCGGCGCGGCGGTACCAGTGGTTCAGGCGGATCTCGCCGCAGAAATGCAGCATCAGCGTCTCCAGCGCCGGCGCCGGGTCGAACTCGAAGCGCACCGCGTGCAGTTCCTCTTCGGTCGGCACGAGGTCGGGGCGGAAGCGGCGCAGGTATTCCATCAGCACCAGCGAGTGCTTCTGTTCCTCGAAGAACCACACGCTCATGAAGGCGCTGAAGTCGCTGTCGTTGCGGTTGTCGCGCAGGAACATCTCGGTGGCCGGCAGTGCCGCCCACTCGGTGATGGCGTTCATCTTGATGGTCTGCGCCTGCTCCTCGGTGAGACGGGAGGCATCGAAGCTGGCCCATGGAATGTCGGTGTCCATGTTCCAGCGCACCGCTTCGAGCTGCTTGAAGAGTTCCGGATAGAGCATGGTGGGGCCTGCGCCTGGGCGGAAATGTGACCGATTCTAGTCAGCCGGGCTGGCAGCGGCGGCCGTGGGGCTTGTGCGCCAGCGACGCAGTTCGCTGCCGATGTCGTCCAGGGCCGCCAGCGGCAGCACGCCGTCGATGCGCCGACGGTGCAGCACCGGCGCGCTGCCGCCGGCCCACAGCTGCACGGTCGCCGGCAGCTTGGCGCGCAGCTCGCTGAGGCTGTCGACGACCTGGTTCGGATTCATGCAGCCCGAGAACCCCAGCGCCACGATGTCGGCCCGGTACGCCGCCGCCGCCAGCACCAGGTCCCACAGCGGCGTCTGCACACCGAGCGACACGCACTCGCAGCCCTCCAGCGCGAACATGGCCTCGGCCATCAGCAGCCCCAGGCCGTGGGGCTCGCCCGGGATGGTGCCCAGCAGCACGCGCGGCCGGCCCGTGCCCTGCGGCTCGGGGATCGCGGCGATGGCCTGGCGCAGCACCACCTGCACGGCCTCGGTGTACATGTGCTCTTCGAAGATCTCCATCTGCCCGCGCATCCAGGCGTCGCCCACCGCCACGTTCAGCGGCACCACGACCTCGACGACGAAGCGCCCCACGCCATAGCGCGCCAGCAGCCGCGACAGCGCGTTGCGCAGGCCCCGCGCGTCATGGGCGCGGATGCGGTCCAGGTGCTCGCGCAGGTCGGCGCTGCCCAGCAGCACCTCGGCGCCGCGTACCGGCTGGTCGACCGTGGACGCCGACAGCGCCGACAGCTCGGAGAACGGCAGCGGCACGATGCGGCCGGGCCGGTGGCCGGCGTCGAGCAGGCGCTTGACGACCCGCAGCTTCTCGACCTGCTCCAGCGGGTAGGCCCGCTCCCCCAGCGCGTCGCGGCCGGGCGTGGGGAATCCGTAGCGGCGCTCCCAGACACGCAGCGTGTCCTTGCTGAGGCCGGTGTCACGCTCGACGGCAGCGATCGACAGCGTGATCACGGCGGCGCGGTTGCGGTCATTCATGGAGGGGCGAGCCAGCAGGCGGGGCTGGCGGAGTCTTGGGCGCGCTCTCGGGCAAGCAGGTATGCAGGCAGACAGCTTTCTCAATATAGTGCCGCAAGCACTCTTTGAACAGGACAAGGCTTGGTCATGACCACACACCTCTCCCCCTTGCTGGTGGTCTGCGCGGCGCTGCTGGGAACTTGCGCCTCGGCGGCCCCGGCTGCGCCGCCGGCCGCACCGGCCCGCGCAGGCACCTGCCCGGCGCTGCTGCAGCACACGGTGCCACGCCTGCAGGACGAGAAGCCGATTCCGCTGTGCGGCTTCGCCGGGCAGGTGGTGGTGGTGGTCAACACCGCCAGCAAGTGCGGCTACACACCGCAGTACAAGTCGCTGGAGACCCTGCACACCCGCTACAAGGACCGCGGCCTCGTGGTGCTGGGGTTCCCGTCGGGCGACTTCGGCGGCCAGGAGCTGGCCAGCAACGCCGCCATCGCGGACTTCTGCGAGAGCACCTTCGGCGTGCGCTTCCCGATGTTCGCCAAGACCAGCGTCAAGGGCAGCGCCGCGCACCCGCTGTACAAGACGCTGGCCGCCCGCACCGGCCAGGCGCCGGGCTGGAACTTCCACAAGTACATCGTCGGCCGCGACGGCCAGACGGTGGTCAGCCACGGCTCCGACACCGACCCGCTCGACCCGGCGTTCCTGAAGGACGTCGACCGGCTGCTGTCCGCGAAGTGATACTATTCAGTCGCGTTTGAGACTGATCAGTTTTCAATGGCAGGGCTGCCGCGGGCACGGTCTGCCGCCGCATCCGAACCGCCCTGCCGCACGTACCCGTCTGCACACCATGAACCACCACCCCGACCGCGCGCCCCGCCCCAGCTCCGTCGTCACGAACGGTGCAACGCCGTCGGAACTTTGGCGCCGGATGCCGGTCACACGGCGCACAGCCCGCGACACCGGCAGCACCGGTGCCCTGGGCACGGTTCTTCTGTCGTGCAGACGGCCGGGTTCCCCGGCTGCAATCCCGGGGCGGTTCTCCTCCTCCTCCCTCCCTCCCTCGTTCGCTGCGGGGCGCTGCACGACAGTCTTTACATCCCGCCGGGCCGCACAACGCGGCGCGCGGAGTTGACGGCGATGCGGCGCGTCGCCGTCATCGGTTCGGGCATCTCCGGCCTGGCCAGCGCCCACGCACTGGCCGGCGAGGCCCAGGTCACGCTGTTCGAGGCTGGCGACTACTTCGGCGGCCACACCCACACGGTCGACATCACGCTGGACGGCCACACGTTCGGCGTCGACACCGGCTTCCTGGTCTTCAACGACCGCACCTACCCGCAGCTGCGGCAGCTGTTCACCGAGCTGCGGGTGGAGACCGCGCCGTCGGACATGTCGTTCTCGGTGCAGGTGCCCGAAGCCGGGCTGGAATGGAGCGGCTGCGACCTCAACACCGTCTTCGCGCAGCGCCGCAACCTGCTGCGACCGCGCTTCCTGCGCATGCTGGCCGACATCGTGCGCTTCAACAAGCTGGCCACGGCGCTGGCCGTCAGCGGCGACGACGCGGCGCTGAACGAACCCATCTGCGCCTTCCTCGACCGCCACGGCTTCGGCAGCACCTTCCGCGAGTGGTACTTCCTGCCGATGATCGGCTGCATCTGGTCGTGCCCCACCGACCAGATGCTGCAGTTCCCGGTCGGCACGATGGTGCGTTTCTGCCACAACCACGGCCTCATCCAGATCACCGACCGCCCGCAGTGGCACACCGTGCGCGGCGGCGCGAAGCACTACGTGCAGAAGATGCTGGCCGGCATTCCCGATGCGCGCCTGCGCACGCCGGTGCTGTCGGTGCGCCGGCTGCCGCCGGGCAACGGCGCGGCCGGCGTGCTGGTCACCACGGCGCAGGGCACCGAGCGCTTCGACGAAGTCGTGCTGGCCTGCCACAGCGACCAGAGCCTGGCGCTGCTGGCCGACGCCACGCCGGAAGAACACGCCGTGCTCGGTGCCGTGCGCTACCACCCCAACCGCGCCGTGCTGCACACCGACACCGCCGTGCTGCCACAACGCCGGCTGGCCTGGGCGGCCTGGAACTACGAACGCGCCACCAGCCGCGGCCGCGAGGAAGCGGCCGTCTGCCTGCATTACCTGCTGAACCGGCTGCAGCCGCTGCCCACCGCCACGCCGGTGCTGGTGTCGCTGAACCCCAGCCGCCCGATCGACCCGGCGCGCACGCTCGCCGCCTTCGATTACAGCCACCCGGTGTTCGACCTCGCCGCCATCGAAGCGCAGCGCCGCCTGCCGCAGCTGCAGGGCCGCGCCCACACCTGGTTCGCAGGCGCCTGGACGCGCTACGGCTTCCACGAGGACGGCCTGATGTCGGCGCAGGCGGTGGTGCAGGGCCTGCGCGCGCAGTGGCAAGGCCAGCCTCGGCAGGAAGCCGCGTGAACATGGCGCCCGCCTCGGCCCCGGCGACCCCGGCCGTTGCGCTCATCGGCAGCGGCGTGGTGCGCCACCAGCGGCTGCGGCCGGCGGCGCACGCCTTCAGCTACGGCACCTACTTCCTGATGCTGCCGATGCGCACGCTGCAGACGGCGCCGGTGCCGGCGCTGCGCCGCAACCGCTTCGGGCTGCTGTCGTTCCACGACCGCGACCACGGCGACGGCGGCGACGACGCGCTGGCCTGGCTCGACGCCCTGCTGCAGGCCGAAGGCGTGACCGACGCCGACGGCGAGGTCTGGCTGCACACCTACCCGCGCGTGCTGGGCTACGTCTTCAAGCCCGTCAGCTTCTGGTACTGCCAGCGCCGCGACGGCACGCTGGCGGCCATCGTCGTGGAAGTCAACAACACCTTCGGCGAACGCCACTGCTACCTGCTGGCCGGCCCCGAGGTGGGCTACGGCCGTGAACTCCAGGCGCGCAAGGTCTTCCACGTCAGCCCCTTCTGCGCCATCGAGGGCGGCTACCGCTTCCGTTTCATGCGCACGGCCGACCGCACCGTGGCCCGCATCGACCACGACGACGCCGCCGGCCCGCTGCTGCAGACCAGCGTCAGCGGCCGGCTTGCGCCGCTGGACGCGCGCAGCGTGCGCGCCGCGTTCTTCGGCATGCCGCTGATGACGCTGGGCGTCATCGTGCGCATCCACTGGCATGCGCTGCAGCTGTGGCGCAAGCGCACGCCGTTCTTCCGCAAGCCCGCCCCGCCGCAGGCTTTCACTTCCCGCTGACCGCCGCCGACCATGACGACGACCACCGCCTCGGGCCTGTCCCTGCCTTCATCCGCCCCAGCCGCCGCGCGCACCGTGTTCCGCCTGCTCAAGAGCCTGCGCGTGGGCACGCTGGACGTGCAGCTGCCCGACGGCGAGCAGCTGCACTTCGCAGGCGCCATGCAGGGCGACGCGCCGCGCGCCTCGCTGCGCCTGCTGGACTGGACCGTGTGCCGCGCGGCGCTGAAGGGCGGCGACATTGGCTTTGCCGAGGCCTACATCGGCGGCCACTGGACCAGCCCCGACCTGGTGGCGCTGCTGCAGCTGTTCATCGCCAACCGCGATGCGGTCGAGCAGATGATCTACGGCACCTGGTGGGGCTCGCTCGCGTACCGCATCAAGCACCTGCTGCACCGCAACTCGCGCCGCGGCAGCAAGAAGAACATCCACGCGCACTACGACATCGGCAACCCGTTCTACCGTCTGTGGCTGGACGAGACGATGAACTACAGCAGCGCGCTGTTCGAGGGCGACGCCACGCGGCCCACCGCCGCGGCGCAGCGCGCCAAGGTGCACCGCGCGCTGCGCGAATGTGCGCTGCAGCCGGGCCAGCGCGTGCTGGAGATCGGCTGCGGCTGGGGCGCGCTGGCCGAAGCCGCGGCGCGCGACTTCGGCGCGCACGTGACGGGGCTGACGCTGTCGACCGAGCAGCTGGCGTTCGCGCGCGAGCGCATGGAGCGCCAGGGCCTGCAGGACCTGTCCGACCTGCGGCTGCAGGACTACCGCGACGTGCCCGACGGCCCGTTCGACGCCATCGTCTCGATCGAGATGTTCGAGGCCGTGGGCCGCGAATACTGGCGCGGCTACTTCCAGACGCTGCGCGACAAGCTCAAGCCCGGCGGCAGGGCCTGCATCCAGAGCATCGTCATCCGCGACGACCTGTTCGAGCGCTACGTGCGCGGCACCGACTTCATCCAGCAGTACATCTTCCCCGGCGGCCTGCTGCCCAGCCCGCAGGCCTTCCGCGACGAGGCGCGCCGCGCCGGCCTGGAGATCACCAACGAGCTCGCGTTCGGCAGCGACTACGCCGAGACGCTGCGGCGCTGGCGCGTGCAGTTCCTGGCGCGCGACCAGCAGGTGCGGCAGCTGGGCTTCGACACGCGCTTCATGCGCATCTGGGAGTTCTACCTGGCCTACTGCGAGGCGGCGTTCGCCACCGGCAACACCGACGTCGTTCAGTTCACGCTGCGGCGGCCGGGATGAGGCGGCGCACGTTCCAGGCCGGGCTGCTGGCGCTGGCAACCACCGGCGGACTGCCGGCCTTTGCCGACCCGGCGGCGCTGCCGCCCGAGGTGGCGGCCGAACTGCCCGGCGCCCGCATGCAGGGCAGCGGGCGCATGCGCGTCTTCGGCTTCCACATCTACGACGCGCGGCTGTTCGCGGCCGGCAACCCGGTGGGCGCCGACTGGGCCGCGGCGCCGCTGGCGCTGGAGCTGCAGTACGGCCGCGCCTTCGGAGGCGCCGACATCGCCGAGCGCTCGCTGGTCGAGATGCGGCGCCAGGGCGAGATCGCGGCCGCCACCGGCGAACGCTGGCTGCGCGCAATGAAGGGGCTGTTCCCAGACGTGCGTGCCGGCGACCGCATCACCGGCCTGCTGCACCCCGACGGCCGCACGCGCATCTTCCACAACGGCCAGCCGCGCGGCGAGGTGCGCGACCCCGACTTCACGCGGCTGTTCTTCGGCATCTGGCTGTCGCCGCGCACCTCCGACCCCGCGCTGCGCGACGCGCTGCTGGGCGGCCCGCGATGATCGCCGCCAGGCAGGGCCTGGCCTACGGCGCGCTGGGCCTGCCGCTGGCCTTCGTGGCGCTGCCGCTGTACGTGGTGCTGCCCAACCACTACGCCGCCAGCTTCGGCGTGCCGCTGGCCACGCTGGGCGCGCTGCTGCTGGGCACGCGCATCCTCGACGCCGTGGCCGACCCCTGGATCGGCCGCTGGGTCGACCGCTGGTTCGCGCACTCCACGCCGCGCGTGCTGCTGGCCGCCGTGCTGGCGGCCGTGGTGCTGGCGGCGGGCTTCCGCGGCCTGTTCTTCCCGCCCGCGGGCACGCGCGACGACCTGCAGGCGCTGCTGCTGTGGTGCGGTGCGCTGCTGGCCGTCACCTACCTGAGCTACAGCGTGCTCAGCGTGCTGCACCAGGCCTGGGGCGCACGCCTGGGCGGCGACGAAGGCCAGCGCGCGCGCATCGTCTCGTGGCGTGAAGGGCTGGCGCTGGTGGGCGTGCTGGTGGCCAGCGTGCTGCCGGCGCTGGCCGGGCTGGGCGTGGCGAGCATGGTCTTCGCCGGCACGCTGGCGCTCGGCGTGGCGCTGCTGTGGCGCGCGCCGCGGCCGGCGCAGCGGCTGCTGCACCCCGGCAGCCTGGCGGTGCCGCTGCGCACGCCGGCCTTCCGCCGCCTGCTGCTGGTGTATCTGGTCAACGGCGTCGCCAGCGCGGTGCCGGCAACGCTGGTGCTGTTCTTCATCCGCGACCGCCTGCAGGCGCCCAGCTTCGAACCGCTGTTCCTGGCCAGCTACTTCGCCGCCGGTGCGCTGTCGATGCCGCTGTGGGTGCGGGCGGTGGCGCGCTTCGGGCTGGCACGCTGCTGGCTGGCCGGCATGCTGCTGGCCATCGTCAGCTTCGCGTGGGCGGCGCTGCTGGGCGCGGGTGACGTCGCCGGCTTCACCGCCGTGTGCATCGCCAGCGGCCTGGCGCTGGGCGCCGACCTGGCATTGCCGGGCGCGCTGCTCGCCGGCGTGATCCAGCGCGCCGGCCACGACGGCCGCCTCGAAGGAGCCTATTTCGGCTGGTGGAACTTCGCCACCAAGCTCAACCTGGCACTGGCCGCGGGCATCGCGCTGCCGCTGCTGGCGCTGTTCGGCTACACGCCGGGCGACCAGAGCGCCGGCGGCCTGCAGGCGCTGACGCTGGCCTACTGCCTGCTGCCTTGCGTGCTGAAGGCCGGCGCCGCCGTGCTGCTGACCACGCAATGGATCCGACACCCCGAAGGACGATGAACGCCATGCAACGACGCCGCCTTGCCCTGGCCGCCGCCACCACCGCCATCGCCCTGCTGGCCGGCTGCGCCGGGCCGCAGCCCAGCGACTACGCCCGTGAACAGCCGGTGCTCGACCTGAAGACCTACTTCAACGGCGAGCTGGTGGCGCACGGCATCTTCACCGACCGCTCCGGCAAGGTCGCGCGCCGCTTCACCGTGCAGATGACCGGCACCTGGAACGGCAACCAGGGCACGCTGGACGAACGCTTCACCTACAGCGACGGCAAGACCGAGCGCCGCGTCTGGCGCCTCACCGACGAAGGCGGCGGGCGCTACAGCGGCCGCGCCGACGACGTGGTGGGCGTGGCCGAAGGCGTGGCCGCCGGCAACGCGCTGAACTGGCGCTACACGCTGGCGCTGCCGGTCGACGGCACCGTCTACAACGTGCAGTTCGACGACTGGATGTACCTGATGGACGACCGCGTGATGCTGAACAAGGCCGCGATGAGCAAGTTCGGCATCTTCCTCGGCGAAGTCACGCTGTCCTTCACGAAACGCTGAGCATGCCGATGAACCCCCGCATCACCGACTGGCACGGCCGCACGGCCTGGCTGGTGGGCGCCTCCACCGGCATCGGCCGCGCCACCGCGGCCCAGTTGCACGCAGCCGGCGCCCGCGTCGTGGTCTCGGCGCGCAGCGCTGCGCCGCTGCAGGCCTTCGTCGAACAGCACCCGGGCAGCCTGGCGATCCCGCTCGACGCGACCGACCGTGATGCGCTGCGCGCCGCGGCGCAGCGCATCACGGCCGAGCACGGCCGCATCGATCTGGCGATGTACTGCGCCGGCACCTACGCCCCGATGCGCGCCACCGCCTTCGACCTCGACGTGGCGCTGCACCACGTGCAGGTCAACCAGGTCGGCGCGCTGCTGATGCTGGACGCCGTGCTGCCGCAGCTGCAGCGCCAGGCCGCGGCCGGCCAGGGCGGGCACATCAGCCTGGTCAGCAGCGTGGCCGGCTACCGCGGGCTGCCGCAGGCGCTGGCCTACGGACCGACGAAGGCAGCACTGATCAACCTGGCCGAGGTGCTGTACCTGGACCTGCAGCCGCTGGGGCTGGGCGTGTCGGTCATCAACCCGGGCTTCGTCGAGACGCCGCTGACGGCGCAGAACGCGTTCCGCATGCCGGCCTTGATCACGCCGGAGCAGGCAGCCACGGCCATCATGGCCGGCTGGGCGTCGGGCGAGTTCGAGATCCACTTCCCGAAGCGCTTCACGCGCTGGCTGAAGGGGCTGCGCCACCTGGGCTACGGCGCCTACTTCCCGCTGGTGCGGCGCTCGACGGGGCTGTGATGGCAGCGCACGGCGACGACCCACGCGTGCAGGCCATCGTGCAGCGCTTCGAGACCCTGAGCGAGGCCGACGTGGCGCGGCTGGGCGATCTCTACACCGCCGACGCGTACTTCAAGGACCCGTTCAACGAGGTGCGCGGCACCGACGCCATCGCGCGCATCTTCGCGCACATGTTCGTGGCGCTGGAGGCACCGCGCTTCGTGGTGCACCAGGCCATCGTGCAGGGCGACCAGGTCTTCCTGACCTGGGACTTCCTGTTCCGCATGCGGCGCTTCCGCCGCGACGAGCAGTGCATCCGCGGCGGCTCGCACCTGGAGCTGGCGGCCGACGGCCGCATTCGCAGCCACCGCGACTACTGGGACGCGGCAGAGGAGCTCTACGAGAAACTGCCCGTGCTGGGCGGGCTGATGCGATGGTTGAAGCGGAGAGCAGCCAGCTGATGCGCTGGTTGAAGCGGAAAGCAGCCAGCTGATGCGCTGGCTGGGGCGCCGCGCCAACCGCTGAACAGCCGCTACTTCTGGCCTTCGGTCAGCGTGTCGACCTGGAAGCGGCCACTCTTGTCGACCAGCCAGATGTCGGTGTAGCGCACGCCGGTCTCGCCCAGCTTGGCCGGCACCGGGAACGGCGACGCGCGCTGGATCATCGCCACCACCCAGGGCGCGACTTCCGGCGCCGCCGGCTTGCGGATGATGTTGACGTTGGCGACCTTGCCGGTGGCGTCGATCTCGGTCTCGACGATCATCACCGAGTACAGCAGCGGCGGCATCTTGCCCTTCATCACGCGCATCGGGTACGAGGCGTAGATGTGGCGGGCGGCGTCGATGCGGTATTCCTTCTCGACTTCGGCGCCCGACTCGCGTTGCGCGGCCTGCGGCACGGGCGAAGGCACCATCGAGAACTGGGCCTGTGCAGCGGTGGCCAGCACCAGACCGGCCACCAGAGCCGAACTGCGCAGCCAGCTGCGCATCGCGCGGGAAGAAGAAGTTGTCATGTCCGGAGCCACCAGGCGTGGATGGGAATGGTCGCGACCATGCAGGCCGCGTGCGATTTCACTATACGGCTGTTATCGGCCGCGGCATCCGCACTTCAACCCAGGCACACCGGCGGTCGCGGAAAACTAACGCAACCAGCCCTTGCGCAGAAAGTAAATGAAAGGAGCGGCAACCGAAGCCACCATCAGCCCCAGCGCGAACGGGTAGCCGTACTTCCATTGCAGCTCGGGCATGGCCTGGAAGTTCATGCCGTAGACGCTGGCGATCAGCGTCGGTGGCAGCAGCGCCACGCTTGCCACCGAGAAGATCTTGATGATCTTGTTCTGGTTGATGTTGATGAAGCCGACCGTGGCGTCCATCAGGAAGTTGATCTTGTCGAACAGGAAGGCGGTGTGCGAGTCGAGCGAATCGATGTCGCGCAGGATCTGCCGTGCTTCCTCGAACTGCTCTGCGCCGAGCTTGCGGCTGCGCATCAGGAAGCTGAGCGCGCGGCGCGTGTCCATCACATTGCGCCGGATGCGGCCGTTCAGGTCTTCTTCCTTGGCGATGGCGGCCAGGATCTCGGCCGCGACGCGGTCGTCGACGTCCTGCTTCAGCACGCGCGCGCTGACACGCTCGAGGTTGTCGTAGATGCCTTCCAGCGCGTCGGCCGAGTACTCGGCGTCGGCGTCGTACAGCTTGAGCAGCACGTCCTTGGCGTCCTCGATCAGCGCCGGGATGCGGCGCGCGCGCAGCCGCAGCAGGCGGAACACCGGCAGGTCCTCGTCGTGCACCGAGAACAGCACGCCCTCGAACAGGATGAAGGCCACGCGCACGTTGCGGCTGGGCTTGCCGTCGGGGGCGTCGTCGCCGTCGATCAGGAAGTCCGAGCGGATGTGCAGCTCGCCGTTGTCTTCCTCGTAGAAGCGGGCCGACTCTTCCAGGTCGTCGTCGATGATGTCGTCGGGGATGGCCAGGCCGAAACGCGCTGCCACCCAGGCCTTCTCTTCGGGCGTCGGCGACTCCAGGTCGACCCACACCGGCCGCGGGCCGGCCGGCGCTGCGGCACGCGCCTCGGGGCTGTCGATCTCTTCCTGGAAGAGCCGCCCGTTGGCGAGCGCGAAGACGTTGAGCATGCGGATCTCTGGGGCCGGCAACGACGGGGAGCGCCGGCGGCGGTCGGCTCAGTCGCGCTCAGCTATGGCGCCAAAGATTATTGCACCGCCATCATCGGCAGCCACAGCGTCACGGTGGTGCCGGCGCCGGGCGCGCTGGCGAGCTCGACCTGCCCGCCCTGCAGCTCGACGATCTCCTTCACCAGGCTCATGCCCAGCCCGGTGCCCGGGATGTTGCCCGACGGGTCGGCGCGGTAGAAGCGCTCGAACACACGCGCCTGCTGCTCGGGCGTCATGCCGATGCCGCTGTCGGTGATGCGCAGCGCCACCATCGGCGCGCCGCGCCGGTGCTCCTGCGCACTGGCCACCAGGATGCGGCCGCCGCCGGGCGAGTACTTGACGGCGTTCGACAGCACGTTGGTGAGCGCGCGGTTGGTCTTCTCCGGGTCCACCAGCAGCATGCAGTCGCCGTGCGGTACCTGCACGTCCAGCGTGTGGCGGCCCGGCACGTCGGCCACACCGACCACGCCCGAGATCGCGAACGGCCCCACCGCCTGCGTCACCAGGCTGTCCAGACGACAGGGTTCGCGTCGCAGGTCCTTGCCCTGGCGGGCCTCGATGCGCGCCAGGTCCAGCAGCTCGTTGACCATGTTGATCAGCAGCGAGGCCTGGCGGTGGATGGTCTGCAGCACGTCGCGCCGCTGGGCCTCGGGCACCGGACGGTTCAGCAGCAGCTCGGTGAAGCCGAAGACGCTGACCATCGGCGTGCGCAGTTCGTGCGCGGCGGTGGTGAGGAACTCGCTCTTCATGCGGTCGACCTCGGTCTCGCGCGTGACGTCGCGGTAGAACAGGATGGTCTCGTGCGCCGCGCCGGGCGCGCTGCGCACCATGCGCGCGAGCATGCGGCGCTCGGGACACAGCAGCGCCAGCAGCTCCGGGCCGTCTTCGATCGCGCCGGCGACCTGCGGCGAGGCCAGCGCCCGGTGCACCGGCGGCACCGGCTGCGCCGGGTCGCACAGCAGCGCGAAGCGGCGGTCGAACTCCTCCAGCGGCAGCGCCTGCAGCGCGCCGTCGGCCTCGTCCCAGCCGGTCATCTGCAGGAAGGCCGGGTTGCAGTAGACGAGCCGGTGGCCGGCGTCGAAGATGACGAAGCCGTCGGGACTGAGGTCGAAGACCGCGTTCAGCCGCGCGCTGCGCTCGGCGATGGCCAGCCGCGCCCGTTCGCGCTCGGTCACGTCGTTGTGCACGCCCACGTAGTGCCGCACGCCGCCTTCGGGGTCGATCACGGGCGCGATGCTGAGTTCGTTGAAGAAGAGCGTGCCGTCCTTGCGGTAGTTGCGCAGCACGGCCTGCGCCGGGCGCCCTTCGCGCGCGGCAGCGCGCAGCGCGGCCAGCGCCGGCTGGTCGAAGTCGCCGCGCAGCAGGAAGCTGCCGTCGCGGCCGATCACCTCGCCGGGGTCGTAGCCCGTCATCGCGCAGAAGGCCGGATTGGCATAGAAGATGGGCTGGCCGGGCAGCGTCATGTCGGAGATGACGACGCCGTTGGCCGTGCAGTCCAGCGCCCGGCTGTACAGGTGCAGCATCGAGAACGTCATGCGCTGCTCGGTGACGTCGCGCACGACCGCGGCGTAGCGCACACCCTCGGCCGTCTCGGTGCGCGACAGCGACACCTCCACCGGGAAACGCGTGCCGCCGTGACGGCTGGCGTGTGTCTCGAAGCGCGCCACGTGCGTGCCACTGCTGCGCATGTACAGGCCGTCGCGCGTGCGCTGCTCGGCTTCCTGCAGCGTCAGGCCCGGCAGCAGGTCGCCGATGGCGTGGCCCAGCGCGTCCTCGGGCGCGATGCCGAAGACGCTGGCGACACTGGAGTTCACCACCTCGACCCGGCCGGTGGCGTCCAGGCCGAGGATCACGTCGGGCACGGCGTCCAGGATGGCGTGGATGCGCTGCTCGCGCCGCTGCGCCTCGCCCGCCGAAGCCGCGGGCCCGGGGCTCATGCCGTCTCCAGCAGCCGCTCGATGGTCTCGATCAGCTGCAGCGGGCTGAAGGGCTTGACGAGGTACTCGTCGGCGCCGGCAGCATTGCCCGCCTCGCGGTCGCGCGCCTGGCCGCGCGCGGTGAGCAGCACGATCTTCATGCCGCGCGTGGCGGGGTCGCTCTTCAGGCGCTGGCAGACCTGCAGGCCGTCGAGCTCGCCGGGCATCATCACGTCGAGCAGCACCAGGTCGGGCCGCACGGCCTGCGCCAGGCGCAGGCCGAACGCGCCGTCGGCCGCCTCGTGGATCTCGTAAGCCTCGAACTCCAGCGTCATGCGGATGAGCTTGCGGATGTCGGTCTGGTCTTCGACGATGAGAACGCGCTTCATGGCAGGCTCCTGGTGACTGGGTGGTGGGGGGCGGATGGGGCGCTCAGTGCGCCTGGTCCGGCTTGTGCCGGCGCGAGCGCGCCATCAGTGCAGCCAGGTCGCGCGCGTACTGCTGGGCCTGCGCGATGTCGAGGTGCGCCTCGTCGCTGTGGTGCGGCGCGCCGGTGGGCAGATCGATGAGGAAGTTGCGCTCGCCATCCTCGATCTCCTCGCGCAGCTGGCCGCCGTGCAGCGACACGATGTGCTGGCACAGCTTCAGGCCGATCTGGTCGCGCGCTGCAGGCTGGTCGGCACGCCCGGTCACCTTGGGGTCGTGCGGCATGTCGACACCGCCGCGCGGTGCGAACATGCCGCAGTCGCGGAACACGATCAGCGCACGCGGGCCCATCTGCCGGTGCTCGATCTGCAGCGTGGCGCCGCTGCGCGAACTGCGCAGCGCCGACTCCAGGCACTCCAGGAACACGCGGCGCAGCCAGTGCGCGCTGCCGTACAGGGTGGCCAGGCTGCCGGCGTCGGTCTGCGCCAGGAAACGCACCTTGATGCCGCGGTGCATGGCCAGTGGCTCGAGTGCACCCCACACCTCCTGCAGCAGCGGCCACAGCTCGATGCGGTCGGAAGCCAGCAGTGCACCGCTGCTCCACAGCTGCGCCAGGTCGACCAGCTTGTCGAGCACCCGCAGGAGATCCTGCACGCCGTCGACCAGGGCGTCCACCTCGTGGCCGCCACCGTGGTCTCGCGCCACGGCCAGGGCCTGCGCGGCGGTGCGCAGCGGGTCCCGCAGATCGGAGCGGATCACCTGCATCAGGTTGTCGTAAGCGGTGCCTTCACTGCCGCTTGCGTCGGGCGCGATCAGCACGAAGGCGTCGTCGCGCGCCAGGCCCGGGATGACACGGCAGGCCAGTTCGCCCGCTTCGGCGCCCTGCGCCGAAGCCGGCCGGACGGCCGTGACGGTGCGCGGCGCCTGGCCGCTGACGGCGGCCGACACGGCGCGCGCCAGGTCCGGGTCGTAGAGCTTGCGGCCGACCTGCAGCCCGGTGCGGGCACCGGCATCGGCGTTGGCATAGCGCACCAGGCCGTCGCGGTGGACCCACAGCAGGCCGGGCTTCAGGTTTTCGAGCAGTTCCGTCAGGGAAGAGTGCATGTCTGTGACCTCACGATGGCCCATTCTGCATCTTCGCCCAGTTCATGCGCGTGAGTTCATCACATAAGCGGCCTTAACTGCAAATATGATACTTCTATCGAACTAGGGATGGACCGCGGGCAGTCGCCCGGGCCTGGCCTGCGGGTGCTTCAGCGGCCGGGCAGGCGCTGCCGCAGTGCCGCCCACGCCTGCAGGGCGGCGACGGCGTCGCCCTGCGCAGCCAGCCGTTCAGCCTCGGCCGCACACTCGCTGCCGGGCAGGTCGCCCAGCGTGAGCAGCACGGTCTTCAGGCTGTGCGCCAGCCGGCGCAGCGCCGGCAGGTCGGCACGCGCGGCCGCTGCGTCGCCCTGCTGCAGGTCGTCGGCGAACTGCTGCAGGCAGCTCTGGCGGTAGGCCGCGAAGAGCTCGTGATTGCCGCCGAAGAAGCGCAGCACCGCCTGTGCCTGCTGCCGGGCCTCGGCCGGCGCGCTGGTGGCAGGCACGGCCGTGCCGGCGAGTGCGCGCTGCACGCAGGCCTCCAGCTCGGCCAGCGCCACCGGCTTGGACAGCACCTCGTCCACGCCCAGTGCCAGCAGTTCGGCCCGGCGCGCTGCCGTCACGCCGGCACTGAAGGCCACCAGCTTCGCGCCGGCACGCCAGCCCGGGCGAGCCACCAGGTCGTGCAGCAGGTCCAGGCCGCTGCCGTCGGGCAGCATCAGGTCGCACAGCAGCAGCCGCACCGGGGCCGCGTCGAGCGCGGCCCGCGCCTGAGCCAGCGTGGCTGCCTGCAGCAACTCGATGGCGGCCTCGTCGAGCGCCATCGCCACGAAGCGCCGGATCGACGCGTCGTCTTCGACCAGCAGCACACGCGGCAGCGGTGCGGCCTGGTCGGGGGCGGTGTTCACGCCGGCGCAGCCGCCAGCGGCGGTGGCGCCGCGGCAGCCCCGGTGGGCGCCAGCGCCGCCTGCAGCAGCGGCGGCAGGTCCACCACCATCTGCGGCTTGTGCACCACCGGCACGCCCTGCAGGGCGAAGGCGTAGGGCGCGCGCTGGGCCTCGTCGAGCGAGGTCACGACGATCAGGCGCATGCGGCTGAACTGCGGGTGCGAGCGCAGGCTGGTGATGAGGGCCGCGCCGTCGATGCCAGGCAGCAGGATGTCGACGATCAGCACCTCGGGCTGCAGCTGCCCCACCATCGCCAGGCCGGTGATGCCGTCGTCGGCGACGTGCAGGTCCACGCCCGGGAACCCCTGCTTCAGCAGCAGCGTGACCAGGTTCTGGAAATGCTTGGAGTCTTCGATCAGCAGCACGCGCTGCGCGTGGCCGCTGCCGGCGCCACCGCCGGCAGCGGTGCCGCGCGGCAGCCCGGCGCGCCGCGCCTCGCGCCAGCGCTGCACCGATTCGCGCGAGATGCGCCGGTGGCCGCCGGGCGTTTTCCACGCTTCGAGCTCGCCGCGGTCCACCATCATCTGCACCGAACGCACGGCCATGCCGAGCAGACGTGCCACTTCCAGCGTGCTGTAGTGGTCACTGGGCGCTGCGGGCGGCGTCGAGGTCTCGCTCATTGAGTAATTCTGCCGAATTATTGAGCGAAAAGCGCGTTCTTCGATCAAATGATCAAAGTGCTATCCCTGATACTATTGCAGTGAGATGTCTGGAGGCACCCCCGTGAACATTGCGACGACCCCTGCAGCAGTCCCGCCCGCGCCGCACCCGCCGCTGGGGTTCGACAGCGCCGCTGCGGCGCAGATGGAGTGCATGCTGCGCGACCTGGGCCGCGTCTACCGCGAACGCAACGACGCGCTGCAGGAAGTGGCGCGCGCACCACGACGCGCTGTTCCGCCTGGCGCTGGCGGCCGAGTACCGCGACGACGACACCGGAGCGCACATCGTGCGCATGGGCTACCTGGCCGAGGCGCTGGCACTGGGGCTGGGCGCCGACGCGGAATGGGCGACGATGCTGCGCAAGGCCGCGCCGATGCACGACGTGGGCAAGATCGGGATCCCCGACAACGTGCTGAAGAAGCCCGGACGCTTCGACGCCGCGGAACGCGCGGTGATGAACCGCCACCCCGAGATCGGCGCGAGCATCCTGGGCCAGTCGCGCATTCCGCTGTTCCAGCTGGCGGCCGAGGTGGCGCTGTCGCACCACGAGCGCTGGGACGGCAGCGGCTACCCGGCCGGCCTGGCGGGCGACGCCATCCCGCTGGCCGGGCGCATCGTCGCGGTGGTCGACTTCTTCGACGCGCTCACGATGGACCGCTGCTACCGCATCGCCTTCAGCGATGCGCAGGCCCTGCAGATGCTGGCGGCCGAACGCGGCCGCGCCTTCGACCCGCACGTGGTCGACACCTTCATCGCCCTGGCGCCGCGCATGATTGCGCTGCGCGAGCGCATCAACCAGCAGCAGCCCAGCTTCGCCGACCTCGCCGACGGCGCGCCGGCCGCTCCCTTCGACCACGCATCCGGAGACCGTTCATGACGCCCCGCAGCACCCTTGTCCGCAGCGCAGCCGCTGCCCTGATCGCCGCCGCCTGCAGCGCCGGCAGCGCACTTGCCGGCCCGGTGCTCGACCGCATCCAGGCCGAGCGCGAGCTGCGCGTGTGCATCTGGCCCGACTACTACGGCGTGACCTGGCGCAACCCGCGCACGCAGCAGCTCGGCGGCATCGACATCGAGCTCTCGGCCGCGCTGGCGCGCGACCTGGGCGTGCAGCTGCGCTACGTCGATTCGTCGTTCGTGACCTTGGTCGACGACCTCAAGGGCGGCCGCTGCGACGTCGCGATGTTCGCCGTGGCGCAGCTGCCGCAGCGCATGGAGCACCTGAAGTTCTCGCGCCCGTACCTGCGCAGCGACATCTACGGCGTCACCACCAAGAGCAACCGCGCGGTGCGCCAGTGGTCCGACATCGACCAGCCCGGCGTGCAGGTGGCGGTGCAGGCCGGCACGTTCATGGAGCCGGTGATGAAGGCGGCACTGAAACAGGCGAAGATGGTGAGCATCCGCCCGCCGGCCACGCGCGAGAACGAGCTCGAGGCCGGCCGCGTCGACGTCTTCATGACCGACTACCCCTACAGCCGCCGCCTGCTCGACAACGCCGACTGGGCCGCCCTGATCTCGCCGCCCGCGCCCTTCCACGTGCTGCCCTACGCCTACGCGGTCAAGCCCGGCGACGACGCCTGGCTGGCCGCCGTCGACACCTTCGTGCAGCGCATCCAGCGCGACGGCCGGCTGGAAGCGGCCGCCAGGCGCCACGGCTTGTCGGAGATCGTGGTCCGCTGATGCCCGGCAGCCAGGCCCAGCCCATCCGCGCCCGCTGGGTGGCCATCGGCGGCGGCGTGCTCGCGCTGCTGGTGCTGGCCGCGCTGCTGGCGCTGGCGTGGTTCGAACGCGAGCAGGCCATCAGCAACCGGCAGGACCGCAGCGAGCTGATGGCGCGTGTGCTCGAAGACCACGCCACGCGCGGCTTCGACACCGCCGCGCTGGCCTTGTCGACGCTGGCGGACCTGCTGGCCAAGGAGCCGCCCGGGCGCAGCACGCAGATCGGCGCGCTGCTGTCGCAGACCCTGGTGGGCCTGCCGCTGCTGCGCAGCGTGGCCGTGCTCGACGTCAGCGGGCGGGTGCTGGCGAGCACCGTGCCGTCGGACCTGGGCGTGCAGGTCGACCTGCAGCGGCTGGGCCCGATCCCGCCTGCCGGGCGCGACAGCCTGGGCCGCTTCGTGCCCGGCCGTGGCCTGCAGGCGCTGGCCGTCGGCGACGGCGCAGACGCGGTGGCGCCGCGCGGTGTCGGCTTCATCCCGATGCTGCGGCGCGTGGACGACAGCGACAGCGGCACGCTGCTGCTGCTGGGCCTGCTGAACCCCGACTTCCTGGCCAACCAGCAGCAGCAGACGCTGGACGACGCCAGCGGCGTCGCGGTGCTGGCCGACTACGACGGCCGCGTGCTGGCCGCCACCACGGCCGCACCGGTGCTGCCGGGCACGCAGATCCAGGGCCTGGCGGTGTTCACGCAGATGCTGCCCGGCACCGAGCACGCCAGCCTGGCCGGCCCCGGGCTCGGCGAGGGGCGGCGCATCCTGGCCTACCGCGCGCTGCGCGGGCGCCCGCTGGTGGCGCTGGTGGAGTTTCCCGAAGCGGTGGCGCTGGCGCGCTGGTGGCGCAGCGCGCGCTGGCTGGCGATGGTGGGCGCCGCGGCGATGCTGGTCATCGGCGCGATGACCTGGGTGGCCGCGCGCAACGTGCGCCTGCGCGAGTCCGCCCGGCGCCAGCGCGATCACGCGCAGCACGCGGTGGCACAGCGCGAACGCGAACTGAGCGTGCTCGTCAAGAGCGTGCAGGAGCTGATCTTCCGCACCGACGCGCAGGGCACGCTGACCTTCGTCAACGCGCGCTGGCAGGCCGCCACCGGCCAGCCCCCCAGCCAGCTGCTGGGCCGCGCGCTGGCCGAGCTGGTGGCCGACGGCGCGCGGGCCGAGACCCGCGCGCTGTTTGCGCCCGGCGGGCACGGCACGCGCAGCGCGCACGTGCTGCTGGGCGGCCAGGGCGGCGAGCCGCCACGCCACTTCGACGTCGCCGTGGCGCCGCTGCTCGACGGCACGCAGGTGGTCGGCTTCGCTGGCAGCGCCGTCGACGTCACCGAGCGCTGGACGGCGCAGCGGCAGCTGCAGGAGCAGCTGGCATTCTCGGCGCTGCTGCTGGACACCATCCCGCTGCCGGTGAGCATGCTCGACCGCGAGGGCCGCTACGTCACGGTCAACCAGGCCTGGGAAGAGTTCACCCGCCGCCGCCGCGCCGACGTCACCGGCCGCCGCGCCCGCGACTACCTGCCGCCCGAGGAAGCCGCGCTGCACGATGCGAAGGACCGGGAACTGCTGGCACGCGGCGGCCGCGTGCGCTACGACGCCGAGCTGACCCACCCCGACGGCTCGCGGCGCACGCTGGCGCTGACGAAGGCCGCGGTGCCGGGTGCCGACGGCACACCCAGCGGCGTGCTCGTCACCTTCATGGACGTGAGCGAGTTCCGCGAGGCCGAGCGCGCCACGCGCGAGGCGCGCGACGCGGCCGAAGAAGCCTCGCGCGCGAAGTCGGAGTTCATCGCCAACATCAGCCACGAGCTGCGCACGCCGCTGCAGAGCATCATCGGCTTCTCCGAACTGGGCATGCACCGCGGCCGCGAGCAGACCCGGCTGGCGGCCATGTTCACCGACATCCACGCGTCGGGCCAGCGCATGCTGGCGCTGGTGAACGACCTGCTCGACGTGGCCAAGATCGAGAGCACGGTCGGCACCTTCCATCTCGAACGCACCGACCTGCGGCCGCTGGTGCGCGACGTGGTGCGCGAGCTGGAACCGCTGCTGGTGGCGCGGCGCCTGCACGTCGACGCCGCGCTGGGCGACCTGCCGCTGGTGGCCAAGGTCGACCCGCTGCGCTTCCAGCAGGTGGTGCGCAACGTGGTCGCCAACGCGGTGAAGTTCTCGCCCGCCGGCGCCACCATCGACGTCTGCGGCGAGCTCGACGCCCACCAGCAGGTGGTGCTGACCGTGCGCGACCACGGCCCGGGCATTCCACCGGCCGAACTGGAAAGCATCTTCGAAGCCTTCGTGCAGAGCAGCAAGACCAAGGACGGCTCGGGCGGCACGGGCCTGGGCCTGGCCATCTGCCGCAAGATCGTCGAGGCGCACGGCGGCACCATCCTGGCCGAGAACGCCGAGGGCGGTGGCAGCCGCTTCACCATCGCGCTGCCGGCGCGCGGCTTCAGCGAGACCGTGGTGTAAGCCCGCCCCAGCGCGCCCCGGGCGCTGGGGATAATGCCCCAGGCGAGAGGAAGGGAACGAGATGGTCATGCACCTCCGGGCGCTGCTGCTGGCAGCGCTGTGCGGCATCGGTTCGGCACAGGCGGCCGACCCCGCGGGCATCGTCAAGCGCGTGCAGGGCACGGTGACGCTGCAGCGCGCCGGCCAGCAGGCACCCGGCACGGCGGTCGCGCCAGGCGCAGCGGTGCAGGTCGGCGACCGGCTCGTCACCGGCGCCGACGGTGCGGTCGGCCTGACGATGGCCGACGACAGCCTGCTCACGGCCGGCCCCGGCAGCACGCTGGTGATCAGCGAGTTCCGCTTCAACAGCACCACGCACGAAGGCAGCTTCCTGGCCACGCTGCTGCAGGGCACGCTGAGCATGGTGACCGGGCTGATCGCCAAGCAGGCGCCGCAGAACGTGAACGTGCAGACGCGCAACGCGGTGATGGGCGTGCGCGGCACCGAGTTCATCGTCGACGCACGCGGGGGCGGGCAATGAGCCGGCCGTGCACACCGGCCGTGACGGCACCCGTCGCTGCGGCCCTGGTCGCCGTGCTGCTGGCAGGCTGCGCGCCGCTGACCGAGCGCGTGATCCTGCTGCCCGCCAGCGGCGGCGGCATCGGCGGCAGCGGTGCGCTGCTGGTGAAGACGCCGCAGGCCGAGCTGCTGCTGGCCGAGCCCTATGCGCAGGCCGACGTCATCGGCGGCGTGCCGCGGCGGCAGACGAGCAGCCCGCAGGCCGTGCAGGCGGCCTACGGCGGCCTGCTGGCGCTGCAGCCGCCGCGGCCGCAGCGCTTCGTGCTGAATTTCGAGGTCGGCGGCGACACGCCCATGGCCGAGTCGCTGCCGGTGCTGGAGCGGCTGCGCGCCGCGCTGGCCGCCACGCCGGGCGCCGACCTGGTGGTGGTCGGCCACACCGACCGCGTCGGCGCCGTCGAGGCCAACGACCGCCTCGGGCTGCAGCGGGCGCAGTCGGTGCGCGACCGCCTGGTGGCCGCCGGCGCCGCGCCCGACCGCATCAGCGTCGCCGGCCGCGGCGAACGCGAACCCCTGGTGGCCACCGACGACGAGGTGCCCGAGCCGCGCAACCGGCGTGTCGAGATCAAGCTCCGTTAGGGCCTGGCTCGGCGCGGCGCTACTGGCGCTGCTGCTCGCGCACACGCTCGGCCACTGGCCACTGCGTGCGGTGCAGGCGCTGGACGACGCGGCGCACGACCAGCGCCTACGCAGCCTGGCCGGCGGCACGCAAGACGCACGCATCGCTGTCGTCGGCATCGACGACACGGCCCTGGCCACGCAAGGCCGCTGGCCCTGGCCGCGCGAGCGGCTGGCGCTGCTGGTCGAGCGCCTGTTCAGCGCCGAAGGCGTGCGCCTGGTGGGGCTGGACATGATCCTGGCCGAACCCGACACCGCCGCCGGCGACGCGCAGCTGGCCGCCGCGCTGGCCCGCCACCCGGTGGTGCTGGGGCTGCACCTGAATGCGGTGCAGGGCACGCCGCGCACCGGACAGTTGCCAACCGGGCTGCCCGTGGCCACGCCACCGGCAGAGCTGCCGCCCTGGTACGGCCACGCCGCGCCGCTGCCGCTGCTGCAGCAGGCCGCCGCCGGCGCCGGCTTCGTCAACGCCAGCGTCGACCCCGACGGCATCACGCGCCGTGCCCCGCTGCTGGCCTGGCACGACGGCCGCCACCTCGGCAGCCTGGCGCTGGCGCTGGCCCACACGCTGCGCGGCGACGCCGCGCTGGCCGCGCTGCGCCTGGCCGACGCCCAGGGCCAGGTGCTGCTGCCGTTCCCGGCCGAAGGCGCCCGCGTGCTGCAGGTCTCAGCGGCCGACGTGCTGGCCGGCACCGTGCCCGCCGATGCGCTGCGCGGCCGCATCGTGCTGGTCGGCATGGCTGCCGCCGGCCTCATCGACCAGCACAGCACGCCGATGGGCCTGCTGCAGCCGGGCGTGGAACTGCACGCGAACCTGCTCGCCGGCCTGCTCGACACCCGCCTGCCGCACACACCGGCCTGGGCCCCGGGGCTGACGGCGCTGCTGCTGGCGCTGGGCGGCACGCTGGTGTGGGCGCTGCCGCGCTGGTCGCTGGTGCGCGGCACGGCGGTCTGCGTCGGGCTGGCGCTGGCGCTGGTGGCGGCCAACGCGGCCGCCTGGGCGCTGGCCGGCTGGGCGCTGCCGCTGGCGCCGCTGCTGCTGCTGCTGGCCGGGCTGTACCTGCTGCAGCTGTTCTTCGGCCAGCTCGCCGAGGCGCTGGCGCGGCGGCGGCTGGCGGCGCTGTTCGGCCACTACGTGCCGCCCGAGCTGGTCAAGCGGATGGCCCGCGACCCCGAGCGCTACACGATGGACAGCCGCAGCGCCGAGCTGACCGTGCTGTTCGCCGACGTACGCGGCTTCACCACGTTCTCGGAGCAGCTCACGCCCACCGAGCTGGCGGCACTGATGAACCGCTACCTGTCGGTGATGACCGACATCGTGCGCGCGCACCGCGGCACGCTCGACAAGTACATCGGCGACGCGCTGATGGCGTTCTGGGGCGCCCCGCTCGACGACGTGCAGCACGCCGAGCACGCGGTGCAGGCGGCGCTGGCGATGCAGGCCGCGCTGCCGGCGCTGAACGCCGAGTTCGCAGCGCGCGGCTGGCCGCTGATCCGCATCACCATCGGCATCAACACCGGGGCGATGGTGGTGGGCGACATGGGCTCGCGCCACCGCCGCGCGTACACCGTGCTGGGCGACGCGGTGAACGTGGCCGCACGGCTGCAGGAACTGTCGGGCAAGCTGGAGGCGCCGGTGGTGATCGGCGAGGCCACGCAGGCGCAGCTGCCGCCGGGCTGGCCCTGCCGCGAACTCGATCGCGTGACGGTGCGCGGGCGCGCCACGGCGATGACGATCTACCAGCCGCTGCCGCGGCCCGCACCCGGCGCGGGCGATGCCGCTTGATGCCGGGCAAAGCATCACGCATCGGCCCTGAACGCACTCGGGTGACCCGCTTGTCAGGGGGTGGCAACGGGTGCACACTGGGTTGAACGGACCTCTTGTCGACCGCAGCGTTGTCCCCCCTCCTCCCGGTCCTCTCCCCCCTCCCGCCTCGATTTCCCGAAGCCGGCCCTGCCGGGCGCGGCCGTTTCCCACTCCCTTGCCAAGGAGATCCTCGATGAACTTGACGATCAGCGGACATCACCTCGAAGTCACGCCCGCTCTGCGAGAGTACGTGCTCACGAAGCTGGACCGCGTCACGCGCCACTTCGACCAGGTCGTCGACGTCAACGTGCTACTGACCGTGGAAAAGCTGAAGGAAAAGGAACGCCGCCAGAAGGCCGAGGTCACCCTGCACGTGAAAGGCCGCGACATCTTCGTCGAGCAGAGCCACGAAGACCTCTACGCGGCGATCGACCAGCTGATGGACAAGCTCGACCGCCAGGTCGTGCGCCACAAGGACAAGCTGCAGGACCACCACCACCAGTCGCCCAAGCGCCTGGACGCCGGCGCCCCTTGACCCGGCTGCGCGCCTGACCCGTGTCAACCAACGGCCCTGCGGGGCCGTTTTTCATGGCAACCGGGTCCGGCGCGACCACGCTGCCCCGGCCACACGCCCACCCATCGACGCGGTTGTTGCTGCATTGCCGCAACAGTTCGCGTTTCCCCGCAGATGGGGCCCCCGGGAAACCCAGGGTCTTGACATGCGGTTGCTATGATGCGGCGCTCTGTAACACAACGCGGTGACTGGGCAGCAACCAAGTCCACTGCGAGGGGAACCGCCCCATGAACCGTCTCGCCGCCATCCTTCCCGCCAGCAACGTGCTGGTGAACGTGGATGCGACCAGCAAGAAGCGCGTGTTCGAGCAGGCCGGCCTGCTGTTCGAGAACCAGCACGCCATCGCACGCGGCATCGTCACCGACAACCTGTTCGCACGCGAACGCCTGGGCTCCACCGGCCTCGGGCACGCGGTGGCCATCCCCCACGGGCGCATCAAGGGGCTGAAGAATCCGCTCGCCGCCGTGGTGCGCGTGCAGCAACCCATCCCCTTCGACGCGCCCGACGACGAAGCCGTGGCGCTGCTGATCTTCCTGCTGGTGCCCGAGGCCGCGACGCAGCGGCACCTGGAGATCCTGTCGGAGATCGCCGAGATGCTGTCCGACCGCGAACTGCGCGAGCGGCTCAAGACCGAGCCCGACGCCGCCGCCGTGCACAAGCTGATTTCCGACTGGGAACCGCTGAAGTCCGTGGCATGACCACGGCGGCTGCGTGAAACCCACATCGATCAGCGCCGAGGCGCTGTTCGAGGCGCACCGCGAAGCGATGCGCTGGGAATGGATCGCCGGCCACGCCCACCCCGAGCGCCGCTTCGACGACGCGGCCGTGCGCGACGCGCAGAGCGCGGCCGACCTGGTGGGCTACCTGAACTACATCCACCCCTACCGGGTGCAGATCGTCGGCCGCCGCGAGGTGGCCTACCTGCTGGCCAGCGCGCCCGACGACATGGAGCGCCGCATCGCGCGCATCGTCACGCTGGAGCCGCCGGTGATCATCGTCGCCGACGCCGAATCAGCGCCCGACCGGCTGGTGGCCATGTGCGACCGCGCCGAGATCCCGCTGTTCACCACCAAGGAATCGGCCGGCCACGTCATCGACGTCGTGCGCGCCTACCTGGCGCACCTGTTCGCCGAGCGCACCACGCGCCACGGGGTGTTCATGGACATCCTGGGCCTGGGCGTGCTGCTCACGGGCGAATCCGGGCTGGGCAAGAGCGAACTCGGGCTCGAGCTGATCAGCCGCGGCCACGGCCTGGTGGCCGACGACGCGGTCGACCTGTACCGCATCAGCCAGACGGCACTGGAAGGCCGCTGCCCCGAGCTGCTGCTGAACCTGCTGGAAGTGCGCGGCATCGGCCTGCTCGACATCAAGGCCATCTTCGGCGAGACCGCGGTGCGGCGGAAGATGCGGCTGCGGCTGATCGTGCACCTGGTGCGCAAGGAAACGATGGAGCGCGAGTTCGAGCGCCTGCCCTACGAGCCGCTGTACGAGGACATCCTGGGCATCCCGGTGCGCAAGGTGGTGATCGCGGTGGACGCCGGCCGCAACCTGGCCGTGCTGGTGGAAGCCGCGGTGCGCAACACCGTGCTGCAGCTGCGCGGCATCGACACCTACCAGGAGTTCATCGAGCGCCACCAGCGCGCGATGGAGAAGGGCCAGGGCGGCTGAGCGCTCCTGCAGGGAGCGTGGGGGCCTTCTACTTCTGCCGGTGCTCGCAGTCGGTCTTCGTGCAGCGCGCGTAGAGGGACAGCGAATGTTCGTGCAGCTCGAAGCCGCGCGTCTCGGCAATGGCGCGCTGGCGGGCCTCGATCTCGGGGTCGTAGAACTCCTCGACGCGGCCGCAGGTCAGGCACACCAGGTGGTCGTGGTGCTGGCCCTCGTTGAGCTCGAACACCGACTTGCCGCTCTCGAAGTTGCTGCGCGCCAGCAGCCCGGCCTGCTCGAACTGCATCAGCACGCGGTACACCGTGGCCAGGCCGATGTCGGCGCCTTCGGTCAGCAGCGCCTTGAACACGTCCTCGGCAGTCAGGTGGCGGCGCTCGGACTGCTGGAAGACCTCGAGGATCTTGATGCGGGGCAGCGTGGCCTTCAGGCCGCTGCTCTTCAATTCGTCGGCTTTTGTCATGGTCGATCCTCGCGGGGCGCAGTCGGCGACGCAGGGCGGCAACGGAAGGTGCCCAGCTAGAATCCGGCGATCATAGCCAGCCTCCCGTTGCCCCGCCTTCGAGCGTTGGCGCGCGGCACCTGTTTCCATGCACCGATCCCTGGTTCCGCTGCTCGGCGCCGTGCTGCTCGGCGGCTGCGCGTCCTCGATGCAGTCCACCGACGACTTCCTCGGCGTCATCACGCCCTACCGCATCGACATCGTGCAGGGCAACGTGGTCACGAAGGAACAGCTGGCGCTGCTGAAGCCCGGCCTGAGCCGCAGCCAGGTGCGCGACATCCTCGGCACGCCGCTGCTCACCGACCCCTTCCACGCCGAGCGCTGGGACTACATCTTCACCATCCGCCGCCCCGGCACCGAAGCGCAGCGCCGCAGCGTCGTGGTGCGCTTCGAAGGCAACGCGATGGCCTCGGTGGAAGCGCCCGAGCTGCCGTCCGAGCGCGACTTCGTCGCCGGCATCACGCGCGAAGGCGAGCGCAAGGTGCCCAAGCTCGAACTCACCGAAGAAGAGCGCAAGGCGCTGCCGCCGCCGCAGCGCCGCGAGGCCCCGGCCGCCGAGCCGATGGGCGCGGTGCGCAGCTACCCGCCGCTGGAGGCCTCGTGAGCACGGCCGCGCCGATCCGGGTCGCGGTGGCCGGCGCCAGCGGGCGCATGGGCCGCATGCTGATCGAAGCCGTGCTGGCCAGCCCCGACTGCCGCCTGGCAGGCGCGCTCGACGTCGCCGGCAGCGCGGCCGTCGGCCAGGACGCCGGCGCCTTCCTGGGCCGCGACACCGGCGTGGCCATCACCGCCGACCTGCAAGCCGGCCTCGCCGGCGCCGACGTGCTGATCGACTTCACGCGGCCCGAAGGCACGCTGGCGCACCTGGCAGCCTGCCGCTCACTGGGCGTGAAGGCCGTCGTCGGCACCACCGGCTTCAGCGCGGCGCAGAAGGCCGAGATCGGCGCCTGCGCGGCGCACACCGCCGTCGTCTTCGCCGCCAACATGAGCGTGGGCGTGAACGTGGTGCTGCGCCTGCTCGACCTGGCGGCGCGCTCGCTGTCCGAGGGCTACGACATCGAGATCGTCGAAGCCCACCACAAGCACAAGGTCGACGCCCCCAGCGGCACTGCGCTGGCCATGGGCGAGACCATCGCCCGCGCGCTGGGGCAGGACCTGCAGCAGCAGGCCGTGTTCGCGCGCGAAGGCCACACCGGCCCGCGCCAGCCCGGCACCATCGGCTTTGCCACCATCCGCGGCGGCGACATCGTGGGCGACCACACCGTGCTGTTCGCCGGCACCGGCGAGCGCATCGAGATCACGCACCGCAGCAACAGCCGCGCCAACTACGCCGAAGGCAGCCTGCGGGCCACGCGCTTCCTGGCCGCGCTGCCGCCGGGCACGGCCGGCCTGTACGACATGCAGGACGTGCTGGGCCTGGCTCGCTGACCGCTGACGATGGACGGCCTCGCGCACTTCTGGAACCAGGCCGATGGCGTCGGCCGTGCGGTGGCGCTGCTGCTGCTGGCGATGTCGGTGGCGGCCTGGGTGCTGATCGTCTGGAAGGGCTGGCTGCTGCGCCGCGCCAGCGCCGACATCGCCCTTGCCGTGCCGGCGTTCTGGGACGCCGCCACGCTGGCCGACGGCCGCACGCGGCTGGCGGCGATGGACCGCGAAGCCGTGCTGCTGCCACTGCTGGACGCCGCCTGCGCCGCGCCGGCCACCGGCACGCTGGGCAGCCAGGGCGACGCGGCCTCGCAGCTGACGCGCCGGCTGCGCGATGCGCTGCACCGCGGGCTGGCGCACCTGCAGACCGGGCAGGTGCTGCTGGCCAGCGTCGGCAGCACGGCGCCCTTCGTCGGGCTGTTCGGCACCGTCTGGGGCATCTACCACGCGCTGGTGGCCATCGCGGCCTCGGGCAGCATCACCATCGAGAAGATCGCCGGCCCGGTGGGCGAGGCGCTGATCATGACCGCCGCCGGCATCGCCGTGGCCATCCCGGCAGTGCTGGCCTTCAACGTCTTCGGCAAGCGCGTCGCAGCCTGCGAGGCCGAACTCGAGGGTTTCGCGCACGACTTGCGCGAGATGGCTCTCGACAAGAGCCGCTGACATGGCCTTCGGCCGCCTGGAACGCCGCCCCGGCGCCGAGCCGATGAGCGACATCAACATGACGCCGCTGATCGACGTGATGCTGGTGCTGCTGGTGATCTTCATCATCACCGCACCGCTGATGACCAGCAGCCTCAAGCTCGACCTGCCCAGCACCACCGGCGCGCGCCCCAGCGACGCGCCGGCCTTCGTGGCGCTGGCGGTCGACGCGCAGGGCCGGCTGTTCGTCGGCGACGCGCAGGTCACGCCGCAGCAGCTGCTGGAGCAGGTGCGCGCGGCCGCCGCGCGCGACCCCAACACCGAGGTGCAGCTGCGCGCCGACCAGGCCGTGCCCTACGGCCGCGTCGCCGAGCTGATCGGGCTGGTGCAGGAGGCCGGGCTCACGCGCATCGGCTTCGTGACGGACAGCGCCGGCAAGTAGCGCCGGCAAGTCGGGGCGCCGCCGCCAGCGGCGCTCCCTACAATCCGGCGCATGAACGAGAAATACGCCCCCGCCGAGGTCGAAGCCGCTGCACAGGCGCACTGGGCGGCCACCGACGCCTTCCGTGTCGTCGAGCACCCGAACAAGCCCAAGTTCTACGCCTGTTCGATGCTGCCCTACCCCAGCGGCAAGCTGCACATGGGGCACGTGCGCAACTACACCATCAACGACATGATGGCGCGTTACCTGCGCATGAAGGGCATGAACGTGCTGATGCCGATGGGCTGGGACGCCTTCGGCCTGCCGGCCGAGAACGCCGCCATCGACAACAACGTGCCGCCTGCGGCCTGGACGCGGCAGAACATCGCCGACATGAAGAGCCAGATGCAGCCGCTGGGCCTGGCCTTCGACTGGCAGCGCGAGGTCGCGACCTGCGACCCGTGCTACTACAAGTGGAACCAGTGGTTCTTCCTGAAGATGCTCGAGAAGGGCATCGCCTACCGCAAGACGCAGATCGTCAACTGGGACCCGATCGACCAGACCGTGCTGGCCAACGAGCAGGTGGTCGACGGCCGCGGCTGGCGCAGCGGCGCCATCGTCGAGAAGCGCGAGATCCCCGGCTACTACCTGGCCATCACGCAGTACGCCGACGAGCTGCTGGCGGGCGTGAACGACAGCACCAGCCCGCATTTCCTGGAGGGCTGGCCCGAGCGCGTGCGGCTGATGCAGGAGCACTGGATCGGCAAGAGCGAAGGCGTGCGCTTCGCGTTTCCGCACAGCATCCACGACGCCAGCGGCGCGCTGGTGCAGGACGGCCGGCTGTACGTGTTCACGACGCGTGCCGACACCATCAAGGGCGTCACCTTCTGCGCCGTCGCGCCCGAGCACCCGCTGGCGACACTGGCCGCGCAGACCGACCCGGCGCTGGCCGCCTTCATCGAAGAGTGCAAGAAGGGCGGCACGACCGAGGCCGAGCTGGCGCTGAAGGACAAGGAAGGCCGGCCCACGGGCCTGTTCGTCACACATCCGCTCACCGGCACGCAGGTGCCGGTGTGGGTGGGCAACTACGTGCTGATGAGCTACGGCGACGGCGCCGTGATGGGCGTGCCCGCGCACGACGAGCGCGATTTCGCATTCGCGAAGAAGTACGGCATCGACATGCTGCAGGTGGTGCACGTCGACGGCGAGCACTTCAGCTACGAGCAGTGGCAGGACTGGTACGGCGACAAGACCCGCGGCATCACGATCAACTCGGGCAACTACAGCGGCCTGCCGTACAAGGCGGCGGTGGACGCCATCGCCGCGGCGCTGCAGGCCAAGGGCCTGGGCGAGAAGAAGACGACCTGGCGACTGCGCGACTGGGGCATCAGCCGCCAGCGCTACTGGGGCACGCCGATCCCCATCATCCACTGCGCCAGCTGCGGCGCGGTGCCGGTGCCCGAGAAGGACCTGCCGGTGCTGCTGCCCGAAGACCTGGTGCCCGACGGCAGCGGCAACCCGCTGAACAAGTCGTCGAAGTTCCTCGACGTGGCCTGCCCGCAGTGCGGCAAGCCGGCGCGGCGCGAGACCGACACGATGGACACCTTCGTCGACTCGTCGTGGTACTACATGCGCTACTGCTGCCCCGACAGCGACAGCGCCATGGTCGACGCGCGCAACGAGTACTGGATGCCGATGGACCAGTACATCGGCGGCATCGAGCACGCTGTGCTGCACCTGCTGTACGCGCGCTTCTGGACCAAGGCGATGCGTGACCTGGGCCTGGTCAGCTACAGCGAGCCGTTCAAGAACCTGTTCACACAGGGCATGCTGCTCAACGAGAGCTTCTACCGCGAGGACGAGGCCGGCAAGAAGCGCTGGTTCTACCCGAGCGAGGTCGAGGTGCGCTACGACGAGCGTGGCCACCCCGTGGGCGCCACCGCGCGCAGCGACGGCCTGCCGGTGGTGCTGGGCGGCATCGAGAAGATGTCCAAGAGCAAGAACAACGTCGTCGAGCCGAAGGACATCATCGCCAAGTTCGGCGCCGACACGGCGCGCGTGTTCACGATGTTCGCCGGTCCGCCCGACCAGAGCGCGGCCTGGTCCGACAGCGGCGCCGAAGGCGTGTTCCGCTTCCTGCGCCGGCTGTGGGCCTTCGGCGTGAAGCAGGCGCCGCGCCTGCGCGGCCCAGTGATGGCTGCCAGCGGCACCAGCCCGCTGCGCTACGAGGTGCACACGCTGCTGCGGCAGATCACGCACGACTACGACCGCATGCAATACAACACCGTGGTCAGCGGCGCGATGAAGCTGCTGAACGCGCTGGAAGACGGCGCCGCGGCGGCCGACGACGCCACGCTGCGCGAAGGTGTGGGCATCCTGCTGCGCGCGCTGTACCCGGCGGCGCCGCACGTCACGCACGGCCTGTGGACCGAGCTCGGCTTCGCCGCCAGCCTGGGCACGCTGATCGACGCACCGTGGCCGCAGGTCGACGACGCCGCGCTGGTGCGCAGCGAGATCGAACTCGTGCTGCAGATCGGCGGCAAGCTGCGCGGGGCCATCCGCGTGCCGGCCGACGCCGACCGCGCCGCCATCGAGGCGATGGCGCTGGCCACACCCGAGTTCGCGAAGTTCTCAGAAGGCAAGCCCGCGAAGAAGGTCGTGATCGTGCCGGGCCGGCTGGTGAATGTCGTCGTCTGACACACGTCGCCGGCTGCTGGCGGGTGCCGGCGCGCTGGCCGTGTCGGCACTCGCCGGCTGCGGCTTCCAGCGCCGGCAGCCACCGGTGCTGTCCTTCCGCAGCATCGCGCTGACGGGTTTTGCGCCGGGCTCGCCGCTGGCGGACGAACTGCGCCGCGGCCTCGCCCGCAGCGTGCAGGTGCTGGACAACCCGGCGCTGGCCGAGGTGGTGCTGCAGGCCAGCACCGACCAGCGCGAGAAGAGCGTCGTTGCCTCCACCGCCGCCGCCCAGGTGCGCGAATTCCAGCTGCGCCTGAAGTTCGACTTCGCCGCGCGCACGCCCGGCGGCCGCGAGCTGATCGCGCCGGTGGCGCTGCTGCTGTCGCGCGACATGAGCTACGGCGAGACCGCGGCGCTGGCCAAGCAGCAGGAAGAGGCCGAGCTGTACCGCGAGATGCAGAGCGACGTGGTGGCGCAGGTGCTGCGCCGGCTGGCGGCGGTGCGCCTGTAGCCCGATGCAGATCCGCCCCGACCAGCTCGACGCGCAACTCGCGAACACCGCGAAGGGCCTGCGCGCGATCTACACCGTGCACGGCGACGAGCCGCTGCTCGCGCAGGAGGCCTGCGACGCCATCCGCGCCGCGGCGCGTGCCGCCGGCTACTCCGAGCGCAAGGTCTTCACCGTCAGCGGTGCGCACTTCGACTGGAGCGGCGTGCTCGGCGCGGCGCAGGCGATGAGCCTGTTCGCCGACCGCCAGCTGATCGAGATCCGCATTCCGTCGGGCAAGCCGGGCAAGGACGGCTCGGAAGCGCTGCAGCGCTACTGCGAGTCGCTCAGCGACGACGTGCTGACGCTGGTGCAGCTGCCGCGGCTCGACTTCCAGCAGCTCAAGTCGGCGTGGTTCACCGCGCTCGACGCCGCCGGCGCCACGGTGCGCGTGGAGCCGATCGAGCGCAAGGCGCTGCCGGCGTGGATCGCCCAGCGCCTGGCGCGCCAGGGTCAGCGGGTGCCTGGCGGCGAGCCGGGGCAGCGTGCGCTGGCGTTCTTTGCCGACCGCGTCGAAGGCAACCTGCTGGCAGCGCACCAGGAACTGCAGAAGCTCGCACTGCTGCACCCGCCGGGCGAACTGCAGTTCGAGCAGATCGAGGCCGCGGTGCTCGACGTCGCCCGCTACGACGTCTTCAAGCTCGGCGAAGCCGTGCTCGCCGGCCAGGTGGCGCGCGCGCTGCGCATGCTCGACGGCCTGCAGGCCGGCGGCGAGGCCGCGGTGCTGGTGCACTGGACGCTGGCCGAGGACATCCGCGGCCTGGCGCGTGTGCGTGCCGCGCTCGACGACGGCAAGCCGCTGCCGCTGGCGCTGCGCGAGGCGCGCGTGTGGGGCCTGAAGGAAAGGCTCTACGAACGCGCCGCGCCGCAGTTGGCCGGCCACCAGCTGCAGCACCTGCTGGAAGCCGCCAGCATCTGCGACGGCATCGCCAAGGGCCTGCGCCACCCCGACTGGCCCACCGACGCCTGGGCCGCGCTGCAGCGGCTGGTGCTGATGCTGCTGCAGGCCGTGACCGGCCGCGCCGCCACGCCGGCGCTCGCGTTGCAGGCCTGACGGCGCGCCGGCTGCGTCAGGCCGGTCGCGGCCGCCGCACCGCCACCTTGTGCAGCAGCTCCAGCAGCAGCGCACGTTCGGCGGCGCTGAGGTTGTCCACCGCAGCGGCTTCGGCCGCAATGATGTCCTGCGCCGCCTGCCGCGCCAGTGCCGCGCCCTCGGGCGTCAGCATCACCGGCTGCGTTCGGCGGTCGGACTCGCTGCGCACGCGTGCGATGAGCCCGCGGCGCTCCAGCCGTTCCAGCCAGGTCGTCAGGTTCGGCGGCGTCACCGCCAGGGCGCGTGCCAGCTGCCGCGCGCTGACACCCGGGTTGTGGTCCAGCAGCGCCAGGATCGTGAACTCCACCGGCCGCAGCGCCAGGCGCCGGCCGGCGCTCTGCAGGTAGACCTCATCGGTGGTCAGCCGCGCCTGCGCCAGCTGGTAGCCCAGGATGCCTTGCAGGCCGGTCTCGGCGAGCCGGCCGGCCGGGGTTTCGTCGAGCGCTTTGCGGTGCGGCATGGCGCCGGATTGTCCCGCAGCAGCACCGCGGGAATGTCCGGGTGTGCGCCCTCAGTTAATTAAGTAACTTAACGATCTGGTCGGTCTCCACGCCTGGGGCGGGTCCGGCCCCAACTCGAGGAGACAAGACGATGCACACCCGACTCCAGCCACTGACGGCAGGACTGACTGGACTGGCCCTGCTGGCCACCCTGGCCGGCTGCGGCGCCGACGACGACGCCGTGCAGCCGGCGCAGCTGAGCCCCGCGCGGCCGGCGGCGTTCTCCGGCACCTGCGACACGCTGCAGGCCCGCCTGGCGGGCCTGGCGAACACCACGATCACCGCGGCGCAGGACATCGCCGCCGGCACGCTGACGGTCGGTGGCCAGCCGGTGCCGGCGCACTGCCGCGTCACCGGCACGATGTTCCAGCGCACCAGCGCGGTCGACGGGAACAGCTACGCCATCGGCTTCGAGATGCGGTTGCCGCTGGCCTGGAACGGCCGCTTCTTCCACCAGGGCAACGGCGGCATCGACGGCAGCGTCGTCACCGCCACCGGCAGCTCCGGCGGCGGCCCGTTGACGCACGCGCTGCACCAGGGCTTCGCGGTGCTCAGCTCGGACGCCGGCCACGCCGGCGCGCTCGGGCCCACCTTCGGCATCGACCCGCAGGCGCGGCTGGACTACGGCTACCAGGCCGCGATCAAGCTCACACCGATGGCCAAGAGCCTGATCGGCACCGCCTACGGCCGCGGCCCCGACCGTTCGTACTTCGGCGGCTGCAGCAACGGCGGGCGCCACACCTTCAACGCCTTCACGCGCATGCCCGACCAGTACGACGGCTACCTCGCCGGCGCCCCCGGGTTCAACCTGCCGAAGGCGGCCGTGGCCAACATCTTCGGCGCACAGCGCTACGCCAGCGTCGCCACCAACCCGGCCGACCTGTCCACCGGTTTCACCGCCGCCGAACGCGCCACCGTGGCCGCCGCGGTGCTGGCGAAGTGCGACGCACTCGATGGCGCCACCGACGGCCTGGTGCAGGACGTGCAGGCCTGCCAGGCTGCGTTCTCGCTGGCGGCCGACGTGTCCACCTGCAGCGGTGAACGCGACGGCAGCTGCCTCAGCGCGGCGCAGAAGACGGCCATTGCGCCGATCTTCAGCGGCGCCGTCACCGGCACCGGCGCGCCGGTGTACACGAGCTTTCCGTACGACGCCGGCCTGGGTGCGGGCGGCATCGCGTTCTGGGAGTTCGTGGCCCCGGTGGCGCTGGACTCGGGGGCGGTGGGCTTCATCTTCGGTGTGCCGCCGCAGGACCCGGCCACGTTCAACGGCCCGGCCTGGTCGCTGGCCGCAGACATCGGCCAGCTCGTCACCAGCATCAACGCCAGCAACAGCACCTACACCGAGTCGGCGATGCAGTTCATGACGCCGCCGAACCCGACCAAGCTGGCGGCGGTGCGCGACCGCGGCGCGAAGATCCTGGTCTACCACGGTGTCAGCGACCCCATCTTCTCGGCCGAGGACAGCATGGCCTGGATGCGCGGTGTCGCCACCGAGCACGCCGACGCCGGCACGTTCGCGCGGCTGTTCCTCGTGCCCGGCATGGGCCACTGCAGCGGCGGCCCGGCCACCGACCAGTTCGATCCGCTCAGCGCGCTGGTGGCCTGGGTCGAACAGGGCCAGGCGCCGGCGCAGCTGACCGCCAGCGCACGCGGCGCGGGCAACCCCGGCGGCGTCAACGCCGAAGTGCCGGCGGGCTGGGCCGCCAACCGCAGTCGCCCGCTGTGCCCGTACCCGCAGGTGGCGCGCTACAGCGGCAGCGGCAGCCTCGACGCGGCCAGCAGCTTCGTCTGCAGGCAGTGACCTGAGTCGGCGTCGACGGGCGGCGGCTCAGTAGCCGCGTGCCCGGTCGACGAGGTGGGCCACGGGCCGCCCGTCGCGCAGCGCTCGCAGATTGGCCGCCGCGATGGCGCAGGCGCTGTGCACGCTGGTCGCGGCCGCCACGTGCGGCAGCAGCGTCACGCGGTCGTGGGCCCAGAAGCGGTGGTCGGGCGGCAGCGGCTCGGTGTGGAAGACGTCGAGCACGGCGTGCGCGAGCTGCCCGCTGTCCAGCGCCGCCAGCAGGTCGGCGTCGACCACGTGCGGGCCGCGGCCCAGGTTCACGACGCTGGCGCCGCGCGGCAGCGCCGCGAAGAACGCCGCGTCGAGCAGGCCGCGCGTGGCAGGTGTCAGCGGCAGCAGGTTGACGACGATCTCGTGCGTGGCCAGCAGCGGCGCCAGCGGCACGCCGCGCCGCCAGCCGCTGACGTGGTAGCCCTGTGCCTGCAGGCCCGCGGCCGCGGCACGGCCCATCTCGCCCTGGCCCAGCACGAGCACCGGCACGGCGTCGGCGTGGCGCAGCGCTTGCTGCTGCCACAGGCCCTGGCGCTGCTGGCGGGCGTAGGTGAAGAAGCCGCGGTGCAGCGACAGCACGGCCCACAGCACGGTCTCGGCCATCGTGCGGTTCATCACCGGGTCGACCATGCGCGCCACCGGCACGCCGGGTGGCAGCGTGGGGTCATCGAGCAGGCGGTCCACGCCCGCCCACAACGACTGGATCAATCGCAGCCGTGGCGCGCGCGCCAGCGCGCCGGGCGGCGGGTTGGCGACGATGGCGGCCTCGACTTCGGCGGCGTCGTCGACCCAGGTGGCCTCGGGCAGCGCCGCAGCCAGCGCCTGGCGCCAGGCGGCGTCGATCTCGCCGGCGAGCAGCACCTGCATGCGCTCACACCGCCGACTGCAGCCGCGCCAGCGCCGCAGCCACCGTGGCCTCGCGCACCGCGCTGCGGTCGCCGGGCAGCTGCAGCAGTTCGGCCTGCACGCCGGCCGCCGTGCCCCAGGCCAGCCACACGGTGCCCACCGGCTTGCCCGGCACTGCGCCGCCGGGGCCGGCAATGCCGGTGACGGCCACCGCCAGCGTGGCGTGCGACTGCCGCAGCGCGCCCTGCACCATGGCGCGCGCCACCGGCTCGCTGACGGCGCCGTGGGCCGCGATCAGCGCCGCGGGCACGCCCAGCAGCTCGGTCTTGGCGGCGTTGCTGTAGGTCACGAAGCCGCGCTCGAACCAGTCGCTGGAGCCGGCCACCGCGGTGCAGGCAGCGGCAATCAGCCCGCCGGTGCAGCTCTCGGCGGTGGCAAGCATCGCGCCGCGCGCGCGCAGCCGCTCGGCCAGCGCCAGCACCGCGGGCTCGAACATCACCAGCGCCACAGCGCCACCCCCACGGCAATGCACAGCAGCGTGCACACCGCCGCCACCAGGTCGTCGAACAGGATGCCCCAGCCCTGGCGCCAGCCGATGGCCTGGCCCGGCTGCAGCTTGTAGCGCTGGTCGGCCCAGCGCACCGGGCCGGGCTTGGCGGCGTCGAAGTAACGGAACAGCCCGAAGGCCGCCAGCTGCGCCCAGAACCCCGCCGGCATCAGCAGCCACAGCACGAGCCAGAAGGCGACGATCTCGTCCCAGACGATGGCGCCGGGGTCGGCCACGCCCAGGTGCTGCGCCGTGCGCGTGCAGGCCCAGATGCCCAGCAGCAGCGCACCGGCGATCACCAGGCCCCAGCCCGCCGGCCCGAGCCAGCGGTCGAGCACGACGAAGCCCACCCAGGCCCACAGCGTGCCGACCGTGCCCGGCGCGCGCGGCGCGAGGCCGCTGCCGAAGCCCAGCGCCAGCCAGCGGGCGGGGTGGCGCAGCATGAAGCCGGCGGTGGCGCGCTGCACGGCGGTCACAGCCGATCAGCCCCGGAAGTGGTCGAAACCACGCAGCCGCACCGGCACCGGCGCGCCGTGTGCGTCGACGATGGTCAGCGTGTCGCCGGCCTCGATGACGCCGCAGCAGGTGACGGCCACATGCGCCTCGCGTGCGGCTTCGCGCACGGCCTCGCGGCGCGAGGGCGGCGCGGTGAACAGCAGTTCGTAGTCGTCGCCGCCGGCCAGCAGGCACTGGTGCTGCAGCGCCATGGGTTGCGCACCGAGCACCGCGCTGCGCGGCAGCGCGTCGACGTCGATCATCGCGCCCACGCCCGACAGCCGCATCACGTGGCCGAGGTCGCCGATCAGCCCGTCGCTCAAGTCGATGGCACTGGTGGCCACGCCGCGCAGCGCCAGCCCGAGCGGCACACGCGGCTCGGGCAGTTCCATTGCGCGCCGCACCTCTTCGAACGCGCTGCCGGGCAGCGTGACATGGCCGCGGAAGACCTCCAGCGCCAGCCGTGCGTCGCCGAGCCGGCCGCTGACCCAGATGTCGTGCCCGGGGCGCGCGCCGCTGCGCAGCAGCACCTGCTCGGGCGGCACCTGGCCGAAGGCGGTGATGCAGATGTTCAGCGGCCCGGCGGTGGTGTCGCCGCCGATGAGCTCGATGCCGTGCGCGTCGGCCAGCGCGAACAGGCCCTGCGCCAGCGGCGCGATGAAGGCCTCGTCGGCACGCGGCAGCGACAGCGCCAGCGTGAAGGCCAGCGGAGTCGCGCCGCAGGCCGCCAGGTCCGACAGGTTCACCGCCAGCGCCTTGTGGCCCAGGCGCTCGGGCGACACGGTGGACAGGAAGTGCCGGCCTTCGACCAGCATGTCGCTGGACACGGCCAGCCGCATGCCGAGGTCGACGTCGATCAGCGCGCAGTCGTCGCCCACGCCCAGCGCGGCGCGACGCGGCGCGCGGTTGAAGTACTTCTCGATCAACTCGAACTCGCCCAGCATGGCACGACCCTCCCGCACGGCCTGTTAGGCGGCGGATTCTCGCAGCAGGTTCGCCAGCTCGACGGCCGATTTGACGTTCATCTTCTCGAACACGCGCGCACGGTGCACTTCCACCGTGCGCACGCTGATCGCCAGCTGGTCGGCGATGGCCTTGTTCGGCCGGCCGTCGATGACGAGCGCCATCACCTCGCGTTCGCGCTCGGTCAGCTCGGCCAGCGCGCGCTGCACGCCGGCGGCGTCGCGGCGGCGCAGCAGCGCCGCGGCGCTGGCCTGCAGCGCCTGCTCGACGCGGTCGACGAGCGCGTTGTTCGAGAACGGCTTCTCGACGAAGTCGAAGGCGCCGCGCTTGACGGCCGCCACCGCGGTGGGCACGTCGCCGTGGCCCGTGAGAAAGATGACCGGCAGCGCCGCCTGCAGCCCGCGTTCGACCAGGCGCTCGAACAGCACCAGACCGCTGGTGCCGGGCATGCGCACGTCGAGCAGCAGGCACGACGGCGCGTCGGGCCAGGGCTCCTGGCGCGCGCCGACGAAGGCCTCGAAAGCGTCGGCGCTGGCGTAGCCCTCGCTGAGCAGCCGGCGCGAACGCAGCAGCCACGCCAGCGCGTCGCGCACGACGTCCTCGTCGTCCACCAGGTAGACGACAGGAAGGCCGAGCGAGGGGTCCAGGTGCATGGGTTCACGCATTGTGCGCGACCCGTGCCTCGGGTTGTTCGGCGCTGCGCGGAGCCGGCAGCGTGAAGGTGAACTCGGTGCCGCGCCCGCCCGGGCCGGGTGCGAAGTCGAGCGCGCCGCCGTGCTGCTCGATCACCGTGCGGCACAGGCTCAGCCCCAGCCCCATGCCCTCGGGGCGCGTCGTGAAGAAGGGCGTGAACAGCTGCTGCGCCACCTGGGGCGCGATGCCGGGCCCGGCGTCGATGACCGAGAAGCTGATCCAGCCCGCGTGCGACTGGCGCACGCGCAGCGTCAGCACGCGGTCTTCCAGCGGCGTGTCGTGCTCCATCGCCTGGATGCCGTTGCGGGTCAGGTTCAGCAACACCTGTTCGAGCATGGTGCGGTCGCACACCACGCGCGGCGCCTTCGCCGGGATGTCGAGCTCGATGCGTGTGCCGCTCTTGCGCGCCTGCAGCCGCACCAGCGGCAGCACGGCCTCGATCAGCAGGTCGGCGGCGATGGTCTCGCGCTGCTGCTCGCGACGGCGCACGAAGTGGTGCACGCTCTTGATGATGCGGCCGGCGCGCTCGGCCTGCTCGGCGATGCGCTCCAGCGCCTGCTTGAGCATCGCGGGGGTCTGCGCGTCCGGGTCGTCGATCAGGTTCAGCGAACCGGTGGAGTAGCTGGCGATGGCCGCCAGCGGCTGGTTCAGCTCGTGGCTCAGCAGCGAGGCCATCTCGCCCACCGTGGCCAGCCGCGCGGTGGCCTGCAGGCGGTCCTGCTGCTGGCGCGACAGCTCTTCGATGCGGCGCTGCGCGCTGATGTCGAGCACGGCGCTCATCCAGCCCGTGTGCCGGCCCTGGCCATCGACCAGCGGCGCCTCGTAGATCAGCACCGGGAAGCGCTCGCCGTTCTTGCGCATGAACACCGTCTCGTAGCCCTCGCGCGCTTCCTGGGCGTCGCGGCCCACGCCCTGCAGCCGCGTGCGCTGGCGCTCGGCGTAGCGCTCGGCCAGCTCCGGCGGCCAGTACGGCGGGCGGCCTTCGGCCAGCTCGTCGGGCGAGAAGCCCACCATCGCGCAGAAGGCCGGGTTGACGTAGGTGATGCGGCCATCCATGTCGCGCGCGCGCAGCCCCGTGATCAGCGAATCCTCCATCGCCTTGCGGAACGCCAGCGCCTCGGCCAGCGCACGCTCGGCGCGTGCGCGCCGGCGCACGTCGCGGGCCAGCAGCAGCACCACGGCGAAGAGCGCGATCGACAGGCCCAGCACCAGCGCCGTGGCCAGGTTGGGGATGACGCTGGGGCGACCCGCGGCGCCGTCGGCACGCAGCTGCAGCGCGGTGCCGGGCAGGTCGACCAGGCGCTCGGCCACGTAGACGCCGGCGCCGCGCGCCAGCCCGGCGCGCGCCAGCCGCGTGCCGTCGCCTTCGACGAAGCTCAGCTCGTGCTGGCGCGCCTGGCGCGGCGAGAGCACGTTGTCAAGCAGCTGCGCCAGCGAGATCGTTGCCACCAGGAAACCGGCTCCGCTGCCGGCCTGCTGCACCGGCACGCACAGGTCGATGACCTCCTGGCCCTGGCCGCTGGCGACCGGTACGAAGTAGGTGCGCGAGAACATCGGCGCCGACACCCGCCGCGCCGCCGCACAGGCCAGTTCGGCGTCGACGTCGAGATCGTCGCGCGGCATCTGCCGGAACATCGGCGGCGCCAGCGGGGTGTCCACCGCCTCGGTGATGTGCAGCGCGTTGTCGCGCCGCTCCACGCGCAGCAGCTCGCCGTGGCCGCGCATCAGCTCGCCGGCACCGTCGCGCCATTGCATCAGCAGCGGCTCCCCCCAGAGCAGGCCCTGCAGCGACTGCGTGGTGCGCAGCAGCTCGCGCTTGATCTCGGCGGCGGCTTCGGCGGCCATGCCGTCGGCGGCCTCCTGGGCGCGGTTGGACTCGTGGCTCAGTGTCAACGCCACCAGCAGGGTCTGCGCCACCAGCAGCAGGCCCACCAGCGCCGACCACAGCAGCGCGCGCCGCGTGCGCGTGGCGGCAACCGGGTGGCGGGCGGTGTCGGTGCGGGGCGGTGGCATGGCGCTGAACCCGCAGTATTGGCTGCAGCGGCGTCATGGCTGCTACGCAGTTTCGCGCATGGGTGGGCCGGGGCGGATCGCGCACACTGCGCACCCTACAATCCGGCCCCCGCCGCGGCACCGGTCTGTTTTCGACGCGGTGGCGGCCGGCCTGCACTGGAGACAAGCGCCATGTCCACCCCCGCCGATCAGAAGGCAGAACTGCGCCGTGCCGCGCTGGAATACCACGAGTTCCCGACGCCGGGCAAGATCGCGGTCAACGCCACCAAGCAGATGGTCAACCAGCGCGACCTCGCGCTGGCCTACACGCCCGGCGTGGCAGCTGCCTGCGAGGAGATCGTCGCCGACCCGGCCAACGCCTTCCGCTACACGAGCCGCGGCAACCTGGTGGCGGTGGTCACCAACGGCACCGCGGTGCTGGGGCTGGGCGACATCGGCCCGCTGGCGAGCAAGCCGGTGATGGAAGGCAAGGGCGTGCTGTTCAAGAAGTTCGCCGGCATCGATGTCTTCGACCTCGAGATCGCCGAGCGCAACCTCGACAAGCTGGTCGACATCATCGCGGCGCTGGAGCCCACCTTCGGCGGCATCAACCTCGAGGACATCAAGGCCCCCGACTGCTTCTACGTCGAACGCAAGCTGCGCGAGCGCATGAAGATCCCGGTCTTCCACGACGACCAGCACGGCACCGCCATCGTGGTCGGCGCGGCCGTGCTGAACGCGCTGAAGGTGGTGGGCAAGGACATCGCCGAGGTCAAGGTCGTGACCAGCGGCGCCGGCGCGGCCGCGCTGGCCTGCCTGGGCCTGCTGGTGAAGCTGGGCGTGCGGCGCGAGAACATCTGGGTCACCGACCTCGCCGGCCTGGTCTACGAAGGCCGCACCGAGCTGATGGACGAGGACAAGATCGTCTACGCGCAGAAGACCACGCAGCGCACGCTGGCCGAGGCCATCGTCGGCGCCGACGTGTTCCTGGGCCTGTCGGCCGGCGGCGTGCTCAAGCCCGCGATGGTGGCATCGATGGCGCGTGCGCCGGTGATCTTCGCGCTGGCCAACCCCACGCCCGAGATCACGCCGGAAGAGGTGAAGGCGGTGCGCGACGACGCCGTGATGGCCACAGGCCGCACCGACTACCCGAACCAGGTCAACAACGTCCTGTGCTTCCCGTACATCTTCCGCGGCGCGCTCGACTGCGGCGCGACGACGGTGACCGACGCGATGGAGATCGCCGCGGTGCGCGCGATCGCCGAGCTGGCACAGGCCGAGCAGAGCGAGGTGGTCGCCGCCGCCTACGCCGGCGCGAACCTGTCGTTCGGACCCGAGTACCTGATTCCGAAGCCGTTCGACCCGCGGCTGATGATGAAGATCGCGCCTGCGGTGGCGCTGGCGGCGGTGGAGTCGGGCGTGGCGCTGCGCCCGATCGCCGACATGGACGCGTACCGCGAGAAGCTGCAGAACTTCGTCTACGCCTCAGGCACGACGATGAAGCCGATCTTCCAGCTCGCCAAGCGCGCCACGCACCGCCGTGTCGCCTACGCCGAGGGCGAGGAAGAGCGCGTGCTGCGTGCCGTGCAGGTGGTGGTCGACGAGGGCCTGGCGCGGCCGACGCTGATCGGCAGGCCGGCGGTGATCGCGCAGCGCATCGACAAGTTCGGCCTGCGCCTGAAGGAAGGCCAGGACTACGACGTCGTCAACGTCGAGCAGGACCACCGCTACCGCGACTTCTGGCAGACCTACCACCGCATGACCGAGCGCCGGGGCGTGACGGTGCAGGTGGCCAAGATCGAGATGCGCCGGCGGCTGACGCTGATCGGCGCGATGTTGCTGCACAAGGGCGAGGTCGACGGCCTGCTCTGCGGCACCTGGGGCACCACGGCCAACCACCTGCATTACATCAACCAGGTGATCGGGCCACGCCAGGGCGGCAGCCCCAGCACGCCGCAGGACGTGCAGGTCTACGCCTGCATGAACGGGCTGATGCTGCCGGGCCGGCAGGTGTTCCTGGTCGACACGCACGTCAACGCCGACCCCACCGCCGAGCAGCTGTGCGAGATCACGGTGATGGCTGCGGAGGAGATGATGCGCTTCGGCGTGCAGCCGCGTGCGGCGCTGCTGAGCCATTCCAACTTCGGCACCAGCGACCACCCGAGCGCGCTGAAGATGCGCCAGACGCTCGCCCTGCTGCGCACGCAGGCACCTTGGCTGGAAGTGGACGGCGAGATGCACGGCGACGTGGCACTCGACGCGGCAGAACGCCGCAAGCTCATGCCCAACAGCACGCTCAGCGGCGAGGCCAACCTGCTGGTGCTGCCGAACATCGACGCCGCCAACATCGCCTACAACCTGCTGAAGACGGCGGCCGGCGGCGGCATCGCCATCGGTCCGGTGCTGCTCGGCGCGGCACAGCCGGTGCACATCCTGACCCCGTCGGCCACGGTGCGCCGCATCGTGAACATGACGGCACTGACCGTCGCAGACGCCAACGCCAGCCGCTGAACCACCCCTTGTTGCCCTCACATCAACGAATGTGAGCGCATACTGATAACCCTTGGTCGCTGCCCCATTTTTGGGCAGCGACTTGAGTTTTTAGGGGTGTTCCGGTACGATCTCGGTTTCCTCTTTCAGGGTTAACCCGTGTTTTCGACCGGTCCGGCCGAGGGGGGCAGCCAGCCCCGGCAGGCGCTTCGCAAGTGGGGGCTCGCTAGCTTTAACCTCGGTGCAAACCTGGGGGCGAACCTGTTCACGCGGGGGGCAGCGGCCGTCGCATTGACGGCCGGCCTGCTGGTCGCTGGTGGCGTACAGGCCCGCCAGAGCCCCGAAGCCGCGACAGCGCTGCCCACCGTGGCGTTGTCGGCCTTGCCGGTCCAGGCACAGCAAACCTACCGCCTCGTGCTGAGCGGCGGGCCGTTCCCGTACAACAAGGACGGCACCGTGTTCTTCAACCGCGAACGTTTGCTGCCGAGCAAGGCCCGGGGCTACTACAGAGAGTACACCGTCCGCACGCCGGGGGCGTCCAACCGCGGAGCCCGTCGCATCGTCTGCGGCGGCCTGCAGCCGACCCAACCCGATGCTTGTTTCTACACCGCCGATCACTATGCAAGTTTTCGACTCATTGCTCGATGACCGCCCCGTGGTCGACGACGCGCCCGTTCCTGTTGCATCAAGAAGGAGGCAAGCGACCATGGAGTTGCAGACCGTCCGCCCCAATATCGTCCAATCGATCCGCGCCTACCGAGTGGAAGACCTGATGCAGGCGGCGTCCGACGCCGGCCAGCACTTCCTCTACGCCAACCTGTCGGCGGCCCAGACGAAGCAGGAGGTGCTGGAAGGCATCGCCGCGGCGTTCCTGTTCCCCGCGCACTTCGGCAAGAACCTCGACGCGCTGTACGACTGCATGACCGACCTCGTGCACAAGTCCGGCCAGCAGCCGGGCTTCGTGGTCGTGCTGGAACAGTTGCCCGACAACCCGCGCTTCGACCGCGAGGCGCGCGAGCAGCTGCTCGACGTGTTCCGCGACGCCGCCGACTTCTGGGGCGAACGACGAATACCCTTCAGGTGTTTCTATTCTTTTCAGTAGCCCGCTCCCAGGAAATCGGGTCATGGGAGCGGGCTGCTGAAACGGCCCCCAGCAACACCAGTGTCGCGGCCCCTGCCGCAGCGGCCAAGCCGGCCGCCAAGACACCGGCAGCGAAGAACGGCGTGAACCCCAACTTCGGCATGAACATGCCGATGATGTGCAGCGCCTTCGACACGGCTGCCTGGCAGAACGCAGCCTGACGTAGGCTTCCCCGCGCTCAACGCGGGGAAGCCAGCCTCGCCAGCGCCAGGTACTCCGCCACCGGCACTTCCTCGGCGCGGCGCTGCAGGTCGAACGTGGCCTGCACGCCGCGTTCTTCCATCCAGCGGCCCAGCGTGTTGCGCAGCATCTTGCGCCGCTGCGAGAACGCCACCGTCACCAGTTCCGACAACAGCTTCGCGTCCACGCCCTCGGGCGCGGGCAGCGGGTGCATGCGCACCACGGCCGAGTCCACGCGCGGCGGCGGGTCGAAGGCCTCGGGTGGCACGTCGAGCACGTTTTCGATGGCGTAGCGCCACTGCAGCATCACCGACAGGCGGCCGTAGTCCTTGCTGCCGGGCGCGGCGGCCATGCGGTCCACAACTTCCTTCTGCAGCATGAAGTGCTGGTCGACCACGTCGTCCACCGCCAGCAGCAGGTGGAACAGGATCGGCGTGGAAATGTTGTAGGGCAGGTTGCCCACCACGCGCAGCGGCTGGCCGGCCTGCTGCGCCAGCGCGCGGAAGTCGACCTTGAGCACGTCGGACTCGATCACCTGCAGCTGCGGGTTGCGGCGCAGCCGCGCCGCCAGATCGCGGTCGAGCTCGACCACGGTCATGCGCTCGCAGCGCTGCAGCAGCGGCAGCGTCATCGCCCCGAGGCCGGGGCCGATCTCCACCAGCGCCTGACCCGGTCGCGGGTCGATCGCATCGACGATGGCGTCGAGCACCGCCTCGTCGGTCAGGAAGTGCTGTCCGAAACGTTTGCGCGGCTGGTGGCTGCTCACTGCGGCGGCTCGCGCATCTCGACGTAGGCGCGCGCGCGCAGGTCCTTCGCCCACTCCTCGTAGGCGCCCTCGAACTTCTGCTCGCGCAGCACGTTCAGCGCCTGCTCGCGGACCTGCTTCATGTCCTGCGCGACCTGGCGGCGCTCGACGACCTGGATCAGGTGCACGCCGAAGCGCGACGCCACCGGCGGCGAGATGCCCCCAGGCTGCAGCTGGTTCATGGCCTGCTCGAACTCGGGCACCATCGTGCCGGGGCCGAACCAGCCCAGATCGCCGCCGGCCGGCGCCGAGCCATCTTCGCTGAACGCGCGCGCCACGTCCTCGAAGCTGCGGGCGCCGCTCTCGATCTGGCGCCGGTACTCGCCGAGGCGCTGCGCGGCCACTTCGGCGCTGAGCTGCGGCGACGTGCGCAGCAGGATGTGGCGTGCGCGGGTCTGCGTCACCGTGAACGCGCCGCTGTCCTGGCGCGACAGCACCTTCAGCACGTGGAAGCCAGCGCCCGAACGCACCGGCGCCGTCACCTGGCCCGCAGCCACGCCCTTCACGGCCTCGACGAAGAGGTCGGGCAGGCGCGACGCCGGCCGTGCGCCGATCTCGCCGCCGCGCGCCCTGTTGCCGTCTTCCGAGACCTCGCGCGCGACCTGGGCGAAGTCTTCGCCGGCCTGCACGCGGGCCAGCGCGGCGTCGATGCGCGCCTTGCGCTCGGCCACCGTGGCGGCATCGGCGCCTTCGGGCACGGTGACGAGGATCTGCGCCAGGTTCATCTCGGCGTCGGCCTGCATCGCGCCGCGCTGCTGCTCGATGTAGCGCTCGATCTCGGCGTCGGGCACGCGGATGCGCGCCACGACCTCGCGCTCGCGGATGCGCTCGATCAGCATCTGGTCGCGCAGGTTGGCGCGGAAGCGCGCGTAGTCGATGCCCTCGGCACGCAGGCGCTGCCGCAGCTGTTCCGAGGTCAGCTGGTTCTGCGCGGCGACGCTCTGCACGGCGCGGTCGAGCTCGGGCTCGTCGATGCGCACGCCGCTCTCGCGGGCGTAGGTGACGATGACACGCTCGTCGATCAGCAGGTCCAGCACCTGCTGGCGCAGCACGGCGTCGGGGGGCAGGCGCTGGCCGCTGCGCGCGGCATCGGCGCGGGCGCGGGCGATGCGGCTGTCGATCTCGCCGGCCGTGACGAGCTCGCTGTTGATGATGGCGACGATGTAGTCGCCATTGCGTTCGCGGCTCTGGGCGGCAGCCGGGCCGGTGGCGGGCAGGGCCGCCAGCACGGCCAGCACCGCGGCCACCACCTGGCAGCGCCGTGAGGTCTTGGATGCGTTCATTCGTCGGAGGAGGTCGGTGCGCGACGGTCGTCGCGCAGCAGGCGGTAGCCCGGGATATTGTCCTTCAAGACCTTCAGCGGGTTGGAGCCGATGCGCGACAGCCCGACGAACTCGATCTCGGCGCGCAGCCGCGTCGTGGCCTCGCTGGTGCCGGTGGACAGCCGCTCGGCGACGATGCGCCCGATCCAGCAGCCGGCGTCGTATTCCAGGCCCAGGATGCTGTCGTTGACCCGGCTGTCCTTGAGGCTGTAGTTCACGCGGCCCACGGTGTACCAGGTGCCGGCGCAACTGCCCTCGCCGCGCGCAGCCTGCGCGGCAAAGATGCCGCTGGCCGCGGCCAGCGCCGCCGGGGTGTCGGGGCCCGACGGCACGCGACCGTTCAGCGGCCACTGCCAGCCCAGCTCCAGCTGCTCGCTCAGGCCGCGGGCGAAGCGGTAGCTGGTGCTCAGCGTGCGGTAGGGGCCGGGCGTCCAGCGCGCGCCAACGATGGAGCGCACCGCGCGAGAGATGTCGGGGCTGTACTGCACGGCCGCGTCCAGCGCCAGCTGCGGCAGCACGTGGCCCGAGCCCAGCAGCAGCACGTCGGAGAAGCGCTGCTCCAGCGGCGGGCCGTCGGCGCTGCCGTCGGCGTTCGGCGTGACCCGCTGGTCGCGCAGCAGGTAGCGCTGCACCAGGCCCAGGCGCAGCGCCTCGGCACCGCTGGCCGCGTCGACCAGCCGCGTCGTCACGCCGGCGGTGATCTGGTGCGCGTCGGAGACGCGGTCGATGCCCGAGAAGTTGTTGTCCGAGTAGATCGATGCGAAGTTGAAGTCCTTGCCCGCGGCGTCGAAGTTGGGCAGCCCCGCCTGCTCGCGATAGGGCGTGTTGACGTACAGCACGCGCGGCTCCAGCGTCTGCCGCATCGCGCGGCCGAAGGCCTGCGTCTCGCGCTCGAGCTCGACGCCGCTGTCGATGCTGAAGGTGGGCACGAGACGGCGCGCGTTGCGGCTGCCGCTGCCCAGCGGCGCGTCGGTGCGGTAGGCGGCGGCGTTCAGCGTCAGCCGCGGCACCAGCCAGGCGCCGTCCTCGCGCCAGGGCAGCGCCAGCGCGCCCACGGCGTGCCAGCGCCAGCCGGTGGGCCGCGTGGCGTCGGGCTCGGCATGCGGCAGGTCGAAGCGGTTGACCTCGGTCTGCAGGCTCAGCTCCAGCCCCGGCAGCGGCGTGCTGCCCAGGCGCAGTCCCAGCTGCGGCACGCGCTGGTACGGCGACGACACCAGCTGGTCGCTGCCCTGCAGCACCTGCCAGGTCTGCGCGCGCAGGTAGGCCAGGCCTTCGCCGCCGCCCAGCGCCGACCAGGACAACGGCCGCTCCAGCGCCGCGCGGCCCGACAACAGGCGCGGCGTCAGGCTGCGGCCGGCATCGGGGAAGTCCTTCCACCAGCCGTCGTCGGACACACGCACGACATCGGTGCTGTAGCGCAGCCCGGCGCCGGCCGTGCCTTCGTGCGTCCACTGCAGCGACTGCCGCGAGCGGCCGGCCACGCGGTCGTTCAGCAGCAGGCCCAGCTGCAGCGTGCCGCTGTCACCGGGCTCGAGGTAGCGGAATTCGGTGTCCAGGCCCAGCCCGCGCTTGGTGATGGCGCGCGGCGTCAGCGTCGCGTCGCGGTTGGGCGCGATGTTCCAGTAGTACGGCACCGACAGCTCCAGGCCGCTGCGGCTGTCGAGATCGATGCGCGGCGGCAGCCAACCCGACTTGCGCGCCTCGGTCAGCGGGAAGCTGAGCTTGGGCCAGGCCAGGATGGGCACGCCCAGGAAGCGCAGCACCGCGCCTTCGGCAATGCCCTCGTTGGCGTCGAAGTCCAGCTGCACGCGGCTGGTCTCCAGCACCCAGTCGGGGTCGCCCGAACCGTCGCGCGGGCAGCTGGTGTAGAGCGCGTTGACGGCGTTGGCGCGGCGGCTGTCGATGAAGTCCACGCGGTCGGCGCGGCCGCCGGCGCCGAACTGCGGAAACTCGAACGCGGGCTCCAGGAAGTAACCCTCGAAACGCTGCACGCGCAGCTGCAGTTCGGGGCCGCTGTAGATGGCGCCATCGCGTTCGATGCGCACGTGGCCGATGGCGCTGGCGAGATCCTCGACCTGGTTGTAGCCCAGGCGGTCGGCGCTGATCACGGTGCCGCCGCGGCGGAACTCGACCGCGCCTTCGGCGACGGCGTCGAGGTCGGGGCGGGCACGCAGCGACTGCGCGCGCAGGATGATGGGCAGGCGCTTGGCGGCCTCGCCCTGCGGCGGCGGCTGCAGCCTGCGGCTGGGCTCCAGCGCCACCGCGCCGTCCGGCGCCTGGGCCCACACCGCGCAGCCGCTGAACAGCAGCGCCGCCGCCAGGGCCAGCGGTGTCAACGGTGTGAACTGCATTTGTAGAATCGATTATCCATGAGGGCCAGCATGCAACCCCCCGCACCCGTCCACTGGCCCGACCCGCAACGCCAGGTGGCTTTCGAGCAGTGGCTGGCCGCGTTGGCGCCGCGATTCGGCATCGACGCCAGCACGCTGGCACCGGCCTCGGCCGACGCCAGCTTCCGCCGTTACCTGCGTGTGCAGGCCGGCGACCGCAGCCTGGTGGTGATGGACGCGCCGCCGCCGCAGGAAGACGTGCGGCCCTTCGTGCACGTGGCCGGGCTGATCGAAGCCGCCGGGCTGCACGCGCCGCAGGTGCTGGCCGCCGACGAGGCCCAGGGCTTCCTGCTGCTGAGCGACCTGGGTCGCACGCTGTATCTCGACGTGCTGCGCGACGCCGGCACCGACGAAGCCGACCGCCTGATGCGCGACGCGATCAAGGCGTTGGTGCACTTCCAGGCCCATGTGCCGGCCGACGGCCTGCCGGCCTACGACGCCGCGCTGCTGCAGCGCGAGCTGGCGCTGTTTCCCACCTGGTGCGTGCAACGCGAGTTCGGCATCACCTGGACGCCGCAGGAACAGGCCAGCTGGGACCGCATCTGCACGCTGCTGGTCGACAGCGCATTGGCACAGCCCACCGTGGCCGTGCACCGCGACTGGATGCCGCGCAACCTGATGGTGTGCGATCCCAACCCCGGCATCCTCGACTTCCAGGACGCCGTGCGCGGGCCGATCAGCTACGACCTGGCCTCGATGCTGCGCGACGCCTTCCTGAGCTGGGACGAGCCGCGCGAGATCGACTGGGCCGTGCGCTGGTGGGAACAGGCGCGCCGTGCCGGCCTGCCGCTGGGCGACACCTACGGCCACGACTTCGGCGAGTTCTGGCGCGCGCTGGAATGGATGGGGCTGCAACGCCACCTGAAGGTGCTGGGCATCTTCTGCCGCCTGAAGCACCGCGACGGCAAGCCCCGCTACGCCGAGGACCTGCCGCGCTTCTTCGCCTACGCCAACAAGGTGGCGATGCGCTACGGCCCGTTGAAGCCGCTGGCGCGGCTGCTGGAGCCCTTGTCGGGCCAGAAGGTCGAAGCCGGCTTCACCTTCTGAACCCGACAGGCCGGCGCGGGGACGCGCCGGCCGCCGCCGTCACTTCGGCAGCACCACCGTGTCGATGACGTGGATGACGCCGTTGCTTGCCACGATGTCGGTGGCCGTGACCTTGGCGTTGTCGACCGTGACGCCGCCCGCGGTGGCGACCGTCAGCGCGCCGCCCTGCACGGTCTTCACCATGCCGGCCTTCACGTCCTTGGCCATCACGGTGCCCGGCACCACGTGGTAGGTCAGCACGGCCGTCAGCTTGGCCTTGTCCTTCAGCAGCGCGTCGAGATCGGCCTTGGGGATCTTCGCGAATGCCGCGTCGGTGGGCGCGAACACCGTGAACGGGCCCTTGCCCTTCAGCGTGTCGACGAGGCCGGCGGCCTGCAGCGCGGCTGCCAGCGTCTTGAAGTTGCCGGCGCCCACGGCGGTGTCGACGATGTCCTTGGCCTGCACGGCGAACGCGGCCGCGGCAAGGCCGGCGGCGATGAGCAGTTTCTTCATGGTGGCTCCTGAGGGGTTGGTTGCGGGAAGGGAACGGGGATCAGTTCGCAGCCGGCGCGGCCGGCAGGATCACGCGGTCGATGACGTGGATGACGCCGTTGCTGGCGAGCACGTCGGTCGCGGCGATGTTGGCCGTGCGGGCGCGCTGGTCGGTGATGGCCAGCGTGGCGTCGACCGTGAAGGTCTCGCCCTGCAGCGTGGTGATGGGCGCACCCACCGGCACGTCGGCCTTCAGCACGCGGCCGTCGACCACGTGGTAGGTCAGCACCTGCGTCAGCAGCGCGGTGTCGGCCAGCAGCGCTTCCTTGCTGATGTTCAGCTCGGTCAGCAGCGCGGCGAAGGCGGCGTTGGTGGGCGCGAACACCGTCAGCGGACCGGCAGCGCTCAGCGCGTCGGCCAGGCCGGCGGCCTCGACGGCCTCGACCAGGATGCTGAAGTCGGGCAGCGCGGCTGCGGTCTCGACGATGGTCTTGTCAGCCGGCAGGATCACCTTGTCGATCACGTGGATCACGCCGTTGGTGGCCGTGATGTCGGTGGCGGTGACGGTGGCGGTGCGGTTGCGGCCGTCGGTGATGACGAGGTCGGTGCCCACGGCGTCGACCTTGAAGATGCCGCCCTGCACGGTGGTGATGGCCTGGCCGGCCGGCACGCCGGCCTTCAGCACGCGGGCGGGCAGCACGTGGTAGGTCAGCACCTGGGTCAGCAGTGCCTTGTCGGCGAGCAGCGCTTCCTTGGTGATGTTCAGCTCGGCCAGCAGCGCGGCGAAGGCGTTGTTGGTGGGCGCGAACACCGTGAACGGGCCGGTGCCGCTGAGCGTGCCTGCCAGGTCGGCGGCGACGACGGCCTCGACCAGGATGCTGAATTGCGGGTCGGCCTGCGCCGTCTCCACGATGTTCTTCGGCGGCGGCGCGGGGGCGACGTCGGTGTCGTCCCAGCAGGCGGTGAGGAAACTCGCCGAGGCGGCGATCAGCAACAGGCGGAACCAGGACAGCATGGGTTCGTCTCCGGAAAACGTGGGCGGTGATGCCCGTGGCGGCGTGCCGAACTGCACACCGACGTCCGAAGTTTGAACCAACTAGTTCACGCTATGAACTGTACGGTTTTTTTGTTACCGAGTCGTCACAATCCTCGCAGCCGCCGCCTGCCCGCGGCCGCGCAACGGCTCAGGCACACGGAGGCGTGGGGCAGCCCGCCGCGGCCAGCCAGGGGTCGCGGTCCTCGCCGCCGAAGATCTGCACCAGGAAGTCGAGCACCGCACGCGTGCGCGCCGGCACGTGCTTGCGGCTGGGCATCGCGACCCACAGCGACAGGTCGAACAGGCGCCAGGCCGGCAGCACGCGTTCCAGCGCGTTTTCCATCAGCGCGTCCTCGATCACGAAGCTGGGCAGGCCGGCGATGCCCAGGCCGGCCAGCGCAGCGGCATAGTTGGTGTCGACGTGCGTGCTGCGCAGCGCCGCGCCGCGCGCCGGCTGCACGGTGAACGACTCGCCGCCGGGCTCGTCGTCGCCCCAGGCGCCGGTGACGAAGGTCAGGCCGCGCTGCAGCGACGAGATCGGCGGGATCAGCGCCTCGTGCTGCGCCAGGTCGCGCGGGTGCTCCAGGCGCCCGCGGCGGTCGAGGTAGTCGGGCGAGGCGCACAGGATCACCTCCGAGCGCGCGAGCCGGCGCGCCACGTAGTCGCCGTCCAGCGGCTGGCGCACGGCCAGGATGGTGAGGTCGAAGTCCTCGTCCACCGTCTCCACGGCACCCGGCGCCGAGAGCTCGATCGACACCTGCGGGTACTGCGCCCGGAACGCCGGCAGGTGCTTGGCCAACTGGTGCACGGCCACCGCCGGCGGCGCCAGCACGCGCACCAGGCCGCGCGGGTCCTTGGTGCTCTCGGACGCCAGCGCCTCGCTTTCCTCGACGTCGATCAGGATCTGGCGCGCGCGCTCGAGGTAGTTCTCGCCGACGTCGGTGAGCGCGATGCGGCGCGTGGTGCGGTTCAGCAGCCGCGCGCCCAGGTGCGCTTCCAACTCGGCCACCACCCGCGTCACGACCGGCGGCGCCATGTCCAGCGCCCGCGCCGCCTTCGCGAAGCCACCTTCATCGATGACCCGGACAAACACCCGCATCGCGCGCAGCTGATCCATCTTTGTTCCCTTGAATGCAACGGTGCATTCTTGCTCAACTCATTTATTGCTGCACGCGCAATGCCTACAGTTGCATCCATCGATGAGCCACACACGTAGAAAGACTCACCGAGGCAGGTCAAGTCGGGCAAACACGAAGTCGCCCCGTTCGCCTGCAAGACCTGTTCGATTCCTCAACTGTCTTCACGGAGATTCATCATGAACGCCAAGCAACTGATCACGATCGCCACCCTCGCCTTTGCCGGCAGCGCCGCCATGGCCGACGACATCACCATCGTCAAGGACGACTTCGTGGCGCAGAAGAGCCGCGCCGAAGTGCGTGCCGAGGTGCTGGAAGCCCGCGCCGCCGGTGTCGTGTTCGCCGCCAGCGAAGCCGACGTCGGCGCCCCGGTGCTGGCCACCTCGACGCTGACGCGCGACCAGGTGCGTGCCGAGCTGCGCAACGCTCCGAAGTCCAAGCTGGTGGTGTTCAACCCCGCCGCCTGATCAGCACGCAGGGGCGCATCAAAGGGCAGATGACGCCGGCGCCAATCCGGCGACAATCACTGCCCTCCCCACACGACACGCCGTCCGGCGCCCACGAGGCACCGGGCGGTGTTTGCATTTGATGTTCGCCTTCTTCGAAAGCCGCATCCACCCCACCGCGCGCCCCGGCACCGCGCCTCCCTCCGGGCTGCTCGCCTTCTACTGGCACTACGTGCGCCAGGCCAAGGGCCTGTTCGGGCTGATGTTCCTGACCGGCATCGGCGTGGCGCTGATCGACACGCTGATCCCGCTGTTCATCGGCAAGCTCGTGACGCTGATGGAAGCGCCCGACCGCGCGGCCGCGTTCGACGCCGCGCTGCCAACGCTGCTGGGCATGGCCGCCGCGGTGCTGGTGCTGCGGCCGCTGGCGCTGCTGTGCGACAGCCTCGTGCGCAACAACGCCGTCGTGCCCGGCGTCACCAGCCTGATCCGCTGGCAGAGCCACTGGCACGTGGTGCGGCAGAGCTGGCCCTTCTTCCAGAACGACTTCGCCGGCCGCATCGCCAACCGCGTGATGCAGACCAGCAACGCCGTGCGCGAGAGCGTGGTCAGCAGCATCCGCGCCATCTGGTACATCGTGGTGTTCGGCACCACCACCATGGGCCTGATGCTGGCCGCCGACTGGCGCCTGGCGCTGCCCACGGCCTGCTGGTTCGTGGGCTACGTGCTGTTCCTGCGCCGCTTCGTGCCGCGCATGCGCGAGCTGGCCCGCAGCAGCTCGGAGCTGCGCTCGATGGTGATGGGCCGGGTCGTCGACAGCTACACCAACATCCTGACGGTGAAGCTGTTCGCCCGCGCGCGCGACGAGGACGCCTACGTGCGCGAGGTCATCGACGAGCACACCGTGGCCATCGCCGCGCACATGCGCATGACCACCAAGTTCATGGCCACGCTGTCGCTGCTGAACGCCGCCATGCTCACCAGCACCGCGGCCATCGGCGTGACGCTGTGGGCGCAGGGCAGCATCGACGCCGGGCTGGTCGCCACCGCGCTGCCGCTGGCCTGGCAGATCGTCAACGTCGCCGGCTGGGTGAGCTGGGAAGTGACCGGCATCTTCGAGAACATCGGCGTCGTGCAGGAAGGCATGGAGACCATCGCCGTGCCGCACGCCATGACCGACGCCCCCGACGCGCGCGAACTGCAGGTGCAGCCGGCGCCGGCCGGCGGCGAGATCCGCTTCGAGCACATCACCTTCACCTACGGCCGCAGCGACGGCAAGAAGGTGCTCGACGACCTGCATCTCGTCATCCGCCCCGGTGAACGCGTGGGCGTGGTCGGTCGCTCGGGCGCGGGCAAGAGCACGCTGGTGAACCTGCTGCTGCGCTTCCACGACCTGGAAGCACAGGGCAGCCTGCGCATCGACGGCCAGGACATCCGCGGCGTGACGCAGGAAAGCCTGCGCGCGGCCATCGGCATGGTGACGCAGGACACCTCGCTGCTGCACCGCTCGATCTCGCAGAACATCGCCTACGGCCGGCCCGGCGCCACGCACGACGAAGTGGTGGCCGCGGCGCACAAGGCGCAGGCGCACGAGTTCGTCCTCGGGCTGCAGGACTGGAAGGGCCGCACCGGCTACGAGGCCCACGTCGGCGAACGCGGCGTGAAGCTCAGCGGTGGCCAGCGCCAGCGCATCGCGATTGCGCGCGTGATCCTGAAGGACGCGCCGATCCTGGTGCTCGACGAGGCCACCAGCGCGCTCGACAGCGAGGTCGAGGTCGCGATCCAGGACCAGCTGCTCGGGCTGATGGAAGGCAAGACCGTGATCGCGATCGCGCACCGCCTGTCCACCATCGCGCGCATGGACCGGCTGATCGTGCTGGAGCAGGGCCGCATCGTCGAGCAGGGCAGCCATGCCGAGCTGCTGGCGCTGAACGGCCACTACGCGCGGCTGTGGGCGCACCAGAGCGGCGGCTTCCTCACCGAGGACGTGCCCGACACCACGCTGCTGCTGGACCCCGGCCCGGTGGACGACATGCGCGCCGAGGAACGGCCCGAGCCCGACATCGACGCCGAGCCGCCGCCTGCGCGCACCTGACCTGCAGCCCCGCGCGCCTCAGCCGCGCGCCGGGGCCCGCTGCCGCGTGCCGCTGCCGGCCTCGCCGCCGCTGCAGTAGCCGCGCAGCCCGGCGAGGTCGAGCACCGTGACGCCGCCGAAATCCACCCGCAGCAGGCCTTCGCGTTCCAGCCGGTGCAGCGACTCGTTGGTGCGCTGGCGCGACACCGCCGAGAGCAGGCCGATCTCTTCCTGGCTCAGCCGCACGAAGCTGCCGGCGCTGGGGTAGAGGTCGGGGTCGAACAGGCTCGCCAGGCAGCGCGCGACGCGCGCGTCGGGCCCGAGCAGGCGGTCGTACTCCACCAGCCCGACGAACAGGCTCAGCCGCGCATTCAGGTGTGACAGCAGGAAACGGTTGAATGCAAGATTGGTCGAGACCAGCCGTTCGAAGGTGTGGCGCGGCACGCAGGCGAGCCGGGTGTTCCGGACTGCAACACCGTCGTAGCGCCAGCAGCCGGCCTTCAGCAGCGAGCCCTCGCCGGCCCAGCCGCCGGCGGTGACGCCGGTGAAGGTGGAATGCCTGCCGTCGGCCTGCGACACCGACATCTTCACCAGGCCGTCGATGACGCCGATCCAGCAGTCGGCGGGCTCGCCGCAGCGGATCGCGTAGCCGCCCACCGAGACGCGCCGTTCATAGGCCTCGCGCAGCATCTGCGCGAATTCCTCGGGGTTCAGGGTCTTCGCCCACAGGCTGCCGCGCAGCATGGACTCCAGGGTCTGCATCGTCTGTCTCCATCGTTGTCGTGGACTCCCTGTGCGCCCTTTTGTACGCGCGCGCGGGCCGACTGGATGCACCGGGAAAACGTGCGTCAGAGATGTCGTTGCAACGACAACGTTGCCAGGCCGCCGTCGGCACGATCCACCGCGCTCGACAGCCCACCCAGGAGACACCCATGCGAGATCCGCAACCGACACCCGCTGGCGCCGGAACGCCAGACGCGCCCGACGCGACCGTGGCCGCGCCGGTCAGCCGCCGCAGCCTGCTGGCCTACGCCGTCTCGGCCCCGGTGCTGACCGTGGCCGCCGGCTTCGGCACCAACCTGGCCGTGCCCTCCACCGCCGAGGCCGCGCTGCCGCTGACGCCGCCCGACACGGTGGACTTCTACGACATCGGCGACTCGCTGGTGCAGACCGCGCTGCCGACGATGCCGCTGGTGAAGCTGCAGATCGGCACCGACGGCCGCGCGCTGCTCGACCTGCCGCGGCTGGAGTCGGGCCAGGGCATCGCCACCGCCTGCGGCATGATGGCCGCCGAAGAGCTGGACCTGCCGCTGGACCGCGTGGACGTGACGCTGGCCGACGCCCGGCCCGAGCTGCTGTTCAACCAGATCTCGGGCGGCTCGGCCGCCGTGCGCTGCTTCCATGCCGCGCTGCCGCTGATGGCGGCGGCCGCCCGCGCGCGGCTGCTGGCCGCGGCCTCGATCCAGCTCGGCGTGCCGGCCTCGACGCTGCGCGTGGAGGCCGGCGTCGTGATCGCCGCCGACGGCCGCCAGATCGGCTACGGTGCGCTCACCGCGCTGGCCGCGACGCTGGCACTGCCGGTCGGCGTGCAGACCAAGGACCCGTCGCAGTACAAGGTGATCGGCACGCCGGCGCCGCGGCTCGACGCGCGCGACATCGTCACCGGCCGCAAGAAGTTCGCGATGGACCTGGACGTGCCGGGCGCCAAGCCGACGATGCTGCGCATGCCGTCGCAGATCCGCGGCCGCGTGGTCAGCGTCAACAACCTGCAGAGCGTGCGCGGCATGCCGGGCGTGCTCGACATCGTCGTCATCCCGGCCGGCGGCAGCATCGTGCCCAACCCGCCCGGCGTGGCGGTGATGGCCGAGACCTTCGGCCAGGCCTGGGCGGCCGCGAACGCACTCGACATCACCTGGGGCGACGGCCCGATGAAGGGCCAGTCCGACGCCACGATCCAGGCGACGCTGAAGAAGTCCATCGTGCCGATGGCGCTGCCGCCGCTGGGTGCGATCACGGTCGAAGGCGAGTTCGAGTTCCGCGCCGCGTCACACGCGCCGCTGGAGGTGGAGACCGCCATCGCCGACGTGCGCCCGGGGTCGTGCGAGATCTGGGCCGGCATGCAGACGCCCATCATCGCGCTGCAGTCGATTGCGCTCGACCTGGGCCTGCCGCAGAGCGCGGTGAAGGCGCACGTCATCACCACCGGCGGTTCGTTCGGCCGCCGCCTGTTCTGGGACCCGGTGCAGGTGGCGGTGCAGGTGTCCAAGGCCACCGGCCGGCCCTGCAAGCTGATGTACCACCGCACCGACGACCTGCGCCAGACGCGGCTGCGGCCGCCGCAGTACCACAAGCTGCGCGCCACGCTGCTGCTGGGCCAGGTGACGGCCTTCGAGCAGCGCGTGGCCGCGGTGCGGCTGGACGCACGCCACGGCTTCGGCGAGATCGGCACCGCCGCGGCCGGCGCGCTGCCGACCGTGGTGCAGCAGACGGTGGGCAACCTCGGCTACGAGCAGTTCTTCTTCAAGACCATGGTGGCCTCGCCCTACAACTTCGGCGTCGGCACCAAGGTGCTGACGCCGGTGCCGCTGGACATGAACACGGTGTCGTTCCGCTCGGTGCACATCCAGCCTGCGCGCAGCACCGAGGAGATCATCGTCGACGAGATCGCGCGGCGCCTGGGCCGCGACCCGCTGGCGTTCCGCCTGCAGTCGCTGCGCCTGCCGCGCGCACGCGCCGTGCTGCAGGCCGTGGCCAACGCCGGCCAGTGGGGCAAGTCGATGCCGGCCGGCTTCGCGCAGGGCATTGCGGTGCACCAGGAGTCGCGCTCGTTCACGGCCTGTCTGGTGGAGATCGACGCCCGCGACCCGCGCAATGCCAAGGTCACGCGCGCCACGGTGGCCATCGACGTCGGCAAGCCGCTGAACCCGTCGGGCATCCGCGCGCAGGTCGAAGGCGGCCTGGCCGATGCCATCACGCTGGTGCTGAACGCCGGGCTGACGATCCAGGACGGCCTGCCGCTGGAGTCGAGCTACACGAACTACCGCGTGGCGAAGATGAAGGACTTTCCGAAGGCGCTGGAGATCATCGTGATGCCCGCCAACGGCGAGCCCATCGGCGGCATGGGCGAGGTCGGCCTCTCGGCCGCCTCCGGCGCCATCGCCAACGCCTGGGCGCGCGCCACCGGCCTGAAGCCGCGCAAGTTCCCGCTCAACGCGCCGCCGGTGTTCACGCCGGTGCCCCCGGGCCGCCTGCCCGACCCCGTCTTCGTCTGAGGAGCCCCGACATGCCCAACTACACGCTGAACGTCAACGGCCAATCGGTCGCCGTCGATGCCCCCGCCGACATGGCGCTGCTGTGGGTGCTGCGCGACAAGCTCGGCATCACCGGCCCCAAGTACGGCTGCGGCGTCAACGTCTGCAAGGCCTGCACCTGCCTCGTCAACGGCAAGGCCGTGACGACCTGCGCCACGCGCGTGGCCGACGTCGCGGGCAAGCAGATCACCACCATCGAGGGCCTGGCCAGCGGCCCCGGCGGCGCCACGCTGCACCCGGTGCAGCAGGCCTGGCTGGACCGCGACGTGGCCCAGTGCGGCTTCTGCCAGCCGGGCCAGATCATGGCCGCGGTGGACCTGCTCAAGCGCACGAAGAACCCGACCGACGCCGACATCGACGCGATCGAGAACATCTGCCGCTGCGGCACCTACGGCCGCATCCGCGAGGCCATCCGGGCCGCCGCGGCGATGATGCCCTGAGGCGGCGGCGCGGCAGGCCTCAGGGGCAGGCGGCGATGACCTGCGACACCGCCGCGGTGAGCTTCTTCGCGTAGGGCACGTGCAGGAACTCGTTGGGCCCGTGGGCGTTGCTCTTCGGGCCCAGCACGCCGCAGACCATCATCTGCGCCTGCGGGAAGCCCTGCTGCAGCATGCTCATCAGCGGGATCGTGCCGCCCTGGCCGATGTAGCCGCAGGGCGCGCCGAAGTGGCTGGTGCTGGCGCTGTTCAGCGCCCCTTCCAGCCACGGCGCCAGTTCGGGCGCGTTCCAGCCGGTGGCACCCAGGGCGCCGGCGCGGCCGTCGGGGTGGAAGGTGACCTTCGCGTTGTAGGGCGCGTTGTCTTCCAGCAGCGTCTTCAGCTGCAGGCTGGCGGTGTGGCCGTCCACCAGCGGCGGCAGCCGCAGGCTGAGCTTGAATGCCGTGGCCGGGCGCAGCACGTTGCCGGCGTTGCCCAGCGGCGGGAAGCCCTCGACGCCAGTCACGCTGAGCGTGGGCCGCCAGGTGCGGCGCAGCAGGCCCTCGACGGGGTCGGTGGTGGTCGGCAGCACCGGGCCGCCGTCGGCCCCGCACGACCAGGGCATGCGCTTCCAGACCTCGTCCTGCAGGATCGCCGCCGTGGCCTGCGCCTGCGCCAGCCGCGACGCCGGGATCTCGCAATGGAAGCTCTGCGGCAGCAGCGCGCCGGTGGCGCTGTCTTCCAGCCGGTCGAGCACGTGGCGCAGGATGCGGAAGCTGCTGGGCACCAGGCCCGAGGCGTCGCCGCTGTGGATGCCTTCGGTCAGCACCTCGACCTTCAGCACGCCGCTGACCATGCCGCGCAGGCTGGTCGTGAGCCAGAGCTGGTCGTAGTTGCCGGCGCCGCTGTCCAGGCACACCACCAGGCCGACCTGGCCCAGGCGCGGGCGCAGCGCGTCCAGGTACACCGGCAGGTCGGACGAGCCGCTTTCCTCGCAGCTCTCGATGATGCCGACGCAGCGCGGGTGCTCCAGGCCCTGCGCCTTCAGCGCCTCGATGGCGGTGATGGCGGCGTAGACCGCGTAGCCGTCGTCGGCGCCGCCGCGGCCGTAGAGCAGGCCGTTCTCGTACTTCGGCGTCCAGGGGCCGAGGTCGTTGCGCCAGCCGTTGAACTCGGGCTGCTTGTCGAGGTGGCCGTACAGCAGCACGGTGTCGCCGCTGCTCGCGCTGTCGCTGCTGCGGGTGCCTTCGACCTCGAAGAAGATCACCGGCGTGCGGCCTGCGATGCGCACCACCTCCAGCCGCAGGCCCGGCACCTTGCGCCCTTCGACCCAGGCCGCGGCGTCGCGGATGACACGCTCGATGTGGCCGTTGGCCACCCAGTCGGCGTCGAACATCGGGCTCTTCGCCGGGATGGCGATGTAGTCGGTGAGCGCCGGGACGATGCGTTCGTCCCAGGCGCGGTCGGCGAAGGCGGCCAGCTGCAGCTGGCGGTCGGGTGCGTTCATGGCGGCGGTTCCTCGGCGACGGAGAAGCCCTATCTTAGAACCGCGCCAGCCAGCGCAGCAGGTGCGCCACCACCTCGGCGCGCTCGGGTTCGTTGAAGACTTCGTGGAACAGGCCCGGGAAGGCCTGCGCCGTGCACACCGCGCGTGGCGCGGCCGCGGCGAAGGCGGCACTGCCGGCGGGGTCGACGCAACGGTCGGCGCCGGCCCACAGCAGCAGCGTGTGCACGGTCCACAGCGGCGCGCGGGCGCGCACCAGCGCGCCGCCGTCGACGATGCTGCGCACCAGACGCGGCGTGATGCGGTCGTGGTTCAGCGGGTCGGCCATGTAGGCCTGCACGACGGCAGGATCACGGCTGACCCAGTCCGGCTGCAGGCCGTTGCCGAGCGCCAGGTTGGGCGCCAGCGCGTGGCCCAGCGCCAGCTGCAGCCGCTGCCAGGGGCCGAGCCCGGCGTCGAGTGCCGGCGACGACAGCACCAGGCCGTCGACCGCGCGCGACCACGGCGCCGGCCGGTCGGCCAGCGCCTCGGCCACGAAGCGGCCGGCCACCATGCCGCCCATGCTGTGGCCCAGCAGCACGTGCGGGCGGCCAGGTTGACGCACGGCATCCATCACCAGCGCCAGGTCGGCACACAGCGCCAGCGCGTCGGGCAGCGCGCCGCGCGCGCCGCCACTGCGGCCGTGGCCGCGGTGGTCGTGGCCCACCACGCGCCAGCCGGCAGCGTGCAGCTGCCCGGCGAGCCAGGCGTAGCGGCCGAGGTGTTCACCCAGCCCGTGCACCAGCTGCACCGTGCCGCGCGGCGCCGGGTGCGGCCAGTGGTGCAGGTGCAGCGCGGTGCCGTCGGGGGTGCGCAGGGTGTCGGCGGTCAGGGTCTGCATGGGCCGGATTCCACCACGGCGGCGCTATGCTGGACCCATGCCCACCGACTACTTCCGCCTCGACCTCGCCGACAACGGCGTGGCCCACCTGCAGCTGTGCCGCCCCGAGCGCATGAACACCTTCGAGCCGCCGTTCTTCCCGGCGCTGCGCGACACGGTGAGCGCGCTCAACGCCGAGGGCCGCACGCGGGCGCTGGTCATTTCATCGACCGGCAAGCACTTCAGCGCCGGCATGGCGCTCGACGTCTTCGCCGGGCAGATGGTCATGCTCGACACCTCCAGCGCACGCCAGCGCCTGGCCTTCCAGGACGCGCTGCGCCAGCTGATGCGCTGCTTCGATGCGCTGGAAGAAGCCCGTTTCCCCATCATCGCGGCGGTGCAGGGCGGCTGCATCGGAGGCGCGCTCGACCTGGCCGCGGCCTGCGACCTGCGCGTGTGCAGCGCCGACGCCTTCTTCACGGTGCAGGAGATCCACATCGGCATGGCTGCCGACCTGGGCGTGCTGCAGCGGCTGCCGAAGATCGTGCCGCCAGGCATCGCGCGCGAGATGGCCTACACCGGCGACCGCCTGGGCGCCGAGCGCGCGCTGCAGGCCGGCCTGGTCAATGCCGTGCTGCCCGACGCCGACGCCACGCTGGCGCACGCGCTGGCACTGGCCGCCAGCATCGCCGCCAAGTCGCCGCTGGCCGTGGCCGGCAGCAAGCTGGCGCTGAACTACGCCATCGACCACCCCACCGGCGCGGCGCTGGAGCAGATGACGCTGCTGCAGAGCGCGATCTTCGACATCGACGAGATGGCCACCGCCATCACCGCCTGGAAGGCCAAGACGGCCGCCGGCTTCGAGCCGCTGGCGCCGGTCGAGCGGGTCTGAACAGGAGGGCCTTCACGCCGCCTGCGCGCTGAAGGCCTGTTCGAAGCGCTGCGGGTCCAGGTGCGCCAGCATCCAGCGCGCCACGCCGTCGCGGTGCGTCAGCGGCCCCAGGTGGCCGGCGCCGGCCAGTTCCACGCAGCGGGCGTGTGGCAGCGCCGCCGCCAGGCGTTCGCTGACGCGGCGCGCCGACGCCCGCGTGTGCTGGCCACGCATCAGCAGCACCGGCATGCGCAGGCGGCGCAGCAGCGTGCTGTCCCAGCGCGCTGCGAACAGCGCCTCGAAGTGGCGCGGCACCGTGGCCATGCGCGCCGCCACCTGCGCCTGCTGCGCCGGGGCCATCGCCGGCCAGGCGGCAGCCCCGCCCCAGTAGCCGACGAAGACACGCGCCGCGTCGTGCAGCGCGCCGGCACGCACCAACGCGGCCACCGCGTCGGCCACGGCGGTGATCTCGTCCAGCGCGGCGTCGCCGTCCGGCGCGGCCGCGTGCAGCAGGCCGAAGGCCACCGGCTCGTAGAGCGTCAGCGAGCGCACGCGCCCGGGGTGGCGCAGCGCGATCTGCAGCGCCACCGCGGCGCCATACGAGTGGCCCACCAGGTGCGCGGGCTGCTCGGCGTGAAGGCCACAGGCCTGCTCCACGGCCTCGGCGTCGACGTGCAGCGACGCGTCGCGCGCAGCCGGCCAGGCCGGGCTGTCGCCGTGGCCGTGCAGGTCCGGAGCGCACAGCTGCCAGTTCGGCTGCAGGCCAGGGGCCAGCAGTGCCTGCAGCGCCCGCCACTGGCCGTGGCTGCCGGTGCTGGAGTGCAGGCAGATGGCAAGCTCGCTGCCGCTGACGCTGCTGCCGCGGCGGTGCACGGCCAGCGCCGCGGGAAGTAGGGTCGGGGTCGGGGCCATGCGTGTCTCCTGGTGGTGGACACGAGCATGGCGGGCGCCGGTTGCACGCCGGTTTCACGCCGGCCCCGACGGCGGCCGCGGCGGTTTCGTTTGTTTCAGCGGCCTGCGCCGCGAACCCGCGAACCCGGGAACCCGGGAACCCGGGAACCCGCTACCAGGTGCAGCCGAAGGCGTCCTGCAGCGCGGCCAGCTGCGCGGCATCCAGCGGCGCCGGCTTCGGGTTGCACAGCAGCCACAGCCGCGCCGTCTCTTCCAGCTCTTCCAGCACCGCGCTGGCCTCGGCCGGGCTGGCGTGCCACACGGTGGGCCCGAGCCGGTCCAGCATCACCGCACGCAGCCCCGGCCGCGCGGCGATGCGCGCGGCCACCAGCGCCGCCACCGCCGGGTCGCCGGGGCGGTGGTACGGGATCAGCGGCACCGGGCCGACCTTCATCACGCAGTACGGCGTGATCGGCGGCACGATGGCGTCGGCGCTCCACACGCCCTGCAGCGTCAGCGCCACCAGGTGCGTGCTGTGCGTGTGCAGCACGCAGCGCGCGCCAGGGGCGGCAGCGTAGATGCGCCGGTGCAGCGCCAGCGTCTTGCTGGCGCGGTCGCCCGACTGCTGCTCGCCGGCAGCGTCCACCCATGCCAGACGCGCCGGGTCCAGCGTGCCCAGGCAGGCATCGGTGGGCGTGATGAGAAAGCCGCCGTCGTCCAGCCGCACGCTGATGTTGCCGGCGGTGGCGTGCACGTAGCCGCGCTCGAACAACGATCGGCCGACACGGCAGATCTCGTCGCGCAGTGCCGCGGTGCTCACAGCAGCCCGAACGCGCGTTCGAAGAAGTCGCGGCCGCCGAAGTTGCCCGACTTCAGCGCCAGGTGCAGGCCGCCGTGCACCGCGGCGTGGCACCAGGGCACGCCGGGGTCGATCTGCGGCCCGATGCGCAGCGCCCGCACGCCCAGGCGCTGCACGACTGCGCCCGAGGTCTCGCCGCCGGCCACCACCAGCTGGCCCACGCCGGCCTCCACCAGCCCGGCCGCGATGGCCGCCAGCGCGGCTTCCACCAGTGCGCCGGCACGCGCCGCGCCCAGCTGCTGCTGCACCGCCTGCACCGCGGCCGGCTCGGCGGTGGCGTGCACCAGCACTGGCGTGGCCCCCAGCAGCGGCCGCGCCCAGGCCAGCGCCTGGGCGACGAGGTCGTCGCCCTGCGCCAGCCGCAGCGGGTCGATGGCCAGGCGCGGGCCCGTGAACGCCGCGACCTGCGCATTGGTGGCCGCCGAGCAGCTGCCCGAGACCACCGCGCGCGCGCCGCGCGGCGGCGGCAGCTGCGCCGCCGCGGCGCTGGGCGCCAGGCCATGCAGCGCCGGGATGCCGATGGCCAGGCCCGAGCCGGCCACCACCACCGGCAGGGCACGGGCGGCGCGCGCCAGCAGGCGCAGGTCGTCGTCGCTCACCGCGTCGGCGATCGCCAGCGACACGCCCTCGGCCTGCAGCGCGGCAAACCGCGCGCGCACGGCGTCTTCGCCCTGCGCCAGCGCGCGGTGGTCCACCAGCCCCACGCGCGCCGTGCGCACCTGCGCCTGCAGCACGCGCACGAGGTTGGCGTCGGTCATCGGCGTCAGCGGGTGCTGGCGCATCGGGCTGTCCGACAGCAGCTGGTCGCCGACGAACAGGTGGCCCTTGAACACGGTGCGGCCGTTCTCGGGGAAGGCCGGCGTGACGATGGCGAACGGCGCGCCGGTCTCGGCCAGCAGCGCCTCGGCCACCGGGCCGATGTTGCCGGCAGGCGTGCTGTCGAAGGTGGAGCAGACCTTGAAATACAGCTGCGCCGCGCCCTGCGCGCGCAGCCAGCGCGCGGCGGCCAGCGACATCGCCACCGCCTCGGCCGCCGGGTTGGTGCGCGACTTCAGCGCCACCACCACGCAATCGACGTCGGGCACGGGCGCGTCGGGCACGCCGATGGTCTGCACCACGCGCATGCCGGCGCGCACGAGGTTGTTGGCCAGGTCGGTGGCGCCGGTGAAGTCGTCGGCAATGCAGCCCAGCAGCAGCGTCACGGCCGCGGCTCCTGGTCGTCGGGCTGGGCCGGCTTCTGCGGCAGCGTGATGCCCGGGAAGATCTTGATCACCGCGCTGTCGTCTTCCTTGGCAAAGCCGGCCGTGCTGGCCTGCATGAACATCTGGTGCGCGGTGGCGCTCAGCGGCAGCGGGAACTTGCTCGCGCGCGCGGTGTCGAGCACCAGGCCCAGGTCCTTGACGAAGATGTCCACCGCCGACAGCGGCGTGTAGTCGCCGGCCAGCACGTGCGCCATGCGGTTCTCGAACATCCAGCTGTTGCCGGCGCTGTGCGTGATGACCTCGTACAGCGCATCGGCGGCCACGCCTTCGCGCAGGCCCAGCGCCATCGCCTCGGCGGCGGCGGCGATGTGCACGCCGGCCAGCAGCTGGTTGATGATCTTCACCTTGCTGCCGGCGCCGGCGCGGTCGCCGAGCCTGTAGACGCGGCCGGCCATCGCGTCCAGCGCCGGCTGCGCCACCGCGTAGGCGGCGGGGCGGCCGGCGGTCATCATCGTGATCTCGCCAGCCGCGGCCTTGGCGGCGCCGCCGGAGATGGGAGCGTCGAGGTACTGCAGGCCCAGCGCTTCCAGCCGCGCTTCGAGCGCAATGCTCCAGTTGGGGTCGACGGTGCTGCACATCACGAACACGGCGCCTGGCTGCATCGCCGCGGCCACGCCGCCGCTGCCGAACAGCAGGTCTTCGGTCTGCGCGGCGTTCACCACCACCGACACCACCACCTGGCAGGCGGTGGCCAGTGCCGCGGCGCTGGGTGCGGCGGTGCCGCCTTCGCGCACGAATTCCTCGGCGGCGCCGGGGCGCACGTCGAACACCTGCACGGGCAGGCCGGCGCGCCGCAGCGACCCTGCCATGCCGCGCCCCATGGCGCCCAGGCCGATCAGGCCCACGGTGTGCTGCGTCGCGTTCAAGCTGTCTCCTTGGCTTGTTGGTGCGGTCAGTGTAGGCCGCAACGCGCACGCGACAATCGGGGCATGCGCTCCCGCGACGACCCGCCCGCAGCGGCACCCGACGACAGCTTCGCCTCGCTGTTCGACTTCCTGCCCATCGGCGCCTACCGGGCGCTGCCCGACGGCCGCCTGCTGCGCGCCAACCCGGCCCTGGTGCAGCTGAACGACTGCGCCAGCGAAGACGAACTGCACGCGCGGGCGCAGTCCATCGACAGCGACTGGTACGTCGATCCCGCCCGGCGCGAGCAGTTCCGGACGCTGCTGTTCCGCGACGGCCAGGTGCGCGCCTTCGTCTCGCAGGTGCGGCTGCTGGTGAGCCGGCGCCTGATCTGGATCAGCGAGACCGCCCACCTCGTGCACGACGCGCAGGGCCGGCTGCTGTACTACGAAGGCACGGTCGAAGAGGTGACCGAACGCATCGAGGCCGCGGCCGCGCTGCAGCGCAGCGAGCAGCAGCTGCGCGAGATCGCGGCGCGCGTTCCCGGCGTGGTGTACCGGCTGCGCGTGGGCCACGACGGCACGCGCCGCTTCACCTTCGTCAGCGAAGGCGTGCAGGCGCTGTACGGCGTGCGCCCCGAGGATGTGCTGGCCGACGGCGAGCTGCTGCGCAGCTTCGACCACCCCGCCGACCACCTGCGCGTGAGCCTGGAGACCGAGGCCTCGCGGCGCAGCGGGCGGCCGGTGCAGACCGAGTTCCGCATCGTGCTGGCCGACGGCACGCAGAAGTGGGTGCAGCTGGCGGCCTCGTCGGTGGCCAGCGACGCGCAGGGCCACATCCGCGTCGGCGTGATGATGGACATCAGCGCGCGCAAGCAGGCCGAGCTGGCGCTGCGCGGCAGCGAGGAACGCTGGACGCTGGCGCTGGACAGCCTGGGCGACGGCGTCTGGGACTGGGACATCGCACACGGCCGCGAGGTGGTCTCGGCGCGGCTGCTCGAGATGTACGGCCTGACCCGCGAAGCGCACGGCGACCGGCCCGAGGCGCTGGACGCGCTGACCCACCCCGACGACCGCACGCAGATGCAGGCCGACCGCGACGCGCACTTCAGCGGCCGCACGGCGTCGTACATGAACGAGCACCGCATGCGCTGCAGCGACGGGCGCTGGAAGTGGATCCTGTCGCGCGGCATGGTGATCGAGCGCGACGCCGCCGGCCAGCCGCTGCGCATGATCGGCACGCACACCGACATCAGCGCACGCAAGGAAGCCGAGGCGCTGCGGCTGGAGCGCGACCGCAGCGCGGCGGCGCACAAGGCGCAGTCGGCCTTCCTCTCGCGCGTGAGCCACGAGCTGCGCACGCCGATGAACGCCATCATCGGCTTCGCGCAGCTGCTGGAGATGGACCAGGCCGGCAACGAACGCCAGCGCGGCTGGGTGCAGACCATCCTGGAAAGCGGGCGCCACCTGCTGGCGCTGGTGAACGACCTGCTCGACCTGTCGAGCGCCGAGACCGGCCAGCTGCAGTTCACGCGCACCGCGGTCGACCTGACGCAGCTGCTGCGCGAGGCCTGGGCCATGCACGCCAGCGCAGCGCAGGCCGCCGGGCTGCGCTTCGTCGACACGCTGCCGGCCGAGCCCCTGTCGGTGCTGGGCGACCCGACACGGCTGAAGCAGGTGGCGAGCAACCTGCTGTCCAACGCCATCAAGTACAACCGCCCCGGCGGCCAGGTGCTGGTGGGCGCGGCACGCTTCGGTGACGTCGTCACGCTCAGCATCAGCGACACCGGCCAGGGCATGGACGTGGCGCAGCTGGCACGGCTGTTCACGCCCTTCGAGCGCGCCGGCGCGCAGCACTCGCCGGTGGCCGGCACCGGCCTCGGGCTGGCACTGGCCAAGCAGCTGGTGGAGGCGATGGGCGGGGCCATCACCGTGCACAGCAGGCCGGGGCAGGGCTCGGTGTTCAGCGTGACGCTGAAGACGGGCGCGGCGGCGGACGGCGGAAGCGGCGATGGCGGGCCGGCCGAGCCGCCCGATCTCAGCGCTGCTCGAATCTGAACACCGCCACGCTGGCGCGCAGGTTGGGCCAGCGCCGCACCACGCGGCCGGCCTGCAGGCCGAAGCTGTCGGTGATCTGCAGCCCGCTCTTGCGCGCCAGCACCTCGAAGTCGGCATACGTGCCGACGCGGATGTTGGGCGTGTCGTACCACTCGTAGGGCAGCGCCCGCGTCACCGGCATGCGGCCGCTGGCCACGCGCAGCCGGTTGGGCCAGTGCGCGAAGTTCGGGAAGCTCAGGATGCCGATGCGGCCCACGCGCGCGGTCTCGCGCAGCATGTGCTCGGTGTTGCGCAGGTGCTGCAGCGTGTCGAGCTGCAGCACGACGTCGAAGCTGCGGTCCTCGAACAGCGCCAGGCCGTCCTCGAGGTTGAGCTGGATGACGTTGACGCCGCGCAGCACGCAGGCCTGCACGTTGGCATCGGCGATCTCCACGCCGTAGCCTGTGCAGCCCTTGGTGCGCTGCAGGTGCGCCAGCAGCTCGCCGCTGCCGCAGCCGAGGTCGAGCACGCGGCTGCCGGCCGGCACGAGGTCGGCGATGACTTCCATGTCGCGGCGTTCAGACATGGCGCGCTCCCGGCAGGCCGGCGGCCAGGGCCACCTTGTCGAAGTACGCGCGCATCACCGCGTGGTAGCGCGGGTCGTCGAGCAGGAAGGCGTCGTGCCCGTGCGGCGCGTCGATCTCGGCGTAGCTGACGTCGATGCGGTTGTCGACCAGCGCCTTCACGATCTCGCGGCTGCGCGCCGGCGAGAAACGCCAGTCGGTGCTGAAGCTCACCAGCAGGAACTGGTTGGCGCGTGCCACCGCGAAGGCGCGCGCGAGGTCGCCGCCGTGGTCGCGCGCGGGGTCGAAGTAGTCGAGTGCGCGCGTGATCAGCAGGTAGGTGTTGGCGTCGAAGTAGGCGCTGAACTTGTCGCCCTGGTGGCGCAGGTAGCTCTCGATCTGGAACTCGATCTCCTGCGTCGAGTAGCCCAGCTCGGCCGCCCGCAGCTCGCGGCCGAACTTCTGCTCCATCGCGTCGTCGCTGAGGTACGTGATGTGGCCGATCATGCGCGCCACGCGCAGCCCGCGCCGCGGCACCACGCCGTGGGCGTAGAAGTGGCCGCCGTGGAAATCGGGGTCGGTGACGATGGCGCGCCGCGCCACTTCGTTGAAGGCGATGTTCTGCGCGCTCAGGTTGGGTGCGGTGGCCACGGCCAGGCAGTGGCGCACACGCTCGGGGTGGCGCAGCGTCCAGGCCAGCGCCTGCATGCCGCCCAGGCTGCCGCCCAGCACGGCGGCCAGCTGCCCGATGCCCAGGCGGTCGATCAGCCGCACCTGCGCGTCGACCCAGTCTTCCACCGTCACCACGGGGAAGTCGGCGCCCCAGACGCGGCCGGTGGCCGGGTTCACGTGCATCGGCCCGGTGCTGCCGAAACACGAGCCGGGGTTGTTGACGCCGATGACGAAGAAGCGGTCGGTGTCCAGCGGCTTGCCGGGGCCGACGAGGTTGTCCCACCAGCCGGTGGCGCCGTGTTCGTCGACACCGGCCACGTGGTGGCTCGCGTTCAGCGCATGGCACACGAGCACGGCGTTGCTCTTGTCGGCGTTGAGCGTGCCGTAGGTCTCGTAGACCAGGGTGTATTCGGGCAGCACGGCGCCGCTGCGCAGCGGCAGCGACGCGCTGAAGTGCAGGCTCTGGGCAGTGACGCTTCCGATCGAGGCCATGAAAAAACCCGGCACCGCAGCAGCGGGCACCGGGTCATGGCGTCCAGCTTTAGCGGCATTTGTTAGAGCGCCCGCAATTCGGATGAAATCGGCGCTGAAGGCTGGAAGTATACCCAGCGCGCTATGCTGGCGCCATGCCTGCCCCTGCTGCTGCCCGCCCCTGGTTCCACGGTTTCGAGACTGCCGACGTGACGGTCGGCGACGTGCGCCTGCACCTGCGCACCGGCGGCCGCGCCGACGCGCCGCCGCTGCTGCTGGTGCATGGCTTCCCGCAGAGCCACGTGCTGTGGCAGCGCGTGGCGCAGCAGCTGGCGCCGCACTTCCGCCTGGTGCTGCCCGACCTGCGCGGCTACGGCCGCAGCGACAAGCCTCCCGGCACCGCTGACCACGGCAACTACAGCAAGCGCACGATGGCGGCCGACCTGGTGGCGCTGATGCGGCAGCTGGGCCACACGCGCTTCGGGCTGGTGGGGCACGACCGCGGCGGACGCGTGGCGCACCGGCTCGCGCTGGACCACGCGGACGCGGTGCACAAGCTTTGCGTGATCGACATCGCGCCCACGCTGGACATGTACGACGCCACCGACATGCGCTTCGCACGGGCCTACGACCACTGGTTCCACCTGATCCAGCCGCACCCGCTGCCCGAGACGATGATCGGCGGCTGCGCGCCGGCCTACCTGCGCGCCAAGCTGGGCGGCTGGGGCGCCGGCGGCACCGGCTACATCGAGCCCGAGGCGCTGGCCGAATACGAGCGCAACTTCTGCACGCCCGAGGCCATCCACGCCGCCTGCGAGGACTACCGCGCCTCGGCCGGCATCGACCTCGAGCACGACCGCGCCTCGCGCGCAGCGGGCGCCAAGATCGCGTGCGACCTGCTGGTGCTGTGGGGCGCGCGCGGCGTGGTGCACCAGCTGTTCGACCCGCTGGCGCTGTGGCGCGCGCAGTGCAGCGCCACCGTGACGGGCTGCGCGCTGCCCGCGGGCCACTTCATCCCCGAGGAACTGCCCGACGCGACCGCGGCGGCGCTGCGCGACTTCTTCGGCGCCTGAACAAGCGCAACAGGCTGCAATCCCGGGCAGTTCCGGGCAGCGCGGCGGCACGTGCGCGGCTACGATGCGCCGCTCTTCAGCGCCTCGGAGACTCCGGCATGCACGCCTGGCTGCACAAGCTCGACCAGCACTTCCCCGTGCGCTACACCGCCTGGCTGGCCAGCGCCATCGGCCTGCTGCTGGCCAGCTTCACGTGGGTGGCCTTCGACAGCGGCGGCTTCGTCGCGCTGGTGTGCCTGTTCCTGGTCGGCCTGGGCTGGCGCGACACACGCCAGACGCGCCACTCGGTGCTGCGCAACTACCCCGTCATCGGGCATCTGCGCTTCCTGCTGGAGTTCGTGCGCATCGAGATCCGCCAGTACTTCATCGAGGCCGACCACGAAGCCACGCCGTTCTCGCGCACGCAGCGCAGCCTGGTCTACCAGCGCGCCAAGGGCGAGCCCGACAAGCGCCCCTTCGGCACGCAGCTCGACGTGCACGCCGAGGGCTACGAGTGGATCAACCACTCCATCGCGCCCACCATGCTTGCCGGCCACGACTTCCGCGTGCGCATCGGCGACGCCGCCAACGGCTGCACCCAGCCTTACGACGCCAGCATCTTCAACATCTCGGCGATGAGCTTCGGCGCGCTCAGCGCCAACGCGGTGCTGGCGCTCAACGGCGGCGCGCGCCGCGGCGGCTTCGCGCACGACACCGGCGAGGGCAGCATCAGCGCGCACCACCGCATACACGGCGGCGACCTGATCTGGGAGATCGGCAGCGGCTACTTCGGCTGCCGCAACAACGACGGTTCGTTCAGCCCCGAGCGCTTCGCCGACAACGCGCGCGACCCGCAGGTGAAGATGATCGAGCTGAAGCTGAGCCAGGGCGCCAAGCCCGGCCACGGCGGCGTGCTGCCTGGGCCCAAGGTCACGCCCGAGATTGCTGCCGCGCGCGGCGTGCCGGTGGGCGTGGACTGCGTCAGCCCGGCGCGCCACGGCGCCTTCGACACGCCGCTGGGCCTGCTGCAGTTCATAGACCGGCTGCGCACGCTCTCAGGCGGCAAGCCCACCGGCTTCAAGCTCTGCATCGGCCACCCGTGGGAATGGTTCGCCATCGCGAAGGCCATGCTGGACAGCGGCATCGTGCCCGACTTCATCGTCGTCGACGGCGCCGAGGGCGGCACCGGCGCAGCGCCGCTGGAGTTCACCGACCACGTGGGCGCGCCGCTGCAGGAAGGCCTTCTGCTGGTGCACAACACGCTGGTGGGCCTGAACCTGCGCCACCGCATCAAGCTCGGCTGCGCCGGCAAGGTGGTGGGCGCCTTCGACATTGCACGCATGATGGCGCTGGGCGCCGACTGGTGCAACGCGGCGCGCGGCTTCATGTTTGCTCTGGGCTGCATCCAGGCGCAGACGTGCCACAGCGGCGCCTGCCCCACCGGCGTGACGACGCAGGACCCACAGCGCCAGCAGGCGCTGGTGGTGCCCGACAAGATCGAGCGTGTGCACCGCTTCCACCAGAACACGCTGGCGGCCCTGCAGGAACTGGTGCAGGCCGCAGGGCTGGAGCACCCCAACCGCATCACCGCGATGCACATCGTGCGCCGCGCCGACGGCGGCGACGTGAAGCTGCTGGCGAACCAGCTGAGCTTCGTGCAGCCGGGCGCGCTGCTGGCCGCCGCCGAGGGCCGCGGCGACTGGCCGCACAACGTCTACAGGCTGTACTGGCCGCTGGCGCGCAGCGACAGCTTCCAGCCGGCGCCGGAAGGCGCAGCGGCTTAGGCCGCGGGCGGCAGCGAGTCGACGAAGCTCGGGCGCACCACCAGCTTCTCGTTCAGGCGCGCCAGGTTCGGGTAGTCCGAACGCCAGTCGATCTGCGGGAAGCGGAAGTCGAGGTAGCCGAGCGCGCAGCCCACCGCCACGTCGGCCAGCGTGAAGTGGTTGCCCGCGCACCAGGGCTTGTCGCCCAGACCCTGGCTCATGGCCTTGACGCTGGTGTGCACGCGGCTCATCTGGCGCTCGATCCAGGCCTGCGAGCGCTCGCCCTCGGCACGGCCGCTCCAGGTGGCTTCCAGGCGCGCCAGAATCGCGGCGTCGAGCACGCCGTCGGCCAGCGCTTCCCAGGTGCGCACCTCGATGCGCTCGCGGCCCGGCGGCGGGATCAGCTTGCCCACCGGGCTCAGCGTATCGAGGTACTCGACGATGACGCGCGAATCGAACACGGCCTCGCCGCCGTCCAGCACCAGGCAGGGCACCTTGCCCAGCGGGTTGGACTTGAGCATCGCGTCGCTGCCCCACACGTCTTCGAGGTCGAGCTGGAAGTCGAGCTTCTTCTCGGCCATCACGACACGCACTTTGCGCACGTAGGGGCTGGTGAGTGAACCGATGAGCTTCATGTGTGGCCAGACTGCTGACTGCGAGGGTGCAAATTCATTCTAGCGAAGCACCTTTGCACGACGCAGCAGGGCTCAGCGCTGTCGCGTGAAATCCACGCCGGCCGGGCGCCCGGGCAGGTGCAGGCTGCTGTACTGCGGTGCGGCACGCGCCAGCACCGCGCCGCCGCGCACCACCAGCAGGCGCTGCGCACGCAGCCGGATCGCCTCGACCGGGTCGCGCGCGTGCAGCAGCACGAAGTCGGCGCGGCAACCGGGTTCCAGCCCGTAGCCTTCCAGCCCCAGGATGCGCGCGTTGTGCACGGTGACGGCATCGAAGCACTGGCGCATCGCGGCGGCCGAGGTCATCTGCGCCACGTGCAGGCCCATTGCCGCCACCTCCAGCATGTCGGCCGAGCCGAGCGCGTACCAGGGGTCCATGACGCAGTCGTGACCGAACCCGACGTTCACACCCGCGGCCAGCAGCTCGGGCACGCGTGTCATGCCGCGGCGCCTGGGATAGGTGTCGTGCCGGCCCTGCAGCGTGATGTTGATCAGCGGATTCGCCACCACGTGCACGCCGGCCTCGGCGATCAGCGGCAGCAGCTTGCTGACGTAGTAGTTGTCCATCGAATGCATCGACGTGCAGTGCGAGCCCGTGACCCGGCCGTGCAGCCCCAGCCGCTGCGTGTGGAAGGCCAGCGTCTCGATGTGGCGCGACAGCGGATCGTCGCTCTCGTCGCAGTGCATGTCCACGCGCAGGCCACGTTCGGCCGCCAGCTCGCACAGGATCTGCACGCTCTCGGCACCTTGCGCCATCGTGCGCTCGAAGTGCGGGATGCCGCCCACCACGTCGATGCCCAGGTCCAGCGCGCGCCGCAGGTTGGCCAGCGCGTTCGGCGCGCGCAGCAGGCCGTCCTGCGGGAAGGCCACCAGCTGCAGGTCGAGGTAGGGCCGCACCTGTTCACGCACCTGCAGCAGTGCGCGCACCGCCAGCAGCCGGTCGTCGCACACGTCCACGTGCGTGCGGATCGCCAGCAGCCCGCGCGCCACCGCCCAGTCGCAGTACTGCAGCGCGCGCTCGGCGATGGCCTCGGGTGTCAGCAGCGGCTTCAGTTCGCCCCACAGCGCAATGCCCTCCAGCAGCGTGCCGCTGGCGTTCACGCGCGGCAGGCCATGGCTGAGCGTGGAGTCCATGTGGAAGTGCGCGTCGACGAAGGGCGGGCTCAGCAGCCAGCCTGCGGCGTCGATGGCCTGCACGCCCTCGGGCGCGGGCAGCTGCGGGCCGACGGCAGCGATGCGGCCGTCCAGCACCAGCAGGTCGATGCCGCTGCGGCCGTCGGGCAGGGTGGCGTTGCGGATCAGCATGGCGGCAGTATCGGGGCGATGCGTGCTGGCCAGCGTGCCGATTCAGGTCGCCGGCACCAGCGCCACCAGCATCTGGCGCAAGGCCAGGCGGCGCTGCGGCGGCTTCAGACGCGCCACGTCGTCGAGCAGCGCGATGGCCTGCGCGCAGCGCGGCACGGCGCGCTGCGGGCCCCCGACCGGGGACGGAGGCGCCACCAGCGCGCGGATGCGCTCGGGGGCCGCCGCACCCAGCTCGCGCCGCAGCACTTCCAGCTCGAGCGGGTTGAGGGCGCGCACGGGTTGCGGGTCCGGCGGCTCCAGCAGCGTGTCCTGCAGCCAGCCCGTGAGCGCGGGCGAGCCCTCCACCGCCTCGGCGCTGGCAGCGCGCTGCAGCACGGCCTGGCACGCGGCCTCGCCCTCGGCGCTGCCGGCGCGCAGGCGCTCCACCAGCAGCGCGAGGTAGCGGTCCAGCGCCTCGCCGCCGGCCGTGCGCAGCACCACCGGCACCGCGGCCAGCGCCACCGCGCGGCCTTCCTCGGCCACCGCGTCCAGCGCCAGCCCGCTCTGGCGCGCCTGCAGCATGCGCTCGGCGGCGGTGTCGATGGCGCCGGCCTGGCGCTGGTCGAGCGCGGTCCAGAGCAGGTTGTTGTGCAGCGCATCGCGGTAGCTGTCCAGCGGAGCATCGGCAGCGATGGCCGTGTCCAGCTCGGGCAGCAGCGTCGGCCGCGGCAGCACGCCGGCGGCCACCAGCAGGTCGGCGCCCGGGAACCACAGCCGCGACGACGGCGTGGCCAGCACGCGGAACACGAAGTCCTGCGGCAGCCCGGCGCCTTCGTAGAGTTCGGCCAGCCGGCTGTTGGCCAGCTGCTCGTGCAGTGGGTTCAGCGTCGGCACGCTGGCGCGGTGGAAGCCCAGCCGCGCGCCCGGCGCCAGGCTGCGCTGCGCGCCGGCGATGAACACCAGCGTGCAGGCGCTGGCGCAGTCGGCGCTGGCCCGCGTGGCCAGGCCGCGCGCGCGCACCTGCCCGGCGATGGTGTGGGCCTCGTAGATGCGGCCGCCGGGCGAGTCCAGCAGCACGCGCTCGAGCTTGGGCGCGCGCTGCAGCGTGCGCTCGAAGCGCGCGGCGGCTCCGCTGCCGAACGGCCCGCTGAGCGTGACGCTGCGGCCGTCGGCGGCCAGTGTGATGTCGAGGCGGCCGATCGGGTCCTGCCCTGCGGCCTGCCGCAGGTGCATGGGCAGCTGCGGCAGCACGTCCACCGTCAGCGTGCCCAGGTTGCCCAGCGCACCCAGGCCCAGCACCAGCTTGGCCAGCCCCACCCACAGCACCGAACCGCCGTCGGCCCGGTAGGCGCTGGCACTCCGCCAGCAGCCCACCAGCGACCACACCGTCAGCCCCGCCAGCAACGCGCCGCCCACCAGCAGGGCCACGCTGGCCGCCTGCAGGCTCTGGCCCCAGCCGACGATCCAGGCCATCAGCACGCCGACGGCCAGCACCAGCGGCACCAGCAGCAGCAGGTTGTTGACCCAGAAGCTCAGTGCCAGCGGCAACTCGCCACGCCAGTGGCGTGCGGCGTATCCCATCGTGAATCCTCCCTCGGGCTGCAACCGCCATGACCTGCCAGGTCATGGACGCCTTGCCTCTGGGGCGCCAGCATAAGGCCTCTGGTAACAAAAGGAACGAGCGCCGTGGACAGCATCAACCTCACCCCCCTGGCCGTGGGCCACATGATCGGCCTGGGCGCCGTCGGCTCGTGCCTGGGCATCGGCGTGATGGCGGCCAAGTACCTGGAGGCCTCGGCGCGCCAGCCCGAGCTGATGGACAAGCTGCAGGGCAAGGTGTTCCTGCTGGTGGGCGTGCTCGACGGCGCCTTCATCATCGCCACCGGCATCGGGCTGTGGTTCGCGACCGCGAACCCTTTTTCAGGTTAGGCAGCAGCGCACACGCAGCTCACGGCGTGGCCGCCGGCCCCGCCGCGGCCGGCGCCGTCTTCGGCTGCGCACGGGCGAAATAGGCGTGCACGTGCGGGCGCAGCGCCAGCAGCAGGGCCTCGTCCAGCACGTACAGCGCGTAGTGCTCGGCGTAGGCCTCCATCAGGTCGGTGGCGGCGTAGCGCGTGATGCCGCCGCTGAGCAGCGGCTCCAGCGGCTGCGCCACCGGCTCGGGCGTGCTCGGGTCGGCGGCATGCGCCTCCTCGGCCGCGGCGTTGGCAGCCTCGACCGCGGCATTGCGGGTCTTCGCGCCCGCCACGGCCGTCACGCCGTCGGCGACCAGCGCACGCGCGAAGGCCGTCAGCATCGACTCGGTGGCCGTGCCCACCTCGCCGCCGGCGACCGACGCGGCGCTGGCCATCGCGGTGTTCTGCGTGGCGATCTCCTGCCGCAGCCGGGCGATCTCGGCATCGCGCGCGGGGTCGGCGCGTGGCGTGTCGTCCAGCCCCGCCAGCGGGTCGCCGCTGGTGTCGAGCTCCAGCGTGGGCGGGCGTTGCAGGCGGTCCAGCGCCTGCTGCGCGGCGTTGCGCGCGCGTTCGACGGCGTGCAGCGGGCGCAGGTCCACGGCATGGCCGATCTCGTGCACGATCTGGTAGGCCGTGGCGCTGGCGGCGCCCACGTGGCGCGGCGAGGCGTCGAACACGGCGCCCCACAGGCGCACGGCGTCGACGGCGGGGTCGTAGTGGCCGTTCTCGCCGCCCGGTCCCTGGCCGCTGCCGGCGTCGACGAAACGCAGCCCGTCGGCGCGCGCGCGCAGCAGGTCGGGCAGCAGCCCCACGGCGCCGGCGATCGCCTGCCCCTCGGCGGCCGAGAAGCCGGTGTCGATGTCGATGCGCACCGTGCCCACGCGGACCGGGCCGGTGGCCGCGGCCCCGCTGGTGCTGCCGGAACTGCCGGTACTGCCCGCAGCGCCGGTCGTGCCCGCCGCGGCCAGCACCTGCGTCTTCTCGATCAGCTGCTTGGCGGTGCCGCCTTCGGTGTAGCGCACGAAGCGGTAGACCGCGTGCTCGCCGCCGTGCGGGCGCAGGTCCAGCGCCAGATCGATCAGGCTGTCGGGCGGCAGCGGGCGCGCCTCGGGGTCGGGTGTGCGCGCGGGCTCGGACAGGCTCACCAGCTCCGACAGCACCGCGGTGAGGCCGGTGCGCTGCTGGGCGTCGGTGATGTCGGCGCCGAAGTCGGGCGTCAGGCTGGTCTGGCGCGTGGTGCCGCTGGTGGGGTCGAAGTAGTCGGTGACCCACTGCTGCAGGTTGCCGGTGTCGGGCGGCGTGCGCGCAACCTGCAGCGTGCGCCGCACGGCCGGCGCCAGGTCGGTGAGCGCCAGCCGCGCGATGCGGCCGCCATCGCGCACGGCCGGCTGCAGCGTGTGCGCGAGTTCGTGCGCCAGCACCGGGCCGCCGAGCACCGGGCGCGCCTGCACGCCGCGGCCCAGGTGCACGTCGCGGCCCTGCGTGTAGGCAAGCGCGCCCAGCGCCGCGCTGCGCCGCTGCGCGGCAGCGTCGTGGTGCACGCGCACGCCGTGCAGCGGCGCACCCAGGCGCGCCGCGTACAGGTCGCGCGTGGCGGCGGGCAGTTCGGCCCCGCTCGCGCCCAGCACGGGCGGCGTGCCCTGCAGGTCGGCGGCTGCGGCGGCACGCTGCGTGGCCTCGGCTTCCAGCGTGTCGCCCGGGCGCGTGGTGGCCGCGCCGGCCGCCCCGGCAGCACAGCGCGGGCAGCGCCCGCCGCAGGCGCAGGCCAGGCGCTGCGGCCTTGCTGCGGGCCGCGCCGCCGCGGGCGGCAGCGACCAGTGCGGCGCGGCCGGCATGGCACCACGCACGGCGGCAGGGGGAACGGCAGCGGCAGCGCGGCGGGCCATGGCGGCGGCTCTACTTGGTGCCGAAGATGCGGTCGCCCGCATCGCCCAGCCCGGGCACGATGTAGCCGTGCTCATTGAGCTGGCGGTCGATGGCCGCGGTGTAGACCGGCACGTCGGGGTGGTGGTCGTGGAAGTTCTTCAGGCCCTCGGGCGCCGCCAGCAGGCTGACGAAGCGGATCGACTTCGGCTTCGTCTCCTTCAGCCGCTCGACCGCCGCCACGGCCGAGTTGCCGGTGGCCAGCATCGGGTCCAGCACCACGGCGTCGCGCTCGTGCATGTCGTGCGGCATCTTGAAGTAGTACTCCACCGCCACCAGCGTCTTCGGGTCGCGGTACAGGCCGATGTGGCCCACACGCGCGCCCGGCACCACTTCGAGCATGCCGTCGAGGAAGCCGTCGCCGGCCCGCATGACGACGACGAACACGGTCTTCTTGCCGTCGATCACCGGCGCCTGCATCGTTTCCAGCGGCGTCTCGATCTCGATCAGGCTGGTCGGCATGTCGCGCGTCACCTCGTAGGCCATCAGCATGCCGATCTCGTGCAGCAGGCGGCGGAAGCTGTTGGTGCTGCGGTCCTTCTGCCGCATCAGCGTCAGCTTGTGCTGCACGAGCGGGTGGGTGACGTGGTGGACGGTGCGCATGGTGTCGTGGGCAGTGGTCAAGAGGTGGCGAGCAGGGCGCGCAGCCGCGCCGCGGTGTCAGCGTCGGCGGGCAGCAAGGTCTCGATGGCCAGTTCGGACAGCGTCACGTCGTGCGGCGCGCCGAACACGGTGAGCGTGGTGATGAAGCACAGCGGCCCCAGCGGCGTGTGCAGCCGCAGCGACTGCGCAATGTCGTCAAGACCGACGTCGGCATCAGCGTCGGAGCCGGGGTCCGGGCACGGCAGCGCGCGCAGTTCCTCGTGCAGCGCCAGCAGCCGCGCGTCGCCGCTGGCGGCGATCTGCCGCTGCAGCCGCGCCAGCACGTGCGCGCGCCAGGCTGGCAGGTTGTCGACCATGCGGCCCAGGCCCTCGGGGTGCAGCGACACGCGCAGCACGTTCACCGGCGGCTGCAGCAGCGCGGGGGCCGCGTGCTGCAGCAACAGCGGCACCAGCCGGTTGTGCGCCACCAGGGTCCAGTGGCGGTCGACCGCCAGCGCCGGTGCGGGCTCGTGCGCGTCCAGCAGGCGCTGCAGCGCACCGCGCGCAGGTGCCAGCGCCGGGTGGTCCAGGCCGCGCTCGCCGTACATCGGCGCGTAGCCGGCGGCCATCAGCAGGCCGTTGCGTTCGCGCAGCGGCAGGTCCAGCCGCTCGGCCAGGCGCAGCACCATCGCGCGGCTGGGCTGGCTCTTGTCGGCCTCCAGCCAGCTGAGGTGGCGCGCCGAGACTTCGGCGGCCAGCGCCAGGGCCAGTTGCGACAGGCCGCGGCGCTGCCGCCACTGCCGCAGCTGCTGGCCGAAACCGGGGATGGCGGCGCGGTCCATCGGCGGTGCTTCAGCGCTTCAGAAGATGGTGCCGTCGCTGTCGATCTGCAGCGGCGGCGCGCCACCCGGGCGCAGCTCGGCGGCGATCTGGCGGCCTGCGCCCCAGGTGCCGCCTTCCAGGATGCAGGCCAGCGGCAGCTGCTCGGCCGTGCGGCCCAGGCGCTCGCGCACCAGCACGGCCAGCTCGTCGAGCAGGCTCACGGTGAGCGCGCGCCACTCGACGATGAACTCGTCCGACGGCTTCCAGCGCGCGGCCATGTCGCGCGGCCGCCGCGCGACGATGACGCCGCTGTCGAGCAGCAGGCCGCCGTTGCGGTACTCGGGCAGGCCGGTCAGCGCGTCCAGGCCCGTGACCTGCACGCCGGCCCACTGCAGCGGCTCGAGCAGCGAATACGTGAGCCACTGGCTGAGCTTGTGGAAGGGCACCCAGCCCGGCGTGCTGGTGTCGCGGCCGGCGGCGCAGGCGCTGCCGGCGAAGCGGTGCGGCCAGACGTCGCCCGCGGGCTGGCCGCCGACCACGCTGCCGCTGCGCCACACCGGCGCGAACGTGCGCAGCACCGCGCCCAGCACCTCGGCCGCGGCCACCGTGCTGCGGCCGCCGGCGGTGAGGCGGTCGTAGAGCAGGCCGGGGCGGGCCTCGATGCTGCTGTCGCGCGCGCGCTCGGCCAGCAGCGTGTCGCCCAGCCGGCTGAGCAGCCCGGCACGGCCCTCCAGCCCGACCACCGGGTTGCCCGGCGTGGCCTGGAACACCGTGCGCAGCGTGCCCGCGTCCACGCGGTGCAGCGCCGCGCCGTCGGCGCGCAGCGGCTGGCCGCCGTCGCTGGAGAAGATGCCGCCGACGAAGGCGCGGAACGACGCCACGCCCAGACCCTCGGAACGGCTGTAGGTCGGCGCGTCGGCCCCCGTGCCTTCGCCCGTGCTTTCGCGGTAACTCCAGCTCGGGCCGGCGCCGGCATCCAGCAGCACGCTGACCACCGTGAGGTCGATCTGCGCCCGCGCCACCTCGGCCACGCTGCGGCCCTGCAGCAGCGTGTCGAGCTCGGCCTTGCGGTCGACGCCGCCGGCCTCGAAGTGGCGCCAGCGGCTGTGGAACGGGATGCGCAGGTCGGGGAAGCGCTGCAGCGTCAGCGCCGCCACACGCTCGGCGGCGGCGGGCAGGCGGCTGCGGTCGAGCTGGAAGAAGCTGCTGCGGCCGTCGGCCACCGACTGCGTGATCGCCGCGCAGCGCAGCCGGATCGTCGCCGGCTCGCGCAGCGTGGCCAGGAAGTCGCGGGGCTCAGTCAAGGCCACGGCCCTTCACGCGTTGCAGGTCGGCCGTGGTGGGCACGCTGCCGTCGGTGAAGTACCCGGCGGCGATCTTGGCCTCGATCTCGACCTTGGCGTCGGCAGGCACCAGCGCATCGGGGATCTTCACGCGTTCGCCGACCTCGATGCCGCTGCCGGTGATGGCGTCGTACTTGTCGTTGGACATGCTCACCAGCCGGTGGATCTTCTGCACGCCCAGCCAGTGCAGCACGTCGGGCATCAGCTCCTGGAAGCGCATGTCCTGCACGCCGGCCACGCACTCGGTGCGCAGGAAGTACTTGTCGGCACTGTCGCCGCCCACCTGCCGCTTGCGTGCGTTGTAGACCAGGAACTTGGTCACCTCGCCCAACGCGCGCCCTTCCTTGCGGCTGTAGGCGATGAGGCCGACGCCGCCCTGCTGCGCGCCCTGGATGCATTCTTCGATGGCGTGCGTGAGGTAGGGCCGGCAGGTGCAGATATCGGAACCGAAGACGTCGGAGCCGTTGCATTCGTCGTGCACGCGCGCGGTCAGCGTGACGGCGGGATTGGCGAGGTCGCGCACGTCGCCGAACACGTAGAGCGTCTGGCCGCCGATGGGCGGCAGGAAGACCTCGATGTCGCTGCGCGTGACCAGCTCGGGGTACATGCCGCCGGTCTCCTCGAACAGCGCGCGGCGCAGCTCGCCTTCGCTGACCTTGAAGCGGCGCGCCACGCCGGGCAGCCACCACACCGGTTCGACCGCGATCTTGGTCACGGCGGCGCTGGCGTCGTCGAGCAGGATGCGTCCGTCGACCGCCAGGCGCCCGAAGGCCAGCGCCTGCTTGATCTCGGGCAGGTGCACGTGGGCCTTGGTGACGGCGATGGTCGGCCGGATGTCGTAGCCCTGCGACAGATGCTCGGCGTAGACCGCCTGCACGCTGGCGCCCCAGGGGTCGATCGAGACGATCTTGTCGGGGTCGCCCCAGGGCGGGTAGGGGCCGACCAGATCGGTGGGCGCGGTGTCGGTCAGGTCGGCACGGTGGCCGCGCGTGAGGTTGCCCGCGGCCACCGCCAGCGCGCGGTACACGCCGTAGCTGCCGCTGTGCGTGCCCACCACGTTGCGCTGCCCGCGGTGCGTGGTGGTGCCCACCACCGGCCCGCGCAGCAGGGGATCGGGGTCGCCCCAGCGGATCGGCGGCGCCCCGGCCGGCCCCTGGCCCGGATGGGACGTCAGGCGGATGTGGCGGGTAGCAGGGGACACGTTCGCGTCGTTGGCCATGCGGGACGATCCTGGGACCAAAGAGGACGAAGATACGCTAGAAACGGGCCACCGCTGACATCACACCATTGGAGACATCACCGTGAAGCGCCTGACCCTGCTTGCCGCCGCCCTGGCCTCGTTCGCCTTCGTCGCCCCCGCGGCCCTGGCCCAGACCACCATGAAGATCAGCATCTCGGTGGCCCAGAACTCCCACCAGGGCGTCGGCATCGACGTCTTCGCCCGCGAGGTCGAACAGCGCACTGGCGGCCGCTACAAGGTGCAGACCTTCTACTCCGGCAGCCTGGGCGGCGAGCGCGAGAGCATCGAGGCGGTGCAGCTGGGCACGCAGGAGCTCACCTTCACCAGCACCGGCCCGGTGCCCAACTTCGTGCCCGAGGCGCGCATCCTCGACATTCCGTTCCTGTTCCGCGACAAGGCCCATGCGCGCGCGGTGCTCGACGGCCCGATCGGCCAGGAGATGCTGCAGAAGTTCGAGTCCAAGGGCTTCAAGGCGCTGGCCTGGGGCGAGAACGGCGTGCGCCACATGACCAACAGCAAGCGCGCGGTGAACGGCCCCGACGACCTGAAGGGCCTGAAGATGCGCACGATGGAGAACCCGGTGCACGTGGCCGCCTACAAGGGCTTCGGCATCATCACCACGCCGATGGCCTTCCCCGAGGTCTTCACCGCGCTGCAGCAGGGCACGGTCGACGGCCAGGAGAACCCGCTCAGCGTGATCATGGCAGCCAAGTTCGACCAGGTGCAGAAGCACCTGACGCTGACCGGCCACGTCTACAGCCCCTGCGTGTTCATGATGAACAAGGCCAGCTTCGACAAGCTCAGCGCCGCCGACAAGCAGCACTTCTTGGACGCCGCCAAGGTGGCCGTGGCCGCCAACCGCGCCCGCGTGGACGAGGACGACGCCAAGGGCGTGGCCGAGCTGCGCAGCAAGGGCATGTCGGTGGTGGAAAGCCCCGACAAGGCCAAGTTCCAGGCCGCCCTGACGCCGGTGTATGCCCAGTTCGAACAGCAGTTCGGCAAGGCCAACATCGATCGCATCAAGAACTTCAAGTGACCTTGACCACCCCCGAAGCGCCTTCGGCGCTCCCCCTCCAGGGGGCGCCGCTGGCGGACCGGCAGAGCCGGATCCGCGGCGGCCGCTTGATGCACTGCCTGCCGAGATGAGAGCCTTGTTCCTGAAGGTCGAGCGCGGCACCACCGCGCTCGCCACGGCCCTGGCCTGCGCGATGTTGACGGCTGCGGCCGCGCTGGGGCTGTGGCAGATCATCACGCGCTTCGTGATCGAGCGCCCGGCCGAGTGGACCGAGGTGCTGATCCGCTTCACGCTGATCTGGATGGTGTTCCTCGGCATCCCGATGGCCTTCCGCATCGGCGCGATGGTCAGCGTCGACGTGCTCTACCGCTGGAGCAGGCAGCGCATGCGGCGCTTCCTCGACACGATGGTGGCCGCGGCGGCGCTGCTGCTGATCGGCATCACCATCGTGGTGGGCTGGGACTACGCGCAGCGCGGCAGCGTGCAGACCGTCACCGGCCTCGAAGACGTCTCGATGTTCTGGGCCTACCTGTCGATGCCGGTGGGCGGTGTCTTCTCGGTGTTGGCCATCATCGGCAACTGGCTGGACCCGCAGCGCATGGAACTGGATACGGCGCAATGACCACAGCCATGCTCCTCACGATGGTGCTGTGCTTCGCACTCACCATCTCGGTGGCGGTGTCGATCGGGCTGGCAGCCATCGTCGGCATCCAGATCGCAGACGTCAACATGCTGGTCGCGGTGAAGGAGATGTTCTCCTCGATCAACAAGTTCCCGCTCGCCGCGATTCCCTTCTTCATCCTCGCCGGCAACCTGATGGAGACCGGCGGCATCAGCCGGCGGCTGGTGGAGTTCGCCAAGAGCCTGGTCGGCGGCGTGCAGGGCGGCCTGCCGATGACCTGCGTGCTGACCTGCATGATCTTCGCGGCGGTGTCCGGCTCGTCGGTGGCCACCACGTTCGCGATCGGCGCCATCCTGATTCCGGCGCTGATCAAGCACGGCTACCCCACGCCCTACGCTGCCGCGCTGCAGGCCACCAGCGCCGAGCTCGGCGTGGTCATCCCGCCGTCGATCCCGATGATCCTGTACGGCGTGGCCGCCGAGGTCTCGATCGGCGAGCTCTTCATCGCCGGCGTTGGGCCGGGCCTGCTGATCGGCGGTGCGCTGATGCTGTTCGTGTGGCTGTGGTGCAAGTGGAAGGGCTGGGGCAAGGACGACGGCGACGGCCGCCTGCCCGTGGGCCGCGCCACCTGGCAGGCGGCGTGGGCGCTGCTGATGCCGGTGATCATCCTCGGCGGCATCTACGGCGGCATCTTCACGCCCACCGAGGCCTCGGCCGTGGCCGTGGCCTACGCGCTGGTGGTGGGCCTCGTGATCTACCGCGAGATCCGCATCGCCGACCTGTGGCCGATCCTGAAGAAGTCGGTGATCTCGTCGTCGGTGATCATGTTCATCATCGCCAACGCCGGGCTCTTCGCGTACCTGATCACGCGCGCCGGCGTGCCCGACGCCATCGGCCAGTGGCTGAAGCTGGTGCTGGACAACCCGCTGCTGTTCCTGCTGGGCGTGAACCTGGCGCTGTTCCTGATCGGCATGTTCATCGAGACCAGCGCAGCCATCATCGTGCTGGCACCGATCCTGGCGCCGGTGGCGGCCTTCTTCGGCGTCGACCCGGTGCACTTCGGCGTCATCATGGTCGTGAACCTCGCTTTGGGCATGATCACGCCACCCTTCGGCGTGAACCTGTTCGCCGCCTGCACGGTGGCGCGCATCTCACTGGACCGCATCGTCAGCAGCCTCGTGCCCTTCGTGCTGGTGGTGCTGTGCTGCCTGGCGGTGATCACCTACTTCCCGGCGATCTCGCTCGCCTTGCGCGACCTGGTCTACCGCTGACGCGGCCCTGCCGGCCGGCAGGGCCGTCGCTCATCCAGGGCAGGCCGGCAGCGCCTGCACCGACGGCGCCAGCAGCAGCGCGCCCAGCACGTCGCGGTCGGCTTCGGCAAGCAATTGCGCCTGCAGGCTGCTGCCACTTCCAGCCTGCACGCGCAGCGACGCGGCCGTGGCCACGCCGGCCACCGTGAGCGTGCCGTGGTAGCGCGGCCCGGCGTCGCCCGGCCGCTGCGCCCACGCACCCTGGAAGCGCAGCTGGCTGCACGGCGCCAGCAACTCGATGGCGTTGCCTTCCACCACGGCGGCTGCACGTGCTGCCGGGTCGCTCAGGCGCAGCAGCAGGCTGCCTTCGGGGGCCGGGCCGGTGGTGGTGGCCGGCGGGCAGGCCAAGCGGTCGGCGAAGTCGGCGCCGCACACGGGCTGCGCGGTCGTGCCGGCCGGCGCGGGGAATGCCGACACCGGCGGCCCCTCACCGTCGCCCGTGCCGCCGACGCCCGGGCCGCAGCCGGCCAGCAGCAGCCAGGCCGCGCACACGGGCGCCAGCAGCGGCCCCCACAGCCGGCGCAGTCGCGCATCGCGCGCAGTCGGGTGCCAGGGTGCGTTCATTCCTTCGTCTCCCGCTCGCTGTAGAAGTACACGCCGAAACGCGCGCGGTGGTCGCGCTGCGCTGGTTGGGCACCGGCCGCGTCGGCGTCGAAACGCTCCTGCGCCTCGGCCATCACCTGCTGGAAGGCACGCTTCCACGCCGCCACCGACACCTGCTGCAGCCGCGCCGCCGAGTCGGCCGTGATCTCGTCCACAAACACCGCCTGATCGAGGAAGTTGGCCTCGCCCTGCAGGTTGGCGGCGGCCGCTGCGGCGTGGTCGTGCAGGTTCTGCGCAAACAGCCACGACAGCTCCTCGAAGCCCTGCCGCGGCACGAGGCCGCTGCCGCTGAGTTCGAGGCCGGCCTCGGTTTCCTGCACCACGCCCAGGCGCAGCAGTTCGTCGAGCACGGCCCGCGGCCGCACGTCGCGGCTGATGCCGGCCACCAGCGCGTCGAAGCTGGCGCCCTCGCCGGCGCTGGCGCTGCGCGGCAGCGGCCGCGGCTGGCCGCCCCGGCGGCGGTAGGCCGGCGCGCTGCGCCAGCGCGCCACGACCTCGCTGACCAGCCCCACCATCGCCGGCGGGTCGCCGGCCTGCGCCGAGGCGCCGCGCGTGAGCTCGCGCACGTCGCGCCGGTGCACACCCGACAGCAGCGTCACGGCGCTGTCGGTCACGGCCATCTGGCGCGCCTGCAGTTCGGCGCGCGCGGCGTCGAGAAACACACGCTTCAAGGCCGCCGCCAGCGCCGGGTACGTGACGCCGTTGCGCACCAGCAGGCGGACCAGCGGCCGCAGCGCGCGCAGCACGCGGTCGAGCACGAGGGTGGGCTGGGTGTTCATCGGGCGAAGGATCGCACGGGGCTGCGGGGCGGCAGGGGGATCGCGGCGGGGGTGGTTGACACAGGCATCGAGTACGTGGGATATTTTCCCACATTGCTGTCATCACCACAACCCACCCACGACGAGGACCTGCCCATGCCGCATCCCACCCTTCCCCACCGACCCGTCGCGCCCTGGCGCGGCGGCCTGGCCACGCTGGCCCTGGCCGGCCTGGCGTTGCTGCAAGGCTGCGGCAGCGGCGGCGACGCGCCAGCCGCCGAACCGCCCGTGGCCCGGCCCGGCACCAATCCGCAGCTGCAGGCCGCCGCCCCCGGCGACCTCGTGGCCTACGCGCAGCAGCGCCTGCGCCAGCGCGGCACGGGCACGCCCCAGGCCGGCGCACCGGCACCCGCGCCCACCACCGGCAGCCTCGCGCGCTCGACGAGCAACGTGCAGGAGCCCGGTGTCGACGAGGCCGACCGGCTGAAGACCGACGGCGTGCATCTGTACAGCCTGCTGCCGCGCACCGACACCACATCCAGGCTGCAGATCCACCGCCGCGCCACCGACGGCAGCGTGGCGCCGCTGCAGACGCTGGTGCTGGCCGCGCCGGGCGCCATCGCCGGCGGTCCTGACGCGCTGATGCTCAGCGACGACGGCCGCACCGCTGCCGTGCTGGCCGAGAGCTGGGAACCGCAGGTGCAGACCGCGACGACACCGCCTTCGGCCGGCCCGGTGCACGAAGCCCGCGTGGCGGTGCAGCGCGTGGACGTCAGCGACCCCGCCACCGCCACGCCCGGCACGCGCGTGAGCCTGCAGGGCTGGCTGGTGGGCAGCCGCCGCATCGGCGATGCGCTGCTGGTCGTCACGCGGCACAGCCCGGTGCTGGCGCTGGACCAGCTGCCGCCGTCCGACACCGCCGCGCGCGAAGCCGCTATCGCCGCGCTGACCGCTCCTGCGCTGCTGCCGAACAAGTCCGTGGACGGCGGCCCCACGCAGCCGCTGGTGGCCGAGACCGACTGCTTCATCCACGCCGACAACGCCTCGACCTCGCTGGAGACCACCACGGTCACGGTGTTCGACCTGCGCTCGCCGGTGCTGGCGTCCAGCAGCCGCTGCATCGCCGGCGGCACCGAGGCGCTGTACATGTCGCCCACCAGCCTGGTGCTGGCCACCACGCGCTACAGCTATGTGCCCGGCGACGGCCCGCGCGTGGCGATGATCTTCCCGGAAGAGATGGACACCGACGTGCACCAGTTCGCGCTGGCGGGCAACGGCGTGGTCGCGGGCCTCGACTACCGCGGCTCGGCCACCGTGCGCGGCCACCTCGGCTGGGACGCCAACCAGCGGCCCTACCGCTTCGGCGAACACGGCGGCGCGCTGCGCGTGCTGACCTACACCGGCAGCAGCGGCTGGGCGGTGCCGGCAGACGCCGGCAGCACGACGCCGCCCTCGCCCGCACGGCTGACGGTGCTGCGTGCCGACCCGGCCACGCGCACGCTGCGCACGGTGGCCACGCTGCCGAGCGCCCAGCGCCCCGAGGCGCTGGGCAAGCCCGACGAGCAGGTCTACGGCGTGCGCTTCACCGGCACGCGCGGCTACGTCGTCACGTTCCGTCGCACCGACCCGCTGTACGTGCTGGACCTGGCCGACGACGCCGACCCGCGCATCGCCGGCGCGCTGGAGGTGCCGGGCTTCTCGGAGCACCTGTACCCGCTGGACGGCCGGCTGCTCTTCGGCGTGGGCCGCGACGCCGACACCACCGGCGCCGTCGGCGGACTGCGCTTCACGCTGTTCGACGTGCAGGACATGGCGCAGCCGCGGCTGCTGCACAGCGTGGTGCTGGGCGGCGTGCAGAGCCAGTCGGCACTGTCGGCGTCACCGCAGGGCATCAACTTCTTCGAGCGCGGCGGGCAGGTGCGCATCGCGCTGCCGGTGGACCTGGCGGTGGAAGTGACGACGCAGCAGACGCTGTACTGGCAGCGCGGACTGCAGCGCTTCGAGGTCGACCTGGCCGCGGCGACGCTGCGCTCGCTGCCGCTGCTGGGCGCCACCGAAGGCCCGCAGGCGCAGGACCTAGGCAGCGACCGCAGCGTGCAGATCGAGGACCACGTCTACCACCTGCGCAGCGGCACGCTCAGCGGCCACGGCTGGGCGCCGTGACGTTCAGGCGGCGCGCACCGCGTCCATGAAGCGGCGCAGCAGGCCGGCGTCGAGCCGGCCCGCGCTGCGCACGCTGCTGCACAGATCCAGCCCGTGCGGCTGCACGGTGCGGATCGCGTCGGCCACGTTGTCGGCGCGCAGCCCGCCGGCCAGGAACAGCGGCAGCGGGAACACCGCGTCGCGGATGCGGCGGCTGGTGGCCCAGTCGTGCACGCGGCCGGTGCCGCCGAGTTCCTTCACCGCCAGGTTCGGGTTGCCGGAATCGAGCAGCAGCGCGTCGACCAGCGGCGCCGCGGCCACCGCCTCGTCCACCGACGCCGGCCCGGTGACGTGCACCACCTGCACCAGCTTCACGCCCGGGCACAGCGTGCGCAGCCGGCGCAGCTCGGCGTGCGGCACGTGGTCCACCAGCTGCAGCGCGGTGGTGCGCAGCGCTGCGTGCTGCGCGGCGATGTCGTCGGCGTCGGTCAGCGCCGTGAGCAGGAAGGTCTCGGTCGGCGGCGGCGTGGCTGCGGCCACGGCAGCGATGGTGGCCTCGTCGACGACGCCCGGCCCGCTGGGCATGGCCGACACCAGGCCGAGCACGGCGGCGCCGTGCGCCACCGCCAACTGCGCTTCGTCGACGCTGGCGATGCAGCAGATCTTCACGACGGTCATGGGTTCACTCCGCGATGCGCTGGTGCAACCAGGGCAGCGGCGGCGGCGCGTGGTCGTCGATGCGGCAGGCCGCCTGCAGCGCCGCGGCGGCAGCGTCGGCGGCGTCGGCGCTGGCGGCGTGCACGGTGGCCAGCGGCGTGCCGGCCTGCACAGGTGCGCCCAGGCCCAGCACGCCGCTGAAGCCCACGCGCGGGTCCACCACGTCGCCGTTGCGCTGCCGCCCGCCACCCAGCGCCACCACGGCCAGGCCGATGGCGCGCACGTCCAGCCCCGCCACGAAGCCGGCGCGCGGCGCCGGCACCACGCGCTGCACGGGTGCGGTGGGCAGCTGCGCGTCGCGCAGCACGTCGGCCGGGCCGCCGAGGGCTGCGACCATGCGCGCAAAACGCTCGGCCGCGGCGCCGCTGGCCAGCGCCTGCTGCGCCGCCTGCAGCGCTGCATCGACGCTGGCGTACAGGCCGCCCAGGTGCAGCAGTTCAGCGCTCAGGCCCAGCGTCACGTCCAGCAGCCGCGCATCGGCGGGCCGGCCCGTCAGCGCGTCGATCGCCTCGCGCACCTCCAGCGCATTGCCGGCAGTGCTGCCCAGCACCTGCGCCATGTCGGTGACGAGCGCCGTGGCCGGCAGCCCGGCGCCGCGTGCCACCTGCACCAGGCTGGTGGCGAGCGTGTGCGCCACCGCGGGGTCCTGCGCAAACGCGCCGCTGCCGACCTTCACGTCGAGCACCAGGGCCTGCAGGCCGGCCGCGCGCTTCTTGCTGAGGATGCTGGCGGTGATCAGGGGCACGCTCTCGACCGTGGCCGTGACGTCGCGGATGGCATACAGCCGCCGGTCCGCCGGCGCCAGCCGCGCCGAAGCGCCGACGATGGCGCAGCCCACCGTGCGCAGCACCGCGGCCAGGCGGTCGGGCGGCTGGTCCACCGTGTAGCCGGGCAGGGCTTCCAGCTTGTCCAGCGTGCCGCCGGTGTGGCCCAGGCCGCGGCCGCTGACCATGGGCACGACGCCGCCGCAGCAGGCGACGACGGGCGCCAGCAGCAGGCTGACCTTGTCGCCGACGCCGCCGGTGCTGTGCTTGTCGAGCACCGGGCCGGGCAGGCCGGCCTGCGACCAGTCGAGCACCGCGCCCGAGCCCGTCATGGCCGCGGTCAGCGCCACGGTCTCGACGCGGTCCATGCCGCGCAGCAGGATCGCCATCGCCATCGCGCCGGCCTGCGCGTCGCTCCAGCTGCCGTCGACCAGGCCCTGCACGAAGGCGGCGATCTCGGGCGCCTGCAGCGCGTGGCCGTCGCGCTTGCGGGCGATGATCTGCTGCGTCAGCACCGCCGTCAGTTCACCCGCGCAATGCGGTCCAGCGTGCCCGGCACCAGCGTCGGGTTGGCCTTCACGAAGGCCTCCAGCGCGTCGATGTCCATCATCCCGGTCCGGCGCTCGGTGCCCTGGCGCAACACGGTGAAGTTGTCGCCGCCGCTGGCGATGAAGCTGTTGACCGTGACACGCAGCCGCGCATCGGCCGCGATGGGCTGGCCGTTCAGGCGCAGGCTGCCGGGCACGATGCGCTGGCCCATCGGCTGGCTCGCGTCCCAGCGGTAACTGAAGCCGCGGCTGACCTGCAGCATGTGCGTGCGCGTGGCGGTCTGCCACTGCTGCTCCAGCAGTTGCTGCAGCTGCGCGCCGCTGAGCGTCATCGTGACCAGGTTGTTGTAGAACGGCTGCACCGCGAACAGGTCCTCGAAGCGCAGCTGGCCGTCGGTGGGCAGCGGCAGCGCGGCGCGGATGCCGCCCGGGTTCATCAGCGCGATCTGTGCACCGGCGTCCTGCGCGGCGGCCAGCTGCGCGTCGGCGATGACCTGGCCCAGCGCGCTTTCGCCGGCCGGGTTCTGCTCGCGCGGCAGCGCGCCGCCGATGCGACCCACCACGCGCTTGGCCAGCGGCGTGGCCAGGCGCTCGTAGGCGGCGATCAACTCGGTCTGGCGCGGGTCCTTCGCAAAGCTGGCGGTGCGCACGATGACGTTGTCGGCCACCGCGCGCGTGACGTCACCGGTCTTGGGGTCGAGCGTGAGGTCGATCTCGGTGACGATGGTGCCGTACTTGTCGCCGCTGGTGACGAGCCGGCCGTCGATGCGGCAGTTGTAGGCGCGGTGCGTGTGGCCGGTGACGACCACGTCGACCGCCTTGTCGAGCTTGTTCACGATGTCGACGATGGGGCCGCTGATGCCGGGGCAGGCGTTGTAGTCGCCGGTGGGCACGCCGCCTTCGTGGATCAGCACGACGATGGCCTCCACGCCCTGCTGGCGAAGCGTGGGAACGAGCGCGTTCACCGTCTCGGCCTCGTCGCGGAACGTGAGCCCGGCGACACCGGCGGGCACGACGATGGTCGGCGTGTCCTTCAGAGTCAGGCCGATGAAGGCCACCGGGATGCCGCCGAAGCGGCGGATGCTGTAGGCCGGCAGCAGCGTCTTGCCGGTGGCGTCGACCACGGTGCTGGCCGCCAGGTACTGGAACTTCGCGCCGGTGAAGGGCGCGGGGCCCTTGCAGCCCTCGCTGCTGCAGCCCCCGTTCTGCAGGCGCAGCAGCTCGGCCGTGCCCTTGTCGAACTCGTGGTTGCCCACCGCGGCCAGCTGCAGGCCCATCGCCGACAGCGCTTCGATCGTCGGCTCGTCGCGGAACAGCGCCGACAGCAGCGGCGTCGCGCCGACCAGGTCACCGGCGGCGACGAAGACATGGTTCGGGTTCTTCGCGCGCAGCTGTTGCACCGCGGTGGCCAGGTGCTCGGCGCCGCCGGCCGGCACGGTGACGGTCTTGGTCGGGTCGGCCGGGTCCTGGATGCGGATGCCACTGGAGGGCGGCTTCAGGTTGCCGTGGAAGTCGTTGATGGCCAGCACCTTCAGCTGCACCGGCTCGGTGGATCGCGGGGTGGCGCAGCCGGCCAGCACGGCGGCGGCCAGCAGGGTGAACGCGGCGGTGGCGAAACGCATGGTGGGGTGTCCTCGTGGTCTTCAGTAGCTGGCGGTGCCGGGCGCGGCGCTGCCGCCACCGAGCACGGCCTCGATGTCGTTCAGCAGGCCGCTGGCGCCGATGCGGAAACGCTGCGGCGTCACCGCGCCCAGGTGCTGTTCGGTCAGCACGATGAAGGCTGCGGCGTCGGCCACGGTGCGGATGCCGCCGGCCGGCTTGAAGCCCACCGTGGTGTGGCCGCCGTCGCGGATGGCCTGCAGCAGCAACGCCGCCGCTTCCAGCGTGGCATTGACCTTCACTTTGCCGGTGCTGGTCTTCAGGAAGTCGGCGCCGGCGTCCAGCGCGATGGCGCAGGCGCGGCGGATCAGTGCGGCGTCGTGCAGCGCGCCCGTCTCCAGGATGACCTTCAGCCGCAGCCCGTCGCACGCACGGCGCACCGCAGCCAGCAGCGCCGGTGCGGCGGCCAGGTCGCGGTAGGGCAGCACGACGTCGACTTCCTGCGCGCCCGCCTGCACGATGGCGCCGGTGTCGCGCACTGCGCGCTCGACGTCGCTGCTGCCGTCGGGGAAGTTGGCGACTGCGGCCACCGCCACGTGCGCCGGCAACTGCGCGCGCGCATGCGCCGCAAAACGCGGCCACACGCAGACCGCTGCGGTGGGGCCGTGTGGGCCCTGCGCACGCCTGCACAGCGCGTCGATGGTGGCCGGCGTGTCGTCGTCGTTCAGGCTCGTCAGGTCCAGGCACGCGAGCGCCAGGCGGGCGGTGTCCTGCGGTGTCGGCATGGTCACAGCTCCAGTCCCGCGACCACGGCTTCGAGCAGGCCCACGGCGCGTTCGCTGGCGGCCTGCGCGGTGGCCATCGTGTGCGCATGGCTCAGCGTCTCGTCGGCCATGCCGGCGGCCATGTTGGTCATCAGCGACAGCGCCAGCACGCGCATCCTGGCGTGGCGCGCCAGGATGGTCTCGGGCACCGTGCTCATGCCCACGGCCTGCGCGCCCATGCTGCGCAGCCAGCGGATCTCGGCCGGCGTCTCGAACTGCGGCCCCAGGACCCAGGCGTACACGCCTTCGAACAGCGGCACGCCCAGGCTCTGCGCCACCGCCAGCGCCTGCGCGCACAGCGCCGGGTTGTAGGCGGCGGACATGTCGACGAAGCGGTGGTCGCCGGTCTCGTGCACCAGCGGGCTGCGCTGCACGACGTTGATGTGGTCGCGCAGCAGCATCACCTGCCCCGGCGCCATCGCCGGGTCCATGCTGCCGGCGGCGTTGGTCTGCAGCAGCACCTGCACGCCCAGCGCGGCCAGCGTGCGGATGGCGCCCTTCATGCCGTCGGGCTCGCCGGTCTCGTAGGCGTGCTTGCGGCCGGCGAGCACGGCCACCGGGCGTCCACCCAGCCGGCCCAGCCGCACCTGCCCGGCATGGCCGCCCACGCCCAGCAACGGAAACGCCGGCAGCTCGCCGTAGGGGATGTCGACGGCGTCCTGCACCCGCGCGGCCACCGGGCCCCAGCCGGTGCCCAGCACGATGGCGATCTGCGGCGCGATGCCGCTGGCGCGCAGGCGCGCGGCGCTGTGTTCGATGGCTTGTTCAGGGGTCATGTCAGGTGCTCGGGGCCGAAGCTGTGGGGCAGCAGGTCGGCCAGTGTCGTGCGCAGGCGCACGGTGTTCAAGTCGGCGATCCACACCGGGCAGTCGCCGGCCGCGAACTCGCGCAGCTTCTGCCGGCAGCCGCCGCAGGGCGTGACCGGGTCAGCGGCCACGCCCACCACCGCCACCGCACGCACGCGGCGGCCTCCGGCGCTGACCAGGTGGGCCAGCGCCGAGGTCTCGGCGCACCAGCCTTGCGGGTAGGCGGCGTTTTCGACGTTGCAACCGGCGTGCACGCGGCCGGTCTCGTCCAGCACCGCGGCGCCGACCAGGAACTTCGAGTACGGCGCGTGGCCGTGGGCGCGCACCGCACGCGCGGCTTCCACCAGCGCCTGCAGGTCGGCATCGCTGACCGGCACGGGGTTCGTCGGCGTCATGGCTTGCTCTCCGGTCGCGGCAGCCAGCCCAGGCTGCGTGCGTGCAGGCTCTGCACGTACAGCCGGTCCGGTGTCTCGGTGATGGCGGTGGTCTCGGGGTAGGCGCCGCTCGGGTCCTGCAGGTCGGCGACGATGCGGCCGTCTTCGGTGAAGGCGATGACGTGGCCGTAGGCCGGCGGCACCGGCCACAGCGCCCGCGGCAGGCGCAGCGTCACCGCGCGCAGCGCCGGCCGGTCGGCCATGCCGTCGACGACGGCGCTGCGCGGCTTCGCGAAGCCGAGCCAGATGCGGCCGTCCAGCCCGCGCATCAGGTTGTCGGGGTAGCCGGGCAGGTTGTCCAGCAGCACACGCGCCTGCGGCGAGGGCTGGGCCACGTCCAGCGCATTCGCGGCGGTGGCGATGGCCCAGACGCGGTACTTGCCGGTCTCGTTGACGAACAGCGTCTGCCCGTCCTGCGACAGCGCGATGCCGTTGGCGAAGCTCAGGCCGCGCGCCACCACGCGCGTGCTGCCGGTGGCGGGGTCGTGTTCGATGACGCGGCCGGTGGCGCTCTGCTCGAGGATGTCGAGCACGCTGGCCTCGAAGGTGCCGCCCCACTGCGCCGGCGCGAAGCGGGTGGAGGCGTCGGTGAGGTAGATCTTGCCGCCGGGCGCCACCACCACCGCGTCGGCATAGCGGATGGGGTCGCCGCCGATGCGGTCGGCCAGCACGGTGGTGGTCTTGCCGTCGGCGCTGATGGCCAGCAGGCCCTTGAAGGCATCGGCGGCGATCAGCCGGCCGGCGGCGTCGAAGTCGAAGCCGAGCACGCGGCCGCCGGTGTCGGCGAAGACCTGCTGGCCGCTGCCGTCGGGCTGCATGCGCAGGATCCTGCCGCTGGCCACGGCCGCGTACAGCAGGCCGTCGCGGCCCAGCACGATGTGCTCGGGGCCTTCTTCGTCGCCGAGTGCGATGCTGCGCAACCCCGCCAGCCGCGTGTTGACCGCGTGCACGCCGGTGTAGCCGGGCGCCGGCGGCGCCACCCAGGCCACCGGCTGCACCGGCACCGGCCACAGCGCCAGGTAGGCCACCAGCGCGCACAGCGCCAGGCCCAGGACGAGCAGCAGCTTCTTCATCGCAGGCCGCATGGCAGAACGCAGGGCAGGGCGCACATCAGCGCTCTTTCACGTAGGGCCGACCCAGCGCGGCCGGTGCGTAGGCACGGCCGATGAAGCCGGCCAGCAGCACCACCGTCAGCACGTAGGGCAGGGCCTGGATGGCCTGCACCGGCACTTCGCCCAGGCCCGGAATCACCACGCCCTGCAGCCGGATCGAGACCGCGTCGAGAAAGCCGAACAGCAGGCAGGCCAGCAGCGCGCCCACCGGGTGCCACTTGCCGAAGATCATCGCCGCCAGCGCCATGTAGCCGCGGCCGGCCGTCATGTTCGGGATGAAGCTCGGGTTCTGCGCCAGCACCAGCGAAGCCCCGGCCAGCGAACACAGCACGCCGTTGAGCGCCAGCGCCTGGTAGCGCAGGCCCAGCACCGAGACACCGGCGGCGTCGACCATCGCCGGGTTCTCGCCGGCAGCGCGCAGCCGCAGGCCGAAGCGCGTGCGGTACAGCAGCCACCACACGCCGCCCACCAGCGCCAGCGCCAGGTAGACGAGCCAGGTGTGGCCGAAGAAGGCCAGCGACAGCGCGCGGCCCACCACCGGCACCGTGGCCACGGCCTGGCCGGCCTCGACGAACCAGGGCGACAGCCGCACGGTGTCGGGCAGCGGCGGCGTCTGCCCGCCCTGGTTGAACCAGGCGATGCCCAGCACCACCGTCAGGCCGGCGGCCGTCATCGTGATGGCCATGCCGAGCACGACCTGGTCGCCGCGGTGCGTGACGCAGGCATAGCCGTGCAGCATGCTCAGCGCGATGCCCACGCCCAGCGCCGCCAGCAGCGCCAGCGGCAGCGACTGCGTGAACGAGCCCACCGCCGCGGCGGTGAAGGCCGTCAGCAGCATCTTGCCTTCCAGGCCCAGGTCGATGACGCCGGCGCGTTCGCACAGCACGCCGGCCAGCGCGCACAGGATCAGCGGCACCGACACGCGCAGCGTGCTGCCGAGCAGGGTCCCGATCAGCAGCTCATCCACGGCGGCCTCCGGTGGCCTGCCACAGCCGGCCCAGCATCGGCGCCGCCACCTGCGCCATGGCGCCGGCGAACAGCACGATCAGGCCCTGCAGCATGAACACCATGTCGCGGCTGAAGCCGTTGATCTCGAACGCCAGCTCGGCCCCGCCCTGGTACAGCGCGCCGAACAGCAGCGCCGCCAGCACGATGCCCACCGGGTGGTTGCGCCCGATCAGGCTGACCGCGATGCCGGCGAAGCCGGCGCCGGCGACGAAGTCGGGCAGCAGCCGGCCGTGCACGCCGGCGATCTCGTTGATGCCGACGAAGCCCGCCAGCGCGCCGCTGGCCGCCATCGCCAGCAGCACCAGCCGCTTGGGCCGCATGCCGGCGTACAGCGCGGCCTCGGGCGCGAAGCCCACCGCGCGCACCGCGTAGCCCGGCTGCGACTTCCACAGCCCCAGCCACACCAGCACCGCCGCCGCCAGGGCCAGCAGCACGCTCAGGTTCAGCGGCGTCTTCGGCCACGCGATGCCCAGCCAGCCCAGCGCCTCGTGCATGCCGGGCAGCCGCGCCGACTCGGCGAAGGCGCGGCTCTCGGGCGTCATGTTGCCGGGCTCCTTCAGCGTATTGACCAGCAGGTAGCCCATCAGCGCCGCGGCGATGAAGTTGAACATGATGGTCGTGATGACGATGTGGCTGCCGCGGTAGGCCTGCAGCGCCGCAGGCACCGCGGCCCAGGCCATGCCGAACAGCGCCGCGGCCACCACCATCAGCGGCAGCATCAGCCAGGCGGGCAGCACCGCCGACCAGGCCAGCGCCGCCAGGCCCGCGCCGAGCCCGCCCATCATCGCCTGGCCCTCGGCGCCGATGTTGAACAGGCCGCCGTGGAAGGCCACCGCGACCGCCAGCCCGGTGAAGACGAAGGTGGTCGCGTAGTAGGCGGTGTAGCTGAGGCCGGCGGCGCTGCCGAACGCGCCCTTGACCAGCAGCGCCATCACCTGCGCGGGGTCGAAGCCCACCAGCGTGACGACGAGGCCGGCCACCGCCAGTGCCAGCGCCAGGTTGAAGGCCGGCAGGACTGCGACGTCGATCCAGCGCGGCAGCTCGACGGGCGTGCTCATGCGCTGGCCGGCTCCGCCGCAGGGACGGCATGCGCCGCACCGGCGCCGCCCATCAGCCGGCCGAGCGCCGCCTCGTCGCACTGCGCGATCGGCAGCTCGCCGCTGATGCGGCCGGCGTTCATCACGATCACGCGGTCGGCCAGCGCCAGGATCTCGTCGAGCTCGGACGACACCACGAGCACGGCGCCGCCGGCGTCGCGCATCGCCCGCAGCCGGCCGTGGATGAACTCGATGGCGCCGATGTCGACGCCGCGCGTGGGCTGGCCCACCAGCAGCACCTGGGGCTGCGGCAGCGCTTCGCGTGCGAGCACCAGCTTCTGCTGGTTGCCGCCGCTGAACCTGGACGAGCGCAGCGCCGGGTTGCGCGGGCGCACGTCGTAGTCTTCCATCATCTGCGCGCAGTCGTCGCGCATGCTGCGCTGGCGCATCAGGCCGCGTTGGCTGTAGCGGCCCTGGTAGCCCAGCGCTGCCGACTCCCAGGCCGCGAAGGGCAGCACCAGGCCGCGCTTGTGGCGGTCTTCGGGCACGTGGGCCAAGCCCAGGCTGCGCGCGGTGGCGGTGTCGAGCCAGTGGCGCGGCGCGAACGTGCGGCCGCCAAGCACCAGTGTGCCGGCGCTTGGTGCCAGCATGCCCGAGAGCACGTCCAGCAGCTCGCTCTGGCCGTTGCCCGAAACACCCGCGATGCCGACGACCTCGCCCGCACGCAGCTGCAGCCCCACGCCGTCGAGCCGCAGCACGCCCAGCGCGTCGCGCCACTGCAGGCCGGTGGCCTGCAGCAGCACCGGGCCGGGCGCGGCGTGGCTGCCGGCCTCGCGGCCCAGCTGCACGCGGCGGCCCACCATCGCTTCGGCCAGGCCGTCGATGCTGGTGTCGGCGATGGCGCAGTCGAGCACCACCGCACCCTGGCGCATCACGGTCACGGCATCGCACAAGGCCATGATCTCCTTGAGCTTGTGCGTGATCAGCAGCACGGTGGTGCCGCGCGCGCGCAGGCCGCGCAGCGTGACGAACAGCGCCTCGGTCTCCTGCGGCGTCAGCACCGCGGTGGGCTCGTCGAGGATCAGGATGCGCGCGCCGCGGTACAGCGCCTTCAGGATCTCCAGCCGCTGGCGTTCGCCCACCGGCAGGTCGGCGACCAGGCTGTCGAGATCGACCACCAGCCCGGTCTCGCGCATCAGCACGTCGAGCCGAGCGCGCACGGCGGCACGGGCGCGCTGCAGCCGCCAGCCGGGCTCGGCGCCCAGCATCACGTTGTCGAGCGCGCTCAGCGTGTCGACCAGCATGAAGTGCTGGTGCACCATGCCGATGCCCAGCGCGATGGCCTCGCGTGAGCCGGTGATCTTCGCTGTGCGGCCTTCGATCGCGATCTCGCCACTGTCGGCCTGGTAGAAGCCGTACAGGATGGACATCAGCGTGCTCTTGCCGGCCCCGTTCTCGCCGACGATGCCGTGCACCGTGCCGGGCTGGACGGTGAGATGCACGTCGCGGTTGGCGCGCACGGCGCCGAAGCGCTTCTCGATGTGCCGCATCGCCACCGCGGGCGCCGCCGTCATGTCGACCCCCCGCTCGACAGGGTCGTCGAGCGACCCCCCGTGGGGGTACCGGCCCGCTTGGGGCGGCCCGGCGCCGGGCCGGTCGCGCCTGCCAACCCCATCACTTGCAGTTGTTGTTGGCCATGTAGTCGATGACCTTGATCTTGCCGGCGATGATGTCGGCCTTCGCGGCATCGACCTTCTTCTTCATGTCGGCGCTGATCAGCTTGGCGTTGTGCTCGTCGAGCGCGTAGTCGACGCCGCCTTCCTTCAGGCCCAGCGCCTGCACGCCGGGCGTCACGCCCTTGAAGGCGTTGTAGACGGCCACGTCCACGCGCTTGACCATGCTGGTCAGCATGGTGCCGGGCTGCAGGTGGTTCTGGTTGCTGTCGACGCCGATGGCGTACTTGCCCGCGTCCTTGGCCGCCTGGTAGACACCGATGCCGGTGCCGCCGGCCGCGGCGAACACCACGTCCACGCCGCCGGCGAACTGCGCCTTGGCGAGCTCGGCGCCGCGTGCCGGGTCGTTCCAGGCCGTGGGCGTGGTGCCGGTCATGTTGGCGCTGACCGCCACCTTGGGGTTGGCGTACTTCGCGCCCTGCTCGTAGCCGCACTGGAACTTGCGGATCAGCGGGATGTCCATGCCGCCGACGAAGCCCACCTTGCCGGTCTTGCTGGCCATCGCGGCCAGCATGCCCACCAGGAAGCTGCCCTCGTGTTCCTTGAAGACCGTGCTCTGCACGTTGGGCAGGTTGACGACGCTGTCGATGATGGCGAACTTCAGCTTCGGGAAGTCTTTGGCCACCTTCTCCATGCTGCTGCCCTGGCTGAAGCCGATGCCCACGATGGGGTCGGCGCCGCGCTCGGCCATGCGGCGCTTGGCCTGCTCGCGCTGCGTCGGGTTGCTGATCTCGAACTCGAGGTAGCCCTTGCCGGTTTCCTTCTTCCACTTCTCGGCACCGTCGAAGGCGGCCTGGTTGAAGGACTTGTCGAACTTGCCGCCCATGTCGTAGATCACGGCGGGGTCGGCCAGCGCGGCGCTGCCGGCGGCGGCCAGGACGGCCAGTGCAAAAGTCTGCTTCAGCATGGTGGGGGGCTCTCCTGGCACAAGCGGCCGTTTGTGGGGTGCGGCAGGATAGCAAGACTCGCGCCGCGCACACCCCCCCGGTTCCCCGCACGCCGCACACTTGCGGCGGCACGGCGTTTGCTGAGCCCTGTCCTAGGATGCCGCCATGACTCCCGACCCCGCCCCTGCCTCCGACACCACCGCCGCCGCACTGCCCAAGGTGCTGCTGCACGAACATCTCGACGGCGGCCTGCGCGTGGCCACGCTGTTCGAGCTGCTGCAGGCCCGCGGCATCGCCTGCCCGGCGCACGACGTGCCGACGCTGGCCGCCTGGTTCGACGCCAACGCCCACGCCGGCAGCCTGGTGAAGTACCTCGAAGGCTTCGCGCTCACGGTGGCCGCAATGGCCACGCCGGCCGCGCTGGAGCGCGTGGCCTTCGAGGCCGCCGAAGACGCGCGCGCCGACGGCGCGGTGCTGGCCGAGTTCCGCATCGCGCCGCTGCTGTTCGAGGCCTACGGCCTGGCGGGCGACGAGGTCGTGCAGGCGCTGCTGGCCGGCCTGCGCCGCAGCGCGCTGCCCAGCGGCCTGATCGTCTGCGCGATGCGACAGCTGCCGCCCGACGAGACGGTGCGCGCGGTGGACCTGGCGCTGCGCTGGTTCGGCCGCGGCGTGGTGGGCTTCGACCTCGCCGGTCCCGAACACGGCTTCCCGCCCGGCGACCACGCCCACGCGCTGGCGATGGCACGCGAAGCCGGCCTGCCGCTGACGCTGCACGCCGGCGAGGCCGACGCCGCCGAACGTGTGCTGGAGGCCGGCCGCCTGGGCGCGCGCCGCATCGGCCACGGCGTGCGCCTGGCGGATGCGCTGGCCGACCCGGCGCGCCGCGCCCTCGTCGACGAAGCCCTGGCGCTCGGCCTGCACCTCGAGGTCTGCCCCACCAGCAACGTGCACACTGGCGCTGCAGCCGCAATCGCCACGCACCCGATCACCGCGCTGTGGCGGGCCGGCGTGCCCTTGAGCTACCACACCGACAACCGGCTGATGAGCCGCATCACGCAAAGCGGCGAGGCCGCTGCGCTGCTGCGCGAGACGACGCTGACCGCGACCGACCTGCTGCAGATGGCGCGCCTGGCGGCGCAGGCTTCGTTCCTGGACGCCGGCGCGAAGCAGGCGGCCGAGCGCGCCATCGCGGCCTTCGCCGCGTCGCCGCCGTGACAGGCCACGGCCTGCCCGCGGCCTAGACTGGCCGCGCCGGCCGCCGTGCCGGCAGCGTTCTCAGGGCGGGGTGGAAGTCCCCACCGGCGGTCAGCGTGCTTCGGCACGCGAGCCCGCGAGCGCCGTGCACCGCCCTCGTGGCGCACGGGTCAGCAGATCCGGTGCGATGCCGGAGCCGACGGTCACAGTCCGGATGAAAGAGCAACGCATCGTGCGGCAGCCGGCGCAGGCCGGGTGGCGTGCGTGCCGCTGCGCCCTGGTGCCGTCGTCCCACCGCATCGAGGCCCCCCATGCACCAGACCACTCCCCCTTCCGCCGGCCATGCCCCGGACCTGCGCATCGCGCTCATCGCGGCGTCCTGGCACGCCGAGATCGTCGGCCGCGCCAGCGCGTCGTTCGTCGACACGATGGCGCAGCAGCACTGGCCTGCCGAGCGCATTGCGCACTTCCAGGTGCCCGGTGCCTTCGAGATTCCGCTGCTGGCGCAGCGGCTGGCGCGCAGCGGCCGCTTCGCCGCCATCGTCGCCTGCGCGCTGGTGGTCGACGGCGGCATCTACCGGCACGACTTCGTCGCCGGCGCCGTCATCGACGGCCTGATGCGCGTGCAGCTCGACAGCGGCGTGCCGGTGCTGTCGGTGGTGCTGACGCCGCAGGCCTTCCATGCCCACGACGAACACCAGCGCTTCTTCGCCGAGCACTTCGTGCACAAGGGCGCCGAAGCGGCGCGGGCCTGCCTGCAGCTGCTGTCGCCGGCCTATCTGCAGGCGTTGGAGACCGTGTAGTCGATCACCTTCAGCTTGCCCGCGATGATGTCTGCCTTGGCGGCGTCCACACGCGCCTTCATCGCCGGCGTCACGAGCTTCGCGTTGTGCTCGTCCATCGCGTAGTCGACGCCGCCTTCCTTCAGCCCCAGCGCGGTGACGCCGGGCTTGACGCCCTGGAAGGCGTCGAACACGGCGTTGTCCACGCGCTTGACCATGCTGGTGAGCATGGTGCCGGGATGCAGGTGGTTCTGGTTGCTGTCGACGCCGATGGCCAGGATGCCGCCGTCCTTGGCCGCCTGCATGATGCCGAAGCCGGTGGTGCCGGCGGCGCTGAACACCACGTCCACGCCCTGCGCGATCTGCGCCTTCGTCAGCTCGGCGCCACGCGGCGGGTCGGTCCAGGCGGCGTTGGTCGTGCCCGTCATCGACGAGAAGGTCTGCACCTTCGGATTGGCGTACTTCGCGCCCTGCTCGTAGCCGCACAGGAACTTGCGCACCAGCGGGATGTCCTGCCCGCCGACGAAGCCCACCTTGCCGCTCTTGCTGGCCATCGCGGCCAGCATGCCGACGAGGAAGCTGCCTTCGTGTTCGCGGTAGACGAAGCTCTGCACGTTGGGCAGCGGCACCACCATGTCGACGATGGCGAAGCGGCGGTTCGGAAAGTCGCGCGCCACCTTCTCGATCGCGCTGGCCTGCGGGAAGCCGATGCCGACGATGGGGTCGGCGCCGCGCTCGGCGAAGCGCCGCGCCGCCTGCTCGCGCTGCGCGGCGTTGGCGATCTCGAACTCGAGGTAGGGTTTGCCGGTCTGCTGCTTCCAGCGTTCGGCGCCCTTCCACGCAGCTTCGCCGAAGGACTTGTCGTTCTTGCCGCCGAGTTCGTAGATCACGGCGGGTTGGGCGCGCACCGATGCCGCCACCAGGAGCGCGGCCACCAAGCAGACGCCGCGGATCCGGCTCTGCCGGTCCGCTGGGGTCGCCCCCCTGGGGGGGAGCGCCGAAGGCGCTTCGGGGGGGGTCAAAAGGCCACCTTGGCTTGCACACCAAACGTGCGCGGCTCGTTGATGAACCCGGTGAGGTTGTTGAAGTCGATGCCGCCGACGACCCGGATCTGGTTGGTGATGTTGCGCACGTAGCCGGCCACGTCGTAGCGGCCGTTGCCCCAGGTGTAGCCCAGGCGCAGGCCGCCTTCGGTCAGTGCCTTGCCGGTGAACTCGACGCTCTCGTACAGGAAGAAGTTGACCTTGCTGCGGTAGACCCAGTCGGTGAAGACGTAGGCCTCGCCGTTGCCCATGGGCTGCGTGTACTTCAGCGTGAAGCTGGCGGTGACCTTGGGCGCCTGCGGCAGCGGGTTGCCGTCGATCAGCGCCTTGCCGCCGGCCGTCAGCGGGTCGGTGACGGTGCAGTTGGGCTTCGGGTAGCTCGGGTCGCCGAAGACGTACTGCGTGGTGCCGCAGGGCGAGACGGCCAAGCCTGCGTCCTGGATCTTGGTGTCGTTGTAGCCCACGCCCAGCGTCGCCAGCAGCTGGTCGCTCAGCAGCGCCTGCAGGTCGAGCTCGAAGCCGCGGCCCGTGGCCTTCTCGGCGTTGAGCAGGATGTTGGCGTTGCCGGTGCCGCCCACGGCGGTCAGCTGCAGGTCCTTCACGGTGTAGCTGAAGACACCGAAGTTCAGCCGCGCGCGGCGGTCGAACAGGTCGGCCTTGATGCCGGCCTCGAACGAGGTGTTGTTCTCGGGCCGGGCGGTGGACTGGTCGTTGAACGCGCCCGCGCCCTGCACGCTGGAGCCGCGGAAGCCGGTGGCGGCACGCGCGTACAGGTTCACGTCCTTGTTCAGCGCGTAGGTGGCGCTGAGGTCCCAGTTGGCCTTGCTGTCGCTCAGGCTGGCCGACGTCGGCCCCAGCGCCTGCAGGTTGGCCAGCGTGCAGCGCGGCGCCGGCAGGCCGGGGTCGAAGCAGGCGGCGAAGGTGTTGAATTCGTAGGCCTCGACGTCGAAGTCCTTCTCGTCCTTCGTGTAGCGCAGGCCGCCGCGCAGCTGCAGCGCCGGCGTGAGCTGATAGTTCAGCGCGCCGAACACCGCGTAGGCATCGTTCTTCTGCCGCACGCGCTGGTAGCCGTCCTGCGCGCTGCCGGCGCTGGAGTCATAGCTGAAGCTCTCGATCTTGTAGTCCTCGCTGAAGAAGAACAGGCCGGCCTGCCAGTTCAGCGCGCCGCTGCCGGTGCTTTCCAGGCGGAATTCCTGCGTGAACTGCTTGTGCGTGGGGATGCCGTCGGCGGTTTCGGACAGGAAGGGGATCGAGCCGGCACCGCCGCTGAAGTTGTACGGCGGCGCGCCGCCGTCGATGTCGCCGCGGTTGTAGGTGTCCAGCGTCTCCAGGCCGGTGATGGAGTGCAGCGCCACGCCGCCCAGGCCCCAGCGCAGGCGCAGGTTGCCGCCGACGATGGTCAGCTCCGACTCGTTCTTGCCGTCGGTGGCGATCTTCTTCTCGTCGAAGCCGGGCACCAGGTCGTTGGTGCCGGGCTGGATGATGTTGGCGCGGAACAGCCGCGCCGAGCCCTTCAGGTCGCGCGAATGCAGGTTGGCCAGCGCGCTGAAGTCCTTGTGCGGCGCGTACAGCAGCTGCGCACGCACGGCGGTGTCGCGGTACCCTTCCAGGTCTTGCGTGAGCCCGGGTTCGTAGGTGTTCTCCACCCAGTCGCTGCGGCTCTGGTTCAGCAGCGAGATGCGCGTGGACAGCGTCTCGGTCAGCGGGATGGTGGCCGCGCCTTCCAGGTTGACGGTGCTGAAGCTGCCGAAGCCGATGCTGCCGTAGCCTTCGGCCGTCTGGCCCGGCTTGACGGCGTTGAACTTCACCACGCCGGCCGGCGTGTTGCGGCCGAACAGCGAGCCCTGCGGGCCGCGCAGCACTTCCACGCCTTCCAGGTCGAAGGCCGGGAAGCCCTTCAGGATCGGGTTCTCCTGCACCACGTCGTCGTAGACCAGGCTCACCGGCTGCGATGCGTTGAGCCGGAAGTCGGTGTTGCCGTAGCCGCGGATGTAGAAGCGCGGGAAGGCGCGGCCGAACGACGACTCGATGTTCAGGCTGGGCACGCGGCCCGACAGCATGCGGATGTCCTGGCCGCCGGTGTTCAGCACGTCGAGGATCTCGGGCGCGAGCACGCTGGCCGAGACCGGCACGTCCTGGATGTTCTCGAGCCGGCGTTCGGCGGTGATCGTGATGGTGGTCAGCTTGCCGGCTTCGACGGTGCCAGGCGCCGCCGTCTGGGCGTGCGCACCGAGATGCAGCGCTGTGATGGCAGCGGCTGCCAGGGCGTGGTGCGCGGGACGGAAGCGGGGGTGATGCATGAATCCTCCAGGCGGTGTGTGTGTGCGCTCGTGGTGCAAACGGCGTGCCACGTGCACGGCTTGCAGGCAAGCTGCGATGATTGCGCGACCGGCGCGCGCTGTGTGCCGCACGTGTGCAGAACAAGCGGCCGGCGTGCCGGCGCTGACGCCAATTCACAACACCCCATGCTGACCCCCGCCCAACGCCAGGCCTACGCCGACGACGGCTACCTCGTCCTGCCCGGCTTCAACAGCCCGGAGGAGATCGCCGCCGTCTGCGACCGGGCGCGCGCCCTCGTCGACGCTTTCGAGCCCGACGCCCGCACCGGCGTCTTCAGCACGCGCGACCAGGCCGCCAACCGGGCCGGCGGCGCGGACGCCGCGCTGATCGCCTCGGCCGACGCCGTGCACTGCTTCTTCGAGGAAGAGGCCTTCGACGCCGAGGGCCGGCTGGTGGTGCCGAAGGCGCAGTCGATCAACAAGATCGGCCATGCGCTGCACGACCGCGACCCGGTGTTCCAGCGCTTCTCGCACGGCCCGCGCCTGGCGGCGCTGGCGGCCGACCTGGGGCTGGTGCAGCCGCAGGTCTGGCAGTCGCAGGTGATCTTCAAGCAGCCGGGCATCGGCGGCGAGGTGCGCTGGCACCAGGACGCCACCTTCTTCGTGACCGACCCGATCAGCGTGACGACGTTCTGGTTCGCGCTGGAGGACGCGGCGCTCGACAACGGCTGCCTGTGGGTGGAACCGGGCGGCCACCGCGGCGCGCGCGGCGTGCTGCGCGAGCGCTTCGTGCGCGACGGCCAGCACCTGCGTACCGAGCGGCTGGACGCCAGCCCCTGGCCCGAGACCGCCACCGCGCGACCGCTGCCTGTGCCGGCGGGCACGCTGGTGGTGTTCCACGGCCTGCTGCCGCACTACAGCGCGGCCAACCGCAGCCCGCGCTCGCGGCTGGCGTACACGCTGCACGTGACCGACGGGCGCGCCGCCTACGCCGCCAGCAACTGGCTGCAGCGCAGCGGCGTCGGCGGGCTGGACTGAGCCAGCGCTACTTTGCGGCGGACTTCTTGGCCGCGCTCTTCTTGGCCGCGGCCTTCTTGGCCGGCGCCTTCGCAGCCGCCTTCTTCGCCACGGCCTTCTTCGCCGCCTCCTTCTTCACCGGGGCCGCCTTCGGCGCCGCAGGCTTGGGCGCGGCCGCTGCGGCCTTCGCCGGCTTGCCCGCCTTCTCGGCCTGGCGCACGGCCTTGTCCAGCGCCTTCTGCGCCTTGCCGATGGCCTTGTGCAGGCGCGCTTCGGCCTTCTTCAGCACGGCCTCGATCTTGTCCTGCGCCACGCCGGTCTTCTGCAGCGCACGGGCCTTGACCTTGGCCAGTTCGCCGGCTGCGGCCTCGCGCGCCTCGCCGATCTTGTCGTGCACCGCGGCGCGCACGTGCTGCGCGGCTTCGCTGAGCTTGTCGACGGCCTGGGCGAGTTTCGGGTTGCTGGTCTTGCGGGTGGGCATGAAGGATCCTTTCGTCGAACAGGGTGCTGCACTGTAGCCGTGTGGCCCGTGCTGCGCGACAACCCTGCACCCACTGCGACTCGTTCGCTTTGACCGCGCGCAGATCGCGGTGATGTCCGGCTGCCTAGGATCGCGCATGCACAGCGCCGACACACCCACCACCGCCACCATCACCGCCCTGCCCGCCCAGCCCATCACCGACGAGGTGCTGCTGGAGAAATACGCCAAGGGCGACGAACGCAGCGCCGACGACGTGCACCGCCGCGTCGCCGCAGCGCTGGCGCAGGCCGAGCCCGAAGCGCAGCGCGCGCACTGGGAAGCGCGCTTCCTGCAGGCGCTGCAGCAGGGCTTCATCCCGGCCGGGCGCATCCAGTCGGCGGCCGGCACGGGGCTGCAGGCGACGCTGATCAACTGCTTCGTGCAGCCGGTGGGCGACAGCATCGCCGAGGTCGACGCCGACGGCCACCCCGGCATCTACACCGCGCTGGCCGAGGCCGCCGAGACCATGCGCCGCGGCGGCGGCGTCGGCTACGACTTCAGCCGCATCCGCCCGCGCGGCGCCTGGGTCGGCGGCACGCACAGCAACGCCAGCGGCCCGGTGAGCTACATGCGCGTGTTCGACCGCAGCTGCGAAACGGTGGAATCGGCCGGTGCGCGCCGCGGCGCGCAGATGGGCGTGCTGCGCTGCGACCACCCCGACGTGGAGGAGTTCATCCACGCCAAGGACCGCGGCGACCTGAAGAACTTCAACATCTCGGTCGGCGTCACCGACGCCTTCATGCAGGCCGTGGCCGACGACGGCGAGGTCGAGCTGGTGCACAAGGCCGAGCCCGGCGCCGCCATCCGCGCCGCTGGCGCCAGCCAGCGCGCCGACGGCCTGTGGGTGTACCGCCGCGTGCGCGCCCGCGACCTGTGGGACCAGGTCATGCGCTCGACCTACGACCACGCCGAGCCCGGCGTGCTGTTTCTCGACACGATCAACCGCGACGACAACCTCTCGTACTGCGAGACCATCGCCAGCACCAACCCCTGCGCCGAGCAGCCGCTGCCGCCCTACGGCTGCTGCTGCCTGGGCTCGGTGGACCTGACGCGCTTCGTGCTGCAGCCCTTCACGGCCGCGGCCAACTTCGACGAGGTGGCCTTCACGCGGCTGTGCGCGGTGGCCACGCGCATGCTCGACAACGTGCTCGACGTCACCGTGTGGCCGCTGCCGCAGCAGCAGGCCGAGGCGCGCAGCAAGCGCCGCGTCGGCCTGGGCTTCACCGGCCTGGGCGACGCGCTGGTGATGCTGGGCCTGCGCTACGACAGCGAAGAAGCCCGCGCAATGGCGCGCCGCATCGCGGCAGCCATGCGCGACGCGGCCTACGAGGCCTCGGTGGAACTCGCACGCGAGCGCGGCGCCTTCCCGCTGTTCAACGCCGACCTGTACCTGAGCGGCGGCCGCTTCGCGTCGCGCCTGCCGCTGCGGCTGCGCGACCAGATCCGCCAGCACGGCCTGCGCAACTCTCACCTGCTGTCGATCGCGCCCACCGGCACCATCAGCCTGGCCTTCGCCGACAACGCCAGCAACGGCATCGAGCCCGCCTTCAGCTGGAGCTACACGCGCAAGAAGCGGATGCCCGACGGGTCGTTCAGCGAACACGCTGTGGAAGACCACGCCTGGCGCCTGTTCCGCCACCTGCACGGCGCCGACGCGCCGCTGACACCGGCCTTCGTGACGGCGCTGGAGCTGCAGGCCGCCGACCACGCGGCGATGGTGGCGGCGGTGGCGCCCTTCATCGACACCGCGATCTCCAAGACCGTCAACGTGCCGGCCGACTACCCGTACGAAGATTTCCAGGACCTGTACCGCCAGGCCTGGGCCGCGGGGCTCAAGGGCCTGGCCACCTACCGGCCCAACGCGGTGCTGGGCTCGGTGCTCAGCGTGACGCCGCCGGCCGAGGCCCCGAAACCGCTGCGGCTGGACCCGCCCGCCGGCGGCGACACCCACGACGCCAACCGCCGCCTGGCGCTGGAACGCGCGCCGCAGCTGGTGATGGCCAGCCTGCGCTGGCCCGGCCGCCCCGGGCTGCCGGCCGGCAACGCGGCCTGGACCTACATGCTGCAGCACCCGCACGGCGACTTCGCGCTCTTCGTCGGCGAGCTGCCGGCCGATGCCGACGGCCGTGCCGGCGCGGCGCGTGCCAAGCCGTTCGAGGTGTGGGTCAACGGCGCCGAGCAGCCGCGCGGCCTGGGCGCGATGGCCAAGACGCTGTCGATGGACCTGCGCGCCGACGACGCCGCCTGGCTGGCGCTGAAGCTCGACGCGCTGGCCACCGTGGCCGAGGAACGTGCGTTCGAGATGCCGTTCCCGCCGCACGGCGCACCGCGGCTGTTCCCGGGCGTGGTGGCGGCCACGGCCGCGGTGCTGCGCTGGCGCTGCGAACAGCTGGGCGCGCTGCCGCCGCCCCCCGGCGCGCCGACACCGGTGCTCGACGCGATGTTCAGCCGCGACGAACCCCGCACCGGCACCTCGGGCACGCTGGCCTGGGCGGTGGACGTGGACAACCCCGCCACCGGCGAGCGCTTCACGCTGACGCTGAAGGAGATCACGCTCGCCGGCCCCGACGGCAACCCGGTGACGCGGCCGTGCGCGATGGGCCTGTCGGGCAACTACCCGCGTGCACTCGACGGCCTGGCGCGGCTGCTGTCGCTGGACATGCGCGTGATCGACCCGGCCTGGATCGGCATGAAGCTGCGCAAGCTGCTGAACTACGCCGAGCCGCTGGGCCACTTCATGGCCTTCGTGCCCGGGCTGCCGAACGGCGAACGCCGGCAGCAGGTGTGGCCGTCCACCGTGGCCTACCTGGCCCGGCTGGTGATCCACCGCTACGCGATGCTGGGGCTGCTCGACGAGGCCGGCCACCCGCTGCGCGAGATGGGCGTGCTGGCTGCGCCCGCGGTGCAGGCGCCGGCTGCCGGCGTGGCACCGATGGCCGGCCGGCCCTGCCCCGAATGCGGCAACGCCACCGTGATCCACAAGGACGGGTGCGACTTCTGCACGGCCTGCGGCTACGTCGGGCAGTGCGGCTGAACACGCAGCCCGGCCGCGTGACTTCCTGGGACGCGCAAGGCGCGGCGCCGGGCTAGGCTGCGCGCATCGCCACCGGGCCGCCGCTGCGGCCCTTGCGCCATGCCAGCCGCCACCATGTCCGACCGCCTGCTGCCCGGCCCTGCCGCCATCGTCCTCCTGCTGCTGGGCCTGACCCTGCTGCTGGCGGCGACCACCCCGGCCGTCGCCTCGCCGAAGACCATCTTCCGCTGCGAAGCCGACGGCCAGGTCACCTACACCAATGCGCCCTGCCACGGTGCCCAGGCACTGGGCACCGGCCGCCAGCGCGCGGCAGCCGAGAACCGCGGGCGTTGCCTGGGATGGCAGCGCGAGCTGGCGGCACTGCAGGCGCGCCTGCGCGACGGCAGCGGCGACCGTGCCGTCGCCATGCAGCGGCTGAACAAGGCGGCGGCGCAGGCCCGCAGCGCCGGCTGCTGATTCAAGTTCAGCGCCAGGGTCAGTCCGGCCCCGGCGACCAGCGCGGCAGCTGCCAGTCCAGCAGCAGCGCCAGCACCCGCAGGCCGCTGGCCGTGGCCGCGCCCGCCAGCACGGCGGCGCCTTCGGGCATGCCCAGCACGTGCAGGCCCACCAGCACCCAGCCGCCGGCAAACGCGCACACGGCGTAGGGCCGGTGGTCGTGGAAGGCGCTCGGGATCTCGTTGCAGACGATGTCGCGCAGCACGCCGCCGAAAGCCGCGGTGACCACGCCCATCAGCACCGCCACGATCGCCGGCATCCCCTGCGCCAGCGCGAGCTGCGTGCCACCGGCGCTGAACAGGCCCAGGCCCAGCGCGTCGGGCCACTGCATCGCGCGCTCGGTGGGTGCAAAGTGACGCGCCCGCAGCAGCAGCATCGCGACGATGCACAAGGCCAGCAGGCCCCACAGCCAGCTGGCGTGCTCGACCCAGAAGAACGGCCGCCGGTCGAGCAGCACGTCGCGCAGCGTGCCACCGCCGAACGCGGCCAGGCCAGCGACCACGCACACGCCCACGGCATCGAGCCGCTTGCGCGCCGCGGCCAGCAGGCCCGAGAGCGCAAACGCCAGCGTCGCCAGCGCTTCCAGCGTGGTCAGCAGCAGCGCCGGCAGGGCGGGGTCGGCAGCGGGTGGCATGGTCGCGGCTGGGGTGTCGGGGCTCAGCGCCTGCGCGCGGCGCAGGCCACGTCGCCTTCGGGGCATTGGCCCAGCGCTTCCAGTTCGGCGGCGCGCGCACGTGTCAGCCGCGCCGCGCAGCGCGTTTGCACGAAGCCCTGCACCGACCCGCCTGCCGCGGCACCGGCCTCGAAGCGGCAGGCCTCGGTGCGGTAGCGCAGCCAGGCGTCCTGCATGCGCCGCAGCTGCGTGCGCTGCGCCGGCGGCAGCTGCTGCGCCAGGGCGCGGTAGCGCGCCGCATAGTCGGCACTTGCATGCTGGAACTCGGCGTCGGCGCAGGCGTTCAGCTCGGCCTGCGTCACGGCGTCGGGGCAGGCAACAGCGGCGGCGGGCGCGCTGGCGGCATTGGCAGGAGCCTCACCGGCCTGCAGCGCGGCGGCAGCGCAGGCGCAGACCAGGGCCAGCGCGGTGTGCAGCGGGAACGGGCGTCGCATCGTGGGGCGTTTTCGGGCAGGTGGGGGCAGAGCGGTTCAGGCCCGGGAGCCTACAGGAGCTCGGCACTGCACTCGTTACGATCGCGACACAGCGCCCCGGCCCATGACCGCCCCTGCTCCCATCGCCTCCAGCCCCGCCGACGCTCCCGCGCAGTGCCTGAACTGCGCCGGCCCGCTGATGACACCGCGGCCACGCTACTGCCCGGCCTGCGGCCAGGAGACGACGCTGCGGCCGCCCACGGTGGGTGAATTCCTGCAGCAGTTCGGCGGCAGCGTGCTCGCCACCGAAGGCGCGCTGTGGCGCACGCTGCGCCTGCTGCTGCTGCGCCCGGGCGAGCTGACCCGCCAGTACCTCGCCGGCCGCCGCCGCCACTACGTGCTGCCGCTGCGGCTGTACCTGACGGTCAGCGTCGTCGTGCTGCTGCTGATGCGCGTGCTGGCCACGGTGCAGATCGAGGCGCTGCCGCCGGACCAGGTGGTGGTGGACGCGCCCACCAGCATCCAGCTCGACCTGGGCGCCGGCCGCGCCGGCGTGAAGGACGGCGTCTTCTACTGCGAGCAGTTGCCGCAGTGGCTGTGCCAGCGCCTGCAGCGCCGCATCGACCTCGACCCGAAGGCGATGCAGCGCGAGGCGCGCGCGCTCAGCCAGCGCTTCGTGGCCAACATCGGCGCCGCGATGTTCCTGCTGCTGCCGGCGTTTGCGCTCGGACTGCGCCTGGCCTACCCGCGGCGCGGGCTGCGCTACACCGAGCACCTGGTGTTCGCGCTGCACGTGCACGCCTTCTGGTTCCTGATGCTGGGGCTGTCGCTGCTGCCCTGGGGCTGGATGGAAAGGCTGGCGCTGCTGGCGGTGCCGGTCTACACGCTGCTGGCGATGGGCCGCGTCTACGGCGGCCGCTGGTGGCCGCGGCTGCTGCGCGCCGGGCTCGTGAGCCTGCTGTACGGCATCACGCTGCTGGTGGCGCTGGCGGGCGTGGGGCTGTGGGCCCTGCTGTCCTGAAAACTGTCACGCTGTTCGACGCCTGAGAGCGTCACGCAAGATTGACACACCGCAAATCGCCGCCACAGGGCCGCGTTTACGGTGCCTCCATCGACGAGAACGATGGAGGAGTTCCCCATGCGCGTGCTGCTGATCCACCCCAACTACCACTCGGGCGGAGCCGAGATCGCCGGCAACTGGCCGCCCGCGTGGGTGGCCTACCTGACCGGCTACCTGAAGGCCGGCGGCTACGACGACGTGCACTTCGTCGACGCCATGACGCACCACCTGAGCGACGACCAGGTGCGCGCGCGCATCGAGGAACTGCGGCCCGACATCGTCGGCTGCACCGCCATCACGCCGGCGATCTACAAGGCCGAAGGCCTGCTGAAGATCGCCAAGGAGGTGAACCCCGAGATCGTCACGGTGCTGGGCGGCATCCACGGCACCTTCATGTACCCGCAGGTGCTGAAGGAAGCACCGTGGATCGACGCCATCGTGCGCGGCGAAGGCGAGCAGGTGTTCCTGAACCTGGTGCAGGCGGTGGACCAAGGCCGCTGGCTGCACCGCCGCAACGAGATCCGCGGCATCGCGTTCTTCCAGGACGGGCAGGTGGTGGCCACGCCGTCGGAGCCGACGATCCAGGACCTGGACCGCATCAAGCCCGACTGGGGCATCCTGGAGTGGGACAAGTACATCTACATCCCGATGGGCGTGCGCGTGGCGATCCCGAACTTCGCGCGCGGCTGCCCCTTCACCTGCAGCTTCTGCAGCCAGTGGAAGTTCTGGCGCGACTACCGCATCCGCGACCCGAAGGCGGTGGTCGACGAGATCGAGGACCTGGTGAAGAACCACCAGGTCGGCTTCTTCATCCTGGCCGACGAAGAGCCCACGATCCACCGCAAGAAGTTCATCCAGTTCTGCGAAGAGCTGATCGAACGCGACCTGGGCGTGCTGTGGGGCATCAACACCCGTGTCACCGACATCCTGCGCGACGAGAAGCTGCTGCCGATGTTCCGCAAGGCGGGCCTGATCCACGTCAGCCTGGGCACCGAGGCTGCGGCGCAGCTGAAGCTGGAGCGCTTCAACAAGGAAACCACGATCGCGCAGAACAAGAAGGCGATTGCGCTGCTGCGCGAGGCCGGCATCGTGACCGAGGCGCAGTTCATCGTGGGCCTGGAGAACGAGACGGCCGAGACGCTGGAAGAGACCTACCGCATGGCGCGCGACTGGAACCCCGACATGGCGAACTGGGCGATGTACACGCCCTGGCCCTTCAGCGACCTGTTCCAGGAGCTCGGCGACAAGGTCGAGGTCTTCGACTTCGAGAAGTACAACTTCGTCACCCCGATCATGAAGCCCGACGCGATGGAGCGCGGCGAGCTGCTCGACCGGGTGATGAACAACTACCGCCGCTTCTTCATGAACAAGACCTTCTTCCAGTACCCCTGGGAAAAGGACAAGCTGCGGCGCAAGTACCTGATGGGCTGCCTGAAGGCCTTCCTGAAGAGCGGCTTCGAGCGCAAGTTCTACGACCTCGGCCGCGTCGGCTACTGGGGCCCGCAGACCAAGAAGACGGTGGACTTCGCGTTCGACAAGACGCGCACCTTCGAGCGCCCCGACGCGGCGCAGATCGCCAACAACGACGCCGGCTGGGTCACGATGCACGGCCCGAAGATCGAACACAAGCGGCGCCAGGGTGAGCTGAACGCGGCGATGGCCATCTCGGCCTGCGGCGGCGGCAGCGAGCAGCTGACCGAGGCCGAACAGGACGCGATCCGATGACTGCCGGTGTGGGCGCGCGCATGACGGGCCGCATCGGGCCGAACGCGATCATCCGCGTCGCCGAAGTGCTGCCCGCGCGCGTGGGCAGCGACGCCACGCGGCGGCTGTTCGACCGCGCCGGCCTGGCGCGCTACCTGGGCGCGCCGCCGCAGGCGATGGTCGACGAGGCCGAGGTGCGCGCGCTGCACGGCGCGCTGCGCGAGGCGCTGGGCGCGACCGCGGCACGCGAGGTCGCGCGCGCCGCCGGCCAGCGCACGGCCGACTACCTGCTGGCGCACCGCATCCCGCGCCCGGTGCAGCGCCTGCTGCGCTGGCTGCCGGCACCGCTGGCAGCGCGTGTGCTGCTGGCGGCCATCGGCCGCAACGCCTGGACCTTCGTCGGCAGCGGCCGCTTCACCGCGCAGGCCGGCCGGCCCTGCGTGCTGCAGATCGCCGGCAACCCGCTGTGCCGCGGCGTGCAGGCCGAGACACCCGGCTGCGACTTCTACGCCGGCACCTTCGAGCGCCTGTTCCGCGTGCTCGTGCACCGCGACGCGCAGGTGCTGGAGACGCATTGCGAGGCCTGCGGCGACGCGGCCTGCCGGTTCGAGATCCGCTGGTAGGGCAGGCACGCCCGCCGGCGGCAGGTGGCGCCGCCTAAAATCGGAGTTCCTCTCGCGGCGCGTGTCGTCTGCCGCTCCCCACCTCCGAACCGGCCGCTGCCATGACCCTGTCCGCCCTCACCGCCCTGTCGCCGCTGGACGGCCGCTACGCCCCCAAGCTCGCCGCGCTGCGCCCGCTGCTCAGCGAATTCGGCCTCATGCACCGGCGCGTGCAGGTCGAGGTCGAGTGGTTCATTGCGCTGTCGGACGCCGGGTTCGACGAGTTCAAGCCGCTCAGCGAAGGCGCGCGCGGCCTGCTGCGCGGGCTGGTCGTGCGCTTCTCGGAAGCCGACGCGCAGGCCATCAAGGACATCGAGAAGACCACCAACCACGACGTCAAGGCGGTGGAGTACTGGCTCAAGTCGCGCTTCGACAGCCACGACGAGCTGAAGGCCGCCGGCGAGTTCGTGCACTTCGCCTGCACCAGCGAGGACATCAACAACACCAGCCACGCGCTGATGCTGCAACGCGCGCGCGAAGACGTGCTGCTGCCGGCCATCGACCGCCTGATCGAGCGCCTGCGCGGCATGGCCACGGCCTTCGCCGCCGTGCCCATGCTCAGCCGCACGCACGGCCAGACCGCCAGCCCCACCACGGTGGGCAAGGAAGTGGCCAACGTCGTGGCGCGGCTGGTGCAGGCGCGCGCGCGCATCGCCGACGTGCGCATCCTCGCCAAGATGAACGGCGCGGTGGGCAACTACAACGCCCACGTCGCCGCCTGGCCCGACTTCGACTGGGAAGCCTTCAGCCGCCGCGTCGTCGAGCAGCAGCTGGGCCTGGCCTTCAACCCGTTCACGATCCAGATCGAGCCGCACGACTACATGGCCGAGCTGTTCGACGCCACGACACGCTGCAACACCATCCTGATCGACTGGAGCCGCGACGTCTGGGGCTACATCTCGCTGGGCTACTTCAAGCAGAAGACCCGGGCCGGCGAGATCGGCTCCAGCACGATGCCGCACAAGGTCAACCCGATCGACTTCGAGAACGCCGAAGGCAACTACGGCCTGGCCAACGCGCTGCTGACGCACCTGAGCCAGAAGCTGCCGATCAGCCGCTGGCAGCGCGACCTGACCGACAGCACCGTGCTGCGCAACATGGGCGTGGCGCTGGGCTACGCGGTGCTGGGGCACGACAGCCTGGCGCGCGGCCTGGACAAGCTGGAACTGAACGAGGCCGCGCTCGCCGCCGACCTCGACGGCGCCTGGGAAGTGCTGGCCGAGGCGGTGCAGACCGTGATGCGCCGCCACAACCTGCCCAACCCCTACGAGCGGCTGAAAGAGCTCACGCGTGGCAAGTCCGTCACGCGCGAGGGCTTCCACGCCTTCATCGAGACGCTGGAACTGCCGACAACCGAACGAGAACGGCTGAAGGCGATGACGCCAGGCAGCTACACGGGCATCGCCGCCCGCCTTGCACCCCGCGCCTGACACCCCACCACCGCACCGCATGCGATTCACCGACACCCTGGCCGCCGCCACCGCGCGCAACGGCTCGATGCTGTGCGTGGGCCTGGACCCCGAGCCGGCGAAGTTCCCCGGCGCCTGGAAGAACGACCCGGCGCGCATCGCCGACTTCTGCACCGGCATCGTCGACGCCACGAAAGACCTGGTCTGCGCCTACAAGCCGCAGGTCGCGTACTTCGCCGCGCAGCGCGCCGAAGACCAGCTCGAACGCCTGCTGGCGCACGTGCGCCGCGTGGCGCCGGGCGTGCCGGTGATCCTGGACGCCAAGCGCGGCGACATCGGCAGCACCGCCGAGCAGTACGCCCGCGAAGCCTTCGAGCGCTACCAGGCCGACGCGGTGACGCTGAGCCCCTTCATGGGCTTCGACTCGATCGAGCCCTTCCTGCGCTGGGACGGCCGCGGCGTGATCCTGCTGTGCCGCACCAGCAATGCCGGCGGCAGCGACCTGCAGGCGCAGCGCCTGGCCAGCGGCGACCTGCTGTACGAACACATCGCCCGGCTCGCCGCCGGGGCCTGGAACCGCAGCGGCCAGCTCGGGCTGGTGGTGGGCGCGACGTTCCCTGAAGAGATCGCCCGCGTGCGCGAACTCGCACCGACGCTGCCGCTGCTGATTCCCGGCGTCGGCGCGCAGGGCGGCGATGCCGCGGCCACCGTGCGCGCCGGCTGGCGCGCCGGCGGGCCCATCGTCGTCAACAGCTCGCGCGCGGTGCTGTACGCCAGCAGCGGCGAGGACTTCGCCGCCGCGGCCCGCCGCGTGGCGCTGGCCACGCGCGACGCGCTGCAGCGCGCCCGCGACGGCTGCTGACGGCCCCGGCCCAGCCACCGCCCCTGCTCCAGCGCGCCTTGTACGAGACCTCGCCCAACAACACCGCGCTGCACCCGCAGCCGCCCGCGCAGCCCGCGCGCGCGGTGGACACGCGGCGTGACGTGCAGGCGCTGATCGCGCGCACCTTCTTCCTGGCCGCCGCGGCCGTGGCGGTGTTGTCTGCGCTGCTGATGCTGCTGCTGCCGCCCGAGCGCGCCGGCGCCGGCGGCGGCGTGGCCGGGCCGATGGCCGGCCTGCTGGTGCTGGCGCTGCTGGCGCTGGCCTGCCTGCGCCTGCCGGCGCAGCGCGTGGGTGCCGCAATGTTCGCGGTGCTGGCCCTGGGCATGGTGCTCACCGCTGCGGTGTCGCTGCACCTGGGCTGGGGCGTCGCCTGGCCCGGCCACGCGCTGTACGGCATCTTCGTCTGCATCCTGTGCACCTCGGCCCACCGCCGGGCCGGCCTGGCGCTGGCGGGGTTGGCCGTGCTGCTGCTGGCCGGGGTTTTCCAGTTCGGCCCGCAGCTGGGCGTGGCGCGTGTGCCGGGCGACCTGCTGCGGCTGGTGGTGCTGCTGATCACGGTGGCCGTGGGGCTGGCCTCGGGCCTGCTGATCGCGCACGTGGTGCAGCGCTACGTGCGCTCGGCCGACGACCGCGAGCAGCGCTTCCGCGGCCTGCTCGCGGTGGCGGCCGACGCCTACTGGGAGATCAACCACCACTACCGCATGGTCACCGTCAGCGACCAGCGCCAGGGCGGCCGCACGCTGTCGCTGGCTGCCGGCCTGGGCCAGGTGCCGTGGGAGCTGCCGCAGTTCGGCTGCGACCCCGAGACGCTGGACCTGCTGCTGACCGACCTGGACACGCGCGTGCCCTTCCGCGACCGGCTGGTGCACTGGACCTCGGCCGACGGACGCCAGCTCGACTTCGTCATCAGCGGCGAGCCGCGCTTCGACCAGCGCGGCGTCTTCAAGGGCTACTGGGGCGTGGCGCGCAACGTCACCGACGACCTGGCAGCGCGGCAGGCACTGCAGGCCACCGAGACGCGCTACCAGGAGCTGTTTGCGCGCATCCCGACACCGCTGGTGCTGCACCGCGACGGGCGCGTGATCGACGCCAACCCGGCGGCGCTGGACATGTTCGGCCACGACACGCTGGAGGCCTTCCGCGGCCGCGACCTGCTGGCCAACTATGAAAGCGGCGACTCGCGCGAGCGCGCGCGCCGGCGACTGGAAGAGCTGAACCTGCAGCCGCTGGGCACGGCGCTGCCGGTGACCGACTTCCGCCTGCAGCCGCGCACCGGCCGCCGCCTCGCGGTGCGCGGCACCGGCGTGCGCGTGGCCGCCCCCGGCGGGCCGGCGACACTGTCGATCTACGTCGACGACACCGAGCGCCGCACGGCCGAGGAAGCGGTGCGGCGGTCCGAGGCGCTGCTGCAGCACCTGGTGGCCACCAGCCCCGACGTCATCACGCTCACCGACCTGGTGACCGGCCGCTACGCGATGGTCAACCGCACCTTCGAGAAGCTCACGGGCTTCAGCGCCGCCGAAGTGGTGGGCCGCACCTCGCTGGAGATCGGCATCTGGCACGACGCGGCGTCGCGCCAGCACATCGTGGGCGAGGTGCAGCGGCTGGGCCACGTGAGCGAGGTGCCGGCGCGCTTCAACACCAAGCAGGGCGGCACCGTCTCGATGCTGGTGTCGGCCGGGCGCTTCGTGATGGACCGGCGCGAGTACCTGGTGGTGAACGCGCGCGACGTCACCGAGACCGAACGCACACGGCTGGAGCGCGAGGCCATCCTCACCAATGCCTCCATCGGCATCGCCGTCACGCGCAACAGCCGCTTCGTGCTCGCCAACCCCTGCTTCGAGCAGATGCTGGGCTGGCCGCCCGGCGGGCTGGTCGACCAGCCCGGCAGCGCCGTCTGGCGCGACGCCGAGGCCCATGCCGAGGTCGGCCGCGCCATCGGCCCGCCGCTGTCGCGCGGCGAGCAGGTCGAGCTGGAGCGGCCACTGACGCGGCGCGACGGCAGCACCTTCCTGGCGCGCTTGCTGGCACGCGCCATCGACCCCACGCACCCGGCTGCCGGCGGCACGATCTGGATCGTCGAAGACGTGACCGAGCGGCGCCAGTTCGAGAGCGCGCTGGCCGCCGCGCGCGACGCCGCCGAGGCCGCCAGCCGCGCCAAGAGCGCCTTCCTGGCCAACACCAGCCACGAGCTGCGCACGCCACTCAACGGCATGCTGCACCTGGCGCAGATGGCGCGCGACCCGGCGCTGGACGGCGAACGCCGGCAGCAGTACCTGGAGCAGATCGCCGACAGCGCGCAGAACCTGGCGACCATCATCTCCGACATCCTCGACCTGTCGAAGATCGAGGCCGGTCACCTCGACCTCGAGCGCATGCCCTTCGACCTGGGCGCGCTGCTGCGCACCGTGCAGCGCGGCTACGCCACGCTGGCGGCGGCACGCGACCTGCCGCTGACGCTGGAGATGGGCCCCGGCGTCGACGGCGGCGCACTCGGCGACGCGCTGCGCGTGCGCCAGATCCTCAGCAACTACCTCAGCAACGCCATCAAGTTCACGGCAGCAGGCCGCGTGCAGCTGCAGGCCCGGCGCACGGGCGACCAGGTGCGCTTCGAGGTGCACGACACCGGCGCCGGCATCGACGACACCACGCAGGCGCGGCTGTTCCACCCCTTCACGCAGGCCGATCAGTCGACCACGCGGCGATTCGGCGGCACCGGCCTGGGCTTGTCGATCTGCCGCGAGCTGGCGCAGCTGATGGGCGGCACGGTCGGCGTGCGCAGCCGCGTCGGCGCCGGCAGCGTCTTCTGGGCCGACCTGCCGCTGCCGGCCTGCGCGGCACCGGCGGCGCTGGCGCACGGCGGCGGCGCCGCCGACGCGCTGCAGCTGCATGGCGTGCGGGTGCTGATGGCCGAGGACAACCCGGTCAACATGCTGATCGCGGTGGCGCTGCTCGAACGCTGGGGCGTGCAGGTCACGCAGGCCAGCGACGGCCGCCAGGCCGTGGAGGCCGTGGAACGTGCCCACGCCGCCGGCCAGCCCTTCGATGCCGTGCTGATGGACGTGCAGATGCCGGTGATGAGCGGGCACGAGGCCACGCGCACGCTGCGCCAGCGCGACAGCGGCCGCCAGATGCCCATCATTGCGCTCACAGCCGCGGCCCTGGTCAGCGAACGCCAGGCCGCGATGGGCGCGGGCATGGACGACTTCCTCACCAAGCCCATCGACGCCGACCGGCTGCGCGCGACGCTGCGGCGCTGGGTGCGCCGCGCGGCGGTGGCCGACTGAAGCCTGCGCACCGGTCCCCCGGTGCCCCGGTGCCGGGCCTGCGCGCACACGGCATCATCGGCGCATGACCGCAGACCCTGTCCACCCCATCCACCCCTTCGACGCCGCCATCGCGCTCGACGCGCACGGCCACGGCGCCACGCACCCGGCCTGGGCCAACATGGTCGGCCCCTTCGGCGGCATCACGGCGGCGACGTTGCTCAACGCGGCGTACAGCCACCCGCAGCGCCTGGGCGAGCCGCTGGCGCTGACGGTGAACTACGCCGGCGCAGTGGCCGACGGCCCCTTCCGCATCGAGGCGCTGCCGGTGCGCACCACGCGCACCACGCAGCACTGGACGCTGACGCTGCACCAGGGCGGCACGGTGGCCACCACGGCCACCGCAGTGTTTGCGCTGCGCCGCGACACCTGGGGTGCCGACGAGCTGGCCATGCCCGCGGTGCCGCCGGCAGAGCAGGTGGCCGTGACGCCGCCGCCGGGCCGCGTGGTCTGGCCCGGGCGCTACGAGATGCGCTTCGTGCACGGCGCCTGGGTGCCGTTCCGGCTGGACGGCGCCGGCGCCGCAGAGGCCACGGAGGTCGACACGCCGGCCACCACCAGCGACGAGTCGCTCACGCTCGCCTGGGTGCGCGACACACCGCCGCGGCCGCTGGACGCGCTGGCGCTCACCGCGCTGTGCGACCTGTTCTACCCGCGCATCTTCCGCCGCCGCGGCCGCTTCACGCCGGCCGGCACGGTGTCGATGACGGTGCACTTCCACGCCGGCGCCGCCGACTGCGCCGCGCAGGGCACGCGGCCGCTGCTGGCCTGCGCACGCGGCCTGCGCTTCCACCAGGGCTTCTTCGACCAGCGTGCCGAGCTCTGGAGCGACGGCGGGCAGCTGCTGGCCAGCAGCCAGCAGACCGTGTACTACAAAGCCTGAGCCGCCGGCGGGGCCGACGGCGGGGCCTGAGCAGGCAGAATCCAGGGTTTGACCGAGCAAGGGCAGCGCCGTGGATCTGAAGGTACCGATCGTCATCACCGATGAACTCAGCGAGGAGGTCATCACGTCGACGGGCCTGCTCGACCTGGCCAGCGGCGACATCAGCCGCGTCACCTACGACGACCCCGACATCGCCGACGGCCCGCTGCCGTTCGAGAGCGACGACTACGAGTTCACCAGCGGCGTGCTCTCGCACAACGGCCGCGACGTGGAGTTCCGCGTCGACGTCAACAAGGTCACCGGCCAGTACGCGGTGAGCGCCTCGGAGCTGCTGGAGATCAAGGTGCGCGCGGCGCAGCTGTTCGCCGGCCTCAGCGGCGCGGCGATGCTGGCAGGTGCGGGCGGCGGCACGGCCGCCAAGGAAGCGCCGGCACCGGCCGCGAAGAAGGCGCCCGCCGGGCGCCGCGGCGGCCGCGCGCACTGATCGGCTGATCAGTCGAGCGTCACCTCGGTGTGCACGCTGCCGGCACGGTCGGCCGTGGCGCTGAGCGCGATGGCGGTGCCGGCCGCGCCCTGCACCACCCATTCGACGACGGCGCGATCGGCCGTGATGTCGCGGTTGGGCAGGAAGGCCTGCAGCGTGGACTTCGGCGCGTGGCCGTCCAGGTGCGGGCCCTCCACGCGCTCGCGCCCGCTCACCAGCGTCACGCCCGGCGGCAGGTGGATCTGGAACACGGTGCCGCGCACCGTCTTGCGCTCGATCGCGCGCTTGCTGATGTTGCTGGGCAGGTAGCCGCTGTTGGCCACCGCGAAGCGCACGCGCCAGGTGTCGTTGCCCAGCGCGCGCACCTCGGTGCGCAGCACCTCCAGCTTCGGCAGCGACAGCGTCAGCTGCGCCAGCCAGGCCGGGAAGCGCGCCGCCTCGCGTTCGCGCAGGTGCGGCGGCGGGTTGCGCCAGAAGTTCATCTTGTCCCAGCCGCCGATCTCCACCATGCCCAGCTGCGGGTGCTGGAACGGCTTCCAGTCCACGTGCGCCTGGCCGTTGCACTGCGTGTCGCTCCACTGCAGCAGCTTCAGGTCGTCTTCGGGCGGGTGGTCGCGGTACCACTCGATCCACTGGTAGTCGGTGATGCCGGCTTCCTTGTTCGGGGCCCAGATCTCCACGGTCCAGAACAGCGCGCCCAGGTGCTCGTAGACCCAGTCCTGCGTGCCGGTGATGACTTCCTTCGGGTGGTACTTGAAGTCGTGGAAGGTGCTGATCGCGGGGTAGCCGGTGAGCTTGGCGCCCAGCTCCGACAGGCGCTTGGCCATCCACAGGTCCTCGGGCGTCATGTCGTCGTCGCTCTGCGTGCCCATGGGCCGCAGGATCACGCCGCTGTGCGTGTGGAAGCTGACCGCCGCGCCGATGTTGGGGTGGCTGGTGATGAAGTCCACCATCGCGCGCACCTCGGGCTCGCTGGTGGGATAGGGGCCGGCGCCGACTTGCTCGAATTCCTGGCGCCAGTAGGCCGGGAAGTTGCGGTTCAGGTCCAGGCCCTCGATGTCCTTGTTGGCGGTGATCTTCAGCCCGTCGAAGTGCTTCAGCGTGCCTTCGGGCATCACGCGGTAGTAGGTGCCGCCGAACTCGCCGGGCTCGCGCGGCACCATCAGCCGCGCATCGGCCGCATGCGGCTTCCAGGGGCCGTGCGGGTCGGGCTGGCGCATGTAGAGGATGCGGCCGTCGCCGTCGACGTCCTCGATCGTCAGGCCGTCGACCGGCGCCTCGTCGTAGGGGTAGGGCCGCGTGCTGCTGCGGATGTGCCGCGGCCGGTCGGCCAGCGCCAGCTCGGCGCCGTCGGGGTTCAGCCGCGGCACCATGTAGACCACGCGCGTGTCCAGCAGCTGGCGCGCCTGCGCGTCGCCGGCCTCGTAGGCGGTGACCAGCTGGTGCAGCCAGTACAGGCAGGCGGTGCTGGCGGTCAGCTCGGCGGCGTGGATGTTGCCGTCGACCCAGAACGCGGGCTTGTCGGTGTCGGCGCCGGTGGTCGTGCTGGTGAGCGTGACGAGCCAGATGTCGCGCCCTTCCCAGCTCTTGCCGATGCTGCGCAGCGTGACCAGCCCGGGCAGCGCCGCGGCGTAGTCGTGCAGCAGGCGGGTGAGTTCGGCGTGGCGGTAGAACTGGTCGAAGCGCGGAACGGGGATGGCGGGCATCGGGCGGGGCTGCGGCTGGGGGCGAAGCTGAAGATTGTGCCCCCCGCACTGCGCCCGCGCTGGCGCCTCACTGCCCCTTGAACAGGGGTTGGAAGTGGCGCGACACCGGCAGCGTCTCGGGACGGCCGCGCAGCGTCAGGTGCATGCTGCCTTCGTCCACGCGCACCGCCGCGGCGACGTGCCGGTGGTTGACGATGACCGAGCGGTGCACCTGCCAGAACTGCTGTTCGTCCAGCTGCGCCAGCAGCTCCTTCAGCGGCGTGCGGATCAGCGCCTCGCCGCCCCCATGCACCACACGCGTGTAGCGCGCATCGCTCTCGAAATACACCACGTCGTCGATGCGGATCAGCCGCACCTCGCGCCCCACCGCGGCCGGCTGCAGCGTGCGTGCCTGCACCCGCGCCACCGCCTGCGCCAGGCGCGCCGGGTCCACGGGTTTCAGCACGTAGTCCACCGCGCCGGCGTCGAAGGCCGCCAGTGCGTGGTCGCCGTGGGTGCTGACGAAGACGACGCTGGCGCGGCCCGCGATGCGCCGCGCGACGTCGATGCCCGTCAGCCCCGGCATGCGGATGTCGAGGAAGCACACGGCGGGCTCGTGCTCCAGGAAGCCGTCCCAGGCATCGACGCCGTTGGCGGCCTCGGCCACCACGTCGAGTTCGGGCCAGGCCGTGGCGAGCGCGGCGCGCAGCTGGGCCCGCGGGGCTTCTTCGTCGTCGGCGATCAGGCAGCGGGTCATGGTGCGGCTCAAGGCACAGGTCATGTTGCGGGTCACGCAGAGGTCCAGGGCAGCTGCACCCGCGCCAGCGCGCCGCCACCGGGGGCGGCCGTCAGCGCCAGCGTGGCGCGCGGCCCGCAGGCCAGTGCCAGGCGTTCGCGGCAGTTGGCCAGCCCCACGCCATCCTGTGCGCCCGGTTCGGGGCCGGGGCCGTCGTCCTGCACCTCGACGACGAGCAGGTCGCCGTCGCGCCGCGCCTGCAGCAGCACACGGCCCCCGGCGATGCGCGGCTCGATGCCGTGCACCACGGCGTTCTCCACCAGCGTGAGCAACAGCCCGGGCGGCAGCGACTGCGCCTGCAGGACGGCGGGCACGTCCAGCGCCCACTGCAGCCGCGGGCCGAAGCGGGCGGCCATCACCTCCAGGTAGCGGCGCACCGCTTCCAGCTCGTCGGCCAGCGGCTGCAGCGCGCGGTGGAACATCGGCAGCGTCGCACGCAGGTAGCCCACCAGCGCGTCCAGCATCGGCGCAGCGCGTGCGTCGCCGGTGTGCACCCAGTGCTGCAGCGAGGCCAGCGTGTTGAACAGGAAGTGCGGCTCCAGCTGCGCTGCGGCCAGGCGTTGCGCCATCTCGACGGCACGCGCGCGCTCGGCCTGCTCGCGCAGCCGCGCCTCGATCTGCTGCGCGCGCCAGACCACCAGGAACCACAGCGACAGCAGCACCAGCATCACGCCCAGGCTCAGCACCAGCGCCATGGCCATGCGCTCGTCGCGCTCGGGCAGGCGCCAGCGCAGCCCCAGCGCCGCCAGCGCCGACAGCAGCCCGGCCGCCAGCATCACCTGCAGCAAAGGCCGCCGCCACGGCCGCTGCCAGAGCCAGCGCGCCGCCCACAGGCCGAGCGCGGCCATGGCGACCAGCAGCCCGGTCAGGCGCGCCGTCTGCTGCTGCGGCCCCAGCTGCAGGCCGATGAAGGCCAGCATCGCCGCGTTGACAGCCACCACGGCCAGCAGCGTCGGGCTCGGCCGGTCGCTGCCGGCACGCGCCATCTCGTCGGCCGTGAAGGCGCGGCGCGGGCCGGGGTACCAGAGCTGGCTCCAGTCGATGCGATTGCTGGTGCCAGTGTGGGTCGGGCGGGACATGCGCGGCAGTGTAGGAGCGGCCCGGCGCGCCCCGCACGGCGCTCGGGCGAACGGCGGGATGGCACGCACGAATGGCGGCCCGGGGACGTTGGACGGCCGACCCGCGCAGCTCAGGCCACGCGCGTGCCGCCCACGAACACCCGCAGCTCGCCCGGCGCGAAGGCCGACCAACGCTCGCCGGTGGTCAGCGGCTCGGTGGCGACCACCGCCACGCGGTCGTCGGGCGTGGTGTGCTGGCCGAAGTCGACGCTGAGGTCCTCGTCGGCCAGCGTCGCGGCGCCGAAGGGGTGGCGACGCTCCAGCGCGCACAGCTTCGTCGACCCGTGCGCCCACAACGCCTGCCCGTTGGACAGCAGCATGTTGAAGGTGCCGTGGCGCGCCGGCTGCGGCAGCAGCTCGCGCAGCGTGTGCGTGAGCTCGTCGATGCTGGGCACGCTGGCGTGCGCCTTGGCCAGCTCCTGCATCAGCCAGCAGAAGGCGCGTTCGCTGTCGGTGTCGCCCACCGGGCGGAAGGCGCCGTGCAGGCGCGGCGCGTAGTCCTTCAGGTCGCCGTTGTGCGCGAACACCCAGTAGCGCCCCCACAGCTCGCGCACGAAGGGGTGCGCGTTCTCCAGCGCCACGCGGCCCTGCGTGGCCTTGCGGATGTGGGCGATGACGTTGTCGCTCTTGATCGGGTAGTTCTTCACCAGCGTCGCCACCGGGCTGTGGCGCGCGCTGTGGTGGTCGATGAAGTGGCGCAGGCCGCGGTTCTCGAAGAACGCGATGCCGAAGCCGTCCTTGTGCTCGTCGGCGCGGCAGGCCAGGCCCGTGAAGCTGAACATCACGTCGGTGGGCGTGTTGGCGTTCATGCCCAGCAACTGACACATCTAGGGCCCCCGCGGGTGCACGGTCATTCGAACATCAGCTTCGTGATGCCGCGCCAGCTGAACAGGCGGCCCGGGTTCTGCGTCTCCTCGAGCACGCCGCTCATGCGCCGCAGGATGCGCGGGCTCTTGCGGGCGCGCCAGACCACCAGGTCGGCCAGCCAGGGCCGGTGGTTCACGTGCGAGGCCTTCTCGTAGAGGTCGAACTTGGGCTTCAGCGCCAGCAGCGACGCTTCGTACTGCGCACGCACGCCGGGTTCGTCGCCGCCGTGCAGCACGGCCTGCGCCGCCAGCATGCCGGTCTCCATGGCCTTGCCGATGCCTTCGCCGGTGAAGGCGTAGGTGCTGCCCGCGGCTTCGCCGGTGACGAGCAGGCCCGGCCGCGACCACTTGGCCCCCAGCAGCGAGCAGCGCAGCGGTGCGCCCTTGAGCTCGCCGACGATGGTGCCGCCCTGCATCAGCTCGCGCGCCGGCGCGTGCAGGTCGCAGAAGGCGTCGAACATCTGGCGCAGGTTGACGTCCTGCATCGCATGGCGGCCGTCGCGGCCCTTGCCGTGGCTGCCGGTGAGGCCGGCGCCGATGTTGAAGACGCCGTCCGGCGCCGGGAAGATCCAGCCGTAGCCGCCCGACAGCCGCGGGTGCCACAGCATCTGCAGCTGCGTGATGCGGCCGACCATCGCATCGTTCTTCACGTAGCCGCGCAGCGCGATGCCGCTGGGCGTGCGGCGCTCGTTGACGCCGGCGGCGATGGCCGCGGCCGGCACTGCGCCGGTGGCGAGCACGACCCAGCGTGCGCCGACCTCGTGCACGCCGTGCGCAGTCTTGAGCCGCGCGCCGACGACGCGCTCGCCGTCGAGCAGCGGTGCCTCGAAGCGCACCGGCGTCGCCAGCGTCGCGCCGGCGCGCTGCGCCGCGCGGACCAGGATGTGGTCGAGCTGCTTGCGCGGCAGCACGGCCAGCGTGCCGGGCACGTCGACCACGCCGCCGCGCGGCGCGATGCAGCGCACGTGCTGCACGTGCCGCGCCTGCGCCATGACCTCGTCGTGCACGCCCAGCCGGCGCAGCGCGGCGTGGCTGTCGGGGATCAGCCCGTCGCCGCAGATCTTGTCGCGCGGGAAGTCGTGCTGGTCGACCAGCAGCACCTGGTGGCCGGCCGCTGCCAGCGTCTGCGCGCAGGCACTGCCTGCCGGCCCGGCACCGACGACGAGCACGTCGCAGGCGGCTGGAAGCGGGGAAGTGTCGGGGGTGGCCATGGCTGGAGGCATTGTAGGCAGCGGTGCCGCGGGCACGGCGCGGGGCTTGACGGGCATCAAGCCCCGCGCCGGCCCCACGCCACATGATGGCTGCAAGCGCCGCAACCACGCGGCCCGACCCCGAAGGAGACCGCATGAGCACCCACCTCACCGCCGGCCAGCGCGCGCTGCTCGAAGCCGCACTGGTGCAGCGCCAGCACCAGCTGGACCGCCGCCTGGCCGAGCACCACCAGGGCCAAAGTCGCGCCGAGCACGCGCATGACGTGCTGCAGCAGGACGGCGACGACGCACCGCAGCGCGAAGGCGAGCGCGAGCTGGACATGGCGCTGTCGGACCGTGGCCTGCAGGAGCTGGGCGCAGTCAGCGACGCGCTGGCGCGCGTGCACGGCGCCGACTACGGCCTGTGCGGCGACTGCGGCGCCGAGATTCCCTTCGACCGCCTGAAGGTCGAGCCCTGGGCGCTGCGCTGCGTGGCCTGCGAAAGCCGGCGCGAAAGCCGCGGCGGCTGAACTCCGACACCTCTTCTTTCCTTCCCCCTTCACAGAAAGCGACCCCACCAATGACCACCCTCCACGCCGTCGTCTTCGTCGACCACCAGCAGGCCCAGGTGCTGCAGTTCGACGCCGAGCATGTCGAAGCGCAGAAGATCAAGGCGCGCACCGCGCACACCAAGACGCACGGCAACCAGGTGCGCAGCGAACACGAGTTCTTCGGCCACGTCTGCGACGCGCTGGAAGGCATTGCCGAAGTGCTGGCCGTCGGCCCGAGCACCGGCCTCGCCGACTTCGAGCACTACGTGCGCAAGCACCGCCCGGCGCTGGTGCCGAAGATCGTGGACTACCAGAGCGTGGACCAACCCAGCGACAACCAGCTGGTGGCGATGGCGCGCAAGTACTTCCTGAAGCACGACCGCATGATCGGCCTGCCGACGCCAACGGCGCCCTGAGGATCGGCCCACAATCGGCGACAACCCCACAAGGATGCCGCTGATGGATTGCTCGGTCTTCTCCACCTCATACACCGAGGCGCGCGACAAGTTCCTCTCGGCGGCGCAGGCCACCGGGGCTGCGGTGGGCCACTGGCCGCACCCGCTGACGGGCCCGGCCGGCGAGGCGCTGGCCTGCGACACCGCCTGGCTCGGCGCGCCCGACGCGCCGAACGTGCTGGTGGTGGTCTCGGCCACGCACGGCGTCGAAGGCTTCGCCGGCAGCGGGCCGCAGATTGCGCTGCTGCGCCAGCCGCCGCGGCTGCCCGACGGCACGGCGGTGCTGCTGGTGCACGCGGTGAACCCGCACGGCTTCGCGTGGCAGCGGCGCGTGACGGAAGAGAACGTCGACCTGAACCGCAACTGGGTCGACTTCGCGCAGCCGCTGCCCGACAACCCGGGCTACGCCGAGCTGCATGCGGCGTACAGCCCGCGCGCGCTGGACGCGGCCACGCTGGCCGCCAGCGAAGCCGCCATCGCCGCCTGGCGCGAGCGCCACGGCACGGCGGCCGAGCGCTTCGCGCGGTCCAGCGGCCAGTACACGCACCCCGACGGCATCTTCTACGGCGGCAGCGGCCCCACCTGGGCGCGGCGCACCAGCGAAGCCATCCTGGCGCGGCACCTGCCACATGCGCGCACGGTGGCCATCGTCGACCTGCACACGGGTCTCGGGCCCTACGGCTACGGCGAGCCCATCTGCAACCACGCACCGGGCGGCGACCGCGTGCAGCGCGCGCGCCGCTGGTGGGGCGACAGCGTCACCGAGCCGCTGCTGGGCACCAGCAGCTCGCAGGCGAAGTTCGGGCTCAGCGAGTTCGGCTACGAGCGCGCGCTGGCGCACGCCGACATCGCCTTCGTGGCACTGGAGTTCGGCACCTACCAGCCGCCGCGCGGCGAGACCGTGCTGCGCGACGACCACTGGCTGTGGCAGCACGGCGACCCGCGCAGCGCGTCGGCGGCGCCGATCCGCGACGCGCTGCGCGACCATTTCTTCCCGCCGCACGACGACTGGAAGGAGATGGTGCTGTTCCGCAGCGACCAGGTGTTCCGGCAGGCGCTGCACGGGCTGGCGCACACCCCTGCGGCCGAGGGCCGGCCATGACCACCGTCTTCGAGCGCCTGCTCAGCGGCGAATGGCCGAGCGCGCGCGTCTACGAGGACACGCACGTGTTCGCCTTCATGGACGCGGGCCAGGTCAACGACGGCCACGTCATCGTGGCCACCAAGCGGCCGGTGGCGACGCTGATGGAGTGCAGCGACGACGAGGCCGCGGCGCTGATGCGCGCGGCGCGCCGCATCGCGATCGCGGTGCAGCAGGTGTTCGCGCCGGCGGGCATCACGGTGCTGCAGGCCAACGGCACCGCCGGCTGGCAGACCGTGCCGCACCTGCACCTGCACGTGCTGCCGCGCCATGCCGACGACGGTGTCGGGCTGACCTGGCCGCGGCGCGAGCCCGGCATCGAGCGGCTGCGCGCGCTGGCCGCGCAGCTGGCGCCGGCGCTGCGCGACTGACGCAGCACCGGCCGCCGGGCTGCTGCCCGGCAGTCAGGAGGTCAGGCCGCGGCCTTGACCTTCAGGCGCCAGGCGTGCAGCAGCGGCTCGGTGTAGCCGCTGGGCTGCGCCAGGCCCTGGAACACCAGGTCGCTGGCGGCCTGGAACGCAGCGCTCTCGTCGAAGCGGCCCGCCATCTTCTGGTACGCCGGGTCGCCCGCGTTCTGCTTGTCCACCACCTTGGCCATGCGCTTGAGCGTGCTCTTCACCTGCGCCTTCGTGACGACGCCGTGCGCGAGCCAGTTCGCCATGTGCTGGCTGCTGATGCGCAGCGTGGCGCGGTCTTCCATCAGGCCCACGTTGTGGATGTCGGGCACCTTGGAGCAGCCCACGCCCTGGTCCACCCAGCGCACCACGTAGCCCAGGATGCCCTGCGCGTTGTTGTCCAGCTCCTGCTGCTTCTGCTCGTCGGTCCAGGTCGGCTTCTTCGCCACCGGCACCGTCAGCAGGCCGTCGAGCAACGTCGCGCGCTCGGCGTCGGCATCCACCTTCTCCAGCGCCTTCTGCACCTTGAAGACGTCGACCTGGTGGTAGTGCAGCGCGTGCAGCGTCGCCGCGGTGGGGCTGGGCACCCAGGCGGTGTTGGCGCCGGCCAGCGGGTGCGCGATCTTCTGCTGCAGCATCGCGGCCATCAGGTCGGGCATGGCCCACATGCCCTTGCCGATCTGCGCCTTGCCGCGCAGGCCGCACTGCAGGCCCACCAGCACGTTGTTGCGCTCGTAGGCCTGGATCCAGGCGGTGGTCTTCATGTCGCCCTTGCGCAGCATCGGGCCGGCCTGCATGGCGGTGTGCATCTCGTCGCCGGTGCGGTCGAGGAAGCCGGTGTTGATGAAGGCCACGCGGTCGGCGGCGGCGGCGATGCAGGCCTTCAGGTTGACGCTGGTGCGGCGCTCCTCGTCCATGATGCCCAGCTTCACGGTGGCACGGGGCAGGCCCAGCAGCTGCTCGACGCGGCCGAACAGCTCGCTGGCGAACGCGACCTCGGCCGGGCCGTGCATCTTGGGCTTGACGATGTAGACGCTGCCGCGGCGGCTGTTGCGGATGCCGCCGGCGCCGCGGCCCTGCAGGTCGTGCAGCGCGATCGTGGTGGTGACCACCGCGTCGAGGATGCCTTCGGGGATCTCGCGGCGCTCGTCGCCCCACAGGATGGCGGGGTTCGTCATCAGGTGGCCGACATTGCGCACGAACAGCAGGCTGCGGCCGTGCAGCACCACGTCCTCGCCGCGCGGGCCGGTGTACTGGCGGTCGGGGTTGAGGCCGCGCGTGAAGGTCTGGCCGCCCTTGCTGACCTGCTCGGTCAGCGTGCCCTGCAGGATGCCCAGCCAGTTGCCGTAGGCCTGCACCTTGTCGTCGGCGTCGACCACGGCCACCGAGTCTTCGAGGTCGAGGATGGTCGACAGCGCCGACTCCAGCACCAGGTCGCTGACACCTGCGGGGTCGCTGGCGCCGATGGCAGTGCTGCGGTCGATGCGGATGTCCATGTGCAGCCCGTGGTGCGACAGCAGCACCGCCGACGGCGCGTCCATCTCGCCCTGGAAGCCGACGAACTGCGCCGGGTTCTTCAGGCCCGTGGTGCTGCCGTTCTTCAGCGTCACCTGCAGCTGGTTGTCGACCACGCGGTAGGCGGTGGAGTCGAGGTGCGAGCCCTTCTTCAGCGGCACGCAGCGGTCGAGCACGTGGCGCGCGTAGGTGATGACGCGGGCGCCGCGCACCGGGTTGTAGCCGCTGCCCTTCTCGGCGCCGCCGTCGGAGGGCAGCGCGTCGGTGCCGTACAGCGCGTCGTACAGGCTGCCCCAGCGCGCGTTGGCGGCGTTCAGCGCGTAGCGCGCGTTGGTGATGGGCACCACCAGCTGCGGGCCGGCCTGCAGCGCCAGTTCGGCGTCGACGTTCTTCGTCGTCGCCTTCACGCGGCCCGGCTCGGGCACGAGGTAGCCGATCTGCTGCAGGAACTTGCGGTAGGCGGCCTTCTTCGTCACCGGGCCCGGGTTGGCGCGGTGCCAGGCGTCGAGTTCCGCCTGCAGGCGGTCGCGCTCGGCCAGCAGCGCGGCGTTCTTCGGCGCGAGGTCGGCCACGAGGGCGTCGAAGCCGGCCCAGAAGGCGGCCGGCTCGATGCCGGTGCCGGGCAGCACACGCGTGTCGATGAAGGTGGCCAGGGTCTCGGCGACGTGCAGGCGGTGGTGCTGGATGCGTTCGGTCATGGCGTGCAAGCTCCGCGGGGCGGGTTCAGGAAGGGAAGAACGAGAGCACGTCGCGCAGGCTCGTGCCCGTGCGCGTGGGAGAGGTGTCGAGCTGCTCCAGCGGCGCGCCGGCGCGGTTCACCCACAGCGTGGTGTAGCCGTACCAGGTGGCGCCGATAGCGTCCCAGCCGTTGCTGGAGACGAAGAGGATGTCGCGCGCGGCGCAGCCGAAGGCGGCCGGGCCCAGCGCGTAGGCGGCCGGGTCGGTCTTGTAGCGCTGCACGCCGTGCACGCTGAGCACGTGCTGCAGCAGGCCGCTGAAGCCGGCGCTCTTCACGGCCACGCCCAGCATCTCGGGGTCGCCGTTGCTGAGGATGCCCGCCGGCACGCCGCGTACGTGCAGCGCCGCCAGCACCTCGCGGTTCTCGGGGAAGGCGCTGAGGTGGCGGTACTGGTTCATCAGCCGGTCTTCGGCCGCGGCGTCCAGCGCCAGGCCCAGCCGCGCGGCCGCGAAGCGCAGGCCGGCGCGCGTGAGGTCCCAGAAGGGCTTGTAGCGCCCGCTCATCGAGACCAGGCGCGTGTACTCGATCTGCTTGTCGCGCCACAGCTGCGCCAGCCGCTCCCCGTGGCCGGGGAACAGCTGCTCGGCCAGCATGCCGACGCTGTAGACGTCGAACAAGGTGCCGTAGGCGTCGAAGAGAACCGCTTTGGGAGCCATCGCATGCACTGTATTCCATGCTCGGACCAGCATTAAGTGCCGGGATTGGCGATGATTCCTGCGCTTCTGTTGCATAGTCAGGCGCCATGGACCGCCTGAAGCAGATCGAATCCTTCGCCGCCGTCGCCACCAAGGGCAGCCTGACGGCCGCCGCGCATGCCGAGGGCGTGGCGCCGGCGGTGATCGGGCGGCGCATCGACGCGCTGGAGGAGCGGCTGGGCGTGAAGCTGCTGGTGCGCACCACGCGCCGCATCACGCTGACGCACGAGGGCAGCGCCTTCCTCGAAGACTGCCAGCGCCTGCTGGCCGACCTGGCCAATGCCGAGGCGAGCGTCAGCGCCGGCGGCGTGAAGGCCAGCGGCCACCTGCGCGTGACTGCGCCGGCGGGCTTCGGCCGCCGCCACGTGGCGCCGCTGGTGCCGCGGTTCATCGCCGAGCATCCCGACGTCAGCCTGAGCCTGAACCTCAGCGACCGCGTCGTCGACATCGTCAACGAGGGTTTCGACTGCGCCGTGCGCGTGGGCGACCTGCCCGACTCCAGCCTCGTCAGCGTGCGCCTGGCCGACAACCGCCGGCTGTGCGTGGCCGCCCCCGCCTACCTGCAGCGCGCCGGCACGCCGGCCACGCCGGCCGAACTGTCACGCCACGAATGCCTGACGCTGAGCTCCGACGCCAGCCAGACGCGCGGCTGGGCCTTTCTCGTGGACGGCGAGGTGACGCACCTGCGGCCCAGCGGCCGGCTCGACTGCAGCGACGGCCAGGTGCTGCACGCCTGGTGCCTGCAGGGCCTGGGCATCGCCTGGCGCAGCACCTGGGAGGTGGAGCACGAGATCGCCGACGGCCGGCTGCGCGAGGTGCTGGCGGACTTCGCTGCGCCGCCGAACGGCATCTACGCCGTGTTCCCGCAGCGCAAGCACCTGCCGCTGCGGGTGCGGCTGTGGATCGACTTCATCAAGCACACCTACGGGGACAACACGTACTGGACCACCCCGTAGCGGCTGCGCCGCTCCCCTCAAGGGGCAACGCCGGCGGACCGGCCAAGCCGGATCCGCGGCGTTCGCTTGGTCGGAACGCTCAGCTCGACTTCTTGGTCGACAGGCACTCGCTCATGAACTTCTTGCGCTCGTCGCCCTTCATCGCGCCGGCTTCCTTGTTGCACATGGTCATGCGCGACTGCTGGGTCTCCTTCTTGGCCGACAGGCAGTCCTTCATGAAGGCCTTGCGCTCGTCGCCCTTCATGTCGCCGGCGTCCTTGTTGCAGGTGGCCATCTTGCTCTGCTGGGCCGTGGGTTCGGCGGCGAAGGCGCTGGTGGACAGCAGGCCCAGGGCCAGGGCGGCAGCGGTGATCAAGGTCTTCATGCGGGGATCCTCAGAATGGTTTCGATGTGGTGGTGGCGCAAGGCCACCGCTCATTCCACCACCGGGCACGCTGCACGGCAAGCCGCACGCGCCGGGAATGCCGGGCGCGGCCTAGAGGATGCGCCGCGGGTGCGCCAGCGCCTCGTGCGCGGCATGCAGCCGCCGCACCAGCACGCGGATGAAGGCGTTGTCGAACAGGTGGCGCGTGTTGATCGACAGCTGCTGCAGCGTGTCGGGCGTGAAGCTGATGCAGGTCAGCGGGTCCGACACCAGGATGTCGGCGCTGTGCACGCGCAGGTCGGGGCTGGGCGCCAGGTAGGCCATCTCGCCCACCGAGTTGCCCGGTCCCAGCTGCGCCACGCGCTGGCCGTCGCGGTACACGTCGACCTGCCCGAGCGCGATGATGTGGAAGCTGTTGCCTTCCTGGCCCTTGCGGTACAGCGCGTGGCCGAAGCTGAAGCGCTGCCACTTCGCGCGGTGCACCACCTCCCACAGCTCGACGTCGCCGAAGCCGGTGAAGAACTCGAGCTTGCGCAGCAGGTTGAAGCGCTCGGAGTCGAGCACGCCCTGCAGCTGCCCGCGCGGCACGTCGCGGTTGGCCACCAGGGCCGACAGCGCCTGCGCGAACTCTTCCCAGTTGGCCGGCCGGTCGTCGCGGTTCTTCGACAGCGCGCGCAGGATCAGCGCCTCCAGCGCCGGCGAGACGCCCTCGCGCAGGCCCTGCAGCGCCGGCGGCGTGGCGGTGTAGATCTGGTGCATGATCGCCGCCTGCTGCACCGCATCAAACGGCGGCCGCCCGGCGATCAGGTGGTACAGCACACCCGCCAGCGAATAGATGTCGGCGCGGCAGTCGAGCGTGTCGCCGTCCAGCTGCTCGGGCGACATGTAGGCCAGCGATCCCACGCGGTAGATCTGCGTGCGGTCGGCGTCGAGGTTGAAGACGCTGCCGAAGTCGGTGATCTTCACGTCGACCACATGGTCGCCGTCCAGCGTGGCCAGCAGGTTGGCCGGCTTCACGTCGCGGTGGATCAGGCCCTGGCGGAACATGTAGTCCAGCGCCATCGCGCACTTGAAGCCGATTTCCACGATCTGGTCCAGCGGCAGCAGCGCGTCGGCACGGCAGAACTTGCGCAGCGTCGAGCCGGGCACGAATTCCATCACAAGGTACGGCGGCTCGTCGACCTCGGACACGGCGTCGAGGATGCGCACCACGTTCGGGTGCTGCAGCCGGCCCACCAGCGCCGCCTCGGCGGCGAAGAAGCGCTTCTGGAAGTGGCTCTCGCGCGAGTCGCTCAGCACCGCGGTGCGCACGCGCTTGATGGCCACTTCGACGCCGTGGAAGTCGTCGCGCGCCAGGAAGACCTCGCTGGTCGCGCCTTCGCCCAGCTTGGCGAGCACGCGGTACTTGCCGATCTGCGCAGGCAGGGCGGTCCCGGGGGTGTCGGACAGGATGAAGTCGGGTGACGACGGCGTCATGGGTGCGGGGCGTGAACAGGGGCACGCGGCCTGCGATGGTGCCAGCTTCGCGCGCTTGGCGGTGCCCCGAACTTGACGGCAAAGCGCCGTCAATCCCGGGCGGCAGGCCGTGCGGGGGCCGAAAAGTAGAATCGCCCGATGATCCAAGCCAAGCAGGAACTGCTGCAGGCCCTGGCTGCCGCGCTCGCCGAGCTGGCGCCGGGCACGTCCACGGTGGCCGCCTTCGAGTCGCCCAAGCAGGCCGCGCACGGCGACTTCGCCGTCACCGCGGCGATGGCGCTGTCGCGCACGCTGAAGAAGAATCCGCGCGAACTGGCGCAGGCGCTGGTCGACGCACTGCAGCGCCAGCCCGCCGTGCAGCGCTGGGTGCAGGCACTCGAGATCGCCGGCCCCGGCTTCATCAACCTGCGCCTGACCGCCGCGGCCAAGCAGGCCGTGGTGGCCGAGGTGCTGGCCGGCGGCGCGCAGTTCGGCCGCAAGCCGGCCAACGGCCAGAAGGTGATGGTGGAGTTCGTCTCGGCCAACCCCACCGGCCCGCTGCACGTGGGCCACGGCCGCAACGCCGCGCTGGGCGACGCGCTCAGCCACCTGCTGGACAGCCAGGGCTGGCAGGTGCTGCGCGAGTTCTATTACAACGACGCCGGCGTGCAGATCCAGACGCTGGCAACTTCCACGCAGGCCCGGCTGAAGGGCCTGAAGCCGGGCGACGACGGCTGGCCCGAAGCCGCCTACAACGGTGACTACATCGCCGACATCGCCGCCGACTTCGCGGCGAAGAAGACAGTGCACGCCGACGACCGCGCCTACACCGCCACCGGTGACGCCGACGACTTCGACGGCATCGCGAAGTTCGCGGTCGCCTACCTGCGCCACGAGCAGGACCTGGACCTGCAGGCCTTCGGCGTGCACTTCGACCACTTCTACCTGGAAAGCAGCCTCTACACCGACGGCCGCGTCGAGGACACCGTGCGGCGCCTGGTCGCCGCCGGCAAGACCTACGAACAGGACGGCGCGCTGTGGCTGCGCACCACCGAGTACGGCGACGACAAGGACCGCGTGATGCGCAAGTCCGACGGCTCGTACACCTACTTCGTGCCCGACGTCGCGTACCACATCGCCAAGTTCGAGCGCGGCTACGGCAAGGTCATCAACGTGCAGGGCACCGACCACCACGGCACCGTGGCGCGCGTGCGCGCGGGCCTGCAGGCGGTGGGCCTGGGCATCCCGGCCGGCTTCCCCGACTACGTGCTCTACAAGATGATCACGGTGATGAAGGGCGGCCAGGAGGTGAAGATCTCCAAGCGCGCCGGCAGCTACGTGACGCTGCGCGACCTGATCGAGTGGACCAGCCGCGACGCGGTGCGTTTCTTCCTCATCAGCCGCAAGAGCGACGCCGAGTTCAGCTTCGACATCGACCTGGCGCTGAAGCACAACGACGAGAACCCGGTCTTCTACGTGCAGTACGCGCACGCGCGCATCTGCTCGGTGCTGGCGCAGTACACCGGCGAGCGCGACTTCGGCGCGGCCGACCTGTCGCTGCTGACCGCCCCCACCGAAGCGGCGCTGATGCTGCAGCTGGCGGCCTTCCCGACCATGCTGGAGCGTGCCGCCGTCGACCTGGCGCCGCACGACGTGACCTTCTACCTGCGCGACCTGGCTGCGGCGTTCCACAGCTACTACGGCGCCGAGCGCTTCCTGGTCGACGACCCGGCGCTGGCACGCGCGCGCATGGCGCTGCTGGCGGCCACGGCGCAGGTGCTGCGCAACGCGCTGGCCGTGCTGGGCGTCAGCGCACCCGAGTCGATGGCGCGCGACACCCCGTCCGCCGCGGAGGCCGCATGAAGAAGATGTCGCAACGCGGCGGATTCGTGCTCGGCCTGGTGGTGGGCCTGCTGGCCGGCCTGGCGCTGGCGCTGGGCGTGGCGCTCTACATCACCAAGGCTCCGGTGCCCTTCGTCAACAAAGTGCCGCAGCGCACCGCCGAGCAGGACAACGCCGAGACCGAGCGCAACAAGAACTGGGACCCCAACGGCCCGCTCGCCGGCAAGAGTACGGTGCGGCCGGTGGTGCCGGCCGGCCCGGCGGCGTCGGGCGCCGGGCCGGCGGCTCCCGCCACGGCACCGGTGGCGGCAGCCAGCGGCGCGGCCGCGCGCCCGGCCGTGCCGGCGGCACGCGACCCGGCGGCCATCCTGTCGGGCGCCACCTTCGGCAGCGCCGCGTCCACCGCAGCAGGGCCTCAGCCGTTTGTGTATTTCGTGCAGGCCGGTGCCTACACGCGCAGCGAAGAAGCCGAGCAGCAGCGTGCCAAGCTGGCGCTCGTGGGCCTGGAAGCCAAGGTCAGCGAGCGAGAGCAGTCAGGTCGCACGGTGTTTCGCGTCCGCGTGGGCCCGTACGAGGCCCGCGAGGACGCCGACGGCGTGCAGGGCCGGCTCAACCAGGCCGGCATCGAAGCCCGGCTGGTGCGCGTGGAACGGCAGTGATGCCCTGCACGGCGGCGCGCGGAACTCGGCCCTGACGCGCCGACTCCACCAGCAGCCGACCCCACAGAACAACCCCCGAAAGGACTTTCATGAAGCGGCGCGATTTCTCGATCCAGGTGGCCGGAGCCGGCCTCGGCATGGCGCTGAGCGGGGCCGCCAGCGCCCAGGGCGGGCCCGTCGAGGGCCAGCAGTACGTGCGGCTGCAGACGCCGGCCCCGGTGTCGCTGCCGCCGGGCAAGAAGATCGAGGTGGTCGAGTTCTTCTGGTACGAGTGCCCGCACTGCAACGTCTTCGACCCGCTGGTCGCCGCCTGGGCCAAGAAGCTGCCCGCCGACGTTGCCTTCCGCCACGTGCCGGTCGGTTTCACGGCCCGCCACCAGGCGGCGCAGAAGATGTTCTACGCGCTCGAGGCCATGGGCCAGCTGGAAGCGCTGCACAGGAAGATCTTTGCCGCCATCCACGTGCAGAACAAGCGCCTGATCAGCGAGTCGGACATGGTCGCCTTCGTCAGCGCCAACGGCGTGGACGGTGCCAGGTTCAGCGAGATGTTCAAGTCGTTCCAGGTGACCACGCAGGCCAACCGAGCGCGCCAGCTCAGCGACGCCTACAAGATCGACGGCGTGCCGGCGATGGGCATCCAGGGCCGCTACTTCACCTCGGGCGCGCTGGCCGGCGGCCACGACCGCGCGCTGGCCGTCACCGACTTCCTGATCACCCGCGCGCGCCAGGCCTGAGCGCGGAACGCGCAAGGCCCGAGGGCCTTGCGCGGCTGAGGCCCCCCGCGCGCCGCTGTTGCGAACGCGCGGAAATGCACGTGTTGGCGGCCTGTGGCGGGCCGGCTTGTGGCTAGAATGATCTGCAAGTTCCGTGCCGCCACATGCATCCCTCTCTGACGCTCCGCTTACGCCTGACCGGCGCCACCCTGGCGCTGGCTGCGGCTTTTGGCCTGCCCGCAGGCCCGGTCGCCGCAGAGAAGGCCGACCGCGCCAAGCCGATGGTGATCGAGGCCGACCGCAGCGGCGTGCTCGACATGCAGCGCCAGGTGCTGGTGTATTCCGGCAACGTGGCCGTGACGCAGGGCACCATGGTGCTGCGCGCCGACCGCATCGAGGTGCGTGAGACGGCCGACGGCTACCGCGCCGCCACCGCCATCGGCAGCACCGACAAGCCCGCCAGCTACCGCCAGAAGCGCGACGGCCTGGACGAGCTGGTGGAAGGCACGGCCGACCGCATCGAATTCGACGGCCGCGCCGAGACACTGCGCTTCGTCGGCAACGGCGCCGTGCGCCGGCTGCGCGGCACCACGGTCGCCGACGAGATCACCGGCGCGCTGATCGTCTGGGACGCCATCGGCGAGGTCTTCAGCGTCGAGGGCGGCACCCGCAGCACCACCAACCCGAACGGCCGCGTGCGCGCCGTGCTGAGCCCGCGCGCCGAGCCGGCCTCGGCGCCCGCCACGGCGACACCGCTGCAGCCCGCGCGCAGCCTGGGGGACAAGCCCTGATGGCCGCCGCCCCGGGCGCGAGCCGGCTGGAAGCCGAGCACCTGCAGAAGAGCTACGGCGCGCGCAAGGTCGTGAAGGACGTGCACCTGGCCGTGAGCGCCGGCGAGGTGGTGGGGCTGCTGGGCCCGAACGGTGCCGGCAAGACCACCACGTTCTACATGGTCGTGGGCCTGGTGCGCGCCGACGACGGCGAGATCCGCATCGACGGCCGCGAAGTGCAGCGGTTGCCGATCCACCAGCGCTCGCGCCTGGGCCTGAGCTACCTGCCGCAGGAAGCCAGCATCTTCCGCAAGCTCACGGTGGAAGAGAACATCCGCGCCGTGCTGGAGCTGCAGCTGGGCCCCGACGGCCGGCCGCTGAAGAACGGCACCATCGACGAGCTGCTCGACAAGCTGCTGCACGACCTGAGCATCGAGAAGCTGCGCGACTCGCCGGCACCGGCGCTCTCGGGCGGCGAGCGCCGCCGCGTCGAGATCGCACGCGCGCTGGCGACGCAGCCGCGCTTCATCCTGCTCGACGAGCCCTTCGCGGGCGTCGACCCCATCGCCGTCATCGAGATCCAGCGCATCATCGCCTTCCTCAAGTCGCGCGGCATCGGCGTGCTGATCACCGACCACAACGTGCGCGAGACGCTGGGCATCTGCGACCGCGCCTACATCATCAGCGAGGGCTCGGTGCTGGCCGAGGGCACGCCTCAAGAGATCGTCGAGAACGCCGAAGTGCGCAAGGTGTACCTCGGCGAACACTTCCGCATGTAGAGGCCCGCAATGAAACCGTCATTGCAGGTCCGCCTGTCCCAGCACCTGGCGCTGACGCCGCAGCTGCAGCAATCCATCCGCCTGCTGCAGCTGAGCACGCTGGAGCTGCACCAGGAAGTCGAGCAGATGCTCGAGCAGAACCCGTTCCTGGAGACCGACGACGACGCCGGCACGCCGTACGACGCGCCGGTGGAGCGCAGCGCGGTCGAGCGCACGAACGAACGCGAGAACGCCGCCGAAGGCAGCGACACGGGCGATGGCGGCAGCGACGCGCTGCCCGAGGTGCAGGCCGACGACTTCGGCAAGACCGAGCGCGACGACTGGGAGAACGGCACCGAGCGCGACGACTTCGACGGCATCCGCGAGACGCCGTCGTCGGGCAGCGGCCTCGACGCCGACGGCGACGAGCTCGACGCGCACGACCGCCGCAGCGAGGCCGGCACGCTGGCCGACCACCTGCGCGGGCAGATCGCCGGCATGCGGCTGAGCGACGACGACCGTGCCGCCATCGACGTGCTGATCGAGTCGCTCGACGGCGACGGCTACCTCGCCGACACGCTGGAAGAGATCACCGCCGGCCTGGCCGGCATGATGGGCCTGACCGACCCCGAGGCCATCGAGGCGCTGGGCGACCGCCTGCAGTGCGCGCTGCGCTGGCTGCAGAGCCTGGAGCCCACCGGCGTGGGCGCACGCTCGCTCGGCGAATGCCTGGTGCTGCAGCTGCGCGAGACGCCCGCGTGCTTCGAGCGCCAGGTGGCCCAGCGCATCTGCGAGCAGCACCTGGACCTGCTGGCGCGGCGCGACATGAAGAAGCTGATGGCGGCCACCGGCGCCGACGAAGAGACGCTGCGCGAGGCGCAGGCGCTCATCGTCGCCTGCGAGCCCAAGCCCGGCCGGCCCTTTGCCGCGGCCGAGGCCAACATCGTCGTGCCCGATGTCATCGTGCAGAAGTCGGGCCGCGGCTTCAAGGTGCTGCTGAACCCCGACGTGATGCCCAAGCTGCGCATCAACGACCTCTACGCGCAGGCCATCCGCGGCAACCGCAACGCCGGCGGCGGCCTGTCGGGCCGGCTGCAGGAAGCGCGCTGGTTCATGAAGAACATCCAGCAGCGCTTCGACACCATCCTGCGCGTCAGCAAGGCCATCGTCGAGCGGCAGAAGAACTTCTTCACGCACGGCGCGATCGCGATGAAGCCGCTGGTGCTGCGCGAGATCGCCGACGAACTGGGCCTGCACGAGAGCACCATCTCGCGCGTGACCACGGCCAAGTACATGGCCACGCCGCAGGGCACGTTCGAGCTGAAGTACTTCTTCGGCAGCAGCCTGAACACCGAGGCCGGCGGCAACGCCAGCAGCACCGCGGTGCGCGCGCTGATCCAGCAGCTGGTCTCGGCCGAGGACCCGGCCAAGCCGCTGTCGGACAGCCAGCTCAGCCAGATGCTCGAAGAGCAGGGCATCCAGGTGGCGCGGCGCACGGTGGCCAAGTACCGCGAGGCGCTGAAGATCGCGCCGGCCTCGCTGCGCAAGGCACTCTGACCATGGCTTCACTGTTTCTGCCCTGCGCCGGCGGCGCCGAGACGCTGCTCGCCGACGAGGTGCTGCGCATCACCGGCCACACCGCCGAGACCACGCGCGGCGGCGTCTGGGTCGAAGGTGACGAACGCACGGCGATGGCGCTGAACCTGGAAAGCCGGCTCGCGCAGCGTGTGCTGTGGCCGCTGGTGGACGGCCGCTACCGCGACGAACACGACCTGTACGACCTCGGCCGCCGCGTCGACTGGACGCAATGGATCACGCCGCAGCAGACGCTGCGCGTGGACGTCAACGCCGTGCGCTCGCCGCTGCGCAGCCTGAACTTCGCGGCGCTGCGCATCAAGGACGCCGTGTGCGACACGCTGCGCGACGCCACCGGCGAGCGCCCCAGCGTCGACACGCACCGGCCCGACCTGCCGATCGCGCTGTTCGTGGGCCCGGAAGAGGCCACGCTGTACATAGACACCTCGGGCGAAGCGCTGTTCAAGCGCGGCTGGCGCGAGCACAAGGGCGAGGCGCCGCTGAAGGAGACGCTGGCCGCGGCAATGCTGGCCGCTGCCGGCTGGCAGGGCCGCCCGGAAGACGGCCCGCTGCTCGACCCCTGCTGCGGCGCCGGCACCATCGCCATCGAGGCGGCGCAGATGGCCTGCGGCATCGCGCCCGGCAGCCAGCGCCGCTTTGCCTTCGAACGCCTGCTGCCCTTCCGCGCACACCTGCCGGCCTGGCGCGCGCTGCAGCAGGCCGCGCAGGCGCGGGTGCATGCACCCGCGGTGCCGGTGTTCGCCGGCGACGTCAGTTTCCGCATGACCGACTTCGCGCAGCGCAATGCCGAGCTCGCCGGCGTCGGGCGGGCCATCGAGTTCAAGACCGTCGACGCGCTGCAGCGCCTGCCACCCGCGCCGCGCGGCACGCTGATGCTGAACCCGCCGTACGGCGAGCGCATCGCGGCCAAGGGCCAGGGCACGGACGCTGCGCGCCAGGGCTTCGAAGGCGGCGGCTCGTCGGCCGAGTTCTTTGGCGGCCTGGCCGCGCACTGGAAGCGCCACTACGCCGGCTGGACCGGCTGGATGCTCAGCCCCGACATGAAGCTGCCGTCGCTGATGCGGCTGAAGGAAAGCCGCCGCGTGCCGATGTGGAACGGCCCGATCGAGTGTCGGCTTTTCCGATTCGATATGGTGGCGGGCTCGAACAAGGACGCTGCAGCGAGTTGACATGACCAAGACCCTGAAGATCGATTTCGTCTCCGACGTCGCCTGCCCCTGGTGCGCCGTGGGCCTGGGCGCGCTGGACCGCGCGGCCGAGGCGCTGCGCGGCGAGATCGCGCTCGACATGCACTTCCGCCCGTTCGAGCTGAACCCGCAGATGGCGCCCGAAGGCGAAGACGTCGACGAGCACCTCAGCCGCAAGTACGGCCGCACGAAGGAGCAGTTCGCCGCCGCGCGCGCCGCGATCCGCGAGCGCGGCGCCGCGGTGGGCTTCCACTTCGGCGAGCGCACGCGCATCTGGAACACCTTCGACGCGCACCGCCTGCTGCACTGGGCCGGCCTCGAAGGCGCGGCGCAGCAACACGCGCTGAAGGCCGCGCTGCTGCAGGCCTACCACGGCGAGGGCCGCAACCCCAGCGACCACGAAGTGCTGGCGGCCGTGGCGGCGTCGGTGGGGCTGAACGAGGCCCGCGCGCGCGAGATCCTGCAAAGCGACGAGTTCGCCGAGGCCGTGCGCGCGGAAGAGCAGCACTGGCTGCGCCTGGGCATCAACTCGGTGCCGGCGGTGGTGGTCAACGAGCGCCACCTGATCAGCGGCGGCCAGCCGCCCGAGGTCTTCGAGCAGGCGCTGCGCGAGATCGCTGCCGGGGCCTGACGGCTCAGCCCGCCGCAGTCGCCACACCCGCCATCGCCGGCAGGCGCCCGAACCACGGCTGCGCCGCTTCCAGCTGCGCCGCCAGCTGCAGCAGCGTGGCTTCGTCGCCCATGCGGCCCACGCATTGCACGCCCAGCGGCAGGCCGTCGGCCGTCCAGTGCAGCGGCAGGCTCATCGCGGGCACGCCGGTCAGGTTGGCCAGCTGCGTGAACGGGTAGGGCGTGAGGTTGTCGCGCGCGATCTGGTCGATCGTGCCCTGCAGCAGCCCGCTGCGGCCCAGCAGGCCGAGCAGGCCCGTGCGCAGCAGCAGCTTCAGCACCGCCTGCAGCGCCGGCGGCGGGTCGACCGCGCCGTGCCGCATCGGCGGGCCGGCCAGCGTGGGCGTCAGCCAGACGTCGTGGCGCTGGTGGAAGGCGCCGAGCGCCCGCGCGAAGCCGTTCCAGGCCACCAGCTGCCCGGTCAGCGTGCCGGCACCCACCGTCTGGCCCAGCACGGCCATCACCTGCGTCAGCAGCTCGAAATCGCTGCGCCGCGCGCCGTGGGCCAGCGCGTAGCCCACGGTGGCCGGGATCTGGCCCAGGTAGAGGTGGATGAAGGCCTGCGCCAGCGCCGTGCCGTCGATGGCGGGTGCCGCTTCCTCGACGTGGTGGCCCAGGCGTTCCAGCAGCCGCGCCGCGCCCTGCACCGCGGCCACGGCTTCGGGGTGCACCGCGGTGCCGATCGGCGACGTGGTGCTGAACGCCACGCGCAGCCGCGGCGGCGGGCGCTGCAGCACGCTGCGGAAGCTCTCGGCGGGCAGGGCGGTGACGAAGGGGTCGCCGGGCTCGGGGCCGCACAACACGTCGAGCGCCAGCGCGGTGTCGCGCACGCTGCGCGACAGCACGCCTTCGCTGCAGGCGCCGAACCACACTTCGCCGATGCCGGGCCCGTTCGAGACCCGCCCGCGCGACGGCTTCAGCGCGAACAGCCCGCAGCACGCGGCGGGGATGCGCAGCGAGCCGCCGCCGTCGTTGCCGCCGGCCATCGGCACCACGCCGGCGGCCACCGCCGCAGCCGAACCACCGCTGCTGCCGCCCGGCGTGTGCGCGGTGTTCCAGGGGTTGCTGACGCGGCCGAAGGCCTGCGAGTCGCTGATGCCCTTGAGCCCGAACTCGGGCAGGTTGGTCTTGCCGAAGACCACGGCGCCGGCGTCCAGCAGCCGGCGCAGCGGCGCCGCGTGTTCGGTGGGCACGACGCCCAGCATCGAGCGGCTGCCGTAGCTGGTGGGCACGCCGGCGACATCGAGCACGCTGTCCTTCACCAGCATCGGCACCCCTGACAGCGGGCTGGGCACGGCACGTTGCAGCTGCTGCTGCGCCAGCGCGTCCAGCGGCCGCAGCAGCGCGTTCAGCGCCGGCTGCACACGCGCCAGCTGTGCCTGTGCCAGCGCCAGCAGCTCGGCGCCGCTGGTATCGCCGTGGGCCACCAGCGCGGCCAGCGCGGTGGCGTCGTGCTGCAGGTACTCGTCGTGGCGCACGCGCGGCCGTCGTCTCGCCGCGTGCCTCAGCGCTTGAGCAGCGAACCCAGCATGCCGCCGATGTCGCCGAGCTGGCCCAGGTCGCCGCCAAGGGCCCCACCCAAGCCGCCACCCCCGCTGGGCAGCTCGCCGCCCGGTGTGAGCTGGTCCACCACCTGCGGCAGCAGCTGCGACAGCTGCCCCGCCATGTCGCCGCCGTTCATGCCGAACTGCTGCGCCAGCTGCGCGAGCGTGTCGTTGCCGAGCACGCCGCTCAGCTGCTCGGGCGAGATCGGCAGGTTCTGGCCGGTGGAGATCCACGAGTTCACCACGTCGCCGAGCCCGCCCTGCTGGAACTTCGCGACCAGGTCGCCGAGGTTGCCGCCGTTCTGGCCGATGAGGCCGATCACGGCCTGCAGCAGCGCCGCCTGCCCGCCACCCTGGCCACCGCCCGCCGCGCCCAGCGCGCCGACCACCGAATCAAGCAAGCCCATCGTCTACTCCTGGCTGGTTGTGTCTGAAGGCCATTCTGGGAGGCCGGGGCAGCCGGTGCAAGCTCAGCCGCGCAATCCCACCCAGGACAGCAAGGCCAGCGGCGCGGTGTCGGCGCGCAGCACACGCGGGCCCAGGCCGGTGGCGTGGAAGCCCGCCGCCAACGCCGCGGCCTCCTCGGCCGGCGACAGGCCGCCTTCGGGGCCGCTCAAGGCGCACAGCGGGCCGGGTGGCACGCCGTGCAGCGGCGCGGCACCGGGCTGCGGGCTCAGCAGCAGGCGCTGGCCGGCCGGCGCTGCGCCGTCCAGGCTTGCCAGCCAGGCCGGCAAGGCCAGCACCGGCGCGATGTGCGGCACGCAGGCGCGGCCGCACTGCTCGCTGGCCGCGACCGCCACGCCCTGCCAGTGCGCCACCTTCTTCAGCGCGCGTTCGCCGTCCAGGCGCAGCACGGCGCGTTCGCACAGCAGCGGCTGGATCTCGGCCACACCCAGCTCGGTGGCCTTCTCGACCAGCGTGTCCATGCGGTCGTTGGCCGGCATGCCCACGGCCAGCAGCACCGGGTGGGGCAGCTCGCGCTGCACCGGCTGGGGCGCACCCACCTGCACGCGCACCTCGCTGCGGCCCATGGCCAGCACCTCGGCGGGCCAGTCGCAGCCGTGGCCGTCGAACAGCATCAGCACGTCGCCCGGCTGCACGCGCCGCACCTGCGCATGGCGCGCGGCCGCGGGCGGCAGCGCCAGCGCGGTGTGCGCCTGCAGGGGCGCGTCAACGAAGAGTCGGATGGTCATCGCGGCCCGCAGTGTGCCGCAGGCGCACGCGTGTGCTGCCGCTCAGCCGCGCAGCTCGCGGCGCAGGATCTTGCCCACCGGGGTCTTGGGCAGCTCGTTGCGGAACTCGATCACCTTCGGCCGCTTGTAGCCGGTGAGGTTGGCTTCGCAGTAGGCGCGCACGTCGGCTTCGGTGACGGCCGGGTTCTTCTTCACCAGCACCACCTTCACGGCCTCGCCGGCCTTGGCGTCGGGCACGCCCACCGCCGCGCACTCGAGGATGCCGGGCATCTGCGTGATGACGTCCTCGACCTCGTTCGGGTACACGTTGAAGCCGCTGACGAGGATCATGTCCTTCTTGCGGTCGACGATGCGGAATGCGCCGCGCTCGTCGACGATGCCGACGTCGCCGGTGCGGAAGAAGCCGTCGGCCGTCATGACCTTGGCGGTCTCGTCGGGGCGCTGCCAGTAGCCGGCCATCACCTGCGGGCCCTTGATCGCGATCTCGCCGGCGGTGCCCATCGGCACCTCGTGGCCGTCGTCGTCGAGCAGCTTCAGCTCGGTGCTGGGCATCGGCAGGCCGATGTTGCCGCTGAAGGCGGTGCTGTCCACCGGGTTGCAGGTGGCCGAGGGGCTGGTCTCGCTGAGGCCGTAGCCTTCGCAGATCGGACAGCCGGTCTTCTCGAGCCACAGCCGCGCCACCGCCTGCTGCACCGCCATGCCGCCGCCGACGCTGATCTTCAGGTGGCTCCAGTCGACCTTGTCGAAGTCGGGGTGGTTGGCCAGCGCGTTGAACAGCGTGCTCACGGCCGGGAAGCTGTGGAACTTGTGGTTGGCCAGTTCCTTCAGCGTGGCGGCAAAGTCGCGTGCGTTCGGAATGAGGATGTTGCAGCCGCCCATGCGCATGGACAGCATCATGTTCGCCGTGAAGCCGAAGATGTGGTACAGCGGCAGCGCGCAGATGGTGACGATCTGCTCGCCGGCCGGGATCTTCTTCAGCGCCGGCTGGTACCAGGCTTCAGACTGCAGCACGTTGGCCACCAGGTTGCGCTGCAGCAGCACCGCGCCCTTGCTGACGCCGGTGGTGCCGCCGGTGTACTGCAGCACCGCGATGTCGTCGGGGCCGATCTTGGGTTCGGTCAGCGCCTTGCTGCGGCCCTTGGCCAGCGCGTCGTTGAACTTCACTGCGGTGGGCAGCGAGAAGGCTGGCACCAGCTTCTTCACGTTGCGCACCACGTGGTTGACGATGGTGCCCTTCACCAGGCCGAGCATGTCACCCATGGCGGCCAGCACGATGTGCTTGGTGGGCACCGACTCCAGCACCTTCTGCAGCGTGTGCGCGATGACGTCGATGAGCACGATGGCCTTCGCGCCCGAGTCCTTCAGCTGGTGCTCGAGTTCACGCGGCGTGTACAGCGGATTCACGTTCACGACGACGAAACCCGCGCGCAGGATGGCGGCCACGGCCACCGGGTACTGCGGCACGTTGGGCATCATGATGGCGACGCGGTCGCCGCGCGCCAGGCCCAGGCCCTGCAGGTAGGCCGCCAGCGCCCGCGAGGCATCGTCCACCGCGCCGAACGTGATGGTCTTGCCCATGAACTTGTAGGCCGGCAGGTCGCGGTACTTGCGGAAGCTCTCTTCCATCAAGGCCACGAGCGACGGGTACAGATCGGTCTTGACTTCGGCAGGGACGCCTGCGGGGTACTGCTTCAGCCAGATCTTCTCCATGAACCTTCTCACTCTCCGGGACCCGCGATTCTGACCGAGCGCTGACAAGCCCAGCATCAGGGGATTCGATAGCGGCTCCGCCGCGCTTCAGTCGCTGCCGAGCTCGACCGCGAATGCCAGTGCCAGCTGCGTGAACTTCAGCGCGTGTTCGGCCTGGTTGCCGAAGGTGGCCGTGGTGTCGTTGGGCGTGTGGATCTGCCGGTTCGACGCCGCGAAGCTCGACTCGAACGGGAACGACGCGGCAAAGCCGCGCGCCGTCCACGAGGCGTGGTCGGAACAGGCGTAGCCGCAGCGGTCGTAGCCCACCGTCAGCGTGGGCAGGTAGCCGGCCGCCAGCGCGGCGACGAAGTTGTTCTGCGCCGTGTTGGTGTAGTCGGTGAACAGCCACAGGTCGGTGGCGTTGCCCTGGTAGGCCGTCATGTCGAGCTGCAGCACGCCGACCACGGGCTTGGCCGCGCGTGCGTACTTCGTGGCGATCTGCTGCGATCCGCGCAGGCCCACTTCCTCGGCCGCGTAGGCGATGAACTCGATCGTGCGCTGCGGCTTGTAGTTGGCCGCCATCAGCACGCGGATCACCTCGGTCATCGCGGCCACGCCGCTGGCGTCGTCGTCGGCACCGGGCGCACGCAGCGTCTCGGGCGAGCCCGCCGAGATGGAGTCGAGGTGGCCGCCCAGCACCACGGTCTCGTCGGCGTTGGCGCCGCTGCCACGGATCACGAACGACACCGAGCGCTGCGGCCAGCCGCTGTGCCGCACCTGCGTCACGCGCACGTCGCGCCGGCCGCCGGCCAACGCCTTCCAGGTGTTGAACAACCAGGTCGACGCGGCCGTGCCGTGCGAGCTGTTGTACATGCGGTTCTGGAAGTCCGACAGCGACTGGATCGTGCCCAGGATGTGGCTGGCCTGCAGCTGCGGCAGCAGCGCCTGCACCTGCGCCGTGTCGTCCAGCGTGTAGGCCGGCGCGAGCGCCGGCACCACCTCGCCCTGCAGCCGGTGCAGGTGCGCCAGCGCCTCGGCCAGCGACGCGTGCTGCATGAAGCCGCCGCAGCGGCGCAGCGTCTCGTGCACCGCCAGCGACAACGCCGGCAACAGCTCGTCGTCGATCTCGACCACGTGCACGCCGTCGCGCGCGGCCACGAGACGCCGGCTGCCGGGGCGTTCCGGCACACGCACGTCGACCTGGCGCGTGGCGTGCGTGCGCGCCTGCGGCGCCAGCCGGTGCAGCAGCATGTGCGCGCCGTCGCCGACGGTGATGAAGGCCGGTGCGGCCTGCACGGCGCCGGCGCTGCAGAACGCAGCCGTCGTTGCCACGGCCACCAGGGCCAGCCGGCGCTGCGTTGCACGCAGGCCTCGGATCAGCGTCTGCATCGTCGTCGCTCCCTGCCCGGTGCGTGCCGGGCTGTCGCTCACTCCACCGCCTTGACCATCTCCTCGACCACCTTCTTCGCGTCGCCGAAGACCATCATGGTCTTGTCCATGTAGAACAGCTCGTTGTCGAGGCCGGCGTAGCCGCTGGCCATCGAGCGCTTGTTCACGATCACGGTCTTGGCCTTGTAGGCCTCGAGGATGGGCATGCCGTAGATCGGGCTGCCCTTCACGTGCGCGGCCGGGTTCACCACGTCGTTGGCGCCCAGGATGATGGCGACGTCGGCCTGGCCGAATTCGCCGTTGATGTCTTCCATCTCGAAGACCTGGTCGTAGGGCACCTCGGCCTCGGCCAGCAGCACGTTCATGTGGCCGGGCATGCGGCCCGCCACCGGGTGGATGGCGTACTTCACCGTGATGCCCTTGGCCGTGAGCTTGGCCGCCAGTTCCTTCACCGCGTGCTGCGCGCGCGCCACGGCCAGGCCGTAGCCCGGCACGATGACCACGGTCTCGGCATTGCCCAGCACGAAGGCCGCGTCGTCGGCGCTGCCGCTCTTCACGTTGCGCTGCTGCTGCGCACCGCCGGCCGCGGTGGCGGCTTCACCGCCGAAGCCACCGAGGATGACGTTGAAGAACGAGCGGTTCATCGCCTTGCACATGATGTAGCTCAGGATCGCGCCCGAGCTGCCCACCAGCGAGCCGGCAATGATCAGCATGCTGTTGTTGAGGCTGAAGCCGATGCCCGCCGCGGCCCAGCCGCTGTAGCTGTTGAGCATGCTCACCACCACCGGCATGTCGGCGCCGCCGATCGGGATGATGATCAGCACGCCCAGCACGAAGGCGATCGCCAGCATGGCGAAGAACATCGTCCAGTTCTCGGTGATCGAGAAGCCCACGCCCAGGCCCAGCATCGCCAGGCCCAGCACCAGGTTCACCATGTGCTGGCCGCCGAACGTGACCGGCGCGCCCTGGAACAGGCGGAACTTGTACTTGCCGCTGAGCTTGCCGAAGGCGATGACGCTGCCGCTGAAGGTGATGGCGCCGATGGCCCCGCCCAGGAACAGCTCGAACTTGTTGCCGAAGGGGATGGGCGTGCCGCGCGTGGTGATGCCGAAGGCCCAGGGCTCGGCCACCACCGCGACCGCGATGAACACCGCAGCCAGGCCGATCATGCTGTGCATGAAGGCCACCAGCTCGGGCATCTTGGTCATTTCCACGCGCTTGGCCATCAGCGTGCCCAGGGCACCGCCGATCACCAGGCCGCCGAGCACCCAGACCATGCCCTGCGCGCGGGTCTGGCCCATGTCGCCGGCCAGCTTGACGATGAGCGCCGCCGTGGTCAGCACCGCGATCAGCATGCCCAGCATGCCGAACACGTTGCCGCGGATCGACGTGGTGGGGTGGCTCAGGCCCTTCAGCGCCTGGATGAAGCAGACGCTGGCAACGAGATAGAGAAGGGTGACGAGGTTCATCGACATCACTTCTTCTCCTTCTTCTTGAACATTTCCAGCATGCGCCGCGTGACGAGGAAGCCGCCGAAGACGTTCACGGCGCACAGCGCGACCGCGAGCACGCCCATGCTCTTGCCCAGCGTGGTCTCGGTCAGCGCCGCGGCCAGCATGGCGCCGACGATGACGATGGCGCTGATGGCGTTGGTCACCGCCATCAGCGGCGTGTGCAGCGCGGGCGTGACGGTCCACACCACGTGGTAGCCCACGTAGATGGCCAGCACGAAGATGATCAGGTTGGTGAGGGTGGGGCTGACGATGTCCATGATCTACTTCCTCTTCACTTCGCCGGCCTGGGTCATCAGGCAGGCGGCGACGATGTCGTCGTCCATCGGCACGTGGAACCCGCCTTCCTTCGTGAGCACGAGCTTCAGGAAGTCGAGCACGTTGCGGGCGTACAGGCTGGAACTGTCTGCGGCCACCAGGGCCGGGATGTTGGTCTCACCGACGATGGTGACGCCGTGCTTGACCACCGTCTTGCCGGCCTCGGTGAGCGGGCAGTTGCCGCCTGCGGGGGCTGCCATGTCGACGATGACCGAGCCCGGCTTCATGCTCTGCACCATCTCTTCGGTGACGAGCACTGGCGCCGCGCGGCCCGGGATCAGCGCGGTGCTGATCACGATGTCGGCAGCGGCGACCTTCTTGGCGACCTCCACCTTCTGCCGGTCCATCCAGCTCTGCGGCATCGGGCGCGCGTAGCCGCCGACGCCGACCGCGGCCTCGCGTTCCTCGTCGGTCTCGTAGGGCACGTCGATGAACTTGGCGCCCAGCGACTCGACCTGCTCCTTCACGCTGGGCCGCACGTCGCTGGCCTCGATGACCGCACCCAGGCGCTTGGCGGTGGCGATGGCCTGCAGGCCGGCCACGCCGACGCCCAGGATCACCACGCGCGCGGCCTTGATGGTGCCGGCGGCCGTCATCAGCATCGGGAACAGGCGCTGGTACTTGTCGGCGGCCATCATCACGGCCTTGTAGCCGGCGATGTTGGCCTGGCTGGACAGCACGTCCATGCTCTGCGCGCGCGTGGTGCGCGGCGCGGCTTCGAGCGCGAAGCTGGTGATGCCGGCCGTGGCCAGGCGCTGCAGGTTGTCGCGGTCGAAGGGGTTGAGCATGCCGACGAGGTTGGTGCCGGCCTTCATCAGGCTCAGCTCGTCGGCGTCGGGGCTCTTCACCTTCAGCACCAGCTCGGCGGCGAAGGCACCGGCGCGGTCGGTGATCTCGGCCCCGGCGGCCACGTACGCGGCGTCGGTCGCACTGGCGGCGATGCCGGCCCCCGACTGCACGCGCACCACGTGGCCCTGCGCCTTGAGTTTCTTGGCCGTCTCGGGGGTGACGGCCACGCGGGTTTCACCCGCCGCCGTCTCGAGCGGAACGCCAATCAGCATGGGGAACTCCTCACCAACGTCTCGTGTGGTCTTCCGGTGTCCGCAGGGCTGCGGGCGTGCCGGCGCGTTTGGGGGGCGAAGCTACCACAAGTTACCGTGGCGGGCGGCTAGCATCCGGCGATGTCTGCACCCCGCTGGAGCCCGAGCGTCACCGTCGCCGCCATCGTCGAAGCCGATGGCCGCTACCTGCTGGTCGAAGAGCACACGCCCGAAGGGCTGAAGCTCAACAACCCGGCCGGCCACCTCGACCCGGCCGAGTCGCCGCTGCAGGGCGTGGTGCGCGAGACGCTGGAAGAAACCGCGCGCCACTTCACGCCGGAAGCGCTGGTGGGCGTGTACCTGTCGCGCTTCCAGCGTCCGGCGCGCGCGGGCCAGCCGCTGCAGGACGTGACCTACCTGCGCTTCGCGTTCTGCGGCACGGTGGGCGCGCCCGAGCCGGGCCGCGCGCTCGACACCGGCATCGTCGGCACGCTGTGGCTGACGCTGGATGAGCTGCGCACCGCGCACGACCAGGGCCGGCTGCGCAGCCCGCTGGTGCTGCGCTGCGCCGAAGACCACGCCGCGGGCCGCCGCCTGGCGCTGGACACCGTGACCACCGACGCCAGCGTCTACGTGCCCGAGATCAAGGGCTGACCACCGGCGCAGGCGCCTGCAGCGCCTGCAGCCAGGCCAGCAGCAGCGCGTTCACGCGCGCGGGCTGCTCCATCGTCAGCATGTGGCCGGCGCCGGGCACCATCTCCAGCCGTGCGCCGGGAATGCCCGCCGCCAGCTCCTGCGCGTGCTCGGGCGGGGTCAGGCGGTCGGCCTCGCCGCACAGCACCAGCGCCGGGCAGCGCACGGCCGGCAGCAGCGGGCGGCTGTCGATGCGCGCCATCACGGCGCGGTTCTGGCGGATCAGCTGCGCTGCGCCGGCGCGGCGCACGAAGCCGAGGTAGCCGTCGACCAGCTCGCGACGGCGCAGGCTGTTGGGGTGGAAGGCGAACAGCAGGTTGGCCTGCAGCACCTCGTCGACACGGCCTTGCTCGAAGTAGCCGATGGCGTCGGTGCGCAGCCGGATCAGCTCGGGCGTGTCGGGCCGGGCCGTGGTGCCCAGCAGCGCCAGCCCCTGCACACGCGCGGGTGCCTGGCGCTGCGCCGCCAGCGCCACCATGCCACCCATCGACGTGCCCACCAGCACCAGCGGCCCCGGCAATTCGGCCAGCAGTGCCGCGGCCATGGCGTCGATGCTGTCGTGGCGGAAGTGCACGTCGCTCACGTGCACGCAGCTGCGGCTGGCCAGCGCGGGCAGCTGCTCGCGCCAGACGGTGGCGTCGCTGGCGAGCCCGGGCAGCAGGACGACGGTGGGCAGGGACAGGGACAGGGGCAGGGGCAGGGGCTTGGGCTTGGGCTTGGGCTTGGGCTTGGGCATGGCCGGCAGTCTGACAGACACACACAGGCTACGTCCGGCACGGCGGCTGCTTGTATAACGCGGCGACCATCCAAGGAGTGCCGCGTGCCGCGATCCCGTCTTTCCGTCCTTCGTTCCACCGGTCTCGTGGCCGGCCTGCTGCTCGCCGGCGCTGCCGGAGCCCAGGACTTCGACACCCTGCGGCGCGACGGCGCCACGCGCGAAGGCGGCCGTGTCGGCCTGGCGCTGGTGGCGGGGCCGGCCTACAAGGGCTCGGACGACCGCCGTGTCTCGCTGCTGCCCGGCGTGGAGTACCGCTGGGCCAACGGCTGGTTCGCCGGCGTCGGCTCGGGCGTGGGCTACGAGTTCCTGCGCTCGGACACCAGCACGGCCGGCGTGCGCCTGACGCCCGACTTCGGCCGCAAGGAAAGCCGCTCCGACGACCTGCGCGGCATGGGCGACGTGCGCATCAAGCCCGAGATCGGCGTCTACCTGAACCACGCCGTGCTGACCCCGGGCCTGGCCCTGCACGGCGAGATGCGCTTTGGCGCCGGCGGCAGCGGCCTGCTGGCCGAGCTGGGCGCCAGCTACGGCATGCCGCTGGCGCCGCAGTGGCGGCTGCGTTTCGGTGCCACGGCCACGCTGGCCAACGACGCCTACATGCAGACCTTCTTCGGCGTCACGCCCGAGCAGTCGGCCAGCACCGGCCGCTACGCCCCCTACGAGGCCGAGGCCGGCGTGCGCGACACCAAGCTGTCGGCCACCGTGCTGCACCTGATCTCGCGCGACTGGGCCGTCACCGGGACGCTGTCGGCCAGCACGCTGCACAGCGACGCTGCCGGCAGCCCGCTGACACGCCAGCGCACCAACGTCGGCCTGCTGCTGGCGGTGGGCACGAGCTTCTAGCAAGCCGCGCCGGCCGGGCGGGCAGCGGCTATGCTTTGCAGCCATGAGCAACCTCGCCCCTTTCCACCTCGCCTTCCCCGTCGACGACCTGCCCGCTGCGCGCGCCTTCTACGGCGGCCTGCTTGGCTGCCCCGAGGGCCGCAGCAGCAGCGAGTGGATCGACTTCGACTTCTTCGGCCACCAGATCGTCGCCCACCTGGCGCCCAAGACCGCCGGTGCGCACCACAACCCGGTCGACGGCCACGACGTGCCGGTGCCGCACTTCGGCGTGGTGCTCGACTGGGATGACTTCCACGCGCTGGCCGAACGGCTGCGCGCGGGCGGCGTGCGCTTCGTGATCGAGCCCTACATCCGCTTTGCCGGCCAGGTCGGCGAGCAGGCCACGATGTTCTTCCGCGACCCCTGCGGCAACGCGCTGGAGTTCAAGGCCTTCCGCGACCGGTCGCAGCTGTTCGCCAAGTAGCCGCCCCGCCCGACGGGGCCGAGGAGCCCGCATGCCTTTCCGTACCCGCACCCTGGCTGCTGCCGCGGTTGCCGCGTGGCTGGCACTGGCTGCCGCACCCGCGGCGGCGCAGGACACCTACAGCGGCTTCCTGTGCTGCAACATGCGCAGCGACGGCCGCTGGATCAGCGACATCAACTACGCCGAGTCGGGCAAGTACCTGCTGCCGCTGGGCACGCCGGTGACGATCACCGGCTACGGCCGCCAGCGCGTGCTGGTCGAGATCAAGGGCCAGGCCCAGGCACTGGGCAACGACTACAGCCGCGACATGCCGCTGGACGCCTTCGCGCAGCGCTACGTGCTGCGCGAAGACCCGGCGCTGCGCCTGGCCGACTGGCCCGAGAAGGTGCAGCGCGCGGTGCGCTCGGCGCGCATCACGCGCGGCATGACGCGCGAGCAGGTGGTGATGGCCGTGGGCTACCCCATCACCAGCGAGAACCCGCACCTCGACGCGCCCGACTGGCGCTACTGGCTGCACACGTTCCAGGAATTCCGCGTCTTCTTCGACGACAGCGGCCGCGTGCGCGAGGTGCGCACCGACCCCGACACGCGCCGCATCGTCGTGCTCGACTGACCCGCCTGCCGGCCCTACTGCCAGCGCCAGGCCGCGATGTCGTTGACGAACGCCGGCACGTCCTTCCACAGCCCCTGCACCCGCGCGTGCGCGATGGTGATGAAGGTGGGCTGGTACAGGTAGGCCGCCACGGCGTCGCCCGCCACCAGGCGCTGCGCGTCGGCCAGCAGCCGGTTGCGCTCGTCGGGCTGGATGGTGGCGTTGATCTTCGCCCACAGCGCGTTGAACTCGGCCGACTCGTAGCCCCAGTAGTAGTTGGGGCGCGCGAAGTTGCCGAAGTCCAGCGGCTCGGCGTGCAGGATCACGGTGAGGTCGTAGGCCTTCTGGCCGTAGACGCCGCTGAGCCACTGCGCCCACTCCACGTTCTCGATCTTCGCGTTGATGCCCACCTTGGCCAGCATTGCGGCGATGACCTCGCCGCCCTGGCGCGCATACGGCGTGGGCGGCAGCTTCATCGTCAGCTCCAGCGGCAGCGCCACGCCGGCCTGGTGCAGCAGCGCGCGCGCCCGGGCCTGGTCGAAGGCGTTGATGGCCGTGGTGTCGATGTAGCCCGGCGCGCCGGGCACGTAGTAGCTGCCGATCGGCACGCCGAAGCCGTCGACCGAGCCGTCGATCACGCTCTGGCGGTCGATGGCCGCCGCGATGGCGCGGCGCACGCGCACGTCGTCCAGCGGCTTGCGCTTGTTGTTGATGGCCAGGATGGCCTTGGCGCGCGAGCCGCCCACCAGCACCTGGTACTTCTTGTTGCCCTGGAACTGCTTCAGGCTGCGCGCGGCCGAGACGCGCGGGAACACGTCGACGTCGCCCGACAGCAGCGCCGCCACCTGCGCCGCCGGGTCGCCGATGAAGCGGATCTGCACCCGGCGCAGCGCCACGCTGCGTGCGTTGCGGTGGCCGTCCCAGCGCACCAGCGTGACCGACGCGCCGCGGTTCCAGGCTTCCAGCCGGTACGGCCCGGTGCCCACCGGCTGCGTGGCGTTGGTGGCCATGCTCTTCGGCTCGACGACGATGGCCGTGGCCTGGCCCAGCTGGAACAGCAGGTCGGGGTTGCCGTTCTTCAACACCAGCACCACGGTGTGCGCATCGGGCGTGTCGATGCGCTCGATGTTGGCGAACACCGCCTTGTCCTTGTTGGTGCTGTCCTTGGCGGCGGCACGCTCGAAGCTGGCCTTCACGTTGGCCGACGAGAACGGCTCGCCGTTCTGGAACGTGACGCCCTGGCGCAGCGTGAAGGTCCAGGTCTTCAGGTCGGGCGAGGTCGTCCAGCGCTCGGCCAGCAGCGGCGTCACGCGGCCGTCGCCGTTGATCTTCGTGAGCGTCTCGAAGACGTTGTAGAGCACGATCTCGCCGATGGCCGAGGCCGCGCCGGCGGTCGGGTCCAGGCCCGGCGGCTCCAGCGTCATCGCCAGCGTCAGCGTGTCCTTCTTCGGCTGCGCGTGCAGCAGCGGCGGCGCCAGCAGCAGCGTGGCGGCCACGACGACGGCGGCAGCGGCGGCCAGGCTGCGCCGCAGGGTCAGCAGCGCGGTGGAGGTCGGGTGCGGCATGGCGGGCGGGCTCCGGGCGGTGGCGACGAGGCCCGCATCGTAGCGGGCCGTCGCGGTCCCCGGCAGCGGCGCCTGGCCGTCAGCGCTGCGCGCCCAGCACCATCGTCCAGTAGGTGCCGTAGCGGCTGTCGCCCGTGCCCGCCACGCAGGCCAGGCCGATGTCGCGGTAGCTCGCGCGCAGGATGTTGGCGCAGTGGCCGGGGCTGGCCATCCAGGACTGCATCACCGCGGCCACCGTGCGCTGGCCGGCGGCAATGTTCTCGCCCCAGGTGCCGGCGCTGTAGCCGGCGGCCGAGGCGCGTGCGCCGGCGCTGCTGCCGTCGCTGCCGGTGTGGCTGAAGAAGTCGCCGGCCACCATGTCGTCGGAATGCACCAGCGCCGCCTGCGCCAGTGCCGTGTTCCAGGCCAGCGGCGCGCTGGGCGCGAAGCTGCCGCTGCTGCCGCAGCTGCCCCCGGCCGCCCGCGCGGCGTTCACCAGGCGCAGGGCCTCGGCCTGGAAGTCGGCCAGGTTGCAGGTGGCACGGGTGCCGGCCACGGGGTCGGCCACGGGGTCGGCAGGCAGTGCAGCGGCCGGCGGCGCGGGGGCCGGCGTCGGCGCAGCGGCGAGCGTGCCGCCGTCGGCGCCGCCGCCACCGCAGGCCACGAGGGCCAGCGACAGGGACAGCGACAGGGACAGCGACACGGACAGGCAAGCAGCCGGTCGCAGCGCACGCGGTGTGGAGAACGTCGTCATGGCCGCCAGCATCGCCGCTGCGGGCACGGCCGCATCACCAGATGCTTCCAGGCGCGGCAGGCCGTCACCTTCGCTGACAGCGCGACCGCACGGGCCGCGCAATCCGTCACGCCGCGGGTTGGATCGCCGCCACGGGTTCGGGCGCCAGCAGGGTGCCGTCGCGCAGGCCGCGCAGCGTGCCCAGCACCAGCACCAGGATCAGCAGCGAGGCCAGCGCCAGCAGCACCGGCCCCAGCACCGCCAGCGGCGAGCCCGGCGTGGCCAGGCGCAGCGTCAGCGCCGCGAAGGCCGCCAACGGGAACGACATCGCCCAGTGCGTCAGCGCAAACGGCATGCCGGCGATCAGCCGCGCCTGCGTGCCCACCCACAGGAAGGTGAACAGCGCCATGCCCCACAGCACCCAGCCCACCAGCAGCGGCGCGCCGAACTGCAGCACGCCCAGGCCCACCACCGCGGGTGGCGCAATCAGGATGAAGATCGTGGGCCGCAGGCGTTCGGGCCAGGGCCCCTGCACCAGCAGCCTTGCCACCAGCAGCACGAAGACCAGCGGCCAGAACAGCACGCCGACGCCGAACTGCGCCGCGGCCCAGGCCTCGTGGCCCAGCGGCACACCGGCCAGCGGCACCAGCACGTTGCCGACGATGGGGATGAACAGTGCCGGCGTGATGCTGGCCCAGACCAGCCCGCCCTGCTGCGCACTGCGCCACCAGCGCGCCAGCACCCACAGCGTGACACCGAACTGCCCCAGGCTGCCGGCCCACCACAGCGCGCGCGCCGGCTGGCTGGGCCCGAACATCGCCACGGCGACGGTGGCCAGCAGCAGCACGGCAATCGGCAGCGTGGCGATGAAGGTGTGGCGCACCGGGTGGCGGCGGTCCTCGGCCCAGGCCTCGGCCTGCGTCCAGCCACGCCACAGCGTGGCCGCGGCCAGCAGCATGAAGACCAGCGCCGCCAGGCCACCGACCACCAGCGCCACGGCGCCGGCCATCTCGCCCATCAGCGGCACCGCGCGGTGCCAGGCCAGCGCCAGGCCGCCCAGGCCCATCACGGTGGCGTACCAGCCAGGAAAGAAGAACTTCAGCTTCGGCGCGGCGCCGCTCATTTGAGCTGCGAGCCCGTGCTGTCGAACACCTGCAGCTGCACCGGGATGGCGGCCTGCACGCTCTGCGTCACGGTGCAGTAGGCCTCGAAGGTGGCGAGCACACGGTCCAGGTGCTCGATCTGCGCGGCGGGAACGCCCAGCGTCAGCCGGGCCTGCAGCCCGAGCACGCGCACGCGTGCCTTCGGCGTTGCGGCCGACCTCGGCCGTGACGCTGGCCGACAGCGGGTCGGGCACCTGCTTGAACTTGCGCAGCGCGAACAGCAGCGAGGCGCTGAGGCAGTTGCCCACCGCCGCCGCCAGCAGCTGCACCGGCGACGGCCCCGCGCCCGCGCCCAGCGGCGCCGGCTCGTCAGCGAGCAGCGGCACGCCATCGGGGCCGAAGCGGATCTCGAAGCGGTAGTCCTGCTGCTGCAGCAGCTGCACGGTCTCGCTCATGGTGTGCCCCTAGCGTGGTGGCTCAGCGGATCTTGCCCAGCAGCGACTGCACGTCGTCGAGCACTGCGTTCAGTTCCGCCTGGCGCTCGTCGGCCATGCCCAGGCGGCCCATCAGTTCCTGCTGCATGAAGCACACGGTCATGCGCACGTAGGTGCTGTCCAGCGCCTTGCGCACCGCCGACATCTGGCCGGCGATGTCGAGGCAGGCTTCTCCTTCCTCGACCATGCGCTGGATGCCACGCAGCTGGCCTTCGGCGCGCTTGAGGCGGTTCAGGATGTCGGTGCGCGCTTCGGTGTCGACCAGGATACTCATGGTGCAGGGCTCCGTCTTGGGGCTGGGTTGGCTTTCAGTCGGCATTGTCCCTGCTCCACGAGGTTTCAGCGCGAGCAGCTCGCGCCGCCCTCCGGCACACCCAGCTTCTTCAGCAGGAAGCTGGGCGGGCAGAAGTTGGTGATGCCCGACTGGAACAGGTTCAGGCCCACGAAGGCGGTGAAGGCCAGGAACCAGGAACTCACGAAGATGGGGCTGGCTTCGACGCCGAGGGCGAGCGACAGCAGCACGAAGAAACCGGCCATCAGGCGGATGTAGCGTTCGACGGTCATGGTCAGACTCCAGAAGTTGAGGTGGGAACGGGGGAGCGACGCCGCTGGTTCACGGCGAAGTAGAGGACAGGGATGACGACCAGCGTCAGCAGCGTCGAGACGGCGATGCCGAAGATCAGCGAGATCGCCAGGCCGTTGAAGATGGGGTCGTCGAGGATGAAGAAGGCGCCGATCATCGCGGCCAGCCCGGTCAGCAGGATGGGCTGCGCGCGCACGGCAGCCGACTGCACGACCGCGTCGCGGAAGGCCGTGCCCTGCGCCACCTGCAGGTCGATGAAGTCGACCAGCAGGATGCTGTTGCGCACGATGATGCCGGCCAGCGCGATCATGCCGATCATGCTGGTGGCGGTGAACGGCGCGCCCAGCAGCGCATGGCCGGGCATCACGCCGATGATGGTCAGCGGGATCGGCGCCATGATGACCAGCGGCGTGACGTAGCTCTTGAACTGCGCCACCACCAGCAGGTAGATCAGGATCAGGCCGACGCCGTAGGCCGCACCCATGTCGCGGAAGGTCTCGTAGGTGATCTGCGATTCGCCGTCCCACTTCAGCGCGTACTGGCGGAAGGGGTCGGCGGGCTGGCGGATCCAGTACTCGCCAAGGCTGCCGGTGCCGGGCAGCGCGGCGTCGGCGAGGCGGCTGCGGATGCCGAACAGACCGTACAACGGCGAGTCCGGTGTGCTGCCGCCGGCGGCCACGTCGGCGAAGACGTAGCTCACGCCTTGCAGATCTTTCGTGAACAGCGGCTTGTCGATGACGCCGCGCTCCACGCGCACCAGCTCCGACAGCGGCACCAGCTGGCCGTTCGCGGCACGCAGCGGCAGCGCCAGCAGCGCGTCCAGCCCCACCTGCGCCTCGCGCGGCAGTTGCAGCCGCACCGGCACCGGGTACTTGGCCTGGCCGTCGTGCAGCCAGGCGGCGTCCATGCCCGACAGCGCGCCCTGCACGGTGGCGGCGATGCTGGCCACGGGGATGCCCAGCGTCTCCGCGCGCTGGCGGTGTACGCGCAGGAAGGCACGCGGCGCGTCGGCGCGCAGCGAGGTGTCGATGCCGGTGATGTCGGGCGTGGCGGCAAAGGCCCGGGCCACGCGCGCGGCCACGGCCTGGCGCCCGGCTTCGTCGGGGCCGTAGATCTCGGCCACCAGCGGGCTCATCACCGGCGGGCCGGGCGGCACTTCCACGATCTTCAGGTTGGCGGCGTGGCGCGCGGCGATCTTCTCGAGCTCGGGGCGCAGGCGCTGCGCGATGGCGTGGCTCTGTTCGCTGCGGTGGGCCTTGTCGACCAGGTTCACCTGCAGGTCGCCCTGCTCGGCGTCGGCACGCAGGTAGTACTGGCGCACCAGGCCGTTGAAGGTGATGGGGCTGGCGGTGCCGGCGTAGCCCTGCAGGTCGCGCACCTCGGGCTGGCGCGCAAGGAAGGCCGACAGGTCGTGCAGCGCCGCGGCCGTGTCTTCCAGCGCGGTGCCGGCGGGCATGTCGACGACGAGCTGGAATTCGCTCTTGTTGTCGAAAGGCAGCATCTTCAGCACCACCCACTGCACCACGGTCAGACCGACGCTGAGCGCCAGCGCGGCCAGGATGCCGGCCAGCAGCAGCCAGCGCTTCTTCGCACTGTCGAGGAAGGGCGTGAGCAGCGCGGTGAACACGCGCGACAGGCGGCCGGGCGTGGCCGGCGCCGCGCCGTGGCCCTGCGCCGTGGCGCCGTGCTGCTTCATCAGCTTCAGCGCCAGCCAGGGCGTGATCGTGAACGCGATCGCCAGCGAGATCGCCATGCCCAGGCTGCTGTTGATCGGGATCGGGCTCATGTACGGCCCCATCAGGCCGCTGACGAAGGCCATCGGCAGCAGCGCCGCGATGACGGTCAGCGTGGCCAGGATCGTGGGGCCGCCGACCTCGTCGACCGCCGCCGGGATGATTTCGCGCAGCGGCTTGCCCGGCTCCAGCTGCTGGTGGCGGTGGATGTTCTCGACCACGACGATGGCGTCGTCGACGAGGATGCCGATGCTGAAGATCAGCGCGAACAGGCTCACGCGGTTCAGCGTGAAGCCCCAGGCCCAGCTGGCGAAGAGGGTGGCGGTCAGCGTCAGGATCACCGCCGCGCCGACGATGATGGCCTCGCGGCGGCCCAGCGCCAGGCCCACGAGCAGGATCACCGAACCGGTGGCGAACGCCAGCTTCTGGATCAGCTTGTTGGCCTTCTCGGCCGCGGTCTCGCCGTAGTCGCGCGTGATGGTGGCTTCGATGCCCGCGGGCAGCAGCGTGTTGCGCAGCGCGTCCACGCGCTCGCGGGCGGCACGCGACACGTCCACCGCGTTCTGGCCCGGCTTCTTCGTCACGGTCAGCGTCACGGCCGGATGGCCGGCGCCCTGCGCATCGGCACCGCCGGGCGTGAACCACACGTGGCGGGCGGGCTGCGCGGCGCCGTCCTGCACCTGCGCCACTTCTCGCAGGTACACGGGGCGGCCGTTGCTGACGCCGACGACGAGGTCGCCGACGTCGGCGGCCGAGCGCAGGAACTCGCCGGTCTCCACCGCCAGCGTGCCGCGGCCGCTGGTGTCGACGACGCTGCCGGCCGGCATGCCCTGGTTGGCCGCGGCCAGCGTCTGCTGCAGGCGCAGCAGGTCCACACCGCGCTCGCGCAGGCGCTCGGGCTGCAGCGTCACCTGCACCACGCGGCCGGGGCCGCCGATGGTCTGCACCTCGCGCGCGCCGGGCACGCGCTTGAGTTCCGCCTCCATCGCGTGGGCCACGGCCTGCAGCTCGCTGGCGCTGCGGTCGTCGCGGCTCCACAGCGTGAGCGCCAGCACGGGCACGTCGTCGATGCCCTTGGGCTTGACGATGGGAGGCAGCGTGCCCAGGCCCTGGGGCAGCCAGTCCTGGTTGGCGTTGAGCACGTCGTACAGGCGCACCAGCGCCTCGGTCCTCGCGACGCCGACCTGGAACTGCACCGTCAGCACAGCCACGCCCGGGCGCGAGACCGAGTAGGTGTGCTCGATGCCGGCGATCTGGCCCAGCACCTGCTCGGCCGGGCGCGCCACCATGTTCTGCACGTCGGCGCTGCTGGCGCCGGGGAAGGCGACGATGACGTTGGCCATCGTGACGTTGATCTGCGGCTCTTCCTCGCGCGGCGTCACGAGCACCGCGAAGGCGCCCAGCAGCAGCGCCACGATGGCCAGCAACGGCGTCAGCGCATTGCTCTGGAAGGCGCGCGCCAGGCGGCCGGCGACGCCCATGGTGGCAGCGGTGGTCATTGCGGCACCGCGGCGGCCAGGCCGGCACGCACGGGGTCCAGCGCCACGCGCTCACCGGCCTGCAGGCCCGCCAGCACCTCGATGCCGGCAGCACCGCGGTCGGCGCCCAGGCGCACCGCCTTGAGCACGAAGCGCTGGTCCTGCACCGCGTAGACAGCGGTCAGCTCGCCGCGGCGCAGCACGGCCGAGGCCGGCAGCACCAGGCGCTGGGCGGCATCCGCAGCCTGCGGCGCGCCGCTGAAGCGCACGCGCACGTTCTGCCCCGGCTGCAGCGCGTTGGCAACCAGCGCTGCGGGCGGCAGCTCGAAGCGCCACTCGACCGTCTGCGACACGGCGTCGGTGGCCGGCAGGGCCTGGCGGCGAGCGGGCACGATCCAGCGGCCGTCGGGCAGCTGCACCTCGACCTGCTGCGCCGCGGCCGCGACAGCGGCACGCGAGGCAGGCACCTGGGCCACGGCGCGCAGCGCGCCCGGGGCGTACAGCGTGACGAGCGCACGGCCGGGCACGGCGAGGTCGCCGGCCTCGACGTGCGTGGCCAGCACGACGGCGTCGAAGGGCGCGGCCACGGCGGTGAAGCCGCTGGCCAGCGCTGCCTGGGTGCGCGCGGCCTGCGCCTGCTGCAGACCGGCCTGCGCCGCCTGCAGCTGGGTCTCGGCGACGTCCAGCGCCGCCTGGCTGACGAAGCCCTGGCGGCGCAGCTCACGCGAGCGCTCGGCCTGCACGCGGGCGTTGCGCAGTTCCGCTTCGGCCTGGGCCACGCCGGCGTCGCCGCGCTGCAGCCCGGCCTGGGCGTCGCGGGCGTCGATGCGCGCCAGCAACTGGCCGGCACGCACGCGGTCACCGGCCTGCACCGCCAGCGCCAGCACGTTGCCGCCCACCTGGGCTGCCACCACGCTCTGGCGCAGCGGCTGCAGGCTGCCGTCCAACACGAAGCCTGCCAGCGCCGATGCGGGCTGCACCAAGGCAGTGGGCACGGTGACGGCCACGGCCGCCGGCGGCGCCGCCAGCGCGGCGGTGGTGGCCACGGCCACCAGCAGCGTGACGGCCAGCGCGGTGGTGCGGAGGGTGTGTGTGGAAGCCATGGTGGATATCCTAGCACATACCCAGCAGGGTATCAAACCGCTGGCAGCAGCCTACTTCGGCAATCCGGCACAGACGTCGCGCCGGGGCTGGGCCGGCAGCGTCTGGCCACGGGCCTTGGCGCGCTCGGTCATGGCCTGGCGGTGCTGGTCACGCGCGGCCGTGCATTCGGCCTGCGTCTTCGCCTCGGCCATCGCCTTCTGGTGCGCCGCGCGCTCCTCGGGGGTCATCATCGACCAGCCGGGTGTGACGTTGGCGCCGTAGCGTGGACCCATGCCCGGGCCTGGGCCCATGCCGGGCCCCATGCCTTGACCCATGCCTGGACCCATGCGCCCGGGAGCACTGGCAGCGGGCCCGGGCTGGGCCAGCGCCGGGGCGGCGCACAGGAACACCAGGGTCAGCAGGGCAGCGCGTGTGGTGGGAGTCTTCATGGTGTGATCTCCAGGACAGTGGACACAAACCTGCACCCTACCCCCGCGGGTTCCTGGCACCTTGACGTAGAACAAGTCCGCTGCGGCCGACCCACCATGCAACAGGCCCGCAGCGCGGGGGCGTCTGCGGGCCTGGTGAATCCGGATGCTGCGCGCCCGACAGGCGCTGCGGTCCGGCAAGGGAGCGACCGATGCCTCAGAAAGGAATGTCGTCGTCCATGTCGTCGAACCCGGTCGCCGACTTCGCGGCCGGCGCCTGGCGCGGTGCCGGCGCCGGTGCCGACCGGGGCGCAGGGGCGCTGCGCTGCGGGCGCTGTTCGTAGCCGCCGCCGCCGTCATCGCCGCCACCACCGCCGCCGCCGTCGCGGCCGCCGAGCAGCTGCATCTCGGACGCGATGATCTCGGTGGTGTACTTCTCGACGCCGTCCTTGTCGGTGTACTTGCGGGTCTTCAGGCGGCCTTCGATGTAGACCGACTTGCCCTTCTTCAGGTATTCACCGGCGATCTCGGCCAGGCGGTCGAACAGCGCGATGCGGTGCCATTCGGTCTCTTCCTGGCGGTCGCCGCTGGTCTTGTCCTTCCACTGGCGACTGGTGGCCACCGTGATGTTGCAGATGGCCGAGCCGCTGGGCATGTAGCGCACCTCGGGGTCTTTGCCGAGATTGCCGACGATGATGACTTTGTTGACGCTGGCCATGGGGCTGCTCCCGGGAGAACTGGTGGGGGAATCGGCCATTATCGCGCCCGGGCTGCGCGCCACCATCGCCCGCAGGGGCTCGCCCCGGCGGTGGCCCCCGGGCCGGGGGCGGCAGCGCGGTCCGCGGGGGCCGTCGCTTACGATCGGCGGCTGCACCATGGCTGCCGTCCTGACCCCCACCGATCCCGCCCACGACGTCCTGCACGAGGTCTTCGGCTACGCCGCGTTCCGCGGCGCGCAGCGCGAGATCGTCGACCACGTCGCGGCCGGCGGCGACGCGCTGGTGCTGATGCCCACCGGCGGCGGCAAGAGCCTGTGCTACCAGGTGCCGGCCATCGTGCGCCACCGCGCCGGGCAGGGCGTCACCATCGTCGTCAGCCCGCTGATCGCGCTGATGCACGACCAGGTCGGCGCGCTCGACGAAGCCGGCGTGCCGGCGGCCTACCTGAACTCGTCGCTCGAAGGCGACGCGGCGCGCCAGGTCGAACGCGACCTGATGAGCGGCAAGCTGGTGCTGCTGTACGCCGCGCCCGAGCGCATCCTGACGCCGCGCTTCCAGGCCATGCTGCAGTCGCTGCACGAACGCGGGCTGCTGAGCCTGTTCGCGATCGACGAGGCCCACTGCGTCAGCCAGTGGGGCCACGATTTCCGCGAGGAATACCTGGCCTTGAGCGCGCTGCACGAGCAGTTCCCCAGCGTGCCGCGCATGGCGCTCACGGCCACCGCCGACGACCACACGCGCGCCGACATCATCCAGCGCCTGCAGCTGGCCGAAGCGCGCCTGTTCGTCGCCAGCTTCGACCGGCCGAACATCCGCTACACCATCGTCGAGAAGGACGAGCCGAAGAAGCAGCTGCTGCGCTTCATCCGCGAAGAACACGACGGCGACGCCGGCATCGTCTACTGCCAAAGCCGCAAGAAGGTGGAAGACACGGCGGCATGGCTGAACACCGAGGGCCTGACCGCGCTGCCGTACCACGCCGGGCTCGACGCCGACCTGCGCCGCCGCCACCAGGACCGCTTCCTGCGCGAGGACGGCATCGTGATGGTGGCGACCATCGCCTTCGGCATGGGCATCGACAAGCCCGACGTGCGCTTCGTCGCCCACCTCGACCTGCCCAAGAACATCGAGGCCTACTACCAGGAGACCGGCCGCGGCGGCCGCGACGGCCTGCCGGCCGACGCCTGGATGGCCTACGGCCTGGCCGACGTGGTCAACCAGCGCCGCATGATCGACGAGAGCGACGCCGGCGACGACTTCAAGCGCCTGCAGCGCAGCAAGCTCGACGCGCTGCTGGGCCTGGCCGAAGCCCACGACTGCCGCCGCGTGCGGCTGCTGGCCAACTTCGGCGAACACAGCACAGCCTGCGGCAATTGCGACAACTGCCTGCAGCCGCCAGCGACCTGGGACGCGACGGAGGCCTCGCGCAAGGCGCTGAGCTGCATCTACCGTTTCCACCAGCAGGGCGGGCTGCGCTTCGGCGCCGGCCACCTGGTCGACGTGCTGCGCGGCAAGCGCACCGACAAGGTGGCGCAGTATGGGCACGAGGCGCTGTCCACGTTCGGCGTCGGTGCCGACGTCTCCGAGGCGCAGTGGCGCAGCGTGCTGCGGCAGCTGATCGCGCTGGGCCACCTGCGTGCCGAGGGCGAGTACGGCACGCTGGAGCTCACCCCCAGCGCGCGCGAGGTGCTGCGCGGCGAGGTCACGCTGCAGCTGCGCATGCCCAGCGAGGCGCCGCGGCGCGGCAAGACCACCCGCAGCACGCGGGGTGCGGCCAAGGACAAGCCGCCGCCGCTGCCGCTGGACGACGGCGCCACCGCACGCTTCCTGGCGCTGAAAGCCTGGCGCGCCGAGGTCGCGCGCGAGCACAACCTGCCAGCCTACGTCGTCTTCCACGACGCCACGCTGGCCGAGATGGCGCGCGAGCACCCGCCGACGCTGGACGCGCTGGGCGGCATCAGCGGTGTCGGCGCGAAGAAGCTGGAAGCCTACGGGCGCGAGATCCTGCGCGTGCTCGACAGCGTGGGCTGAACGCCGGGCACAACCCCCGGGCGGCCGGGAGTTCCCCGCCACGTGAGGACTTCCGCGCGGCGCACGCGTGCAATGGGCTCAGGCGATGGTGCCTGGAACCTGGAGCAACCCCGTGATCTCACACCCCTTGCATCGGATGTCGCGCTGCGCGTCCGCCGTGGCAGCCGCCTGGTCCTTGGTGGCCTGCGGCGGCGGCGCCGACCTCGACCTGGCACCCCAGCCCGTGGCGCAGGACAAACGCGTCGGGGCGGCTGCCACTGCCGCGCCCACCGCCACCGCCACCGCCACCGCCACAGGCAGCATCCTGCGCGCTTCGTCGACCGCGAGCGGCACACCCGCCAACACCGGCAGCACCACCTGCGCCGTGTCGGCCGACGGCAGCAAGGTGCTGTTCTCCAGCGACGCGTCGAACCTGGTGGCCGGCGACACCAACCGCGCCAGCGACCTGTTCCTGAAGGACCTGGCCACCGGCGCCGTGACGCGCGTCAGCACGCAGACCGCCGGCGCACAGATCGCGGCCGGCGGCAACTGCCTGGGCACGACGATGACACCCGATGCCCGCATCGTCGCCTTCAATTCCGGGCCCGTCGTGTTCGCGAAGAACACCCAGACCGGCCTGCTGACGCAGGCGTCGCCCCCGGCGGGCGCGGTGCCACAGGTGACCGGCTACTTCGGCGGCGTCGTGTCGGACGACGGCACGCAGCTCGTTTTCATGACCCAGCCGGAGACCGTCTATGCCGGCGCCTACCAGTGGATCAACGTCGTTCCCGCCCGGCTGATGCTGCGCAACCTGGCCACCGGCAGCCTGGTCACGCTGGCCACGGACAACGGCATCGTCGCGCAGGGCGAGATCGTGTCGACCCGCTTCGCCATCTCGCCCGACGGCACCCAGGTGGCCTTCGTGTCGTCGTCGGCCGGCCTGGTGCCGGGCGACAGCAACGCCCGGCCCGACGTGTTCGTGCGCGACCTGGCCAGCGGCGGCACCGTGCTTGCGTCAAGCAGCAGCGAAGGCGTGGCTTCTGGCGGCGTGCAGTACTGGAACCCGACCTTCGTGTCCGACACCCAGCTCGCGTTCGGCACCGGGCAACCCAGCAGCCTGGGCGAGGCCGGGCTGTACCTGAAGGACCTGCGCTCGGGCGCCCTGACGCTGGTGCTGAGCAACGCCAACGGCGGCGCTTCCGCGGTGTTGTCGGGTGCAGCGCGCCAGGTGGCCTTCCAGCGCACCGTGGGCAGCGTGGCGCAGGTGTTCGTGCGCGACCTGTCGACGGGCGTGGAAACGCTCGCCAGCGCCACCGCCAGCGGCGTGGCCGGCAACGGCCCTGCGACTGGCGCGCGCATCTCGCGGGACGGCACGCGGGTGGTGTTCGGATCGAGCGCGCGCAACCTGGTGTCGCCGCGGCCGCCGGCCGATGTGTTCCAGGTCTACGCCAAGGCCGTCGCCGGCACCGGCTGGGCGCAGCCGTAGCAGGGTGATGCCGGTGGCGGGCGCACACAAAGCACGCGGCTCGCCCGGCCACCCGCGTCAGCCGGACGTCATGCCGCCAGCGGCAGCGCCAGGCACAGGCGCGTGCCGCCGTGCGGCGCCGGCAGGGGCCGCAGGCTGCCACCGTGCAGCACGGCCACGCGCTGTGCAATGGCCAGGCCCAGGCCGCCGATGCCGCCGCTGCTGCGCTTGATCGGCGGGTCGCGCAGCGACAGGCCGCGGTCCAGGCGCTGGTGCAGTTCTTCCGGCAGTCCCGGCCCGGCGTCTTCGACCACGATCTCGGCCTGTTCGCCTTGCCGGCGCAGGCTCACGCGCACGGCCTGCGGGCCGGGTGCGTGGCGCACCGCGTTGTCGATCAGGTTCGTGAGCGCGCGTTCGATCAACTGCAGATCGCCGTCGAGCTCCAGGCGGCCCGGCGGCACACCGTGCAGCGTGACCAGGGCGGGCGTGTCGCTGAGCTCGAACTTCTGCACGGCGTCGGCGACCAGGTCGTCCAGGCTGAAGCGTTCGCGGTGCAGCACCTGTACGGTCGACTGCAGCGCCGCCAGTTCGAAGAGCTGTTGCGACAGGCGGCTGACCTTGCGGCTTTGTGCCAAGGCCGCCTGCAGCACGGCGCCGCGGCGGCCGGGGTCCGGCGCCACCGCGCCCGCCAGCGCCTCCAGGTGGCCGTGCAGCGCCGTCAGCGGCGTGCGCAGGTCGTGTGCCACGCTGGCCATCATCTCGCGGTGGTCCGCCACCTGGCGCTGCTCGCGGGCGGCGTGCGCGTCGATGCGCTGCTTCATGTCGGCGAAGGCCTCGGCCAGCGCCTGCACCTCGTCGCCGCCGCCGGGTCGGGGCGCGGCGCCTGCGCCTGCCCCTGCGTCGTCTGCGACCGCTGCCGGCCGGGATGTGCCTCTGCGGTTGTAGCTGCGCAGCCCCTGCGCCAGCCGGTGCAGCGGCAGCGTCAGGCGCCGGAAGGTGAACAGGCCCAGCAGCACGGTCACCCCCAGGCCGATCGCCGCCGCCACGGCAGCCCCCCACCACAGCCGCCCCGCCCCGACCTCGGCCGCGACGGCGCCGCGCGCCGGGCTGTCGAGCACGATGTACAGGTAGCCCGGCGGCCGCAAGTCACCGGCTCGCACCGGGAACATCGCCGCGCTGAAGATGCGGGGAACGCCCGAGCCCATGGGGTCGGTGCCGAGCAGGGGCAGCTCGGCGCCTGCCAGGAAGGCGCGGACCACGTCCAGATCGACCTGGTGCTGCCGCACCATGCCCGGCTCGCCGATGTAGTGCTGCACCCGGCCGTCGGCGTCGAGCAGGTAGACCTGCACGCCCGGGTTCACCGTCATCAGCATGGTCAGCAGCGCGTGGCGCGCCGAGCGATCGGCGTCGTCGCGGTTCGGCGCGGTGATCTCGGGCCAGTGGCCGACGATGTGCCGCGCCAGGCCGTGCGACAGCCGCTGCTGCGACTCCTGCTCCTGGCCCGCCGCCACCTGCCGCCCCAGCAGCGCCACGAAAGCGCCATAGGCCAGCAGCAGCAGGGCCAGCGCCACCGACAGCCGGGTCGTGAACGAGCGCCTGGACATCAGGGCAGCGGCTCGGGGTCGAAGCGGTAGCCCACGCCCCAGACGGTGACCACGCGTCGGGGGTCGCGCGGGTTGTCCTCGATGCGGCTGCGCAGGCGGTTGATGTGGGAGTTGACGGTGTGTTCGTAGCCGTCGAAGCCATCGCCCCAGACCCGCTGCAGCAGTTCGGTGCGGCTGAACGGGCGGCCCGGATGCTTCAGCAGGAAGTGCAGCAGGTCGAACTCGCGCAGCGTCAGCGGCACGGGGGTGCCCGCGCACAGCAGCTCGCGCCGGACCGTGTCGAGCCTGAAGGGGCCGAAGGCGAACTCCTGGCGCGCCGTGGTGGTCGAGCGCAGCTGCTCGACGCGCCGCAGCAGTGCGCGCACGCGTGCCACCAGTTCGAGCATCGAGAACGGCTTGGCCACGTAGTCGTCGGCCCCGAGCTCCAGCCCCAGCACCCGGTGCGCCTCGGCCGACCGCGCGCTGAGCATGATGACCGGTGTGTCGGCGTGCCGGGCGCGCAGGTGGCGACAGACTTCCCAGCCGTCGGCGCCGGGCAACATCAGGTCCAGCAGCACCAGGTCCCAGCGCTGGCGGTCGATGGCCGCCATCGCGTGCCGGCCGTCGGCCTCGCGGTGCAGGCGGTAGCCCGCGCCTTCGAGATGCAGGCGCAGCGCCACGGCGATGGCGTCGTCGTCTTCGACCAGCAGCAGGTGCGCGTTCATGGGCGGTCGCTGCCACCCGGGTGGGGCGGCGTGCACCGATTGGACCAGAGCCTCGGCAAACCCGCTCAGGCTGTGGCGCTGCGGCCTGGCGCGGCGCTGGCACGGCGGCGGCGCGCCACGAAGCCGACGGCCAGCAAGCCCGCCGCCATCAGCGTGTAGGTGCCCGGCTCCGGCACCGCCGAGACGCTGAAGCCGAGGCGGTAGACCGCGCTGTCGGCGGTCAGCGCGCTGTCGAAGGTGGTGCCGGCGCCGGTGGTCAGGCCGTTGAAGCCAGACAGTTCGGCGAAGTTGAGGGCCACCACCGAGTCCTGCGCGCGCCGCAGGTCGTTGTTGCCGACAAAGGCAGCTGCGGCCGGGTCGAAGACCTCGGAGCCGGCGTCCCAGATCTCGGCCGCCCCCACGGTGATCGACGGCACCAGCAGCTGGCCACCGGCATCGAACAGGCGGTGCGCGGTGGGGCTGTCGTTGCCGATGAAGAAGTCGTTGCTGGGCACCACCATCGCGGCGAAGGTGAAGTACGGGTGCAGCGCGGTGTCGACGCGGAAGGTCAGGCTGCCTGTCGCGCCCGGCAGCAGCAGGCCCCCGATGGTGCCGCGCACGGCGCCGGGGTCGGCAGCGGCCAATGCCGCCTGCCACACGTCTCCAGCACCGCCTTCGGCGACGGAGATGATGGGGGCCGTGGCAACGCCGCCCAGGTCGAAGGCGTCGAACGTGCCGCCATGGAAGCCGACGTGCAGCGGCGCGAAGGCAATGCTGTCGACCGGGGCCAGGTTCTGCACCGTGACGGTGACGTCGACGACAGCCGCTTGCGCTGCGGCGGCTGCGACCAGAAGGGCGGCAGCGCCGGCGGCGCGGCGCAGGCAAGCGCGAAGTAGATGAGACATGCAGAGGCTCCTGGCAGGGCTGTGGGAAAGCTGGCGGCTCGGCTGTCCGAGCCCGCTGCGGCCATGCTAGGAACAGGATGTCATGCTGGCCTCACCGGGAGTTCACGGCGCCGGGAACAGTGCTGTCTTCGGCGCGCCGGGCGTCCGCCGACGCTGCGGTGCTCAGTCGGCCAGCACTGCCACGTAGGACGTGCCGCTGCGCTGGCCCACGCTGTCGTAGGCACGCGCGGCGAAGTAGACGCTGCTGTCGCGCGGCACGTTGGGCATGGTGGCGTTCCACTGGAAAGGCGCGCGGTCGTCCACGCCCAGCAGCGTCAGGCTGCCGTCGGTTTCCTCGCGGTAGAAGGCCACCTCGACCACGTAGTCGTCGTCGTTGGCGTACGCGTTCAGGCGCACCGTGTCGCCAGGGAAGGCGCTGGCGGTGCTGGCAGTGATGTCGACCTCGGGCGGGTCGTCGTCGCTGAACTCCAGGTAGATGCCGCCGCCGCAGCCGGCCAGCAGCAGCGGCACCGCCGCCAGCAGCGCTGCGAGCCGGGGACGCACACGCGTGTTCATGCACACATCGTACTGCGCCCGGAAACCGGGCTGTCGCTATGATGCCCGGTTGACTTCCGCTCAGCCGATGCCCGCCGACCACCGCCCAGACCTGCCAGCGCCCGCGTCGGCCCTCACGCCCTGGATCCGCATCCGTGGTGCGCGCACGCACAACCTGAAGAACATCGATCTCGACATCCCCAAGCACGCGCTGGTGGTGATCACGGGGCTCAGCGGCAGCGGCAAGAGCAGCCTCGCCTTCGACACGCTGTACGCCGAGGGCCAGCGCCGGTACGTGGAGAGCCTGAGCGCCTATGCGCGCCAGTTCCTGCAGCTGATGGACAAGCCCGACGTCGATGTCATCGAAGGCCTGTCGCCGGCCATCAGCATCGAGCAGAAGGCCACCAGCCACAACCCGCGCAGCACGGTCGGCACCATCACCGAGATCCACGACTACCTGCGCCTGCTGTACGCCCGCGCCGGCACGCCGTACTGCCCCGACCACGGCCTGCCGCTGCAGGCGCAGAGCGTGAGCCAGATGGTCGACGCCGTGCTCGCGCTGCCCGAAGGCACGAAGCTGATGGTGCTGGCGCCGGTGGTGCGCGACCGCAAAGGCGAGTTCGCCGAGCTCTTCGCCGACATGCAGGCACGCGGCTACGTGCGCTTCCGCGTCGGCGGCGAGGTCTTCGAGGCCGACGCACTGCCGAAGCTGAAGAAGGCCGACAAGCACGACATCGACGTCGTCATCGACCGCCTGAAGACGCAGCCCGACATGCAGCAGCGCCTGGCCGAGAGCTTCGAGGCGGCACTGCGCATCGCCGACGGCCGCGCCATCGCGTTCGAGATGGACAGCGGCGCAGAGCACCTGTTCAGCAGCAAGTTCGGCTGCCCGGTGTGCAGCTACTCGCTGAGCGAGCTGGAGCCACGGCTGTTTTCGTTCAACTCGCCCGTGGGCGCCTGCCCGTCGTGCGACGGCCTGGGCCAGGTCACGGCGATGGACCCCGAGCGCGTGGTCGCCTTCCCCAGTCTCAGCCTGGCCGCGGGTGCCGTGAAGGGCTGGGACCGCCGCAACGCCTACACCTTCAGCCTGCTGGAAAGCGTGGCCGCGCACTACGGCTTCGACGTCGACACCGCCTTCGAGGACCTGCCGCGCCCGGTGCAGCAGGTGCTGCTGCACGGCTCGGGCAGCGAGGAGATCGCCTTCGTCTACCAGGCCGAAGGGGCCAAGGGCAAGCAGCGCACGGTGAAGCGCTCGCACCCCTTCGAAGGCATCGTGCCCAACTTCGAGCGCCGCTACCGAGAGACCGACTCGGCCGCGGTGCGCGAAGACCTGGCGCGCTACCTAGCGGCCAAGCCCTGCCCGGCCTGCGAAGGCACGCGGCTGCGCCGCGAAGCGCGCCACGTCTTCCTGCGCCACGCCGAAGGCGGCGCCGACCGCGGCCGCTCGATCTACGAGGTCGAGCACACGACACTCGCCGAAGGCCTGGCCTACTTCAACGGCCTGCAGCTCGAAGGCAACAAGGCCGAGATCGCCGACAAGATCGTGCGCGAGATCCGCAGCCGGCTGAAGTTCCTGAACGACGTCGGCCTCACCTACCTCAGCCTCGACCGCGGCGCCGACACGCTCAGCGGCGGCGAGGCCCAGCGCATCCGGCTGGCCAGCCAGATCGGCAGCGGCCTGAGCGGCGTGATGTACGTGCTGGACGAACCCAGCATCGGCCTGCACCAGCGCGACAACGAGCGCCTGATCGGCACGCTGCAGCACCTGCGCGACCTGGGCAACAGCGTGCTGGTGGTCGAACACGACGAGGACATGATCCGCGCCGCCGACCACGTGGTCGACATGGGGCTGGGCGCGGGCGTGCACGGCGGGCGCGTCATCGCCCAGGGCACGCCGGGCGAGGTCGCAGCCAACCCCGAGTCGCTCACCGGGCGCTACCTGGCGCAGACGCTGCGCATCGCGGTGCCGAAGCGCCGCCGTGCGGCCAAGGGCTTCGGCGCCGCGGCCTTCGTGCTCGGCATCGTCGGCGCGCGCGGCAACAACCTGAAGAACGTCAGCGTCGAGATCCCGGTCGGGCTGTTCACCTGCGTCACCGGCGTCAGCGGCTCGGGCAAGAGCACGCTGGTCAACGACACGCTGTACGCCGCGGTGGCCAAGAAGCTCTACCAGAGCCACGCCGAGCCGGCGCCGCACGAGCGCATCGACGGGCTGGACGTCTTCGACAAGGTCATCAACGTCGACCAGAGCCCGATCGGCCGCACGCCGCGCAGCAACCCGGCCACCTACACCGGCCTGTTCACACCGATCCGCGAGCTGTTTGCCGAAGTGCCGGCCGCGCGCGAGCGCGGCTACGGCGCCGGCCGCTTCAGCTTCAACGTGGCCGGCGGCCGCTGCGAGGCCTGCGAAGGCGACGGCGTCATCAAGGTCGAGATGCACTTCCTGCCCGACGTCTACGTGCCCTGCGACGTGTGCCACGGCGCGCGCTACAACCGCGAGACGCTGGAGATCCTCTACAAGGGCAAGAACATCCGCCAGGTGCTGGAGCTGACGGTGGAAGACGCACACGCCTTCTTCAGCGCCGTGCCCACGCTCGCGCGCAAGCTGCAGACGCTGCTGGACGTGGGCCTGGGCTACATCCGCCTGGGCCAGGCCGCCACCACGCTGAGCGGCGGCGAGGCGCAGCGCGTGAAGCTGGCGCTGGAGCTCAGCAAGCGCGACACCGGCCGCACGCTGTACATCCTGGACGAGCCCACCACCGGCCTGCACTTCGCCGACATCGAGCTGCTGCTGCGCGTGCTGCACCAGCTGCGCGACGCCGGCAACACCATCGTCGTGATCGAGCACAACCTCGACGTCATCAAGACCGCCGACTGGCTGATCGACATGGGCCCCGAAGGCGGTGCCGGCGGCGGTCGCGTGCTGATCGCCGGCACGCCGGAAGAAGTGGCGGCCTTCGAGGGCAGCCACACTGGCCGCTTCCTGAAGCCGCTGCTGGCCTGACGGCCGCCGGGCCTAGACTGCGCGGGCCGAGGAGACACACCCCATGCCCGCCACCATCGACTACTACTTCGCTGCGCAATCGCCCTGGACCTACCTCGGCCACGCCCGCTTCGTGCAACTGGCACAAGCCGCGGGCGCGCAGGTGCGGGTCAAGCCGGCCGACTTCGGAGCCGTCTTCGCGGTCTCGGGCGGGCTGCCGCTGCCCAAGCGCGCGCCCCAGCGCCAGGCGTACCGGCTGCTGGAGCTGCAGCGCTTCAGCAGCCACCTGGGCCTGCCGATGCACGTGCAGCCGCGCTACTTTCCGGTGGCGGCCGACCCCGCCAACCGGCTGATCACGGCCGTGGCACTGGCCGACGGCAGCGCCGCGGCGCTGGACCTCGCCGGCCGTGTCTTCGCGGCCTGCTGGGCCGAGCAGCGCGACATCGCCGATGCCACGACGCTGGCCGCGCTGCTGGCCGAAGCCAAGCTGCCAGCAGCGCGGCTGGGCGCGGCGCAGGCACCCGAGGCTGCGGCGGCCTACGCCGCCCACACCGAACAGGCCATCGCCGCCGGCGTGTTCGGCGCGCCCAGCTACGTGGTCGACGGCGAGCTGTTCTGGGGCCAGGACCGCCTGGACTTCCTCGCGCGGCGCCTGGGCCTGCCGCCGCCAGCGGCCTGAGCGCCATCGGTCTGCGCCGCCGTCACGGCGACAGCCACCCCAGGCACCTCCAACGGAGAGCACCGATGCCCATCGCACCCAGTCCGCTGCGCACCTGGCTCGACCAGGCCTGTGACCGGCACGCCACCGACACCGCAGGCGTGGCCGATGAGCTGCTCGCACACGCCCCCACGCTGCCCGACGACGCCGACGGCGCCGGCGTACTGCGCCTGGCCGCCCACGTGCTGCTGACGCACGCCGCCGATGGCGCGGCGATGCAGCGCCTGCTGGACAGCGTGCCGACCGGGGCCGCCCTCGACGCCGCGGCGCGGCCCGCGCGCTGGGCGCTGGCGCAGCTGGGTGGCGCCGTGCCGCCGCCCGCGGCGAACGATGCCGAACGCTGGAGCGGCCTGGAGTACGTGGCGCTGGTACTGGCGGCCCGCGGCCAGGCCGCCCAGGCGCAGGCGCTGCTGCTGGCCGAGGAAACCGCTACGGCCGCCCACCCCGAGCAGCCGGCGCGCCGCGCCTATGCCGCCAGCGCCAACAACGTGGCAGGCGCCCTGCGCGACGGCCCGCGCGGCGACGCCGCCGTCGACACCCTCATGCTGGCCGCGGCGCAGCTGGCGCGCCGCGCCTGGGAACGCGCCGGGACCTGGCTGCACGTGGAACGCGCCGACTACCAGCTGGCGATGTGCCACGCCGCGCTGGGCCAGGGCGCGGCAGCGGTGGCCCACGCCGAGGCCTGCATCGCGCGCTGCGTGGCCGAGGGCGCCGACCCCGACGAACTGTTCTTCGCCCACGAATGCGCGGTGCACGCGCAGCAGGCGGCCGGCGACAGCGCAGCGCAGCAGCGGCACCGCACACAGATGCAGGCCCTGCTGGCGCGCATAGCCGACGCCGACATGCAGCGCTTCTGCGCCGACACCCTGGCGCGCACGCCGGCCCCGGCGAAGCCATGAAAAAAGCCGGCGCAAGCCGGCTTCTTGGAACGGAAGCGGCGGGCCACACGGCCCGCCGGGCTTCACTTGAGATGGCTGCTGATGAGCTTGGTCATCTCGAACATCGACACCTGGGCCTTCTGGAAGATTTCCTTCAGCTTGGCGTCGGCGTTGATCATCGTCTTCTTGGCCTTGTCCTGCAGGCCGTTCTTCTTGATGTATTCCCAGACCTTCTTGGTCACCTCGGTGCGCGGCAGGGCCTTGTCGCCGATGACGGCCGCCAGCGCGGCGCTGGGCGTCATGGCCTTCATGAAGGCGGCACTGGGGGTGCGCTTCTTCGCCGGGGCCTTCTTGGCCGGGGCTGCCTTCTTCGCCGGGGCAGCGGCCTTCTTCGCCGGAGCTGCCTTCTTCGCCGGGGCGGCGGCCTTCTTGGCCGGAGCCGCCTTCTTCGCCGGGGCCTTCTTGGCCGGGGCCTTCTTCGCAGTTGCCATGTGGAATTTCTCCGTCAGATGTTGGTCGGATGCCGGCGGCGCGCGCTGTCTCGATGGGACCTCGTCTGCAGGGATACGCCGTGCAGGCGCGATGGTACTGCCTGTACGAGGGAGAGAGAAGCAGTTTTCATAGGTGGATGGCGTGTTTGCCACGCCGTTTGTGGCCCTGCGCACACAGGCGCTGCCGCCGCGGGCTGCAGCCGGTGCGGCGCCGCACGCGGGGTATGCTCGCGCCATGAAACTGCTTGCCCGCTGGTTCCTGCTGGCCGCCGCGCTGCTGCTGGTGGCCAACGTCTACCCCGGTGTCTCGGTCGCCAGCTTCACGTCGGCCCTGATCGCGGCGCTGGTGCTGGGCCTGTTCAACACGCTGGTGCGGCCGCTGCTGGTGCTGCTGACGCTGCCGGTGACGCTGCTGACGCTGGGGCTGTTCCTGTTCGTCATCAACGCGCTGATGTTCTGGGCCGCGGCCTCGGTGCTCGACGGCTTCCAGGTCGCCGGCTTCTGGGCGGCGCTGATCGGCTCGCTGATCTACAGCCTGTGCGGCATGGTGATCGACCTCGCGGTCGAGAACCTGTTCAACGGCCGCGGCGGCTGAAGCGCGGCCGGGCCTTCAGGGCCCGTTGCCGCTGCGCGCGTCGAGCATCAGCTGCCGGCGCTGCGCCGTCAGCTCGCGCAGGCGTGCGTCGATGACCGACGCCTCGATGAAGTCCTGGCCACTGGCCGTGCGCGCGGCCTCCTGGCCGGCACGCAGGCGGTCGATGGCGCCGCCCAGGTCGCCGATCGCCGCGCGCGCCTCGGCCTGGGCCCGCAGCGCCCGCAGCCGCAGCCCGATGGCGTCGGCGGTGCTGCCGAGCAGGCCCCAGGCGCCGGCGTCCTGGCCGTGTTCGGCCACCCAGGTCTGCAGCGATTCGGTGACCTGGCGCAGCAGCGGCGCCGCGGCAGCCGCGTCCTGCTGCTGCAGGCCCAGCGCTGCCTGCGCGCGCAGCAGCAGCGGCGCGCGTGCACCGGGGTCGGTGCCGATGCCGTCCAGCGCCTGCAGCGCCGCACGCGCGTCACCGCGCGCCAGCCGCACCTGCGCCTGCAGCAGCTGCACGGCACGTTCGGCCTGCGGCTCGCGCGGCGCGGCCTGGGCGGCCAGCGCCAGCGCCGTGCCGGCCAGGCGTTCGGCGGTGGCGTGGTCGCGCAGCAGCGACGCCGCCAGCGCGCCGGCATAGGCCGACGCGAGCCGGTCGCGCAGCGGCGCGGCCGCCGGGGCGGCCTGCTCCTGCAGCCGGCGCAGCGTCTGCGGATCGGTGTCCATCAGCACGCGGGCGCGCTGCTGCATCAGCGCATGGCGCAGCGGCAGGGCGCCCCGTGCGTTGGCGTTGAACAGCGCGCGCGAACGCGCCTCGCTCATGCGCTCCACGGTCAGCGGGTGGCTGCGCAGGTAGGGGTAGTTGCCGCTGTCGTTGATGCGGTTGGCGTTGTCGAGCTTCTCGAACATCTGCGCCATGCCGATGGGTGCGAAGCCGGCATCGCCGAGCAGGCCGTAGCCCATGCGGTCGGCCTCGCGTTCCATGTCGCGCGAGAAGTTCAGCTGGCCCTGGATGGTGGCGGCCTGGCTGCCGACGATGGCGGCGTTGGCCATGTCGGGATTGTTGGCGCGCGCGGCCACCAGGATGCCCAGGATCATGGCCGCCATGCTGGCCATCGAGGTGCGCTGCGTGTCGCCGATGCGGCGCGCAATGTGCCGCTGCGTCACGTGCGTGAGCTCGTGCGCGAGCACCGAAGCGAGTTCGTCGCCGCTGGCCGTGAGCGCGATCAGCCCCAGGTGCACGCCGACGAAGCCGCCCGGCAGAGCGAAGGCGTTCACGCTGCGGTCGGCGACGAGAAAGATCTCGAAGCTGAACTGCGTGGTGGCGTCGGGTTCGATGTCGCCGCGCTGGCGCGCTGCCGCCAGCAGCGGGTTCCACAGCGACTGCACGTATTCCAGCAGCACCGGCTCGTCGAGATAGGCCAGGTCGCGCCGCACCTCGCGCATGATCTGCTCGCCGACGCGGCGCTCGGTGCCGACGCTGAATTCCTCGGTGCCGGCATCCCCCAGCGACGGCAGCCGCACCTGTGCCAGCGGCGCCTGCAGCGGCGCGGCGGCGAGGGCCAGTGCCAGCAGCAGCGGCGGCAGGCGGTGGAAGCGGTGACGCAAGGCGGTCGTGGTCTGCAAGGTCCGACCTATGATGACAGCTTCGCATTGCCCGCATGTTTCCGCCATGAACTCCCCGCTGACGCACTTCGACGCCCAAGGCCAGGCCCACATGGTCGACGTGTCGGGCAAGGCCGAGACGCACCGCGTCGCGCGCGCCAGCGGCGTCATCCGCATGCTGCCGGCGACCTTCGCGCTCATCGCCGAAGGCCGCGCGAAGAAGGGCGACGTGCTCGGCATCGCGCGCATCGCCGCGATCCAGGGCGCCAAGCGCACCGCCGACCTGGTGCCGCTGTGCCACCCGCTGCCGATCACGCGCGTGGCGGTGGACTTCGAGCTCGACGCCGCCAGCAGCACCGTGCGCTGCAGCGCGCAGGTCGAGACCTTCGGCCGCACCGGTGTCGAGATGGAGGCGCTGACCGCCGTGCAGGTCGGCCTGCTCACCGTCTACGACATGTGCAAGGCGGCCGACCGCGGCATGGTGATGGGCGAGATCCGCGTGCTGGAAAAGCGCGGCGGCAAGAGCGGCGACTGGGTCGCGGCCGGCAGCGCCTGAAGCGGCAGCGCGGCAGCGGGCGTCAGGGCGTGCTGCGCAGCCGCTCGGCCAGCGCGTCGCCCACGTGCTGCATGAAGGCGCGCACGCGCGCCGTGCCGCGCAGGTCGGGGTGGGTCAGCATCCACACCGGCACCGAGAGTTCGGGGATCACCTCCGACACCGCCACCAGCTCGGGGTGGCGCGTCTCCATGAAGGTCGGCAGCACGCCGATGCCGACGCCGGTGCGCAGCATCGCGGCCACGGCGTTGAAGATGTCCACGCGCACCCGCACGTGGGCCTGCGCCAGCTGCGTGCGCATCCAGCGGTCGTAGACGCGGCTGGTGGCGTCGCGCTCGAAGGCCACCCACGGCGCGTCACGCAGCAACACGGACAGCGGCTGCGGCGTCTGCGGCAGGTCGGGCGCGCCGCGCAGCGCGTAGGCGCGGCAGTGCGTCATGCCCAGCTGGCGCCCCACCAGATGCTCGGCGACGTTGGCCGACAGCCGCAGCGCCACGTCGGCCTCGAGCCCTGCCCAGGACTGCGCGGTGTCGGCGCTGCGCCGCGACAGGTCGACGAGGAAGGCGTTCTCCACCACCTCGACCTCGATGCCCGGGTAGGCGCGCGCAAAGGCCGCCAGCGCCGGCGGCAGCAGGTGTTCCATCACGACGAAGGCCGTGGTCACGCGCAGCGGGCCGGTGAGTTCGCGGTCGCGGCCGAGCACGCGGCGCTCGATCTCGTCGGCCTGGTCGGCCATGCGCTGTGCCTGGTCCAGCACCACGGCGCCGGCATCGGTGGGCTGGTAGGCGCCACGCGTGCGGTCGAACAGGCGGGCGCCGAGCCGGCTCTCCAGCGCGTCCAGCCGCCGCTGCACGGTGGTGGCGTTCACCCCCAGCTGCCGCGCCGCGGCCGCCACCGAGCCGCCGCGCCCGATGGCCAGCGCGTAACGCAGGTCGCTCCAGTCCATGTCCGCCATCCTGGCCTTGCCCGATTGATTCTGCAGAATTGCAGACTCTACCTGCGACATGCAGCGTTGTCTGCAAAGACGCGACAGCCTAGAGTGCATCGAACGCAGTCCCACCGCCCCGCCATGCACCGCTTCGACCACCAGACCCAGCCCGCTTCGGCCACGCAGCCGGTGCTGCGCCTGCTCGAGCGCCCGCGGCGCCCGGCCGCGCACCGCACGCCGCCCGCGCGCAGCGCGGCCTCGGTCTGGACGCGCCTGGAGCGCTGGGCCGGCAACATCCTGCGCTGACGGCGGCCGTCGGGAATCACGCGGGCGCGCCCCGCGTAGACTCCAGCGTGGACGCCCCCGCCGCCTTCCGCCACCAGCTGCTCGCAGCGCTGCCGCGCCTGCGGCGCTACACGCATTCGCTGGTGTTCGATTCGGCGCTGGCCGACGACCTGGCGCAGACCACGGTGGAACGCGCGCTGCGCCACTGGCAGCAGTTCGAACCCGACCGCGACATGCTGGTGTGGCTGCTGTCCATCGCGCACAACGCCCACCGCGACGCGCACCGCCGCGATGGCCGGCTCGCCGTGACCGACCCCGACACGCTGCAGCAGGCGCAGGACCGCCTGGGCGGCGATCCCGGCACCGACGTCGGCCTGCGCCTGGACCTGCTGGCGGCGCTGCGGCGGCTCAGCACCGAGCAGCGCGAGCCGCTGCTGCTGGTGTGCGTCGAGCAGCTCAGCTACGCCGAGGTCGCCGCGGTGCTGCACATCCCGGTGGGCACGGTGATGTCGCGCGTCAGCCGTGCGCGCGCGGCGCTGCGGTTGTTCCTCGACGGCGGCACGCGGCCCGCGACTGCGGCCGCAGCTGCGGCCCCCCCGCTGCGCCGGGTGGTCTGACCATGCACGGCGACACCCCCATCGACGACACGCTGCTGGGCGCCTGGCTCGACGGCGAACTGGCCGAGCCCGAGCGCCAGCGTGTCGAAGCCTGGCTGCAGGCCCATCCCGACGACGCCGAACGCGTGCGGCAATGGGCCGCCGACGCCCAGGCCCTGCGCCACCACCTGGGCCCGCTGGCCGACACGCCGCTGCCGCCCGCGTTGCAGCGCCGCGTCTGGCAGCGCGCACGGGTGCCCGGCGCGGCACCGCGCTGGGTGCTGGCGGCGTCGGCCGCGGGGCTGCTGGTGCTGGGGGCGGGGGTCGGCGCTGGCGTGGCCTGGAGGCTGCACCCAAGTCATCCGGATCACCCTGGCACAGCGCCAACGGCCGCCGCGGCACCCAACGGCGGCTGGGTGGCCCGTGCGGCGGTGGCGCACGCGCTGTACACCACCGAGCCCCGCCATGCCGTCGAGGTGCGGGCGCAGGAAGCGCACCTGGCGCGCTGGCTCACCGCGCGCATCCAGCACCCGGTGAAGCTGTTCGATCTGCAGGCCCAGGGCTTCGAGCTCGTCGGCGGCCGCCTGCTGCCCGACGGCAGCGGCAAGAGCGCGCAGCTGATGTACCAGGACAACCAGGGCTTGCGCGTCACCGTGTACTTGCGCCGGCCCGAAGCCGGCACGCAGGCCGCGTTCCGCTTCGAACGCCAGGGCGAGCTGGGGCTGTTCTACTGGGTCGAGGACGGCCTGGGCTACGCGCTGGTCGGCGCGCTGCCGAAGGAACGGCTGCTGGCGCTGGCGCAGGCCATCCACCAGCAGCACCCGGCACCGGCCGCCGCGCCGACCGGCAGTTCGGCACCCGGCTCCTAGAATCCGGCGATGCATTCCCCGCTGGCGCAGCGCACCGTTGCTGCACGCGCTGCCTCGCTGCACCGCCTCGTCGTCACCGTCCTGCTGGGGTTCGCCTCGGGCCTGCCACTGGCACTGACCGGCCAGGCGCTGCAGGCCTGGCTGACGGTGGACGGCATCGACATCGCCACCATCGGCTTCCTCAGCCTGGTCGGCCTGCCCTACACCTTCAAGTTCCTGTGGGCGCCGCTGATGGACCGCTTCGAGCTGCCCTGGCTGGGCCGGCGCCGCGGCTGGCTGGTGCTGACGCAGCTGGGGCTGGCGCTGGCGCTGCTGGCGCTGTCGTCCACGCAGCCCGCGGCCTCGATCCGCGTCTTCGCGCTGCTGGCGGTGGCCGTGGCCTTCATCTCGGCGTCGCAGGACATCGTGATCGACGCCTACCGCACCGACCTGCTGGCCCATGCAGAGCGCGGGCTGGGCGCGTCGCTGAACGTGATGGGCTACCGGCTGGCGATGATCGTCAGCGGCGGTGTGGCGCTGATCTGGACCGACCCCAACCAGGGCGGCGGCTGGACCTGGCCCGAGGTCTACCGCTTCATGGCCGGGCTGATGGTGGCCGCGGCCGTGCTCTCGGCCACCGTGCTGCCGAAGCTGGCGCACGCCGCGGCGCCGTCCTCGGTGGCGCGCCACGACGTGCTGGGCTTCCTGGCCGTACTGGCCGCCGTGGCGGCCGGCGCCGTGCTGAGCGACCGCTTCGCCGGCAGCGTGGCGCAGGCGCTGCTGGGGCCGCTGCTGGCCGGCGGCAGCCTGCCGCCGACGCTGCAGCAGCGCTGGGTGGACCTGCTGGCGCTGCTGCTGGGCATCGGCTTCACGCTGCCTCTGGCGGCCTGGGCCGCGCGCCGGGCCCGCTTCGAGACGCTGCTGGGCGGCCTGCGCAGCTACTTCGGGCAGCCGGGCGCGGCGGCCTTTCTCGTCTTCATCGTGCTCTACAAGCTCGGCGACGCCTTCGCAGGCTCGCTGATGACGCCCTTCCTGCTGAAGAGCATGGCCTTCAGCCCGGCCGAGGTGGGCGTGGTGAACAAGGTCATCGGCCTGTGGCTGACGATCGGCGGCGCGCTGCTGGGTGGCGCGCTGATGCTGAAGCTGGGGCTGTGGCGCGCGCTGCTGCTGTTCGGCGTGCTGCAGATGGCCAGCAACGTCGGCTTCTGGTGGCTGGCGGTCAGCGGCAAGGGGCTGCTGCCGGGGCTGGTGATCCCGGCCTTCGACTGGTGGTTCGTGAAGCTGGCGACGCCGGCCCCGGTGGACGGCGGCCTGCTGCTGGTGGTGGCGGCCGAGAACCTGAGCGGCGGCATGGGCACGGCAGCCTTCGTCGCCTTCCTGATGAGCCTGTGCAACCAGCGCTTCACGGCGACGCAGTTTGCGCTGCTGTCGGCGTTCGCGTCGGTGGGCCGCGTCTGGGTGGGTCCGGTGGCCGGCGTGCTGGCCGAGAGCATCGGCTGGCCCGCGTTCTTCGTCACCAGCACCGTGCTGGCGGCACCGGCGCTGGTGATGCTGTGGTGGCTGCGCGCGAGCGTGCGCGCGCTGGAAGTCGACCCCGCGGCGGCCCGGGCCGCCGACGATTGAGCTGCGGGTGAACCTTCGAGGCACTTCTAGAATCCGACCGCCCATGTCCAGCACCGATTTCCGCTCCGACGCCACCCTGCGCCTGCACCCGCCGCGCTGCGGCTGCGCCCTGCACGGCCGGCGCCTTTTCAGCGGCGCGCTGCTGGCCGGCGCGGCCGCGCCGGTGCTGGCGCAGGACGGGCTGCGCGAAGACGTGGGCCGCGAATCGCGTTTCACGAAGCTGGTGCCGGCCGAGCAGGTGGAAGCAGCCGCCGCGCAGCAGTACCAGCAGATGATGCGCGAGGCCGCGGCGCAGAAGGCGCTGGGCCCGGCCAGCCACCCGCAGGTGGTGCGCCTGCGCACGATTGCCGAGCGCATCGTGCCGCACGCGCTGCCGTGGAACCCGCGCGCCAAGCAGTGGAAGTGGGAAGTCAACCTGATCGGCAGCAAGCAGCTCAATGCCTTCTGCATGCCGGGCGGCAAGATCGCCTTCTACTTCGGCATCCTGCAGCAGCTGCAGCTGAGCGACGACGAGGTCGCCACCATCATGGGCCACGAGGTCGCGCACGCGCTGCGCGAGCACGCACGCGAACGCATGGGCAAGACGGCGGCCACGCGCATCGGCGCCAACGTGCTGAGCGCGCTGTTCGGCCTGGGCGCGGCCGGCGACACGCTGCTGAACATGGGCGGGCAGCTGCTGACGCTGAAGTTCAGCCGCGAAGACGAGTCCGAGGCCGACATCGTCGGCATGGACCTGGCCGCACGGGCCGGTTACGACCCCCGCGCCGGCGTCTCGCTGTGGAACAAGATGATGAACGCCAACAAGGGCGCGCCGCCGGAGTTCATGTCCACGCACCCGTCGGGGCCGACGCGCATCAAGGACATCGAGAGCAAGCTGCCCAAGGTGCTGCCGCTGTTCGAGCAGGCGGCCAAGCCGCCGCGGCGGTTCGCGGCGCCAGCGGCCGCGCCGGCCTCGGCCGCCACCCCCGCGCGCTAAGGCGCTGAGGCGCTACCAGCCGGCCGGCAACCGCCGCCAGCGCAGGCGGTGGTCGGGTTCGACGACGATGGCGCCGCCGCGTTCCAGGTCCTTCAGCAGCCGGCTCACCATCTCGCGCGAGCAGCCCAGGCGGCTGGCCAGTTCCTTGTGCGTCAGCCACTCGGTGGTGAGGAAGCTGCCGTCGGGCTGCGCCACCGCCAGCTCGTGCAGCAGCAGCTTGAGCCGGCCGTAGACGTCGGTCAGCCCCATGTTGCGCGCCCGCACCGTGGCCGCCCGCGCGCGCTGGATCACCTTGGTCAGCAGCTCGAAGGCGAACTGCGGCTGCTCGGCCAGGTGCGCCGCCAGCGTCGGCCGGGTGACCATCGCGCAGACGGTCGCCTCCAGCGCCTCGACGTTGGCCGAGCGCGGGCCGCCGTCCAGGCCCATCTCGCCGACGTAGTCGCCGGGGCCGTAGCTGTCGTAGGTGATGTCGCGGTCGCCGTCGGCGCTGACGCTGAATGCGCGCAGCCGGCCCGACAGGATGATGAAGATGGTGTCGCCGACGTCGCCTTCCTGGATCAGCAGGGCGCCCTTGCGGTACGACTTGACGACTCCGCGCCGCGCCAGCGCGCGCACCGGCTCGCTCAACGCCGGGTGGTCCAGGGGGTCTGCAGGGGCCGCCTTCGATGTCGCCATGCGCGCATCGTAGCGGCCCCCCGCGCAGAACCTGCCCGGGTAGGGCCCTCAGGAGCGCAGCGTGCTCACCATCGGCGGCAGCACCGCGACCTGGCGCGTCAGCGCGCGGATGTTCTCGGCGCCGGTCTTGCTGCGGATGCTGCCGATCTGCGTGCGCACAGTGGCCAGCCCGACGTCGTTGAGCTCGGCGATCTCGCGCGGCGTCAGACCCTCGCACAGCGACTCCAGCACCCGCGTCTCGGCGGGCGTCAGGCTGTGCAGGCGGGCGAAGCACTGCACCGAGATGCGCTCGGACAGGTGGCGCTTGCCCAGCACCACCAGCGTGGCCTGGCCGGCCAGCGGGATGACGGCGATGTTGACGCGATGCCCGCCTTCGCCCAGCGAGATCAGCCGGCGCAGGCTGCGCTGCGAGGCGCAGGCCAGCGCCTCGTGCAGGCGCGCCACGTCTTGCGGCAGCCGGGCGCGCAGCTGGCGGCCCAGCAGCTGCAGCGGGTGGCCGGCATCGAGCTCGGCACGCGCCGCGTGGTTCACGTGCAGCAGTTCGGCGCCTTCGGACACCAGCAGCATGCCGTAGTCGATCTCGTCGAGCATCAACGACAGCCAGCGGGTGATCGGCGGCGCACTGGCGCGCCGTTCCGGACCGCGGTAGGTGGCAGCGCGAGGCGGCACCGGCAGGGCGCCGAGGAGGGTGGCAGTGGCTTCGAACATGGTGGACTCCGTGTTGCCGCCCAGAACCTCGATGTTCCGAGCGGTTGACGGAGACTTTAGGAAGTCATCATCAGTCCGGGGGGTGAATCCGGACTGCAGGACTTGTGACTTATTTACATCCGGAGACGCGGCGTTTCCGGAGATGCCGCAGGGCAGGGCGGACGGCCGCAGCACCGCCAGGAGGCTCAGCGTGTGCGCAGCCCGTCGAGCAGCATGTCCAGCGCGCCGCGACCGTCGCCGCTGCCCGGGCGCAGGCCCAGCGGCGCAGCCGGCGGCAGCATGGCCACCATGCGCACCAGCGCGCGGATGCTGCGCGCGCCGGTCTTGTCGCGCAGGTTGCCGATCTGGGTGCGCACGGTGGAGATGCGCACGCCCTGCTCTTCTGCGATCTTCGCCGGCGGCACACCGCCGCACAGCGCCTGCAGCACGCGTATCTCGGCCGGCGTCAGCGCGTGGCTGCGCGCGAACGCCGCCACCGACACGGCGTGACCCAGGTCCCGCTTGCCCAGCAGCAGCATGCAGGCGGGCGCGCCATCGAACACGTCGACCCCCAGCGGCAGCACCGCCACGCCGACCCGGCTGCTGCCCTGGCCCAGCCACAGCAGCTCGCGCTGCATGTGGCGCGCCGCAGCCCCCAGTGCGCCGGCCAGCGCCAGCGTGTCCTGCCGCCCGCGCGCGTGCAGGTGGCCCGACACCAGGTGCAGCGGGTGGCCGTCGTCGAGTTCGTGGCGGGCGCTGCGGTTGAGCAGGCGCACCTGGCTGGCGGCGTCGAGCAGCAGCACGCCGACGTCGATCTCGTCGAGCATCAGCGCCAGGCAGCGTGCCCAGCGGGCGTCGGCCTGCAGGGCGCCGGCAGCGGGGGCCGGCAGCGCGTCGACAGGCCGGTGCAACAGGTCCAAGGCGGGATCTCCACAGCGCAACGGCGGCACTCCCGCAGTGCCGGCTTTCGTCTGGACACACAGGCTATGCGGCCATACTGGCGTCTGGAAGTGAATCTGACCCGCCATGCTTGTGACGCATTCACCCCCGCGCAGGCGCGCACGCACCGGCCGGCGCTGCACCGCAGCGCCGTTGCTGGCAGCACTGGCCCTGGTGCTGGTGCTGGCGGGCTGCGCCAGCACCACGCCCGGCGGCGTGCCCATCGACACCCGCCACAGCGCCCGCGCGCAGGACAGCCGCGTGCTGTTCCTCGTGCTGCACTACACGGTGGGCAACTTCGAATCGTCGCTGCGCACGCTGACCGAGGGCGAGGTCTCGTCGCACTACCTGCTGAGCGACGCGTCGCCGCCGCGCATCTACCGGCTGGTCGACGAGGACCGCCGCGCCTGGCATGCCGGCAACAGCGCGTGGCAGGGGCACCGGCAGGTCAACGCCAGCTCGATCGGCATCGAGATCGTCAACCCCGGGCCGCGCTGGGGCAGCAGCGGGCGCGATTACATGCCCTTCCCCGACGCGCAGATCGACGCGCTGATCCCGCTGGTGCGCGACATCGCGCAGCGCCACGGCATCCGCGGCGACCGCATCGTCGGCCACAGCGACGTGCAGCCGCAGAGCAAGTTCGACCCCGGGCCGATGTTCCCCTGGAAGCGGCTGGCCGACGCCGGGCTGATCCCCTGGCCCGACGCGGCGCAGGTGGCGGCACAGCGCGCGGTGTTCGAGTTCCTGCTGCCCGACGTGGCGTGGTTCCAGCAGCGCCTGGCGCGCCACGGCTTCGAGCTGCCGCAGCACGGCGAGCTGGACGCGGCCACGCGCAACGTGCTGGCGGCGTTCCAGATGAAGTACCGCCCAGCGCGCTTCGACGGCCTCCCCGACGCCGAGACCGCGGCGCTGCTGCAGGTGCTGACCGACAACGCGCTTCCGCCCTGACGGCGCGGGGCGAGGCCCGGCGCGGGTTCAGGAGCCGCGCTGGCGGTTGACGTCGAGCGCGTTGACCGGCGCCGCGCGGTGGCCCCAGCTGGCGCGCAGGTAGCTCACGACGGCGGCGATCTCGGCGTCGCTCAGCAGCGTGGCGTAGGGCGGCATGCCGTGCGGCTGCGGCCGGCCCGCGGTGGCCGGCCCGAAGCCGCCGCCCAGCACCACGCGCAGCAGGTTGTCGGGCGCGTCCATCACCACGGCGCGGTTGCCGGCCAGCGCCGGCACGGCCCCCGGGCTGCCTTCGCCGTTGGCGCCGTGGCAATCGGCACAGTGGCGTTCGTAGAGCCGGGCACCGAGCGCCAGCGTGCCGGCATCGGGGGGCGGCGACGGCACCGCCGGCGTGCTGCGCTGGGGCAGCGCCTTCAGGAAACGCGCCATCGCCAGCGCGTCGGCGTCGGACAGGTGCTGCGTGCTGCGGGCCACCACCAGCGCCATCGGGCCGCTGGCCACCGCCTGCGGGCTGTGGCCGGTGCGCAGCAGCGCCGCGATGTCGGCCAACGGCCAATCGGCGACGCCGGCTTCGCGCGGGTCGTCCAGTGCCGGCGCCACCCAGCCCTGCGTCGGGATGCTGCCGCCGCGCAGGTCGAGCGCGCCTCCGGTGGCGCCCCAGGCGTTGCGCTGCCCGTGGCAGGCGCTGCAGTGGCCGAGCCCTCCGACCAGGTACGCGCCGCGGTCGGCGGCCGGCGTGCCGGGCCGGAAGTACAGCGCCCGCCACACGGCCAGCGCCGGCTGCGTGCCGTAGGGCCAGCGCAGCGCGTGGGCGCGGTTGGGCTGCGCCACCGGTGGCAGGCTGCGCAGGTAGGCGTGCAGGTCGGCCACGTCGTCGCGGCTGACCTGTGTGTAGTTCGGGTAGGGGCACACCGGCGCGAGCAGGCGGCCGTCGGCAGCACGGCCGTCGTGCAGCGCGCCCCAGAACGCGTCGCTGCTCCAGCTGCCGATGCCGGTGGCGGCGTCGGGGGTGAGGTTGGGAGCGTAGACGGTGCCGAAGGGCGTGCCGATGGCCGTGCCGCCGGCGTATGCGGCGCCGCCGCGGGCGGTGTGGCAGCCGGCGCAGTTGCCGACCCGGGCCAGGTACGCGCCGCGCTCGACCTGCGCCGCCTGCGCGGCCGGGCCGGTCGCGGCCGCGGCGGTGGGCGGGATGGCTGTCGGCCGGTTCAGCCAGGCCACCGCCGCCGCGAGCAACACCACGACCAGGGCCAGCACCACGGCCAGCAGGAGCAGGCGACGCGGCTTCATGGCGCCAGCCCGCCGCAGTCCAGCGGCATGCGGGCCGGCAGCGCGGCGGCCGGCTTGCCCGCGCCCGGCACCGGCTGCGCGGCCAGCCAGTGCGCGACGGCCTGGATGTCCTGCGGCGACAGCGACTGCGCCACCTGCGCCATGCAGTCGGGCGCGTGCGCGCGGCGCTGGCCGGTGCGCCAGGCGCCGAGCTGCGCGTTCAGGTAGTCGCGCGGCAGGCCCAGCAGGCCGGGCACCGCCGGCAGCACGCCGGTGAGCGCCGCACCGTGGCAGGCGGCGCAGGCGGGCACACGCTGCGCCGCGTCGCCCTGCTCGACCAGCACGCGGCCGCGGGCCAGCACCTCGGCCGGGGCGCCCGACGGCTGCGGCGCGGCATAGGGCAGCTCCAGCGTGGCGAAGTGGCCGGCGATCGCACGCAGGTAGCTGTCGTCCAGCGGGTCCAGCAGCGCCGTCATCAACGCGTACTGCCGTCGGCCGTCACGAAAGGCCAGCAGCTGGTTGTACAGGTAGCCCGCCGGCTTGCCGGCGATGCGCGGGTGGAAGCCGTCGCTGGCAGCCCGGCCTTCCCGACCGTGGCAGCCGGTGCACGCCAGCACCCGCTGCGCCATCGTGTCGGGCACGGGCGGCGCCGCCCGCACGGGGGCTGCACCGCCCAGCGCCACCAGCGCCACCAGCGCCAGCCATCCACCCAGCCAGCGCATCAGAGCTTGAAGTCGTAGTCCACGATCAGCGGCGCGTGGTCGCTGAAGCGCGGCTCGAGGTGGATGTGCTCGCGCTGTGCCTTGGCGGCGATGGCGGGCGTCGCCAGGTGGTAGTCCAGCCGCCAACCCACGTTCTTCGCCCACGCCTGGCCGCGGTTGCTCCACCACGTGTACTGCTCGGGCTTGGGGTTCAGCGTGCGGAAGACGTCGACCAGCCCGCCGGCCAGGAGCTGCGTCAGCCAGGCGCGCTCTTCCGGCAGGAAGCCGCTGTTCTTCTGGTTGCTCTTCCAGTTCTTCAGGTCGATTTCCTGGTGCGCGATGTTCAGGTCGCCGACGAGGATGAATTCACGCTCGGCCTGCAGGCGTTGCAGGTGCGGCGCCATCTGGGCCAGGAAGCGGAACTTCGCGGCCTGGCGTTCCTCTCCGCTGGAGCCGCTTGGGAAATAGCAGCTGATGACGCTGAACTTGCGCTTCGCGGTGTCGTAGCGGGCCTCGACATAACGGCCCTCGGCGTCGAACTCGGGGCTGCCAAAGCCAGTGATCACTTCGCTCGGGGCCTTCTTCGTGTAAAGGCCGACGCCCGAGTAGCCCTTCTTCTCGGCGTAGTGGAAGTGACCGTGCAGGCCGGCGACGCGGTCGAACTGGCCGTCCACCGTGTCGGCTTGGGCCTTCACTTCCTGCACGCCCATACAATCGGCGCCCGCGCTTTCGGCCCAGCCGACAAAGCCCTTGCTGGCCGCCGAGCGAATGCCGTTCAGGTTGAGCGTGATCAGTCGAAAACCCACAGGATGACCTCCATGCACGCAGCCCTGGCGCAGGAATTCGTGAAGTTCTCGGTCGAAGCCGGCGTGCTTCGGTTCGGCGAGTTCAAGACGAAGGCCGGTCGGCTGTCGCCCTATTTCTTCAACGCCGGGCTGTTCGATGACGGCGCCAAGCTGGGCCGTCTCGCTTCATTCTATGCACTTAGCCTGATCGACAGCGGCCTGCAGTTCGACATGCTCTTCGGCCCCGCCTACAAGGGCATCACGCTGGCGTCGGCGGTGGCGGTGGAGCTGGCACGGCTGGGCCACAACAAGCCGTTTGCCTACAACCGCAAGGAAGCCAAGGACCACGGCGAAGGCGGGCTGCTGGTGGGCGCACCGGTGGCCGGCCGCGTGCTGATCATCGACGACGTCATCTCCGCCGGCACGTCGGTGCGCGAGTCGATCGGCATGATCCGCGCCGCCGGCGCCACCCCCGTGGGCGTGGCCATCGCGCTCGACCGCCAGGAGAAGGCCACCGAGGACGGCCACGACGTGTCGTGGTCGGCAGTGCAGTACGTCTCGACACAACTGAATCTCGCCGTCTGCGCCATTGCCACGTTGGATGACTTGCTACAGTACCTGCGAACATCTGGCTCCGACCCTGCCTTGCGCGCCTTTGCCGCGCCGGTGCAGGCGTACCGGGACCGTTACGGAGTCTGAAGTGGGGATCACGCTGCGCTCGCGACCTGGCAGCGGCTGGCTGCGTGCCACCGCTGGCGTGTTCGTGGCCGCCGCACTCGTGCCCGCGGCGCAGGCACAGGCCAAGCCCAAGCCTGCCGACGGCATCTACACCTGCATCGACGACAACGGCCGGCGCCTCACCGCCGACCGCCCGATCCCCGAATGCACGGCCAAGGAGCAGCGGGTGCTGAACCGCGACGGCTCGCTGAAGACCGTGCACCCGCCCACGCTGACCGCCGAGGAACGCGCCGAGAAGGAAATCCGCGACCGCAAGGCGGCCGAGCAGCGCGCCGCGCAGGCCGACGCCGTGCGCCGCGACCGCAACCTGACGGCACGCTTCCCCAACGAAGATGCACACAACAAGGCGCGTGAAGCCGCGCTCGACAACGTGCGGCTCGCGCTGCGCAACTCCGAGCTGCGGCTGAAGACGCTGGCCGCCGAACGCAAGCCGCTGCAGGACGAGGTCGAGTTCTACCAGGGCCGGCAGTTGCCGCTAAAGCTGCGCCAGCAGATCGACGCCAACGACGCCGCCACCGAGGCCCAACGCTCGGCGATGGCCAATGCCGAGGCCGAGCTGGTGCGCATCAACCGCCTCTACGACGCCGAGCTCGACCGCCTGCGCCGCCTGTGGGCCGGCGCCCCGCCGGGCTCGCTGGGGCCGGTGGCCACCACCAGCGCCAGCCCCGCGGCGCGCTGAGCGCCCGCGCGCAGCTGCAGCGTCAGGCGAGCAGCTTCTTCAGCAGCTCGCTGGCCTGCGCCGGGTTGGCCTTGCCCTTGCTGGCTTTCATGACCTGGCCGACGAGCGCGTTGAAGGCCTTGTCCTTGCCGGCGCGGTATTCCTCGACCGACTTGGCATTGGCCGCGATGACCTCGGCGACGATGGCCTCCAGCGCGCCGCTGTCGTTCATCTGGCGCAGGCCCTTGGCCTCGATGACGGCGTCGACGTCCTGTGCCTGGCCGGTCCACAGCGCATCGAACACCTGCCGCGCGCCGTTGTTCGACACCGTGCCGTCGATGACGCGGCCGATCAGCGCGGCCAGCGTCGGCGCCGGCAGCGGCGCGGCCTCGATGCCGCGGCCTTCGGCGTTCAGCCGCTTGCTCACTTCGCCCATCAGCCAGTTGGCCGCCAGCTTCGCGTTGCCACAGCCGTCGCGCACGGCCTCGTAGTAGCGCGCGAACGGCAGGCTCTGCGTCATCAGCGCCGCGTCGTCGGCGGGCAGGCCGTCGTCGCGCTGGAACCGTTCGGCCATCACGGCCGGCAGCTCGGGCATGGCCGCGCGCACGCGTTCCACCCACTCGGGCGCGATCACCAGTGGCGGCAGGTCGGGGTCGGGGAAGTAGCGGTAGTCGTGCGCGTCTTCCTTCGTGCGCATCGCGCGCGTCTCGCCGGTGTCGGGGTTGAACAGCACCGTGGCCTGCTGGATCGCCAGGCCGTCCTCGATGCGGTCGATCTGCCACTGCACCTCGAAGTCGATGGCCTGCTGCAGGAAGCGGAAGCTGTTGAGGTTCTTGATCTCGCGGCGCGTGCCGTAGGGTGCGCCGGGCTTGCGCACGCTGACGTTGGCATCGCAGCGGAAGCTGCCTTCCTGCATGTTGCCGTCGCAGATGCCCAGCCACACCACCAGCGCGTGCAGCGCCTTGGCGTATTCCACCGCCTCGGCGCTGCTGCGCATGTCGGGCTCGGAGACGATCTCCAGCAGCGGCGTGCCGGCGCGGTTGAGGTCGATGCCGGTGGCGCCGTGGTAATCCTCGTGCAGGCTCTTGCCGGCGTCCTCCTCCAGGTGCGCGCGCGTCAGCCGCACCGCACGCCGCGCGCCGTCGAGCACGAACTCGACACGCCCGCCCTGCACCACCGGGATCTCGTACTGGCTGATCTGGTAGCCCTTGGGCAGGTCGGGGTAGAAGTAGTTCTTGCGCGCGAAGATCGACAGCGGCGCCACCTTGGCCTGCACCGCCAGGCCGAACTGGATCGCGCGCTCGACCGCGCCGCGGTTCATCACCGGCAGCGTGCCGGGCAGGGCCAGGTCGACCGCGCAGGCCTGCGTGTTGGGCGCGGCGCCGAACTGCGTGCTGGCGCCGCTGAAGATCTTGCTCTGCGTGGAGAGCTGGGCGTGCGTTTCCAGGCCGATGACGACCTCGAAGCCGCGGATCAGGGGGCTGCTGCTGGGCATGGTCAGAACCCGGCGGGGGCGCGGGTGTGGAAGTCGGTGGCCTGCTGCAGCGCGTGCGCGGTGTGCAGCAGCCGGCCTTCGTCGAAGTAGTTGCCGATGAGCTGCAGGCCCACCGGCATGCCGCCGGCACCGAAGCCGGCCGGCACGCTCATGCCGGGCAGGCCGGCCAGGCTGCCGGGCAGCGTGAAGATGTCGGCCAGGTAGTCCTCCAGCGGCGCGCGCTGCTGGCCCAGCGCCCAGGCCACGGTCGGCGCCACCGGGCCGGCGATCACGTCGCAGTGCCGGAAGCAGGCCTGGAAGTCGTCGGCGATCATGCGCCGCAGCTTCTGCGCCTGCAGGTAGTAGGCGTCGTAGTAGCCGTGGCTCAGCACGTAGGTGCCGATCATGATGCGGCGCTTCACCTCGGGCCCGAAGCCTTGCGAGCGCGTCTTCTTGTACATGTCGAGCAGGTCGCCGTGCTGGGCTGCGCGGTGGCCGAACTTGACGCCGTCGAAGCGGCCCAGGTTGCTGCTGGCCTCGGCCGGCGCGATCAGGTAGTACACGGGGATCGACAGCTCGGTGCGCGGCAGGCTGACGTCGACCAGCGTCGCGCCCAGACGCTCCAGTTCGGCCAGCGCGCCGCGCACGGCAGCGGCCACGTCGGCAGACAGGCCGGCGGGGAAGAACTCCTGCGGCAGCCCGATGCGCAGCCCGGCCAGCGGCTGCGCCGCGGTGGCGCCGGCGCGGGTGCTGAGCATCTGCGCATGGAAGTCCTGCGGCGGGCGTTCGGCGCTGGTGGCGTCGCGCGGGTCGAAGCCGCTCATCGCCGACAGCAGCAGCGCGCAGTCTTCGGCCGAGCGCGCCATCGGGCCCGCCTGGTCGAGGCTGGAGGCGAAGGCCACCATGCCGTAGCGCGAGCACACGCCGTAGGTCGGCTTGATGCCGGTGATGCCGCAGAAGCTGGCCGGCTGGCGGATGGAGCCGCCGGTGTCGGTGCCGGTGGCCGCGGGCACCAGGCCCGCCGCCACGGCCGCGGCCGAGCCGCCCGATGATCCGCCCGGCACGCGCTGCAGGTCCCAGGGGTTCTTCACCGGTCCGAAGGCCGAGTTCTCGTTGGCCGAACCCATCGCGAACTCGTCGCAGTTCAGCTTGCCCAGCGTCACCATGCCGCTGGCGGCCAGGCGCGCCACGACGGTGGCGTCGAACGGGCTGGCGTAGCCGGCGAGCATCTTCGAGCCCGCAGTGGTGGGCAGGCCGGTGCGTGCGTGGTCGGTGACGAAGATGTCCTTGTGCGCCACCGGCACGCCTGTGAGCGCACCGCCGCTGCCTGCAGCCAGGGCGACGTCGGCCGCCCGTGCCGACGCCAGCGCGGCCTCGGCGTTCGTCGCCAGGAACGCACCCAGCGGCGCCTGGTCGGCAATGCGTGCGAGCAGGTGCTGCGTCAGTTCGGTGCTGGAGACCTGCTTGTCGCGCAGCGCGCGGCCGAGTGCGGCCACGCCCATCTGGTGCAGGTTCATTCGATCACCTTCGGCACCAGGAACAGGCCGTCCTCGACAGCGGGCGCGCTCTTCTGGTTGGCGGCGCGCTGGTCGGTCTCGGTGACGACGTCGTCGCGCAGGCGCAGATGCACGTCCTGCACGGCCGACAGCGGCGTGTACAGCGGCTCGACACCGCTGGTGTCGACCGCGCCCATCTTCTCGACGATGTCGAAGAAACCGTTGAGCTGGGTGAGCATCGCGTCGGCCTCGTCGGCGCGCAGCTCCAGGCGCGCCAGGTGGGCGATGCGGCTCACGTCCTCGAGCGAAAGTGCCATGGCAGGGCGTGTGCGGGCTTGTAAATGGTGGCGCTTCTCTGCAAGAAGCAGGCAGGAAGCAAGGGGGTGATCGGGTATTATCCCCGGTTACTCTCACGCCCTGTCGGTGCCTGGCGATGTGACGCCCACACAGGCGCAGCATTGCAGCGCATCGACGCCGCCGCCCCCCGACATGTTCGCATCCCTGCGTCGCTACTTCTCGACCGACCTGGCCATCGACCTTGGCACCGCCAACACGCTGATCTACGTGCGTGGCAAAGGCATCGTGCTCGATGAGCCCTCGGTCGTCGCCATCCGCCACGAAGGCGGCCCCAACGGCAAGAAGACCATCCAGGCCGTCGGCCGCGAGGCCAAGGCCATGCTCGGCAAGGTGCCGGGCAACATCGAGGCCATCCGGCCGATGAAGGACGGCGTCATCGCCGACTTCACCGTCACCGAGCAGATGCTCAAGCAGTTCATCAAGATGGTGCACCCGCGCTCGATGACCCGCCCGAGCCCGCGCATCATCATCTGCGTGCCCTGCGGCAGCACGCAGGTCGAGCGCCGCGCCATCCGCGAGAGCGCGCTCGGCGCCGGCGCCTCCGACGTCTACCTGATCGAGGAGCCGATGGCCGCGGCCATCGGTGCCGGCCTGCCGGTGTCGGAGGCCTCGGGCTCGATGGTGGTGGACATCGGCGGCGGCACCACCGAGGTGGGCGTCATCAGCCTGGGCGGCATGGTCTACAAGGGCAGCGTGCGCGTGGGCGGCGACAAGTTCGACGAGGCCATCATTGCCTACATCCGCCGCAACTACGGCATGCTGATCGGCGAGCCCACGGCCGAGGCGATCAAGAAGAACATCGGTTCCGCCTTCCCCGGCAGCGAGGTGAAGGAAATGGAAGTGAAGGGCCGCAACCTCAGCGAAGGCGTGCCGCGCAGCTTCACGATCAGCTCCAACGAGATCCTGGAAGCACTCACCGACCCGCTGAACCAGATGGTCAGCGCGGTGAAGAACGCGCTCGAGCAGACGCCACCCGAGCTGGGTGCCGACATCGCCGAGCGCGGCATGATGCTCACCGGCGGCGGCGCGCTGCTGCGCGACCTCGACCGCCTGCTGGCCGAGGAAACCGGCCTGCCGGTGCTGGTGGCCGAAGACCCGCTGACCTGCGTGGTGCGCGGCTGCGGCATGGCACTCGAGCGCATGGAGCGCCTGGGAAGCATCTTCACGTCCGAGTGATTCGCGCCTGAAGGGGGGCCGGCGCCATGCCGTTGGGAACGCTCGACCGCACGCCGCCGCCCATCTTCCGCCAGGGCCCGTCGGCGCTGACGAAGCTGGTCTTCTTCTCGGCGCTGGCCATCTTCCTGATGGTCGCCGATGCGCGCTTTCGCATGGTCGAGCCGCTGCGCGCCGGGCTGGCCATCGTGCTGCTGCCGGCGCAGCAGGCGCTGCTGGTGCCCATCGAGATGCTGTCCGGCGGGGCCGACTACTTCCAGGGCCTGCGCACTGCGCTGCAGGGCGAGCGCGAGGCGCGTGCGCAACTCGCCGCGCAGGCCGACAAGCTGGCGCGGGCCCAGCAGCTGGCGCAGGAGAACGAGCGCCTGCGCGCGCTGCTCGAGCTGAAGCCGGCGCTGGTGGTGTCGTCGCTTGCCGCCGAGGTCATGTACGAGGCCACCGACCCGTATTCGCGCAAGCTCTTCATCGACCGCGGCCAGGCCCAGGGCGTGGCGCTGGGCTCGCCCGTGATCAACGAAGCCGGTGTGCTGGGTCAGGTGACCCGCGTCTACGCGCTGACCTCGGAAGTGACGCTGCTGACCGACAAGGACGCCGCGATCCCGGTGCTGAACACACGCACGCTGCAGCGCAGCGCGGCCTTCGGCGGCGCCAACGACGCCGGCGGCATGGAACTGCGCTTCACCTCGGCCAACGCCGACGTGAAGCCCGGCGACGTGCTGCAGACCAGCGGCATCGACGCCGTCTACCCGCCGGGCCTGCCGGTGGCACGTGTGCTGACGGTGGAGCGGCGCGTCGAGTCGGGCTTCGCGCGCATCGCGCTGGCGCCGGCGGCCTCGCCCGACGGCGTGCGCCACGTGCTCGTGCTGGAGCCGCTGGCGACGCAGCTGCCGCCGCGGCCCGAGGAGACCGCGGCGCCTGAAGAAAAGGCCAAGCGCCAGGGGAGCGGCAGGCCATGATCATGCCGCGCGGGTCCGACCAGCTGCTGCTGCCGGTCAACCCCTTCTTCATCGCGTTCTCGCTGCTGGCGGCGCTGGCCGTCAACCTGCTGCCGTTCGGGCGCCACGCCGCGCTGCCCGACCTGCTGGCGGTGGTGCTGGTGTTCTGGAACGTGCACCAGCCGCGCCGCGTGGGCGTGGGCTTCGCATTCCTGTTCGGGCTGCTGCTCGACGTGCACGAAGGCGCGCTGCTCGGGCAGCACGCGCTGTCGTACACGCTGCTGAGCTTCGGCGCGATCATGATGCACCGGCGCATGCTGTGGTTCGGCGTCGTCGAGCAGGCGCTGCAGATCGTGCCGCTGTTCTTCGTGGCGCACCTGGTGGCGCTGCTGGTGCGCCTGATGGCCGGTGGCATGTTCCCCGGCTGGTGGCTGCTGCTGGCGCCGCTGCTGGAAGCCGCGCTGTGGCCGCTGGCCACGCTGCTGCTGCTGGCACCCCAACGCAGAGCCCCGGATCCGGACCAGAATCGCCCCCTGTAGCCCGATGCGGATGCGGATGCGGATGCGCCTGCCATGACCGAACTGCGCGACGTCGAACGCGACCTCGACCGCTTCCGCGGCCGGCTGATCGCGGCTGCCGTCTTCGTGCTGCTGGCCTTCGGGCTGCTGGCCGCGCGCCTGGTCTACCTGCAGGTGCTGCGCCACGACGAGCTGGCGACGCAGGCCGAAGCCAACCGCATCGCGGTCGTGCCCATCGTGCCCAACCGCGGGCTCATCGTCGACCGCAACGGCGTCGTGCTGGCCACCAACTACTCGGCCTACACGCTGGAGATCACGCCCTCGCGCATCGCCGGCGGCAGCGCGGCGCTGGAGCCGCTGATCGACACGCTGGCGCAGATCGTCGAGATCGGCCCGCGCGACCGCCGCCGCTTCAAGCGGCTGCTGGAAGAGGGCAAGAGCTTCGAGTCGCTGCCCATCCGTACCAAGCTCAGCGACGAGGAGGTCGCGCGCTTCACCGCGCAGCGTTTCCGCTTCCCAGGCGTCGACGTGAAGGCGCGGCTGTTCCGCAGCTACCCGCTGGGCGACACCGGCAGCCACCTGCTGGGCTACATCGGCCGCATCAACCAGGCCGAGAAGAAGGCGATGGACGACTGGTCCGAGGAGGACCTGGGCAACTACAAGGGCACCGAATACATCGGCAAGCTGGGCCTGGAGCAGAGCTACGAACGCGAGCTGCACGGCACCACCGGCTTCGAAGAGGTCGAGACCAGCGCCGGCGGCCGCGCCGTGCGGCGGCTCAAGAGCCACCCGCCGACGCCCGGCAACACGCTGGTGCTGTCGATCGACATCAAGCTGCAGGCGCTGGTGGAAGAGATGTTCGGCGAGCGCCGCGGCGCGCTGGTGGCCATCGACCCGCGCAACGGCGAGGTGCTGGCCTTCGTCAGCAAGCCCACCTTCGACCCCAACCTGTTCGTCGACGGCATCGACGTCGAGAGCTGGCGCGAACTGAACGAGAGCATCGACAAGCCGCTCCTGAACCGCGCGCTGCGCGGCACCTACCCGCCGGGCTCGACCTTCAAGCCCTTCATGGCGATGGCGGCGCTGAACAGCGGCAAGCGCGCGGCCGGCACCATCATCAACGACGGCGGCACCTTCGTCTTCGGCAACCACGTCTTCCGCAGCCACGGCGACAAGGGCGAGGGGCCGGTGGACATGGTGCGCTCCATCGTGCGTTCGAGCAACGTCTACTACTACTCGCTGGCCAACGAGATGGGCGTGGACCTGATGCACGAGCAGCTGTCGCCCTTCGGCTTCGGCCTGCGCACGGGCATCGACGTCGAAGGCGAGGTCACGGGCGTGCTGCCGTCCACGGCCTGGAAGAAGCGGGTCTACAAGAAACCCGAGCAGCAGCGCTGGTATGCCGGCGAGACCATCTCGCTGGGCATCGGCCAGGGCTACAACAACTTCACGATGCTGCAGCTGGCCAGCGCCACCGCCACGCTGGTCTCGGGCGGGCAGCGTTTCAAGCCGCGGCTGGTGCGCGAGATCGAGGACGTCATCACGCGTGAACGCCGCCAGATCGCCAACGACGCGCTGGAGCCGCTGCCGCTGAAGCCCGAGCACGTGGCGCTGATCCGGCGCGCGCTGCACGGCGTGACGCAGGAAGGCACCTCCACGCGCGTGTTCATGGGCGCGCTCTACCAGAGCGGCGGCAAGACCGGCACCGCGCAGGCCGTGGGCGTGAAGGCGGGCGAGAAGTACAACGCCGCCAAGCTGGAAGAGCACCAGCGCGACCACTCGCTGTACACCGCGATGGCGCCGGTGGACGCGCCCACGGTGGCGCTGGCCGTCATCGTCGAGAACTCGGGCTTCGGCGCCGAGGCCGCCGCGCCGATCGCGCGCCGCGTCTTCGACTACCTGCTCGCGGGCCAGTACCCGAGCGAGGAGGACATGGCCGCGGTGAAGATCGGCAAGGCCGCAGCCCCCATCGGCACGCCGCGACGCGCCGCCGACGTGCCGCTGCCCGGCCAGGCCGCGCCGGCGCTGCCGCCGGTGGCCGAGACCCTGCCGCCGCCACCGGCCCAGAAAGTGGCGCTGCGATGAGCGCGGTGTTCGAGCGGCCTTCGCTGCTGCAGCGCCTGCGCCCGGTGTTCAGCGGCTTCGACGGCCCGCTGACGCTGGCGGTGCTGCTGCTGGCGGCCATCGGCCTGGTGTCGATGTACTCGGCCGGCTACGACCACGGCACGCGCTTCGTCGACCACGGGCGCAACATGCTGATCGCGCTGGCGGTGCTGTTCGTCGCGGCGCAGGTGCCGCCGCAGAAGCTGCAGCAGCTGGCCGTGCCGCTGTACGTGACGGGTGTCGTGCTGCTGCTGGCGGTAGAGTTCTTCGGCATCACGCGCAAGGGCGCCACGCGTTGGCTCAACGTGGGCGTGGTCATCCAGCCCAGCGAGCTGCTGAAGATCGCGATGCCGCTGATGCTGGCCTGGTGGTTCCAGAAGCGCGAAGGCCAGCTGCGCGTGCCCGACTTCCTGATCGCCGGCGTGCTGCTGGCCTTGCCGGTGGGCCTGGTGATGAAGCAGCCCGACCTGGGCACGGCGCTGCTGATCCTGGCCGGCGGGCTGTACGTGATCTTCTTCGCCGGCCTGAGCTGGCGGCTGGTGCTGCCTGCACTGGCGCTGGGCTGCATCGGCATCCTGGCCATCGTGCTGGCCGGGCCCACCATCTGCGAACCGGGCATCGACTGGCACGTGCTGCGCGACTACCAGAAGCAGCGTGTGTGCACACTGCTCGACCCCACGCGCGACCCGCTGGGCAAGGGCTTCCACATCATCCAGGGCATGATCGCCATCGGCTCCGGCGGCATCACCGGCAAGGGCTTCATGAACGGCACGCAGACGCACCTGGAGTTCATCCCGGAACGCACCACCGACTTCATCTTCGCGGCCTTCAGCGAGGAGTTCGGCCTCTTCGGCGTGCTGGTGCTGCTGGGCTCGTTCGTGTTCCTGATCTTCCGCGGGCTGATGATCGCGGGCGAGGCGCCCACCGTGTTTGCGCGGGTGCTGGCGGGCGCGCTGTCGCTGAGCTTCTTCACCTACGCCTTCGTCAACATGGGCATGGTCAGCGGCATCCTGCCGGTGGTGGGCGTGCCGCTGCCCTTCGTCAGCTATGGCGGTACGGCGATGGTGACGCTGGGGCTGGCGCTGGGCATGCTGATGAGCGTGTCGCGCAGCCGGCGTCTGATGCAGAGTTGACCATGCAGCGCATCGGCTTCGTCGGCATCGGCAACATGGGGCTCGCGATGGCCTTGCGGCTGCGCGACGCCGGCCACGCCGTGCAGGTCTGCGACCTCGACGCCGGCCGCGTGGCGCAGGCGGTGGCCGCCGGCGCCCGCCACGCGGCACGGCCGTCGGGCCTGGCGGACTGTGCGCTCGTCATCGTCGCCGTCGTCAACGCGGCGCAGACGCGCGAGGTGCTGTTCGGGCCCGACGGCCTGGCCGCCGCGCTGCCGGCCGGCGCCGCCGTGATGCTGTGCCCCACCATCGCACCGGCCGACACCGAAGCCTGCGCCGCGCAGCTGGCCACGCACGGCATCGGCTGCATCGACGCGCCGATGTCCGGCGGCCCCGAACGCGCCCGCAACGGCAGCATGAGCCTGATGGTGGCCTGCGACGACGCGCTCTACCAGCGCTGGGAGCCGCTGCTGCAGACGCTGGCGTCGCGGCTGTTCCGCATCGGCCCGCAGGTGGGCGACGGCGCCCGCACGAAGCTCTGCAACAACCTGCTGGCGGCCATCAACCTGGCCGGCGCAGCTGAGGTGCTGGCGCTGGCCGAACGCCTGGGGCTGAATCCGACGGCGACACTGGCGGTGATCGAGCAGTCCAGCGGGCAGAGCTGGATCGGCAGCGACCGCATGCACCGCGCGCTGGCCGGCGACACCACGCCGCGCGCGCACATGGGCCTGCTGGCCAAGGACTCGGCGCTGGCGCTGGGCGCGGCGCGGGCGGTGGGCGCGGCGGTGCCGGTGGGCGTGGCCGCTGCGCTGCAGTTCGCGCTGGCGCTGCAGGACGGCCTGGGGCTGGCGGACGACTCGGCGCTGTGGCGCTGGCTCGAGACGCGTGCGGCGGCCGAGGCCGCCGAAACCGCTACAGCGCCGCCTGGATCGGAAAGCGCACCGTGATCAGCGCACCGGGCGCGCCGGCCGTGGCACCGCTGCGCGGGTGGGCGTCGGTGATCGTGACTTCGGCGTCGTGGGCACGCGCGATCTCGGCCACGATGGCCAGGCCCAAGCCGCTGCCGTCGACGTTGGTGCCGAGCGCGCGGTAGAAGGGCTGGAAGACCAGTTCGCGCTCGGCCGGCGCGATGCCCGGCCCGGTGTCTTCCACCTGCAGCACCACGACCTGCCCGAAGGGGTCGGGCGTCACCCGCGCCGTCACGGTGCCGCCGGCGGGCGTGTACTGCAGCGCGTTGTCCACCAGGTTGCGCACCAGCTCGCGCACCAGCACCGGCTGCCCCATCAGGTGGGCGACGAGGTCGGCCCCGCCCTCGGACTGCGGGCCTTCGTAGCCGAGGTCGATGCGCTTGTCCATGGCCTTGGGCACGAAGTCGCGCACGGTCTCGCGCGTGATCTCCGCCAGGTCCACGTCCTGGCGGCTGATGACCTGCTCGCGGTCTTCGGCACGCGCCATCGCCAGCAGCTGGTTCACCATGTGCGCGGCCCGCTGGCTCGACAGCGCGATCTGCTGCAGCGTGTGCTTCATGGAACGCGGGTCGCCGTGGCCGCTGTCGATCTCGCGCTCGGCCAGCTCGGCCTGCATGCGCAGCCCGGCCAGCGGCGTCTTCAGCTGGTGCGCGGCGTCGGCCAGGAAGTGGCGCTGCGTGGCGATCGACTGGTCCAGCCGCGTCAGCAGGTCGTTGATGGCGCCCACCAGCGGCGCCACTTCCTCGGGCACGTGACGTTCCTCGATCGGGCTCAGGTCGGTGCTTTCGCGCCGGCGGATGCGCTGCTGCAGCTCGGCCAGCGGCCGGATGCCGCGCGCCAGCGCCAGCCACACCAGCAGCACCGCCAGCGGCAGGATCACGAACTGCGGCAGGATCACGCCCTTGATGATCTCGGTGGCCAGGCGCGAGCGCTTGTCCAGCGTCTCGGCCATCTGCACCAGCGTGCCTTCAGGTGCCAGGTCGTGCGGCGCCCACAGGTAGGCCACGCGCACCGGCTCGTCGCGGATCACGTCGTCGCGGAAGCGCAGCTCGGGGCTGGGCTGCACGTGCAGCGGCACCGGCAGGTCGGCGTCGCCGGCCACCAGCTCGCCGCGCGTGCCCAGCACCTGGAAGAACAGGCTGTCGTTGTCGTCTGGGCGCAGCAGCTGCGTGGCGGTCTGCTCCAGGCTGCGACGCACCAGCGCCTGCGGGCGCGTGGGCGTTGCGGCCTCCGCCTGCGCCTGGCGCGCCACGGTGCGCACCAGTTCGCCCAGTTCACGGTCGTACGGCCGGTTGGCGATGTTCTGCGCCACCAGCCAGGTGAGCGCCACGCTCATCGGCCACAGCAGCAGCAGCGGTGCGAGCATCCAGTCGAGGATCTCGCCGAAGAGCGAGCGCTGTTCGCGCTGAATTGGAGCCCCCACGCTCCCTCCCGGTCGCAGCCCCCCGGGGGGGCTCATGCTACGGACCGGCGAAGCCGGATCCGCGCATGGGGCTTGGTCCGGCTCGACAGCATGCGGACGTCAGGCGGCAATTTTTTCCAGGCAGTAGCCGAGTCCGCGCACGGTGGCGATGCGCACCGGGCCCTGCTCGATCTTCTTGCGCAGGCGATGGATGTAGACCTCGATCGCGTTGTTGCTGACCTCTTCGCCCCATTCGCAAAGGCGCTCGACGAGCTGGTCCTTGCTGACCAGGCGGCCCGAGCGCTGCAGCAGCACTTCCAGCAGCGAGAGTTCGCGCGCCGACAGCTCGATCATCTGGTCGTTCAGGTAGGCCACGCGGCCGGTGGCGTCGAACGACAGCGGCCCGTGTTTGATGACGCTGCTGGCGGTGCCCAGCCCGCGGCGGGTCAGCGCCCGCACGCGCGCTTCCAGTTCCTGCAGCGAGAACGGCTTGGCCATGTAGTCGTCGGCCCCCAGGTCCAAGCCCTTCACGCGCTGCTCCACGCTGTCGGCGGCGGTGAGGATCAGCACCGGCACCGCCGAGCCGCGTGCACGCAGCTTGCGCAGCACCTCGAAGCCGTGCAGCTTGGGCAGGCCCAGGTCGAGGATCACCAGATCGAACTCGTGCGAGGCCAGCGCGGCGTCGGCCTCGCTGCCGCTGCCGACCTGGTCGACGGCGTAGCCCGAGGCCCGCAGCGAACGCAACAGGCCGTCGGCCAGGACTTGATCGTCTTCCGCAATCAGGATGCGCATCGCGTGTCTCCAGGATCGGCCCGTGGCGCGATGGGCTCGCGCAGGCTCTCGGCGTCGAAAAGCCTCGAAAGGCCACTTGATTCTAGGCAATCACCCCCTGCCACCGGCTTGACCGAGGACAAGCCGCCCGCCCCCCACCGGCTGGCACCCGAAAGTGCTGTACGCATATCCAGCTTCTGCCATAATCCGCCCAACCGAGGAGATCGCCATGGACGCACCTGTGAAAGCCCTGAACACCGAAAAAGCCAAGGCCCTGCAGGCCGCGCTGGCCCAGATCGAAAAGCAATTCGGCAAGGGCTCGATCATGCGCCTGGGCGAAGGCGAGGTGATCGAAGACATTCAGGTCGTCTCCACCGGTTCGCTGGGCCTCGACGTCGCCCTGGGCGTCGGCGGCCTGCCGCGCGGGCGCGTGATCGAGATCTACGGCCCGGAAAGCTCGGGCAAGACCACGCTCACGCTGCAGGTCATCGCCGAGATGCAGGCGCTGGGCGGCACGGCCGCCTTCATCGACGCCGAACACGCGCTCGACATCCAGTACGCGCAGAAGCTGGGCGTGAACCTGCAAGACCTGCTGATCAGCCAGCCCGACACCGGCGAGCAGGCGCTGGAGATCGTCGACGCGCTGGTGCGCTCGGGCTCGATCGACCTCATCGTCGTCGACTCGGTGGCGGCGCTCACGCCCAAGGCCGAACTCGAAGGCGAGATGGGCGACAGCCTGCCGGGCCTGCAGGCACGGCTGATGAGCCAGGCGCTGCGCAAGCTGACGGCCACGATCAAGAAGACCAACACCACGGTCATCTTCATCAACCAGATCCGCATGAAGATCGGCGTCATGTTCGGCAGCCCCGAGACCACCACCGGCGGCAACGCGCTGAAGTTCTACGCCAGCGTGCGCCTGGACATCCGCCGCACCGGCAGCATCAAGAAGGGCGAGGAAGTCATCGGCAGCGAGACCAAGGTCAAGGTCGTCAAGAACAAGGTCAGCCCGCCGTTCAAGACCGCTGAATTCGACATCCTCTACGGCGAAGGCATCAGCCGCGAAGGCGAGATCATCGACATGGGCGTCACCGCCCGCGTGCTCGAAAAGAGCGGTGCCTGGTACGCCTACAACGGCGAGAAGATCGGCCAGGGCAAGGACAACGCGCGCGAGTTCCTGCGCGAGAACCCCGACGTCGCGCGCGAGATCGAGAACAAGGTGCGCGACTCGCTGGGCATCCCGCTGCTGGGCGCGGCCCCGGCCGCCGAGTAAGCAGGCCGGCACAGGCCCGACATGGGTTTCGGCGCCCCGTCCCTGAAGGGCCGGGCGCTGCGCTACCTGGCGCAGCGTGAGCACTCTCGCGCCGAACTGGAACGCAAGCTGGCACGCCACGCCGAAGACACCGACGAAGCCAGCGCAGCGGCGCAGATCAGCCGCGCGCTGGACGAACTGGCGGCGCACGGCTTCCTCAGCGAAGAGCGGGTCGCCGAATCGGTGCTCTCCAGCCAGGGTCAGCGTTTCGGTGCACGGCGCCTGAAACAGACGCTGCAAGCCAAGGGGCTGGACGCCGCCCTGGTGGCCGCCACCGTGCAGCAGGCGCGGGGGACCGAACTCGAACGCGCACGCCAGGTCTGGCAGCGCAAGTTTGGCGCACCCGCCACGGACGCCGCCGGCCGCGCCAAGCAGATGCGCTTCCTGGCCGGCCGCGGCTTTGAAGGCGACGTGATCCGGCGCGTTGTGCAGGGCGCCGGCAGCTGCAGCGACGACAGCGACGACGCTCTCTGACCTGTGGGAAGCCACAGCAGTTGCTGCGTTGCAACATGCTACATTCGCCGCCGCGTTATTCCCCTCTCTGCCTGATGCCTCTCCCGCCCGCGGCGGCCACACGCCAGCTCCACCACCGCCGTCAGATCGATGTGCAGGTGTATGCGCGCGACGACGGGCTGTGGGAGGTGGACGCCACCATCGTCGACGTGCGCCCCCAGGCCACCACGCTGGCCGGCCAGGTCCGCAGCGCCGGGCACCCCATCCACGACATGCTGCTGCGACTGGTCGTCGACGCCCAACTCAACGTGCTGGCCTGCGGCGCCGAAACCCGCTGGATGCCCTACGTCGGCCAGTGCGACGCCCATGGCGACACCTATGGCCGCCTGGTGGGCCTCAACCTCGCGCGCGGCTTTCGCGACGGCGTGCGCGAGCGCGTCGGCGGCATCCAGGGCTGCACCCACATCACCGAACTGGCGCAGGTGCTGCCCACGGCCGTGATCCAGGCCTTCGCCGGCAGCGTCATCGACACCCGCGGCCACGGCGACGACAAACCCTTCCAGCTCGACCGTTGCCACGCGCTGCGCAGCGACGGCGAGGCGGTGCGCGTGCACTACGCACGCTGGCACCGCCCGTCCCCATCCCCGACCCCCGACTCCCCGAGGAGCACCGAATGAAGATCCACGAATACCAGGCCAAGGAACTGCTGCGCGCGCACGGCGTGCCGG
>VFQO010000012.1_pt1 | contig 269980 bp, 247 predicted proteins | sample 3512331 | NCBI WGS metagenome assembly VFQO01 (sample SAMN10412371, study PRJNA504923) | tailings metagenome | isolation source: Replicate 3 from Balatoc abandoned mine | place: Philippines: Itogon, Benguet | collected 2017-08-28 | reverse complement strand
TTTAAGACAAAATTTTGGCTCGTAAAAATAGAAAGGAATCGGGCATTTGCAAAGATTACCGTGTTCTTTGTCCCAGAAGGTGTTTATCCCAAGTAAACGGTTTTGTGGTTGACAAATTCCAAGATTCCTTGACGGCTCAATTCCCTCCCGAACCCTGATTTTTTTATCCCTCCAAAGGGAAGAGTAGGGTGCGAGGCAACCATGGAGTTAAGGAACACAGCGCCACTTTCAATCTGGAAGGCTAATTTTTCTCCTTTTTGGAGATCATTTGTCCAGAGTGATGCACCAAGTCCAAATTCGGTAGCATTGGCAAGAGATAGCGCTTCCTCCTCATTTTTTACTTTGAAGACAGATGCCACTGGGCCAAACAGTTCCTCAGAATAGGCAGGTGCCGTAGCCGGAATATCTGTTAGAATGGTAGGAACAAATTCTGCTGATTCGGACTTTGGCTTCATTCCACCCAAAATCACCTTGGCGCCCATCATTTTGGACTTTTCTACTTGAGCATAAAGCTCTTGAGCTAAATCAGGACGCGCCATGCAGGCATAATCGGAGGATTCATCCAAGGGATTTCCCTTTTTCATTCCTGCGATTTTTTGGGTGAAAATTTCCAAAAACTGATCATAAACAGGTTCTTCCACAATAAACCGCTTTGCTGCAATGCAGCTTTGTCCAAAATTGATCATTCTCGCTTTGGCGGCAGTTTCTGCAGCAGCACTCACATCAGCGTCACGTAAGACAATAAAGGGATCACTTCCGCCTAGTTCCAAAAGTGATTTTTTGATCTGTGCTCCTGCCACGGAAGCGACCGCAGCACCGGCTTTTTCACTACCGGTGAGGGAGACGGCTTTTACCCGTTCATCTTCCAAGAGTCTAAGAGTAGTTGTCGAATCAATTAGTAAAGTTTGAAACGCACCAATCGGGAATCCGGCTTCTTCAAATACAGACTCAATGGCCAGAGCGCACTGCGGGACGTTGGAAGCATGCTTGAGAAGCCCGACATTGCCGGCCATCAGGGTAGGTGCTGCAAATCTGAATACCTGCCAAAAAGGAAAGTTCCAGGGCATCACCGCCAAAATAGCTCCTAAAGGTTGGTAGATTACTTTGGCCTTTTTCCCATCCGGTAGATTTATCCCTTCTGGAGCTAAAAAATCTGCCGCTTTTTCGGCATAGAAGTCACACACCCAGGCGCATTTTTCCACTTCAGCACGCGATTCCCTGATCACTTTGCCCATCTCGAGGGAAATGATTTGGGCGTAGGCCTCTTTTTTCTCTCGCAAAATCCTCGCGGCTGCATGCATTAGACTCGCTTTTTGATCCAGAGGTACTGATTTCCAGTGCTCAAAAGTCTGTTGTGCGTTACTCAGTTTTTCCTCAAGTTCCTGTGGGATGTTGGGTGAAAATTCTTGTAAGAGTTCACCTGACCAAGGATTGATGGACTTGATTGTACTCATTTTTCAGTGGGTTTGCCGGCTTCTTTCCAAGCAGTGATGCCTCCTTCGAGCATGTACACGTTTTTGAAACCTGATTTTTGCATCAAATCAGCCGCTTTTCTTGTTCTGCTTCCCGAACGGCAATAGAGTAGATAAGTTTTTTTCTTGTTCAGATTTTGAATTTCGTTTGCGAAGTTTTCTCCTAAGAAATTGATGTTTAAAGCGCCTGCAAGGTGTCCTTCAGAAACTTCCTCAGGGGTACGGACATCCACCACCATGGCTTTTTTCTTGCCAGACATTTTTTCAAACTGAGCGATGGTCAATACTTGAATAGAGTCTTTTTCAACCGTTTGGGCAAAGGTGCCCAAGCTGATCAGGATAAAGGCAAAGAAAAGAGTGAGTTTGATTTTCATATTGAGTTTGTTTTTTGGATAAAGTAGCGGCTAATTGAGTCCAAAATTTACAAGCTTTCGACTCAAAATGCCTCTAAAAATCGGATTGATTTCGGATTCCCACGGTTACTTAGATCACACAACGCTCAAGCATCTGGCAGAAGTCGATGAGATATGGCATGCCGGAGATGTGGGGGAGGTTTCGATTTTGGATTATCTACCAACGGAAAAGCCACTCCGAGGAGTCTATGGCAATATTGATGATGCCAAAGTTCAAGAGCGGTTCCCAGAGTGGCTTGAATTTTCGGTGGAAGGAGTGCGGGTGCTGATGACGCATATCGGCGGCAAACCACCTCAATATGCTAAAGGCGTAAAGGACCGTATCAAGAAAGGCCAGCCGCATTTGTTTATATGTGGGCATTCTCACATCTGCAAAGTCGAAATGGATCGTGAGCTGAATTGCCTCTACATGAATCCAGGAGCAGTTGGGCAGCAGGGGTTTCATCCGATGAGGACTTTACTGTTGTTTGATTTAGATCAGGGAAAAATCACCAACCTACGTGTGGTAGAGTTGGGTAGAAGAGGAGTGATCAAAAGTTAAATAGAGTGCTTTTGGGGCAAAAAAAAGAGCGACCTTGTGAGTCGCTCTTTAGTGGTTTTTGCACCAAGATTATTTTGCGAAAGAAGCTTTAATTGCTTCTACGTCTACATTTTTGATCACAGGCTTAGCGCTCAATTGCTTGATTTTGATCACGCGCTCAGTTTGACCTTGTCTTTTTCTTTTCAGCTTTCTTTTAAGAGTAGTTACGCCCATGGCCTTATATGTTTAAATTTTTAAATTCGAAACGAGTCGCAAAAGTAAGTAAACATTTCTTTTCCGCCTACTAATCTTTAGACTTTATTCTGGGGGTATTGTCTGTTGAGACCCGTGGTTTTGGGATTTTTGGATAAATTTGACATTCGATTTATTTAAAGCCCCATGCAAAAGCCCAGTCTTCCCAAAGGTACTCGTGATTTTGGACCTGTTCAGATGTCTCGCAGAAACTACATTCTGGATACCATCAAAGATACCTTTCAGCTTTTTGGCTATCAGCAGTTGGAGACTCCTGCTATGGAAAATCTAAGCACCTTGACCGGTAAATATGGGGAAGAAGGAGATCAGCTGTTGTTCAAAATCCTCAATAGCGGTGAATTCACAAAGGATGTGACGCCTGCCGATTTGGAAAAAGGGCCATTCGGGGTATTATCCAAAGTGTCTGAAAAAGGACTTCGCTATGACCTTACCGTGCCCTTCGCACGATATGTGGTCATGAACCGAAACGAGCTCACTTTTCCATTTAAGCGCTATCAGATTCAGCCTGTGTGGAGAGCAGATCGACCTCAAAAGGGCAGGTATCGGGAATTTTATCAATGTGATGCCGATGTCGTGGGGACAGATAGCTTGGTATGTGAGGCAGAGATTATTCTGATGATTCGAAGAGTTTTTGCCAAACTGGGACTGACTTCTTATGGTATAAAAATCAACAATCGGAAGATACTGACCGGAATTGCCGAAGCCATTGGCGAACCCGGAAAAGAAGGGCCACTCTGTGTCGCTATCGATAAGCTGGATAAAATCGGGTGGGAAAAGGTGCAGGAAGAGCTGACTCAACGGGGATTTGAAACAGCCTCCATTCAGAATCTAGCTCCTCTTGTTCATTTGGAAAGTGACTTAAGAGGTAAGCTCGAATTTCTAAAAGTGTTTCTCAAAGATTCTGAGACGGGATTGAAAGGTGTCGAAGAGCTCGAGGAGGTTTTTTCACTTTTGGAAAAAATGGGCCAAGACCTATCTCATGTAGAGTTTGACATCATGTTGGCGAGGGGGCTTTCCTATTATACCGGAGCCATTTTCGAAGTCAAAGTTTACGGAGTGTCTATTGGTTCAGTGAGTGGAGGAGGTCGATACGATAACTTGACGGGCGTTTTTGGATTGCCTGGATTATCGGGTGTTGGATTTTCCTTTGGTGTCGATCGCTTGTACGATGTAATGGATGAGTTGAATCTTTTTCCTACCGACAGGCTCAACGGTACCAAATTGCTTTTGGCCCATTTTGACCAAAAGGGACTTGATTACGCGCTTTCTGTATTGGGGAGTTTCAGGAATGCAGGTGTCAAATCGGAAGTTTATCCCGAAGTAGCCAAGATCAAGAAGCAACTTGAGTTTGCTTCCAAAAAAGAAATCCCCTTTGTGGGGATTTGTGGTGACAATGAAATCAGCTCAGGTACACTTTCTGTGAAAAACCTAGCAACAGGAACTCAGGAAACCTTGACTATCGAAGAAGCTTTGGCAATGATGAGTTAATCAATCTGAAAGATAGATTGGATCGGAAGGTAAATTCCACCTTTTAGGGAGACAAACTCAGGGCCCACAGCCCATACGGTAGTTTCTACTTGATAGACTTGCTGGTCGGCGGTTTCAAAAATGAGCTTCACCTTAGTTTGAAGTAAGTTACCCAGCGTTTGTGATCGATGCAGATCCGCCATTCTGGTTTTTCTTTCCTCAGGATTTGCTAAAACTTCCCTTTTCCCAAAAGTCAACTGAGCAATTTGTTCTTTTTCAAGCTGTGTGATTGTTTTCATAGCATTTCAGTTTATAAACTCTTATACAGAATAAGTATTCTGAGAGTTGCCTAAAATATTTCTATGAAAACTATTAATCTGAGTTTTTTGAAATAATAATTGGCGATTGGATTATTATCAAAATTAAATTCTATTTCCTTCACAGCGTTGACACTATTTATCCTGATATATTTGTCGTCAATAAAAATCGATAGTTATGTTTGATTTCATGGGAATGATGGGCAAAGTCAAAGAAGCCCAAGCAAAAATTAAAGAAGCTCAATCCAAGCTGGTTCATTTGACCGCAGAAGGTGAGTCTGGCGCAGGTTTGGTAAAAGTGTTTGTCAATGGAGAGCGCAAGATTCTAAAGATTCAGATGGATGATTCCTTGCTCAATCCTCAGGATAAGGAGATGTTGACAGACCTGATCGCGGCCGCAACCAATAAAGCCATGGAAGTCATAGAGCAAAAAATCAAAGCTGAGATGAAAGCAGCTACGGAGGGTATGATTCCTTCTATCCCTGGCATGGATCTGGGTAATCTTTTTGGCTAAAAACCAACTATTTAAAATCAATGTGGGAGAGTTTGAACTATCCCATATTGAATACACCAATTTTGAAATACCCGATTTAATGAAATCCTGCGCCATTGTCATCCTTAATTATAATGGAGAAAAGGTCTTGTCCACCTTTTTGCCGTCGGTGACCGCATGCAGTGAATATGATATTTGGGTAATTGATAATGCCAGTACGGATTCCTCATTGGAATTTTTAGAGTCTAATTATCCGCAGATTTCCGTCATTAAGCTGAAGGCTAACTTTGGCTTTACCGGAGGATACAATTGGGGGTTGGAAGAGTTACGAAGCAAGTATGCCTATTTCATACTTCTAAATTCCGACGTTGAGGTGACTCAAGGATGGGATTCTAAGCTGATTAGTTTTTTGGAGAAGAACTCAAACTATGCAGCCGTTCAGCCCAAAATACTGTCTTGGCAAGACAAAGCCTTGTTTGATTACGCAGGTGCCGGTGGAGGATTTTTGGATGCCTTTGGCTATCCGTATTGTAGGGGTAGAATATGGGATCAGCTCGAAAAAGACCTTGGCCAATACAATGATTCCATCCAAGTAGATTGGGCTTCAGGCGCATGTATGGCCATTTCTGCAACTGATTTTTTTGATCAAGAGGGGTTTGATGGACATTTTTTTGCCCACATGGAGGAAATAGACTTATGCTGGAGACTTAGAAAAGCTGGTAGAAAGATTGGTTACCTTGGTGAAGTCACGGTGTATCATCAAGGCGGTGCCACACTTGATAGGGGAAGTGGAAAAAAGCTTTACCTCAATATCCGAAACAGCTTAAGCATGATTTATAAGAATGTAAGCTTGCCTAAGTTTTTATGGATTTTCATGGTTAAGCTCTTTTTGGAGTCATTGGCAAGTTTTGGGTATTTGGTATCTGGTAAGCATGATTTTGCCAACGCGATTTGGAAAGGGTACTTTCACTTTTTTAAATCCATGGGATTGATGAAGTCCAAAAAAAATAACTCTAATCAAATCCAAGTGGGTTCTGGGCCTGTCAACCTTTTATTCTTTCATGTGAAAGTCTTGGGAAAAAGGAAATTCTCAGACCTTTAATCAAAAAGCACAGGATTATTCATCTTTCTGAAATACTTTCGGATTTTCATCATCATGGCCATTGATACATAAAGTACAATGGGCGACCCCATGGTGATGAAGGAAGTATAAATAAAGAAGAGTCTGATGCTGTCAATCGGGAAATTGAGCTTTTCTCCGAGTCGGGAACAAACACCGAATGCTCTTTCTTCGAAGAATAGTTTAAGTTTTTCCATGGATTGTGGTGGTTTAGTCGTTTCGAAATTATAAAAAAAAGAGTTTGAATTCTACAATCGCTTTGATCCTCAGAATGTTTTACGGGATATCATTTTTCCTAATGCTATCCTTAGCTGTGTTTGGACAGGAAAATCGCACTGTTTCCACCCATAGATTTATTTCTGATGCAACAATCCTTCCGGCAAAACTCAAGTTGGAGGGTGATTCAATCAGATTTACTATCAAAGGCACCATTCCAGTGGAATCCGTTTTGATACCGAGAAATCCACGATTGGCACTTACGCTTTATTCAAGCGGCGGCGCCATTGAATTTGGAGATTTACCTATTGTCAAACAGGTAGCCAATTTTTCTTTTGAGAAGAAATTTTCTGTACGATATGAACCTTGGATGCAGGGGGCGGTTTTGGAGCTTGAATTTTTCCAAGGAAAGAAAGGTGCCACCACTCCAGTCGAGTCTAAAATACTGGCAAAAGGAATTATCTCACCTCAATTGATGGTGAAATTTGGAGAAGTATATCCCAATGAAACTATCCCTCAGGTAGGACTATATCAGTTGACCGGTGGAATAGACCGAGAGCTTGAAAATAGAGAGGAATTTGTGTTGTTGTTTAATTCTGGTACTACCGTGCTAAAGTCAGGTGCTGAGAATCTGGATACTTACAAAAAAATTGAAGAGTTTATCCGGAAAAATCCTTCGATCCTACAAGTAAAGATTACCGGTATCCAATCGCCTGAGCAGGCAGAAGGAAGAAACAGCCAGCTTGGAAACCAAAGGGCTCAGGCAGCTCAAAAGAATTTGCTTCAGAAATTCCCCGAGATTTCTTCTGCTGAATTGAAAGTGGATTCCAGGTGGAATGACTGGTTTGATCTTAGGGTTTTACTGAAAGATTACCAAGGCATATCCACTCAGAGAAAAGATGAAGTCTATGAGGTGTTGCTTAATGCTGAGTCTTTTTTAGAAAAAGGGGAGAGACTTAAAAAGCTACCCGGATACAATCAACTTGCGAGCGACCTCTTTCCAAAATTACGCGCAGCGAAAATTGAGATAATTGCCAAACCCGCCCAAGGACTCAACTTGGAACAGACTAATCTTCTCAGAGAAGCTATGTCTGGCAATTCTGGAGTAAACCGATTGACTTTTGCAGAATGGGCTTTGGCTGCTGAAGCAAGCCAAAGTCTGGAAGAAAAGGCCTTGATCTATTCCAAGATGACTGAGTTTTACAGGTCGGCTATGCCTTATAATAATATGGCTGTGGTAAGGATGAGGCAAGCCCAGCGTACCTTGGATGTCGGCTCCAAGGAAGTTTTGTGGGAGGAGGCAGAGCGTCTTTTGCAACAGGGCTATAAAATCGAAGCCAATGCGTATTCACTACACAACCAAGGGCAGATTTTGGCTTTGAAGGGAGATTATTGGGAAGCCTACAAAAAATTATCTGAGGCATCGGTACTTTCAAATAATCCCGACTTTGTCCAAGCGAATGAAATGCTGAGAGGGGCATTGGATGTGCAGCGAGGGGATTACAAATTGGCGACTCTCAGGTTTGACTTTCCGATCAAAGATCCAAAAGACTTATTTAACAAAGGGTTGGCTTATTATATGTTGGGAGATTACATCAAGGCCACCCAATATTTCGAAGAATCAGTAATCCAAGGAAGAGAATTTGGCTTTGGATATTATGGGTTAGCCATGATTGCAGTCCAATCAGGACAGGCAGAAATAGCCGTTATTCAGCTCAAAAAAGCATTTTCTTACAATTCTACCCTACAGGAAAGAATGGTGATGGATCCGATTTTTGAAGAATTGGTAATGAATCCTTCTTATTTAAATGAATTGAAATCAAAATAGAGTTTTGTTAGAAAATTATTAATCAAACTCTTTAAAAATTCAATTTTTCACAGCTGATGGATTCCTTAAAATTCCAGAAAAAATCCTGAAACCTTAATTTTTTGCCCTTTTTGAGGTATTTCAGGACATTTATTCTTTAAAAAGGTCTCCAACTCCAAATTTTATTTATCAGAGAAAATTTGATTTTTCTTTTAGATTATTTAACATTGACGGTTGAGAAACAACAATTAAACCCAAAATTCTAGCCTATGATTAAACTTGACTAAGTCATTTCCTACTCTCTCCTAGCATCGTCCGATGCACTCAAGCCTACAGGTTATTTAGTTCGCAGGTCAATTTGACCAGGTATAGTCGCAATAGAAAGCGCATAATTGAAGCTCTTCCCTATTGCAATTATTTTAAGAATAATCGCAAACGATTGCATAATCAATTAACAAACAAGTTTTTGAGATTAATCTTGTTACCCAATCTATCTATGTATATGAAAAATGTTTACAAAATTCTAAGTGTGTGCCTTACGCTCTTAGTCCTATCTGTCTCGTCTGCCTATGCGCAGAAGACGGTGACAGGTACGGTTCTGGATGAGTTCGGTTTGGGCCTTCCGGGTGTGTCGATCCTTGTGAAGGGAACCACTACCGGTACTGCCACTGATATTGATGGAAAATATTCCCTCAGTGTCCCAAATGACCAAGCTACGTTGGTCTTCTCTTTCATTGGCTACGCTGCTGTAGAGCAAGTGGTAGGTCCTAGAAGCGTGATCGACGTTTCTATGAAGCCTGATGAAAGAACCCTTACTGAATTGGTTGTAACCGGTTACTCTATCGACTCTAGAAGAGAGACCACTGGTGCGATCGCTACAGTAAACCCTAAAGATTTGACTGTAATCCCTACTGGTAACGTAGAGCAGACCCTTCAAGGTCGTGTCTCTGGTGTAACAGTAATTACCAACGGTCAGCCAGGTACATCTTCCATTATTCGTGTTCGTGGTTTCGGTGCCTTCGGTGGTAACGAGCCATTATACATTGTGGACGGTTTGCCTGTAGAATCTACAGACTTCTTGAACCCTGACGATATCGAGTCTACTACCGTATTGAAAGATGCGGCAGCTGCTTCTATCTACGGTGCTCGTGCTGCAAACGGTGTAATCGTTTACACTACTAAGCGTGGTGCTAGAGACAAGAAGTTGAGAGTGGATTACAACGGTATGTATGGTGTGACTACTCCTGGTGTTGGTTTGGATATGACTAATCCACAGGATTATGCTGATTTGACTTGGTTGGCTGAGAAAAATACAGCGCAGCTTCAAAACAGAGCTCCAAGCTACGGCCATCCACAACTTGGAACTGGTGCTACACCTGTAATGCCTTATTACCTAAGTGTTATCACCAGAAACCCTCAAACTGGTGCTTATGGTATTCTTTCTGGTCAGTCAGGCCCGTTGACACAGGCTCAGATCGATCAGCAGAGAGAATGGTATAACGTTGACCCTACCAAAGGTACAGTTCGTCAATTGGTAAGAGCTGCTACTGGTGAAGGTACAGATTGGTACAAAGCAATCACCAGAAATGCACCACTTCACAGACATTCATTGGGCTTCAACGGAGGTTCTGAAACGTCACGTTTCTACGTAGGTTTTGGTCTTCAGGAGCAGGATGGTATTCTTTTGAACAACAAGTTTAGAAGATACTCTTTGAGAGCTAACTCTGAATTTGACGTAACAAAAAGAATCCGCATTGGTCAAAACTTCCAAGCTACTTACAGACAAACACTTGGTCAGCTAGGTGGTGAAGGTGGTAGAGGTTTGGCTGATGACGAGAACGTGATCTTGTCTGCCTTCCGTATGCCTTCTTTCATTCCTATCTATGATGAGTTTGGTGGATATGCAGGTACAGCAGCTAGAGGTTTCAATAACCCAAGAAACCCAGTGGCTGAATTGGATGGTATCGCTAACAATAGAGGCTTCAGCGCTAGCGGATTTGGAAATATTTATGCAGAAGTTGACATCATCGACGATTTGACGTTCAGATCTTCTATCGGTGGTAACTACAGCAACAACTACTTCTGGAATTATTCAAGACTTCAGTACGAAAACTCTGAAAACAACTCTGCATTTGGTTACGGAGAAGGTGGAGGATTTGTATTTGGTTGGGTATTCACCAACACTTTGTCTTACAAGAAGAAAATTGAAAAGCATGACTTCAACATCTTGTTAGGTCAGGAAGCTCTTAACAGCGGTGCAGGTAGAAATATCAACGCTACTGGTCAGAATCCTTTCTCTCAAGACCCTGATTTCATCACCATCACCAACTTGCCAGTAGGTACTCGTATTGTTAACTCTAGCCAGTTTAAAGGTGTAAACTTTGCTTCTTACTTCGGTCAATTGAGATATACTTACAATGACAAGTACATCTTGAGCGCGGTAGTTCGTCGTGACGGTTCATCAAGATTCGGTATCAATAGCCGTTACGGTGTGTTCCCGGCATTCTCGGCTGCTTGGAGAATCTCTTCTGAATCTTTCCTACAAGGACAGACTTGGATCGACGATTTGAAAATCAGAGGTGGTTGGGGTACCATGGGTAACTCTAACAACGTGAACCCATTCAACCAGTATTCTTTGTTCGGTGGTAACGTAGGTGCTTCTTCTTATGACATCACGGGTTCTAACTCCGGTGCATTGATTGGTTTCAGAAGATCTCGTATCGGTAACCCTAACGCACAGTGGGAAACTGCTGTAACTCAAAACGTTGGTTTCGACGGTACATTCTTCAACGGTAAATTGGATGTGATCTTCGACTGGTGGAAAAAAGACACCAAGGATCTTCTTTTCCAAGTTCCAATTCCTTTGACAGCTGGTTCAAACGCAGCAGCTCCTTCAGTTAACGTTGGTCAAATGTTGAACAGAGGTCTCGACCTTTTGGTATCTACCAGAGGTAACCTTTCTACTGACTTGACTTATGAATTGACTGTAACAGGTTCTACATTGAAGAATGAGATCGTTTCCTTGTCAGGTGATCTTCCTTTCATTACTTCAATCAACCCTTCATACAGAGGTATTACACCTATCCGTAATGCGGTGGGGCAGCCTCTATCAGCTTTCTTTGGATACAATACCCTAGGTATCTTCCAAACTCAAGAAGAAGTAAGAGCTCATGCTACACAGCCTAATGCTGCTCCTGGTCGCTTTAAGTTTGAAGACGTAAATAAAGATGGTGTAATCAATGCAGATGACCGTACGTTCTTGGGTAATCCAGTTCCGGATTTCACAGGAGGTATGAACTTCACGATCGGTTATAAAGGCTTTGACCTTTCTGCTTATTTCTACACTTCAATCGGAAACGAAGTATTTAACCAATCTCGTTGGTTTACTGACTTCTTCCAGACATTTGAAGGTGCTGCAGTTTCTGAGCGTTTGAAAGATGCTTGGTCTCCTTCTAATCCTAATGCTGAGATTCCAATTGTAGAGCGTGAGTCTAACTTCTCAAATGCTAACCAGGCTAACTCTTTCTATGTAGAAAATGGTTCTTACTTGAGATTCCAAAACCTAACTCTAGGTTATTCTGCTCCAGCAAGTTTATTGCAGAAGTTGAAAATGGAAAGAGCAAGAGTATTTGCTTCAGTTAACAACCTTGCAACCTTGACAGGTTATAGCGGTTTGGATCCTGCCGTAGGTGGCGGAGCTGATACTACATTCGGTATCGATGTAGGAAACTATCCTGTGACTAGAAGCTGGACTTTCGGTCTGAATTTGAGCTTCTAAACCAAACATCCTAATTTGAATCGAGTTATAGACACTATAATAGATTAACAAAATGAACAACTTTAAATTAAAAATCGGTGCCCTACTAGCATCCACGGCGATGATGGTAGCAGTGAGTTGTAGCGACGATTTCCTTGAGATTCCTCCAGTGGGTGAATTGGCTTCTGCCCAATTGTCCTCCCTTGCAGGTTTGGATGCTTCATTGATTGCAGCATACTCTCAAGTGAATGGTCGTGGTAACAGATTAGGGTCTCCTTCCAACTGGGTTTGGGGGAGTATCAGAGGGGGAGAGGCAAATAAAGGTACTGACCCCGGTGACTTTACGACGATTAACCCGATCCAGCGATTTGAAAACCAAGCTGCTGACGGGGAAATGGGTTCAAAGTATAACGTAGCTTACGAAGGTATTGCTCGTGCAAACAGCGTTTTGAGACTATTGAAGACTGCAGGTCCTGATGTTACAGAAGCAGATAAAGTTAGACTTTCTTCTCAGGCTAGATTCCTGAGAGCACATTTCTACTTTGAACTAGCTCGTGACTACAATAGAACTCCTTACATTGACGAAACAGTAGATTACGGTAGCGGTTTGGAAGAAGTGAAGAATGACAAGGACCTATGGCCTTTCATCATCGCTGATTTGGACTATGCTGTAAAAAACCTTCCAGCTACTCAGCCTCAAGTAGGTCGAGTGAATGCTTGGGCTGCTAAAGCTTACTTGGGTAAAGTGTACATGTATACTAAGGAATATGCTAAGGCAAAGACATTATTCGATGATGTGATTGCTAACGGTGTTACTTCCAATGGTTTGAAGTATGGCTTGGTCCCTTACTATGATGACATGTTCCGTGCCGCAAATGATAACCATCAGGAATCTGTATGGGCATATCAGTCTGCTGCAAACACAGGTTCTGTAAACAATGCAAACCCAGAGTTTGACTTGAACTTCCCTTACAATACCGGTCCTGCTGGTCCAGGTAACTGCTGCGGATTCTTCCAGCCAAGCTTCACGTTTGTGAATGCTTTCCGTACCAAAGATGGTCTTCCACTTTTGGATAGAACTTACAATAGCGCTGCTAACGAAGTGAAGTCTGATATGGGTGTAGCTTCTGGTGCTTCTTTCACTCCTGATGCTGGTACACTTGACCCACGTTTGGATCATACTGTAGGTCGTAGAGGTATTCCTTATTTGGATTGGATGGATCACCCAGGTCAAGCTTGGATCCGTAACCAGCCAAATGGCGGACCATACTCTCCTAAGAAGTATGTGTATGCTAAGTCAGAGGCAGGTAGATTCCAGGATAACTCTTCTTGGACTCCAGGTTATACCGGTATCAACTTCATGATCATCCGTTTCGCTGACATCTTGTTGTTGGCAGCAGAAGCTGAGATCGAAGTAGGTAGCTTGGAAAAAGCAAGAGAGTATGTAAACAGAGTAAGAACAAGAGCTATCAACTCTTATCTTAAGAGAGGTGATGGATCTAACGCAGCAAACTACGACATCAAGACGTATGATGCTCCATGGACTGTAAAAGCTACTGCACAAGCAGCTGTACGTATGGAGAGACTTCTTGAGTTGGGTATGGAAGGTCACAGATTCTATGATCTTCAGCGTTGGGGAACTGCTCAAGCTGAATTGGATTATTATTTCGCTTATGACGGTGTGAAATTGGCAGCAGCTCTTGGTGGTGCTAAGTACTCCGACAAGTACAAGTGGGTGCCGATTCCTCAAGATCAAATCGACTTGGTTGGTTCTGACATCTTGATCCAAAACCCTGGTTTCTAATACAAACCAAATCAAATACAAAGAGAAGGTCGAAAGGCCTTCTCTTTTTTGTTTTAGGGCTTTTTATTGAAGGTTTTCCTTCATCGGAATGGTGGAAAGTGCTAATTTTCTTCACCCAAATCCCATTCATTTCCCTATGAAGATCTATTTATATTCTCTCATTACAGGATCTCTATTGGTCCTGGTGAGCTGTCAAAAAAGTGATACTCTTTTTGAATTAAAATCACCCGAGAAAACTGGAATTGATTTCAATAATTTGATTACCGAATCAGATTCTTTCAATATTCTGACGGATGAATATATTTTCAATGGTGGTGGTGTGGCAGTCGCAGACTTTGATCAAAATGGATTACCTGATCTTTTTTTTACAGGAAATCAAGTTCCTAATCGCCTCTATCTCAATCAGGGAGAATTCAAATTTAAAGACGCCTCAGAGGCTGCAGGTGTAATGGCTCCTGACAAATGGTGTACAGGAAGCGTGATCGTGGATATCAATTTGGATGGACTTCCAGATATCTATGTAGCGGCGGCTATGAAAAAGGGAGCAGGAGAGAGGAATAACCTGCTTTTTGTGAATCAAGGAAAAGACAGTAATGGAAATGTGACCTTCAAAGAAATGGCTACTCAATATGGAATAGCGGATTCGGGGAATTCTATGGGGGCAGCATTTTTGGATTATGATCTAGATGGTGATTTAGACTTGTATGTGCTGAATAATGAGCAAGTAACTGCAAAGCCTACCAATTTCCGTACAAAAATCACGGATGGTACTGCGGTGAACAACGATGCTTTTTATAGAAATAACGGGGATGGCACTTTTACCAATGTGACAATTGAGGCAGGGATTACCTATGAAGGTTTTGGTCTTGGGCTAGCCATCGGTGATGTAAACAATGACGGTTGGCCGGATATCCATGTGAGCAATGACTACATCACCAATGATATTCTATACATCAATAATCAGAATGGTACTTTTTCGAATAAGACTAAAGACTATTTGAAGCATCAAAGTCAATTTTCCATGGGGTCCGATCTGGCTGATTTCAACAATGATGGCTTGCCTGATTTGATCACCATCGATATGCTTGGAGAAGACAGCTACCGCAAAAAGACCACAATCGGTAAAAATGTCTATCAGACTTACATCAACAACGAACAGTTTGGATACGAGTATCAGCATGTGAGAAACATGGTTCATTTGAATAATGGGCCAGGAGTCCCCTTTAGCGAAGTAGGGATGGTGGCTGGAGTTTATCAGACAGACTGGAGTTGGGCACCTTTGTTTGTGGACGTGGATAATGACGGGAAAAGGGATCTTTTGATTACCAATGGCTTTCCTCGTGACATCACAGATAAAGATTTTGCAAATTACCGTGCAGATGTTGGAAGCATTGCCTCCGTTAGGCAGCTGTTGGACTCTATTCCGATTGTAAAAATTCCAAATTACTCCTATCGAAATCTCGGTGACTTGAAGTTTGAGGATTCCGGCGATGCATGGGGGTTGAATCAACCTTCCTTTTCCAACGGTGCCGTATTGGCTGACTTAGACTTGGATGGAGACTTGGACTACGTGGTCAACAATATCAATGATCCGGCTTTTGTCTTTGAAAATAAGCTGAATGAAAAGAAGGAGGCCCCTTCCTATTTGAGGATTAAGCTCAAAGGGGCAAAGCAAAATCCAGTGGGATTAGGCGCGAAGGTCTGGGCAAAAATGCCAAATGGGGAGCTTATTTTCCAAGAAATGCAAGTAGTTCGGGGTTACATGTCTTCGACAGAATCTATCATTCACTTTGGATTGGATTCTTTGAATGAGATCGAAGAGTTGCATGTAATGTGGCCAGATGGGAAAGAACAGAAGCTGTCAAAAGTCGCAGCCAATCAGGTGATTGAGATCAATTATCAAGATGCGAAGTCAGGATCTAGCTCCTTGGCTGTTTGGAATTTGGGTGAAAATTCTCCATTGTTTGCTGAGCTATCAGATTCCTTAGGCATCCAATTCATTCATCAAGAAGTAGATAAAGTTGACTACAATGTGCAACGTACCCTTCCTCATAAACTTTCACAGTACGGCCCTGCGCTTTCGGTTGGAGATTTGAATGGGGATAATAGAGAAGACGTGGTGGTAGGCTCCTCATCAGGATTTTCTCCTGTTTGGTTTTCTCAAAATCCCGATGGGTCATTTACCCAAAAAGAATTGTTACCTGGCGAAAATCCTGCCTTTGAAGAGACTGGAATACTTTCTTTTGATTTGGAAAATGACGGGGATTTGGATCTGTATTTGGTGGGCGGAAGTGCTGAATTTGTACCTGAAGCTCCAGAATATCAGGATAGAGTCTACCTAAATGATGGAAAAGGGAATTTCACATTGGATAAGAATTTTACTTCGCTGAAAGCGAATGGGAGTGTGGTCCGCGGTGCGGATGTGGATGGAGATGGATTTATGGATCTTTTTGTGGGTGGGCGCACACCGATTGGGCAATACCCGCTTCCGGAGAAAAGCTTTTTCCTGAAAAACAATCAGGGAACTCTGGTGGAAGCGAGCAAGCAGTGGATTCCTGAGCTTGAAAATCTAGGAATGATCACCGATGCGGTGTGGTCTGATGTCAATAATGATGGAAAAGTAGACTTGACGGTAGTTGGAGAATTGATGCCGATGACTGTTTTTCTCAATAAAGGAGATCGGTTTGAAAAGGCGCAAGACACCGGCTTGGAAAATTACCTGGGTTGGTGGAACTCCATCGTAACTGCTGACTTTGACCAAGACGGGGACACGGACTGGGTGGTAGGGAATATGGGGGCCAACAATCCTCATCATCCATCTTTTGATCGTCCATTGAAGATTTACGCCAAAGATTTTGACGCCAATGGATCAATTGATCCGGTAACTTTTGCTTTTTACAAGGAGAAAATAGGAGGCAACTATCAGTCTTTCCCGAGCCATTTCTGGGACGACCTTACCGGTCAAAGTCCGATGTTCAGAAGGAAATTTGACCGCTACAAATACTTCGCGCAAAGTACTGAGGCTACTTTCTTTACTGAAGAGGAAAAGAAAGGAGCCAAAATCCTCACCGGAAATTTTGACCGATCCGTGTGGGTTGAGAATCTTGGAGATGCCAAGTTTAAAGTTCATGAGCTACCGACTATTGCTCAGATAGCCCCAATGAATGGGATGGTGGCTGATGATATCAATGGAGACGGATTCACGGATGTAATGATAGTAGGAAATGATTACGGAAATGAAATCTTCATCGGTCGATTGGACGCTTCTATTGGTTGGGTGCTGCTAGGTGATGGAAAAGGCAATTTCAAGCCTATCACTACCAGGGAGAGTGGCTTTATGGTCCCAGGTGATGCAAAAGCCTTGGTGAAAGTGACTGCCTTTGATGGTTCAGCGATCTATCTTGCTTCGCAAAACCGCGGTAAACTCTTGGCTTTTCAGCCTCAAAAAACAAAGTTGAAGTCCATCACGCCACCTACGGAAGCGATGGCGATTTTATTGGAGCTAGGTAATGGAAAGATGCAACGCGTGGACGTGACCTTTGGAGCGGGATTTGGTTCGCAATCCAGTAGATCCATTCATTTGCCAGAAGGAGTGAAATCAGCCCTGATGATTACTTACAAGGGAGAGATGATTCCACTTACCATTTTCAGCATGGAATAATTACCGGTAGAGTTCTCCTGGTTTCGCATTGCAAATGTCACTGATGAGGTCAGCTACCTTGTCAGTGACATCTTCAAAGTATCGTTTTCCTTTCTCAGGAGTCGCTTTCTTCGGGTTGCCAATTCCGGTATCTTCTGTGACTTGAGACCATTTTCGTTCCGCCCAAGCCCATTTTTCGCGAATACCTCGAATCACTGACTTTTTCTCATCCCCGTCTCCTGCTTCCTCTACCGGAAGGATCAATTCAGGGTGTAGGTATTGAATCAAAGCAGTTTCCATCTCATCCGCATGATCACCGGCTTCTTCAAAGTAGATGCTTTTGTTCAAGGCTTGGTACCAATTGCAGGTAAAGAGCATCATCTCTGGAAACTTCAGGCCGAGCTCCCGAAGCATAGGTTGGAAATTATTTCCTCCATGACTGTTGAGAATCAGTAGTTTTTTCAATCCCTGACGATTCAAGACTTCAATAATATCCTGAAGAATGATGAGTTGGGTGCTTGGATAGATGTTCATATCCAAGTAGATGTCAGATTGCCCTGTATTTACCCCAAAAGGAATGGTGGGAAGAACCACGACTTTGTTGCCTTTTTCCCAGGCCTTTCTCGCTCCTTCTGCCGAAATCGAATCTGCTTCAAACACATCCGTGCCATAGGGCATGTGGTAATTGTGTGCCTCTGTGGCACCCCAAGGCAAGATGGCGAGTTCGTAGCGGAACGTTTTCAGGTCTTTCCAATTGGCTTCTTTCAGGATATAGGGTCTCATGGATTTATTCGGAGATTTGGACGTGTGGAAGGGGTTTTATTAGCCAAAATTGATAATTTGACTCCTCGATTCTAAAATACGTTTCATGTCTCAAAGAAGAAAGTTTATCAAGCAATCCGTCCTTGGATCTGCTTTATTTTTACCAGGTGTGTCCACCGCCTTCGCTCAAAACCTAGTAAAAAAATCTCCAGCTGGCGAAAAGCCTTTAATCTTATCTACCTGGAACCACGGGGTTCCTGCCAATGCTGACGCTTGGGTAAAGCTCAAGGAAACGGGCAGCATATTGGATGCAGTGGAAGCTGGGGTAAAAAACACAGAATTGGACATGGATAACCTTTCCGTAGGTCTTCAAGGGCTTCCGGATCGAGAAGGAATTACCACTTTGGATGCCTCTATCATGACTGGAGATGGTTCTTGTGGATCAGTTGCCTTTGTCCGTCAGATCAAGCATCCTATCTCCTTAGCAAGGGCGGTGATGGAGAAAACTCCTCACGTCATGTTGGCGGGAGAAGGGGCGCGTCAGTTTGCGATAGCTCAAGGTTTTCCTTTGGAGGAAGAGGTCCTCAGTCCTAAAGCTCAAATCGAGTACGACAAATGGAAAGTCACCAGTCAATACAAACCGATTATCAATATTGAAAATCACGATACCATAGGAATGATCGGCATCGATGCCAAAGGGAAGTTGGCAGGTAGCTGTACGACCAGTGGATTGGCTTACAAAATGCACGGAAGGGTAGGAGACAGCCCGATCATTGGGGCAGGATTGTATGTGGACGATGAAGTCGGAGCAGCGACTGCCACTGGTTTGGGGGAGACGATCATCCGGATTTGTGGTAGCTTTTTGATCGTGGAATTGATGCGTCAAGGCAGGACTCCACAAGAAGCCTGCGAAGAAGCTGTGAAGCGGTTGGTTTCAAAGACAAAAAACGTCAAAGACATCCAGGCGGGTTTTTTGGCCATCAATAAATATGGAGAGACTGGCGCTTATGCCGTTCATCCGGGATTTAATTTTGCCAAAGCCACTGAATCGGGAAATATCCTCATCGACGCAAACAGTCATTTCAAGCCATGAGTAAGATTTTGCTGGAAGCCCCGGTTTTCAATTTGCAAGGATCCTTGGAAGCTGCCGAACAAGGGATCGATCGATTGGAACTTTGCGCCAACTTTCCGGAAGGTGGAGAGACGCCGAGCGCTGGGATGTTACGTTTTCTGAAAAGTGAAGTCGATACCCCTGTTTTCGTGATGATCCGCCCGAGAGGGGGAGATTTTGTCTATTCCCAAAAAGAGCTCTTGGTGATGAAGCAGGATATTCAGATTTTGGGGGAGATGGGGGCCGATGGATTCGTATTTGGGGTGTTAGACGAAAAAGGATTAGTGGACCAAAAGGCAAATGAATTTCTGAAAAGAGCAGCAGGTGACAAACCTTGTACATTTCACCGAGCATTTGATGCTTCAGCTGATTTGTTTGATTCGCTGGAAAAAATCATTGACTTGGGTTTCGATCGGATTTTAACCTCAGGGGGTAAAAACTCCCTCACCGAAGGATTGGAAACGGTGACTCAACTTTTGCTAAAAGCAAAAGAACGGATCATTATTATGCCAGGAGGAGGGACCAAGGCTGAACATGTGCCTATTCTTAAGGAATCTGGCTTTTTGAAAGAAGTACATGCTTCTTGTAAGTTGGCCAAAGCTTCAGCTAATCAATTTGTCAATCCTGATCTTTCATTTTCTTCTGCACCTTTGGATTATTCCAAGCATTTTGGAATTGACCCTGCAGTGGTACAAGGATTCAAAACTGTGTTGTAATTCAAGATGAAAAGATTTTGGGGTGTTTGGGTTGGGATGCTACTGGTGTGTGCCTGTGGTCAGATCGCGGAGCGAAAGCAACCTCCTCCGAGTTTGTACCAGCTTTCACAATCTGATCTTGATCTCAGCGGCGAGCAACTGGCGAGGGGCTATTGTGCTTCTTGCCATGTGATGCCTGAGCCAGAGGTCTTGGATAAAGCAACTTGGGGGAAAGTTCTTCCTGACATGCGGAAGCGAATGGGCTTGTATTTGGAGGAAGATTTTGGCACCCCTCTGCCGGAAGATGAAGGAGTACCTGAAGGTATCTATTCCAAGACCCCATTCATCACTCGTGAAAAATGGGAAAAGCTTCAGGCCTTTTATTTGGAAAATGCACCTGATGAACCTCTCCCTCAAGTTTCAAAAGCACAGCCTATTGTAGGAATTCCCGGATTTCAGCTAGAACAGCCCAAGTTTCCTTTTATCAGGTCAAGTTTGACTACCATGCTTCGTGTGCATCCCAAAACCGGAAATTTGTGGTTGGGTCATCGCTTTAGGGCATTGTTTGAACTAGATCCTGCCAAAGGGTTTTCCCAGCTTGATTCGATCCCTACTGCGGTAGCTCCGGTTGAAATTCGTTGGAAGGAAGATCAATCCTTTCAACTTTTGACCATGGGGTTGATGGATCCAGCGAATGATTCGTTGGGGGCTGTTTCTACCTATGTTAAAAATGGCTCGACTTGGAAGCCTCAGGTAGTTTTTGAAAAGCTCATGAGACCTGTACATGTGGAAGAGGCGGATTGGAATGGAGACGGGAAATCCGATTACGCCATTGCCCAATTCGGTAATCACCTGGGTAAATTAAGTCTGCATTTGAGCAATCGAAACTCATTCCAAGAGGTAATTCTTAAAAAGGACCCAGGAGCAAGGCGTTCGATGGAGGTTGATTATGAGGGTGATGGAGATTTGGATATTCTTGTTTTGATGACTCAGGCAAAGGAGGGTTTGATTCTGTTTGAAAATACCGGAGGGGCGAAGTTTAAAGAAAGGCAGTTGTTGAGTTTTCAGCCTGCTTTTGGATCAAGTGACTTTAGGTATGAAGACATGAATGGGGACGGGCTAGCCGAACTCATTTTGGTCAATGGTGACAATGCCGATCAAAGTCAAATCCTGAAAAACTATCATGGTGTTCGCATTTTTGAGAGAGGCAAGTCTGGTGAGTTTGAGGAAAAATGGTTTTATCCCATGTATGGAGCGACAGGATTAGAGGTAGGAGACTTTGACCAAGACGGAAAAATGGATGTGGTAGCCATTGCTTTTTTTCCTGATCGTAAACAAAAACCTTTTCAAAACCTGATTTACTTTGAGCAGCAAAAGTCAGGAATCTTTCAGCCTTTTGTACTTAAGGAGCAGCTGGAAGATCATTGGTTGACCTTGTCCAAAGGGGATTTGGACAGAGATGGTGACGAGGATTTGATTGTGGGTACTTTTGCATTTGATCAGCTCTATCAGGCACCTAAGGAAAATTGGAGGCCATTTATCGTCTTGAGAAATCAGCTGAAATAATCTTTCGAATTGGCTTTAGTAAACCAAATCCTCAATTGATTTTTGAGAATACTTGGATCTATTGTTTCATTTTTGACTGAAAATCAGTAGCTTATTTTCTTTCTCAAGAGAAAAGCTATGGTAAAAAGTTTTCAAGGGGTAAAAGTGGTAGAGTCTAAGACCCCGGCTCAGCCTATTTTGGTGAAAGACCACATGACATCGAAGTTGGTGACTTTTGGGCCTGATGATACGATCGATCAGGTGATGGAAGCCTTGACCAAGCGGAAAATTTCTGGTGCACCTGTCGTGGATGAAGGTGGAGCATTGATTGGGATTATCTCTGAGGTGGATTGTCTTAGGGAGATTATCAAAGGAAAATATACCAACACAGTCCGTTTTCCTGCCAAAGTTCATGAGCTGATGACACGGGATGTGATGACTTTGTCTCCTGATATGACGCTTTTTGATGCGGCTCAGAAGTTTTTAGAGTATCAGATCAGGCGATTTCCTGTGTTGAAAAATGGGCAACTGGTCGGGCAGATCAGCCTCAGTGATGTTATTCGGGCCTTTCCCTCTCTCAAACATACCACCTGGTAAAACCAAAAACGCCCCGAAATTTCGGGGCGTTTTTGGTTAGCGCTTATTTTGATTTTTCGATCGCTCTTTCGACATCCTTTAAGATGTCTTCGTAATGCTCCAATCCCACAGAAAGCCGAACCAAGCCGTCGCTGATTCCCACTTGGGCACGCTCCTCAGAAGTAAGTTTGCTGTGAGTAGTTGAGGCCGGATGAGTAATGATGCTTCTGCTGTCTCCAAGGTTTGGAGTGATAGAAATCATCTGAAGTTGATCGATGAAGCGTTGAGCTCGAGCAAGACCACCTTTTAGCGTCAGTGTGATGATGCCTCCCCCTGCTTTCATCTGCTTCAGTGCCAAGTCATGCTGAGGATGTGACTTGAGAAAAGGATATCTCACTGCGTCTATTTCAGAGTTTCCTTCAAAATAGGTGGCGATTTTCAGCGCATTTTCACAGTGTCGGTCCATTCTTACGGCTAGTGTTTCCATGCTTTTGGATAGAATCCAGGCATTGAAAGGAGAGATGGAAGGTCCTGTATGACGAGTGAAAAATTGCACTTCCTTGATCAGCTCCTTTTTCCCCAAAATCAAACCTCCCAAAACTCGACCTTGTCCATCAATGTACTTGGTGGCACTGTGTGTAACGATGTGTGCTCCCCACTTTGCAGGTTGCTGTAGGTAAGGGGTGGCAAAACAATTGTCTACGACGAGGATCAGGTTGTGTGCTGCTGCAAAATTTCCCGCCCACTCTAAGTCGATGATTTCCAATCCGGGATTGGAAGGGGTTTCCAAAAAGAGCATTTTGGTGTTGGGCTGCACCAGTTTGTCCCAGTTTTGACAATCCGAGATGTCTCCGTAGGTGGATGTAATGCCCCACTTTGGAAATACGCGGGTCAGCAGTTGATGTGTCGATCCAAAGAGTGATCGGGAGGCCAAAATGTGATCTCCTTGCTGAAGAATTGAAGCAATGCTGCCAAACATGGCAGCCATCCCTGAAGCAGTGGCAATTCCGTCTTCTGTTCCTTCCGCACGGCAGACTTTTTCGATCAGATCGGAGGAATTGGGATTAGAATAGCGGGAGTAAATGTTTCCTTGAATCTCATCAGCAAACATTGCCCGAGCTTCCTCGGCGGATTCAAACGTAAAACTGGAAGTAATGAAAATGGGAGAAGAATGTTCTTTGAGGTCGGATCGGCGCTGGATGCGTATGGCATCGGTTTCGAAATGAGACATAAGTTTGGTCGGTTTGATTGCAATAAGTTGTTAGGGAACTGATAAAGAATTTTCCCAAAGAAGAAAACCGAACCAGAAAGTGGGGTAGAGTTGAGTCTCGCCAATTTATAGTTCCCGCTTTGGGTAGGACTTGGCACCTTTCTCCTTGGCAGGGATGGTTGCCAGAGGGTCATCGAGCCTAGTCTCTCGCCTCTTCTTTATAAATCAGTTACCTGAAGTGCCACAAAGAAAAAGGGAGAATTGGTCAATTCCAAATCTCCCTTCAATTCAGTCGTTGTATTGCGTCATAGTCTGTGCAATTCCTGATGTGCAAAAGCTATAAACCATGTCGATTGCTTTGTCCATCATGGCAGGGAGCTCGTCAAATTCCTGTTGGGTAAATCGGCCCAGCACATATTCCACTTGCCTTCCCTTTGGGAAATTATCTCCGATACCCATTCGGAGTCTCGGGTAATCCTGACCACCACAGAGTTCTTCTATATTTTTCAATCCATTGTGTCCGGCGGCACTTCCTTTGGCTCTCATTCTCAGTTTGGCAAAGGGAATAGCCATGTCATCGACCAGTACTAAAATGTTTTCTTTTGGAATAGAGAGTTCTTTCATCCAATAGTTTACAGACTTGCCACTTAGGTTCATGTAGGTGGTTGGTTTGATTAGATGAAGCGACCTGCCTTTATGCTTGACCTCTGACTTGAACGCCAAGCGGTCACTTTTCCAGGTAACACCTGCTTTGTCAGCCAAGCGGTCGAGGGTCAAAAAGCCAATGTTGTGGCGGGTGAGTTCGTACTCCGGACCTATATTTCCCAATCCTACAATAAGGTATTTCATGCTGAAGCTATAAGGGTTGATTAGACCTGTCAGGTTTCAAAAACCTGACAGGTCTGGATTCGATCTAGTGTTAAACAAAAAATCCTGCTCATTGCTGGGCAGGATTTGTTGATTCGGGAGTCAGGATTATTCTCCTTTTTTGCCTCTGAGTGCTCTTGGAATACCAATAGTCACGATAGACACATTTGGAGAGGTAAGGATTTCATATCCTTCAGCCTTCAATTCACCTACCTTGAAAGACTTTCCAAGATCAAGGTTAGAAATGTCAGCCACGATGAAGTCAGGAAGGTTTTTAGCCAATCCTTTAACTTTCAATCTTCTGGTTTTGAATTCCATTTTACCACCTTTTGCCATACCTGGAGAGCTACCTTCGATTTTCACAGGGATTTCGAATTTGATTGCTTTGTCTTCAGTGTATGCCATGAAGTCAGCATGTAGCAATGTCTCACTTACTGGGTGGAATTGCGCTTCCTTCAAAACAGCTTTGATGATTCTACCTTCGATGTTCAACTCAACCAAGTGAACGTCTGGAGTATAAATTAAATCACGGAAAAGGATCGCAGGAGAATAGAAATGAACTTGCTCAGGGATACCTGGACCGTAAACTACACAGGGTACATCACCGGAATCTCTGACTTCGTTCAAAGCGGCACTGTCGAGATTTGCTCTTTTAAACCCTATAATCTCTAGTGTTCTCATATGTATTTGTATTTAAAATTGGTTCTTAAATAAATAATGAACTGATCGATGTGTGTCCTGTGACGGCGTGTATGGCTTTGCCAAACAACTCAGCAACGGTCAGTACTCTAATTTTCGAAGATTGCTGCTTGAGAGAAAGTGTGTCGGTCACGACAAGTTCTTCCAAAACAGAATTTTCAATGTTTTCATAAGCTTTTCCTGAAAGTACTCCATGCGTAACGATGGCCCTTACAGAATTTGCTCCTTTTTCCATGATGATCTGAGCAGCCTTGCAAAGCGTACCTGCTGTATCTACCAAATCATCTACGAGAATCACGTCTTTGCCTTCCACGTCGCCGATGACTTGCATGGATGCTACCTCGTTGGCTCTTTTTCTGTGCTTGTCACAGACGACCATTTCTACCTCGAAGTGCTTTGCAAAAGATCTTGCTCTTGCCACACCTCCCACATCTGGGGCCGCAAAGATCATATCTTTTAGCCTAAGTGTGCTCAAATAGGGCGCAAATATAGCAGAACCATTCAAATGATCCAATGGGATGTCAAAAAATCCCTGGATTTGACCGGCGTGCAAGTCGCAGGTCATGATTCGATCCGCACCTGCCGAGGTGAGCATATTCGCGATCAGTTTGGCTGCTATGGAGACTCTTGGTCTGTCTTTTCTATCTTGACGTGCATATCCAAAATAGGGGATGACCGCACAGACTTTGTACGCACTTGCCCGTTTTGCGGCATCGATCATCAAGCAAAGCTCAAGAAGATTGTCACTGGGAGGATTGGTGCTCTGTATGATAAAGACGGTACAGCCTCGGATGGACTCATCAAAACTCGGAGACATCTCGCCATCACTGAATTTCGACATGGTCATTTCACCCAGCTTTTTGCCATAGCTTTTGGCAATTTTTTGAGCGAGTTCTTGGCTGTTTGTGCCGGCAAAGATTTTTACCTCGGACATAGATTTGGCAGGAATTGGTGGTGGAAACGCTTGAAAAGACAGATAAACAAAAGTAATGATTTTTGGAGGACGGGCTAATCTATCAGCAATCTCTCCAAGTAAAAAATGATAAAATGACCTAACTCTTTTTCCACCATGGGTTGATTTGGTTTTTCTGCTTATTGATTCATTTTTCCGATCCTGTAAATTTTCTAAAGGATACGTCTTTTTCACCTGATTGAGTTGAGCAATGCCTTATTTTAGCGTATTCCCTTCAAGGACAATACTTATGAAAAAAACCACCCTTTTCTTGTTGAATCTGTTGATTCTTCCGCTTTGGCTATTGGCCCAAAGTGTGCCTACCCCTAAATCTCACTTTGGGTTTAATGTGGGAGATCCATATATGCTTGCAAACTTTTCCCAAACCGAAGCTTATTTCAAAAAAGTGGATGCAGCTTCAGATCGGGTAAAATATACCAGCATTGGCAAGACTGAGTTTGGAAGGGAACAACCCATGTTGATCATTACAGCTCCCAAGAATTTTGCGCAGCTCGAGCGATACAAGGAAATATCCCAAAAACTGGGAAGAGCTGAAATCACCGAAGCTGAGGCCAAGGCACTTTCCAGAGAGGGAAAACCCATCGTTTGGATCGATGGCGGACTCCATGCCAACGAAGTAGTAGGGGCTCAGCAGTTGATCGAGACGCTCTATCAGCTAGCTTCCAAAAACGATGAAGAAACGTTGAAGATTTTGGATGAGGTGATCATTCTGCTCGTTCATGTCAATCCTGACGGAATGGAAATCATGTCGGATTGGTACATGATGCATGAGGATAAGGCAAAGAGAAACAAAAATATCCCTGTGCTTTATCAGAAGTATGTCGGCCATGACAACAATCGTGACTTCTACATGAATAACATGAAGGAGTCCACCAATATTTCTCTACAGCAGTATGTAGAGTGGCTTCCTCAGATCGTCTACAATCATCACCAAGCAGGTCCGGCCGGTACTGTGGTGGCGGGTCCTCCTTACCGAGATCCTTTTAACCATGTTTTTGATCCGCTAATTATCACCAGTCTGGATGCAGTGGGTGCCGCGATGATCAATCGACTTCATGTGGAGGATAAGCCGGGCTATACCCGACTCGATGGTTCTGTATTTTCTACTTGGTGGAATGGAGGGTTGCGTACCACGCCTTATTACCACAATATGATCGGTATCCTGACTGAGATCGTAGGAGATCCATCTCCGTATTCTATTCCGTTGGTTCCAGATCGCTTGATTCCGAATAATGGTACCCCTTATCCGGTGACTCCAGGTCCTTGGGCTTTCAGAACCTCCATTGATTATTCAGTTTCGATGAATTATGCGATTTTGAATCATGCCGTCCGACATGGGGATGAGTTGCTGTACAATTTTTACCTGATGGGTAAAAAGTCCATCGATCGAGGAAATTCAGATACTTGGACCCGCTATCCAAAGTATGCGGCAGATATTCAAAAGTCCTTTGAGGCTACCCAAAAGAAGAAAGAGGCAGACGATGAGGATGCCGCGTTTTTTGGATTTAGAGCTGGGATTCCAGCACAGTTTTATGACTCAGTCTATAAAAATCCTGCAAAAAGAGATCCGCGAGGCTACATCTTATCTGCTGATCAGGCTGATTTCCCTACCGCAATCAAATTTCTCAATGCCTTGATCAAGTCAGGAATCTTGGTTCACAAAGCCACAGCTGACTTTTCAGTAAATGGAAAATCCTACCCAAAAGGATCTTATATCGTCAAAACAGCCCAAGCATTCCGTCCACATGTTTTGGATATGTTTGAGCCACAGGATCATCCTAACGACTTCTTGTATCCGGGAGGTCCTCCTGTGAGACCTTACGATGCTGCCGGATGGACGTTGGCGTATCAGATGGGAGTAGAGGTAGACCGAATCATGGAAGGATTTGACGGGCCTTTTGAGCGAGTAGCTTATGGAGAACTATTGACCCCGGATCCTACTACGCTTCCTGCTGCTTCAGGTTATCTGCTTGACTCACGAGTGAATGATTCTTTCTTGGCTGTGAATGACCTTCTAAAGGCTAAGGTAAAAGTGTACCGAACTCAAGCTATGGTTTCAGGACTTCCAGCAGGTTCATTTTATATTTCAGCCTCGGGTAAAAAACAACTCGAAGCAGCGGCGAAGAACTATGGCGTAAAGCCTGTGGCAGCTATAGGCATGCCTTCGGGTGCCAAGGAAATCAAGCCTTCCAGAATTGCTTTGTTTGATATGTATGGGGGTTCTATGCCTTCTGGCTGGGTGAGATGGATGTTAGAGCAGTTTCATTTTGAGTTTACCCAGATCTTCCCAATGGAAATCGATGGAGGAAATCTCAATGCCAAATACGATGTAATTCTCTTTATTGGTCCGGGCATGCCAGGTGGCGGCGGTGGATATGGAGGAGGGGGGCAGCCCAAAAAAGAAGATATACCTGCTGAATACCATCATATGATTGGAAGACTGTCTGTGGACAAGTCTATTCCACAATTGAAATCCTTTTTGGAAAATGGAGGTCAGATCGTCACGGTAGGTGCTGCGACTTCGCTCGCATCTCACCTCAAGCTACCAGTAACCAACGCGCTAGTGGAGATTGTGGACGGTAAAGAAAAGTCCCTTACCGGAGACAAATACTACATTCCCGGAAGTATCCTCGAGATGAAGGTAGATAATTCTGCTGCGATCAATTTTGGAATGGGCGAAAAAGCGCATGTTCTTTTTAATAATAGCCCAGTTTTCAAGCTTGCTCCTGAGGCGGGTTTAAAAGGGGTAAAGCCTTTGGCTTGGTTTGGTACTGAGCCTCCATTAAAAAGTGGATGGGCCTGGGGTCAGCAGTACCTGAAAAATGGTGTGGCGGCTTTTGAAGCTCAAGTGGGTAAAGGAAAACTATATGCTTTCGGTCCGGAAATCACGTTCCGAGGACAGTCGCATGGCACGTTCAAGATGCTGTTTAATGGTCTTTACAAGTAAAACCATTTTCAATACGGTAAAAAAGGTCTGGAAAAATCCAGACCTTTTTTTATTCGTCACACCTTAAATTTCTCTTTTAGATAAGCTATCGCCATCCCATAAGCTTCCTTGCTGGCTGCCTCATCGTATTTTGGATTGCTTGGATTGGAAAATCCATGAACTGCCGGGAAGATTTTGTAAGTCAGTTTTTTACCTGCTGTTTCCATGTTGGCAGCAAACTCCTTGATGACTGCTTCTGAGATGTACTGCTCTGTGGCAAAGAGGCCCAACACATCAGAATTCAATGTTTTAAGCTTCTCTACATCTCTTACAGGCATGCCATAATAGATCACAGAACCGAGATTCTGCTGGCCATTAAGCAAAGCGGATTTTAATGACCAAGAACCTCCAAAACACCAGCCTACATTGGCAATTTTTGCTTTGGCTCCGGCTAGCTGACGGGCACCTGCCACGATATTTTCCAAACGCGCTTCTTTTACACCCTGCATAAATTGGCCTGCTTCCTGTGGATTGGAAGTGACCTTTCCGTCATACATATCCAAGGCGATTACATTTACATTTCCTCCCAAGTCCTCATAGAAAACGTCAGCTTGATGCTTGATGTGGTCATTGAGTCCCCACCACTCTTGGTATACGAATAGCCATTGATCTGTTGGTGCAGCGGCTTTGATTACGTAGCCAGAGGCATTTTGTCCGTCAGGGGTAGGAAAGGTGGTCATAGTTCCTTTTCCCTGAAAATCAAAAGCTACAGGTGAAGGATGAAACGCGGCAAATCCAGGTGCGTTTACAAACTGAGCCATGTCATCGTTGTACGAATGACATACTGTGATCCCTGAAAATGGGTCGTTATTTTCTATTTGATCAGCAGCATTTGGCCAAAACAGCCAGCTTATCAGCAAAAGAATGAGAGATAGTATTGATTTGATCATTGGTAAATGGGTTAATTGGATAAAGAATAGAGAATTAACCCTCAAATTCATAAATAGGTTTGATGACTTTCCAAATGAATAAGAATAGTGAGAACTACCACCATTATGTAGAAGCTGAACTCAGCCTGTGGCTGATGGAGGTCAAAAAACCTTCTGGGCTATTTGGGAAGATTTCACATGGTGTCCAGGGGAAGATAAATTCATGGATTCCTGAGAAGGTCCATAGAGCTATTTCTGTAGCTATAGAAAATATGGTCAAGACCGTTTTGGCGGGATCCGATCTGGTGAAGCCCACTCCTCAGGCTTCGCTCACATTCAGGGAGCGTGAACTTCAGGTGAGGAAAAGAATCAAATGGTTTCGAAATACAGCAAGCGCAGAAGGAGCAATTACCGGTGCAGGAGGGATTTTGTTAGGATTGGCTGATTTTCCAGCCTTTCTCACGATCAAAATGAAACTCCTTTTTGATATTGCCTCTATCTATGGCTTTGATGCCAAGTCCTATCATGAGAGACTCTTTTTGCTTTATGTGTTTCAGTTAAGCTTTTCGATTCAAAGTCGAAGAAATGACCTGATTGGCTTGATTGAAAATTGGGATGCTCATTTATCTGAATTACCAAAAGATCTAGCTGATTTCGACTGGAAGACTTTTCAATTGGATTACAGGGATTATATCGATTTAGCCAAGCTGTTCCAGCTGGTGCCTTTGATCGGCGCTCCTGTTGGGGCCATAGCAAACTACAAGCTGACTGATCACCTCGGAAGGTATGCGATGAATTGCTACAGATTAAGAAGGAAGGCTAAAGATGAATAGACATAAAAACAAAAAACCTCCCTTTTGAGGAGGTTTTGTTGATCCACTAGGGCTCGAACCTAGACTCTTCTGAACCAAAATCAGACGTGTTGCCAGTTACACCATGGATCAGTTTTGAAAGAAGACGCGTTCGTTTTCTTTAAAGTGTCACAAAGGTAGATTTATGAGTTATTTTTTCCAAATAAGCTTGGAAAGATTTTTTGTTATCATGGCTAAAATCCTTGAATTCAGATAGAAAAAAACAAATTCAAAGACCTTAGTTTTTCAAGTTTTTCATGGTTTAAATGTGTTCGAATTGAATAGATGATAGTCTCGAAATCGATTGAAATTTACAAATCATCTAATTAAATGCCTTATTATTTGTGTTTTTTCAAATATTTACATTCTTTTGATGGAAAATTGGAAACTAAATCAACAAAACAATACACAAATGGACTCAGTAAAAATTGAAAAAGTGATGGCGGAAGTCATCGGAAAATTGGAGAAAATCAAAGAAACTGAATTGGCGTCTGAATTGAGCTGGTGCTGGGTAAGTTTCCAAAATGATGGAAATCCTGTAGGTGTGATCGAAAAGGCAACTCTTGCCTTGGCAGCATTTAAGGATGCTCGAGAGAAAAATAGCAAAGCTGTCGCTAAAAAATTGGTCGATGATTTGGAAAAAGCTTTGGCTTAAAATCAAAAAAGGCTCGCAGTGATGCGAGCCTTTATTTTTTGAGCGAGTAGTAATTATTCTCCTACTACTACAAATTTAACTTTAGTTTTTACCTCTCTGTGTAGGTCAACATCAGCGGTAAATTCACCAGCGCCTTCTACAGGCACTGTGATCGCGATTTTCTTTCTGTCGATTTCAAAGCCTTGAGTAGCCAAAGCATCAGAAATCTGAAGAGTGGTAACTTTACCAAAGATTTTACCAGAGTCACCGATTTTAGCCTTGATTTCAAGGGTTACCTCTGCAAGTCTTGCAGCGATGTTTTCAGCTTCAGTTTTGATCTTTTCAGCTTTGTGAGCCGCTTGCTTGATATTTTCAGCAAGGATTTTCTTGTTAGAGCCTGTAGCAAGAACAGCGAAACCTTGAGGGATCAAGTAATTTCTACCGTAACCCGGCTTCACCTCTACCAAGTCATTTTTATATCCAAGACCTTTGATGTCTGTTTTTAGAATGATTTCCATTTGTAATGATCTTTTTTGATTGAACGATACAAGACCGAATTATTTCAAACCATCGGTTACGAATGGCAACAAAGCCAAATGTCTTGCTTTCTTGATAGCCTGAGCTACTTTTCTCTGATACTTCGCAGAGTTACCGGTAAGTCTTCTAGGAAGGATTTTACCTTGCTCGTTTACGAATTTCAAAAGGAAGTTAGGATCCTTGTAGTCGATGTACTTGATTCCATGCTTCTTGAAGCGGCAATACTTCTTTCTGATTTCGCCTCTGTTGATAGGTTCGTTTACTAGTGTCATTAGGCTTGCTCCTCCTTAGCTTCAGCTTTTTTGTTAAATTCTCCTTTTCTTCTTCTTTCGGCATACACGATAGCGTGCTTGTCCAATACAGTAGTAAGGAATCTCATCACTTTCTCATCACGTCTGAACTCAAGTTCAAACTTACGGATGATGGTTGGATCGGCCTTGAACTCTACCAATACATAGAAACCAGTTGTCTTTTTCTCGATAGGATAAGCCATCTTTTTAAGACCCCAGTTTTCCACATTGATCACATCTGCCCCCTCTTCTTTTAACAAGTTCACAAACTTGTCGACAGTATCCTTCATCTGAACATCAGATAAAACGGGAGTTAAAATGAATACCGTCTCGTAACTTCTTTGGAACATTTCTTAATGTGTTTTAGGAAATTTGAATAAACAGACCGCAAAAGTAGGAGAATCGCCTCTGTATTCCAAATCCTTATCCAAAATCAATTGGGAATAAACAAAAAAAGGCCTCCTGATGGGAGGCCTCTAGTTTCAATAAGATATTTGTTATTTCACGGTAAAGGTTTTGGAACCTACTTGGTAGTTGTCTACAAAGAGCTTGATCTCATGATTTCCTTTGGCATATTCAGAGCCTTTTTCATAATAGAAAACTAAACTCTGACCGGAATTATCAAAAATGATGTCCTGCTTTACAGTGTAAAATTGCTCTTGTCCATTGATCATGAATGTGCCTGAGCCTTTGGCTACGTCGAAAATAGGTTGGCTGTTTGGACCTAATACCTGCACGTAAATATTTCTAGGGCCTTTTTCTGCTACTTTATTGTCTGATATTTTAAAGCTTACTTTCAAACGCTCGATTTGGCGGTTTCTAAAGTCTTTCGTTGTCTCTACCCGCTCTTTTCCTCTTGAGTTTACTGCTGCTATTACGATATTTTCAGCCTTTAGCATTGAAGCTACATCTACTTTGGCCTGTAGGTTTTGCTTTTGGATGTTAAGTTGAGCGACTTCCTCTTCAATTTGTGCTTGAGTGGTTTTGAGGTCTTGGTTTTCAGAGAATAGCTGCTGATTGGCAGCGCGCAGTTCAAGGATTTCCTGATCTTTTTGAGCTATTAATCCATTGAGATTGTTGATTTTAGAATTCAATGCAGAGATTTCAGCATTGCTTCGCTGCTTGGAAGAGTTTCTCTCGGAGATCAATTGATCCCTCACTGCTTCAAGTGCTTTTACATCTCCTCCCAATTTTTCAATTTCTTGGATGCGCAGGTCTAGCTGATAAGTAACGGAATCAAGTCTTCGATTCAGTTCATTATTTTCAGTAGACAAAAGAAGAATTTCCTCTGTTTTTTTTGTTCGGTCTACGTAATCAGTATAAAGCTTAATGCCACTGATGATGACCAATAAGACCAAAACGATGATGATGATATTTTTGCTTTGATCTTTTTTTGGATTGGATTGGTTTTCGAAATTAGGATTCATAATTGTGTGTAAAAGGGCTTATGAGATGTTGATTTTAGACGAAGAATATTGGACTTCCCGATATGAAAATGGGTATACCGGATGGGATCTTGGTTCTCCTTCTCCACCACTTTATCAATATCTTTGCCAAATTGACTCGAAGGAAATTGAGCTACTGATTCCAGGTGGAGGGAATGCCTATGAGGTCGCGGCTGCTTACGGTTTAGATTATACTAAAGTGCACCTTTTGGATATTGCGCTGCCTCCGATTGTTCGGTTTTTGAAATCCAATCCCCTTTTTCCAGAATCACAGGTTCACCATGAGGATTTTTTTGAACATGAGGGGAAATACGATTTGATTCTTGAGCAGACTTTCTTCTGCGCTTTGAATCCTAGTTTAAGGTCTGCTTATGCAAAGAAAATGTTTCATTTGCTCAAACCTGAAGGTAAATTGGTAGGTGTCCTTTTTGATCGGGAGTTTGTTGGTGGACCACCTTTTGGTGGAAATGCTGAAGAGTACAAAGGGTATTTTTCTCCTTATTTCAAAATTGAAAAGTTTGAACCTTGTTACAATTCAGTTTCTCCTCGTCAGGGAACAGAGCTATTTATGATTCTGAAAAAGCTAGATATCTAGGATGAGGTGAGTTTTTGGTCCTGAATAATCAAAAAAAAGAACCCCACATTCGAAAAAATCAAAGCTGAGTTTGACAGAAGGATGTTCTTTGATTTTTTTCCAGACCAATTCCATTTCTTTGGACCAATGAATGTCACCTATGACAATGATACTTTCGGAATGAATTTTTTCCAAGCAAGATTCGAATGATCTCAATGTGCCATCATAGGTGTGATTGGCATCAATCAAAGCAAAATCTAGTTTAGGAATTTGATTGATTATTGGAGGTAATACTTTCAAAATCTCTCCTAATACAAATTCCGTCTTTTTGGGGCATGGATCTGCTTGTGCAATTTGCCAGAGTGCTTCCGATCCTTCTATGGTCCATAAGTTTCCTTTGGTGACTTTACTCAAATACCTCGTACTGATTCCCAAACAGGTTCCTAGCTCGATGACGTATTCTGCTGGAGTGAGTCCGCAAAAGTATTGGTAGAGTAGAGCAAATTTGGCTGGACTGGTAGAGTATCTGGTAATTTTACCGACGGTTCGGAATTGATCGTTGACTTTTTTTGACCCTGCTCCAAAATCCTGAATGAAAAGGCTTTCTCGATTAGTAAGAAGTTGTTTTCTGAAATGCTCAATGTCTGAATTGAAACCTCCAGATTCCTTTAGGTAGGATTGAAGCTTGGAGTAAATTGAGTAGACGAATTGGGATTGTTGGCTGTAAAGGTCTTCTTTTTGGAGCCAGTAGCTAAAAAATGGAAGTAATGATTCTACTATTTTGGCCAATATTAATTGTCAAAAATGGTGGCAATCAACTGGAATTCTGGGATCGAAACCTCTATTTGTTGCCCGTCAAAAAGTTTTTCCATGGTGAAAGTCCCCTTCATTTTCCCCATACCTGAAATCAGATTGCATCCTGAGACATAGGTGTGAGTGTCTCCAGGTTCGAGAATAGGCTGCTGACCTACCACGCCCAGACCTTCCACTAGTTTATGATTGTCTGCGGCATCAAAAATCTCCCATTTTCTTTTCAAAAGCTGGAAGGTGTGTTGGCTTTTATTGATGATGGTTACTTTGTAAGTAAATACATAATGGTGCTGATGCGGGTTTGAAAATTCCGCCTGGTATTTTGCTTCGACGTTAACTTGAATGCCTTTTGTAACCGAAGTGACCATAATGTCTATTAATTTGGATTCAAAATTACAACTTCTAATCCTTAATTCAACAACTAATCCATGGATGTTAAAATTGAAGATAGTTGGAAAAACTCATTAAAAGATGTTTTTCAAGCTCATTTTTTCAAAGAATTGGCTGAATTTGTCAAGTCTGAATACCAGAATCACCAGGTTTTTCCTCCAGGAAAGGAAATTTTTAATGCTTTTTGGCATTGCCCTTTGCATAAAGTAAAAGTGGTAATCCTTGGTCAAGATCCATATCATGGAGAGGGACAAGCTCATGGACTTTCCTTCTCAGTAAAACCAGGAGTACCTTTTCCTCCGAGTTTGTTGAATATTTTGAAAGAACTGAAAAATGATCTTGGACTGGATATGCCCCCGAATGGGGATTTGACTCGTTGGGCAGATCAGGGTGTATTTTTGCTCAATGCCACGCTTACAGTTAGAGCTAACCATGCCGGTTCGCATCAAAATAGGGGCTGGGAGACCTTCACGGATGAGGTAATAAAGGTGATTAATAAGGAACGTGAACACGTGGTTTTTTTATTGTGGGGTGCCTATGCACAAAAGAAAGCTGAGCTTATCGACAGCTCAAGACATTTAATCCTCAAAGCTCCTCATCCAAGTCCTTTATCAGCACATAGAGGATTTTTGGGATGCGGACACTTTTCAAAGGCCAACAGCTATTTGTCCAAGACTAATCAGGACCCCATCTCTTGGTAATTCTAACTTTTGGAATTGGGTAAAATGAATCAAAAAAGGCTGTCTATTTTGAGACAGCCTTTACTTTTTATTCAATCCCCTTCAGGAATCTACTCCAGCGTATTTTATTAAACATGGATTCAAATTTGTCGAGGGATAACCATAAAAACCAAGCTTTGCCGACAACATGATCCTCGGGTACAAATCCCCAATACCTTGAATCCAAGGAATCATGACGGTTGTCTCCCATCATGAAGTAGTAATTTTGTTTGAAGGTGTAGCTATCGGTTTTTACACCGTCTATGAATAGAACGCCATCTTTTACTTCGACTTTCTGATGTCCCTCATACTTTTCGATTGTAAACGAATATTTCATGACATTATCCGATGTCATATCGACCGTCATATCTTTTCCGGGGATTAGAAGAGGTCCGAAATTGTCACGGTTCCAGCCTAACTCAGCATTTTGGGGAAATACTTTGGTGTTTTCAAGCTGGCCTTTTGGATATATGGACTTTGTTATTGAAGTGATCACCGGTGAAGATTTAAGGCGCTCTACGGTCTGATCAGTAGTCCAGATCATATACCTGTTTCCTTCTGGTGCAGTGTAGAAGCTCTCCCTGTTGATTCCATAGTCACCCAAAAACTCTACAGTTAGAGGTCTGTTTGTTTTGATTTCATAGGAATATTGCATCTCCTCTGGCTTCAAGGCAGGTTCGTTATTGACAAATAACTCGCCTTCTTTGATTTCAATCACATCACCAGGGACTCCAACTGCTCTCTTGATATAGTTGGTCTTCAGGTCATTGGGATATTGAAACTCAACTGGGTAATTGAAAACTACCACATCATTTCGCTTCACTTCTGTAAAACCTGGAAGTCGGTAATAAGGAAGTTGAATCGCATCGGAGTAGGAGGAGATTTCAGTCCCCCAGATTTTTTGATGGGTCAAAGGAAACTGAAGAGGAGTCTTGGGTATCCTTGTTCCGTAGTGCATTTTGCTCACGAATAGAAAATCTCCCACCAAAAGGGATTTTTCCATGGATGCTGTAGGGATCGTGAATGGTTCTAGAAGAAGCCATCGAATCAATGAGGCAGCTACTACTGCAAAAATTAAGGCGTCTGCCCATTCTCTGGCGGCAGATTTTTTAGGTTTGGATTGGCTCATTAGTTCTAATTTGACTTAAAATAAAAGAAAATCGTCCATAGAAAGCACTCCTTTTTTTCCGGGGATCCACTCGGCCACCAAGACAGCTCCGAGAGCAAATCCTTGTCGGCTATGGGCAGTATGCGTGATTTCAATATCATCGACTGGAGAGGAATATTTCACAATATGTGTTCCTGGAGCTGGATCTATTCGTTTTGCTGTAATAGGAAGAGACTGAGGATTTTCCTCTCCTTCTCCTACCAAATGCCATTCCTTCAGCGATTTGTAATTTTTAAGAATCCCCTGTGCTAACGTGATGGCAGTGCCAGAAGGGGCGTCCTTTTTCTCTGTATGATGGATTTCTTCCAAAGAAACCTGATAACCTTTGGTTTCATTCATCAGTTTGGCAAGTAGTTCATTGACTTTGAAAAAGATGTTTACCCCGATGCTGAAGTTAGAAGCATAGAAGAAAGCGCCATTTTTCTCAAGAGTAAGTCGGTTGATTTCCGGTTTTTTGGAAATCCAGCCCGTGGTGCCAGATACAATCGGTATTCCCCGTTCCAAAGCCCATTTGATATTTTCGATGGCAGCCTCAGGCTGGCTAAATTCGATAGCCACATCAATTTTGCTCGGGTCGAGAGTTAGGAGTTTTTCTCTATTGTCTATGTTTATTTTGGCAGCGATGGTATGGCCTCGTGATTCAGCTAATTCGCTGATAATTTTTCCCATTTTGCCATATCCGAGGATTAGTATATTCATTATTTAAACTGAAGTTTTAATGTGATTCCGTAGGGTGAGGTAGATGCTGAAATACCGGAAGCACCAGGTTCTATTTTTAGGGCAAGATCATCAGAAATATCAAAACCTGAAAGATGGGCATCTACATTGGCATCTACCAGATTTAAAGCATAAATACCCACGAGTAGGAGAATGGTCATGTCTCTGTTTTGCCTCCAATAATCCACATTTCTTACTAAGGAGTTTCGATTGAGAGAGGGGAATTGGTTGGACTCACCTGCATCAAAGGCAAATAGTGCCTCTCGGAAAGTCTCGTATCGTTTGTTATTGAAATTGATGAAATAGATATCCGTCATGAATCCTGCATAGAGGATGGGTACTTTCCAGATTTTACCATTATACACTTGACCTGCACCTGGAAGAATTGCTGAAAGTAAGGTGGCTTTTCTTGGATTTTTAGGAATAAGGGAATAATCCGGTTTTTCTTTTTTGGCTTTTTCTGGAGCTACATTGGTGATTTTGGAGGATTGACCAAAAGTAACCGATGCATCAAAAAGAAATTCAAAAAGCAAAAGCCCCAGGAAAATCCGTGGGGTCTTGATAAACTTTGCTATATCTGATAAAAGACCGGTCAATCTTAAATGATCTCTAAAATTTCAAGAATCCTATTTAGGTCAGAAGCAGATTGAAAAGGTATTTTGATCTCTCCGCGGTTCTTTTGATCTGCCTTTAGAGCCACCTTGGTTCCAAAATGAGAAGCCAGACGCTGCTGTATTTTATTCATTTCGTACTTTTTCACCGGATCAAGACCTGGCTTTTCGGTTTCTTTTTCCGGCTTACCTTCATTCAGAGATTTTACCAGAGCTTCTACTTTTCGTACACTCAACTCTTCCTCTACAGCCTTTTTGAAGATTGCCAATTGCTTGTCCACATCTTCGATATTGATCAACGCGCGGGCATGTCCCATGGAAAGCTGCTGATCTCGGATAGCTGCTTGAATAGTAGGAGGGAGCTTGAGCAGTCTGAGGTAATTATTGACAGTTGTCCTGTTTTTCCCGACTCGATCACCAAGCTCTTCCTGCTTGAGATTACACTCGGCAAGTAGGCGCTGGTAGGATTGAGCGATTTCGAGAGCGTTTAGGTTTTCTCTCTGAATATTTTCAATCAAAGCCATTTCCAGCATCTGCTGGTCATTTGCTGTGCGGACATAGGCTGGCACAGCTTTGAGACCGGCAAGTTTGGAAGCTTGAAATCTCCGCTCTCCAGATATCAGCTGATATTCATTTGGAGCGAGTTTTCTTACAGTGATTGGCTGAATGATTCCTTGGACTTTGATGGATTCTGCTAATTCCTGAAGGGCATCCTTGTCAAAGTGGACTCTAGGCTGATAGGGATTAACTTGTATTTCTTCCAAAGGAATTTCAAAAATCCCTGTTTTGGCAACTTCTGGGAGGATGTCCTGAGATTTGTATTTGGCAGGGCTATCTTCTAAAAGTGCCCCCAGTCCTCTTCCTAATGCGTTTTTTCGAATGGGTTTTTGATCTGACATAATCAATTCACTTTTTGAAGACCGTTTTTCCTAGCAATTTCACCAGCCAAGTTGAGGTATGCTATCGAACCTTTACCTTCTGCATCAAATGCAATCGCTGGTAGTCCATAGCTAGGGGATTCTGAAAGCTTCACATTTCTGGGGATGATGGTGTCAAACACCATGTTTTTGAAGTGAAGTCTGACTTCCTCAACCACCTGATTGGAAAGTCTGAGTCGGACATCGTACATCGTGAGCAGGATGCCTTCTATTTCCAAATCCGGATTCAGTCTAGTCTGGATGATTTTTATCGTATTGAGAAGTTTCCCGAGTCCTTCTAAGGCGAAGTATTCACATTGAACAGGAATAATGACAGAGTTGGCAGCAGTCAGGGCGTTGATGGTGATCAAGCCCAAAGACGGCGAGCAGTCGATGATGATAAAGTCATAGTCGTTTTTAAGTTCCGAAATGACACTTTTCATTTTTTCCTCACGGTTCTCCATGTTGATCATTTCGACTTCAGCACCTACCAAATCAATGTGAGATGGAACTAGAAAGAGATTTTCTATTTCCGTTTTTGAAACGATGCTTTTTACATCAATACCCTCTACCATGCATTCGTAGATGCTGGTTTCGATGGTTTTGGGATCGTGTCCAAGTCCTGAGGTAGTATTAGCCTGTGGATCGGCATCGATCACCAGTGTTTTGTGCTCCAAGACTGCCAGGCTTGCGGCCAGGTTCATAGCCGTGGTAGTTTTACCCACACCTCCCTTTTGATTGGCAATGGCAATAATTTTTCCCATGGATTGTATTAGGGTATTTTGAGTCCAATATTAAGCAAATTCGAGGCGAATCCTTGGGGTGAATCTGCTTTTTTTGGGGTCAGTGGCTAGTGAAAAGAAGTTAAAAGTCTGGTTATTTGAAGGGTAGAAGTAAACTCGTTTACAATTCCGCCAATAGATGTCATAAAAAAAACTGGAGTCCTTTAAGACTCCAGTTTTTGATTATTTTTTCTTGTTGGCATCAGCTGCTTTCATCGCATCTTCCAATCGCTGTTGGAATTTCGACTTCTTTTTGTTCACATTTTTGAGTTTGTTTTCCTCTACTTTTTGTCTGATGGTGGCATCATCTACAAATAGCTTAATCAATGCCTGTTGACCAAAAGTGACCATGTTGGATACAAAATAGTAGAAGCTTAGACCAGCCGGGTAGGAATTAAGTACAAACATGAACATTACCGGCATGATGTAGCCGAGATTTTTCATTGGGCCTGTGGCCGTAGTTAGCTGATTGTTGAAATGCGTGTAGACAATCTGCGAAACAGTCATCAACAGGGTAAACAAACTCACATGCGCACCATAGAATGGGATGGTGAAAGGAAGTTTGATAAATTCATCGTAGGTAGAAAGGTCCTTAGCCCAAAGGAAAGATTCCTGACGGAGTTCGATCGCATTTGGAAAAAAGAAGAACATCGCGAACAAAAAAGGCATCTGCAGCAATAGCGGCAAACATCCTGATATCGGGCTCACTCCGAGTTGGGAGAAGAGTTTCATTTGCTCTTGCTGCATCTTGGTGGCATCATCACCATATTTTTCCTTCAACTCATCTATTTCAGGCTTGATGACTCGCATTTTGGCCATACCTATGTAGGACTTGTAGGTCAAAGGCATCAAGGCCAATTTGATAAGTAAGACAATGATGATGATAATGATCCCGTAGCTGCTGAAGTATTTCTCCAGAAATTCAAAAAGGTGGACTACAATGTATTTGTTGACCCAGCTGACGAAGAAGTAACCCATGTCCACATTTTCCTCAAATCCATCGGTAACTGCTTTGAGTGTCTTGTATTGATCAGGACCGAAATAATAAGAGAAATCCGCCTTTCCATTTTCCATTGGAATGGACAAAGCAGCCGTCATATCCCTCACAAAGGCAGAGTCTGCCGGGGTGCTTTGGGTCAATTTTACATTCTGAAATATCGAATCGGCAATGATTCCAGCCGTGAAAAAGCGCTGACTGAAACCGATCCATTTTACAGGCTCTTCTACCACAGCTTCCTCAGGATCATCACTCAATCCTAGGTTTTCATAGGTGCCGTCTGCGAGGTAGTAGTTTACTTGCGTCTTTCTTCTTGATTCAGCAAGATCTTTTTCTTGGGATCTGATTTTATCTATCCACTCGAGCTGAAGATTTTTACCAGTGAACACACCTTGATAATTCTTTACCTCAAATGATTTGTCAACTACATAACTACCGTCTGATAAAGTCAGTTTCTGAATAATTTGACCAGCTTCTGAGCCAGCGGTAAGTGTTAAAATCTGTGTTTTTACACCTTCAACTTCTTCTGATGCAAGTGAAGGGGAAAAGTAAAAGTCACTCAGGTCAAAGGTTCCAAAGCGAGTTTCTGTAGTAAAGGACATGGTTGAGTTGCCTGCCTCAAAGATATTTAAGGGCTCCTCTTTCCAACTGAAATAGTTCTTGAGTAAGACCTCTTTTATTTGTCCTCCTTTGGTCGAAACAGTAATTTTTACGAGGTCGTTTTCTAGAATTTCTTCCTTTTCTTCCCCTACCGTAAGAGGTGCAAGCACTCCATATTTGGCCGCTTTTTGAGCGTCCACAAGGCTGTCTGGGAGCACGACCTCATTGGCAGTCGATGGGGTGGAAGTAGGGCTTGATTCTACTTGTGTGGTTTTAGTTTCCTCAGTAGGCGGAATTTCTGGGCCACTCGCAAAGAATATCGAGTAAATCAAAATGACCGCTGCAAAAAGAATCAAACCTGTTGCTTGATTTCTATCCATACTTTTTCACTTCATGGCTGATAGGATATCAACCGATTACACTTTTTTATTGTCAATAGCCGATTGGATGAATTTAACAAACAAGGGCTGTGGGTTTAATACGGTACTTTTATATTCTGGATGAAATTGAACACCCACAAACCACGGGTGATTCTTGTGTTCTACAATCTCTACCAATCCAGTTTCGGGATTTTTCCCAGAAGCTATCAGACCTTTTGACTCCAATTGATCCAAGTAGTCGTTGTTAAACTCGTAGCGGTGTCTGTGTCGTTCTTGAATTTTGGTTTTGCCATAGGCAATAGCTGCTTTGCTTCCTTTTTTGAGGTCGCAAGCATACGAACCAAGGCGCATAGTTCCGCCCATTTGGTCTATTTTCTTTTGCTCTTCCATCAGCGCGATTACTGGAAAAGCAGTGTTAGGATCCATTTCGGTTGAATTTGCTCCTTGAAGCCCCAATACATTTCTGGAAAATTCGATGACGGCAACTTGCATCCCTAGACAGATTCCAAAAAAAGGAATCTTGTTTTCCCGTGCATATTTTACGGTCTGGATTTTCCCTTCAAATCCTCTTTCTCCAAATCCGGGTGCGACCAAAATGCCGTCTAAATCTCCAAGTTTGGTTTGGTAATTATCAGAGTTGATTTCTTCAGAAGAGATGAGTGTTAGATTGACTTTGCATTCTACAGCTGCACCTGCATGGGTAAAGGATTCAATGATAGATTTGTAAGAATCAGGAAGCGATACATATTTTCCGATCAGGCCGATATGCACTTCTTGCGTAGGGTTTTTCAATCTTCCTAAGAAGTCTTTCCAGTTTTCAAGATCTAATGGAGACTTTGACGTAAGCTTCAATTTGGAAAGAACTCGCTCGTCCAGCTTTTCTTTTTTCATCAAAAGAGGTACATCGTAAATGGATTCTGCATCCATTGCCTCGATGACGCTGTTTAACTGTACGTTGCAAAAAAGAGCCAGTTTTTTCTTAACCTCAGCAGGAAGAGGATGCTCAGTACGGCATACCAAAATGTCAGGCTGAATACCTGCCTCCAACAGCTGCTTCACAGAATGTTGGGTAGGTTTGGTTTTTAATTCTTTTGCCGCCTTTAGGTAAGGGATAAGCGTAAGGTGAATTACTAGAAAATTACCTGGACCCAAATCCCATCTGGCCTGCCTTACGGCTTCTATAAACGGAAGGGATTCAATATCTCCAACACAGCCACCGATCTCAGTAATGACTACATCGTATTTGCCGTCCTGACCGAGCTTGTAAAAATTACTTTTGATCTCGTCTGTGATATGCGGGATTACCTGTACGGTCTTTCCCAAAAACTCACCCTTTCTTTCCTTGGTGATTACATTGTTGTAGATCCTACCAGTGGTAATGTTGTTGCTTTGAGAGGTCGCTACATTCAGAAAGCGCTCATAATGACCCAAATCAAGGTCAGTTTCGGCGCCGTCTTCTGTGACGTAGCATTCTCCATGCTCGTAAGGATTCAGTGTGCCCGGATCGATGTTGAGGTAAGGGTCGAATTTTTGAATCGTAACACTTAAACCTCTGGCTTGGAGTAGCTTGCCTAGAGAAGCAGCGATGATTCCTTTGCCCAAAGAGGAAGTGACGCCTCCTGTAATGAAAATGTACTTAGTGGATGAAGCCATAAGAATGGTGTGCCGGGATGATTTTGAGTAGGATTCTTATGGGGTTCAAAATTAGGGAAAATTCCCGATTAGCCTTGGTTTTACTTTGGTGAATTTTGGGATAGGTATGACCCATCTACAATTTTTCAAGAATTTAGGACTCAAAATAACTTGTGACAATATGTGTCAAAAGATTTTTAATCTAGTCTACTGGTAATAGTTTAGCATCATGATTTCTTGGGAGATTTTCTCATCTAACAAAAGTCTAATCCTTATAGGGATGTAGCTGGGAAATCAATTTGAGAAGAATGTAAAAATCTATCACTAACTAATAAAACGGTCATGAAAGCAACTAAGCAAAGAATTATTTTGACAGATTATCTAAGTGATGCCAATCACATCTCATTACACTATAGCCATTGGTATGAACTTGACCCTTTGGTTTTATTTTCCAAATTGGATTGGACAAAATACGAAGAAGATGTTCAGGTTATTAATCAGATTTATTCAGAAGTATTTGATGAAATAGTAGTGGACAAGAAATCTTTAATTTGTTACTGGCCTTTGAGTGATGATTTGGATGGGGATTATTTTGAATTGCAAAAACTTATAGAAAACAGAAAAGTTGATTTAGAAATCCATAAAAAAGAAAATGAATATTTTGAATCAAGCGAGATAAACAAAATGATCTTAAAAAAATGGAAGGGATTTGTTTGTTTCTTATTGGAGGCACTTATGGAGGATATAGCAATCAATGATCAGGTTGATCAGATTGCAACGCTTACCAATGAAAGCGGAACTATAGTGTTGTTTCGCATGGAGCAAAATGGTGGTTTTAGATATTCTTTCGCCTCCACGCAGGAGTTTTTTGATCAAGTTCCTTCTTGCCTTCCTGATCTAGAACAAACCGCTCAATCACTTCCCTTATTTGACTCATTTATGGATATGCTTGAGAATTTATTGGAAGAAATGGATCTTGGAGCCTACAAAACACAGTTTAGTGACAAACAACTCGAGAAAACTTATTACAACAGGATTTCTAAAGAATTTAAAATAAAAAACCTTATTCAATATTGGTTAAACACCTATTCGCTCAATTGAGTGAAATTATATTAGTAGAGATGGCCGAATGAAATATCATTTCCTCCGATCAAATAATTTTTAACATTATTTTTAATGATTGATTTTCAATTATGAAATTTCTATTTTTATATTGCAATGATTTTTATTGTCAAATAAATTGTAAAAAAATGAGAGAACTAATTAAAGAATCTATTGTAGATCTTAAGAGAGCCGATGGATTTATTTATGTGACAGCTGAGGGAAAGAAAATTGATCTTCATGAAGCTGCGGCGAGAGGTATTGCAGTGACTCCGGTTAATCCAAAAGACGAAGTAATTAAGAAATTGGAATCTGCAGGTTTGTATTTAACAGACAGTAAATTTTTGAGCGATCTTAATGATTTGATTGCGGCATTGAGTGGTAGTGCTGCTGCAAAGTCAGGAGGAAAGAGAAGATCTTTCTCTGATTCTGAGAAAAATAAGATCGTAGAAGAGTGGAAAAAAGTAGAAGCAGCAGGTAAGAAAACAAAAGCAGCTTTTGCAAGAGAGATCGGAGTAGGTTATCAGACTTTTATTAACTGGTTGAGAGGATAATTTTATCTTAACTAAGAAACAAAAAGGCAGCTTTTTAGCTGCCTTTTTGTTTTCTCTCTCGTTCATTTTTGCCTTTTCCTGATTAATTCAACCTTGAAAATTCAATTGGGATTTTTGGAGATTGTTTACATGGATAAAAGTTTACCTCCGTTGGCCAGATAATATTTTTAATTTTGGGGTAAATATTAAAAAACGTTGGATCCTATTTTATTAGTAAAGTCTTTTCGAGAAAGCGGAAAGATAGTCATCAAAGAAGGAAGTGGTCTTAATCTTACCATTCTGAAACCAGAACTGTGGAACAAGGATATGGGGTCGGATTGGACGTATTTGTTGTTTGATCTATTCCAGATTAGGTCGATTTGTGAGCCCTATTCGGAAGTTTCGCTCGATATCGTAGAATTTGCATCTAAGCCCACTATCTATCAAAGTCCGGTAAATAAACTTTACAACAAAGGGCCAATAAATAATGGTCTTGTACGGTTTTCAGTGATTCGAGATCCTGAATGGAACAAGTTGCTATTCCAGATTTCACAGCCTGTTATTTTAGGAATTGGAAAGGATGCTAACGCTGACTTTACCACTGAAAAAAAATTCCCGCTTTTGGCGCCTTCTACAAAAGAACTTTTTCTTGGACCAGAAGGGGAAGTGAAAATCATTAAGGGATGAATCTAAAAGACCGTCTTGATGAGCATGAGGTTTTTCAGCGCGTGTCGAATGTTTCGGCCCGCTTAGGTTTAGAAACCTACGTTGTGGGTGGATATGTCCGTGATTTAATTCTTGGGAGACCCAGTAAGGATATTGATTTTACCTGCGTAGGAAGTGGAATTCAGTTAGCACAGGAAGTGGCAGGCACTTACGAGGAACATGTTCCGCTTTCGGTTTTTAAGAATTTTGGAACAGCCATGCTCAAACTCCAGGATTGGGAATTGGAGTTTGTGGGAGCAAGAAAAGAATCTTATCGATTAGAATCCCGCAAGCCAATCGTGGAAGATGGTACGCTGTTGGAGGATCTCGAAAGAAGAGATTTCACCATCAATGCCATGGCCATTTCTTTGAATCCATCCAATTATGGCGAATTGATAGACCCATTTGATGGATTGGGTGATATGAAAAGAAAGTTGATCAAAACTCCGCTTGAGCCTGGGATTACCTTTTCAGATGATCCTTTGCGAATGATGCGAGCGGTTCGTTTTGCCGCTCAGCTCAATTTCGACATTGATGCAGATACTTTTTTTGCCTTGTCAGAAAATGCAAAGCGGCTTCAAATCATCTCTGGTGAACGGATTATCGATGAATTGAATAAGGTGATCCTCACTGCCAAGCCCTCTTATGGATTCAAATTACTCTTTGCTTCCAAATTGCTTCATGAGTTTTTTCCTGAAATGGTAGAGCTGCAGGGAGTAGATTCGGTGGATGACAAATCCCACAAGGATAATTTCTACCATACCCTTCAGGTATTGGATAATGTGTGCCAATTCTCAGCGGATCTTTGGTTGAGATGGGCGGCAATTCTACATGATATCGCCAAGCCGGCTACTAAGAGGTTCAATCCCAAAGTGGGTTGGACTTTTCATGGCCATGAAGACAAAGGTGCCCGAATGACTCCGGGAATATTCAGAAGGCTGAAGCTACCGATGGATGATCGGATGAAGTATGTTCAAAAGTTGGTTAAACTGCACCTTCGACCTATCGCCTTGGTCAAAGATGAAGTGACTGATTCAGCCTTAAGAAGGCTATTGTTTGATGCTGGAGATGATATTGATGATCTAATGAAGCTTTGCCGGGCAGACATCACTTCCAAAAACAATAAAAAAGTCCAGAAGTATCTTGATAATTTTGACAAAGTCGAACAGAAGCTTCTTGAGGTTGAAGAAAAGGACCAAGTTCGTAATTTTCAGCCTCCAATAAGTGGTGAGGAAATCATGGAAACTTTCGGCATTCCCCCTTCAAAAATTATCGGTGATATCAAAGAAGAAATCAAAGAAGCTATATTGGAAGGCCGAATCCAAAATAACCCTGAGGAGGCAAGAAATCTCATGTTGAACATAGCTCTTGAGAAAGGGCTTTCTCCCCAAAGTAAATCTTAATCAGTTTCAAATTATGTCAAAGCGAGTAGTACTAGTATTCTTAATGTTCATTTGTTCAGGTGTAGCTTTTAGCCAAACTGCCTCTGATTCTATTCCTAAACTGGATCCAAAAGTTAAAAACGCACTCAATGCCGCGGATCAAATGGCCTATCAGGCAGCATTGAAGTATAACGATCTAGAGGTTGCCAAAAACAAACTCTTCGACCTCATCGTGCGCAATCCGGAAGACATGCGCTACATGGAGGCGCTTGGGAGTTTGTATTTTGAGTCTGGAATCAATGCCTCTGCTGCGCTAGTAGCAATGGATATCCTGAAAATCAATGATAAGAATACAGGAGCCCTCGAAATTGCCGCTTATGCTTTAGAGCAGCTTGGTGCTTTTGACAGAGCCTTGCCTTATTATGAAAGTTTGCACCTTCTTACGGGTGATAATTTTAGCCTTTACAAATCTGCTTACCTTCAATATTCCATGAAGCGCTACGCAGAAGCGATGAATTCAGTCAATATGTTGGTGAAAAACGCGAAGCCTGACGAGAAAATCGGTTTTGCTGTCTCTGAGACCGAAACCCAGCAAGTGAATATGAAAGCTGCGGCACTGAATCTCAAAGGCTTGATTTACCTCGATCAAACCTCAAAAACTGAGGCTAAGGCAGCTTTCAATGAAGCGATTTCTCTTGAGCCAAACTTTAATCAGGCAAAAGAAAACCTCCAAAAAGCAAACTGAAACTAGATTCTTGATCGCAGCCGGATTACCTCCGGCTGCTTTTTTTTTGGTAGCCATTGGTTGTTTTTTCGCTATCTCCATATTTGACAATCATTAAGTTCGCAATAGAAAAGACTTTTTCAAAAAGAAGGGATTTCATTACCTTGACCAATCAGTAACTTATTTGGCAACCCTTCACTTTCCCCATGACTAATTTTAAATGGATTCTATTTATCAGTGCTATCACGCTGACAGGTTTTGCATTTGGACAAAATCAAACCTATAAAGAGCCCAAGTTCCATCAAGATTGGTCTAAGCCTAGTACGTATCCAGATCGGATCGTTTTGAATTTCGGACAAAACCCATCCTCAGAAGTCAATGTCACTTGGAGGACAAATACAAAAATAAAAAAAGCTTACGCTGAAATTGCCGTGGCTACAGCAGCTCCGGGATTTTGGAGAAATGGAAAGACTATTCAGGCCAAAACCGAACTTTTGGATGCGACTGCTATCGAAGATGCTGCTGTGGTTGCTCACTATCACTCAGTAGAATTCAAAGGGCTATTGCCAAATACCATCTATGGGTATCGGGTAGGGGACGGAGAGCAATGGAGTGAATGGTTCCAGTTTAAGACTGCCTCTGAAAAGCCTGATGATAAATTCTCATTTCTTTACGTGGGGGATGCTCAGAATTATGTCCTCGAACTTTGGTCCAGATTGATCCGAGAAGGCTTCAGAAAAGCACCTGAGGCAAAATTTATCATTCACGCGGGTGACCTTATCAATCGGGCGCATCGTGAGCAGGAATGGCACGAGTGGTTTACGGCAGGAGGTTTCATTCACAGTATGATCCCATCGATGCCTACTCCGGGCAATCATGAATACAGGGCAAAAAATCAACAAGAGTCTGATGCCAAAGAACGCAGCCTCTCTGTGCAGTGGAAACCTCAGTTTACTCTTCCTCTGAATGGTCCGGAGGGTTTAGAGGAGACGGTCTATTATATGGATTATCAAGATGTCAGAGTGATTTCTTTAGACTCAAATCGTGATCAAGAAAGACAGGCTGCATGGTTGGAAACTGTATTGGCATCTAATCCGAAGAGATGGACTATTTTGACTTATCACCATCCACTTTTTTCTGCATCCAACGGCAGGGACAATTCCGAGTTAAGAGAACTCTGGAAACCTATTTTCGATAAATACAAAGTTGATTTAGCACTTCAAGGTCATGACCATGCCTATGCGAGAGGAAGAGTTGCTCCTGAGGGTAATGTCATGGATGGCGTGAATATCAAAGATCTGACCGGTACCGTCTATGTGGTAAGTGTGAGCGGCGGTAAGATGTATAACATGGGTGAAGATTGGTCAGACAAAGGGGCAATCAAAGACCGGGCTGCTGAGAATACCCAACTTTTCCAAGTGATCACTGTCGAAGGAAATCTTCTGAAATTTGAATCCTACACAGCCATTGGAGAGCTGTATGATGCATTTGAGTTGGTCAAAGGAGCCAATGACCTCAACCAGTTTATCGAACTCCGAGTGAATGCAGTTCCTGAAAAAAATAACTCAAACACGATTCCTTTTAAGGATTGATGGCAAGATTTAAGTCAGAAGTAGATTTGATCAATTTAGATTAATTGAATTTTAGAATGAGGGATATAAAACCAAAAGAGGTCCAGCACTTGATGCTGGACCTCTTTTGGTTTCAATATTTAAGTTGGTGTCAATCTAGTTTCACACTTTCAATCATCACTCCAGCTCTTACTTTTGAATCCAAAGTACTTCCAATATCAACTCTCTGAAGCTGCTGATATCTGGCACCTGAAGATACTCCAGTGATCTGCTCAATTGCTTTTCGGAGCAACAGCTCATTTACGTCTCCAAGTGGTTTGAGGCGCTCTGAAGACTCTTTTGCTTCAATGTTTGGAAGGAATCCATTGGTGTATTCGGATTGGTCTAGACTATTAAAGCTTTGAGATACGATAGGCAGCATGCCATATTTGTTGGCAGGATTTTCATCATCTTCAAATGGTACAGATCCCACATTTTTACCTGTAGTCTTATCCCCAATGATAAATACATCCATGTAGGGCTTGAGGCCATTGATGATCAGCTCCGAGGCAGAAGCGGTACGAGTAGAGGTAAGGATATAGACCCTGTTTCCTTTCAAGATCTTACCTAGATTTTCAGCCTTCTCCTTAAATGGTGTTTGGACATTTTTCAAGTTGTCAAACTGCATCAAGAAACTGTTGTATTTGGTCTTTGAAAAAATATCAGTGGTTTTTACCGAAGGTGCGATTAAGCTGGCTAGGTTCACAGCTGAAGAGACAAAACCTCCGCCATTGTATCGGAAATCCAAAATCAAATGTTGAATCCCTTTAGCTTTGAAATCGGCAAATATCCCATCCATTTCTTGGTCATAGGCAGTACTATTATTGCCTGAACCCGGTGCAAAGAAATGGTAAATTACATATCCTATTTTTTCACCATTTACAGTGTATACTGAATCAAGAAAATTCGGATTCTCGGATAATTCAACTGGGGTCAATGAAAGCTCTGGTTGAGCTACAAAACCACCACTTGATTCATTAAATCTTAGGGTATTTAGCGTGTGTGGTTTGTCGATCAATCCCAAAACGGTTCTGTAATTTTCCAACGTCATCTGGGTGCCATTGATACGGGTGATGTAATCTCCCCGTCTCATTCCTGCACTTGCTGCGGGACTATTTTTTTTGATATAGGTGATTTCTGCAATCACATTGTTGTTAGAAGAGCTTTCACGATAAAGTGTGAACTCATACCCAGCCTCCAGGCTAATTCCATTCAAGGAATTGATCAACTGCTGGTAATCTGGATAAATAACCGAAAATCTATCTGTAGGACGGTTTAAAAGTGATTCAAAATAGTCTTCAGGTGCAGAAGTGTTTGCAATTGGCGTCTTCATTTCTGCCAGCCACAAATAGACTTCTTTCATGACGTCATTGATCCATTTGTTGATCGCAATGTTAGGATTGACAGGCTCTTCAACTATTGGTTCGATTTCTTCTTCATCCTTACAGCTAGTAGCTCCCAAAATCAGAAGACCCAAGAGCATTAATCGGAATAAATAGTTTGTACTCATATAGATAAATTATAGACTAAGGGTAAACGGGTGACCTTTGGTTCTTGTTTTCTCTTAAGTGAGGAAATTTCTGCTTTAAAATGAAGAACCAAATGAAACATCGTGTAACTGACTATCAAGCAATTTTCCTTTTTCACATTTCAATACTCGGTAAGGGAATTTGCGCAGGAGCTCATGGTTATGGGTGGCCATCAGGATTGCAGTTCCTTGTTTGTTGATTTCTTGGAAAAGCTTAAAAATGCCATCGGCAACATCCGGGTCAAGATTTCCTGTTGGTTCATCCGCTAAAAGAATAGAAGGATTGTTGAGCAAAGCCCTTGCAATCACAATTCGCTGCTGTTCACCTCCCGAAAGCTGATGTGGCATTTTATTCAATGCTTCCACCAATCCTACTTGAATCAAAACATCGCTGATTCGTTCTTTGATTTTGAGGGTATCTGTCCAGCCTGTCGCCTTGAGGACAAACGTGAGGTTTTCACTGACAGATCGGTCGGTAAACAGCTGGAAATCCTGAAAAATGATTCCGATTTTCCTTCGTAGATAAGGGACTTCTTTGTTTTTGATTTTAGCAAGGTTGTATCCCACTACTTCTGCATGTCCGGATTTTAAAGGCAGATCAGCATAAAGTGTTTTGAGAAGGGAGCTTTTACCACTGCCGGTTCGGCCGATCAGAAATACGAACTCATGCTGCTCTACAGCAAAATTGACATCAGTGAGGACGGGATTTTCTCCCTGAAAAATGGTGGCCTGTGTCATGGACAACACGGGATGGGTACTGAAATCCATTAGTTTAGAGATCTAGTTTTTGAAGTTTTCCAAAAGGAAGGCTTTTGATGAGTTCCTCCAGCTTTTCTTCTTTGCCTTCCAATCCAAATTTTTCTACACTTTTCAGTGGACGGTCTGCCCTGAAGTAAGCCACGAGTACAAAATTTTCGTCCCGAATCTGAATGTAGTCAGGGATTTTTGCTTTTCCTTTTACCTTGATGATGTACATAAGTTGGAATTGAAAAAGAGGCTGAATCTTTCCAGAACCAGCCTCTTGTGAGGTTTATTTGCCTGCTGCTTTAGCGTGGTCGGCAAGAAACTGTGCCAAACCTGAGTCGGTAAGCGGATGCTTCAGCAGTCCTGTGATGACTTTCAATGGACAAGTGGCTACGTCAGCCCCAAGCTCAGCACACTTGATCAGGTGCATGGTGTGTCGTACAGATGCAGCTAGAACCTCCGTGGTGTAGCCATAGTTTTGATAAATATGAACTATTTGAGCAATCAGGTCCAATCCGTCAAAGGAGATGTCGTCCAATCTTCCGATGAATGGAGATACGTAGGAGGCTCCGGCTTTTGCTGCCAAAAGCGCCTGACCTGAAGAGAAAATCAGAGTACAATTCGTCCGGATTCCTTCACTGTGGAAATATTTGATTGCTTTGACACCATCGCGGATCATCGGGATTTTTACCACGATTTTATCGTCGATTTTTGCAAGTTCTTTACCCTCTCGGATCATTCCTTCGTAGTCAGTGGCAATGACCTCGGCACTCACTTTATCATCTACGATATCGCAGATGGCTTTGTAATGAGCCTTGACATTGGCGTCACCGGTGATGCCCTCTTTGGCCATTAGGGAAGGATTGGTAGTCACACCATCCAATACGCCTAGGTCATAAGCTTCGCGGATTTCATCCAAATTGGCGGTGTCAATAAAGAATTTCATAGCTATAGGTTTTGGTTAAGAATCTCAATTTAAGCTCGCCCAGAAAAGGTGAATTCTAGGTAGCTGAACAAAGTTAGAAGATTAATCAGGAATAGGTAGCCGCCAAGGATTAGGATTTTGGAAAATGCGGACAAAAAAAGAGGCGACATCGCACCGCTACAACCGCCTACCCTTGCTTCCTTCCGGACCTGGGGGATTCAGCAGGAGCTGGTCGTGTCGCCGATACAAAGGTAAGTCAAAATTCATGCAAAGCAATTCGACTTTTTTATTTTGGGTTTATCGGTCAGGAAATCAAGCGCTAAAAGTTTTAACTTCGGCATCTCAAAATCTACAAGGAATACATCGTCCATGAAAAAATCCTTATTTCTCCTTCTGGCAGCCACATCTTTGGTAGCCTGTACCTCCCAAAATAGCCATTACCAATTTCAAGTGGCTGACCTAGAACCCAACCTGATCACCTTGTCTTCGGATGAGTTTATGGGTCGAATGCCATTCACCGAGGGAGAAAAAATCACCACTTCTTTTTTGGAGCAAGAGTTTAAAAAGATGGGTTTGGAGCCAGGAAACGGCGATTCCTATTTTCAAGATGTACCCATGGTGTCCATCACCAGCAGCCCATCGGAAAAGATGGAATTTAAAAGTTCTAAGGGGAATCTCACTGCAGAAGGATTGAAAGATTTTGTGATCTGGACCCAGCGGACAGACAGCTTGGTGGCTGTCGAAAATGCGGAAGTAGTATTTGCCGGTTTTGGGATTGTGGCTCCTGAATACGGTTGGAATGATTACAAAAACCTGGATGTAAAAGGGAAAATCGTCGTGGTTCTGGTCAATGATCCTGGATTTGGGACGGAGGATGCTTCACTTTTCAAAGGAAATACCATGACTTACTATGGTCGTTGGACCTATAAATATGAGGAAGCCGCAAGACAGGGTGCTTTGGGCTGCCTCATTGTTCACAATACCATTCCTGCTGGCTATGGTTTTAATGTGATTCAAAACAGCTGGAATGCATCCAAACTCTATTTGGATGATCGGGGAAAGGAGAAGTACAAATTGGGCTTCGAAGGCTGGATTACCTTACCTACTGCCAATAAACTTTTCGAACTCACCGGAATGAATGAGTCAGAATTATTGGCCAAAGCCAGAAAGGCTGATTTTGAACCTATTCCCATGGGAATCACGGCAAGTGCATCTATCCAAGTAAAAGCCGAATACAATGTGTCCCAAAATGTGGTGGCCAAAGTAACCGGAAAGTCTAAGCCTGAAGAAGTCATCATTTACTCCGCGCATTGGGATCATTTGGGGATCGGCAAGCCTGATGAGACAGGTGATACGATTTACAATGGTGCACTGGACAATGCTTCTGGCACCGCTGCACTTTTGGCCCTAGCCAAAGCTTTCAAAACAGACGCTCAACCGGAGCGAACCGTGGTTTTTCTTGCGGTGACAGCAGAGGAGCAAGGGCTTTGGGGCTCTGCTTATTATGCTCAAAACCCTATTTACCCCAAGGAAAAAACGGTAGCTAACATCAATATGGATGGCATCAACCCCTATGGGAAAATGAAAGATGTATCCATCATCGGGGTGGGTCAGTCCGAAATGGAAGATTTACTTAATGTAGAGTTAGAAAAATTGGGACGCTACAGTGCCCCTGAGCCTAATCCTGTCGCGGGCTATTATTTCCGCTCTGACCATTTCAACTTTGCCAAAATCGGGATTCCGGCATTGTATTTCGGTACCGGAATCGACCATGTAGAAAAGGGTAAAGAATATGGCAAACAGCTACAGGATGAATATACCGCGCAGTATTACCACAAGGCTTCTGACCAATACGATCCTTCTCGTTGGAATCTTGACGGAGCTGTTGACGATGTGCAGCTCCTATATAATGTGGGAAAAAGCCTCTCTAATTCCGATAAATGGCCGGGATGGAAAGAAGGCTCAGAGTTTAAAGCAGTGAGAGACGGGTATATGAAGAAATAATCAATGACCAATTACCAATCCTCAAGTCTCTAAACAATTGATCATTGAAAATTGAATTTGCCCATTGATCATTTACCCCACCTTTATTCCCCACTTCCCCAACAATCCTGGAAGTCCCTCCAGATCAAATCTCGCGCCTTTGACTTTATTGATTTCAGGATTTAGGCGGTAATGAATTGCATCTCGGAAGTCGGCTTTTTCCAGATTAGTTCGGTCAAAAACGGCCCCGCTGAGATCTGAACCCTGAAAACTCACCTCTTGCAGTTCGGCTTGGGTGAAGTCGACTTCGAGTAGTCGGCTGTGGGTGAATTGGGATTTTTTAAGCTTGAGGTTGAAAAAATTGGAATAGTCCAGCTGACAGTGGTCAAACGTAAACTCCATCAAAAAGGCATTGGCGGTGTTAAAATGAACCCCAAGAACTTTGCAGCGCTCAAATCGGATATTCTGGAAACCAACTTTGAAAACCTTAGCATTGCTCAGGTCACAGTCACGGAAGGAACAATTTTCGAAGTTTGACCCATGAAAGTTCAGGTTAGAAAAATTGCAACCGATAAACGTGCATGATTCGTATTCTCCCGGCTCAAAATCGGAGGGGAGAAGGTTTTGGAAGGTTTGGTCGGAGTGGTTGGTCATAGTTAAATTATCAATAATCAATGATCAATGATCAATTCCATTAATTGAAAATTGAATTTGGTCATTGGTCATTGAAAATTTCACAACCCCGCCAAATCCCACTTCCGGATCGTCTCTTTGATCAATCCAGCGACTTTGGCATTGACTTTTTGAAAGTACTCTTTGGCTTGTTTTTCATCAAAGTTGGGGTAGCCTTGGCTTTCTTGGTACAGCCCTATAGAGGATGGGAAAGGAACAGCCGACCAAGTTCCTGGCTTCGGGTAGGCAGTAGCTTGATCGGGATTATACCTTTCCTTGTGAACCAACGTGGGATCGATCGCCTGGATATACGCCGTTTCATTTAATCCTGCATGTCCTCCGTCTTCCTTAAATACTTCCATGGTCACGTCCGAAGCATACGACCACCAGTTGATCACTAGTGTGCGGACGCCCAGTTCATTGGCTACTTCGGCAGCTACTTTTTGGAGTACGGCAGTTTGTCCACCTCCATGACCATTCAGGATGATGATGTTTTTGAATTTGTTTTTTGCCAGGCCTTTCAAAATGTCTCTGATAAAAGGGGCGTAGGCTTCTTCCGAGATTTGAAATGCGCCGGGATAGGCAGCCATGCTCCCTGTGATGCCATAGTTTAGGGTAGGAGCGATCAGGGCATTGAGCTCATTGGCGATGGCTTTTGCCATAGCAAAAGGTGCCGTATTGTCTGCTCCATTGTTTACTACACCGTGGGGTTCTAGCGTACCGGTAGGAAGAAGTACCGTGTTGATTTTCATGGGGACAAACTCGGCAAACTCCATCCAATTGATCCGATCCATCTCGCAGGTGGACGGAGATTGGGCAAAAAGCCCAATGGATACAATGAAAAAGAGGAATAACGCAACAAATGACTTCATAGCAGGTGGTTTTGGGTTCAATTTAAAATAATCCATTTTCAACTGGTCAGTTTTTTTCTTGAAAGGGATTTCAGAGCATCTGATCCATCTACCCAAAAAAATATTTCCATTTTTTTTCAAAAGCCCAAAATCCAATTCGATAGCCCACCTCGTAATTCCTCCCAAATCAAACCGAGTGTTGATTTTTTCCATGGAATCTAAACTGAGTATTAACCTAAACACAAGCCAAAAATGAATAATGAACTTTTCAAACCCCAGGGTTTGATTCAAAAGGCCGACAGGAGGAAGTTTCTCAAAATGGGATCGCTCACTGTGGCAGGTGCCGGCCTACTGCTGATGGGGTGTAACGATGAGGATAATATGATGCCCTCTATGCCGGGCAAGGTCAATTTGGGTTCGGGGGACGTAGGTATCTTGAACTATGCCTATGCGCTCGAGCAGCTGGAAGCAGCTTTTTATGCGGAGGTGATGAAGGGAGGCTATTTTGCCAATGCCAATGCAGAAGAGAAAACCATCATGGGCGATCTTGAAAAGCATGAGCGTGCTCACCGAGAGTTTTTCAAAGCAGCCTTGGGTGCCAATGCCATTGGAAGTCTGGAAGTGGATTTTAGCAGCATTGATTTCAATAGCAGAACTTCGGTATTGGCTGCTGCAAAGACCTTTGAAGACTTAGGAGTTGCAGCTTACAACGGTGCAGGTCAGTTTCTCACCAATGCAGACCTTTTGCTTATCGCAGGAAAAATCGTCTCCGTGGAGGCTCGTCATGCGGCGGCCATCCGTGACCTGATCAATCCCAACTCGGTAGATTTTGCCGGTGACGATCTGATCGATGCCAATGGCTTGGAGCGAACACTGAATTTTCAGCAGGTACTGACTGCGGCAAGCACTTTTGTCAAGACTGAAATCGACTTCAGCCAACTTCCTAGCTAACCTTTTATCCTAAACTCAAGAAATCATGAATTTGATCAAGTTATTGGACACACTCTGTCCTGATACCAAAGATGCAGAAGCCAAAGACCGATTTTATTCCCGTAGGGATGCGTTCCGTCAGTTTGGGGATTTTGGAAAAAAAGTCGCCCTAGCGGCTGTCCCCCTTTCCGTTCTCAATTCCATTCCCCATATCGCCAAAGCCGATACCGCTTCGCTAATCAATGTGCTCAACTATGCGCTCACTTTGGAGCATTTGGAGTACCGTTATTATCAATTGGGTCTGGATGCCGGTGTGGTAGCAATGGCCGAAAGGCCAATTATCCAGAAAATCCGAGACCACGAATTGGCTCACGTGCGATTTCTTACAGAAGTGATTGGCGCAGTGCTCAAAGGTACACCAGTTGCCGAACCGGAATTTGACTTTACAGCTGGGGGTAATTTTATGCCTTTTCAGGATTATCCCACATTTCTCGCATTGGCACAAGCATTTGAGGATACGGGAGTGAGGGCTTACAAAGGACAAGCCGCCAACGTGATGGAAAGTGACGTGGTGTTGACGGCGGCTTTGTCCATCCATTCGGTGGAGGCAAGGCATGCTTCCATGATCCGAAGACTCCGCACCAAAAAAGGCCAGGACACAGTCAAAGGCTGGATCACAGAAAACTCGATCGGATCTCTGCCCGCAGCTGCGGCAGGAATTTATGCAGGAGAAGAAAATCTCACCCATGCCGGAGTGAATGTATCCACCTTGACAGGAATCGATGCAGCAGGAGTTTCAGAAGCATGGGATGAACCGCTCACCATGCAGGCAACACTTGGGATTGCAGGTTTATTTTTGAAAAGCTCCAACTGATAGCTGGGTAGCAGTGGAGCTAGGCCATCCTCGAGAGGGGGTGGCTTTTTTTGTATCAAGTAGCTGGTAAAAAGTGATGAGGCGCCAATTACAACTTTTCCAAAGTTTCAAACTTTGGAAAAGTTCTTTGTCCAGAGCCAAAAGCTATTTGGAAGATTTCAATCCACTCAGTGTCGGCTGAAATCAGAAGTCAACAATGCTGAAAAAAACAAAAATGACTTCAGAAGGGAGTTTTTGGTCCTGATTTGGATGTCGTAAATCTAAATCATAGCACCACTTTGTACAGGACGCAATGCCTCAAATGGGGATAATCTTTCAGTTCTGAGTGATCAAACTCGTAGCAAAAGTCCAATCCGATTTTTTTCATTACTTGGATTGAGGGCAAATTGGTAGCCGTAGCATAGGAATAGACTTCCTTGATATCCAGCTGTTTGGCGTAGTCCAAAACTGCTTTTGCCCCTTCGGTGGTCAGGCCTTGATTCCACCATTTTTTGCCAATTCTCCAGCCGATGTCTACACAAGGGGTAAAGTCTGATTCGAAAGTTTTCCAGCCAAGGCCAATGGTGCCAACCAGCTCTTTAGATTCCAAATGATCCACCGCAAAATAACAGAAGCTTCGTTCCGCAAACAGCTTTTGCATTCGATCCATCATGGCTTGTGTTTCTTCGCGGGTGTAGGGTTTTTGGAAAAAATGCATCACCTCAGGATTATAGTTGATCGCTGTGAAATCATCCAAATCAAAATTTTGCCAAGTCCGAAATCCCAATCTTTCGGTAGTAAACAAATAGTTGATCCCCATGCTAAGAGGCTTTTTCAAAGGTGAGGTGAAGAGTCGTGCCTTTTTGATCTTCGCTTTCGATGATCAAAGTGCCACCGTTGTTTTCCATGAATTGCTTAACCAAAAATAGGCCTAGGCCTGTACCTTTCTCTTTGTTTGTTCCTTCAGTCGAGGTCACTATTGACTTCTTTTGCCTGATTTCATGAAGTTTTTCGGGTGTCATCCCAATACCGTGATCTTTGATGGTGAGCTTGACCTGGTTCCCGAGATCTTCTAGGTTAAGCAAGATTTCCCCTCCCACATGGGAGAACTTGATGGCGTTTTGAAGGCAATTTTGGAAAATGATCTGTAGCTGTGAAGGATCTCCATAGATTCTGAAAGGAGGCTGCTCGACAGTAAATTTGAGCTTGATATTCTTTTTCTGGGCAATGACCTCATTTTGCTGGATGGTTTCATGGATCAAAGTTACGAGATCCAGCGGTTGTTTTTCAGTCACAATCCCGCCCAATTGGGCATGAGACCATCGTAGAAGTTGTTCTATTTTTTGTTCGGTTTGTTTGACTTGCTTGAGGAGTAGTTTGTTGGATTCCTCTTTTTCTTGCTCTGACAATAGATCCATTTCATGCAGCTCGAGCATTTGTCGGATCGCATTCATCGGAGTTTTTAAGTCATGCGAAAGGATAGAAAAGAGTTTGTTTTTTTCCTCATTGAGTTGGTTGAGGGTGTTGTTTTGTGAGACGACCTTCTTTTGCTTTTCAAGAAGTCGGCGGTTGAGCTCTTCTTTCTTTTGCATCCATCGCCTGTTGAGTAAAATAATGAGTGTCAATAGGACCAAAATGGAGCTTAAGCCGATGAGTGTGTAGTTGCTGATTTTGGCCTTTTGCTCTGCGATTAGGTTTTTTTGTTCGAGGGTAGCCTTGTCTGCCTCCGCCATTTGAAGCTGATGATAGCTTATTTCAGAGTTCTTTTGGTCATTGTAAAGTGTGTCTGCGTGGATTTTATTTTGCCGGGCAAAATGTAATGCGTTTTTGTAATCGCCCAATTGCTCATACACTTTGGAAAGCAGGTTGCTCGCTCGTTCTTGATCCCAATAAGCTGAAGCTAGCTTAGCATATTCATATCCTTTTAGTCCTAGTTCAAGTGCTTTTTGGGGTTGTTTTTCCTCCAAAGCGATAATTCCCAATCCAGTTGTGGCAAAAGCTTTTTCCCAGTTGGTGAGTTTAGGGTATTCTTCTAAGACTTGGTTGAACAAAGATTTGGCCTCCGTGAAATTTCCCAATTCGAGTTGTACTTGACCCTGACGATTCAAAATCATCATTCGTTGGGTCAATTCAGGGAAATTGGTTGTAAAGGCGTAGCCTTCAGACAAGGCAGCCATCGCCTCGGGATACTGTCCTAGTTCCGAAAGAGAAATGCCCAGATTTAAGTGGTTGGCCGCAAGGGAAATACTGTCTTGTCTTTGGAGATTTAGATCGATGCATTGTTTGAAAAAAGAGGCAGCCTGCTCGTAGGCGTGTTGACTGAGGTAAATCAGTCCTCGTCCATTCAGCGCGAAAGCTTTTTGGTATAGGTCATCTTCTTTTTCGAGCAATTCGAATGCTTTGGAGTATTCCCTCACAGAAACGGCATAATTACCTTTAATGTAATTGAGTGCGCCAAGCTGATTGGCGATCATCGCTACTTGAAGGTTGGTTAGGCTGGGGAGCGATTGAGCACGGTCCATCGCCTTGAGCGCGCCTTCCAAATCTTTGTATCTAAGGTCCACGGCAACCAAGATCAAGCTGTCAAACTCCGGATTGCCCGTAGGTTTTATGTTTTGGGCAAAAGTGGGAGTATATGCCGATCCCAGGCATACACTTAAAAAGAAAAGAATCTTAGTAAATCTTGAAATCAAAGCTAAAAGGGTGTGATGCTTAAATATAGGATGATCAAGATGAAAACAAAAGTGCCAAGTGGTAGTCTGCCTATGTTTTTGGAAGTAAAGGAGTTTAAATGGGTGGGATTCCTATTGGCAGGCTGTATAATTTTCATCAAAATGAATTGCTGGTATTCAAAGTAAAATGGTTGCTTTTGATAACCAATTATCCTTTTTGAAAGTGTCTCTAGGGCAATTCTTTAGGAATCTAAAATTCTAACAGATGGGCATTTTTTTTTTCTCTGTTTGAAAAAGCTTAACCTGAACAGAAAAAGTATCCTTTTTTTCGGTTACGATTGTGCGATTGTTCCTTTTAGGTATTGACACTGACTTTCTTTCTACTGAGACTGCTTACTGACTGCTTTTTTCAACTTTCTCAAACCTCCATCCCATTAAACGGATTAAATCGTCGCCTTCCCACGCCCATGGCTACAGCCCGGCAGACGGTTTTGTCACCGTACTTCACGTTGAGCTTGTCGAGGGCTTGGTAGAGATTGATCTGCTCTTGGGTATCTTCGAAGAGCTTGATCTGGTAATTGCCATAGACCAGGCTGCTGAAGCGCACGCCGATCAGACGGATAAGGAGTCGGCGGCTGTAGAGCTTGCGAAACAGCTCCTTCACCACAGGCAGGAGCGTGTGGTCCGCCGAGGTGTAAGGGATGCGCAGCTGCATGGTATGCGTCTCAAAGTCCGAGTAGCGGATCTTCACGCTCACGCAGGCGGTGAGTTGACCTTTTTGTCGGAGTTTAGAGGCGAGCTGCTCGCACATGGCGATCATCGTGGCTTCGAGTAGCTTGATATCGATGGTGTCCTCTTCGAAGGTGTTTTCGGAGGAGATCGATTTGGCTTCGGAGTAGGGGACGACTGGAGAGCGGTCGATGCCGTTGGCTTTTTCCCAGATCATCTTCCCGTTTTTGCCAAAGGTCGCTTCTAGGAGTTGGGAGGGCATCTGCTGCAGGGTATAGACTTTTTTGACTCCCATGTTGTAGAGCGTTTGGGAGGTTTTCTCGCCGATCATGGGGATTTTGCGCACAGAGAGTGGGGCGAGAAAGGGTTTTTCTTCCCCAAAAGGCACCTGCTTTTCATTGTTGGGCTTGGCCTCTCCGGTGGCGACTTTGGAGACGGTTTTGTTTTCCGATAGACCCATGGAGATATTCAGTCCACTCTCGCGGATGATGCGCTGTCGGAGTTCGTGGGCGAGCTTGAAGCAGCCAAAGAAGCGGTCCATGCCTGTGAGGTCGATGTAAAACTCGTCGATGGAGGACTTCTCAAAGAGAGGGACGGACTCCTTGATAATCTCGGTGACTTCGTGGGATTTTTGGCTGTATTTCTCAAAATCCCCCCGCACGATCACCGCCTCGGGGCAGAGTTGCCTCGCGGTCCGCATGGGCATGGCCGAGTGCACGCCAAACTTGCGCGCCTCGTAGCTGCAGGAGGCCACGACTCCCCGGTCACTCGAACCCCCGATCAGGATGGGTTTGCCATTCAATCGGCTGTCAAAAAGCCGCTCTACCGACACAAAAAACGTGTCTAGATCCATATGCACAATACTTCGCTTCCCTTCCATGGCTTTTGTTAATTATTTTGACATTTTAATGTTTATAATTTAATCAAAAAGGATAAATTTGGGTTAAGGAAGTGGCGGAAGTTGTCGGGGTAAAAAAAGATATGCTTCGCGAGATAGGGAGATATGCTTCGCGAGATATGTCCTGTCTGACGCAGTCATATCTTGAAAATATCTGCGTAGCTATCTTGAAGAAATTAAAGATATGCTTTGCGAGATAAGGAGATATGCAATGCGAGATAGGGGCTATTTGACGTAGTCATATCTTAAAAATATCTGCGCAGCTGTCTTGATGATTAATTTTATAGTATTGGTTTTTAATTTATTATAGCTATGAATGAAAAATCGAAGTATATCCCGCTCAAAGAATTGACGATCTATAAATTGGCAAGGGAATTATCCGCTAAGGCTTGGCTGATTTACGAGAGGTTAGGATATCACCAGCGTAAAGTTTGGGGGGACCAAATGTTGGAGGCTATCGATTCTGTTGGGGCAAATATTGCCGAGGGGTATGCTAGATATCATTTTCTGGAGCGGATAAGATTTTATTATATCTCAAGAGCCTCACTGTCAGAGGGGATGGATCACTGGATTGATCTTGGGTTTGAGCGAGGAATCGTTGCTAAAGAGGAGCACTTAACGATGTTTTCGATCGCGAAAAACTTACAGATTAAATTAAATGGGCAGATAAAAACGACCTATGAAGCCAAGAAGGATTTGGGATAGTGTCCAAACTATCTCGCATGGCCTATCTTCATTTTTATCTCGGCTTTAGCCATATATTAAAAAATTATCTCTCACAGCGTATCTCCTCATGTATCTCAGCTTTAGCTATATCTTAAAAACTATCTCGCGCAGCATATCTTAAGAATATCAATGACAGTAAATACTAACCTAAAATTCCTCCGAAAAAAGAAAGGCTTCACACAAGAATCCCTTTCCGAGTTATTGGGGATTTCCCGTTCCAAACTGGCGGGTTATGAACTCAATATCAATCCTCCATTGGAAACGCTGGTAAAAATCTCCGATCAGCTGGGAGTTTCTATTGATATATTACTCAGGGAGGATTTGACTTCTTACTCCGAATATAAACTCCGCGAACTCCTCGAGACCGACAAGTTTCTCCGAGGGCGAAAGCTCCGGATTCTTTCCACCACGGTGGACGCGGAGGGACGCGAATTGATCGAAGTCGTCTCCCAGCGGGCTAAGGCGAGTTATTTGGCAGGCTTTTCCGACCCGGAGTTTATCTCTGAGTTACCTCGTTTTTCATTGCCCTTTCTTCCGACGGACAAAAAGCATCGGGTTTTTCAGGTAGATGGGGACTCCATGCTTCCGATTCCTGATGGGGCTTGGATTGTCTGCGAATACGTGGATGACTGGATGGCGATCAAAGACGGCGAGCGCTACGTGATCGTTACTGAGCAAGATGGTGTGACCTTCAAAATTGCTTATAACCGGATCAAAGCAGAGCAGAGGCTCTTACTTTGCTCCGGCAACCCGATTTATGTTCCATTTGAAGTGGATATCGAGCAGGTGCGGGAGGTGTGGATGTATCGGCTAGCTATTAATTGGCAATGAGCAATAATCAATGGACAATGAACAATTACCAATGATTGAATTTGGATTTCACTTGGTCATTGAGTTTGAAAAATGATCATTGAAAATTTAAAAGGCTATGGATAAAAAATATGATTTAGAAGAACGATTGGTCAGATTTGCGGGTGAGTGTATTAAGTTTTGCAATACACTTGGAAACACCTTCGCGGAAAATCATCTCAAAGGACAATTAATTAGATCATCATGCGGAGCATGTTTGAACTATGGGGAGGCCCAAGGAGCCGAGAGCAAAAAGGATTTCATTCATAAAAATGGAGTCGTGCTAAAGGAACTTAAGGAGTCCCGTTCCACCTTGAAAATTTTAGTTTACTCCGAATTGGGGAATGCTTTAATTAGAACTGACCTATTGAAGGAAGCTTAAGAGCTTTCGGCAATTTTTGGAAGAATTATCACCAGTGCGAGAAAAAGCCTGAATCAATGAGGAATGGACAATGGACAATGGTCAATTTTCAATTCTCGATTTGGAGTTCACTTGACCATTGAGTTTGATCATTGACCATTGAAATTAAATTATGTCCATCATCTCTTCTCCTTTTGGTAATATCCTTCTTGAGTCCCGCGAAGGCTGTCTGAGTCGATTGCAGTTTACCGAGGAGGAAACCGACGGTGAAATCTTAGATCAGGTGCTTTTAAGTACCAAGCAGCAATTGGATGAATATTTTGCGGGAAAGAGGCAGATTTTTGATATGCCGATTGGATTGGGAGGAACGGATTTTCAGCGAAAAGTATGGATGGAAGTGGCCAAGATCCCGTTTGGGCAGACGACGACTTACATGAAGCTTTCGCAAAAGCTTGGCAATCCGGCGGCCATCCGGGCTGTAGGGGCAGCGATCGGTGCCAACCCGATTTTAGTCATCCTTCCTTGTCATCGTATACTGGGAAGTGACGGCAGCCTTACCGGTTATGCGGGAGGACTCGACAGAAAAAAGGCCCTCCTGGAATTGGAAGGCCATGCATTTCAGGGAAATTTGTTCTATTGATCAGTTTTCAGTCTCAGTGTTCAGTTGTGCGATTGACTGCAAACTGCGACTGATCACTGCCTACTTTTTTTCCTCCAGTTCCACAATCACCTCAATTTCCACGGCCATATTGTTTGGCAGGGAACCGACCCCCACGGCAGAGCGGGCGTGTTTTCCTTTTTCTCCAAAAATCTCTACCATCAGATCAGAAAAGCCATTGATCACTGCAGGCTGAGCGGTAAACTCAGGCGTAGCATTGACCATTCCGAGTACTTTGACAAACTGTTTGATTCGGCTCAGATCTCCTGTCGCAGCTTTGAGCACCGCGATGATTTCCATACCAGTATCTCTTGCGGCTTGGTAGCCTTGCTCCACACTCAGGTCAGCCCCGACTTTTCCGTAGATTTTTGGTCCACTGCCTGCGAGGTAAAGCAGATTTCCCACCTGCTTCCACTTTACATAGTTGGCGATGGGTTGGCTGACCTCAGGGATGGTCAGGCCAAGCTGTTTGATTTTCTCTTCGGGTGTTTGCGCATTTGCGGGGTGAGTTGATAGCGCAAAAATCATCAGGGAGAGCAAAAGGAACGTCTTTTTCATAAATCAGGGATAGAATTTACCGTTTCTAAGCTAAGCCTTTCTTCCAACTTTTGGTAAGCTTTTCTCCTTATTCCTATGCAAGCTCTTGAGATTATTCCCTATTCCTCGGCCCTTCAGCCTCATTTTGAATCCATCAATAAGGCTTGGGTGACCAAGTATTTTTCGCTGGAACCTTTTGATATTGACCAGTTGGAGCATCCGGAGGAGACTATTTTGGCTCAAGGCGGGGAGATCATCTTTGCAAAACTCGGTGAGGAAATCCTCGGGAGTGTAGCCTTGATTCCAAAAGATTCTGGAGACTGGGAGATGATCAAAATGGGGGTTAAAGAGTCAGCCCAAGGCAAAGGAATAGGAATGGCGCTTGGGAAAAGCCTCTTGGAGTTGGCCAAAGAAAAGGGTGCGAAAAGGGTGGTTTTATACTCCAATACCAAGCTGGAAGCAGCCCTTCGAGTGTATGAAAAGCTCGGTTTTACTCCTTGTCATCTGGAGTGCGGCACCTACGGAAGGTGCAATGTCAAGATGGAATTTGTTTTTTAAATCTTTGATTTAGACTAACTTTTATCAGGTTTTCCGCTGATTTTTCACAAATTATTTTCCAATAACAAAGGGGAAATTTGGTCATACACCAAAATGATCTACCCCATGAAAACTATCGTCGTCCCTTTCGATTTTTCGGATTATGCGTTGGCTGCATTACAGACAGCCCAAAGGATTAGTGCCAAATCCGGAGCAAAAATTACCTGTGTCACCGTAGTGCCTTCTGAATTAGATTGGGATTTGCTACCAGAGGAAGGGAAACAAAAATATCCCCATCTCATTGAGCAAATGGAGGAGGCAAAAACAGTAATTCCCGAATACTTGAAGCAAATAGCTCCTGCAAAAGCTCCTATCGAAGTAGTACTGAAAATAGGTGTTCCATCAGAACAAATTTTGCGTGTGATCGAAAAGTCAAATGCTGATTTGGCTGTTTTGGGTGCCTACGGTAAAGGATTTTCGGATGGGAAATTCATCGGATCCAATCTGCAAAAAGTTCTTCGGCTTTCAACTTGTCCAGTGTTGGCGGTGAAATCTGCCATGGATGGGAATGCCTTTAGGAAAATTGCTTTTGCGTCTATTTTTAATGAGTCTTGCAAGAAAGCATTTTCGAAGATTGTCCCTATCGCCAAGTTGTTTAAAGCTTCGGTTCACTTGGTCTACATCAACACACCTGAAAATTTTGTGAGCTCCACCGAGTCTGAAGTGGCAATGTCAGGTTTCTCAAAAGGTCACGAAGAATTGATTTTGCATACCCATGTATTTAATCATAAAAATGTGGAACAAGGGATGATCGAGTTTTGTAAGTCTAAGGACATTGATTTGCTGGCGGTGGTTTCTGGAGATCGTAAAGGCATGTCTTCTTACCTGATAGGCACTACTGATACGCTGATTTTCAAATCTGACTTGGGGATTCTCAGTGTCAAAACAAGTTGATAGCCTGAATTTTTCCCAGACTCTAACTGAAAAGACCAAGCAAGAAGCACTTGCTTGGTCTTTTCATTATCTCGCTTCCTATAAATAGGATATTACCAGAATCGGAATCGTTTTTCGTAAATCCTGTTTCTGAAGATCCAGTTGTCAAAAATATCCTCAGATAGGTAAATCTCAACTCCTAAACCTACGGTCATGTACCCGTCAAACCGGTGTGTGAGTCCTGAACCTCTTCTTATTCTTCCTCTGTTTCTCAAAATTCCATCTACGTCAGGTTGCCCATTGTCCAGCATAAAGTTTGGATTTCGAATGGCTAGCCTCAGTCGGTTGGGATTTTCTCCCGATACATAATCCTGTACCAAATCCTGATAAAACTCACTGACATTATAAGCGGATATGTCATCCATGTAATCGGTGAGCGTCCATCGATAATTTCCTTCAAACTTAAGATCCATGTACACATTTAGCTTGTACTTGAATCCCAATCCCATGGGGAATACCACGATGTATTTTTCATAAGGATTGTTTTCAAGCTGTAGTGGACGCAGATCCACCCATTTTCCATCTAGCTCAGCCTGAGGATTGTTGGTAGACATACCCACACCCGCAAAAATGTAGGGATTCCACAAGTGACGGGTGATATTATTGACTTTTACCGGATGAAAATAATACTCGAATATGCTGGAGACTTCCCAATTCTTCGCTTGGAAATGTAAGTTTCTTGGAGTTCGATAGGCTCTTGGATCAGAAGGTACATCTGAACCTGACATTTTGTAATACGTCCCTTCCAGTCTGGTTTTGAGATGTGTTCCGAAAATGTAATTCACCGAAAAATTAGCATGCCAGTCAGGCTGCACTCCTTCATTATACCTCCAAAAAGAATACAATTCACCAAAATACTGTGTGGGTCCGAGGCTGGCTGAAATCGACCAAGGCTCTTCAAATCGGTAGCGATAAAAACTTTGGGATTGTGCGCCCCAAGACAAAATAAAGAATAAAACAATGAGTAACTTTTTCATTTTCACACTGGTCGAAGCCTTGCCAGTCTAATCCACCGCACAAAAATTAGCCTTATTTCCCAAAAATTCAAATTATCAGGGAGATAGCTCGGCTAATAAGGGTAGTAAAGGGTTAGGCTAATGAACTTTGCTTTTCAGATTTCTGCCAATCTAGCCGGGCCTTTTCAGTCAAGACCTCTTCCCGATTCACTTTATCCATTCAGCTTCTTCTTAAAATCAGGTTTGGTCGGAAGTTCTAAGTGAATTGATGTAATTTTGAAGCATGAGTAAGCAAAGAGAAGAATTAGAACACCGACTCCGACTCCGTAACATCAAGCTTTCTGACTATGAGGATATTCGTGAGATCATGGTGTCGATCTATAAAAATCAGGGAGGAGCTTGGACTAAAGCGGAGCTAAAAAACCAGCTGAAAGTGTTTCCTGAGGGCCAAATCTGTATCGAAGACAATGGTAAAGTCATTGCCGCGGCCCTGAGTATCATCGTAGATTATGCCAAGTTTGGGGATAATCATACCTATGATGAGATCACCGGCTATGGCAAATTTGATACCCATGATCCGGATGGAGATACGCTCTATGGTACCGATATTTTTGTGCATGCGGATTACCGCGGGATGCGACTTGGCCGTCGACTCTACGATGCTCGAAAGGAGCTCTGCGAAAATCTAAATCTCCGATCCATCATTGCGGGAGGAAGAATTCCGGGTTACTCTAAATATGCCGACGAGATGACCCCTCGTAAGTACATCGACTTGGTCAAAAACCGTGAAATTTTCGATTCAGTGCTTTCTTTTCAGCTTGCTAATGAATTTCACGTAAGAAAAGTAATCACCAAATACCTCCCAGAGGACACTGACTCCCGAGCGTATGCGACCCTTCTGGAGTGGATCAATATCTACTACGAAAAGGACGAAAAACTCATCGGTAACAAAAAGTCAATCGTTCGCCTTGGGCTCGTCCAGTGGAAAATGCGTCGATTCTCCAATGTGGATGACTTGATGCAGCAGGTGGAGTTTTTCGTGGATACAGTCTCTGGTTATAAATCAGATTTTTGCCTGCTTCCAGAGTTTTTCAATGCACCCATGCTTGCCGAATTCAATGACATGGATGCCTCTGAAGCGATCCGAAATTTGGCAGACTACACCGACGAAATCGTCGGTCGGATGAGTGAATTGGCTGTATCTTACAATGTCAACATCATTGCCGGTTCGATGCCTGAGTACGATGGCAAAAAACTTAGAAATGTGAGTTACCTCTGTCGCCGTGACGGCACACAGGATAAGCAATACAAGCTACATATTACGCCGGATGAAGCGGCCTATTGGGGTCTACAAGGCGGAAATGGAATCAATGTGTTTGATACCGACGCTGGTCGTATCGGGATTTTGATTTGCTACGATGTGGAGTTTCCCGAGTTGGGAAGAATTTTGGCTGAGCAAGAAATGGACATTCTATTTGTTCCTTTCTGGACGGATACCAAAAATGCCTTCCTCCGGGTAAATACCTGTGCCAAAGCTCGGGCCATAGAAAATGAATGCTACGTAGCCATTACCGGTTCGGTGGGTAACCTTCCCAAAGTGGAAAACATGGATATTCAATATTCCCAAGCGGCGATTTTCTCTCCTTCTGATTTCTCATTCCCTCACGATGCCACGGTAGCAATGGCTTCGGAAAATGCCGAAACTACCATCGTGGCCGATGTGGACCTAGACTTACTCACCAAGCAGCGCAAAGCAGGTAGCGTACGAAACCTCGAACAACGCCGACTTGACCTATATTCTATTCAATGGAAACAGAAAAAATAATTCAGGATTACCTGAGTCATGTACCCCAAGAGGTATTTGAAAAAGCAAAAGGGATCAAAGTCCTGATCACCGATATTGATGGTGTGCTGACCGATGGAGGAATCATTTATGACGACCTCGGTACTGAGTATAAAAAGTACAATGTGAAAGATGGTCTGATTGTGCAGCATCTGAAAAAAGCCGGATTCTTGGTGGGAGCCATTACCGGTAGAGCTTCGCAAGTAGTCGAAAATCGATGCGAAGAGCTTCGGTTTGACTTTCATTACCATGGAGTCAAAGACAAGTGGAAAAAGCTGACTGAAGCATTAGAGACGATGGAACTTACCGCTGAGGAAGTGGCCTACATCGGAGACGATCTGATCGATTTGCCCGTTTTGACCAAAGTGGGCCTGTCTGTAGCACCGGCTGATGCCTTGCCTTATGTCAAGTCACAGGTTCATTATAATTCTCCCTTGGCTGGTGGTAAAGGAGTTTTCCGCGAGTTTGCGGACATCCTTCTACATGCCAAAGGCCAGTTGATTCCATTAATTGAAACTTTATCCCACAAGGAATAATGATACGAAATACCAGTCCCATGAAGATCCGAGAAGGTGTCGTTTTGGGAAGTGACAAACCGGTTCTATTTGCTGGCCCTTGTGCGGTGGAGAGCTTTGATATCTGCTTGGAAATTGGAACCAAGGTGAAAGAATGGGCTACCGCGCATGGATTTTCTTATGTGTTCAAAGCTTCATTTGACAAAGCCAACCGAACATCCTCTGGATCCTTCCGCAGCATTGGCATGGACAAATCGCTCGAGGTTCTTCAGCGTGTCGGTCGGGCATTGGACGTGCCATTGGTTACTGATATTCATGAAAGTTACCAAGCTGCTGAAGTTGCCGAAGTAGTGGATGTGCTTCAGATTCCGGCATTTTTGTGTCGTCAAACTGACTTGCTTCTTGCGGCAGGTAATACCGGAAAAGGAGTAAAAATCAAACGGGGGCAATTTATGGCTCCCGAAGACATGCAATATGCGGTCAAAAAAGTACGATCTACGGGTAATGAGAATGTCTGCCTGACTGAGCGGGGTTTTTCGCTTGGTTATCACAATTTGGTGGTGGATATGCGGGGATTGCCGATCATGCGTCAGTTTGCTCCGGTAGTTTTTGACATCACCCATTCGGTGCAGCAGCCTGGAGGACAGGGTGGAAGCAGTGGAGGTCAACGTGAGTTTGCGCCGATCTTGGCTCGAGCAGCGGCAGCTACTGGGATTGATGGATTCTTTATCGAGACACATCCCGAGCCAGCCAAGGCTCTCAGTGACGGTCCTAATTTAATCCCTTTGCACCGCATGGGGGATTTCTTGGAAATGCTCAAAGAAGCGTGGACTTTGGGAAGAAAGTATCAGGATTTTCAGGTAGAATAATGAGTTAAGCCATGATCAGAATTAGACTTTTCTTCTTTGCTGTTTGTGTTGTTTTTTTTCAATCAATCAGTTTAGCGCAAGGTCTTTCGGATCAGATTAGAATTAGTTTGGAAAAAGCCACCCAAGAAAAGCCCCATGTCTTGGGTGGTGTTTTTTTGAAAAATGTAGGGGAGGTCTATCAGTTTTATGCGCAGAGAGGTTTTGAACCTGTATGGAGCAAAGCGTCTGTGCTCACAGAAAGGGCCTATGAACTGCGCTTTGAAATCCGACAAGCCAAATTTGATGGACTCAAACCAAGTGATTATCATTTGGCTTATTTCGAGTCTGCATTTGGCCTTGCCGAGCAGCGGAAAAAGGCAGGAGAAACCTTGGAAATTCAGTCGCTCACTCAGCTTGAGATTGTTCTGACAGACGCTTTTTTTGAATTGGCAGAGGACTTGGCTGTGGGCAAACTCAATCCTGCTACGCTCAAAGCTTCTTGGTCTATCTCAAGAAGGTCGAAAAGACTAGATCATGGATTGCTGCTTCTTGAATCGTTGAAAAATGAAGATTTGAGATCTGGTTTGGCAAAGCTCTATCCGAAAAATCCCCTTTATCTAAAAGGCAAACAATTGATGCGGGAATTGGATGAAAAGGCAAAACAGCAACCTTTTTCCTTTAAGCCAATCAAAACTGACCGCACCTTTAAAGTCGGAGAGTCCAATGCTATCATTTCTGAAGTAAGGGACCGATTGGCTTATTGGGGATTTACTTCTCCGCAGACTTCCACTGATCCAAAGTATTTTGATTCCTTGCTGATGGAGCAGGTGAAGCAATACCAAAAGTCAAAAGATATGGTTTCTGATGGGGTTTTAGGTCAGGTGACACTCTCATTCCTCAATGATTCCCCGACTAAACTCATGGATAAAGTGGCAGTCAATTTAGAACGGCTAAGGTGGATTCCGGATCAATTTTTCGAGGGAGGGACCATTTTTGTGAATATTCCAAGTTTCCAACTGGTCTATCGTGAAGGCAAGGATACCTTGTTTACCACAAAAGTGATTGTCGGCACGGTCAAGCATCAGTCCCCTGTCTTTACCGCACCGATGAGTTATTTGGTGATGAGTCCCTATTGGAATATTCCTCCCTCAATAGCTCGAAACGAAACCATTCCTGCGATCAAAAGAAATCCCGGATACCTGCAGAAAAATAACATGGAGGTGGTCAACAGCTCAGGAAATCCCGTCCCGCAATCCAGCATCAATTGGAATGCTAGACCTTTTCCTTACCTGATCAGACAAAAACCTGGAGAGGATAATGCCCTTGGCCTAGTCAAATTCATGTTTCCCAATCCCAATAACGTGTACCTGCATGATACACCGGCTAAGCATCTTTTTGATCGGGAGGTAAGAACCTTCAGCCACGGATGCATCCGCATGCAAAATCCCAAGACCTTTGCCGACTTATTGTTGAAAAACAAATCGGAATGGACACCTGAAAAGATTTGGGAAGCGATGAATCAGCCTAAGGAGCAGATTGTCCAGCTGGATAAAAAAATCCCGGTAGTGATCACTTATTTCACTTTGGTGCTTGATTCAACAGGCAGGCCTCAGTTTCGTCAGGATGTGTATCACAGAGACCAAGAGGTTTTGACCCTTTTGAAAAATTGATCAGGGCTGCAAAAGTGGAAGAGTGGAAAGGTACTTTTCATCTTGCCCATAGATGAAAAGTAATGAGCCTTCTTTTACTAGATTGATCACCTGAGCAGATAGCTCGGTCGGAACGGCAGGACAGCCTAAGCTTCTACCCAGCCTTCCTGACATTTTGGCTACAGCTTCTCTCGCATAGTCTGCTCCGTGTATGACGATTGCTCTATTTCTGGCTTGGTCATTTACCCCTTTTTCCAGCCCATCTAGGCGTAGCGAATACCCATGTTTTCCGCTGTAGGTCTCTGCTGTTTTATAAAATCCCAGACTGCTTTGATTGGATTCGGGTTGGTTGGAGAATTTTTCTGCCATCAGCATTCCCGAGTTTCTTCCGTGAGCTACTACGGTATTCAGAAGAATCTCTTTTTTTTCAAGATCGATGATCCAAAGTCGTTTTTCGGTAGAGGGTAAAGAGAAGTCAATTACCGTTAAAATGGGTTTTTTGAGCTCGTTTTCAAGTTTTTCATATCCTTGAAGGGCAAGGTTCAATGCTGAGGAGGAGGGGAGATCGCTATGTTTTTCAGAAAGTTTTTCGATTAGAATTTCCGATTTGGACTTCGTTTCTGAGGGGCTTTTAGTGAAAGATTCTTTTTCTGAAAAACCTAGGCTAGAGATGAGCCAAATCAACGGTAGGAGGAAGGCCTGTGATCCAGTCATAGTTGGTGTGGGTTGGATTGGGTGATTGCCAAAGTTCGGCTATCCCCCAGATTGTCAAAAACTTTGCCAGCCTAGCACTTGTCAGGTGGACAGAAAGGAACTAATTGTTTCCTGATATGAGTTTTTGTCGTGATCTGTAAATGAGCTGTTTTTGGGTCGCGGCCGAATTCTGGTTACTTTTACGACCTTGCTTTAAATTAAAGAGCTGACTTGCAGAAGATTGGTTTTTTTGTTTAAAAGAATTAATAATCTATTAAACAAAAAAATCACTTACTCTGTTCTTACCTACAATGAAAGTATCCGTATTTAGAAAAGAGCACTTCAACGCAGCCCATCGGTTGTTCAATGCAAATTGGTCAGACGAACAGAATCAAGCTGTATTTGGAAAGTGTAACAATCCCAATTTTCACGGACACAATTATGAATTGATTGTGAAATTGAAAGGGGAAACCGACCCTGATACAGGGTATGTTTATGATATGAAGGTTCTCAGCGACCTCATTAAAGTACATGTCTTGAATAAATTTGACCACAAAAATTTAAACTTAGATACCGATGAATTTAAAGATCTCAACCCATCCGCGGAGAATATTGCAGTGGTTATTTGGAATATTCTGAGAGATAAGATTGATCGTAAATTTGAGTTAACCATTCAGCTCTATGAAACAGAAAGAAACTTTGTTGAATACGATGGCAATTGATATTGCACGCGCGTCATTCGAAGAAATCGGTGAGGAGCACGTTGGCACCTCGCTACAAACTCCACTCCGAGAGGATGCATTCAAAATGGATGACGACCTCAAGGTAGAGCTGATCGAAAAGCACTTCAGAGAAATCATGCACATCCTTGGGCTTGATCTTACTGACGACAGCCTCAAAGGCACGCCACATAGAGTGGCCAAAATGTATGTGAAAGAGGTATTTGCAGGATTAAACCCAAAGAATAAACCAGCTGCCAAGCTGTTTGAAAACAAGTACAAGTACAGTGAGATGCTCGTGGAAAAGGATATCACCTTTCATTCACACTGCGAACACCACTTCGTACCGATCTATGGCAAAGCGCATGTTGCCTACATTTCCAATGGAAATGTGATCGGCCTTTCCAAGATCAATCGGATCGTTCAATATTATTCCAAAAGACCTCAAGTCCAGGAAAGATTGACCATGCAAATCGGTAATGAACTCAAAGAAGTACTTGGTACCGAAGACGTGGCAGTCATCATGGACGCTTACCACATGTGCGTGAGCTCCAGAGGAGTAAATGACACCAACAGTTCTACCGTGACTTCCTTCTTTTCAGGGAAGTTTGAAAAAGACGAACAAAGCCGCAATGAATTTCTTAAGTACATCAGCCTTAAGAAGTAACTTAGTAAACGCTTGCTAAACCAACATAAAACCCTGCCAAAAGCAGGGTTTTTTTGTGAGTAATGCAAACAAAAATCAAGGTTTTTGATTTAAGGAATAAATCGAAAAGTACTCATGGAAGGTAAGAATGTTGTGATTATCGGGGGCAACTCCGGAATAGGAAAAGCTACTGCAAACCTGCTTCAAGCAGCCGGTGCAACTGTCTTTTTGTATTCAAAAAGTGGAAATGGTACCACGGCCTTGGACACTTCGGTGGATTTTGGCGAAATGCCCAATTTGCCTGAAGTGATTGATGGCGTAGTGTATACTCCGGGTACTATCAATCTCAAACCTTTTCATAGAATTTCCATTGAGGATTTCAAAAAGGAAATGGAGGTCAATTTTTTTGGTGCCGTTAGAGTTTTGCAGGCCTGCCTTAAAGGCCTTAAAAAATCATCTGCACCTTCAGTCGTGCTGTACAGTACGGTTGCAGTACAAACCGGAATGGGCTTCCATGCCGGAATTGCTTCAGCAAAAGGAGCGATTGAAGGTTTGACTCGTTCCCTTGCAGCGGAGTGGGCACCATCCAAAATTCGGGTTAATGCCATTGCACCGTCACTTACTGATACTCCGCTGGCATCTGCTTTACTTTCGACTGCTGAAAAAAAGGAAGCTTCTGACAAGCGACATCCGCTTGGAAGGATAGGATCGGCCGAAGACATTGCATCGACGACGGTTTTTTTACTTTCTCCACAATCTGCTTGGATGACGGGGCAAATCCTACATGTGGACGGAGGTATGTCCAATTTGAAATAATTTAAACAATTGCCCTAAGCATATTGTCTGTATTACGGGTACGGTCCCGAGATGAAAGCGCTGTGAATATGAAGACTCCACCTGAATCATTCCTGTTGTTTAAGGAAGAATTGAGGAAGGCCCAACTCGAAAAAGAGAGGCTTCAACTCTATTATGAGCAAAAATTGACAGAAGTCAATAAAGAACTTTGTCGTCTAAAGGAGCAGATTCAGTCCCAACAAGACATGATGAGGACGACCCTTGAATATGCCTCCAACCTAGAAAATCGATTGACCGAAGTCAAAGAGGAAGTAGCGCATGCGACTTCCAAAAGCCGTAATTCCATCTATTAATCCTACACTTTCAGCAATGAACGAGACGATAAATTCTTCCGAAATTCAAGACTTTGTAGTAGCCTTTGAGCAGCGTTATGCTCGGGTATGGGTCAGCCATGAAAGAAAGACCATTATTTGTGAACTTTTAGCTGATTACATTCCCATCGAAGACTTCAAACTGGCGTTTGGTCAGATTGGTGAGATTGTCAAAGCAGGTGATTTTGAAAAATTCATTTTTGACAAGCGTTCGCTAAGAGCTTTCCACCAACCTACGATGGAATGGTACTTTATCTTCTGGAAAAAGGAGATGCTGGAATATGGGGTTAAAACCCACCGCAAAATTCTCCCTACAGAGAAATGGTTTGAAAAAATGGTCCAAATCGCCAAAAACCAAATTCTCCAAACCTACCCAGATAATATCATTGACCAACTGGATATCAGATATTGCGATACCATCGAGGAGGCAATTGAGGTATGATGAGGCATTGGACGCTGGATCAGGTGATGGAGGAGGATTCTTTTTACAGGAGGAATCTGATCAACTGTCTCTCTGGCTATAAAAGCTTGAACCTGATCGGTACCAAAAATCAAGAAGGAGTAACCAATTTGGCACCCTTCTCTCAGGTATTTCATATAGGAGCTGCACCTCCGTTGGTTGGAATTCTTTTTCGCCCTCATACTGTGAAGCGGGATACCTTGGAAAATATTTTAAGTACCCGCTTTTTCACGCTCAACCATGTTACTCCAGAGTTTTACAAGGAAGCTCACTGGGCCACTGCCAATTGGGATGCAAGCGAATTTGAGGCAACAGGCCTCGAGGAAGAGTTTAAAGAAGACTTTTTCGCTCCATTTGTAAAAGGAAGTCCTGTACAGTTGGGATGTTCTCTTGTAGAAACACAAACCCTCAAAGTAAATCAAACGATACTCCTAATAGCCAATGTCGATCACCTGTTTGTGGAGGAAAAAGGACTGCGAGCTGATGGTTCTTTGGATTTGAACATCCTCGAAACAGTCACTGTGAGCGGATTGGATGAATACCATGTAGGAGAAAAATTAGGTAGATTGGCTTATCCGAAACCTGGAATTCAGCCTGCTGAATTCTGAATTTTCTAAATCCTAAACTGGTACTGAGTCCGTCGAAGTATCCGAAATCTCAAATCCGAAATTGAACATCCTCGAACTCACCGATTCAGGCCTCTTTTGTCCCCCCGCAGGAATTTTCATCGATCCTTGGAGGTCTGTAGATCGGGCGATAATCACCCATGCGCACTCAGATCATGCCCGTTGGGGGATGAAGCACTACCTCGCACATCGGGATTCGGCTGAGGTGATGAAGCTTCGTCTAGGTACGGAGATTAGCCTACATACCCTAGAGTACCAAGAAAAATTGGACATCAACGGAGTCAAAATCAGCCTCCATCCTGCTGGGCACATTCCCGGTTCATCACAGGTCAGATTGGAATATCAGGGAAAAGTCGCTGTAGTCAGTGGAGATTATAAAGTCGAAAATGACGGACTTTCAACACCTTTCGAGCCGGTCAAATGCCATGAGTTTGTCTCTGAATGCACCTTTGGTCTGCCGATATATAAGTGGGAATCGCAGTCTGAAATTTTTGCACAAATCAACGCCTGGTGGAAAGAAAATGCTTCAGAATGGCGCAACTCTGTTCTTTTCGCCTACTCCTTGGGCAAAGCTCAACGCATCCTCCAAAATCTCGATCGGGAGATCGGAGAGGTTTTCGTCCATGGTGCTATCTGGAATACTAATCAATCCTTGATCGCTAACGGGATTCCGATTTGGGATGTGCCCAAAGTAACTCAGGATATTCCTAAAAATCGGTTTAAAGGTTCCTTAATCATTGCCCCACCTTCAGCAATGGGCACACCTTGGATACGGAGATTTTCCCCTTTTCGAACTGGGATTTGTTCGGGCTGGATGGCAGTGCGTGGTACGAGGAGAAGAAGGGCAGCAGATCGAGGATTTGTGCTTTCGGACCATGCCGATTGGGAGGGATTGATCCAGGCAATCACAGAAACTGAAGCTGAAAAAGTCTACCTCACGCATGGCAGTACGGCGTCTTTTGGGCGCTTTCTTCAGGAAGAAAAAGGGATTGATGCGGTGGAACTGCAGACACTTTTTGGGGTGGAGGAAGTGGAATGAAAAGGGATGTCGGATGCCGGAAGTCGGATGACTGATGTAGATTAACTGTTCCTTTACCTAATTCGCCTAAGAGATTGTCTCAAATCTCGTTTTCCTAATATCTGGTCAGGAGACAGGAAGTGGGCCCCTACACGGACATGATTAATTTAATTTTGGTGGAATAGTAGGTATCAAATGCTTTGTCGTACCTAGGTGAAAAAAATTAAGGTCAAGTAAATTATTTCAACTTAAATCCGATTCGATAAGTGGCCATCAAATACCAAGGCCAATAACCCTCAAATGATGTCATGCTGATCATGGCAGAATTAACCCGGTTTTCATTTTTAGAGGCCCAATCAAAAATGATTTGCTGGGTGATTCCTATTCTGTTGAATTTTTCAATCTGATATCGGTAGTCCGTAATTTCATTTCCATTGAAAAAAACACTGCTTAATGTGTTTTCACTGCCTAATTGAAAGCTGGGGCCAATCGCCAAAGCAATTTTGAAATTTTTTGCAGTCTGTAGCAGATCAAATCGAATCGTAGTATTTGTGAATATACCTGAAGAATTGTCTTTATGTAGATTTGGATCTCCAAATTTGTCGAAAGAGTCCATTGATTGATAAAATGTGAGAGAAGGGTTAATAGATCCTCTTTTACCAATTTTGAAACTTAACTCATTGTTAAAATTCAAACCCCACAATCCAATATTTCCATCTATTGTCGGCCCAAATCCCACGAAATAGGAGAGTTTATCTTTTTGTTGGGCAAAAGAATTTTTCGCAGTAAAAAAAAAGGTTGCAAAAAGAATTAAAGTGAAATTTCTCATTGGAGGAGGTTTGGTTTGATCGAAAGTTACTTTTTTACAGTTTGGTAAACTAATTAATTTAATAAAAAACGATTTTTTTCTTCTTATACAGCAAAACAATCTTCGGTTATTTTCTAAGAATTATTCTCCAATTTCTATTAGGTGCTTACCTTTGCGCATGGCAGAACAAATCCTCATCCTCGATTTTGGTTCTCAGTACACCCAGCTCATCGCCCGCAGAGTCCGAGAACTGAACGTCTACTGTGAAATTCACCCTTACAACAAAGTCCCAAAAATCACTTCTGATATCAAGGGAATCATCCTTTCTGGCTCTCCTTGCTCTGTGCGAGACGAAGGCGCTCCTGATGTCAATACGGATGCATTCCGAGGCAAATTGCCTGTGTTGGGGGTATGCTATGGCGCGCAACTTTTAGCTAGCAAATATGGGGGAGAGGTACTTCCATCGACGATCCGTGAATACGGTCGTGCTAACCTCGATCACATCGACCTTCATCACGACTTATTGAAGGAAATGACTCATGGCTCCCAAGTTTGGATGTCCCATGGCGATACCATCAAGGAACTTCCGGCTGGTTTCGAGGTGATTGCAAGTACTTCTTCTGTTCGAGTGGCAGCTTTCAAAGTTGAGGGAGAAAAAACCTACGGTATCCAGTTTCACCCGGAAGTGACTCACTCTTTAGAGGGTAAAAATCTCCTTAGAAACTTTGTAGTAGGCATTTGCGGCTGTTCTCAAGATTGGACTTCGGATACCTTTATTGACTCGACGGTAGCTGAACTAAAAAGGAAAATCGGTTCTGATAAAGTGGTGATGGGCCTTTCAGGTGGGGTTGACTCCTCTGTGGCGGCAACATTGATTCATCGCGCTATTGGCGATCAGCTGACATGCGTGTTTGTGGACAATGGTCTGCTTCGCAAAAATGAATTTGAGGAAGTTCTCGATTCTTACAAGCACATGGGTTTGAATGTGATCGGAGTGGATGCCAAGCAGCGTTTTTACGATGCTTTGGCAGGACTGACCGACCCTGAGGCCAAGAGAAAAGCCATCGGTCGTGTATTCATCGAAGTGTTTGATGATGAGGCTCACAAGATCGAAGGCGTGAAATGGCTGGGACAAGGCACGATTTATCCTGACGTGATCGAGTCGGTTTCAGTGAAAGGTCCTTCTGCTACCATTAAGTCACATCATAATGTGGGTGGCCTTCCTGATTTCATGAAATTATCTGTGGTCGAGCCTCTGAATACACTTTTCAAAGATGAGGTACGAGAAGTAGGTCGGGCTTTGGATATTGTAGAGACGATCATCGGCCGTCATCCTTTCCCGGGCCCAGGTTTGGCGATCCGAATCTTGGGCGACATCACCGAAGAAAAAGTAAAGACTCTCCAAGAGGTAGATCATATTTTCATCCAAGGATTGAAAAACCATGGTCTGTATGATCAGGTATGGCAAGCAGGAGCGATCCTTCTTCCAATTCAGTCGGTAGGTGTGATGGGTGACGAACGCACCTATGAGCGAGTTGTCGCTTTGCGTGCGGTGGGCTCCGTAGATGGCATGACTGCCGATTGGATTCATTTGCCTTATGAGTTTTTGGGCAAAATGTCCAACGAAATCATCAACCGCGTGAAAGGTGTCAATCGCGTCGTTTATGACATCTCTTCTAAGCCACCGGCAACCATCGAGTGGGAATAAAATTAAAGACTTCTGAACCGGGCCAAACGCCCGGTTTTTTTATTTGTAGTAAAAGGGTGTCATTCATTTACATAGCGATGCAAGCAAGATCAAGGGCTTAGAATACTACCTACTTTTAGTCATTGGTTTTGCAAAAGGAAAAAAAAACACCTTATGGCTCTAGCGTACTTGTTGATGTTTTCGGTTTTGTTCTTTACGGGCATCGTTCTCGTCTACAAGCAAATGAGTTTGTTTCAACTGGCTACAGGATCCTTGGCAGAACCTCAGGAAAATAAATCAGTGTCTACAGAACCTCATCAAGAAATGGAAACTTCAGCTATTAAATTTCTATCAGAGGAGATTCCCTCTGTCCAATTAGATGAATTCCAATTGACAAAAAGAATCTTCGACTTGTTTGGTGAAGAAAAAATTTACCAAAACCACAGTTTGAATGTGGGGGAATTTGCAGACCGTCTTGGGGTAAAGCCAAGGGTAGTGACACAAGTGTTGGATAAACTCTCCGGGACTTCTTTCAAGGAGCTGACCAACCTGTATCGTATCAAATATGCAGTAGAAAAAATTGAAGAGGGCTACCTCGAAAAATATACCTTGGAAGCATTGGGAAAAGAAGCTGGATTTAATTCCAGAATTACATTCTTTAATGTGTTTAAAAAGGAAATGGGAATTTGTCCAAGAGAATATTGGAAAAAGTGTTTGTCGCTAGCGGCATAATAGGTAGATAGTTTGTTTGTTTCTTTTTGAGACCTGCATTTTGTTGAGATGCAGGTCTTTTTTTGTGATTATATATTTAATGAGTTACCAACTTGGAGTAGTTTTATTCTCATAATTGGTGTTTGTGATTCATTTTTTTTTGAAGTTACTCTTTGGAGTAAAAAGTGACTTTTATTACATAAAAAGCTGATTTAGATATCTTTTTGGCTATAGTTACCATTCATTAGCATCTTGATGCAAAACTTATTTTTAGATCTATCAATAATTGGTGTGAGCTGACATATTTTATTCCTTTACTCTCACTAAGCTTTCTCTTAAATAGATCAGAAGATGAGCTCTTTAAAATCGATAGTGTCAGGTATAAATAGGATCAGCGGCCCGCTATCTAATAGTAGATTCGATCTATATAATGCTGTTCGTTTACAATATTTAGCAAATACTAAAATTATATACAGATCTTTTTATGATATAAAAAATAGTCTTAATATATCTTTATTTTATAGAGTGTTGTTTTTTATCTCACTTATTACTTTTTCTTTCTTTTCTTCCTCATTCGCTCAATTTGCAGGTGGGGTTGGTTCTCTTCAGGATCCTTATCAGATTCAAAATTGGGAGCAATTAAGCAAGGTCAATCAAAAGCCTAATTCGTATTTTATTCAGATTGCTGATTTGAATGCGATGTCGCCAGGTTACGTGGCCTTTGCTGGCCCTCAGGCTAATTCCGGAAAAGGATGGTTCCCAGTAAGCAACTTCCGTGGTAGATTCTCAGGTAATGGCTACCTTATCAAAGACCTTTACATCAATCAACCCCAGTTAGGCAATCTTGGACTATTTGCCAATGCTTCCAACTCAGAATTTTCTCAAATTAAATTGAGAAATATCCAAGTCAAAGGAAACAGCAACGTGGGAGCTCTCATTGGAGTCGCCGTTAATGTCAAAATAAACGGATGCTCTTTTACCGGGGTGGTTAATGGAGAGACTTATGTAGGTGGTCTCATTGGAACCCTAGGTAACTCCATCATCAACGATTCTTATTCGTTAGGAGAAGTTTCCGGAGTGAAGGCAGTAGGAGGATTGGTAGGTAATGCATACCAAACTGATGTCTTTAGAAGCTTTTCAACCGGAGCAATCTCCAGTGAATCTGAAGCCGGAGGTTTAGTCGGCTTTTTCCAATCTAGCTCCAAGAATAAAATCGAAAACTGCTACAGCCTGGCTTCCCTCCAAGCCAATCAGATTGCTGGTGGAATAATAGGTACTATGGCAGGCGGCTTAATCAATAATTCTTTTTTTGCCGGTCAAATCCCATCAGTGCCACAATCTTCTGGTTTGGTTGGAAAAGGAGATGCCACTGCTGGAATCAACCACTCTTTCTGGGATCGTTCTCTTTCTCAATTTACTCCAAATAGCCATTCTCAGGAAGCAAAAACTACCATTGAGTTAAAGTCTCCAACTTTTTCGGAGGTTAGTGAATGGGATTTTGAGGGTGTTTGGGCGATCAAAAAACCTACTCCGGAATCTCCATACATATCATATCCATACCTAAAATCTATCCAATATGATCAAATAGGAATGGTACCTGCCTTCAATCCGATTCCAGGTCTTGAAAACTTGAGAGTGCCCCAAGTGTGGGAGTTTCCAAGTGAAAGATCAGTTTCGTACGGTGATCCTGATTTCAAACTTGGAGCTGAAATTACTTCCTTCTGGGACCCTATTTCTTACAGCAGCTCTGATACCTCAATAGTGAAAGTGATAGGCAATTCGGCTTTCATTAAAAAAGTGGGTTTCGTTAAAATCACTGCTATAATTCAAGATGGAGTAACCGCTCCTAAAGAGCAAGTGATTCACGTAAATCCAGCCGTATTGAAAATTACCTTAGCCTCTGGATTATCCAAAGTATATGGAGATAAAGATCCTGAATTGACCTTTGAAGTAGCCGGCTTTAAAAACCAAGACAAATTGGAAATGCTCAGCGGTGCTGTCCAAAGACAGGCTGGTGAGCAGGTTGGATCCTATCAAATTCAACAAGGTTCGCTGGATGCAGGTCTAAATTACCAAATTGAATTCATCGGAGCTGATTTTGTCATCACCCCCAAAGATCTAAAAGTAAGTGTAGAAAAGGCTCAAAAATCATTTGGGGCAGCAGATCCATCTTTCAATCTCCATGCAGAAGGATTGGTAGCAGGGGATAACATTTCCTCAATTTTGGTAGGCAAACCAAAAAGACAGCCTGGAGAAAATGTAGGTAAATACCTCATTGAACAGGGCGATTTGGCGGCATCTGTCAATTATAAGTTGGTATTCAATAGCGATAGTCTCGAAATTATCCCTGCACTTTTGATCTCAATGGAATCTGCCGAGGAACTCAAAACCCCCTGGTCTGTGATTCCTTCCTTTCCTAAATCCGGTAAATTCTTGACTCAAGAGGGGCAATGGGTAGAGCTTCCTGTCGAATGGCAAAATCAGGGATTGGATTATTTCAAAAGAGGTTCGCACCTAGTTCAAGGCAAGATCAACTCCCCAAATTATGAGTTGGCTGCCGGCTTACAGGCAGAAATCAGAGTGACTGTTCTCCCCAAAGCTGCCCCACAGGACTTGCTTTTCGAAGCTAATCTATCTCAGATAGGTCTGGTGGGCGATCTGAAAGTGATCGACTCCATCGATGATCAGCATGAAATCAGACTTCCAAAAGGAGCCTTGGATAACGCTCAGTTTGAAATCAGAGAAAACAAACTTTGGTGGGCTGGTGAGGCAAAGATTCAAGCCAAGTCAGTTTACTACATCGAAGTGGAAGTGGAAGATCGAGATGGCAACATTCTAAAGAGAAAATTAAGCTTGGAGTTTAAAAAAGTAGAGCGCCAACAGGAATCTGTCGAAGTGTTCAACGCTTTCTCTCCAAACAATGACGGAATAAATGACTCCTGGATGATCTCTGACAAAGTGATCGAAGGCCAGTTTAAAGTACTCGTCATCGATGGTGCAGGTCAAGTGGTTTTCGAATCTCACTCTCCTGAAAAAAGATGGGATGGTAATTACCTGGGCCGTCCAATGCCTGACGGTACTTATTATTGGATCTTTGAAAATGCCGGAAAAGTCCGACGAGGATTTCTTAACCTACTGAGAGGTAGATAAACCATCTCTGCCATGAATACTTTTAGCCTATTTCAAAAAATCTCGATTTGGGGTTTCAGCTTTCTTCTCCTCATCTGTTTGAATCTGCAATCCCAAGCTCAAACCAGAAAATTCACTTCCCAATTTTCACATTTCCAAGGATATTTTAATCCAGGACTGGCAGGATATGAGGGGTCCACAGTAAGAGGATTTGTCCGAAATCAGTGGGCGGGGATGGAAGGCGCTCCAAAGACTTTTTTCTTCAGTACCGAGCTTGATTTTGGGGAAATGGCAGGTCTGGAAGATCCCGCATTGATGGGTAAAAATGCTATTTCAGCCAGCGTGCTCAGCCAGTCTAACGGGGCATTTAGAGAAAATGAATTCATTGTATCCTACGCTTCCAGAATCCGGTTGTCAGAAAGTCATAATCTCCGACTTGGGGCAGGTGCTATTCATCAATCGGTCAGATTGGATGGCAATTCCCTGACTTGGGAGGAGCAAAACGATCCCGTTTTTGGAGAATATCTCGGCCAATTCTCAAATATGCAGGTAGTGGACTTTAATGTCGGTTTGGCACTTACTCATAAAAAATACTACCTCTCTTATGGGATTCACCGAGTAAATGGCGGTCAATTGACCAAAGGAGATCGTTTTATGAATGCCTATCCTGCTGAAAAAATGGTGCAATTCGGAGTGAGAGAATCACTGACTGATCAACTGGTCCTGATTATCAATGGTTTTTACAGATCCAGAAAAGACCTGCCTGAAGTAATGGAACTCAATGTAAAGGCGCTTCTGATGAACAAAGTCTGGATAGGAGCAGGCCAGCGGGTGAGTTATGCAACCAATTTCAATTTTGGATTTCTGACCCAAAACATGCGCATTGGCTACCTGTATGAGTTGCCTGTACAGAAAAGCTACCTCATGCCTGGAGGTACCCATGAAATCACCGCAGTGATCAATCTTTTCAATTCCTATCAGCCCAGATACCAAAGAGAAATTTCCATTTGGTAATTCCAGATAAAATGGAAGCTCGAAATTCCGTTTGAACATCCTCTCAATCCCAGATATGGGTTGCCTCTTCCTTCAGGTTTGAAAATATTGGCTTAAATTTGGCACTCTGATAAGCCCTGTCAATCTTTCTTTACCATGCGAAGAATACTCCTCCTCCTTTCTCTATTTTTTGTACTAGGACACGTAAGTGCTCAAAATCTTCCGGAAAACTATTCTAAAGCGAAAACTGCACTTTCCGCACAGGATTATTGGTCTTCCATCAATCTGTTTAAGGAGTTTTTGGATGAGTCTAAGTATGGCAATCTCTCTTATTATGCGGCTTTTCACACGGCAGAGGCGGCTTTGAAAGTCAATCAGCCTGCTTTGGCTATAGAGTCTCTACGCCCTATTTACGGAAAAACGTGGAGTCAATCCGATGAAATGATCTACCTCCTTGCGGTAGCCTATTTTCAAAATAGCCAACCCTTGGATGGGTTAAGGATGATCAGTCAGATCAAAAACGAGGCGATTTTGACCAAGGCTTACAATGCTACTTTTGAGTTTTTAAAAGGTTCTACTCCTAGTTTTTTGGTTGCCAATCTGGAAGAATTTAAGACCAATGAGGGTTACACCGCCGCTTTAGCCAAGGTCTTGCAAGAAAAAACAGTCATGTCTGCCTCTGAGCGTATGGCTTTAAATCAGGTACTAAAGTCAGGTGTAAAGGGGCTTCCAAAAGATCAAACCTTGGATGTAGTGGTGATTTTGCCATTTACCAATGGTTCAGGACAAACGATCTCCACTTTGGGAGCTACAGATTTTATGCTGGAACTTTATCAGGGAATCGAGGAAGGAGTCAAGCAGCTTAAAGCTCAGAGCGTGCAGATCAACCTGAATACTTTTGATTCAAAAAGGGATCTTAATCAATTGAATGCAATCTTGAAAGATCCTGCGGTATTGGCTGCGGATGTAATTATTGGTCCAATCTATCCTGATGAATCCGATCTGGTCAGTGCATTTGCAGAAGCTCAGAAAATCCCCTTCATCCATCCTCTTTCTAATCTAGGAGAGCGATTTGAGCAGACTGAATACAGTTATTTGTTTCGCCCTTCAGTTGCCTCTCTTTCAAAAGGGATAGTTGCTTCACTCAAGGCTCAAAATTGGGGTAAATCAGTCGCTATTGCTTACAGTGGCAGTGCCCGAGATGAGCGAATGGCTCAATTGCTTCAGGAAGAACTTACTCAGGCCGGTTTCCGAATTGCAAAATCCCAAAAGATAGATCCACGATCTGCTTCGACCTTTCTTCAAGGGCTAGGAGTACGCAGAGGAAATAATCCAGATGTGAACCAAGTCATCCTTTTGACAGATGATCCCGCGATTGCACAGCCGGTGTTTGCTTTGATGGAAAGTATCTCAACCTCCGTTCCTATGCTCGTCATGGACTCTTGGTTGGGCTTCAATTTCGCCAATTACGAGATGCTGGAGTTTCCTAATTTTTACTTCATCTCCAACAATACGCCGAAATTTGAATCGGAGGAAATGACCCAATTCAGAAAGTCATTTTATGATACTTACCTCGTGTATCCGTCTTTAAATGTCATTCTTGGAGCTGAGTTGGTCCATTGGATTTCGACCAACGCTCAATTTGTCTATGACTACGACCTTCGAGTTACCCTTGATCAAAAAGGATATCAGCCCGGAAAATTGACTTGGGGCTTTAATTTCCAAAATACAAACAACAACACCTATTCACCGGTTTTCAAGCTTGAATCCGGAGAGTTGATTCCATTACGATAAATCATGCAGATTTCTGAAAGCAAGCGGCTTTTTGCCCATGCCAAAAACTTTATTCCAGGTGGGGTAAATTCGCCTGTCCGCGCCTTCCGTGCAGTAGGGGGCGAACCGATTTTCATCCAAAAGGCAGACGGAGCTTACCTCTATGACGAGGACGGCAATTCCTACATCGAGCTGATAAACAGTTGGGGTCCAATGATCCTAGGGCACAATCATCCGATGATCCGCGAAGCGGTGATCAAAGCCATGGAAAACGGAACTTCTTTTGGAGCTCCGACAGCCAGAGAGGTGGAGATCGCCGAACTGATCGTGAGCATGGTGCCTTCGGTGGAAAAAGTGCGTATGGTCAACTCAGGTACGGAAGCCACCATGTCCGCCATCCGGGTAGCTCGAGGCTATACCGGCCGTGACAAATTCATCAAAATGGAAGGGCATTACCATGGTCATGGGGATTCTTTCTTGATTTCCGCTGGTTCCGGTGCGATTACCATGGGCAATCCTGATTCTCCGGGAGTGACGGTAGGTACGGCAAAAGATACCTTGCTCGCTCCTTACAATGACCTTGAAGCCATTGAAAGACTGGTTGCAGCAAATAAAGGTGAAATCGCCGCTTTGATTCTAGAGCCTGTACCCGGAAATATGGGCCTTTGCCTTCCAAATCCGGGTTATTTGCAAGGATTGAGAGACATCTGTACCCGAGAAGGAATTGTCTTGATTTTTGACGAGGTGATGACAGGTTTCCGTCTTGCCAAGGGCGGTGCTCAGGAGCTTTTCGGAGTGATTCCTGACATGACGACTTTGGGTAAAATCATCGGTGGAGGCATGCCGGTGGGAGCCTATGGAGGCAAAAAAGAAATCATGGAATTCGTCTCTCCGGCAGGACCGGTATACCAAGCCGGGACATTGTCAGGAAATCCGATTGCCATGGCTGCGGGTCTCACCATGCTGAACTATCTGAATACTCACTCTGAGGTGTACTCTAGACTTAAAGAGATCGGGATGCAACTTGCCTCAGGCATGGCCTCGATTAATCACCGATTGGGTCATGACTTCACCATCAATCAATTGGGTAGCATGTATTCACTTTTCTTCACGGAAGATTCTGTGGTGGATTTTGAAACAGCCAAAAAGTCAAACACAGCCCTATTTGGTAAATACTTCCAGGGAATGCTAAAGCGAGGCGTTTATTTGGCACCTTCTCAGTTTGAGAGTTTATTTCTTTCCACTGCCTTGACAGATGCACTCATCGGCCAAATCCTCCAAGCACATGATGAGACGATGAAGGAGATTTTAGCTTAAAAATCAGAACAACATGGCACTAAAAGTATACGGCATCAAAAACTGCGATACGATGAAGAAAACCTTCACTTTTCTGGACGAAAAGGGAGTGGCTTACGACTTCATCGACTACAAAAAGCAAAAGCCATCGGCAGCCCTATTGACTTCATTTTTGGAAAAAACTTCATTATCCACCTTGGTGAATAAGCAAGGAACGACCTACAAGAAAATGGAAGAGGCTCAAAAAGCGGCTTTGGAAAATGTAGAAACGGCAATTCCGAGTTTGACGGAAAACTCCAGCATGATCAAGCGCCCGTTGATTGTGTATTCTGACGGAAGTATCACTTTGGGATTTGTGCCTGATCAAATTGAGAAGAAAATCTGATTTTTAACCATTCTGATTTTCGTATCATTAACCCTGTACCAGAGGAAATAGCTTCAGTACAGGGTATTTTTTTGGTTCTGAATTACTTAACTTTATTTCATTGAACTTTTAAAAAATGGATATCCAAGCAATCAAAATCGATCTTATTCATTGGCTGACAGGAGTGGATGATTTGGCACTTTTGAAAAAGCTACAGGCATTAAAGAAGCTACAGGAAACCCAATTGAGTGATGCTCACCAAAAGCTATTGGATGAGCGAATGGCTTCTTATGAAAAGGATCCCAACAATATCATGGATTGGGAAGAGGTTAGTAAAGAGCTGGAAAAGGAGTTTTAATACCCTTTAGCCTTAAAGCTTTTAAGTTTTTTACCCCTGAGGGTTTTAGTCATTTAAAGATTGTGTTTTTAGATATTTTCTTCTATGAGGAAATTCAATTGTTGTTTTTATCATCTAGGAAAGATTTTTCAAATATGAAGTTCAAAGTCACACTTTTACCGGATGCTTATTTGGATATCAAGGAGATAATCGACTGGTATAATTCTAAGCAGTCAGGCTTGGGGAAGAGTTTTTATCTTTCTTTAAAAGCCAAAATTAGATCAATAAGCTTGGCCCCTTTTAGTTTTCAGATTAGCTATAAAGAATCTAGAAGTGCAATGCTTGATAGCTTTCCCTACCAGATCCATTTTCGGGTGAATGAATTGGAAAGAGTTGTAGTCATCTATTCCGTAACCCATACGAGTAGAAACCCGAGAATTTGGAAGGAAAAGAGTTAAAGAAAAAAACAGAACCTCTGCGTCCTAATAGACTATCGTGTCGGTCGGTATTTTTGGAAGTAAATAACTCCCTGTTTCCAGTAAAAATGGCAAAGTTGGATTTCCAAGAGACTGAAGTTCAGATGATGCAGGGGTATCAAAAGCAAAGACTTTTTCTAGAGATTTGATAGCCGTAAGCGACTGGATATGGGTTAGACTGACTTCGGTTTGGTTGAGGTAAATCAATTTTATTTTTTGGCTTTGGCCTAATTGATTTAATGAGTTACCAGAAATAGCTGTTTGGCTAAGTTTCAGCACAGTAAGGTTGGGGAATTCTGTCAATTTCTCTAAGATCTGATCCGTAACCTGCGTTCCACTGAGATCCAGATACACGACATGAGCTGTTAAAGCAGATAGGTCTTGAAGATTTTGATTTTGAAAATAAGGAAAATTGATGCAGCTCACTTTCAGCATTGGACTACCTTGAGCAATGGGCTCCACATAGAATCCTTTCTTTCGAAGCGAAGTCAAACTATCCTCGACCACAGGGTTCAGGTTTACAGTGGGATAAAAGGCGATTTCTTCCCGTTGGAAAAAGGGTTCCAGCCATTTTTTCTCGGGTTTTGCAGCACCCAATTTCAGGTCAAATGAAGCCTCGTTTTGTAGCCAATGCCGAATCAACTGGAGTTCCTCCTTTTTGGGTTGACGCTTTTCGCTGGGTGGCATGTGCTCTTCGTGGTCCTGCGGGAGTTCCATTCTACTGATCAGATGGCTTTTCAGAAACTCATGGAGATCAATCACGGGTCCATTTTCCCCACCTTTCAGCAGGGCTTCTTTGCTGCTGAGGTCCAGTCCGCCTTTTTTGTTTCGGGGATTGTGGCAGCTTTGGCAGTTGGAATTTAAGATCGGCTGCACCACTTCCTCATAGTAAGCCAATTCTTCCCAACCCTCCTCAGGCAAGGTCAATGGTGCTGCTGAGGAAGGTGCTCCTCCAAAAAAGGATTGGAGATTTTCGGGCATCACTTCGGTGAAATAGCCTTCGCCATGGGTGATCGTCCCTCCCAAGTGGCCAGTAAACAAGAGTGCTCCAATCAGTACCAAAGAGCTCCATTTCAGCTTTACGGGATCGCTTGTTTTTTTACTCTTCCCATAAAAGAAAAATCCCGCTGCCGTAGTAATCACCCCAAATATCAAGTGAAACTGAACCGTGTCCCAGGAAAATCCTTCAAATTGGTACTGAAGAAATCCTGAGATACAGGCCAATAGTCCACCGATCGAACCGAGCAAAAAGGCCAGCTGAATGGCCGGAAGGAAGGTTTTGTCCTGTTTTTTCGAAAGAAAAATCAAGATCACTCCAAAGACCAAAATCCCGATAGGCAGGTGAACTAAAATGGGATGAAATCGTCCCAAAAGCGGAAAGATGAAACTCAGCATATCAGGCGATTACGGATCGGATTAATTCGCCATGAACATCTGTGAGTCGGAACGGCCTGCCCTGAAACTCGTACGTAAACCTCTCGTGGTCAAAACCCATCAAGTGCAAAATCGTGGCGTGCAGGTCATGCACGGATGTTCGCTCGTCTACCCCTGCAAAGCCAAAGTCATCTGTGATGCCGTAGCTCGTGCCTTTTTTGACTCCGCCTCCAGCCATCCACATCGTAAAAGCATCCACGTGGTGATCCCGTCCAAGGAAACCCATCTTCTTGCCTTCCCGGTTTTCCTGCATCGGTGTGCGCCCAAATTCCCCTCCCCAGACGACCAAGGTTTCTTCCAAAAGTCCCCGCTGCTTCAAGTCCAGCAACAAGGCCGTCATCGGCCGGTCAATGGTGCGGCACTTATTCCGCAAGCCCATGTCGATTGAGCCATCGTGATCGGTGCCGTGTGTATCCCAGCCCCAATCGTAGAGTTGGACTACGCGGACACCCTTTTCCACCAGTTTTCTTGCCAAAAGGCAATTGTTGGCAAAGGATTCCTCGCCAGGCTGGGTGCCGTAGAGCTGATGGATATGCTCGGGTTCGTCGTTGATGTTCATCACCTCGGGCACTTCGATCTGCATCCGATAGGCCATCTCGTATTGATTGATGCGGGCCAAGATCTCAGGGTCTCCGAAGTTTTCAAAATCTTCCTGATTGGACTGATTGATAGCAGTGATGACTTGCTTTTTGAGATCGCGGGACATCCCACTTGGATCCTCGAGGTATAGCACGGGATCGCCTTTGGATCGGCATTGGACGCCTTGATAAACGGAGGGAAGAAAACCCGAGCCCCACACGCTTTTGCCTGCGTCAGGTGTTTTTCCACCGGAAGTCAAGACGACAAATCCCGGAAGATTCTGGTTTTCTGTGCCCAATCCGTAGGTCACCCAACTACCCAAACTCGGTCTTCCCAATCTCGGTGAACCCGTCTGCATAAACAGCTGTGCCGGTCCGTGATTAAACTGGTCGGTGTACATGGCTTTAAGGAAGGCTACTTCATCGGCTACTTTCGAGAAATGAGGTAAGTAATCCGAAATCCATGCCCCGCTTTCCCCGTGTTGAGAAAACTTGGCCTGAGGACCGAGCATTTTGGGTACGCCGCGAATAAAGGCAAACTTCCGACCTTCCAACAAGCTCTCCGGACAGTCCTGATCGTGGTATTTGGCCAGTTCGGGCTTGAAATCAAACAACTCCAACTGCGAAGGCGCTCCTGCCATGTGGAGGTAAATGATGGATTTTGCTTTGCCCAAAAAAGGCGGAGGAAGGGGAGACAAAGGATTCAAATCCCGATCGCTGAGCTGAAGGCCTGTTTTCAGGGTTCCGTTTTTCTCTAACTCACAGCCAAAAAGCAAAGGTGCCAAGGCTAGCCCGCCCATTTTACTCACGCAGTCTAGGAGGAAATGCCTTCTTGTCTGCGTTTGCAGTTTTTGGTTAACCAATTCGTTCAATAGCTTTTCCACGTTCATGGGATTAGGGCTTGGTTAAAAACTCGTCTAAATTCATCATTGCATTGGTGGCTACAGCCAAGGCAGCCAAACTGGAATCCGCTCCTGGGAAAAACTCTGTCAAGGCTTTTTGGTCTTGATCAAAGCTTGATTTAGCTGACTTATATAGGTTTATCAAGTTCGCTTTTTTGCTTTCTGAGATAGGCAAAAGCATCAGGTTTTGGTAAATGGTTTGGATAGCCAGTTCGGGTTTTTTCCCCGATTCCTCCCAGACTTTTTGACTTAGCGCTTTGGCCGCATCAAGAAACACGGGGTCATTTAAGGTGGCTAAAGCTTGAAGAGGCGTATTGGTTACCAAGCGCTTGCTGAGACAGACTTCCCGACTTCCCGCATCAAAGGTGATGAAGGAAGGATAGGGGCTGGTGCGCTTGAGGAAGGTGTACACACTTCGGCGGTACTTGTCTTCGCCCTCGCTTTCTTTCCATGACTCGCCATTGTAGACTGTCTGCCAAATGCCCTCCGGCTGGGTAGGCATCACGGGCTTTCCATACATTTTTCGGCTCAATAGTCCGCTTGTGGCAAGGGCCTGATCGCGGATTTGCTCGGCAGAAAGCCGGTATCGAGGCCCTCGGGCATACCATTGGTTTTTGGGATCTTTCTGGAAAGCCTCCGAGCTGATTACCGAGGATTGCTGATAGGTAGCCGAAGTGACAATCTCCCGAATCAGTGATTTGATGCTCCAGTCGTAGTCATGGACCGTCTTCCAAGCCAAGTAATCCAGTAGTTCGGGATGGGAAGGCGGATCGGATTGGGTGCCCATATCCTCTAGCGTCGAGACTAATCCTCTGCCGAAAAGTTGATCCCAAACACGATTGACAAGCGTACGGGAGGTCAGGGGATTTTCCGGAGCGGTGAGCCAATAAGCAAAGCCCAAGCGATTGGATGGCCATTCCGATTTCCATGTTCCCAGTTCCTTTGGAACTTTTGGACTTACTTTTTCTCCAGGTACCATCCAGTTGCCCCGCTCAAAGACAAAGGTCGGTCGGGCCATGTAGTCCGGATTTTCGATCAGGATGGGAAGGCGCGTTCCACGGAAATGAAGCAGCTCCTCCCAGGATTTTTTCACAGTTGAGAATCCGGGCTTTTCCTTTCCTTTCAGACTTGGGACAAAAGCAAACCAGACGATGGAGGAGGTGTTTTGCTGGGGTTTTGCTCGGGGATTTTGAGCTTCGATGTAGAGGTTGACTTTCCCTTGTACTGGCTTGAAGGGGATTTCCTTAACGACCTCTCCTTGGGTTTTGTTGATCACAAAACTGGCTAGAATTTCTCCATCTGGACCATCTTTTCGGATGGTCATTTTGGTGCCATCCACACCAGACCAATAGTCAAGGAGTAGTTGGTCAGAACCTTGGGTGTCGATGTTTTTATAGACGGCAGAGCCTCCCGGCCAAAGCCCGAGCCATTTGGTGTCGATGAGCTCGGACTGTTGGAAGTCGGTGGCGATATGAGCGGCGTATTTCGGTTCGTGGAATTTCAGAAAGTCAGCCCGTTGCTTGGCTGCCGTGTTATTTTCATTTTCATCCACCCAAGCGACAATCTGATCCACCTTGGCCTGATCTTCTGCTTCGTAAAACCGCAATCGAGGCTCTTCGTCGTGAGTGTCTTCGTCACGGGTATTGTTGAAGAAAGCCAGAGACTCAAAAAACTCCTCATGCCGGATGGGATCGTACGGGTGACTGTGGCACTGTACACAAGCCATGGTGGTACTTTGCCAGACTTCGAAGGTGGTATTAACACGGTCCAAGACCGCGGCCACCCGGAATTCCTCATCTTGAGTACCGCCTTCGTCGTTATTCATCGTATTTCGGTGAAAGGCCGTTGCCGTCAGTTGATCTTGGGTAGGATTGGGCAAGAGATCGCCTGCCAGCTGCTCGATGGTAAACTCATCGAAGGGTTTGTCGGCATTGAAAGACCGAATCACCCAGTCCCGATAGGGCCAAAAGGTGCGGGATACGTCCCGTTCATAGCCTTTGGTATCTGCATATCTGGCGAGGTCCAGCCACCAAGTCGCCCATTTTTCCCCATAGGCTTCTGAGGAAAGCAACTGGTCCACGGCTTGTTCGTAGCTGATTTTGCCGGAGGAAAAGTCTCGAACCAAAGATTCCGATGGGGGTAAGCCGGTAATGTCCAAAGCCACTCTACGAAGGAGTCTCATGGGATTTTCGGGTGAGGATGGACTCAACCCCAGATTGGGCAGTTTTTCTTGGACAAAAAAGTCAATTGGAGCAAGCGAGGTGTTTTCAGTGCCTCCCAAACTGGCAGCAGTGGGATTCGCGGGAAGTTTGGGTTCCTGGACCGGTTCGTATGCCCAATGTTTTCCCCATTTGGCACCTTGATCGATCCAATCCTTGAGTAATTCGATTTCTTCTTCACTGAGTTGGGCACGCTGATAAGGCATCCGGAGTTCAGGGTCGGAGTGCGTCAGTCGCTTGATAAGTTCGCTGGAGGAAGAACTTCCCGGAACGATCGCAGGATGTCCGGATTCGGTAGGGGCGAAGGCTTCTTCCTCGAAGAGCAAGCTAAACCCTCCGCTTTTTTTTACGCCCCCATGGCAGGAGATGCAGTGCTTGTTGAGGATGGGTTTGATATCAGTGCTGTAGTCAACCTCTTTTTCAGCCCCGAAAAAGAAAAAACCGATCAGGGAAATCCCGATCAAAACACTGAGAAGAATAGCTAGGCGGTTGGTGAGCATGGTCCGAAATGAATCGGAGGAAAAATAGCCAATTCCAAAAGGAAATGGAAGGAAAAATGGGTGGACCGAGACAAAAAAGAACTGATGGTTTTAATAAAAAGAATTTTTTCTATCCGATTTCTTGCCTTAGGGTGAGGCGTGGTTTTTGAGAATTCGGCCTTTCAATAAATTAGTTGAATTTTATGGGGTTTCGAAAAAATAATTTAAAACCAGTTGAAATACGATCATTTATTTTGTTAGTTTAGATGATTGCCAAACGAACTAAGGCTTAGGGGGGGGGGTGAAACCTAATAATTCAGAAGAATATTCCGAAAAAATTCGTTTTTCAGATTGTACTTTTCTAAGAATTGGAAGTTTCTGGTTATAAGTGATTTGGAAGTTTGGAACTGATTTTTTAAAATCAACCATTCATTTAATTATTTCAACAATTAACCATTAACAACTATGGAAAAATTAACAAATGACCAGATGGAAAATCTGGTGGGGGGAAGTGATTATTGCGATAATCTCTGGACAATCATTTCAGGTGGCCAATTTCAAGGTTCGAATGAACTTTACATTCAAGCCGTAATTTGGTACGATGAAAGATGTCGTGACCATAATCCGCAAGCCTAGTTTATTCATGAGGCTGTCTCATAAGAACGGACAGCCTCTGATTTTAACTTTTAGGAATTTGAGCCAAGTTCCGAATATTTAATTTTCAGGCTTATAATATGAGTTTTTCGATGGCCTTATCTTATTTAAATTCATTCATATAAAGAATTATTTATGCTTAGAATTGTATTATTAGTTTTAATGATAATTGGCACTTCAAACCAATTTGATTCTAAATTAGAAGGGAAATGGAAAATGCATGAAGTTGAAGCATTTTTAAATATCCTTACTTCTGAGACTTATCTTATAGGGACAGATGAACAAAAAACTAAATTGGCGGAAACTTTTCAATTTGCTTTAGATAGTACGTTTTATCATTTTAAAAATGATTCTGTTTATTTTACAGATGCTGGACCAGATAATATTGTGAAGCATAAAACAGGAAAATGGCTCATAAATAGTGATACTTTGATAATTTTTGAATCAGGAAAAATTAAAGTTCATCGATTTTTGATTGATAAATTAACCGAAGAAGAATTAAAGGTTTATATGGTCCTTTCTGATGAAGTAATAAGTAGAAGTTCTGTAACCTTTAAAAAGGTAAAATGAAGAATAGTATTTTTTTTTCTTTATACATTTTTATGTATTTAGGTTTATCTGTTTATATTGATTATTTTATTTTAACAGATTTAGTTTATTATGAATTTTATTTTGATAAGTTCTCCGAATCCCGAGTTTATGAGTTGCTTGATTTTCGCAAAGAATGGCTTTGGGTTACTTATCCTATCAAATTATTGATTCAATTGATAGCCCTTCAGATTCCTGCTATGCTGATTTATTTGGGTTTGTATTTAGCTAAATATGAAATCAGTTATAAAAAGGTTTTTGGATTAGTCCTTACCTCTGAGTTTGTATTCTTTATTCCCTTGCTCATTAAAATTATATGGTTTTCCTATCATCCTGTATCGATGGAGGCAGTTCGTTTGTTTGCCCCACTTTCTTTACTTAGTTTATTTGATGCTGAGTCACTTCAGGAGTGGTTGTTTTATCCATTTAAAGTGTTGAATGTTTTTGAAGTCGTTTATTGGATACTCCTTGCTTTTCTCTTAGCGAAGTATCTGAAAAGTTCTATTGACGCTATGCTAAAAATCGTTTTGGGATACTATGTAAGTTTCCTTTTTTGCTGGGTAGTATTTGTGATGTTTATTTCTTTGGGAAACAGTTAGTGTTATGCGAATAAAATTTATTTTTCCTTTTTTACTGATTGGCTTAGTCATGATAGGAGCTGGGATAGGCTTCTCCCGATATACCGGAAAGCAGGAATTAGCTTCGTTGTATAGTGCTGTTCCTTTGGTGCAGTTGGTTTCATTAGACAATAAGGTTGTTGATCTGAGTATCGAAGCCTTTTCTAACCCTTCTGTACTAATCTACTTCAATTCCTCCTGTCCGATCTGTCAGTCTGAAGCTCAGTTAATTGAAAGAAGTTTTAGATCGGATTCTCTCACCCGTTTTTTATGGGTTTCCTCCGAGTCGGTTGAGGAGGTCAAAAATTTTGCTGCACACTATAGCCTTGATAGTTTGGATACGCACCGCTTTTATTCTGATACCCTTTTTAGACTGGCCTCTGCCTTTCGATTGACTGGAGTCCCCGCTACGTTTGTCTATGACGGAGAGGGGCATTTGGTGGATTATACCTTGGGGGCGGTATCGATGTCAGACTTGACCCTTTCCATCCAAAAAGCCCATGATCGCTCCCGCTAAGATACCTGTAGTCATGCAGCAAGCGAGTTCTGACTGCGGAGTGGCCTGCTTGGCTTCGGTGATTCGGTATTTTGGAGGCGAGCGTTCGATAGAGTACCTGCGTCACTTGAGCGGCACAGCAATTCAGGGCACGACGGTATTGGGTTTGGTGGAAGCAGCCCGTCAGGTGGGTATGGAAGGTGATGCTTTTCGAGTGAAGCAAATGAGTTACTTGGATGAGCTGGAGTTTCCTGTCATTCTTCATGTGGTGATCGATCAGAAGTTTAGCCACTTTGTGGTATGCTATGGTAAAAAAGGAGAGCAGTATCAGCTGATGGATCCTGCTTTGGGAGCACGCTGGATTACGGCGGAGGAGCTTTTGGAAATCTGGCAAAGCAGGACACTGATTTTGATCCGCCCCGATTCCGAGTTTGGGACCTCGGAAAGTAGCCGTCAGAAAAAGAGAAAATGGATCCTCGATTTGATTCGGCCCGACTTACCGATTTTGTTGATATCGGGTTTTCTGGGTTTGGTCGTTACAGTCTTGGGGCTGGCTGTGGCGGTATTTTCCCAAAAACTCATCGATGAGTTTCTGCCTAATCAGGCTTTGCAGAAGCTTAGCCTGGGTCTGGGATTGCTTTTTGTCCTCTTGATCGGTAGATCGGTGCTCAGCTACCTTCGTGCTTCCATTTTGGTACGACAGAGCAAAGAGCTGAATCTGCGTCTGATCAGCGGATTTTTTGAGCAGTTGCTGGGAATGCCCAAGGTGTTTTTTGATTCCAGAAAAGTCGGGGATATCACCTCGCGGATGAATGATTCCCGCCGAATTCAGCGGGCGGTATCGGTGTTGACTACCGAACTGATGGTGGATTCCTTTGTGGTCATCGTGTGTACGGTTTCGATTTTCCTGTACTCTTGGGAGATTGGATGTTGGGTTGCTGTTTTTCTCCCGGTTTATTTTATTCTGGTTTACCGATACCACAGGCCGATTGAAAAGGGTCAGAACGCAGTGATGGTGAGCTATTCGGGTTCGGAATCGGGTTTCATCGATACACTCACTGGCATAGGTGCCGTCAAGGGAGAATCCAAAGAGGGGCTGTTTTTGAAAGCTAATCAAAGTGCCTACCAACGATTTCAGGATGAAGCTTTTGCCTTAGGACAAGTCAGCAATCGCCTGGGCTTGGTATCCCAACTGGCTGGTGTGGTATTTTTGGTTTCTGTTTTGGGCACTTGCTGCTATCTGGTGGCACAAAATCAACTGGAGCTGGGAGTCTTGGTGGCCATCAGCGGAATGCTGGGAATGCTGGTTCCGGCAGTGAACAAACTGGCTCTTGCCAATCTTCAAATTCAGGAGGCAAGGATCGCAGGGGATAGACTTTATGAATTTGTACAGCTAAAAACGGAGCAGGTAGAAGACGGGGAGGAGATTCCTGAGACGGTAACCCGGATTCAGGTTGAGAACTTGAGTTTCCGCTTTCCAGGTAGAAAACTACTCTTCGACGGGCTGACTTTTGAACTGAAGCAAGGAAAATTGAGCGTGCTGTTGGGCGAATCCGGGGGTGGTAAAAGTACACTCTTGCAAGTTTTGATGGGTTTTTATCCCCCCGAATCGGGATCTATCCTGATCAATGAGGATAGGTCCATGGAAGCTATTTCTAAAAAAAGCTGGCGTGAACAGGTGGGGTATGTGCCTCAGGAGATTAAGATTTTCAACGGAAGTCTGGGGTATAACCTCAGCTTGGATCCCAATCCGGCTAGTTTTGAACAGGTTGTCCGACGATGCCAGGACTTGGGCCTGCATGAATTTTTCGAGCGGATGCCTCAGGGCTATTTTACTCAGGTGGGAGAAGAAGGAGTGAATCTATCGGGAGGCCAAAAGCAGCTGGTGGGCATTGCCAGGGCTTTGATCAAACATCCTAAAGCACTTCTGCTGGATGAATTCACCGGAGCTATGGACCGGATGACCGAACAAAAAATGCTTGACTTGATCCTGAAGCTAAAGGAAGAGATTCCTGTTTTGGTGGTCACTCACCGCATCCGACCTGCCCTGCTTGCAGACGAAGTGATGATTTTGGATCAGGGTAGACTGGTGGAGGTGGGTGCGCCCGGACTATTGTCGCAAGGCGAAAACTTGCTTTCGGTAAGTATTCAGGATTTGAGGAGTGTCAATGTAAAACACCTCCTTTGATTAGGTGGCTTAGTTATTTTTCTTGAAGGCTATTTTTTTCCAGGAAAATAACTCGGCAGATTTTTTAAAATATCCGTCGTCATTGCATCCAAGTCATAATTTGGTTGCCAGCCCCAGTCTTCCCGAGCACGGCTGTCGTCAATGCTGTCCGGCCAAGAGTCTGCGATGACCTGACGGAAGTCGGGATTGAACTCAATCTGGAAGTCAGGAACGTGCTTTTTGATGCTTTCGAAGATCTCTTTGGGAGAAAAACTCATTCCAGCAAGGTTGTAGCTGGAGCGGATTTTTACCGATTCCCGCGGAGCATTCATCAGGTCCAGTGTGGCCTTGATCGCATCGGGCATGTACATCATCGGCAAGTAGCTGTCCTCGCGGAGGAAGCAGTTGAATTTTTCATTCGCAATTGCCTTGTGATAGATGTCCACTGCATAGTCAGTCGTGCCGCCTCCCGGTAGGGATTTGTATCCGATGAGGCCTGGGTAGCGGAGGCTTCGAACGTCCACGCCATGCTTCTCGAAGTAGTATTCACACCAGCGTTCTCCTGCCTGCTTGCTGATGCCGTAGACGGTGTTGGGTTCTTTGACGCAGAATTGAGGGGTATTGAATTTTGGCGTATTTGGCCCAAATACGGCAATGGAGGAGGGCCAATAAATTTTGTCCAGTTTCTGTTCTTTGGCCAGTTCCAGAACATAAAGCAAGCTATCCATATTGAGATGCCAGGCAAAAAGCGGGTTCTTTTCCCCCGTAGCTGATAGGACTGCGGCCAAGTGATAAATCTGAGTGACTTTTTCCTCTTTGACCAAATCCCGAAGTGCCTCTTTATTCATCACATCCAAGGTCTGGAATCGGCAATAATCAAAAGCAGATCGGGCTGAATCTCTGAGGTCGGTCGCGATGACTTGTTCTCCTCCAAACTGATTGGCTAATGCCTGCGTAAGTTCCGAACCAAGCTGTCCTCCAGCTCCGATAACAAGAATCTTTTCCATGTGAAAGTCTTTCGAAAACCCTCCAAATTCGTGTTGAGGGTTTTTGTCTATATTTGGGTTTGCTTGCGCAAAAGTAGTAAAAAACCCATGCCTGAATCGAATTTTTGATCAGCGGAAAAACAAACTTTAGAAATCATTTATAGCCATCTTACACCATGTACGATCAGTTTAAACCCAAATTAGAACAAGAGTTAGCCTCCATCGAAGAAGCAGGTCTTTTTAAAAGAGAACGTGTCATCACCTCTCCGCAAGCAGCGGAAATTACCATAGCAGGAGGTCAGCAAGTGCTGAATTTCTGTGCAAATAACTACCTCGGACTTTCTTCACATCCCCGAGTCATTGAAGCTGCCAAAGCTGCTATTGATTCTCATGGATTTGGGATGTCTTCTGTGCGATTCATTTGCGGTACGCAGGATATTCATAAGGAGTTGGAGCAAAAGATCTCCGAGTTTTTGGGTACTGAGGATACTATTCTTTACGCCGCAGCTTTTGACGCGAATGGGGGTGTGTTTGAACCGCTTTTTGGTCCGGAGGATGCGATCATTTCCGATGCGCTAAACCATGCCTCGATCATCGACGGTGTGAGATTGTGCAAGGCCATGCGCTACCGCTACGAGCACAACAATATGGCTGATTTGGAAAAGCAGCTTCAAGATGCCATCGCTGCAGGTGCCAAGCAAAAGATCATCGTGACTGACGGAGTCTTCTCCATGGACGGTACGATTGCTCAGCTGGATAAAATCGTGGAATTGGCTGAGAAATATGAAGCTTTGATCATGTCCGATGAGTGTCATTCCACTGGATTTATGGGTAAGACAGGCCGTGGTGTCCATGAGCACTGCGGGGTAATGGGTAAAATCGACATTATCACGGGTACCTTGGGTAAAGCCCTCGGTGGTGCTTCGGGAGGATTTACTTCGGGAAGAAAAGAAATCATCGAGTTGCTCCGTCAGCGTTCGAGACCTTATCTGTTTTCCAATACCCTGGCGCCATCCATCACTGGGGCTTCTATTGCCGTATTGGATTTGTTGTCAGAGACTACTGCTCTTCGCGATAAGCTGGAGTCAAATACGGCCTATTTCAGAGAAAAAATGAATGCTGCTGGATTCGATATCAAGCCTGGAACGCACCCGATTGTGCCGGTCATGCTATACGATGCCGTGCTTTCGCAAAAGATGGCTGAAAAGCTGTTGGCAAAGGGGATCTATGTGATCGGTTTCTATTACCCAGTCGTTCCTAAAGGTCAGGCTCGAATCCGAGTGCAGATTTCTGCGGGCCACGAAAGACACCATCTCGATCAGGCGATCGCTGCTTTTATTGAGGTGGGTAAGGAATTGGGAGTAATCAGTTAAATCCCAGTTGATCTAAAGACCGTTATTTTTTGCAGTCATAGTTTGAAATCCCATGAGTGAGGACCCTCATGGGGGCATTCAAATAATCGGTCACAGGTTAGCATAAAAAAAACCGACTGAAGAGTCGGTTTTTTTTATGCTTTTTTGCTCAGAGCAAGGTTCTTTTTGGCGGTTAGGTCGTACTCGGAAAGATTTTCAAATCGGTCATCCAAGTCCAGATTGTTGAGGTAGTCGTTGATGATTTCTCTAATCTCTTGGAAAGAAAGGTTGTGGAGTACCTTGCCGTTTTTCATCATCGAAATCTGCCCAGTTTCCTCCGAAACCACAAGAATCAAAGCATCTGTCGCCTCTGACATACCGATGCCGGCACGGTGACGCAATCCAAATTGGGCTGGAACTTCCCGCTCAGTCACCGGAAGAATACATCTTGCGGCTTTTATCCGGCCTTTGTGGATGATCACTGCACCATCGTGAAGTGGGCTGTATTTGTTGAAAATGGAAATCAGCAATCGTTTGGAAAGCTCTGCATCCAGGATGTCACCACTTTCTGCATAGAATTTCAGTTCGACCGTGCTGGAGATGACAAGTAGCGCACCGGTATTTGAACCGGCCAGAACTTTAGTGGCGTCGATGATTGGCGAGATGTTGAAGGCTGAGTTTTCTTTTTTTCTCCAGAAAAAGAGAATATCCTTCCACACGTTATCATCCGAGAAAATGGAAGATCTGCCCACGATCAGAAGAAACTTGCGGATCTCAGGAGCAAAAATGATAATTGCAGCAATTACCCCCACACCCATAAATTGTCCCAAAATTGCTGAGAGCAGCTCCATTCGCACAGCTCTTACCAAGAGGTAAATCAGGTAGAGCGATAGGAATCCCAAGAAAATCTTGATGGCCACACTACCTTTCAAAAGCTTGTAAACTTGGTACAATAGAGCCGCTACCAGCGCAATATCGATCATATTGACGATGGAGACATCTAAAAATCCTATTTTAAAGAGTAGGCTCAAGGGTAGAGTTGTTCGAATAGTGTGACTGTTTCTTTTGCTTCTTTTACATCATGTACTCTCAAGATATTCGCTCCTTGCGATAAAGCAAACATATTTAATGCGGTGGTGCCATTTAAGGCTTCGGAAGCGCTGATTTGCAGTGTTTTGTAAATCATGGATTTCCGAGATACTCCTGCCAAGATAGGCAATCCTAACCGTTGGAAGCTTTTCAGATCACGCAAAAGCTGGAAGTTTTGTTCTCTTGTTTTTGCAAACCCGAATCCGGGATCGATGATTACATCTTTGATGCCAAGTTTTCTGAACGCTTCAAGCTTTTCGGAGAAATAGGAAAGGATTTCTGGAACAAGTTCCTGATATGCTGTTTCCTCTTGCATGGTCTGAGGAGTTCCTCTCATGTGCATGGCAATGTAGGGTACGCCTAATTGGGCAACCGTTTCAAGCATCATAGAATCCAAGCTCCCCGCCGAGATGTCGTTTACCAGGTCCGCTCCTGACTCGATAGCGATTTTTGCAACTTCGGATCTGAAAGTATCCACGGAAATCAGGATTTCTGGGAATTCTCCTTTGATCAGTGAAATGGCTGGAGCTACACGCTGGATTTCTTCTTCAACGCTGATGTCTATAGCTCCTGAACGGGTACTATAACCGCCTAGGTCCAGAAAATCGGCACCCTCTGAAATCATTTTTTCGGCAGTGCCTAGAATCATTTTTTCATCCTGGCTCACTCTGCTTCCCTCGAAAAACGAGTCCGGAGTGAGGTTGAGGATACCCATTACTTTGGGTTTGTCTAAGGAATAAACCCTTCCCTTGATTTGGAATGTATATTTTTGGGGAAATAATTTATCTTCGATCATAGAAGACGGAAATGATCCGGGAAGCATTAAACTAAAAGATTTTGGAGACTCAAACCAGCAACGAATATAAGCAAGTAATTGCCCGATGTAAAGATTTATTCCGGAAGAAAACCCTTGATTATGGCACGGCTTGGAGGATTTTGAGACTTCCGTCGATCACGGATCAGATTTTTATCAAAGCTCAGCGAGTTCGGTCTATTCAAGAAAAAGGCAGTCAAAAAGTTGGTGATCCGATCATCGATGAGTTTGTGGGAATCATTAATTACTGTTTGATTGCCTTGATGCAGATATCCTTGAAAAAAGATGAGCGGATGGAGATTCCATTTAGTGAGTTGGAGCCACTTTACGATAGATGGGCTGCCGATACCAAAGCGCTTCTGGAAAATAAAAATCACGATTACGGAGAGGCTTGGCGTGACATGCGGGTGAGTTCGATGACAGACATCATTCTGATGAAACTCTTCCGAGTAAAACAGATCGAAGACAACGCAGGAATAACAATCGTGTCGGAAGGCATCGAAGCCAACTATCAGGATATGATCAATTACTCGGTGTTTTGTCTGATCAAATTGGGATATCACGAAGTTGACCCGAGTTAATTTTATTTAAACCTAGATTTAAATCAGTCGTCCTCTCAACTTGTATGGCTTTTAGAAACATAAAATTTACATGAACAAGCAAGCAATCCTTTGGCTACTCCGCATCTTAGTTGGTGGCCTTTTTATTTTCTCAGGTTTGATCAAGGTCAATGACCCTGTAGGAACCGCGATTAAGTTGGAAGAGTACTTTGATGTGTTCTCAAATGATATTGCTGGCTTTTTCTATTACTTCAAACCATTTGCGCTTTATATCGCGCTTGTGTTAGTGGTTTCAGAGGTGGTGTTGGGGATCATGTTGATCTTGGGAGTGAGGTTGCAGCAGACAGTTTGGGCATTAGCCTTGATGATTTTGTTTTTCACTTTCCTCACGTTTTATTCCGCCTATTTCAATAAGGTGACCGACTGTGGCTGCTTCGGTGATGCGATTAAATTGACTCCTTGGGAATCTTTCTACAAAGACATCATTCTCTTAGTGATGATTTCCTTCTTGTTTTTCTTCAGATCAGATCTTCCCGAAGAAACTCCAAAATGGGCCTCCATTGCTGCAATTGCCAGCTTGGTACTCTCCACTGGAATTGGAGTTTGGGCGATACAAAATCTACCTTTTATCGATTTCAGAGCTTATAAAGTCGGGGTGAACATTCCGGTGAATATGCAGCCTTCCGCACCCTTGGAATATACCTATGTAATGAAAAAAGGACAGGAGACTGTTTACTTAGATGAATATCCTACAGAAGAGGGATATGAGTTTGTGGAGATGGTGTTGAAAAATCCGGATGCCCTTCCCAAAATCTCTGATTTTGCAGCTTGGAATGCCGAAGGGGATCAGTCCGAGTTTCTTTTTGCAGGCAATAAAGTGATCATCCTTAGCAGCAATATGGCCAAGATGAGTGAAGCTAATCTGGATAAGATCGGTCAGCTGGTCAAAGCAATGGAAGGTGCCCCTGTGGATGTGGTATTCATTGCAGCTGCTACTCAGGAGGAGATTGATGCTTTTTTGAATAAAAATGGCTGGAGCATTATCGGTCTTCAGGCAGATGCGACAGTAGTGAAAACCATCATGAGAGCCAATCCAGGTATCATGATTTTGAAGGATGGAGTAGTTGTTCAAAAATACCATCACAACAATACTCCTGAGGCTACTGAGGTAATTGACCTTTTTCTATGAACAAGAATCTGAAAGTCGTTCTCGTAGGGCTTCCCGGGTCTGGGAAAAGTACCTTTGGAAGGCAGCTGGCTCAGGAGTTGGGCTTTCCTTTTCTAGACCTGGATCAGCAAATAGAAGAGAAGTACTTGAAGAAAATTCCTGAGATTTTTTCCATTTATGGAGAAGGGAAATTCAGGGAGTGGGAGACGGAGACACTTACTGATTTATTGAAAAGAGATTCCTCTTTTATCCTGGCATCTGGAGGAGGTGCGCCTTGCTTCAATGACAATATGGAGTTGATTAATGCTAAGTCGGTTTCTGTGTACTTGGATGTGCCATTGGAATCCATTTCACAGCGACTTCAGGCTTCGAAAGTTCAAAATAGACCCATGTTTCAAGGATTGGATCAGGGTGAAATCATTCTAAAACTCAAATCCCTTTTGGTATCGAGGGAATACTTTTACAATCAGGCAAAAATAAAGCTCAGCGGGGAAGACTTTTCCGCTGAGCTTTTGATGTATGAATTGATCAATCAGCTTAAAAGCTGATTCCTAAGGTGAGAATTCCTGAGGTGATTGAGTGATTAACCTCGGCGATAGGCCCGAAATTTACCCCGTTCTCATCAAACACCTGATAGCTTCTATATATAGTGTTGTAACTCTGATTATTGAGCGAAAGATCTAAGCTCAGGGTGTTGAATCTGACGCCAATACCACCTGAAAGGATTTGGGTACTTTGATCGATACCTGAGGTATTGGAAAAAGGATCGCCCAAGAGAGAATATCCCGCGCGGAATCTCAGTTTATTTAGAACAGCTTCTCCACCTAATCGATAATTCAAAGTACTTCCGTAAAGGTCTCGAATGGCTTGGTTATCCGGTCCTTCATTGAAATCATTGGAGCTGATTCTTGCCATGCTGTAATCTACATAGTCCACATCAGCTGAGATGAATCCATTTTTTCCAAAGAAAAAGGTAGCACCACCTCCAATTTTCAAAGGTGTATTAATTCCATAACTACTAACGATCAAGTCAGTGACTGCTTCTTCAGTACCTAGGGTTACATCTTCTTGTTCGAAATAGTAGTTGTTGTAATTGGCAGTCATTCCGGCCTCATATTCTTCACTCAAAGCAAACCAAGTAGGGCTTTGGAATACAAATCCAAGGTTTAAAAAGTCAATAGGCTTGTAGATCAATCCTAAGTTTACATTGGCTCCTGTCCCATTGATGAATAAGCTTTCGCGTAAAGAAGAAGTCGCGAGAGGCTGATTTACAAATTCTTCATTGTACACTTTAAAAGAGGAAAAATTGATGGTTCGTATTCCCAAACTGCCTCCGACAAAGAATTTGTGAAGGAAGTTTGCGCCATAGCCAAAAGTTACCTGATTTGCACCGCCCTCTTGTGAAATGTTTTCATCTTGGAAAGGGAATCCAAGTACAAAAGAATCATAGGTATTTGGATTGTTAATAGGCTTCCCATCTTGATCAACAGTGATAGGATTGATCTGATAGGTTTGGTAAGCCAATCCGGTGAGACCTCGATTTTCGATCTGGTTTTCAGGTGTTCCAAATGCATCATCGAGATAAAAGTCAATGATGGAACTTTCGCCCAAAACGTCTGAAAAGTATCCGAATTCTGAATTAAAGTTGGCAATTCGTTGAAAGCTAAAACCCCAAGCTCCGCCTTTGAATGCTTTGGTTTCGAGATTGCCTTTCGGTTTTGCGCCAACATAGCTCAAGTTGGGTAAAGAGAAATTACTCGTATTGTACGATTTAGTTTGGTCAAGGTAGCGAGTATCTATTGCCCAATTGGAATATCCCAAACTGAAGCTTGCTTCTGAAGATCTGAAAAAGCCTAAGCCTGCAGGATTTCCTACAATATTGGAAACATCTCCACCCAGGGACCACTGGGTGCCACCAATACCCACTATTCTTGCTGATCCTGAAGGGACTACTCTGCTGAACCTGTAGGCATCTTCAAAATAGCCACTTTGAGCAAACGCTGTCCAAGCCGGGAATACGACTAGGAACACGAGTGATGCGATTATCCTCATTGATAATGAAATTTTAGAGAAATAACGTTGTGAAGCTTATTGACTGTCTAGTCTATATAAAAAAAAGGGGGGAATTAATTCCCCCTTCCTCCTCTGGAACCTCCTGAGGAACTAACTCCTGACGAACCACCTGAGCTTCTGCTCGGAGCACTAAAGCTGCTGCCACCTGAGTAACCTGAGCTTGATCTGCTTGGAGCGCTGTAAGATGGTGTATTATTATTGTAGGATCTGCTTGGTGATCCAGAATTATTGTATGATGGACTGGTGCTTCTGTTGTAAGATGGAGAAGTTGACCTGGAATTATTCCCAGGCACTGTAGATCTGTTGTAAGAAGGAGCAGAACTTCTGTCATAACTAGAGGAGTACGAAGAACTTCTGGATGGAGAGTCATAACTTCTGGTGTTGCTTGGATAAGCAGAGGATGGTCTTGCACTTGGTACAGAACCTCTGCTGCCAGAAACGCTTCCTCTGTCAGATGCTGCCGAATTCATATTTCTGGTTGTACCTGTATTTGCTACTCGGCTTCTTCCTGAATTGTAGTAGTCGTTTTGAGAAGAACTGAAATCTCTGCTAGCACCTCTTGTATTTTCGGCTGATACCACTCTTCTAGGAGAATTCGCGATGCCATTTGCCGCATTAGCTCTTGCCTGTGCGCGAGCTGTGCTTGGAACAATTGCTGATTGTCCCATTCCTCTAGAACCTGAAACCATAGAAGAACCTCTGGTAGGTCGAGATCCATATACTACTCTTCTGTTGCCAAATTCACTGCCAGGTAAAACGATGACTGGTCCAGTTGCGTAAATTGGACGACCCCATCCCCATGGTGATCCCATAAATCCGCCTCCCCAGAATGGGTCATAGAAACCACCCATTCTTCCAAATCCGCCAAAACCGTAGAACGGATTGAATGGGTCATAGAATGGTCTTCCCCAACCAAAGTTGAGTCCAACATTGAATCCTGGTCTGAAGCCCCAATATGGATTGAAGAAAGGATCATAAAATCCCATGCCCCAAGGGCTAAATCCGCCAAAACCGAATCCCATTCCCATGTTGAAGGCAGTGTTTCCCCATCCCCGATTGTTGTTGAAGTTGTTTACTGAAAAACTGTTGTAAACATCAATATTCGGCTGATTGGATGAATTTGTTTGGGTCTGATTGTCGTCAAAATAAACCACCTCTTCATCCTCAATCGCAGAAGTCTGTCCGTATCGAGAGATGTATTCAGGATTCACATTTCTAGAACTGAAACTTTCCTGTGGAGCTGTAGGCTCTTTGGCAAGGTTCTGAAAGGTGGACGGATTATTATTTGCAACAGCATACTGCGTAGCAATCTTTACATCAGAGGCCATGAAGTAAAGGTTGTCATTGCTACTTGCTGCCATTTTATTGATGCTGCATGACGAAATCGCCAAAGAGCCCATCAATAAGGAAGCAGAGATAATTGATAAATTCTTCATAATTGAAGTGGATTGTTGCATGGTTATACGAGTCGACAGCCTAGAGGTTGTACTTTTTGGGTTATATTTGCCTTCCCCAATTAAGCAAAAATAAGCACATTTTAATATTTAACAACTCCATGAGTAAAGGACTTCCAAAGCGTAGTGAGGATTATTCCCTCTGGTATAATGAACTGGTTAAAAGAGCCGACTTGGCAGAAAATTCAGCAGTTCGAGGCTGTATGGTCATTAAGCCCTATGGGTATTCTATTTGGGAAAAAATGCAGGCCGAGCTGGACAGAATGTTTAAAGAGACTGGACATACCAATGCTTATTTTCCACTTTTTATCCCAAAGTCCTACCTGAGTAAAGAAGCCAGTCACGTAGAAGGATTTGCAAAAGAATGTGCCGTAGTGACACATTATCGCTTGAAAAATGCAGAAGATGGTTCTGGCGTGATCGTAGATCCAGAGGCAAAGCTTGAGGAAGAGCTTATCGTACGTCCGACATCTGAAACGGTGATCTGGAGTACCTACAAAAACTGGATTCAATCTTACAGAGACCTCCCTCTTTTGGTCAATCAATGGGCTAACGTAGTGAGATGGGAGATGAGGACTCGACTTTTTCTCCGAACTGCTGAATTCTTATGGCAAGAAGGACACACTGCTCATGCTTCTGCAAAAGAAGCCATGGATGAGACGGTACAAATGATGAATGTATATGCTCAGTTTGCAGAGGAATTTATGGCTTTGCCAGTAGTAAAAGGCAGGAAAACAGCCAATGAGCGATTTGCAGGTGCTGATGAAACTTTCTGTATTGAAGCAATGATGCAGGATGGTAAAGCATTACAGGCAGGTACTTCTCACTTTTTGGGACAGAATTTCGCCAAAGCATTTGATGTAAAATTTGCCACCAAAGAAGGTGGCCTAGATTATGTATGGGGCACTTCTTGGGGAGTGAGTACCCGTCTTATGGGAGCGTTGATTATGGCGCATTCTGATGACAATGGATTGGTTCTTCCTCCCAAATTGGCTCCTCATCAAGTTGTAATTGTACCAATTTATAGAGGCGAAGCAGAATTAGAATCGATTTCAGTGAAAGTAAAAGAAATAATGGGTGAGTTGAGAAAAGCCGGGATTTCTGTCAAATACGATGATCGAGATACTCAAAAGCCAGGCTGGAAGTTTGCAGAATACGAGCTCAAAGGAGTACCTGTAAGAATTGCGATGGGACCTAGAGATTTGGAAAATGGTACGGTGGAAATCGCAAGAAGAGATACCTTGACGAAGGAAACTTTCCAATTATCAGAAATGCCGATTGCGGAAAAGATTGGCAAGCTATTGGAGGAAATTCAAAAGTCGATCTATCAAAAAGCGTTCGACTTCCGAGCTGAAAAAACTACGGAAGTCAATTCTTGGGATGAGTTTGTCAAGGTTCTGGAAGAAAAAGGAGGATTCGTATCTGCTCACTGGGACGGTACTACCGAGACTGAAGAGAAAATCAAAGAGCTTACCAAAGCTACGATTCGATGCATTCCCCTTGATCAAAAAGAAGAACAGGGGGCCTGCATCCTCACTGGAAAACCCTCCTCTGGTAGGGTCCATTTTGCCAAGGCATACTAATTTTCAAGCCCGGATTTATCCGGGTTTTTTTATTTCCTTAGGTAGTGCAATTTCAGGTTAAACTTGTATTTTGCTCTCCTTCAACACTGATTTATGGAACTTTTGATACTTAGTAGCCTTCTGCTCACTGGATTGATTTTACTTCTGGTCGAAATCCTTTTTATCCCAGGGACCACTATTGTAGGGGTTCTGGGTTTTGCAGTAAGCCTTATTGGTTTGGCATTTGCTTTTTTAAATTTTGACTATACCATAGCTCTTTGGATCACAGGTGTGACGGTAGCGGTCAACTTTGCAGCTGTTTGGTATGGGTTCAGTTCTGGGGTTTGGAAAAGATTTTCCCTCAAATCTTCTATGCAAGGAGGGGCCTTTGATGGGCGAACTCTTGGTCTGGAAGTAGGTATGACAGGAACTTCTATTTCAGATATTAAGCCATTTGGAAAAGCCTCATTTGCCGACGAATTGTATGAAGTCAAATCGGAATCGGGTTTCATAGAAGTGGGCAAAACCGTGGAAATCATTAAAATCGAAAACAATAAAATCATAGTTAAATAAATATGGAAGCAGATAGCTCATTGTTCGTGTTAGTTGCCGCATTTGCGGGGATAGTCCTACTCTTTATCTTTCTTTACTTCGTTCCGGTGAATCTTTGGATCACAGCCCAATTTGCCAATGTCCGCGTGGGAATCGGAGAATTGATTGGAATGCGTATCCGAAAAGTACCACCAAGTGTAATCGTCAATTCCATGATTACAGCCACAAAAGCTGGTTTACAGTTGACAACCAATGACCTCGAAACCCACTACCTAGCTGGTGGAAACGTTCCTGCTGTGATCAGAGCTTTGATCTCTGCAGATAAGGCTAATATCAATCTGAGCTTCAAGCAAGCGACAGCAATTGATCTGGCAGGAAGAGATGTATTTGAGGCGGTTCAAATTTCAGTAAATCCAAAAGTGATCAACACCCCAAGTGTGGCTGCTGTAGCGGCAGATGGGATTCAGCTGATCGCCAAAGCAAGAGTAACTGTTAGAGCAAATATCGCTCAGTTGGTAGGTGGAGCAGGAGAGGAAACGATTTTGGCTCGTGTGGGAGAAGGGATTGTAACCTCAATTGGTTCTGCAGCTACGCACAAGTCAGTTCTAGAAAACCCTGACAAGATTTCTAAACTGGTACTCTCAAGAGGGCTTGATGCAGGTACAGCTTTTGAAATTCTCTCCATCGATATAGCAGACATAGATGTAGGAACAAACATCGGAGCAAAACTTCAAATCGATCAAGCCTCTGCTGACTTGAAAGTGGCGGAAGCTAAAGCAGAAGAAAGACGCGCTATGGCTGTTGCTCTTGAGCAAGAAATGAAAGCCAGAAATGTGGAAATGAGAGCAAAAGTAATTGAAGCTGAGGCGGATGTTCCCAAAGCTATCGCAGATGCTTTCCGATCCGGTCAGCTCGGAGTAATGGATTATTACAAAATGGAAAACATCAAATCAGATACTTCCATGCGTGATTCCATCGCAAACTCAGATAAGGAAACGAAAGAGGGAGGCGCCTCTAAACCTGACAAGAAATAATCAGAGGGAGCTTTTAGCTCCCTTTTTTCTTTTAGTATTTGGCTCTTCTACAGGTATGGTGATAGGAACATACATTTCTTTAGCCAACACTTTTTGACCAGTCCAGTCCAGCTGAATTTGTTGGTATTGAATAGGGAAAAGAGTATTGCCAGAGGAATTGATAATACCCGCTAGGCCATTTTTGTACACGATGATCAATTCTTTGGAAGAGAACTCAATTTGGTCAAATTCCAATGGAAGGAGGATATTTCCGCTGGGCTCTAGGATACCCTTTTTACCTCCTGACTCAACCAAAAAATATCCGTCTTTTAACCGACAGATCTTTTCGAAACCTGTAGCGCTAACAATCTCGCCTGCTGAATTTAGAAGGAATAAAGACAAATCGTCTGCTTTGGCAATGGCCAGTCCATTTTCAAATTTCTTGATTTCCTTCCATTTTGGTTCATTAATAATTCTTCCTTCAGAATTAATCAAGCCCCATACATTACCTCTTCGGAAGGAGGCGATTCTTTCCGAAAAAGCCCCTACTTCTTCAAATTGAGGCTGTATGCTCCAGCTTCCTGATTCTGAAACAAAGCCGAATTTCCCATTTTTCTTGGCTGGGAAAAATCCCTCACTACCTGGTCCAATCCAATCCGCATCTGATGAAGGCTGTACTAACCAGCCTTTTTTCCCCAGGAGCCCAAGCTTATTTTCTCTGAATTTCACATTGTAAAGATCCTTTCCGACAAGAGTCACGGATTCCATCCCTACAGCATCAAGCAAAATTCCATCCTCATCCATTACTCTTCTCAGTTTTCCGTGGATGTATTCCAACATCAGATCTCCTTCTTTGGTGATTTTATGATAAGAATTATAGCGCACCTGGGCTTTGATTTCGTCACCTTGGATGAGCAGGTACTGGTTTTCATCGAAGCCATAGAAAAAATTACCTCTGGTATGCACGAGTTGATCTACTACAGGGTCAAGGACGAAAACTCCCTCTCTATTGATTAGGCCGAATCCGGTGGATTCTTTTGCTAGCAAAAAGTTTCCTTCATTTTCTTCCAGATACTCATATCCTCTGTCTGGCTGGTCGGAAAGCGGTAAATAAAATTTTCCTCCTATTTTGAGAATAATCATCCCGTGATGAGTCATAGAAGCCTCCTCAGCAGATCCCAATGGCGTAATTTTATTTTTCCCTCTTTCAAAAACCCAATAGTCGTTTCCTCGTCGGGCAAGCAAAATATTGGTGTAGGTTTTTATTTCTTCATATTCAAGAGGTAGAGCCAATTGACCATATTCATGAAAAGCTCCCAGTCCTTTAGGGCCTTTCACCACGATCCAAGATTGTAGGTATTGGTATACCTCATCCCCTTGAAGGTCTAGCATCGGTCGAAGATCAGGAGAGAGCAAATACAAGCCTGACTCATTTTTCCCTGTAATGACCGTTTCACCTAAGGTTTCAATCCTATCATAGATAGCGCGCTGCTGTAGTGTTCCTTTCAAATCAAAAACCTCCCAAGTTTGAGAGGATGCACTGATGGGAGCTAAAAGTAGGAGTGCAAAGGCAAGGATATAGAATGTTCGCATTTCTGTTTGATAGATGCCTAAATATAAAATGACCAAAGGATTTTCAAGAACTCCTTTGGTCATTAGTGATTGAGGGGGGAATGTTTATTTTTCTGTTTTTACTTTTTCCAGATCAAATAGATCTGTGATTATTTCAATCATCTCCTCCGCTTGATCTCTCTGGCAGGCAGCTCTGAGCTGGACAACCGGCACTTTAAGGATCTTTTGCATCATGCTTTTGGTGATCTTGTCGATGAGAACGTACTCTTTTTCATCCGCATTTTTGAGGTATCGGCTCAGTTCTTCTTGTCGGATTTGTTCCAAAGACTGCTTTAGCTTATTGATAGTGGGAGACACCATCATTTCCTTTTTCCAATTGTGAAACTCCTCGATGCTCTCTTCAATGATCGTTTCCACCTGAGGGATAGCAGCCAATCGTTTCTCTAATGCTTCTGAAGCTTTGCTTCTGATGTTATCCACGTTGTAAAGAATCACCCCGGGTACATCCTCGATGGAGGTTTCGATGCTCCTTGGTACAGATAGATCGACAAACAATTTGTAGCTCGGGATGTCAAATTTCTTTACCAGTTCTTTGGTAATGAAAGGCTCATTTTTCATGATCGAGCATACGATCACGTCTGCTTCTTCCATTGCCGATTGAACATTTTCAAAAGGAACTACTTCGAATCCTAAAGAACCTGCGATTTCTTCTGCTTTGGATTGGGTTCTGTTGGTGATTTTGACTTTAGCCTCAGGGAGATAAACCATGTTTTTGGCTACATCTTCCCCGATTTCTCCCACACCGATCAATAAAATTCTTGGTTGGAACGTATTTGAGGTGAGGCTTTCGATCAATTCAATTGTGGCGTAGGAAAGAGAGGCTGCACCGTCTCTAAAGGCAGTCTCTTGAACAATCCGCTTGTTGGTAAAGAAAATGGTATGCATCAAGCGGTGAAGGAATGGACCTGCCATTTCTAAGTCTGCAGCTGTCTGGTAGGCTCTTTTCACCTGATTAGAGATCTGAATATCACCCACCACTTGGGCTTCCAATCCCATCGACACTCGAAACAAATGTGAGATCGCTGACCGATCTTCATTAAAGACCTCAAAATATTCTAAGTAGTTGACCACATCAGCCAAGCCTCTTTCAATTCCAATCAGTTTGATGATTTCGGTACTTAGGTCAAGGTCGTGCCCATAATAAACCTCGGTTCTGTTACAGGTAGAAAGAATCAAGGCATCACTCAAGCTGAAGAACTCTTTCAGCCTCAATAAGATACGCTGGATTGATTGCTCGTCGAGAGAAATCAACTCTCTGATCTGAACAGGGGCTGTCTTATGTGATAAACTGATCGCTCTGAATTTCATCTGCATTCTTGCAAAATCTCGGACACAAATTTAACTGATCAATAAGCCTTGAGGGTTTCTTTCGTGTAAGTACAAGTTAATTTGGAATAAATCTAAATAGTTTACTAGGGTGACAGGCCAAATTTCTGTCTATTTGCAGGTAAATTCTAATTGCATTAACTTATCCGTTATTGAACTTTTCTATACTGATTTTTATGAAGGATAAAGTCTTTTTCTGGATAAAAACCACCTTTGGATTTTCCCGCAAAGAGTCGAGGGGCTTTGTTTTGGTCATTCCCATTCTTATTCTGCTTTCATTTAGTTCTGACTTGCTCAGGTATTTCAAAAATCAAAAAGCCAATCATCTTTATGAGCGCTATTTAGATTCTTTGGATAGCTTGGAAAAGGCAGGATTTACGTTAGTGTCATCTCCTCTTCCGACCTTCAACCCTCAGGATACCATTAGGAAATCTTCCTCTGAAGTGGTGAAAAGTAGAATAAACAGACTGTCATTTTCCGAGGCTGATTCAGTAACGCTTCAGATCGTTCCAGGTATTGGTGCGGCGACAGCTTCACGAATTATCAAATACAGAGAAAGATTGGGAGGGTTTCACACTAAAGACCAGTTGAAAGAAGTATTTGGTCTAAAACCGGAAGTAATCGACGGGATTTGGGAATATTTCGATTTTGATCCGGGAATCACCAAGAAACTTAAAATCAATACTCTTGAGCTAGAGGAGCTATCCAAACATCCCTATATCAGCTTTCAGGAGGCCAAAGTTTTGATTGCCTATCGGAAGCAACATGGGTCGTATTCCAGTGCGCAGGACTTATTGAAAATCAAAATTTTCAAAGAAGAGTGGGTGATGAAACTAGCCCCTTACCTTCAATTTGATTCAAACTGATCCAATCTTTTAGGATAAAAAGGTGCAACTTTAAGGCAAAATTGGTCCTGCCTCAGGTGATTTCACTTCCCAACCTCAATCTGCCTTCCTTCGAGCCAAATCTCCAACGAGTGAATGATACCTATTTCATTTTTGATAGCCTGAGAAAAAAGTTTTTGGTTTTGACTCCCGAAGAATGGGTGAGGCAGCATTGGATCAATTTTTTAATCGAGCATCAGGGATATCCAAAGGGATTGATTTCTCTCGAAAAAGGACTAAAATACAACCAGATGCAAAAAAGAACTGACCTGGTAGTTTTTGACAGAGTGGGTAATCCTTATCTTCTAATTGAATGTAAAGCTCCTGAGATAGAACTCAGTCAAAAGGTCCTTCAGCAGGCCTTAGCCTACCGCTCGAGCCTTTTGACACCATATGTTATCTTATCAAATGGATTGAAACACATTTCACTGGAATTTGAAAAAAATCAGAAAAAATTCATTCAAATGCAGAATTTTCCTCCAATTCCCTGAATTTTTTAGTAAAAAGTATGACTTATGTCAGTATTTTTCTAAATTTTAGGTAGAATTTTTACCCAGCAATTAGAAGTATGAATACGCATTCTCATTCCCACAATACACCATGTGAGCTTTGCGCAAGTAGAAAACAGTCTCTGTTTTCTGATCTGCCTGAAACTCAACTTTGCACTATCTCAGATCACAAAAATCTGATCTCCCATCGTAAAGGCCAAATACTTTACTATGAGGGTACCAAGCCACTAGGGATTTTTTGCATCAATTCAGGAGTGGTTAAAATTTATAAAACTGCCTCCAATGGAAAGGAGCAAATCATTCATCTCGCACAAAAGGGTGACTTTCTAGGTTATGCGGCGTTATTGGGAGAGGAGAATTACACCAATTCTGCTATGATCATTGAGGATGCGAAGATCTGCTTTGTGCCTCGTGAACCTTTTCTAAACACGCTTTTGAAAAACATGGAGTTCTTCAAAAGAGTAACCAAGCAACTCAGCCATGAAATCGGTGTTATGGAGGACAAGCTTACTGACGCCACGCAAAAAAGTATCCGTGAACGATTGGCTTTTGTGCTGCTGCAGCTTGCGAATTCATACGGAGTAGAAGGTGGTGGAAATCAAAAAATTGATCTCGTGCTCAGTCGGGAAGAGATTGCAGGCATTGTTGGTACTGCTACTGAATCTGTCATTAGACTTTTATCTGAATTTAAAAAAGACGATTTGATTGATCTGGACGGTAAGAAGATCATCGTAAAAGATAAAAGAGGCCTAGCTCGTCTTTCTGATTTCTACGCTTGATAGAACCACTTACATGATTTTCGGGTTTTTTGGAAAACTTCATTCACCTATGAATCTCCAAAAAACCCGAATTCTTTTTTTTATTACTTTCCTATCTGTTTTTTCTTCTTTCGGGCAATCCGTCGCTTACAAAACGCTCCTGGACGGTATATACGATGACCGTTTTCCTGTGATCAAACCAGGCCAGATTTCTAATCTCAGTAATTATCAAATCCTCGATGCCCGTGAAAAAGCTGAATATGAAGTCAGTCATCTTCCTGAAGCCAAATGGGTAGGGTATGATACATTTGACCTGAAAAATGTAGCTGACCTGGATAAAAACCAACCCGTTTTGATTTATTGTACCGTTGGTGCCAGGTCACAAGAAATAGTTAAAAAACTTCAAAGCGCAGGATTTACCCGAGTTTACAATCTATATGGCGGCATCATCCACTGGGTCAATGAGGGTAAGCCAGTAGAAAAGAACGGAAAGCCCACTCAAGAAGTCCACACCTATTCCCAATCATGGGGTATTTGGCTAAACAAGGGAGAAAAAGTGTATTGATTCTTGTGTTTATCTGCCACTTGTCAATTTTAGGTAAACTTGCCTCGTAAACTTCATCGTATATCGCTTCGAATAACATCGTATGATCCTAAGTAGAATCTTCGCTTTCGCACTATCCTTTTTTATCTTCTCTTGCCAGAGTTCCACTTTGGGAATGGCTGGAACCACTCCACCTAGTCATCAGCTTTGGGATCAATTGGTAAAAACCCATGTCAAACCCAACGGCATGGTGGATTACAAAGGATTTATCCGGGAAAAGGCCAAGCTGGAAAGCTATTTAAAGCTCCTTTCTGATAATGCTCCCGACCGAAAAACCTGGTCAAAAAATCAGCAACTTGCCTATTGGATCAATGCCTACAATGCCTTTACAGTCAAGTTGATTGTAGATAATTACCCGACCAAAAGCATTCGAGATTTAGGGCCAAAGCTGAAAATTCCTTTAATCAAAGACGTTTGGCATTACCAGTTTTTCAAAATCGGTGGTGTGCTCTCAAGTTTGGACGAGATCGAGCATTCGATTTTGAGAAAAGAATTTGATGAACCCCGAATTCACTTTGCGATCAACTGTGCGTCTGTTTCTTGTCCTCCTCTCTTGAATGAAGCTTTTGTCCCTGAAAAGCTTGAATCTCAATTGCAAAAAGTTGCCATTGGATTTGTAAACGATCCCACTCGAAACAAAATCACTCCAGATGTAGCTCAGATTTCCTCAATTTTCTCATGGTTTCAAGGTGACTTCACAAAAAAGGGAAGCCTGATCGATTTTCTTAATCTCTATTCTAAAGTCAAAATCAAGTCCAACGCAAAGATCTCGCACTTAGATTACAATTGGAATCTCAACGAGTAACCCGGATTTTTTGGGTAACTTTTGCATTCAAATTTCCTCCATGTCACCTCGCCACCTTGTCATTATTGGAAACGGTATTTCCGGAATTACCCTAGCCAGAAATGTCCGGAAGATGGATTCGGATACCCGGATCACGGTCATTTCTGGCGAGTCTGATTACTTTTTTTCCCGGACAGCCTTGATGTATGTCTTCATGGGACATATGAAATTAGAGCATACCCAGCCGTATGAGCCTTGGTTTTGGGAGAAAAATCGAATCGAACTCAAGAAGGCTTGGGTTCAAAAGGTCGAGTTTGGCGCAAAGACCTTGGTCTTCGAATCAGGAGAAAAGCTTGCCTATGACACCTTGGTGATCGCCACTGGTTCCAAACCCAATAAATTCGGTTGGCCTGGTCAAGACATCAAAGGAGTGCAAGGCCTGTATTCCAAGCAGGATTTGGAACTCTTGGAAGAAAATACCCAACAAGGGGTAAAGCGGGCTGTGATCGTTGGAGGTGGTCTGATCGGTATCGAACTGGCCGAAATGCTGGCTTACAAAAAGATTCCCGTAACTTTTTTGGTGCGTGAAAAGGGATTTTGGGACAATGTGTTGCCAAAAGAAGAATCTGATTTGGTGGGTCGACATATCCTCGAGCATCATGTCGATTTACGTTTGGAGACCGAACTGAAAGAGATTCTTTCGGATTCCTCCGGTCGTGTCCGAGCGGTGCTCACCTCAAAAGGGGAGGAGATTTCTTGTCAGTTTGTAGGCTTGACAGCTGGAGTAAGTCCGAATGTGGATTTCCTGAGAAATACCGAATTAAATGTGAATCGAGGAGTGAAAGTGGATGCTTTCTTCCAAACCAATATCCCGGATGTCTTCGCGATCGGTGACTGTGCGGAGTTTGAAAATCCCCCAGCGGCTGACCGAAGAAACATTGAACAGGTTTGGTACACCGGGCGTATGCATGGGGAAACTTTGGCTCACAATCTTTGCAAAAAACCGGTTCCCTACCAACCGGGAGTCTGGTTTAACTCGGCCAAGTTTTTCGATATCGAATATCAAACCTACGGCACGGTTCCTCCGACTTGGGATGAAGGAAATGTGAAAAGTTTCTACTGGGAGCATTCGGTGGGAAAAGTCTGTTTCAGAATGCTGATGAATGCTTCAGGCCAAATTTTGGGAGTGAATAATTTTGGTTTCCGACTGAGACACGAGTTCTTCGATCAGGCGATTCGGGAGAAATGGTCTGGGGAAAAAGTGATCGCCAAGCTGGATAAAGCCAACTTCGACCCGGAGTTTTTTGCTCCATATTACATCGAGATCCAAAAGGCCTTCAAAGCCCAGTTCGGCGGGAACTTTCAGCCTGCCAAAAAATCATTTATCCAAAAACTATTCGGAGCAAAAGCATGAAGTTGATAGAAAAAATAGGTTTTGGACTGTTTCTGATCGGATTGACCGTATTCACGGTGATTCCTTTTTTGGGGACTTACACGCTGAGCGAGGAGTTGGTTTTGGCCTATACCAAGGACATCCATCAGGAGAAAATGACCGAAATCCTCGCGCCCATGTACGGGCAGGAGTATGGCTCCAACTTCGCTTTTCTTTCCGCCTTCGGAGAAAACTTCAATGCATACAACGACAATCTCAAATCCCAGCAACTCTGGGATCAGGTGATTTGGGATGATTATGGATTTGCTTTGGCAAAAGCGGCCGCAAGTAGTCCGGTTCGAGACTACCCATGGCTTTGGTTGGGTTTATCAATCGGCTTGGCGGTTTTGGGTGGCTATTTGTACAACTTCCGTCAATATGCCGGTGACCCTGCCGGAATTAAAAACAACGGAATCTTCCACTCCAAACTGAAAAACAAAGGTTGGTTGGGGATGATCACCGGAGGCTACCTGATTCTCTTTTACATCTTGCTCTATTGGTTTCCGGCGTATCTCGTCAACTTGGTTTGGATGGTCGAGCCGATTTCAAGGATGCTTTCAGGTGGACCTGCCAGTCAGTGGTTTTTGTACGGTTTGGTATACACGCTGGCGATTTTGGTAATGGGAGTGAGGATGTTCAGAAAATACCGAGGCAACAAATACCAGCAACTTCGTACGGCTTCGGTCATGTTTTTCCAGACGGCTTTTGCCTTTTTGATTCCGGAGATATTGGTGCTTTTGAACCAACCTTACTTTGATTTCAAAAACATCTGGCCGCTCGATTACGATTTCTTCTACGACTACCAGATTTCCACATTCCTCTCAGGTGGAGGCATGGGCATGTTTATGCTGATTTGGGGGATTCTACTAATCATCGTAGGGGTGCCGGTCTTCACCTATTTGTATGGAAAGCGCTGGTATTGTTCTTGGGTTTGCGGCTGTGGAGGTCTGGCGGAGACAGTCGGAGATCCTTTCCGACAGCTTTCCGACAAATCCCTAAAAGCCTGGAAGTACGAGCGCTGGATTATTCACAGCGTGTTGGTCTTGGCGGTCGTGATGACCTTGGTGACCATTGCCAACTACTTTTCCGGCTTCAGCTTTTTGGGCAACGTGACCAATCAGCTACATTCGTTTTACGGTTTCGCGATCGGTTCGGCTTTCGCCGGTGTAGTAGGAACGGGCTTTTATCCATTTATGGGAAATCGGGTTTGGTGTCGATTTGGGTGTCCTTTAGCGGCTTACCTTGGCATCGTTCAGCGGTTTAAGTCTAGGTTTCGAATCACGACCAACGGCGGACAGTGCATTTCTTGCGGCAATTGCTCGACCTATTGCGAAATGGGGATTGACGTGCGGGCCTATGCACAGCGTGGTCAGAACATTGTTCGCTCCTCTTGTGTTGGTTGTGGTGTATGCTCGGCTGTGTGTCCGCGTGGGGTGTTGAAGTTGGAAAATGGGCCTGAAGAAAACCGAATTACTGACCTGCCGATCATCATCGGCAATGATTCCATCAAGCTCAACGCGTAAATGATTATCCTCTATTTCCTTTGCGGACTGTATTTCTTGGGTATGCTGTTTATCCTGATCTACAGTCTGGCTCAGGGGCATTTGTTGTTTCATTTTCTGAAAGCCCGGAAAGAATGGGCTTCCACACCTCAAGTCACGCCTTCCAGCTGGCCAAAAGTCACCGTTCAGCTTCCCATTTACAACGAACTCTATGTCGTCGAGCGCTTGATTGAAGCTGCCTCAAAGTTGAATTATCCCAAGGAATTACTGGAAATCCAGATTCTCGACGACAGTACAGATCAGACGGTGGACTTGATCCAAGCCAAACTAAAAGAATATCCCGAAATCAACTTTCAATACATCCATCGCACGGACCGAAAGGGCTTCAAGGCTGGTGCTTTGCGAGAGGGATTGAAAAAAGCTTCAGGGGAGTTTGTTGCGATTTTCGATGCGGATTTTGTCCCTGATCCGGACTTTCTGCTGAAAACGATTCCCTTTTTCTCCTCAGAAAAAATCGGCATGGTGCAGACCCGATGGACGCATCTGAACCGGGAGTATTCGCTCTTGACCCGATTGCAGGCTTTTGCCTTGGATGCGCATTTCTTCATCGAGCAAATGGGGCGAAACCGTCAGGGGGCCTTTATCAATTTCAACGGAACCGGTGGGATTTGGAGAAAAAGCTGCATCCTTGATGCTGGTAACTGGCATGATGATACCTTGACAGAAGATTTGGACTTGAGCTATCGCGCTCAGCGAAAAGGCTGGCAGTTTGTCTATCGACCCGAAATCGAATCTCCTGCCGAACTCCCACCCATCATGTCGGCCATCAAATCCCAGCAATTCCGCTGGACCAAGGGCGGTGCCGAGTGCGCCGTGAAGCATGCCGGAAAGGTGAGCCAGGAAAAATTACCCTTCCGAATCAAGTTTCATTCCTTTGCCCACTTGTTCAACTCTACGATTTTCATCGCGGTCCTGCTGACCAGTTTGAGCAGTATCGGAGTTTGGTGGGCGGGAGTGCAGGGGCTGATTCCCGAGTGGATGGTGAGGCTTTCGGGGATTTTCCTGATTGGCTTTGTGCTGATCGCGGGAGTGTATTTGGCGTCCTATTTTATCGCAAGGAAGTCTTTCCTGTCCTCCTTTTTGGGAGTAATTTGGCAGTTGCCGCTCTTCCTTTCGGTGTCCATGGGCTTGGCCTTGCACAATGCGCAAGCGGTTTGGGAAGGCTTGACTGGAAAAAAATCTCCCTTTATCCGTACCCCTAAATTCAATCTCGAATCCGGAAAAGTTTCCCTCAATTCCAATCGCTACATCTTGCATCGCATGCCGGTGACTACTTGGTTTGAAGGGCTTTTGGCGATCATTTTCTGGGGGATGGTTGGTTTAGCTTTTCGAGAGTACAACTTCCTTTTTCTGCCCTTTCATGCCATGCTCGCTTTCGGATACACGATGGTCTTTATCTCTTCCTTTAAATCCTACGGTCTCGGCCGATAAATTGCCCCATGAATCACCCCCCGATTATTGACGTCATCATTCCTGCTTACAACGAGGAAAAATCCATCCCCAAGGTCGTCTCGGAGATTCCTGATTTTGTCCGTCATATCGTAGTTGCCAACAACAACTCCACGGATAAGACCGGAGAAGTGGCAGAGGCAGCTGGGGCAAAAGTCGTCTTCGAAGCCCAAAAAGGCTATGGGAAAGCCTGCCTGACGGCAATGGATTGGATCAAAAAGCAAGAAATTCAGCCTGATATCGTGGTGTTTTTGGACGGAGATTACAGCGACTACCCAGAGGAAATGCGTGATTTGGTTCAGCCGATTTTGGATGGAAAGTCTGACATGGTAATCGGTTCCCGAGCTTTGGGAATGCGTGAAAAGGGTTCTATGACCTTCCCTCAGGTTTTTGGCAACTGGCTAGCTACCACGATGATGAAGTACATGCAGGGGGCTGAATTCTCTGATTTGGGGCCGTTTCGGGCCATTGTCTGGAAAAAGCTGCTGGACCTAAACATGGTCGACCAAAATTTTGGCTGGACGATCGAGATGCAGATCAAAGCTCACAAAGCGGGGCTTCGCTACACCGAGGTGCCGGTCAATTATCGCAAGCGCATCGGCGTGTCCAAAGTCAGTGGCACGGTCAAAGGTGTGATCGGAGCGGGGTATAAGATTATTTTTACGATCTTCAGATATTGGTGAAGTGATCAGTTTTCAGTCACAGTTGGCAGTTCCTAATCGCTTAATCCGATCCTCTATTCTAAATCAGAACATGAACAAGAATACCCAAGACCACCGAAATCCGAAATCCGAAATCCGAAATTCCAACTTTTCAATTCTCCTTGTCTTATTTCTGACTTTTCTCTCTGCTTGCAGCTCCCCCGGCCGAGAAGGAGTCGAGGAAGAGCAATTCGCCAAGTATTGGTATCAGGGAAAGGCCGAGATCAATGTCTTTAACCTGCAGCAAAGTCGCTACGGAGAGGTTCGACCAGGAAAAGCGGTGATGATCTTTGTGACGGAGGATTTTTCGAAATCCAAACAAGTCAAGCTCGACAATCCTCAAGATCGCCCATCCGATGCCCAAAAGGTGATGAAATTGAACATGACCCGGGAGTTTTTGACCGGCGTCTATCCGTATCATACCATGCTTTCGGTTTTTACACCGGTCTATGAAGAGGTGCCTTCCCCCAAATTGACCGCATCGGTGACTGAATGGTGTGGGCAGTCTTTTACCCAGCTGAACTTTAAAAGTGGAAAATACAACGCCAAGCTCTTTTCTTATTTCGAGTCTGAAGGGGATTCCGAATCAAAAATCGATGCCAAAGCGGAAGAGGAAATCTTTAATCTGATCCGACTCAATCCGGACTTAGTTCCGATGGGAAATGTCAATATGATTCCCAGTTTGATTTTTCAGCGATTTGCCCACATTCCCTTAAAATCTGAACAGGCAACTATTTCCAAGAGGGACTTGGGTTCCAATCAATCAGAGATCGAGGTAGTCTACTCCGAAATCGGCCGGAAAATCTCCATCCGATACCAGCAGTTTTTCCCCTTTGAGTTCTTGGGTTTCACCGAAACATGGACTAAGCCTGATGGAAAACAGGAAGTCACCACCGCCACACGCATCAACATGCAGCTGCTTGAATATTGGAAGCAGAATGAGAAAGTGTACGAACCTTTGAGAAAGGACTTGGGGCTTTGATCTTGGCGATCAAAAAACATCTTGATGGTGTCCTGATCCTCTCCATAACGGGGATCTTGTTTTTCCTCGCGCAAGTACCAAGACAGGAATTTGGTTTGACTTTTTTGCTCTTCAGTTTGGCCTTTGCTGGAATGCTTGGGCTGTTTTTCCTTAGCGGAGAAAAGATCAGCTTCCGAAAAACTTTAATTGCTGGCCTGCTCCTCCGATTAGTAGTGTTTTGGTTCGTGCCCAATTGGTCAGATGACTATGTTCGGTTTCTCTGGGATGGTGAATTGCTGAAATCGGGTCAAAATCCATACACCTTGACCCCAAGGGAATGGCGAGAGGGAAAATTTGATTCTGAGAATCCTTTCCTCAATCAACTCTTCGAGAACCTGAATTCTCCCGATTACTATTCTGTCTACCCTCCGCTCAATCAGGTAATTTTTTGGTTGGGCGCCAAGGTATCCGTGGGATTTGTCTGGAATGGCTATTTCGCTATTCGTCTGATATTGATATTGGGAGAAATCGGAGTTTTTCTACTGCTTTGGAAGCTTTTGGCTGCTTTTCAGTTACCTCAGAAACAGATTTTTTGGTATTGGTTAAATCCCTTGGTGATTATAGAAATCATCGGAAATCTCCACTTTGAGGGCCTGGTTTTACTCTTTCTTTTGGCCACCCTCTTGGCTATTCAAAAGCAAAAGATGGGTTTATCCGGTGGATTCTGGGGCTTGGCAATTGGGATGAAATTGCTTCCGATGATACTTGGTCCTGAATTTTTGGCCTTTGGTAAAACGAGAAAATCGCCGTGGTTTTGGGCTGGAACTGCACTTGCCTTCATCCTCTGTTTTACCCCGCTTTTGATAGAAAGTTCTTGGGTCAATTTCGCTCAAAGCCTACAACTCTATCAAGGTAAATTTGAGTTTAATGCTTCGATCTATTACCTCGTCCGTGAAATTGGTTTTTGGGTCGAGGGCTACAATGTAATAGGATACGTGGTTCCATATTTTTCGGCTGCAACGGTCATTTTGATCGCCTATTTTTCTTGGAAAAAACAACCAAGGACTTTGGCCGAACTAGTGGATTTGATCGTGGTGATTTACTTGGTTTACTTGCTTCTCCAGCCCGTTGTGCATCCTTGGTATCTTTTGCCTGCCTTGGGATTGAGTGCGTTGCGAGGGAAAGTCACCTTTCTGTTTTGGAGTTTCGGGGCGATTTTTTCTTATCAGGCTTATGGAAATGCGGACTTTCAAGAGAAGTTCCTATTTCTGATTCTGGAGTATAGCTTGGTGGTTTTCGGTATTTATTTCGATTACTTCTTGCTCAAAAGAAAGCCTAATTTTGCGTTATGAAAGCATCCCTTCGACTCCTACTTATCCTCAGTTTAGTCCTTCAGTTTTCGTGTACCAAAAGCCCTGAGCAGCATGCTCAAGAGGTATTGGAAAAATCCATTGAAGCCCATGGAGGTCAAGAGGCTTGGGAAAAAATCAGTCAAATCAAATTCAGAAAGTGGACTCGTCTTTTAGATGAGAATGGAAATGTTGAATCTGAACTCGACCAATGGCATGAGTTTCGGTTTCAGCCTTTTTTCGAAGGAAAAATCACTTGGGAAAAGGACAGTGTCCAGCATGTGATTCACTGGGACGGAGCCAAAATCCGCTACCAAATGGGAGGAAATGAAGTACAAAACGAGGGCTTTTTAGCGGCCAAAAAGAAGGTTTTTGATGCGGCATTTTACACTGTGGCACAACCTTGGAAATTGATGGACAAAGGAGGGAAGTTGATTTATGAAGGAAAAAAGACCTTGGAAAATGGCTCCGAAGTGGAGGTAATTCGAGTGGATTATGGGCCTGATTCGGATACTTGGTGGTACTTTTTTGATCCTGTTACCTTCCTAATGGTGGGAAATGAAGTTCAACTCAAAGACCATCGAAGCTTAGTCTATGACCTTTCTGAGGAAGAAGTTAACGGGCTCAAACTACATGGAACAAGAGAAAGCTGGCGAGTCAATGAAAAAGGCGAACGACTCTTTCTCCGGGCGGAGTACAAGTATTCGGATTATCAAATTGAAAAACAGTTGAAATAGGGTTGAAAAACAGTTGAAATGCGATTGAAACACCATCGAAATAAAACCTCCTTCTGAGGTTGAAATAGCAATAGGTATTTCGCGAAGCCTATCTCTTCGTGCGAAGCGAGATGTATTTCCATATATTTCCATATATTTCCACAGTATTTCCCATTATCTTTAAGTTTATGAAAATCACCCAATTCCTTTTATTCTTTTTGGTAGTAGTCACGGTTGTTTCCTGCAAGCAGCGGACAGAAGCCGAAAAAATCGTTGACGCAGCCATCGAAGCACATGGAGGCGAGACTTACGAGCAGGTGAAAATTGACTTTGATTTCAGAAATATCCACTACACCATTTTCAAGTCTCCCACTGCCTATGAATACATCCGGGAGTTTACCGATTCTACCGGTGTGGTGAAGGATGTACTGAACAATTCGGGTTTTACCCGTACGGTGAATGGAACGAAAATCGACACCTTGACCGAAGAGCGTATTGGTGCATTTTCACGTTCGGTCAATTCCGTAGCTTATTTTGCTTTCTTACCCTACGGACTCAATGATCCGGCCGCTGTGAAAACGCTGGTAGGAGAGACTGAGATCAAGGGAAAAAAATATGACTTAATTCGGGTCACTTTCCAAGCGGAAGGTGGTGGTGATCACTATGAAGATGAATTTTTGTATTGGTTTGGTAAGGAAGATCACCTGATGGACTACATGGCCTACCTCTACTTTACCGATGGGGGTGGAGTGAGACTCCGTGAAGTCAGCGGAGTTCAGGAAGTCGGAGGGATTCGTTTCCAAAACTACCTAAACTTCAAGCCTGCCGAAAAAGACACTCCACTCGACAAGATGCAGGAACTTTACGAATCGGGTAGCTTAGAGAAACTCTCTGAGATCAACCTGGAAAATATCCGAGTCGAAGCTCTTCCAAAAAATTAATCGATGTCAAAGCCCACACATGCGAAATATCTATTTAGCTCGGTGGGCTTTATTTTTTTATTCGCTTTGGGTTGGTGGGTTCTTCCAGAAGAAGAATTGATCAAAGCTGAGGAAAAATGGAAAGGTGTCTGCTGGGTGGGTAGCCGGCAACCGCTCGCGGGCGGGGAGGTAGCTGCACTTTCAGCAACTGGAGCCAATGCTCTTTCCCAAACGCCTTTTGGCTGGCAATCAGAAAAGAATTCTCCGGAAATCCGCTGGGACATGAGCAACGAGCGTCGCTGGTGGGGAGAAACTCCGATGGGAATCAGGGCTACCATAGATTCCACATCCCGATTCGGAATGATGAATATGATGAAGCCGCACCTTTGGGTCAGGGAAGGTTGGGTAGGAGAGATCGAGATGCAAACAGAGGAAGATTGGAAGAGTTGGTTTGCCAACTATCAGGCTTTTATCCTCGATTATGCTAGGCTCGCAGAGGAGTTGAAAATGCCCATGCTATGTGTCGGAACAGAACTGGAAAAGACTTCCACCAAAGAAAAAGAATGGAGAGCCATCATTATAGAGGTAAGAAAAGTCTATTCCGGCAAACTGACCTATGCTGCCAATTTTACGGAGTTTGAGCAAGTTAAATTCTGGGATGCCCTTGATTACATTGGGGTTCAGGCTTATTTTCCGTTAGCTAAAAATCACAATCCTACCCTTTCCGAACTCACCCAATCTTGGAATTCGCATTTGCCTCAGATTGAAAAGGTGATCCGAAAATTCAAAAAGCCTGTAATCTTTACAGAAATCGGCTATTGCAATACAGTGGATGCCGCTGTGCAACCTTGGGTGTGGCCGAATGAACGGCGGGAAACTGAATTTTCAGAAGAAGTACAGGCGCTATGCTATGAAGCATTTTTTCAAACTGCATGGAAAAAGAACTGGTTGGCCGGTGTATTTTTTTGGAAGTGGTATCCAGAACGACACAAACGTGAACCCGATTTTACGCCGCAGGGAAAAAAGGCAGAGGGAATTCTTTCTAGCTACTTTTTAGCAGACTGAAAATCACCCCTCTTTGTGACTTTTGTCATGGTTGACTTGAGCTTGAGTAAGTAGCTTTACTTCAGTTTTAAAGCCAAACAGTCCTTCTTTTTACCTAATCACACGACGCCATGAAAGCAAATATGGGAAGTTTCGACAAAACAGTGAGATTGCTAATTGCTGCCCTGTTGGTTGTGCTTTACTTTCTTGGCGTCGTGGAGGGGGTACTTGGTACAGTGGCATTAGTGGTGGCCGCCGTATTTACATTGACGAGTGTCATTAGCTTTTGTCCGCTTTACGCTGTTTTTGGGATTAATACATGTAAGACTAAGTCCGCCTAAGGGTGGTTTGGGTTATAGATAATTGATAGTGCTTTCAAATTGAGGGAAAGACCGGAGGCAATAGCATCCGGTTTTTTTTTGCTTTCTGACCTACGGTACGGACTTTTTTGATTTTTTCGCTAAATAGCTATTACAAAACCCAAAAAAGCACCCCCTACCTATGAATAAAAGAAGAGAATTCTTGAAATCCACCGGCTTGGCTGGATTAGGTCTTTTTGGCGCAGGAAGCGCCATCGCTGATTCGATGAAAGTTCTGCCTCATGAGGCGAAATATGGACAATCAAGAATCCAAACCTTTAATATGTCGGGATTTGCGGCTCCAAAAATCGAGACTGTCCGCGTAGGAGTAGTCGGTCTTGGGCAGCGTGGTCCTGGTGCAGTAGACCGATTGAGTAAAATCGAAGGTGTAGAAATCAAAGCGCTTTGTGACCTTTTGCCTGAGCGAGCCGAAAAAGCCAAGAAGTCATTGGAAGGCACCATTCACAAGCCGGAGTTGTATTCAGGAAGTGCTTATGCTTGGAAAAAAATGTGTGAGCGTCCAGATCTGGATCTCATTTACATAGCCACTCCTTGGGAATGGCACGTGCCGATGGCTGTTTTTGCGATGGAATCTGGCAAGCATGCCGCTGTGGAAGTGCCAGCTGCAAGGACCTTGGATGAATGCTGGCAACTTGTAGAGACTTCCGAGCGCACCAAAAAGCACTGCATGCAGCTGGAAAACTGTTGCTATGATTTCTTTGAATTGATGACCTTGAAAATGGCCCGAGAAGGATTTTTCGGTGAGGTTCTCCATGTCGAAGGGGCTTACATCCATGATTTGCTTTGGTTAAACTTTGACAAAGACAAAGGCTATCAAGGCATGTGGAGACTGGAAGAAAATTTCAGAAACGGGAATCTTTATCCTACCCATGGATTGGGACCGATCTGTCAGATTTTGGACATCAACCGTGGGGATCAGATGGATTACTTGACATCTATGTCTTCCAATGATTTTCAGATGAAGAAAAAAGCGCAGGAACTTGCCGAGCAGGATGCTTTTTGGAATTCCTATGCAGCCAAAAACTACAGAGGTAACATGAATACCACCGTGGTAAAAACTAAAAAAGGTAAAACGATCATGATTCAGCATGACGTCACTTCGCCTCGTCCATACTCCAGACTTCATGTAGTCAGCGGCACTGAAGGCTATGCTCAGAAGTACCCAGATCAGAAAGTTTCCAAAGGTCACAGCTGGATGAAGGACGACGAGATGATGGCGTTGAAAGAAAAATATACCCCTGAAATTGTCCAAAAAGTAGGTGAGCTCGCCAAGCAAATCGGAGGTCACGGTGGGATGGACTTTATGATGGACTGGAGATTGATTGATTGCTTGAGAAATGGCCTTCCACTGGATCAGGATGTCTATGACGCAGCACTATGGAGCTGCATTACTCCGCTAAGTGAATGGTCTGTGGCCAATCGTTCCAATTCAATCGATATCCCTGATTTCACCGGAGGAAATTGGAAAAGCAACAAGCCTGTAGAAATTACTCTGAAAGGTGGAGGGACTACCAAGGTAAGAGTCTAAACAGTTAAGAAATAGTCTTTTTGGGGTGATTCACAAAGTACATGTGCATCGCCCCTTTGTTTTTTACAGGTATTTCTCCCCGATACTCACACTCAAACTGATCCGCAATTGCTTTGTAGTGGTCTTCAGAGATGTTGATTCTTCCCGGTTCGGAGTTGCTTTCCATTCTCGACGCTATATTTACTGTGTCTCCCCAAATGTCATAGGCGAATTTTTTTGTACCTACGACTCCTGCTACCACAGGTCCTGAGTGAATGCCAATTCGGATTTCAAAAGGTGCCTGATCGATATTTCCTCGGGGTTGGTTATAGGCTTTTACTGCTTCAATGATTTTGAGTCCAGCCAGAATCATTCGAATCGCATGGTCTTCTGATGGGGTAGGAATACCACCTGCCGCCATGTAAGCATCTCCGATGGTTTTGATTTTTTCCAATCCAAATTCCTCCATGACTTCATCAAACTTGGTGAAAAACAAGTGGAGGTTTTGCACCAAATGATCCGGTGACATGGATTGGGCTACGGTGGTGAAATTTTTGATATCGATAAACATCACCGAGACATTTTCATACATTCTGGCAGAGGCCTGTCCTTTGGCCATAAGTTCAGCTGCCACTTCTTTTGGCAAAATATTGAGCAAAAGTGAATCGCTTTTTTGCTTCTCTTCCTCAAGCTGCTTGGTTCGCTCCTTGACTAGGTTTTCGAGGTTTTCATACAAAAGCGCATTTTCAATGATCCCGCCAATCTGGCCTGCCATCAATCGCATCAAGCTGATGTGCCCTTTTTGGAAGGCATTGCTTGATTGGCTATGCGTGAGATAGATCATCCCGGCGATTTTGGATTGGCTAATGAAGGGGATGCAAAGGATGGATCTAAGATTTTTTCGTTTTACGACTTCATCTGAGTCATAGGGTTTGGTTGACAGTGCATCCGAAATCAAGATCGGTTCTTTAGATACCTTGGCAAAATTGACCACTCCTGTACTTACCTCTGGATAGTCATTGAGGTTGGCTTTTGGGAAATGGGTATGCAGACTATGATTGGCAAGGGTAGAAACTTCCGCAATCCATTCTCCATTTCGGTTGATCAGGAAATGTCCCTCCTGAGCGCCAGAATTTTCCATGGCGTAGGTAATCAGTTTTTCCAGCAGCGATTCCAGCTTGATTTCACTGATCAGGGCATCCATGGTTTTGACCAAGGTAAGCGTGTCGATGGATGCGAGTTCAATCGATCCAGACGTTTTTTGATTGGATAGCGAGGACAAGGAGGGTTTTTTATCCGATTCAAGTTGATCCTCTCGGATCAATTGATGCACCTTACCGGGAGACTGAAGTAGAGTAGCCAATTTGATTGCCTTGTTTCTATATACCTCACTTTTTGATGGATTTGACTTTTCCAAAAGAATACTTAGTGCTTCACACATCAAGAGCAGGTACCTAGGCTGGTTTAATTTTTCAAAACCGGAGATAGCCTCCTCGAAAGTAGTTTCATTAATACTCCCTGACTTTTGAAAGTCAAATGCTGCATTCAAAAATTGCCAGACCGGGGTTCCAAAGTCAGGATTGATTGCCTTCGTTTTCTTGAATTGAGCCAGACTCTCTTTGATGGTTTTGAGAAGTTCTTTGGTATTGTTTTTTGAGTTTTGGTCAGTCAGAAGGAAGACCGCATTTAAGGCTCGGCAAAGCTGAAAGTATTGTAAAGAAAGGTCTAAAGGCTGGTTTTTGGAGTTTTCTTTCACCTGCTGAAAATGCTGAAAGGCCTCCTCATACATCCCAAACCACAGAGTGGTGATTCCTTTGAAACCATGGTAAGTGTATAGTAGAACCTTGTTATTTTCCTTCTGTGCTTTGAGGTATTCGGGCTCCTTATTTTGGATCAAATCATCCAGCTTCTGAGGATAAGATTTGGCATCTGCAGTCAGTACCGTGAGACTATTCAAAATCCCCCGAATCATGTCTTCCTGACTGGAAAAATTGTATTGCTTCAAAAAACCGATCAGTTCCTCGGTTTCCTTTTGGAGACTTTTGAAGTCCTTGCCTGTGTGAAAGTGATTGACCACTTTAAAAAACAGGTTCCAACAGGCGTACTCCATGTTTCCGGAGGCAATGCCATTTTGATATCCTTCTTCTGCCACAGGAATGGAGTCGTTGGAATTTTCCAATAGGTATCCCACAAAAAACACGTGGATAAATTTGACGGTAGCTGCAAATTTTTTGAGGTCCTCCTCCTTCACTAGTTTTCTACACTCCTGTACGATACGGTATCCGTCTGCCGGATTATTCATGGCTGAGGCTCTGATGATCCCATAGCTGGCGATACCTACAAGAGATTCTGGACTGAGTCCGTGCTTTAGCGTGAGCTTAAGCATAAGGAAAATCAGCAAAGGATAAGTTTCAATATTGGCAAAATAGTAAGCTGGGAAAGCGGCGGAAATAAGTTTGTAAAGGGCCAAAATCTCCGGATCACTTGCTCTGGGGAGTGAGCTCAGTTTTGCTATTTTCCCAGAGGGTAGCTTAAACTGCATTTTGATCGCTTCCCAAATAATTTGAACCACCGAGGCTTTGTCCGGAATGGAAATTCCCACTTCCAGCAGTGCTTTTTTGGTGACTTGAATCGCACTGTTAGGTTGGTTGGCGTAGGAAAGAGAGCGGACGATGACCTCATAAATGAGTAGCCGATCACATTGATTTTGGGCAGCATCAAAGGCAGCTTGCTCGAAGTGCTTTTGTTTCTTTTCGCTTTTGGTCAAGAAGGAAAATTCCAAAAGATGAATCAGGACTTCGAAACGTTCTTTTTGGGACAAGGATATTTCTAAGATCTCAAATCCTTTGATGGTCAATGTCAAGGCAGAATCAAAAGCGGCAGAACTTGCTGCCTTTTTGCCGGCCATGAGTAGGACGTGAGCAGCTTTTTCGGCATTTTGAGCGGTTTGGAGAAATGAAAAACCAAGATCGAGATGGGTGCCGATCTCAAAAGATTTTTCATTGATCTCTTTTTCGGATAACCGATCGAGCAAAATGCTTCCTACCTCAAAATGTCTTTTTTCTTTTTCTTCACCCTCCAAAAGCGAGTATACCGCCTGTTGGATACGGGCATGTGCAAACCTGAATCTGATATCCAATCCCAACTCAGAATAATACTCCGGAATAAATCGGTAATCATTGCTGAGCGGAATCAATGAGCCTTCCTGAATCAGTGGCCAAAGCAAGCGATGGGAATGAGCGGGTTCCTGACCTGAGATCATTCCCAACTGATTGATCGAAAACTCAAGTCCAAATACGGAGGCTATTTTGACCATGGTCAAGGCTTCCGGTTCCAGCAACAGGATTTTTTCCAACAAAATATCCACCACTTCATCGCTTAAGTTTAGCGAATAAATGAGGTGAAGGTTCCAATTCCAGCGGTTGTTTGGATAGTCAAAGTAGAGGAGTTTTTCACTGTAAAGCCGTTCCAAAAGCTTGGTGATTGAAAAGGGATTTCCCTTGGTTTTGGAATGCACCAAAATGGAAAATTCATGGACATTTTCTTCACTAACCTTAAGCGTGTCGCAGAGAAGTTGGACGACGTCAGAGACTTGTAAGGGCTCCAGAAAAAGCTCAAACGTTTTGATTTGCTCGTTAGCCGGAGAGATTTTTTCGAGCGTGCTTGAAAGGGTGTTTTCAAACTGGCCAGGCTGGTCTCGGTAAGCCACTATAATCAGCAGGTGCTTTAGACCGAAATTGCCAAGTAGTGATTTCAACAACTCTACCGATGCCTCATTAGCCCATTGGTAGTCATCCAAAAATATCACCAGCGGAGAATCTTCTCTGGCAATGCTTTGAATAAAAGCATTGATGGCAAATTGAAGTCGCTGTTGATTTTCAAACCCGTTCAAAGGGAGTAGTTCGGGTTGATCACCTAGGATCAGTTCCAGATTGGGAGCGAGGTCAAAAAGAATTCTACCCAATCCTTTGGTTTCTTTTTTGATCCGATCTGCCCATGTTTTTTGAACCTCCGGAGAATTGATCAGCAACCAGTCCGCAAACTGGCGGAAGGCTTTTTCGAAAGCCAAGTAAGGGGTCTGCCTGTCCATCACATCAAAGGATCCACTTAGGAAAAACCCTTTGTTTCCGCTGATTTTTCGGTAGAGTTCCTGGCAAAGGATGCTTTTACCCACCCCACTTTGGCCTGAGAGTGTCAGCAATACTTTTTCGCCTTTGATGGCATGCTGGTAGGCTGTTTCCAGGGTTTTGATTTCCGAAGTTCTGCCATACAGTTTTTGAGAAATAGTCAGTCGGGAAGAAATGTCCTGGAGGCCTGGTTTGAATTTTTTGATTTGGGTTTTAGAGAGTTCAAGGTCAAGCACGAGGTTAAGATCAGAAAGCAAACCGGCCATGGATTGGTATCGGTCTTCGGCATTTTTAGCCAGGAGTTTGAGGATGATCTCATCGATTGGTTTGCTGATCGACGGATTGATCTCGGAAGGTGGCACCGGATGGATTGCCAGGTGGCAATGGATCAACTTGAGGAGGTCTCCTTCCAAAAATGGTGGCCTGCCGCAGATCATTTCATAAAAGGTGGCACCTAGTCCATAGTAGTCGCTTCGGTAATCTATTTTCCGGTTCATTCGCCCGGTTTGCTCCGGAGAGATGTACTCCATCGTACCGATGAGCTGAGGCGTCTGTTCGTATTGGAGCTCGAGATTTTCAATAGAGGATCCAAATTCGTAATCGATCAGAGTTACTTCCTTTTGCTCAGGGTTGTAGATGAAATTTCGTGGGTTTACATCGTTGTGGAGGATGTTTTTTTGATGGAGGTGCTGGAGTTCTTGTGCCAAAAGAATGGCCATTTCCAAGAAAGCTGCATTCTCCAATCCTTTATTTGGGATAAGGTCAAGCAGGCTTTTTCCTGGAATAAAATTTCGAAGCATCACCAATTTTCCTTGATGCAAAACCACACCCGTATTCATCTCGGAGTGAAAAGATCGCCCGGCAATGCTTGATTCATTAAACAATCGACCTTGATCTCCGGTCAGATCTTCCTTTATCAGGACATCTCTTCCCAATGCCTGACCTTTGAAAAGTCGGCTTCTGGTACTCTCATGGATGAGCTGGAGGTCGGTGACCTGGGGAGACTCGGTGATCATTTACTTCTAGTTGAAATGCGGGTAAACGTTTTTTTCAAAGAACTCTTCAAGGAATTTTCTGTCAATTCCAAGCTCAAGGTTTTTCAAAACCTCATCATAATCCGATTTCACGGGGATGATAAATTCTTGGTCGGAAGGATTGGCTTCAGGGATCCAAGACGTATGGAGCGTAAATGCAAATTTGATCTTGGGGTGAGAAAGCCTGCAAATTGGGCCTTTGGAGATGTTTTGAGCATCAAAAACCCAAAACTCCGAGCTGTAGGCAGTAGGGGTGGTGGTTGATTTACCCACTTGAACCGGGCAAACCAAGTATCCGTCCAATTCCGGTAAAACGTTTGGAGTTGGATTCTTTTTAGAAATAAAATGAACTCCTCTTGGGAAAACATTCCTGTCAAACTGAAAGTACTCCTCAGGCTGCATCGTGTCCACATTTAGCCGTGTCATTCCAAATGGAAGTTCCTTTTTAGTCAGTTTCTTGATCAGGTCTGTGGAGATTTTACGATGAGGGTAGTTTTTGTAAAGGTTGTAGACAAATTGGGTAAGCAGATTTTTCGTAGTTCCATCTGTGAGGTACCATAGCTGCTTGATTTCATTCACTGGCTTATCGGCTGACAGGATATCCCGATAGCCATACAATGAAATCGCCCAAGTGTTTGGGCCTAGGTTTTCCTGATTGTACTTGCCTGCATCGCCATAGACAGTAGACTTGTCTTCCAGTAGTCTAAGATTTTCTGCATCTATTTTCCACTTTCCGATGCGGCTGATGTCCATACTTCCCACTGCGAAGAGGCTGTAATAGTCTGGATCCACAGGCTTGCCATCCAAAGCTCTTTTATCAAAAGTTCTGACCCACTCTGCAATACAAGTAGCGGCATTATGGATGCCTAGGAGAGTGATGATTCCATTCGGATTGGAATAGTTGCAGCTGTAGTGGATGGTTTCTAGAGGGATGGGTTTGTCGAGTCGATAGGCGATGGCTGTACCTCCTCCTGGGTGGAGTTCTCTTCGACGGATCACATAGGTGGTGGTAAATGGCTCCATTCTCACGGTTGCCAATCTTCTGATTAAGCGTTCGATTAGTTTGCTTTCCGGAAAAGGATTGTCAAAGAGCATGTCCAGAGCAAACTTGAAGGAGCAATCGGTCAAAAGAATGTAATCCTGAGTCATTCCCATCTGATGCATGCATTCGTAGATCGCGAGCTTGCTGCCATGCTGATCACTCAGCGTCCAGCTGGTCAGTGGACCTTCTCCTTTCCAAAGGAGGAGATTTAAAAACACATCACCTTTGGGCTCATCCGGATCATGTTGCTTGCCGTCCACATGATCATTTAGACGGTGAAAAAAATCATTCACTTTGCGCTTGACATGTTCGGTGTCATGATGATCCACCAGTTCAGTCGCCAAATCTTCAAGTTTGGATTTGAAGAGTGCCCTATTGTGCTTCAAGTGATGAATAGATTGCTCCAAATGTGTGTAAGAAGCCTTGTTTTTGGAGTAATTGACGGTGAAAAGTTCCTGCGTATTCGGGTCAAAAACCGGGTGTGCAGAGGTTTGGATCAGCCCAAATGGCCATGGAACCATCGGCGGCTGAGCAGTCATCCACTCACTAGCCCTGCCGATTGGGGTGACCAGTTCGAGTGTTTTTGGATCAATGACATAAGGTCTGCCTACATCATAAGTGGCAAGAAGACTACCATTTTTTTGATTCTTAAATTTTACTGGTTGAGTGGCTGTGTTGAGTTGATTTCGTCCCCCAAGTACCATGCTCATTCGCGTGATTCCCATGTTGTGAAACCCCATCAGTTCATGGTGTTTGGTTCCTGCTTTGGTAGCTTCATCTGCATAGTAGCAAGGAGTTTTCATGAGTTTGGTTTTGACTTTTGGGCTCGGAGAGCTATTGAAATCAATTTGAATCACAAAACCGTCCCCGTTCATGATCGGGCTTCCATACTCAGGATTGTGGTGCCCGTTTGATTTTTTTTCTGGGAAAGGAAGCCCACCAGAGTTGACAGAGCCCACTGGAAAAGATACTTGAAAAGCGCCGTGAAGATCAGTTGGCAAAGTGCCGGAAATAATGCTAAGGCTTCCCTCAAATTCCTCCCGAGAGGTTTTTAAAAGAGGTTCTTTTATGTCATTGGCTTGCCGGTCTCTTTTTTTCCTGAATAGATTTTTTAAAAGATTAAAGACCATCGATAGAAAGTTCAGAATTTTCATTTGGTAAAAGAATCACTTTGTGAAAAGTAAAATCAATCCAATGAATATAAGGTAAAAAATAGGTTATAAAATGAGGTGGTCTCGGAAATATATCTTGAATTCTTACTTTTTTTCGTGGTGAAATGTGAGAAAAATCCATTTCAATCCTAGGCATGTTCAATAAAAAGCCCGCTTTCTTTACTTATAAAGTGAAGAAAGCGGGCTGCCTGATGGATTGCTTAAATCAGTCTCTTAATCCTGCTTCTACAAGTTGCTTTAGCTTTTTGGGATTGTCTTTTTCTTTAGAAAGATCAAGGATGGCGACTCTTCTGAAGTCGATTGGATGGCTTTCGCTTTGAAGACTGATATACCCACCTTCAATGAGTTTACCATCGATTTTTACTCCTGGATCTACCGGAGATACATTTCCTCCTCCGATTTGTGGTTTGTAATAGCTGATTACCGTATCCATTCCTACTAAATGATGAATTTCCCTGTCGCCCAACACGATAAAGTTCGCTTTTACCCACTGGTCGCCATGGTAAGTTTCGGATTGGGAATTGATGCAATGGGGGGTAAAAAGTTTGTCATTCATGACCACGTTGGTGCCTGGAGTGCAGAGGTTACAGGTACTTCGTTTGTCTTTTCCATTTCCTCCCAGGAATTGGGCCTCAATCGAGATCGGGAAATCCTGGTCCTTGAGCATCGTTTTTGGATCCTGTCCATGGAGCATGGCTCCACTGTTTCTCAAAGCCCAGCCTTCGCCACCAGGGCATTGTTCACCGACAAATCTGTATTCGACTGTAAGTAGGTAATAAGAAAATGGCTTTTTGTAAAAGATATGGCCATACTGGCGGTCAAATTGGGTATAGCCATCATACCTAACTTTCATTAATCCGTCTTCCACACGGAATGTGTTCGCATAATTGACACCGAGTTCGTGAGTCCTTATTTTTGGAGTCCAATCAGCAAGATCTTTCCCATTAAAGAGTTCTATCCATTTGGGAGAGGCTTTTTTTGGAAATAAAAATGCGGTGCAAAAGAGTATCAGGACCATGGGAATGATCCAAAGGAAGGATTTGAAAGGTGCTGGTTTCATTGGGTTTGTTTTTTAAGTCTCAAGACTGCCCAGACCGGATAGTGATCCGAGTACGGCACATCGATGACTTTGTATTCTACTAATTCAAATTTTCTGGAATCATACCATACGTAATCAATTCTGGCTCCTTCTTCAGGTTTGCCGTAGGTATTTTGCAGGTTTCCGGCTTCTGCTCCTGCTTCTTTCCAGTGTGAAGGGATACTGCGGTATTCTTCTGAGTCTGCCTCAAAATTCAAATCACCCGCCCAAATCACCGGCTTATCTAGTGTCTCTGCATAGGAAATGATAGAATCAAGTTGGGCTTGACGATTTTCCACAAATTCATGGCAAAGGTGTGTGCCCCCAAAGTAGAATTCCTCCAAAGTCTTCAATTCTGCTTTGACCCAAGCCATGGCTCGAGGTTCACCTCCGGCAGGACTGGGAAGCGGAAGAGTGTGGTATTTTGATCCTTTTTTCACCAAAAGCCCTTCTCCGTATCCACCTCCATCATAGTTCATAGCCTTACCAAAATAGCCTCTATACCCGGTGTCTCTGACCAATCTTTTGATCATATTCACCGAATCAGGATAGAGTGCCAAGTGTCTCCCAGTTAACGAATCCACCTCCTGAAGCGCGATTACCTCAGGTTGCAAAAGGACAAAAAGATCACTGATTTGCTGAAAATTGGGAGTTCCAGGTTTGTTCGGGTTTTCCCCATGAAAGATGTTGTAAGTAAGGATTTTGATCTCTTGGGCGTAGCTGCTACCTACAGAAACTAGGATTGCGAAGAGAGCAAGGAAAAGGTGCTTCATAATCAAATGTATAAAAATGTCAGGTTTGGGATAGGCAAATTTTTCTAACGGAAGTACGGGGTGGATAATTGTGCTAAGTTATGGAATAACGCAGTTTGGCGAAGCCTAAAATATAGATTTTCCTACTACTAGCGGATGGGCTAGTTTTCAGTGCAACTAGCTAAAAGTAGAGGAAAGATACCTGACGGTAATTCGAACTTTTAATGTGTTGACCTCTGGAAAAGCAAAAAAATAGACGGTCTTCGCCTTAAAAAGCTCTTGGTAAACTGGTAGACCAAGATAAAAAACAGGTGACAAAAGGCTGATTTTTTCATTAAAAAATTAGCTCAATTTTAAATGAAAAGTAATTTTAAACTCATTAAAAGCATTAAAAAATGTTCTAAAAAAAATATTTGGTTCTTTAAAACCAGATTTTGGTAATAATGTGGGTAAATTCTACCTTACCTAAAATTTAACAACCTTATATACCTTATGAGAAAACTTTATTCTGTGCTGTCTTTTTCCGCCATGTTAGGCGTAGCAGCCTCCTGTACCGATGTGATCGAAAATGAAATGGCTGTTTCTGATGCCGTGGAGCGAGTAGCCCAGCAGGAGTTTGTACCAGGTCAATTGTTGATCAAATACAAGACTACTACTGCAGGATCCAGACTTTCCCAAGATATCTTAGATATGATCCAAGCCAACGTAGTAGAGGAGATCAAAACCGGTGCAATGGAGCTTGCCAACGCAAGAAAAGGTGGAGAATCCGGCGATCTACTGTTGGTTCAAAGTAACCTTGGAACGATGGAGGCAATCGAGCGTCTTCGCAATATGCCTGAAATCGAATACGCTGAGCCAAACTGGATCTATCAGCACTATGCTACTTCGAATGATCCTTATTTTACTGGAGGACAGCTTTGGGGAATGTCTGCAGGTTCAAATGGGGGAAATCAATTTGGTTCTCGGGCAGCAACAGCTTGGGCAGCCGGAAAGACGGGATCTTCAGATGTTTACATAGGTATAATAGACGAAGGTTACATGTATACTCATGAAGACCTTGCTGCTAATGCAGGTACGAACCCGGGTGAAACTGCCGGAAATGGTGTTGATGACGATGGCAATGGCTTAATTGACGATGTGTACGGTTGGGACTTTGCAGGAAATAATAGCTCTGTATTTGACGGAACAGGAGATGATCATGGAACTCACGTAGCAGGTACGATCGGCGGAGTAGGCGGTAACGGAAAAGGTGTAGCAGGTGTAGTTTGGAATGTAAAAATGCTCGGAGCTAAATTCCTTGGAAGCACAGGTGGAACAACAGCAAATGCGATCAAAGCAGTAGACTACTTTACTGGTTTAAAAAATAGAGGTGTAAATGTCGTGGCTACTAACAATTCTTGGGGTGGTGGAGGATTTTCTCAGGCCTTAAAAGATGCCATTGATCGTGCAGATGCTGCTGGAATTCTCTTTGTAGCTGCAGCTGGTAACTCAGGTACAAATAACGATGCTACTGCTAGCTACCCTTCAGGCTATACTTCAGCCAATATCATCGCTGTTGCTTCAATCACTAGTACAGGAGCTTTGTCTTCTTTCTCTCAATATGGTGCTACGACTGTAGATATCGGAGCTCCAGGTTCAGGTATTTGGTCTACAGTTCCTGTTGCTTCAGGCAAAGGTAAAAACGCCACAATAGGATCTGGATACGCCAGCTACAACGGTACCTCTATGGCGACACCTCATGTGACTGGTGCGGTGGCACTTTATAAATCTATCAACCCATCAGCTACTGCTGCTCAAATCAAAGCTGCAATTTTGAGTTCTGCTACCGCTACTGCTTCTCTTTCTGGTAAGACGGTAACCGGCGGCAGACTAAACGTATCCGGCTTCTAAGCTTGATGAATTAAACTTAACACGCAAAGAGCCCCGAAAGGGGCTCTTTTTTTTGTGTTGCGTTATTTTGAAACATGACAGATTTTCAAAGTATGCTTGGATTTTTTAACAATTCCCAGCTTAAGGTCTCCTTTTTCGCATTTCCTTGGCCACTTCTTTATCCATCGGAAAGTCGCTTTCTTGCAGTTTCTGTATGATGTTTTGGTAGTTTACCTCGTCGCGATTTTGAGAAAGCTTGGCACTGGCCTGTACTTGGGTGATGCTGACCTCAATCCCCACCAAAGCCCTAATCTGACCCTCGACATAGGCCTCGCTCATGGTTTCTACCCTCACTCGATTGGGACGATTATGCTCATAGATATCTACTAGCGTTTTGAGGTGATGCATGAGCTCCTCGCCTTCCGTGATTCGGATTTTTCCATAGACATGGACAGCTAGGTAATTCCAGGTCGGGACATTCTCATGATTGTACCAAGAGGAGGAGATGTAGGCATGAGGACCTTGGAAAATCACCAAGACTTCCTCGTCTTCTTTGATCGATTTCCATTGAGGATTTGCTTTAGCCAAATGCCCGTGAAGGAAAGGCTCACCGCTTTGATTTTTGTCCAAAACAAATGGCAAGTGAGTTGCCCAAGGCTTCCCGTCAACCTGAGAAACTAACGTAGCGAAAGCGTTCTTTTGGATAAAATCAATGACTTCGGGTTCATTTTCCCAATGATTGAGGCGGTGGATATACATAAGTGCGTGTGGTTTTCGAGTTGAATTTGACCAAACTTCCAATCCCGACAAAAAATCCGCCCCCTTTTTCAAAAAAGGCATTTAAAACATCCCCAAAAAAAGTAATTTAGTTGAATGAACACATCCACTGACCGACTGGAGCTGGCGGCACGTTTTGTGAATAATACCGGAGCTCCGATTTTTTTGACAGGGAAGGCAGGGACAGGAAAGACGACTTTTCTCCGAGCACTCGCCCAACGTACACACAAGCGATTTGTGATATTGGCACCTACTGGCATCGCTGCGCTCAATGCCAAAGGGGTCACCATCCATTCTCAGTTTTTGTTGCCGTTTGGTTCTTTCCTTCCTGTAAGAGAGCCTGAAGGCAATTATTCGGACCGCAATGGTTTTTTTACGCAACAAACCCTAGCCCGTAGGCATCCGCTCAATCAGTTTCGCCGAAATGTCCTCAAGTCCATCGACTTGCTCGTCATCGACGAAGTGAGCATGCTGCGAGCAGATGTACTTGACGCGATCGACTACCGCATGCGCAGCGTGAAGCGAAATTACAAGGTGCCTTTTGGAGGCGTACAGGTTTTGTTTATCGGAGACCTTTACCAGCTTCCGCCCGTGGTGAAGGACGAGGAATGGAGTGTGTTGAGCCGATTTTACAAATCCATGCATTTTTTTGAGGCAAAGGCCCTTCAAAATTCCGGGTTGGTATATCTGGAATTAGATAAAATTTTCCGCCAGCAGGACGAGACGTTTATCCGGATTCTCAATAATCTCCGCGATAACAAATCCACTCCTGAAGATGTCCGTATCCTTAATCAGCATTACAAGACACTGGATGAAATCAAGGATTTACCGCCTTGCATTACGCTCACCACGCACAATTACAAAGCGGATGAACTTAACCTCCGCGAGCTTCGAAGTCTGGATTCACCCTCATTTTTTTATGATGCAGATATCGAGCGGGAGTTTCCAGAGAACCTATACCCCTTGCCGGAGTCCATCGAACTCAAAGTAGGTGCGCGGGTGATGTTTATCAAAAATGATTCTTCGGGTTTGTCTTCCTATTTCAATGGCAAGTTGGCGACGGTGATTGAACTTACCTCGGATCAGGTGGTCGTGGAAATGGACGACTCTCGAGAGGAATACACGCTCAAAAAGGAGCTGTGGGAAAATAAAAAATACCGGGTCAACCCAGATACCAAAGAATTGGAAGAGGAGGTCATCGGGACTTTTTCGCAATTTCCTATCAAGCTGGCCTGGGCAGTCACGGTCCACAAAAGCCAAGGACTGACTTTTGATCGGGCGATTGTGGATGTGGGTCAAGCCTTCGCCCCAGGTCAAGTCTATGTAGCGCTCAGCCGGCTAAGAAGTCTGGAAGGACTAGTGTTGCGCACAAGGGTGCAGACAGATGTGATCTACTCGGATGCCAAAGTGGTCGAATTCACCCAATGGAAATCCGAGACTCAGAATCTTACGGATCTCTTGAAGCAGAATCAACAGTCCTACCTCAGTCAACTGGTAGATTCTACCTTTGAATTCGAGAGTTTGCTCGCATCGCTGACCCAGTTTGATAAGGATCAGGAGACTACGCTGGAATTTGAAGAGGAGGAACTGCGAAAAGATCTGCCCACGATCTACGAACTCCTACTCAAAGAGCAGGAAAATACCCGCAAATTCCGTCAGCAATTGCAAGTATTGATTCAAAGCAAGCAGGAGGAAAAGCTGCTCGATCGAGTGGAAAAAGGCACGACCTACTACCTGAACTTTTTGATTGAGGTATTGACCATTCTGTTGCGGCATCAACTCCAAATCGAGGAGTTTGCAAGAATCAAAACCTACCAAAATGGAATCGAAGAACTTGAAATCGAGTTGCTGCGCAAGTATTCAGCAATTGCTAAAAGTGGCAATTTAATCAAGGCCATCCTCAAGGGAGAAATTGCAGAAAAAATGGATGCCATCGACCTTAGAGTCAAGCAAGTTCGGCTCAACCTGATCGAGCAAATCCGGAAGGAATTGCCTGAACGGACTTCTTCCAAGAATAAAACCGGTCGGAAAAAGACCAAGGCACCTAAAGAGCCCAAAGAGAAAAAGGAGGATACCAAGGCTTGGAGCATCCGACTTTTTCAGGAAGGGAAAACACCCGCACAGATCGCTGAGGAACGTGGCTATGCGGTTTCTACCATCATGGGGCATCTCGCGCATGGTGTGAAGTTAGGGACCATTCCACTGGAGGACTTGGTGCCTGAAGAGAGCATTCGAGAGATCCGTCATGTGGATGAAAAGCTAGATTCACTCAAGGCTTACTTCGAGCATTTCCAAGGAAAATACGACTACGGTACTTTGAAATTGGTGCTATACACAGGAAGTGAGGATTGAAAGGGGATTTTTCGATTTACGATTAACAAATTACGATGGGCTAGGATGGAGTGGCGGTCTTTTGGAAATTTAAATCTGTTCGCCTAAGGGAGTGTCCACACTCCCTTTTTAGATTAGTTCAAGTTGGTTTCAGAAAATGAATTAGTCTTTGTTGATTTACACGGGCAGTCAGAGGATTGCAATTAACAAAGTCCACGCCTGCATACCTGACAGTTATCTCAAGACTTAAACCACTCAGGTTTTTAAAACCAAATAGCTCTTAGATCGCAAATAGCTTCTGTTTAATCATATGTGGTTAGTGGGGACACTAACCACGGCGAGGGCAGTCTGAAGACTGCATGCAGGTAGGTCCGAGACTTGAACCAGTGGAGCCTTGAATCAAATTTGATGTTGATTTAGACTATCGATGTGGTAAATCGTCATTCGTAAATCGTCAATTTATTCTTCCTAACCTCCCTACTTCCAGACTAATACATCTTCTCACTCAGTACACTCATGATCGTAATGATCCCTTCTTTGTAATTGCCGAGGCGGAGGTTTTCATTGGGACTGTGCTGGTTGTTGTCTGCATTGACAGTGGGGATGGTGACTGCAGGAATTCCCAGTGCATCCACAAATGGCGAAATCGGAATTGATCCGCCTGAAATCCGGATCTGCACCGGATCCTGTCCAAATGCTCTGTTCATCGCTTTTCTCAACCAAGCCCCAGTAGGAGAATCCATCGGTGTGCGGAAAGCCTGATAAGAAATAGAGGTGCCCACTTTTACAATTTTTGGGTAGGTCATGCGCTCCTCATCGGTTGGGTCTTTTTCCACAATGTGAAAACCCTGCTTGCGGATATGGTCTTTGATTAGGCCAAAAAGTCTCACGGGATCAGATTCCGGCACTAATCTCATATCCAATTCGGCAACAGCTGTGGCAGGAATGATCGTCGTAGCCTGTGCTCCGGTATATCCGGCAGACATGCCGCGGATATTCAGAGAAGGGTAATTGATGCTTTCCTGGTAGCTTTTTCCCACTTGATCGGTTCGTCCCAAGCCCAGTCGCTTTTTTACCGCAGGTTCATTGTCAGGAACAGCTGCGAAAATCTTTTGCTCCGCTGCTGTAAAGGTTATCCCATCATAAAAGCCTGGAATCACCACACGCCCGCTTTCATCCTTCATGGAAGCTAAAAGCTGCGACATCAACAGGGCCGGATTTGGGGCATAGTTGCCGTAGTGGCCACTGTGCTGAGGGAGTTTTGGACCGTAAGTGGTGAGGAAAAGCTCGGAGATTCCGCGTGCACCATAACTCAACGTCGGAAGATTGGAGGTGTGTCTTGGGCCGTCCATGATGAGCATTAGGTCAGCGGCGAGTTTGTCTTTGTATTGGACCACAGCAGCCGGAAGTCTTGGCGAACCCTGCTCCTCTTCAAAGTCAAGGATGATTTTTACCGAATAGTCTGGATTAATTCCCGCCTCGGTTAAGGCATCCCAAGCAGTGATAAACATGGCCAAAGGACCTTTGTCGTCGGATGTGGAACGCCCAAAAACCCTCCAGTCGGGATTGTATTCTGACTTCAAGCGCGCCATTGGCAGCACCTCCCATTTGCCACTTTCATTCTGAGTTTTAAGTACCGGTTCGTAGGCATTGGGCTGATCCCACTTGCTGATATCTACCGCCTGTCCGTCTACGTGAAAATAGAAAAGTGCCGTTTTCTTGGCGTTAGGCTGCTTTTTATCTACCAAAAGCAAAGGAATCCCTCCTGTCTCCAATCGCTCGGTGGTCCATTTTCTGGAGGTGAATTCCTGCTCACACCATTGGATATTCACTTCGATCTGCTCCGGAAACACCGCGTCATTGGGCATGGAGACAATCTCATTGAGCAGCGAAAGGCCCGATTGCCAATGCTTTTCGGTAAGTGATTCGAGTGTTGCACGGTCGGGCGCTTGGGCAAACAGTACAGTGCAAAGCAGGAAAGCAGGGAGAAAGGCTAATTTTTTCATACGGTGGGGTGATTTTCTACTGCAGATTTACATAGAAAATGGGGATTTTTTTACCGCAAAGTGCTCCAAGAGAAAAAGAGAGGGCCCAAAGGTTTTTTACCTCAAAGTGCGCGAAGGGTAAATGAGAGGGTTCAAAGATTTTACCTCAAAGAACTCCAAGAGAAAAAGAGAGGACACAAAGATTTTTTTACCGCTAAGTACTCGAAGAGAAAAAGAGAGGACACAAAGGAATTCCTTTTGGAGGAATGTAGAAGAGTTGGTTTAGGACTCTGAAACTTGCCTCTCGTGGGGAAGGGCTGTATTTCATGAGGTCCAGGACTAAGTCTTGAACCCATTGATCATTTCAATTTCTAGTGGGTATTGGCTATGGAAATCTTAACCAACTGCTCGGTTAGCTCAGGCAAATTAGTCGCATTGGTATTGCTGAGTACGATAAAGGTTTTGTTTCCATCGATCAAATGCAGCCAGTTGGCATTGGCACCCCAGATCGAGCCTTGTCGGTTGGCGGCCAAAAAAGTCTCCTCCCCAAAGGTGGAATCGGTCACCCAAAAGCCATAGGCCACACCGTAAAGTTCGGGATAGGGGGTGAGCATCAGGTTCAACATTTCTTGGTTGAGAAGCTTTGCCTTGAATATCCCCTTGTTGAATTTCAACAGATCCTCCGCCGTGGAATACATCGCTCCCGCTGCAAAGTAGTTTTCGATGTACATCGGGTCATCTTTGTAAAAGATTTGGGTTGCTTCGTCCAGATTGTAGGTTTCTGCCAAATTTGGGAGGATGTCCCGGTGGTACAGCAGGTTCGTCTCTTTCATTTCCAGAGGATTGAGAATCCGCTCATTCAGGTTTTGGGAAAAGGACTTCCCCGTGACTTTTTCAATGATGCGGCCAAGCAGGATGTAGTCGCCGTTATTGTAACTAAACCGACTCCCCGGCTCAAATTCAAGCTTGCCACTGCAGTATCTGAGGATAAATTCATCCACGGGGAGGGCACTCTGATAAACACCTATTCCGGTATCTCCTTCACAGTTGGGGATGCCCGAACTGTAGGTGAGCAGCTGATGGAGTGTGACGCGGTCCTTTCCTTCGCCCTTATACTCGGGCAGGTAAGTGCCTAGCGGAGCGGTAAGCTGGATTTTTCCTTCTTGAAAAAGCTGAAGGATCATCACCGCAGTGAAGGTTTTGGTGACGGATGCGATTTTGAACTTGGTGTGAATGTCCATCGGAATGCCGAATGTCCGATTAGCCAAACCTTTGGATTGGATAAAATCCACCTTTCCATCCGTCGCTGCCAATACCACGCCATGGAAGTTTTTCTCCTGATGGTAAAAATTTATCAGGGAATCATAGGTGGTCTGCGTTGAGGCAATAAAAGGTAAGAGAAGGAAAAGGAAAGCTAAAACGAGTCGGGACATAAGGGCAGTAGGGTGAAATGAAAATACCATTTAATCTGGGAGGAAAAGTACACCTGACCTCTGTTAAGGTGAAAAACCAGATTAACCACTATGATGTTTGTGTCTAGGTAAAAAATTAAATAAGGGAAACTGCCAACGGAAGTTGTTCTATAAGCCCTGCCGGTCCTGTAAAGGCAGGCGCGATCTGTAATTTACAGTTGCAAAATGCCAATCTGGAGACTGCATAAATGAGGGCTAAATAGTCTTAATAAAACACACCACTCGCTCCACTTCTTCAAATCCGGCATGGGTGTGAAATTCCACACTTCCCGTATTTGAAATAGGTGTGTCGGAGGCCAGTTGACTGAGACCTTTACTTTTTGCCCAAACTTCCGCTTCCCGAATTAATCGTTTGCCAATTCCTCTTTTTCGAACATGGGGTTTTACAAAAATTCCTTCCAGGTAAGCCGTCGGGCTTTTTTCGGCCCCTTCTACATAATCATTCCGGATAGAGACATGGATGAAGGCAACGGCTACTCCTTTTGAATTAAAAAGAAGACATGCGTCATTTTCGGAAGAGATAAGGCTTTGGTAGAATTCCCTTTCTTCCTCCCAAACCCCTTCTGGCCAAAGTTCTAGTACCAGCTGGGTAAAGACACTCAAATTGTCAAAGGAAAGTTTCTCAATGGCCATCTTTGGATCAATCGACTTATTCTTCCTCAGTTAGATTTAGCTGTCTGCCTTCTTTTTTGGCTTTTTCATCCAAAGAGGTCCCTAATGCAATTCCAATGGCCATCCCAATCGGTAAGCCTATTCCCAAAAAGGCCATATTGCCAAGGCTTATCCCAAATATTACCCCAAACGGAAGTCCAAAAGCAGACATGCCCAGGGCCATCCATTGGTTACGGAAGTGATACTTGGGAACCAACTTGAGTTCTTTTTCTAAAAGCTTCAGTAACTCAGCTAGTGTCGTGGAAACTAATTTCTCAAAGGGCTTGCCTACAAGATTGGAGGTATTGATGCCCTCGATCTTGGAGTTGATAGTTTGAATCAGATCATCAGGTAAGGATCTTTTTTGGAGATCTGAAATCAGTCTCCGTAGCTTTTGAGTGGCCTCTTTGAGGGTTCGATTGCTGAGAAATTGCTCTTTGGGTTGAAGTTCGAAGAGTGCCATGGTTGAAATGGAAAAGTTTTGGATTGCTAAGAAAGCGGTTTTCTAAATTTTTTGGACTTTGGGTTAATCTTTATCCCAATCGCTTTAAAAGTGCCAGTCCTTCATCCCAAGTGGTATGTCCCGAGGCTACATTGATATGTCCCGCCGGACCAAGTGAGACAAACTCGCTGCCCCAGGCTGAAGCGAAAAAGGCTGCGCGCTCAAATGATACCCAAGGATCATCAGTACTGGCTATCACCAGAGTAGGAAAAGGGATTTTTTCCAATGGGATTGGTGAAAAGCCGACTGCAGGAAAGGTGTAGACGGGATTTTCGATATCGCTGGGAGCCACTAGCATGGCACCTTTGATATTTCTGTTAAATCTCCTGGCCCAGTGGGCGATCGCTGTGCATCCAAGACTATGCCCTATCAAGACGACTTGTTCGGGATCAAATTCACTCACTTTTTCTTCGATGCGATTGATCCACGCCTCGCACTCTGGAGCTTCCCATTCCTCTTGCTGAATTCTGGAAAAGTGGGGTCCAGACTGCTCAAAATACGTCTGCCAATGTTGAGGTCCCGAATTACCAAGTCCGGGTACGATCAGGTAGTGGGTCATAAAAGAAGATTTGTAAAACTCTATTGGGTTTGAAAATAGTTGCTGCGAATTAGTTTAAAAAGACCTGTCAGGTTTTCGAAAACCTGACAGGTCTGGGAATTTTACTCTTACTTTTCTTTCAGCGCCTCACCCTCAAACTGGATACCTTCCCAGCCGTGGAGGATAAAGTTGCGGATATTTTGGTGGTCGGTGCCATCAGGATTACCAAGGACATCCACACGATAGTAGTCTCCGAAAAGGGCTAGGGTTTGGGCTTGAGTAAGGCCTCTAAGCTTTGCAAAAGAAAAAATCTTGCAGCTGCCGTTGTTTTGCCCTGCTTCATTGATCGCAGTTCCATTGGTAAAGCGGGTAGGAGCGAAGTCATAATGCTCGTCGATGTGGGCGATCACTTCGGAAAAGGTGATTGTCTCGGGGGCTTGGATTATTTTTTCGGATAAGGTCATGGGGAATGATTTTGGGGCGAATATCGTGTTTTTAACCACAGAGGTCACGGAGGAAAATTGAGAGTTCGCAAAGAAGATCTCAATAGTAGGATCTGAGTCTTCTTTGGAAAATGTTTTTAATCACAGAGGTCACGGAGGAAAATAGAGAGGATTTTTCTGTTTTGATTAGACGAGCTGATCACTGAGACTGACCACTGAAAACTTTCTCTTCGTGTTCTCTGTGGTAAAAACTTATAATCCGGATTTGAAAATACGATCCATCAGTACCCATTTTTCACCGGGTTTGGCCCACGGAAGTGGCTGCTGGAAACCCCACATCAGAGCTTCCCACTTGGCAATGATGGGATTGGCAGCATCCATTTCTGCCTTTTTCTCAAAAGTAAACTCGTCCACGGTTTCCAGGATCATAAACATGCGATTGCCGGTACGGAAAATCTCAATGTTCAAAATCCCGCAGTCGATATCATGTTGAGTGACTTGGGGCCATGCGGCTCCGGGGGCATGGTGGGCTTCGTAGACACGGATGGATTCGGCGTCGTCGATGAGGTCAAGGGCTAGGCAAAAGCGTTTCATATGTTGGGAGGTTTGGTACTTCGATGTTCGATATTTGGCGTTCGGTGTTCGTTATTTTTTGTTGTCGGGTTGTCCGCTGCGCTGTTGTCGGGTTATATGTTACGCCGTTCTCATGTTACTTTGATGTTCGGTGTTCAGCGTTCGGTGTTCGATATTTTTTACCCCTCAATTCCTAAAGTACTCCCTAAAGGACTTAATCGTTTGCTTGGCCGCTGCATCGGGGTCGGGGAAAGGAAAAGCTTCGGCAGAGACATAGCCGGAATAGCTGATCTCTTTCAATGCTTCAGCAATTGGTCCCATGTTGGTATGTCCAAATCCCATAGGCTTTCGGTTCGAATCTGCGAAGTGGACATGGCCGATGTGTTGCCCAAAATCTCGGATGCTAAGAGCCAAGTTGTCCTCCTCGATGTTCATGTGGAAAAGATCAGCTAGGAGTTTGACGTTGCTCAGGCTGTTTTTCTCGAGAAATTGACTTCCCGCTTCCAGGGTATTGAAGAGGTTGGTTTCGTATCGGTTGAGGGGTTCGTAGATGAGCGTTACACCTTCTGAAGCGGCATGCTTACCTAGGATTTTCAATGCTTCAGCCAGCAGGATAAAGGTTTCTTCCCGATTGCCGGAAGGCAAAACATTTCCCTGCATGGAACCGATAATCGCAGGAGCGCCAAAAGGCGCTCCAAACGAAATCATCTCGACAATAAAGTCAACAGCCTTTTTTCGGATTTCCAGATTGGGATCGGTCAAGGTTAAGCCATGAAGAACTTTTCCTGCTCCCGTGCCTACAGCAGCAAGTTGCAATCCATAGTGTCCGAGTCGATCCTGAAGGTGATTTGCGTCAAGGTCGCTTCCCGAACGGGTAAACAATTCCACTGCGTCGAAGCCCAGTTCGGTAGCTTTTCTCAGACTTTCCTCCAAGTCATGCCAAAAGATCCAAGGACCTTGATACATACTCGAAATCAGATTGAGGGTAACAGCAGATCGGATCATTGGTCTTCGAGGTTGAGCATGATTTTGATGATTCCCTGAGGATTTTTTGCCCAGGCATCCATGGTTTCAGGAGCTTGATCAATCGAGATGACTTTGGAAATTACGGCATCCACGGGAAATTTCCCTGCCTCGAGGTAAGCAATTACTTCAGGGAAGTCGCTTTTGCCCACACAGTTTCTGGAACCCAAAATCTCGATTTCTTTTTGGACAAAAAGGGAGGTGTTGAACTCCACGGGGGCTTTGGCATAGCCGATGCAGACCACCCGACCCAAAAAGGCTACTTCTTCGACCGCACTTCGGTAGGTTTGGGGACTGCCCACTGCCTCGATGATCACATCCGGACCGTCTCCACCGGTGAGTTCTTGCAATCTTGCATGGAGATCTTCTTTGCCCGGATTGATGGTATGAGCTACTCCGATTTGCTTGGCGATTTCAAGTTTGGAGTCGTCGAGGTCTACGGCGATGACTTGGGCGCCTTTGTTGACCGCAGAGGCTACAGCTCCCAAGCCCACGATTCCGCAACCGATGACCGCCACCCGATCTTCCGAACTCACTCTTCCTCGACTAGCAGCATGGAAGCCCACGGTTAGCGGTTCGACCAAGGCGAGTTCGCTGAGACTGAGTTTGTTGGAGGGAAATACATCCTGCCAAGGAGCGGTGATGTATCGGGTCATGGCGCCGGGTCGGCGAACTCCCATGGTTTTGTTGGTTTTACAGGCGTTGGGCCGGCCTTTGCGGCAAGCCACGCAGGTGCCGCAGGCGAGGTAGGGGTAAAGGGTGACTCGAGTGCCGAGTTGAATGGACTCAGGAATTTCATCCCCCAGCTCTACAATGGTTGCTCCCACTTCATGACCGAGCACGTTAGGATATTCTTGCAGTGGAAAAAGGCCCTTGAACCCATTGAGGTCACCACCGCAGAAACCGACCTTTCCGACTTCGAGTAGGACTTCGCCGGATTTTGGCGAGGGTTTTTCTATTTCCCTAACTTCTGTTTTACCGATTTCGGTAAGGAAAAATGCTTTCATTTTTAAGTACGATTTACGAAGTACGATTTACGACATGGAGAGAGGACTTTAGCCTTTCTTTCCTTTTCAATCTTTCTGATTTATTTATTTCTAATCCCAAAGAATCAGGTGTTAAATGAAGTACGATTTACGATTTGGGATTTACGACATTGAGAGAGGACTTTAGACTCTCTTTTTTTTTTTAATCATTCTATTTTCTAAATATCTGAGAAATAACGAACCCAGAACGATGAACTTCGAACGCCGAACCGAGAAAGATCCGACGTCCGAAATCCCAATTCCGAAATCAAATATTATTTTCCTCTTTCCCTTCAAACCACATTTTGTTTTTGACGGGTTCGACCAGGGAGAGAATCTTGTTTAGGAGTTCTTCTGGGATTTCCAGATCTACGGCGTCGAGGTTTTGTTGCACGACCTTGACCTCGCACATGCCCACGATCGTCGTAGCGATGAGCGGATGATCCATGGCAAATCGCAAGGCGACCTGACTTAAAGACAACCCATAACTGCTGCAAAGCTCAAGCAAAATCGGCTGCATTGCTTTGACTTCAGCGGGAGACCTGTGCCAAGGTGGAAGTGAGGCATCTGACAAAATACGCTGCATCAGCGGGGCAGCATTCATCAATCCAAACTCCATTTCCTGAGAAAGCGGTACGAGTTCATCGTTGATCTCATCCTCCAGCAGGTTGTAATGCGCCCAAGAAAGGACAGTGTCGGGGTTGGTTTCCCGGGCGATCTGAGCCAGGTAGCGCACGGGAAGTCCGGTAATTCCCCAGAATCGGGCTTTTCCGGACTGGACCACTTCTTGGATAGCCGGAACAGCTTCTTCGAGGATGATCTGTTTGTCGACAAATTCGATGTCATGCAGCTGAAAGAGGTCGAGGTAGTCCGTCTTCAGGCGAGTGAGGGATTCGTCGATGCTTTGGAGGATTCTTTTGCGGGAAAAGTCGAAGTGCTGCAAGTCGTAACGTCCGCATTTGCTGGCGAGAATTACCTCTTTCCGCTTTCCTTCCAGTGCTTTTCCGAGTCTGCTTTCTGCTAAAGTCAGTCCATAAAAAGGAGAAACGTCTACGAAATTGACCCCGTGATCGAGGGCTAGGTGTACGGCTGAAATGGCTTCTTTTTCATCTACGGGATCAAAGACATTGCCCATGGGAGAAGCGCCAAAACCAAGGATGGATACGTCGAGGCCGGTTTTGCCTAAAGTGCGGTACTGCATCGGTTATTGGGTAGGTTTGAAAGAATAAGATTCTTTTTCCAAGATAGGGGAATTTTTAAAGGAAGGAATCCTGAAATGTGTGTAGCGTCCCAAAAAGGAAATGGAAAGTCACTAGGATAAGGTGTGTTTGGAAAAATCAAGGTTTGCTTTACCGTTATCTTCAAAGGAATTGGGCCGAATCAACTTGTTGTTTTTTTGACGGAGTAAAGGTTTTCTCCCTATTTTGGGTCAGGATTTCAGCTTGAAAAATCACCGAAACAGTGGGCTACCTACAGATTATCGCGTTTTTGACATATTTCTCCTGGATGGGACTTGTCCAGCAGAAGGATTGTGAACTCCGAAAATCCGCCGAAGGCATCGAGGTGTACACCTGTAAAATGGCCGATTCCAAGATCAATTCCATCCAATCTACCTTCTCGGTTTCGTCTTCTTTTGGGGCACTTTCTGAGGCCTTGTTTGATTTGAAAAACTTTCACAAGTGGCAATACAAAATCGTCAAAACAGAGCTGCTGAAGTCGATTTCGAAAAACGAGTTTATCTACCGAGCCGAACTCCAAACCCCATGGCCCGTCTCCAACCGGGATTTGATCTTGCATGTGAAAATGACAGCGACTGCCAACCCAAACGAGTATCATTTCTCAGCAATTGGCAAGCCTGATTTCATTCCTCCTCGCGAAGGATTTGTGCGGGTTCCGGTTAGCGAAGCCCATTGGTACATCAAGATCTTGGACAAAAGCAATATTCAAATCAAGCACAGCATTTTGATTGATCCGGGAGGTTCGATTCCTGCTTGGTTGATGAACCTTTCCCTTGCGGAGGGGCCGTATGAGACTTTTAAAAATCTCAGAGTGTATTTGGGTTCAGGGGGGTAATTATCAATGGCCAATTATCAATTATCAATGTGCAATTATCAATTTTCAATTGCCAATTATGCATGTATCCAATTCCCAACCTGAATTGAATTTTCCAATATTCTAATTTTCCAAACTTTCAATTTTATCTTAATGAAAACCCTGTGGATTACGGCTGAAGGCCTGGAAAAACTGAAGGCCGAATTGGATCATCTGTGGAAAGTGGAGCGACCGGAAACCACCCAAAAGGTTGCTTGGGCTGCCAGTTTGGGGGACCGCTCCGAAAACGCCGATTACACGTACAATAAAAAACGGCTTCGCGAGATCGACCGCCGCGTGCATTACCTGAGAAAAATGCTGGATAATCTGAAGGTGATTCCCTACACGCCGTTTCAGGAGGGAAAGGTCATGTTTGGCGCTTGGGTAGAAATCGAAAATGCCAAAAAGCAAAAGATCCGATTTCGTATCGTGGGCGGTGAGGAAATTTTTGAGCGCAGGGATTACATCTCGATTGATTCTCCGATGGCTCAGGCCCTATTGAAAAAGGAGGTGGGAGAGGAGGCAATCGTCCAAACACCTACCATGCAGATGACCTGGCGAATAGTGAAGATTGAGTACGAGAAAGGGTGATTTTTTACCACCAAGTGCACTAAGTTTAAATAGAGGCCACAAAGACGGTAAGTCACAAAGGATTTAGGATTGGTTAATTAAAAAGTTTGATAGGAAGGAAGTCTTGAAATTGGGTTTTCTCCAAAGAGGTAGCAGAGTGAATTAAAAATTCCAAAACATGGGGAAGTGGTTTGCTCCCGTACAGCTGTCGTGAATCCGATTAGTCCTTATTGGGTAATCTTCTACCAGGGGGGATTTTAATCAAAGATTTTTTCGATCTAGTTACTACATGAAAAGTACCGAAAACATGTAAAATCTTAAAACTGAGTTTCACATTTGAATCAATCCAGTTCAAAATTTTCAGGCATTCCTTCCCATTCATCAAATCCGTTGGTTACAATTTCTAAGAAATCAAATTTCCCATCTGTTAGGTTAAGCTCGTAGCTCAATTCATTTTCTAAGCCATTAAATTTTAGAGTCTTTCTGCAGGATGAAACAGCATTTGCAGGGAAAATTTCTGAAGAGGTATCTTCAAAAAAGGTAAAGGAACCAACCCCCGTAAATTCTCTATATTTCACTTTGACCAAATCTAATCGAGATAGGAGAGATGGATATAGCTTTTCATTTTCTTCTAGGATAGCTATGAGGAGATGCTTTTCTAGAACGTTTAATTCGCTCACAGGTGCTTATGTGAGGAATTTGACAACTAAGATTAAAATTCAAAAATCGAAAACTTCAATTGATAAGAGGGTTGAATGAAAAGTTATTGAAGTTCCAAGATTAAAGGTAATGCCCGTTCAAAATTATCCCGTCCTTTACCGTCTTGAGGTAGGTAATCGCTTTGCCGTCTTCGCCCACTTCACATACTCGGTAGGAAGGAAATGGATTTCCCCAGCTGCCTCCGAAGTGTCCTGCCCAGAGGAAAGGCTTTTTCCGATAGACCATCAGCCCGTCCAAGTCGTGGTCATGTCCGTGGAAGGTTGCCCGCACATTGGGATAGGAAGTCACCAAATCCATAAAGGCTTGGCAATCGATTCCATTTCGGGCCCATTCGCTTTGGGAAATGTGAATAAACACAAATACATGGGAAAGCTTACTGTATTGATCTAAGACCGCTTTTGCAAATTCCAGATTGGCGCAGAGGTAATCCCCTGCTGCATTGGAAGAGTCCAAGAGAACGATCCCAATGTCATTTTTATGGATAAAGGAGTAATTGGTAGGCTGACGCATGACCTCCTGAAAAACCGCCTCACTCACCCGGTCGTGATTGCCCCGAGTGGCGTACCAAGGCATCTGCAGCTGTTCGTACACATTCATCACCTGAGGTAAATACTTGGGTTCGTCGTGTATCAGGTCTCCGTTGAATACCACAAAATCCACATCTTTTTCCCGATGAATCGCTTCGATCAAATTACGGTGTGAAGTCTCAAAATCCGTGTTGGGTTGTCCCCAATGGCCATCAGAGGCGGTGATGAACTTTAATTTTGGGGTTTTGAAGGGCTTAGATTCCCCGAAAGAAAGCGAAGGCAACGTAGCCAGGGTAGTGCCCAAGAGGCTTATTTTTTTGAGAAAGGGACGTCTGTTCATGGAACTAAAATATCGAATTAGGAAGAAAGAGAATAGAAGGATTTTTGTGAACTCGTTAAAAGTAAGTACTCCTTTTGGATATCCGCTGTCGTTCCTTTAAGCTCTGAGAATAAAGTTTGAAGACTTTATCTGCTACAGCATTTTACGTTGAAATATATCTCCCTAGCCCCCTTAAAAGGGGGAATACCATCACTCCGAACCTCCAAGCCTGTTTTTGGTCGGTTCATGCAAACAAGCGGCTACTCGTAATTAAAAAAGACTGAACTCTAACGAATCCAGTCTTTGGTTTGAATGAATGTTTCGAAGCTTCTATTTCTTGGTCGTTTCGATTACGCCTCGGAAATAGCCCAATGATTCGGCAATTCCCATAAATGGATTGTCCATATTTCGTTCATGCTCGAGACTGCACACGCCTATGTAGCCCACTTTTCGGATCATCTTCACCATGGAGGGAAAGTCAATAATCCCTCGACCTATTTCGAGAGAATAACCAAGTCGGGTTGGTCCTGTCACGTCTTTGATATGCATGTCGAAGACCCGAGTGTGGTATTTTTCCATGTCGGCGACAGGGTCTTTTCCATTACGGGTGTCATGTCCGATATCCAGACACATTCCCATCCTAGGATCGAGATCTTTGGTGTGGTTCCAAACTTCATCGGCATCTTGGTAGATCTTGATATCTGGTCCGTGTAAATGGATCGCAAATTTGAAATCATACTCTTTGACCTTTTTCTCCACATAAGGAAGAAGCTCTACATTTGGAACACCCACAATCAGCTTGACTCCGACTCTTTTTGCATAGGCAAAGGCCTTGTCGACTTCCTCTTCTGATTTCATATAGATAGGGCCAACGGCATATCCGGTCACGTCGTGAGCTTTTAGTTTTTCATGAAAAGCTGCAATCTCCGCATCTGTACTAGTCATCGGCAAATGGAAATCCTTGATGCATAGGTAATGTACATCCAAGGCTTTCAAGGTTTCGAGGGTCTTGTCGAGGTCAAATCTAAAGAAGGTATACCCAGCAATTCCGACCTTGAAGGTCTCGCCTGTTTCCGGCGGAGGTTGTGGTCCGGGTTGGGTTTCTTGGGCTTGGCAAACCACCAAAGAAAGGACTAATAAAAGGGTCAGTGTGATTGATTTCATAGGGTCATTTTAGGGTTTCTTTCCAACCAATTTAGCAAATGCAGGCAATAGAGATTCTCATGTCATTTTAAATACTGCGGAATCGATTGCTTTATGATTGCCTTTAGATGAACAAGTCCCATGTTCATTAAAAACTGGAGTGGTAATCTCTGCTTTGTTCGAATTCGGCTTCAACTAATCGAAATGGGTGCTGTGCAAATCAAATCTTGACTCTCTGATCGTCAGTTTATTTTTTGGCGAAAAGTGGCATTGACCTTTGGAATTGCACCCTTAGCTATTTTTTGACCAAGCTGAAGGTCTAATTCATAGGATTCAAATCGATCAAGTCCAGATCCGGGGTAGTGCGTGAGTTCGCCAAAATAGACTTTATCGTCAAAGGAATAGAGGTCCACACGGACTACTTGAAAATCTTCTGAAAGTCGCTCTGCGACAAAGATCAATTTGTCCAGATTGGGCAGTTCGGGGATGGTGGCCATTGGAATATCCTGTCCTATCGGCCCTCCCAGTTGCTTTAGGGATGCATCAAGGTAGCAGGCGTGACATTTCTTTTCAACTTTTTGGAAAATGCCAATCATCTCCACTTGCCCATGTATGCAGTACAATTTGTAATCCACAGGAAGATTCCCTTTGTCATCTCTGAGCACTTTTTCTCCGATGATTTTCCTAGGGATCCTTAGATAGCCCCATTCTTGAAGGTTTTGACCATAGCTATTGCTGAGCCATTGCTTGGAAATAGAGCTCAGGGTGCTTCTGTCAGTTTCGGCATGCACGTGTAGGCTTAAGCCTGAAGCATGGTTGGGTTTCATGAAAAATTCTCCTGAAATAGCTTCAAAAGAAATCTTTTCACCAACATCTGCGCAAAAGATCATCGGTATCAATAGTTCGTCGGTTAGGCTGTCTCCCAGCTTTTTTCGGACATAGTTTCTCACTTGAAATTTGTCTGACGTGGTGTTGATCAACGGATTGCGATCATAGACTTTTTTGTGGTTGATCCATTCGCAGTAGGTAAGCGGGTTAGCCAAGTTGAGCGGATAACCGTGATTTTTAAGGAAGGATTTTTTCAAAAAGGGATAGCCTAAGGATCGTTGTTTTAACTGAATCAGCCGACTAGCTAGGTGGCGCGAAAAGTTGAGAATAAGCAAAGGAAATTGGAATAGGTTAGCTTTTGAAATTGATTCTAAAATATCTGGTTTTTTCTTAATAATCCCGATTTCAGGTCTAGCAACTTGGTGAATAGTCGAAAAATGAAAAGGATAACCAAAATGGACAAGTGGGAAACGAAAATCCCTTCTGGTTTTCGCCAGAAGGGACTATGATTTCAGCTTCCTAACTTCAGCTTTCAGATTTTCTCTTCCACCCACTTCTTCGCATTCACAAATGCTTCTAACCAAGGAGTAAAGTCATCGTTTCGCTCGGATGGGTAATGCGCCCAGTTCCAAGGCTTCAGGCTTCGCTCGATGTGAGGCATGATGGCCAGGTGGCGTCCGTCTTCGGAAGCGATACCCGCTGTCGCAAAGTCCGAACCGTTAGGATTGCCCGGATAGGCGGCATAGCTGTATTTCATGGCGAAGTTGTATCCGTTTTCTCCTTTTGGAAGGTAGAATTTGCCTTCACCGTGTGCTACCCATACACCCAATCGCTGTCCGCTAAGGCTGCCGAGCATCACGGAGTTGTTTTCCGGCAAGGTCACATTCACAAAGCAAGATTCAAACTTATGGCTGGCGTTGTGAAGCATTTTAGGCTTCTGATCGTGGTCAGGAGTAACCAGACCCAGTTCGATCATCAGTTGGCAACCGTTACATACACCCAGGGAAAGGGTGTCAGGTCGGGCGTAGAAATTATCCAGTGCCTGCTTGGCCTTTTGATTATAGAGGAAGGCACCTGCCCAGCCTTTGGCCGAACCCAAAACGTCGGAGTTGGAAAATCCACCTACAAAGACGATCATCTGCACGTCGCTCAGGTCTTCTCGGCCTGAAATTAGGTCGGTCATGTGCACGTCCTTCACTTCAAATCCTGCCAACCAAAGGGCATAGGCCATTTCACGGTCTCCATTTACTCCTTTTTCACGGATGATGGCTGCCTTGGCTTTGCCTTTAGTGGCTCGGAAAGGATCTACTCCAAGCTTTTCTAATTTACCTTCCCATCCCGGAGCAAAATCATAGCTCAGAGCCTGGTTTTTATAATTGTCAAATCGGTCTTTGGCGAGTTTTTCTCCACTCTGCTTTCGGTCAAGCAAGTAGGAAGACTTAAACCACAAGTCTCTCAATTCGGACACATGCAGAGTCTGAGCTTCCAAGGATACTTTTCCATCCAAGTTCACCTCAGCCAATTCTACAAAGTCGATTTCTGCTTTGGCAAGCAAGTCTTCCACTTGGTGATCGTTGGCAACTTGGATCAGGATTCCCGGATTTTCTGCGAAAAGTGCTTTCACCACATCCGCTTCACCCAATCGGGATTCTTTTACAGAAAGACCTACTTTTTGGCTTGGGAAGCACATTTCCAACAGGGCAGTGATGATACCACCGGAAGAAATATCGTGTCCAGCCATGATCAATCCTTTGGAAATCAATTCCTGCACTGTCTCAAATGCCTTCGCGAAGTAGGCAGAATCTGCAACGGTTGGCGTTTCTTTTCCGACCTTGTTGAGAATCTGATATAGAGAAGAACCTGCGAGTTTGGCAGTATCCTGTGAGAAATCGAGGTAGAGAACTTTCGTTCCAGCCTGAGGCAAAAGTGCTGCTTTGACAGTTTTGTTGATGTCGGAGCATTCTCCCACGGTTGAAATAATTACCGTGCCCGGAGAATACACCACCTTTCCGTCAGGGTATTTCTGAGTCATGGAAAGGGAATCCTTTCCGGTTGGGATATTCACTCCCAGTTCGATCGCAAAGTCCGAAACAGCCTTCACCGCGCGATACAATCGGTCGTTTTCACCTTTGTTTTTCGCAGGCCACATCCAGTTGGCAGAGAGGGAAACTCCCTTCAATCCATCCTGAACCGGTGCAAAAATCAAATTGGTCAGCGCCTCGGCGATCGCCAATCGGCTACCTGCTTCCGGATTGGCCAATGCAGCTACAGGAGCGTGTCCGATTGAAGTCGCGATTCCTTTATTTCCGGTAAAGTCAAGTGCCATCACCGCCACGTCATTGAGCGGAAGCTGGATTTCTCCGACGGTCTGTTGCGTAGCCACACGCCCGGTTACGGAGCGGTCCACCTTGTTGGTCAACCAATCCTTACAAGCTACAGCTTCAAGTTGAAGTACTTCTTTGATGTATTCGGCTAGTTTTTCGGCTTCGTAATCTGCTTCTGCGAAAGTCGGACCTTCTCCACTTTTGTCTTCTAGCACAGTCTTGGGAGAGGAGCCAAACATATAGGCCAAATCCCAATCCACTGGCTTGTCACCCGTCTTTTGGTTTTCAAATTTGAAATGCATGTCTCCGGTCGTCTCGCCCACTACATAAAAAGGTGCACGCTCACGCTCGGAAAGTTGCTTGAGGGTATCGATGTCGTTTTTACCCACTACCAAACCCATACGCTCCTGAGATTCGTTGCCGATGATTTCTTTAGCAGAAAGGGTAGGGTCACCGACCGGAAGTTGGTCGATGTGGATGGTGCCACCGGTACTTTCCACGAGTTCCGAAAGGCAGTTCAAGTGCCCGCCTGCTCCGTGATCGTGAATCGAGACGATCGGATTGTTTTCGCTTTCAGCCATAGCGCGGATCACATTGGAAACCCGCTTTTGCATCTCCGGATTGGAGCGCTGGATCGCATTGAGTTCTATTGCGTTGGAGAGTTCTCCGGTATTCAGAGAAGAAACTGCCGAGCCGCCCATTCCGATGCGGTAGTTGTCACCGCCCATGATCACGATTTGATCTCCGGCTTTGGGTTCGCCTTTTTTGGTGTAGTTGGCATTGGTAAAACCGATGCCGCCTGCAAGCATGATCACTTTGTCAAAGCCATATTGCTTGTCGCCTTCTTCATGTTCAAAAGTCAAGACCGAACCCGCGATCAAGGGCTGTCCGAATTTGTTTCCGAAGTCAGAGGCACCATTTGATGCCTTGATCAGGATGTCCATTGGGGTCTGGTAGAGCCAAGGACGCTCAGCCAGATTTTTCTCCCAGCTTCTTCCTTTTTCAGATCGGGAATACGAAGTCATGTAGACAGCTGTTCCGGCCAAAGGAATGGATGCAGTACCACCTGCCAAGCGGTCGCGGATTTCACCTCCCGAACCTGTTGCCGCACCGTTGAAGGGCTCGACAGTAGTCGGGAAGTTGTGAGTTTCAGCCTTGAGGGAAATGACGGTGTCGATTTCTCTTGGCTCAAAAAAGTCAGCTTGATGCTGGGTTTTCGGGGCGAATTGCTGGACTTTGGGGCCTTTGACAAAAGCCACGTTGTCTTTGTATGCGGAAGCGATCCGGTTGGGATTTCGCTTGGATGTTTCCTTGATCATCTGGAAAAGCGTCATGGGCTTTTCCTCTCCGTCGATCACAAAGGAGCCGTTGAAGATCTTGTGACGGCAGTGCTCGGAGTTGACCTGAGAGAAGCCGAATACTTCGGAATCTGTCAAAGGTCGGCCCAGTTGCTTGGAGACATTTTCCAGATAATCCACTTCTTCCTGACTGAGCGCAAGACCTTCTGACTTGTTGTAAGATGCTATGTCAGTTATGGCTTTGATCGGCTCTGGCTGGAGATGGATATCGTAGATTTCCTGATCGAGTCCCTCGTATGCTTTCTGAAGCATCGGGTCAATCTGATCACCTTCCTGAATTGGGAAAAACTCCTCGATTCGCTGGATTCCCTGAATACCCATGTTTACCGTGATTTCTACGGCATTGGTAGACCAAGGGGTGATCATTTCTTTTCGCGGTCCGGAGTATTTTCCGGCGATCTTTTCACCTGAGATCAGTTGGGCTTCGCCAAAAAGCCAGTTGAGTTTTTCGATGTCTTCCGTGCTGAGCGGGTGGGGAACTTGAACTCCGTAGATGAGTTTCTGAGGGGATTCAAAGAAGAAAATCATGTCCTTGGGCTGGTAAGTCGCAAAGGTAGGGATTTGGGTGGTAGATTGAAAGATTGGAAAATTGCATGATTGAAAAATTACTTCTGCATCAAGTGGAGACTAACTGTTTTGAACACCAAGAAAATTGGCCGCGGCTTCGATCAAGCCTCCATGACCGACAGGAAGGATGATTTTTCGGAGGTGAGGGATTTTAGAGCTAAATCTTTCCAGATTTTCCTGTGTGACCATTTTGTCGAATTCTCCAATGAATAGGGTCATCGGAATTATTTTGACTCTGGATTGCCTGATGATTTTTCCCAACTGAAGTTGAATCCCGCCGAATACCTTCCAGACAAAATAAGCCTGGGCTCGTTTGGACCGCGTTTCCATCTGAGTTTTGACAAACTTCACCATACTTTTTTCCACCAAACCTGCGGAATTGAGTCCTTCCATGATGCCAAAAAAACGATTTGGTTTGAAGACTACTCTTTTGAAAAGAGGATGAAAATAATTTGGATAGCTGCTCATGCTGTACCAAAGTCCTGTTTTAATTCCATCAGGTGCGAGGAGGGTAAGGCTTTTTACTTTGGAGGAAAAAAGCTCGTAGGTAAGCAAGGCGAATTTTCCTCCCATGCTGTAGCCGATGAGATGAAAATCCTCAAATTCTTCTTGCATTTGAAATCCCTCGATCAGCTCTTTCCAGACTGATTTAGTTAAAAGGCTTGCTGAGTTTGCCCAGTGGCTTTGTCCATGATAAAATTGGTCGATGAAAAGGAATTTCTGTCCAGGTTTTCGGATCTGGTCGAAGGCCAGCATGTCCCGACGTGTTTGCCCGAAGCCATGAAATATCAAAAAAATTTCATCCCCCATTCCTTTTTTCAGGTATGCCAGCTTTCCAGTAGGGTGAAATAGGTGATTCATCACATAAAAATTTTATATGGAAATTAAATGAATTGTCTTGGTTTATAAAAATAGTTTTCAGTTTGAAAAAATTTTATTTCGAAATGAATTGATTTTACTTCCTTTTGTTCGATTTTGAACGCTTTTTGAAACATTTATTGGAATAATATTTTTCTGAAAAACCATGGAAACTTTGAACCAAATGAAAGTTTCCATAGTTTTGCCTCCAAATTCGCAAGAAGCATTGGAGACACGAGAGAGAATTTTAGAGATAGCAACTGAACAATTTGCACGCTTTGGTATCCGTGCCATTACCATGGAGGACATCGCAAGGCAGGCCGGTATATCGAAAAAGACGATTTACCAAGAGTTTGCAGACAAGCGTGATCTGGTTAAGGCGGTTTTTGCACGGATTCTGGAAGAGGATCAAAAGCGATTGACTTTTATTCTGGAGACCGAAGACGGTGTAATTGAGCATTTGGTGCAGGCCTCCAAGATGATGCGGGAGCGGCTTTCCTCCATCAATCCCATGGTGATTATGGAAGTCCAAAAGTATTTTCCTGAGGCATGGAAGATGTTTGAAGAATTCAAGGAGCATACCATCCAGACCGACTTGGTCAATGTACTCGAAAAAGGAAAAGAGCTGGGCTACTTCAGACCAGAGATCGACTCTTTGATTCTGGCCAAAGTCAGAATGAACCAAATTACCTCTGCATTTGATCCGGCAAATTTCACAAAACCTGATTTCAACTTTGTAGAGGAGCAGTTGGTCTTGATGGACCATTTCCTTCATGGAATTTTTACCGAGAAAGGAAGACAGGCCTACCAATCACAAAAAGAAATATTGAATTGAAACCTTACTCACCTATGAAAAAAAACCTATTGGGAGCATTAGCCTTTTGGCTAAGTTTTTCTGCTGCAGAGGCACAGCAAGTGGCAGAGCTCACCATGAAAGAGGCATTGGAATATGCACTCGAAAACAATCCTACCACCAAAAACGCCAGACTGGAGCTTTTGATCTCCAAGGCAACAGTTAAGGAAACCACCGCGCAAGGACTACCTCAAGTGAACGGATCTTACAACCTGGACTACAATCCCAAAATTCCGGTCGTATTCCTTCCCAACCAACCACCGTTTGGCGATCCTACCAATCCTAGCGATGTATTGCCTGCCAGATTTGGGGTAAGCTACTCTTCTGGATTGGGTGTCAATGTGACTCAGATGATTTTCGACGGATCCTTTTTCGTGGGCTTGAGAGCAGCAAAAACGCTTCAAGAACTCACTGGAAAAGATCTTCAAAAAGCCGAAAACGACGTAGTTGAAAATGTCAAAAAGGCATATTTCGGCGTATTGGTCAATCAGGAGCGAATCCGTTTGGCGGTAGCCAATATGGCAAGGATCGATACGCTTTTGAAAGAGACCAAGGCCTTGAATGAAGCTGGTTTTGCAGAGAAAATTGACGTTTCACGTATTCAGGTGCAGCGAAATAACATCTACACCCAGGTGCAAAGAAGTCAGACTGCCCTAGAGATTAGTAAGCAGATCCTGAAAGTACAGATGGGAATGCCTTTGGAATATGACTTGATTCTATCCGAAACTCTAAGAGACTTGAATAAAGAGGAAGATTTGGCAAAACTCCTTGTTGAAGAAGGGACTGAGCGAATTGAAGTACAGCAGATTTCAACCCAGTTGGAACTCACAGGCTTGGATCTCAAAAACAATCATGCTCAATACATGCCTAAAATCAACCTAGTGGGCAATGCAAGAAGAAGTGGCGCGGGCAATGAGTGGGGAACTGTTTTTAGCAGCGACAATTGGTTTGGTAGTTCATTGATCGGAGTCAGTATGAGCGTTCCGATTTTTGATGGATTTGCCAAAGCGGCACGAATTCAAAAGAACCGAGTGCAGATCAATCAGCTGGAAAATCAGCGGTTGTTCCTCAAGGAAAGCTTTAAAAATGAACTCTACACTGCGAAAGCAAATCTCAAGAATGATCTGAGCATTCTGGATGTGCAGGAAGAAAACCTTAAGCTAGCGCAAGAGGTGTTTCAGATCGCCCGAATCAAATACAACGAAGGGATCGGTTCCAATCTGGAGGTAGTTGAGGCAGATGCGTCACTCATCGAAGCTGAAATTAATTACCTCGGAGCGCTATACGATGGCCTTATTTCCAAAGTAAATCTTCAAAAAGCCCTGGGTCTGTTGAAGACCGATTTGACTAACTAAACCAACATTTTCAAAAAAACTTTAATCGGAAGGAATCGATTTCAAATCCTTAAACATGATTTGAGCCAATTCAAGGTTCTGACCGATTTCCAAAAAAGACAACATCAATCATATGAAACCTATCAAACTTTTACCCCTCTTGGCACTATCTGTAGTTGTGGCTTCCTGTGCCACAGATGGTTTGGATGCCAAAAAAGCTGAGTTGGAAGCTCTAAAATCCCAGCTCTCCGAAATCAATACACAGATCAAAGCTCTTGAAGAGGAGATTACTAAGGAAGATCCGGAGTTTGCTGCGGCAAACAAAAAATCTCTCCTGATCACCACTGCAGCTGCCAAAAAAGGCGAATTCACGCATTACGTGGAAGTGACTGGTTCGGTCCTTTCCAAGAAAAATGTAAGCATCAGTTCGGAGACTGTAGGTAGAATCTTGGATGTACCTGCAATCGAAGGTATGCGAGTGAGCAAGGGGCAGGTATTGGCTACCATTGATGCAGAATCTATTCAACGAAATATCGAGGAATTGGAAAACAATCTTTCCTTAGCTAGAACAGTATTCGAAAAGCAGGAAAGACTTTGGAAGCAGAAAATCGGTACAGAGATTCAGTTCCTAGAGGCTAAAAACAGAAAAGAAGGCTTGGAAAAAAGCTTGGCATCCTTGAAAACGCAGTTGTCTAAAGCGGTGGTCAGAGCACCATTTAATGGGACAGTCGAAACAGTTCGGGTGCGTTTGGGCGAATTGGTTCAGCCTGGTACTCCGATGTTTCAATTTGTGGGAGAGAGTGATTTGTTTATCGAAGCAGATATCTCAGAAAGCTATGTAGGTGTACTTTCCAAAGGTGATTCAGTGGAGGTTTCTTTCCCATCCATCAATAAGACGATGAAGACCAAAGTTTCTGCCATCGGTTCGATCATCAACCCTAACAACAGAACCTTCAAGGTGGAAGTGTTTTTGCCAAATATCCCTGAGGTGAAGCCGAATATGATTTCTGTTTTGAAAATTCAAGACTACAAAAACAAGGAAAGCGTCATCGTTCCTACCCATTTGATCTTGGCTGACAACAGAGGAGATTATTTGTTTACCGTTGAAAGCGGCGTTGCCAAAAAGAAATACATCAAGCGGGGATACACTTTTGCCGATGAGACAGAAGTTGTAGAAGGTTTGACCGGAAGTGAGACCCTGGTTGACAAAGGATTCCGTGAGGTAGGTGATAATTTCAGTGTGAACGTAGCGAAGCTTTAAGCCATGACAGATTTTCAAAAATCCAAAACCATCCGGGAATTTGGGTTGTCCAGCTTTAGTGTGGACAATTCCACCTCGGTGGTGATTTTGACCCTTATTATTACGGTCTTGGGACTTGGTGCTTATCGTACCATGCCTAAAGAAAGTTTTCCTGAGATTGTCATCCCCACCGTCTATGTCGGCACTCCTTATCCGGGCAACTCGCCTGTGGATATGGAAAACCTGATCACTCGCCCAATTGAAAAGGAACTCAAAGGCCTTAACAATGTGAAGGACATCAAATCCACATCTGTGCAGGATTTCTCGTCCATCGTGATTGAATTTACTCCAGGAGTTGAAATTTCAAAGGCTATCCAGGATGTGAAAGACGCAGTGGACAAATCTAAAAGCGAGTTGCCATCTGATCTGGATCAGGAGCCAAATGTATTGGAAGTCAACACTTCGGATTTTCCAATCATGAACGTGAACATCTCCGGGCCTTATTCTGAACAGGAACTGAAGAAATTCGGGGAGTACCTAGAGGATGCGATTGAAAAACTACCTGAAATCTCCAAAGCAGACCTTGCGGGTACGGTAGAGAGAGAGATCCAAATCAATGTGGATCCATATAAAATGGAGGCAGTAGGTGTGAGTTTCGGAGATATCTCAGGAGCTATCCAATCCGAAAACCTCACAATTTCTGGAGGTAACATTAAAAGTGGTGATTTTGAAAGAACTGTTCGTGTGGATGGGGAGTTTTCAGATCCTCAGGATTTGTTGGACATTATTGTAAAGACAGACCAGCAGAAGATTGTCTACTTGAGAGATGTCGCCCAAATCAAAGACACCTTCAAGGACAGAACTTCTTATGCAAGAAATAAAAATCTCCCTGTAGTCACCATCAACGTGACCAAACGAAGCGGAGAAAACTTGCTTGATGCGGCAGATAAAATCAAAACGATCATTGAGACCACGAAAGCAAATCGCTTTCCTAAGGACTTGGAGATCAACATTACAAATGACCAATCAAAGCAAACTAGAACTCAGGTAGCTGACTTGGAAAACTCGATCATCTTCGGGATTATCCTGGTTGTCTTGGTTTTGATGTTCTTTATGGGCTTCCGAAACGCACTTTTCGTGGGTTCGGCAATTCCATTGTCGATGTTTATTTCCTTCCTGATTCTCAATGCATTTGGAATTACCCTCAACCTGATGGTATTATTTTCCTTGATCCTTGCCTTGGGGATGTTGGTGGATAATGGAATCGTGGTTGTTGAAAATATCTACCGATTGATGCAGGAAGGTAAGCCTGCCATGCAAGCCGCCAAAGAAGGCGTAGGTGAAGTGGCGTGGCCTATCATCACATCTACAGCAACAACCTTGGCAGCGTTTCTCCCTCTTGCATTTTGGGATGATGTGGTAGGGGAATTTATGAAATACCTTCCCATCACATTAATCATTGTATTGTCGGCTTCCTTGTTTGTGGCATTGGTGATCAATCCGGTCATGACTTCGATGTACATGAAGATTGATGACATGGTTCAAGATAAACCAAAGAAAAAATCTCTGGTTGTGGCAGGAATATTCTTAGTCCTTGCGGTGATTTTCTATTTGGTGGGTTGGAATTCGATGGGTTCAATTTCCATTGTTTCTTCAGTACTGACCATTTTCAATGTGTACTTCCTGAGAAATGCAATCCGATGGTTTCAGACTGTATTTTTGGTCAGGTTGGAAAATGCCTATGAGGCAACCTTGACCTATGCGCTGGGAGGAAGAAAGCCGTATGTTATTTTCGGTGGAACCTTCTTGCTGCTTGTGTTTTCAATAGCTCTTTTGGGAATCAGAGCACCCAAGGTTCTCTTCTTTCCAGACAATCAGCCTCAGTTGATCAATGTGTTTGTAGAGTTTCCGATCGGAACCAGCATTGAGGCTACGAATACCTTTGTGGATGGTATGGAAGATGAAATGATGGAGTCTCTCAAGCCTTTTGGAGGTATCATTGAATCCGTTATTACTCAAGTAGGTCAGGGTACAAGTGATCCTACAGAAGGTCCTAGTAACCAAGCAACCCCACATAAAGCCAAGATTACCATTGGGTTTTTGGATTACATGTACCGTCAGGGTATCGATACCAATGATGCCATGGAAGCGATCAGAGATCTGGTGAGTAAATATCCGGGAGTGCTGATTACTGTAGCTAAGCAGCGAAACGGCCCTCCAGTCGGGAATCCAGTGAACATTGAGTTTGTTGGTGAAAACTACGAGCAATTAATTGCTTTCGTGGAGGAGACGAAGAGTTATCTGGAATCCAACAATATCCAAGGACTTGAAGAATTGAAGACGGATCTTTCCTTGGGTAGTCCTGAAGTGGTGGTTCAAATCGACAGAGAAAAAGCCAGAAGATTTGGTCTTTCTACCTCTACCATTGCTACCGAGCTTCGTACCTCACTTTTTGGATTGGAAATTTCTAAATACAAGGAAGGCGAGGAAGATTATCCTATTCAGCTTCGATTGGATGAGAATTCCCGATACGATATCAATACGCTGGTAAATAAGAAAATCGGATTCAGAGACAAATTCGGTGATAAGCGTGAGGTTCCTATTTCGGCAGTGGCGGATATCCAGTATGGTTCTACTTATGGATCTGTGAAGAGAAAAGACTTGGAAAAGGCGGTAAGTATGTATTCCAACGTACTTGACGGATACAATGCCACTGAGATCAACAGTCAGATCAAAGACCTGATGGCAAACTATGAAGTTCCAGAGGGAATCACAGTCAAATACACCGGTGAACAGGAAGAGCAGGCTAAATCTCAGGCTTTTCTTCTCAGAGCATTGGGTATTGCCGTGTCCCTGATCTTCTTAATCATCGTGGCTCAGTTCAACTCTGTGATAAGTCCTTTCATCATCATGACTTCCGTATTGTTTAGTACGATTGGAGTGTTCCTGGGATTGGTGATTTTCAATATGGACTTTGTGGTCATCATGACAGGTATCGGTATCATCTCTCTGGCAGGTGTTGTAGTAAATAACGCGATAGTGTTGATCGATTACACAGATTTGGTCAGAACGAGAAAAAGAGAAGAAAAGGGAATCAAACCAGGCGAATACCTGGAGTTCAATGACCTGCTGGGCAGTATTATCGAGGCCGGCAAAACCCGTCTTCGTCCGGTATTGCTGACCGCGATTACCACCGTGCTTGGTTTGATCCCATTGGCGATCGGTATGAACATCAATTTTGCCACCTTATTAAGTGAGTTTGATCCGCAGTTCTATGTGGGCGGCGATAATGCAGCCTTCTGGGGCCCTATGGCTTGGACTGTAATATTTGGGCTAACCTTTGCGACGCTCATCACGTTAGTGATCGTACCAGTCATGTATTTGTTGGCAGATAAGCTCAACATGAGACTTAGAAAGCTCAAAGCATGATTGATTAAGGTTGGTGGTTTTTTTTGACGAAACCTCCGGAACAATGTTCCGGGGGTTTTTCCTTTTTTAGGGATAAGCCATTCCCTTTTCTTAAATTCGCCTTCCCAAAAAACTTTGTGAGATGATCGAATTGAAATGGTATGTGATGTACACCGCATCACGTTCGGAAAAGAAAGTGGCAGAGCGATTAAAGGAACGAGGGTTGGATGTTTATCTTCCAATTGTTGAAGAATTGAGACAGTGGTCCGATCGTAAGAAAAAAGTACAGCGTCCTCTTTTTAATGGGTATGTGTTTGTCAAGACTCACCGAAATCAGCTTTGGGAATGTTTGCAAGTGCCTGGAGCGGTGAAATTCGTCCATTTTTCAGGTCAACATGCCACAGTTCGCGACGAGGAAATTGAGACCATTCAACGTGTGGTAACTACCGGTGTAGCCATTGAAACCGATGGATCGGAAATCGAACCTGGAGAAAAAGTAAAAGTAATGGGTGGCCCACTTCAGGATATGGAAGGGGAGTGCATCGAAAAGGGAAATAAGGATTATTTCTTGATCCGAATTCCGGGAATCTATCAGAATATGTTGATCTCTATTCCAAGAAAATTCCTTCAGGTCATCTGATAATCGCTCTCCAAGGAAAAAAGCTTACTCAGTGGTTTTGGGTATGAAGTACCTTCTGAACACGATTTGTGCTTGAAAAAGGTGGTCTCCAAATCGATTGGAACCCACATTTCCATCCAAGTTGTCTGTAAAGGTCCAAAGCATTGTGCCCTCTCCAGCAATATCGGAATATGGTCCAACTTTTAAGCTGAGTCCTGCTCTAACAGGCACATATCCAGTAGTGATGGCTTGTTTTTTAGGCTCCTCCTCCGGACTGAAAGATTTGGTTTGCTTGGTTACTGCATGTAATACTCCAAGTCCTACACCGCCATATAAATTGACCTTGGTTCGGTGCATGTGATTAGAAAATGGAATCAGGTAAAAACTTGGAAGAATGTCAAAATAGTAAGCTGGCCCTTTGGCTGTAAATGAGGCATTTGAAAAATACCAATTATCTCTGATTACAATTGGTGGATTGCCTCCGCTGCTGATCCATTGAATTCCTCCCGTGGTTCTCAATTCCATCAATGAGTTTAGTTTTCTGGTCAAGGCGAGCGAAAATGCTGGTTTGATCGCGAAATTGTAATCTCTGTACTGACCACCATTATCCAGGTATCCAAAAGATGGCCCAATACCAAAGGTGACAACATTGTCTCTGGAAACCCGCTCCTTATAAAAATTTTGGGCAGTAGTGTCAAATCCAAACGTCAATAGAAGAAGAATAAAAAGGAGTTTGAAAATTGAGTTCATGGGATTTTCAGAGTGATGAGTTTTTCTTTGGACAACAAATATGCCATCAAGTGAACTGATACTTTTTAAAAATAAAATCAAGCCTTAAGCGCCTTCAAATGCGGTCTGAATATCAGATTCCGTCTTTCTGAGTTTCACTCTGCAGAATTTCACCAATTCGGCTGCTTCTTTGACAAGTGCCGAAAGCTCATCTACTGATTTGTTGCCTTCTTCGAGTTGGGTTAGAATGGTCTCCAAGCGTTGCATCGCTTGAGAGTAGGTCATTTCGCTCATTTCTTTTCGATTTTGGTAAGGGTACTGCTGATTTTTTGATCAGAGGTGTAGGTGATGAGTTCGTCTCCAGGTTTTAATTCAACCAGATGAACAGGTTTTCCTTTGCTCTCTGTTCGGGTATATCCTTTCGATAAAAGACCTTGGGGGTCAAGTTGCTTGATCACTACCTCAAGGTGAAGAAGTTTGTCTTCTTCTCTCTTAATAGACCGATCAAATGCCTTCTTCAGATTCTTTTCAACCCCATCCAACTGTAAGGTGACGTATCGGCTGATGGATTTGGAAGACTGCTCGATCCGTTTGAAATACGTGTTTACTTTTTCTTTTTCCAAGGAAATTTTTTGAGTAGCCAAGGATCGAACTCTAATCGCGAGCTGTTGGATTTTTTGGTCCTCTTCTCTTAGCCTGCTTCGGGTGGCTCGATCTATCCGCTGCAGAGCCAGTCCGAGATTTTCTTCAAATTCCCGGAATCCATTCAGTAGAAATTCGGCTACAGCAGTAGGTGTTTTTAGCCGGGTATGGGCGACAAGGTCTGCAATCGTCTCGTCTCGCTCGTGACCGATTCCTGTGAAAATGGGAAGCGGGAATTTGGCGATTTGGGCTGCCAACCGGTAGTCGTCAAAGCAGTCCAAGTCCAATTGGGCACCACCTCCGCGAATGATAACTATTGCATCAAAGGTTTCTCCGGAGTTCTCAGTTTCTACACTTTCCAAAGCAGCAATTAGACTGTTTACCGCTTCATTTCCCTGCATTAGCGAGTTGAAAAGGCGGTGGTAGACCCGGTAGCCGTAGGGATTGTTTTCAAGTTGATTGACGAAGTCTCCATACCCAGCCGCAGTGGCACTGGAAATGACGGCGATTCGTTGGATGACAGTTGGTAAGGGTAGCTGACCATTGAGTCGGAGGAGACCTTCTCGGGTCAGCCGGTCAATGGTTTCCTGTCGTACTCTTGCCCTTTCTCCCAACGAAAAAGAAGGATCTATGTCCTTTACATTGACACTCAATCCAAAGACGGGGTGGTAACTGACCGACACTTGGGCCAGTACTTTCATTCCATTCTTCAGCGAAGTGCCGGTGACGGATTCAAATTTTGCCGCAACTGCCCGATAGGTAAACTGCCAGAGGTTGGAGCGGATTTTTGCAAGAACCTGATTGCCCTGCTTTTCGACCAACTCAAAATACACATGGCCCTGCGGAGCCTGACGGAAATCAGCCAGCTCACCTACCACCCAATACACCGGCTGGAGTTCATTTTCCAGCACAAGCTTGATCTGCTCGGTGAGTTGGGAGATGGAGAGCGGGTTCATGAACCTTACTTCTGATACACAGATTTGATCTGATTGCTCAGCTCCAAGCTGGCACGAAGCATCGGTAGTCTCACCTGGTCACTGCCGATGATTCCTTGGTGAAAGAGCAGATTTTTGATTCCTACGGGATTTCCTTCCAAATACATCAGCGAGTTGATGCTTAGCAGGGAAAAGGTAGCTTCGAGTGCCGCCTGCGAATCCCCATGAGTAAGGGTTTTGAAAGTTTGAGGAAATGCGTTGGCTAAAACAGAGATAACCCCACTTCCTCCAATGCTCATCATGGCTTTAGTAATTAAATCATCTCCAGAGAGGAGTAGAAAGTCTTTTGGCATCGCTGCAGCGATCTGCATGCATTGCTCCAAGTTGCCACTAGCCTCTTTCATACCGATGATATTAGGATGATGAGAGAGGGCCAGTGTCGTGGCCGCAGTCATATTGGACATGGTCCGTCCAGGGATATTATATAAAACTACCGGCGCGGGGGACGCGTCAGCTACGGCAGTGTAATGCGCAATGATGCCAGCTTGGCTAGGTTTGTTGTAGTACGGGCTTACCGAAAGCAAGGCTGCCACTCCAAAAAAATCAGTGGATTCGATTTCATCCAGCACGGCTTGGGTATTGTTGCCTCCAATTCCCAGCATCACAGGCACCCGACCGTCGTTGTATTCCAGGCAAGCTTTGAGCACCCATTTCTTTTCTGCGGAAGTCAAAGTGGCCGATTCACCGGTGGTACCCAATACCACAAGATAATCTACCCCGCCCGAAACGACATGATCGATCAAGCGCTTGAGACTGTCAAAGTCAATGCTGTGATCGTCATGAAAGGGAGTAATCAATGCGACTCCGGTGCCTTTGAATGCGTTCATGGTTTTAGGTTTGTTAGGGCAGCAAAGATAGAGGCTTGAATGGTTTTTTGGGGCCGTTCAAGGAAAAATATGGGTTTAGTGCGTTTAAAGTGGGTTTTGGTGCAGTGGAGGCCAATTTTTCAGATTCAAAATTTGACCTTTTTTCATCTAAAATAAGATGGGATCTGTCCAACAAACAGATCCCAAATCAATCAAAAGGCAAATAATTAAGAAAAACCAACTAGAAAGAGGTTAAACAGCCCATTGTAGTTCTCTTTGAGCTGTTGGGGAAGTGCGCTGCTGGATGTAGCCCGCCCACCTTTTGGCAATTGCAAACTCGTCTGCCACATGTGGGACCTCAGATTCATCGTAGATAGGGAGACTTTTTGAAACTTTGGTTGTGTCCTTGAAATGAATCACCAAATCCAAGTACTCCAATTTTTTTCTTTTCTCCTTTCGGACAATCAGCTCTTTGAACTGGGTGTATACGCTGACATGGTCTACTAGAGTCAGGTCTACGATGGTTTGGACAGGATATTGGCCGTGTCTACAGTAGACCAAGAGGTTTTTTTCGTGATCCAACCCGATGGTATAATGGTTTCGCCAACTCTGAATTTGGTCCAGATGAATATTTTTAGATCGGGTAAACTCGTTGAAGTTAGGGCAGACGGAATTTTCTTGTTTCCGCGATTGATATAAATGAACAAGGTAAGGAGAGCTAATGCATAGCAAACCTGCAGATGCCAATAGCACCTCAGCGGTTGTTATTTCCATGGTTTAATGGGGAATGGTAAGAGAAGAATTGATTTATCGTGTAGAGAAAATCAACCCACTACCAGGTATGGAAAAAATGAATGAAGGTGGTTTTGATGTCAAAAAGTGGTGCCGAATCCTTATAAAGTGGATGTTGGCAATAATTTTCTTTTGTATTTAAAAGTAATGGTAATTCGGAATCTGCAGGAATGTGCCAAAAGATCTTAAGATCTGTTTCTAAATCTGGAGATTCTGGAAGGATTCCATGATCCAAGACGACCTGATCAGCAATCTCAATGGTAGTTTGACTGGAGATTTCCTGAGAGGCATGTGATTGAGAAGGGAAAAATACAAGCAACGACAGACCCAAAAACCATTGGGTAAGCAAAAGGGCCGATGCGATTTTTCGTTTCACGATACTTAGGTACGAAAATTCTTTTGTGAAAGTCAAATTCTGCTCAGTTATTTTTAGATAGGTTCCACCATTCAAAAAGGACTTAAAGTCTAATTTTTTAATATTTTCAAAGTTCAAAATCGGATTTCTTAATTTCTGGAAGTAAGAAATGTTCATTCTGCTCTGGAAACACTTCAATTTTAAGTATTACTCTGTATTCTTCTTAGTCCTTCTATTTTGTGAATTTAGGCTAAATTAGAGGCTTACCTACCCAACTTCTTTCTGTGGAACTTCTGATTATCCTGCTCCTTGTGCTTCTAAATGGTGTGTTTGCCATGTCTGAACTTTCCTTGGTGTCTTCCCGGAAGTTCAAACTCGAAAATTTCAAAAAACAAGGAAAATCCGGTGCCAAGGCGGCTTTGGAACTCTCTGAAAATCCCACCAAACTACTTTCGACAGTACAAATCGGCATCACGCTAATCGGAGTAATGCTCGGCGTTTACGGGGGTGAAAATCTCACAGATGATCTGGATGCTTTCATTCAGACCATTCCTTTTTTGGCTCCTTATGCCAATACCCTCGCGGTAGGCTTGGTGGTTTTGATGATCACGTATCTCTCCATTGTTTTGGGTGAATTATTTCCAAAAAGAGTAGGGATGACCTTCCCCGAATCTATCGCACTGATCGTGTCTAAGCCGATGATGTTGCTATCTAAACTTACCAGTCCCTTTGTTTGGCTTTTGACGGTTTCCAATGATTTTTTGCTTTGGTTATTTGGGATCAAACGAAGCTCTGAAAGCAAAATCTCGGAAGAGGAATTGAAGGCATTGATCAAAGAGAGTGCGGAAGGAGGGGAGATCATGGATATTGAGCAGGATATCGTGGAGCGGGTTTTTGAATTGGGTGATCGAAGAATCAACACACTCTTGACCCATCGCAGCGAGTTGGTCTTTTTTGATGTAAGTGATACGGAGGAGATTGTTAGGCAAAAAATTAGCGAAGAAAAACACTCGGCATATCCGCTTTGCAAGGATGGCGATTTGGACGATATAGTTGGAATTGTGTTGGTGAAGGATCTGTTTGACGCTCGACTTCAGGAGGGATTTGATCTGAAAAAAATAGCCAAATCTCCTCTTTTTCTGAATGAAGGAATGTTTGCCTACCAAGCCCTAGAGCTCTTTAAAGCTCAACGGCTTCACTACGGCTTGGTGATCGACGAATATGGAGTTACAGTCGGTATCGTGACAATGGATGATGTGGTGGATGCCTTGGTAGGAGATTCGACCGAACTTGATCAAAACGAATATCAGATCGTACAACGAGACGATGAATCTTGGCTAGTTGACGGGCAGTATTCTATCATTGATTTTGAAAAGTATTTTGATCTAGAGATTTCTTACAAAAACAAAAGCTTTACCACGCTGGCAGGTCTTATCCTTTCCAAAAGCGCCTACATTCCCAATGTAGGAGACTCCGTGACCGTCCAAAACCTGAAGCTCGAGGTCGTGGATAAGGATGGTCAGCGGATTGATAAGGTGTTGGTCACCAAAGTATAAATTCGAGTTTTTACTTTCTCGCCTAGCCAGTCCTTCTCCAAAACGTAAATCTAATTTCGAAACTTGATGCAATTTCCCTATTAACTCTGGTTTGGGAACTTTTCCAAAGTTTGAAACTTTGGAAAAGTTGTAGTTGTCTAAGGTCTTCTATCTTGTTTCTAGCTTCTAATTTCTACCCGTTCACCAATTTCAAAAATTCCTCTTCTGAAATCAGCGGAATTCCCAGTTTTTGAGCTTTCTCCTTTTTGCTTGGACCCATTTCTTCGCCTTCGATGATGAAGTCGAGGTTTTTGGATACGGAGGAAATGTACTGTCCTCCGTGGGCTTGCACAAAGTCTACAATTTCGTCCCGTTTGAAGTTTTGTAGTTTGCCTGAAGCGAGGATTCGCTTGCCTGCCAAGGCTGTTCCGAGTTGAGTCGATTCACGCTCTTCGATTTCAAACTTTAGGCCCTGAGCTTTCAGTCTTGAGAGGTGTTCAAGATTTTCAGGCTGTGCAAAAAACTCACGGATGCTATGCACCAAGGTTTCGCCCACGCCGTTGATTTCAAGCAGTTGCTCAGAAGTCGCTTCTTGCAGCTTTTCGATATTGCCGAAATGCTTGGCCAAAAGCACAGCGGTGTTTTCTCCGATATTTCGTACCCCGATTGCGAAGAGCACTTTTTCGAAGGGCTGCTCTTTGGATTTGAAAATCCCCTCCATCATGTTGGAAATGACTCCTTCTTGGAAGGTGTTGGCTTTCAGTTTTTTGATCCGCTCGTTGATCTCGTCAGGAAGGGTGAGCTGCAGTTCTAACAGGATGGTATGGACTGTTCCATGCTTTTTACTGGCCTCGAGAATACGGTCAAACTCTACTCTTCTACCCAAAAAGATCTCCAACACAACGGCTACAGGTACGTAATCTTCCACCTTCATGAGCTCCTGATGGGAGTCGAGATTTTGAAGCAGAAAATCGACCATGCCTACATTCGCGGGTACTTTTTTCTTCCAAGCCCGAATCTGAGCCTGAAATGCTCTGAGTCGATCTCGAAGCGGGAGATGATTGTTTTCTAAGAGGAAGTCTTGAATCTGCTTGGCTGGAATCCCTTCTGTGAGGGCAAAAAGCGCCTTTTCCAGAGAAATGTAAAGCAATCCGGAAACCTCTCGCTCGTATTGGTCCTGGCTCATTTCCAATCCCAAGAGTTCCTGCTGCTTGGAGTCCAGCTCATAAATGTCGGCATAGCTTCGGACAAAACCCTGATCGATCAGCGCCCTGATTCGCTCGGTGCCGAGGGAATCAATGTCCATCGCTCGTTTGCTCACAAAGTGCTCGATCCTTCCCAAGACTTGAGGAGGACAGCCCACTGCGTTTGGGCAGTAGTGTTTGGCTTCTCCTTCTTTTCGGATCAGACCAGTGCCGCACTCGGGGCAAGTTGTGATGTAGTGAATTGGAGGTGCTCCGTGTTTTCTTCTGGTGGGATTGACGGCGGTGATTTTTGGGATGATTTCCCCGCCTTTTTCTACAAAGACAAAATCCCTCTCATGGATATCTAATCGCTCGATCTCGTTGGCATTGTGCAGGGAGGCGCGCTTTACGGTCGTCCCGGCAAGTTGAACGGGAGCAAGATTGGCCACAGGAGTAATCGCGCCAGTTCGGCCTACTTGGTAGGTGATCGAGAGCAATTCGGTCTCGGCGCTTTCTGCCTTGTATTTGTAGGCGATGGCCCAACGCGGAGTTTTGGCAGTGAAGCCAAGCTCTTCCCGTTGATCGTAATCATTGATTTTGAGGACCACACCATCGGTGTCTAGAGGGAGGGAAAAACGTTTTTCTCTCCATTCCTCGATGTATTCTATGACTTCCTGGATGTTGCTGGCTTTTTTGTAAGTCGGAGAGACATTGAATCCCCAACTCTCAATCAGGTGAATCGCTTCGTCGTGTTTGCTTACGCCGATATTGTCTCCCAAAAGCTGATAGAAGTAGCAATTCAGCCTTCGCTTGGCGACTACGCTACTGTCCTGCATTTTGAGCGTTCCGGAGGCCGCATTTCTCGGATTTGCCATGAGTGCTTCTCCTTTGGTTTCCTTTTCCGAGTTGATTTTTTCAAATTCTTTTAGGGGCAAAAAGATCTCTCCACGTACCTCAAACTTTGCCGGCACATTGGCAGCATGGATGCTCAAGGGGATATTTCGGATGGTTTTTACATTGGCCGTGACGTCATCGCCTTTGGTGCCATCGCCTCGGGTGACGGCGCGCACGAGTTGGCCGTTTTCATAGACCAATGAAATCGCCACCCCGTCAAATTTCATTTCGCAGAAATACTCATAATCTGAGCGACCTAGTCCTTTGATCACGCGCTCATCAAAAGCCGTCAGTTCCTCGATGGTGTAGGTATTTCCCAGAGAAAGCATTCGGTATTCATGCTCCACGGTCTGAAACTCTTTGGTAATCGTGCCACCTACGCGCTGACTTGGACTGTCACTTTTCAGCAAATCAGGAAACTCATGCTCTAGTTTGACCAACTCCTCAAGCAACTGGTCAAACTCATAATCCGAGATTTCAATCCGGCTTTCCTGGTAATACAGCTGGTTATGGTGATTGATCTCTTTGGTCAGTTGTGCGATACGAAGTGCGGCTTCAGCGTGAGTCATTGGGGTAAAAATTAAGTGGGGTAAAATTAGAAGGAAAGCGCAGAGAATGGAAAGTTTTTGGGAGGAAGTATGGGGGTTGGGAGTTTGTGGGCTGGCCTTCGCTATTCTTTATTCAGCGTTCAGTATTCGATATTTTTCTATATAGATAAAACTGAAATCTTTTAATAATGAATATCGAAGTAAACTTTGAACCTCGAACAAATCCACAACCCGAAATCCCAAATCCGAAATTAATTTCCCTCCCTATCTTTGCCGCACTATGAGTAAGAAACTGGGTTTGGAAGGAAAAATACTGGATGTGGCCTACAAGCAATTTTTGCAGAAGGGCTACCGCCACACGACCATGGACGATATTGCCCTTGATCTAGGAATGAGCAAAAAGACGCTCTATAAATATTACCCAGGCAAATTGGAATTGCTTTCCGCCTCTTTTCAGGTATTAAAAACCAAGATGACAGCCAAGGTGGAGGCGATTTTGGACAATAGGCACCTTTCTTTTCCTCTCAAACTCAAATCTTCTCTGACCGTAGTCGCGACGCACCTCGCCCCGATCAATCCTGAGCTTTTTGAAGATTTGAGAGAATATGCTCCTGAGATTTGGACGGCTCTGACCGAATACATCAACGAATCGGCTTACCTCAGATTTGCCAAGCTCATTGAGCAAGGGATCTCCCAAGGCCTTGTCAATCCTAGAATCAATGTTAGCCTGATCGTCATGCTTTATGCGGCTGCGATTCAGGCCTTATTGGACCCGAAGTTTTACAGTCAGTTTCCCGAGTCCATCCAAAAAGGGATGAAAATTCCCGCTTCTGATATTTATGATCAAGCGATTAGCATTATTTATAATGGTATCCTGACCGAAGAGGCACGAAACGAATTTATCAACGCCTAATTCTAAGCCTTGAGGGCTTTTTGTCTATCTTTGGCCTCGATTTTAGAGTTCAGGACAATCTAAACTTCGGTCTTTTGTCTCCCGTTTTCCATCTATTCACCCATGAGTACTAAAAATTTCAAACGATATACCATCACCTCAGCATTGCCTTATGCCAATGGGCCACTTCACATCGGTCATTTGGCAGGATGCTACGTGCCTGCGGATATTTATGTGCGCTACCTCAGGTCCCAAGGACGAGATGTGGCTTTTATCTGCGGTTCAGATGAGCACGGGGTAGCCATCACCATCAAGGCGGCCAAAGAGGGCAAAACTCCCCAGCAAGTGGTAGACCACTATCATCAGATGATGAAGCACAGCTTTCAGGAGTTTGGGATCAGCTTTGATCACTACTCCCGTACCTCTGCTCAAGTTCATCATGAGACCGCGCAGGGATTTTTTACCGACTTGTACCAAAAAGGAGAATTTCTCGAGCAAACCACCGAGCAGTATTACGATGAGGAGGCAGGACAATTTCTAGCTGACCGATACATTGAAGGTACTTGTCCTAAGTGTGGCAATGAGCATGCATACGGCGATCAATGCGAAAAATGTGGCACAGCCCTTAGCCCAACCGAACTCATCAATCCAAAGTCCAAACTTAGCGGTCGAACTCCTGTACTAAAGGATACCAAGCATTGGTTTTTGGACTTGGCGCGTTACCAGGATTTCTTGAAAAAGTGGATCCTCGAAGACCATGCGGATGACTGGAAAAACAATGTGCTTGGTCAGTGCAGATCTTGGTTAGAAGCTGGAGACGGACTGCAGGCCCGATCCATGACGCGTGATTTGGAATGGGGGATTCCCGTTCCTTTGAAAGATGCGCAAGGTAAAGTACTCTACGTCTGGTTTGATGCGCCCATAGGATACATTTCATCCACCAAAGAATGGGCAGCTGAAAAAGGCATTGATTGGCAACCGTATTGGAAAGATCAGGATACCAAACTGGTACACTTCATCGGCAAGGACAACATCGTATTCCACTGCATCATTTTCCCGGCAATTTTGAAAACGCACGGGGGCTACGTACTTCCGGAAAACGTGCCTGCCAACGAATTTTTGAACCTCGAAGGAGATAAAATCTCTACCTCCCGCAACTGGGCAGTTTGGCTTCATGAGTATTTGCAGGAGTTCCCAGGCAAGCAGGACGTGTTGAGATACACACTCACAGCCAATGCGCCTGAGACCAAAGACAATGATTTTACCTGGAAGGATTTCCAAGGAAGAAATAACTCAGAGCTGGTTGCCATCTATGGCAACTTTGTCAACCGTGCGGTGGTGCTAACTCAGAAATTCTTCAACGGTATCGTACCCGAAAGAGGGGAACTGAGAGGAATTGATCAGGAAGTCCTGAGAGAACTAGAGGTATTCCCTGAAAAAATCGCTGCTTCCTTGGAGCGCTACCGATTCCGTGAGGCGCTATCGATCGTGATGGATCAGGCCCGAATGGGAAATAAATACCTGGCGGATACTGAGCCTTGGAAAGAGATCAAAACCGACGAGCCCCGCACCAAAACGATACTCAACATTGCCTTGAATATCGCTGCCAACCTTGCGATAGTCTCCGAGCCTTTCCTTCCTCATACTGCCAAAAAGCTATTTGATCTCTTTGGAATGGAGGCTGGAAAATGGGCCGATGCCGGAAATGGCGAGCTGATCCGTGCTAATCGTGCCTTGGGTCAGATGGGCCTTCTTTTTGAAAAAATCGAAGACGAAACCGTAGAAAAACAAGTTCAAAAACTCCTTGATGCTAAAAAAATGAATGAAGCTGCCAACGCGCCTGTGACTCCGATGAAAGAATTGATCACCTATGAGGATTTTGCCAAGCTTGACATGAGAGTGGTGACTGTCCTCGAGGCGGAACGAATGCCGAAGTCTAAAAAATTACTCAAGTTGAAAGTGGACATCGGTCTGGGACAGCGCACCGTTTTGAGCGGAGTGGCTGAACACTTCGAACCTGAATTCCTGATTGGAAAGCAAATAGTCATGCTCATCAACTTAGCCCCAAGAAAAATGATGGGGATCGACTCCGAAGGAATGATTCTCATGGCCGAAGACAAGGATGGTAAGTTGAAATTGCTTCATCCTCATGAAGCTACTTCAAGTGGATCTACCATTTCTTAACTGGTAGCCTTGTTCCAAAAACTGACTGTTTTCCGCAGTCAGTTTTTTTTTATCCCCACATTTTCGGAAAATGCGGGCGGATTTTAAATCACCCTATCAGGCCACCTTTAGAACCTGACGATCTGCCAGATCCATGCTTTAGAAATGAAAAACCTGCGTACCCAGCGAATTGTACTAGCGATAGCCGGAATCTTGATGATCTTCTGTGCAGGTCTTTATTTTTACAATTACCTCAGACAGACCGAGCTCAGTCAGCGTCTTCTCCGAATCGAGCTCAAAATCAATGAGCTGGATCGGGTGTATAAAAATTACCTCACTTCTGTCCTTGAAAAAAGGAGGTTTCAATTTAATCCCAATAAATCTTACCTAGATCGATTTATCGAGTTTGATTCCAATTCAAAAGAGCTGTTGGATGCTTTCTATGAGGCCGATCTGGATATTGCCGGATTTGAGATGAACTTCAACCTGCTGAAGCAAAAGATTAACGAACGCTCCGCAAAGATGATGGAGCAGGTTACTTATTTCAGGGAGTTTGGGATGGAGCAGGCCAGAGAAAAAATCATGGATGAAGATCCGGAAGTCTTGGCCTTGTCCCATGAGGTAGAAGGAGCATTTTTCAGGCTGGAGCAGTCACTAAGAAGTGAAAAAGACCGATTGGTTGCTGAAAATGAGTCTCTCATCCGAGTAAATTACTTTGGGTTTGTAGCCTTGGTTTTGGTAGCGGTTGGACTCATTTTGGGAGTTTATTTTCTTTCTCAAAGAGCCTTTTCCTTTGAGTTGGAAAAAGAAATCCAGATTCAGAAGCTCAAGTCGCTTCGTCAGGATATGCTGGACTTTAGCTCCACATTTGAGTCCTCAGCAATTGGAATGGGGCTTTTGGATACGTATGGCAATTGGATCAAAGTTAATCGAAGCCTATGCGCAATGCTTGGCTATTCTCAGGAGGAATTGTTGACGCTTTCTTTTCAAAAAATCACCCACCCAGATGATCTTTTTGAGGATCTCGACAAGGCAAAGAAGCTTTTCAATAGAGAAATAGAATCTTACAATCTTGAAAAAAGATACCTCACCAAGTCTGGGAAGATCATTTGGATCAATCTGATTGCCTCGGCGGTGTGGGACGATCAGGGTCAGTTTAAGCATTTCATTGCCCAAATGGAAGAGATCTCGCTAAGAAAGAAGTTTCTTGACGAGCTCCAAGAACAGAAAAATCGCTTGGCCAACGTACTCGAAGGAACCGAAGTGGGTACTTGGGAGTGGAATGTGCAGACAGGAGAGACGCTGTACAATGAGAAATGGGCGGAGATTTTGGGGTATGAGTTAGAGGATTTGGAGCCAATTTCTCAGGAGACTTGGGTGCATTTTGCCCATCCAGAAGACATCGAACTTTCTAATAAGAAGATTCAAGAATGCTTTTCAAAAAAGTCTGATTTCTATGAATGTGAATATCGGATGCGTCACCGAGACGGACATTGGGTGTGGATTCTCGATCGGGGAAAAGTCATGAGATGGATGCCAGATGGAAAGCCTGAAGTGATGTTTGGTACCCATTCGGATATCTCAAGATTTAAAGAATTGGAGTTTAGCCTGATGTCTAAAAATGCCTTTGCTTCGGCGGTATTAGATACTATTGACGTGGGGATTGTCGCCTGCGATGCAGAAGGAACCTTGGATCTTTTCAATCAAGCTACCCTTGAGTTTCATGGTTTGGATTCTCGTGATATCCCTCAAGAACAATGGCCTGACTACTATCAGTTGTATCAAACGGATGGGGTTACCCTGCTTAAAAAAGAAGAAGTTCCACTCTATCGGGCTTGGTTGGGAGAGGAGATCGAAGATGTGGAATTGTGTATCCGGCATACCTCTGGTGAAACACGGACGGTATGCTGCAGCGGAGGGCCTGTGTACGGGGAGAATGGAAGTTTTCTTGGTGCTGTAGTTGCCATGCGGAATATCAGCTTGGAATCTAAGAGGGAGAAGAGATAGATTTGATTTTTCTTATAAATGTACCTTTCCTCAAGTGTACCCAAGACTGGAAACTGTTTTTTAAGATCCTTTTGAACTTCTCCCTTGCAGGAGATCAATGCAGCTTTTGTCCTGATTGAGCTTCAAAAGTTAAATTTTCTAGGTATAACTATCTAATGAGCAGTTTAGTATAGGTTTGACTTCTCTTTCGGGTGATTTCTAGAGATGAGAAAAATCAACAGATAGTTTGAAAAAAAAACACTCGAATTCAATTAGGATTAACAGTTAGCCTGTGTAATAAATAGCCTTATTTTTTGATTTTTATTAAAAAAATAAGCTATTAGGTTTTAAATCGATTATTTAATGCTCAATTTTTTGTGAAAATTTTATTTTCGGGTTTCTTTTTTAACTTACTTTCGATTTAGCCAACAGCCTATGAAGACAGAGGGATATTCCAGTCAGGAGCATTACGATGAGATGTTCACCAAAGAGGGTGAAATAAGGCCTCATTATCGGGAGTTTTACCAGTTTTTGGAAAAGACTTCTTCTAAAAAAATGCATCAGCTCCAGTTTTCAGCCAATAAGACCCAAAAGGCAATGGGGATGACTTTCAATGTCTACCACGATAATCAGGGTTTGGAGAAAATCCTTCACTTGGATATTATTCCCCGCATTTTGCCGAATTCGGATTGGAAAAAACTAGAAGCTGGGCTAAAACAGCGCGTTCATGCACTCAACTTATTCTTGCAAGACGTTTATAACGATCAGAAGATTCTGAAAGACAAAGTCGTCCCTTCCGAACTGATTTTGGGTTCTAAGGATTACCTGCAGCCCTGCGTGGGACTTACCCCGCCCAAAGGCATTTGGTGCCACATCACGGGCACCGATCTGGTCAGGGACAAGGACGGGGAATATTACATTTTGGAAGATAACCTCAGATGTCCATCAGGGGTAAGTTACATGCTTGAAAGCCGCGAAATCATCAAACGTGCCTACCCTCAGCTCTTCAATGACAAAGGAGTAAGGCCTGTTTCTGATTATCCCGCCAAACTGCTCAAAATGCTTCAATTCCTTTCCAACAAGGCCAAACCTGTGGTGGGAGTTTTGACTCCGGGGATTTATAATTCAGCTTATTTTGAGCATTCATATTTGGCGCTACAGATGGGAGTGGAGCTGGTCAATGGGGTGGATTTGCTGGTAAAAGACAAAAAAGTCTACATGCAGACCACCAAAGGATTGGCACAAATCGATGTGATCTACCGAAGAATCGACGACTCATTTTTGGATCCACTCACATTCAATCCCCAATCTATGTTAGGTGTGCCCGGGATTTTTGATGCATACAAAGCGGGAAATATAGCTTTTGCAAATGCTCCTGGTACCGGAGTCGCAGATGACAAGGCAGTCTATGCCTATGTGCCACGTATCATCAAATACTACCTTGGCGAAGAACCGATTTTGAATAATGTCCCTACTTACCTCTGCAGGGAAGAAAAGGACCTAGCCTATGTGTTGGAGCATATTGATGAGCTGGTAGTCAAAGAAACCAATGCTGCGGGAGGCTATGGAATGTTGATTGGACCCAAATCTACCAAATAAGAACATGATCGGTTTAGGAAGTTGATCAACGACAATCCAGACAATTACATCGCACAACCTACACTTTCCCTATCCACAGTACCTTGTCTGACAGATAGTGGCATAGCCGGAAGGCATGTCGACCTCAGGCCTTACATTCTTTATGGAGAAGAAATCGAAGTAATCCCTGGAGCACTTACCAGAGTGGCGCTCAAAGAAGGCTCCCTGGTGGTCAATAGCTCCCAGGGGGGAGGAAGCAAGGATACCTGGGTGTTGTACAATTAACTTGATCGATTATGCTTAGCAGAGTAGCAAACCATATTTACTGGCTGGGAAGGTATCTGGAAAGAGCCGAAAACTACGCCCGATTCATTGACGTGAACTTTAACCTCATGCAGGATCTACCTGTAGATCTCAAGGAGCAATGGCAGCCTCTAGTGGCGGCTACGGGTGATTTGGATCTTTACTTGAAAAAATACGAAGGCTATGAGCGTTATCAGGTGATGTACTTCCTTGCCTTCGATTTGGATAATCCCAATTGCATGCTTTCAGCAGTGAATCGTGCAAGAGAAAATGCACGGATCATTCGAGAAAACCTGAGCAAAGAAACTTGGGAGAAAGTCAACGAGCTATACTACATGCTGCAAAGTGGCTTGGAGAAAAAGGTCTGGAAAAAGGAAGATCCGAGGCAGTTTTTCGAGTCTGTCAAAAATCAAATCCTGCTGATCTATGGACTTGCAGATGCTACGGTAGCAAGGACCGAAGGCTGGTATTTTCGACAGCTTGGGCAATTGCTGGAGCGAGCCGATAAGACCTCAAGAATCCTGGATGTCAAGTATCACATCCTCTTACCATCTCCGATTGAGGTTGGTTCACCTTTGGATTTTCTTCACTGGATGGCCTTGCTCAAGTCTGTGACTGGCTTTAATACTTACCGTAGGCTTTATGGCAATATTGATCCATCCGGTGTGGTGGAGTTTTTGGTGCTCAACAAGTATTTTCCCCGATCGATTTATTATTGTCTCAAAGAAGCCGAGCGCTGTCTTCACAATATTTCGGGACATGCGACCGACGGGTTTAAAAATTCAGCAGAAAAAGCAATCGGAGAGATGCGATCCCGCTTAGAATATTCAGATGTCGATGATATAATTTCTGTAGGCCTTCATGAATATTTGGATGCACTTCAACTAAAAATCAACCATATTTCCGACCTGATTGATTCCAATTACTTCCGTCTGAAAGACAACTTCATTTCCTAACTCCTGACTACGATCGCATGACCTTTTGCCTGGGAATAAAAACCAAACAAGGAATCGTGGGGCTGTCTGATACCCGAATAACCTCCGGTAATGAGACGACTTCCTCCAAAAAAGTATATACCGTCAACCGGAACAAGCATTCCTTTTTTATCATGACCTCGGGCCTGAGATCAGTCAGAGATAAGGCGATCACCTATTTCTCTGAAGTAATCGCGAGACAGGATGACTCTTTTACGAAGCTGTATCAAGCGGTCAATGAGTTTGGAAATCAAGTGAAAGTAGTAGCCAAGGAAGACAAGGTTTACCTCGAGGAGGCGGGATTTAACTTCAACTTATTCTCCATCATTGGTGGACAGCTGGAAGACGATGTGGAGCCAAAGCTCTATTTGCTCTATCCTCAAGGTAACTGGATCGAGATCCGGAAGGGTACTCCTTTTGTCATTATCGGAAATACAGGGTTTGGACACCCTGTACTCAAGCGTTCACTCAGTTACGAGGATTCGCTTGAATATGCGCTAAAATGCGCTTTCTTGGCTTTTGATGCGACTCGTATCTCTGCCAACGATGTGGATTTTCCGATCGATACCGTAGTGCTTAAGAATGGGGAGTATTTCACTCAAGAGCGGAGATTTGAGCAGAAAGAACTGGAGCATGTTTCTGCGTTTTGGAACAATCGCCTCAAAAATGCCATCGAAGAGCTGCCTTCCGAGGTGCTCAATAATGCCTTTGAGAAATTGGAATTTTCAGACAAAGGATTCTGAACATGCTGATTCAAGTTTGGCATCATACCCAGTATACTTATGATCAGGCTGTTTTGCTTGGCATACACAAACTGTATTTGATCCCGCAGCATCGTCCTTATTTTAGGATAGAGCATCAAAAATTCCATATCAATCCACAGACTGAAGGTCGAAACTTCAGGCAAGACTTAGCTGGAAACTGGTATAAGCAATGCTGGTTTACTAAAGAGACCGATCATCTTGAGATCACCGGAGAATGGATTTTTAAACTTCAAAGCTTCAATCCTTTCGGATTCATTTTAGATAAATCCTTTGAGGACAGTGGCTGGACCAACCCCATGTTTCAGTTTAGCTATGAGGAAAGGACTGCTTTTTTGATTCCTTTTTTACAGGAAAAAGAAGAGACGCACTTTATAGATTTTTTGACACAAATCAGAAATGAATCTTCGGGGCTGGTAGATTTTATCGTACAGCTTACCCGTGCGATCTATCAGCAATGGAAGCATGAAATCCGGCACGAAGAGAATATTTGGGACTCCATCTACACTTATGAGCAAAAGAAAGGTTCTTGCCGGGATTTAGCCTTGATGGAAATGGATATGCTTCGTGAGATTGGATTAGCCACAAGATTTGTGTCTGGATATGCATTTAATCCTGATTTGGAAGATGGACACGAGCTACACGCATGGCTGGAGGTTTTTTTGCCGGGTGCAGGTTGGGTAGGAGTGGACCCGAGCTTGGGCTTATTCACTGACCAAACCTACATTCCTCTGGCATCTCACCCTGATCCTAAGCGAACTTTGCCAGTACAGGGATCTTACATCGGGAGTGCTACTTCCCAATTGGTCACACGTGTAGACGTGAAACTTTTACACAAGTAAGCCGAATCTTAGTTGGCAGCTACTGCGGTTTTTGGCATCTCGAAAAGAGAATTTTCCAATTGTTCATTCACCAAAAAGACATCAGAAAAGCTTGCTTGGTAGCGGATTCGCTTGCTTGAATCATTTTCGATCTGATACCCTGTGATAACTCGTGGAAATACCAATCCTCCTGCGTCTCGGTAGTCCTCGTAAGATAAGGCTTCCTGGACTTGATTTCCTTTGTCGAAGAAGGTGACAGCATAGAGAACCCAGGCAAGTCGACCTGTTTCGGGATCTTTGAGAAGCACATATCTGTCTGACGGACCTGGGTGAGTTCCCGGCTTGAGTGTAGCTTCCAAAGCTTCAAATGACTTCCCGTTGAAGGTTTGATTTTCTATCCTTTTGACCGTAGTGGTGGTGTCTGTCAATATGTAAGGCAGGCTCAGAAAAGTAGAATATAGCCTATGATAGAACCTTACCGATTGGCCTGAAAATGCCTGCCTGTTTGGGCTGATCCATACTTTTTCACCGTCGTTTCCTGCTTGAAAAAGGTCTGCGTCTATTCTTGTTTTTCCGTCGGTGAGGCTTATGTAATGATTTTCCCACTCCAAAGTAGTCTCATGAACCATGGCAAATGAAAATGATTCCGCTTCTATCCATTTCCTCCAATCACCATGCGCATCTAGTAATATTTTAAACTCCTCTGGTTGATTAAGCCTTGGATCTGGTGTCGCTGGTTTTTCGTCACACGAAGCCAATAAAAACAGGGAAATGATCAGGTAGCTTAACTTTCGAAAGTGCATGTGGAGGTTTTTTTTGGAAAGATACCATTTCAACTTAAAATTAGGCAAGTCGGGTTTTTCAATATGAGCCAGATCATTCATGTAATTTTTTATCCAAAAGGGAATTTTTTCAAAGAAGGGAATGCTGGAGCTAAATGGGTTTTGAACTTTTATTTGCATTTAGATTTCATAAAATTCCGTTTTGTAATATTGAAATGTAAAAACAAAATAATTGGATAATTTTTACAATAAATTGATTTGAACTTTTGCTGAGAAAAGTTTAATTACGTCAAGAATTTTTGAACCTAATGAGTGATTTACCGGAAAGCAACCAATCAAATTTTAAATTCTTGAATAGCAGTGAAGACGAAATCATCCTTCCACAGGATTTTTTAGGAAAGTTGGAGGTTGCATTGTGGTCTGTTTTGACTTTTGAATTGTGTCAGCAGGTTGCTTTGGCTGTTGTAGACGGCAAACATCGGACTGTCATTTCAACCGTTTCCTTCCATGATTTAAAGCAAAAAGGGAAGGACTTGCCAAAGGGAGAATTCCATCAGGAAATTCCTTTGAGTCTGTTGATTCTTGGAAAAACCACGGTGATTCAATTGACTGGATTAACTGAGTCCTTGGACAGAAAAAAAATGAAACGGATCCAGTCCTTATTTTCAAATTTGGAACCCGCACTTTTTGCCTCTGCACCCGCGATTCATTTTGAAGAAACCAAGAAAATAAGCCCTACAGAGTCTGAAGCTAAGTATCAGAATTTGCTCCAAAACATGCTTCAAGCTGTAGTTTATCACGATCATACAGGTAAAATCACCTATGCAAATCCTGCGGCAGAACGTATTTTGGGCTTGACCCATGATCAGATTTTTGGAAAAACTTCCATGGACCCGGATTGGAAAGCTATTTATGAAAATGGGGGAATATTTCTTGGCCAAGACCATCCTGCCATGCAGGCATTGAAGACAGGAAAGCCAGTGAATAATGTGGTGATGGGGATACAGCCTGGAAAGGCCAGGAAAATAACTTGGATCCTCATCAATGCAATTCCTGAGATTTCAGAGCATTCTTCGGAGGTCTCTCAGGTTCTCGTCACGTTTACAGACATTACTCAAATCAAGTCCATTGAAAGGAAGATTGAGGAAAAGGCCGCCGTGCTCAGGTCGATCATCGAGAGCTCCACGGAATCTATCTGGGCCATCAATACCCAATTCAAACTCAGGTATGCCAATACCAAGTTTGTGAAGTTTTGTCAAAATATCAGTGGAGAGACCATTAGTATTGGTGATTACATTTTGGATTTTGTGCAGGAAGAAAAAAAGGATTTTTGGAAAACAAACTATCAAAGAGCGTTTGGAGGAGAGTTTTTGGAAATCAATGATTCCTATGAAACCAAAAATGGAATAGAGCATTTTAGAGTGAATATTAACCCGGTTTTCTCTGCAGGCAGAATCATCGGTGCTTCAGTTTTTGCGATGAATGTGACGGTATTAGAGGACTCCATTCATACTATTAAGAAACAAAATGAGCGTTTTAGAGAGATCTCTTGGCTACAAAGCCATGTCATCCGTGCGCCATTGGCTAGGCTAATGGGTTTGGTCGACTTACTTCTTGAGCATTCAGATTGGTCTCAAATGGACCAATCCAACCTGCTGGATAGAATGAAAAAGGCTTCTCACGAGATCGACAAGGTAATTCGCGAGATCAGCCACAAATCAGAAGATCTATTGTGATTTTTTTTCTAATTGAAGATTCAGGTTTCAAGATTTTTCTCTTTTAAAAGCTAATGATTGACAACCTCTCTTGGTTGAAAATCTGGATTGAAGATTTTTTTTAGATCATTTCTAAATAATAAAAAACTCTTGTTTAGATTTGTTCCAGATAAAATTAAGGTCCTATGTGGAAGCCAATCCGTAAGTTTCTCAATGATATTCACCTCTATGCAGGCTTGATCAGTGGCTTGATCGTTATCGCGGTTTGTCTTAGCGGTACGATCTATGTCTACAACACTGAGATTCGCGAATTTTTTGATTCTGAGCGATATTTTGTTGAAAAACAAGGGACTCCACAATCGCTAGATGCGCTCAAATCCAACCTAGAGGCAGAAGTTGAAGGGCAAATTGTCGGTGTCAGTGTATTCCAACAGGAGGGAAGGACGGTTCAGTTTTCGGTGAAAAAGGAAGGACAGGAAAGACCTTCTACACTTTTTGTAGATCCCTACTCAGGAAAAATCTTGGCCGATAATGCTGAAAAAACGAGTACAGAGGAGTTTATGGGGTATATGTTTTCGCTCCACCGCTGGTTGCTTCTCGATAAAATCGAAGAACCAATCATGGAAAGCATGACCAATCAGGAGTTGGGACGATTCGTCAATGGTGTAGCCACTTTACTTTTTTTACTCGGGGTAATCACAGGAATGGTGATCTGGGTACCTCAAAAAGCCAAAAACTGGAAGCAAGGCCTTCAGGTGAAATGGGATGCCAACTGGAAGCGGGTCAATCATGACCTTCACAATACCCTGGCTTTTTATTCTTTGGGAGCACTATTTATCATGGCCGTGACCGGCCCATTCTGGTCGTATCAGTGGTATAAGACGGGCTGGCAAAAGACTTGGGACATTTACCAAGCACCTAAGGAAGAGAAGAAAGGTCCTGCTCAAGACCAAGCCAAAAAAGAGGAAGCTCCGGCGGAAGAAGAAATTCAACCTGCGTATGAATTGTCATTGGATGAAATTCTACTCGCTGCTAATACTACCCTTAATTACGAGGGAAATGTCAGAATTACCCTGCCAGAAAAGGCTGGTTCAGATATCTCGATCAGTAAGTCTCGAACAGGATTTTTTGCCCGTGCAGGAGCTGATCAACTGAAGTTAAATCCGGAAAATCTGGCCGTGAAAGAAGCTAATCTTTTTGGAGACTTACCGGTTCGTCAGCAGATTGGTAGATCCGTAAAGGCCCTACACACTGGGGAGATTTTTGGTCAGTTTACCAAGTTCTTGTGGTTTGTAGGTTGCTTGATTGCGACTTCTTTACCGATTACCGGAACCTTGATCTGGTTGAACAAGAAGAAAAAGAAAAAATCTCCAGAGCGAAAGAAAATCACTCCTTCTGTGGCAGAGATGGCGTAACTAATAAGGTTCAGTTTTGGGAAAAGGGCTTTCTGAAGACGGGAAGCCTTTTTTTTGCCGCTAAGTCTATGAGTAAAAAGTGTTCAGTGTTCAGTCTCACTAAAAAATCAACTGCTTTCTGCGACTGTCTACTATTTTTTCAGCTTTCTGAATTCATCTTTCATACTTATCATTACACTATGAGAAAACACCTACTCTTCCTGCTGTTTTTGATTTCACTTTCTGCCTTTGCACAGGAGAAATATTGGATGCTTGGACCTTTTCAGAGGCCTGAAAATGCGTTGCCGATTATTTCTCCTCAGGCTAACACCACTTTTCAAGATCCCATGTCTGGAAGAAAAGTCAATTGGGAATCCATGGCTACGTTCAATCCCGCAGCGATTGTGAGAAATGGAAAAGTTCATGTCATCTATCGCGCTGAAGAAAAACTTGGGGAAAAGGAAATTGGAGGACATACCTCGCGATTGGGATTGGCGATTTCAGGTGATGGTTTTCTGTTTGAGCGGGAAAGAGAGCCCATTTTTTATCCAAAAGATGATTCTCAAAAGAAATTCGAATGGACAGGAGGAACAGAAGATCCGCGAATCGTGGAGACGGAAGAGGGGCTATTTGTGCTGACTTACACGCAGTGGAATCGTGAAGTGCCGAGACTGGCAGTGGCTACTTCAAAGGATCTAAGAACTTGGGAAAAGCACGGGCCTATCTTTGAAAACTGGAAGGAAGGCAAATACCATAATTCTGAATCCAAATCGGGTGCGATTGTCACTGAATTAAAGAATGGCAAGCTCGTCGCAGCTAAAATCAACGGAAAATACTGGATGTATTATGGCGTGCCCCACATTTGGCTGGCGACCTCGGATGATTTGGTGAATTGGGAACCAGTGGAAAATCACGAGGGTAATCGAGTACCTGTCCTTAGTCCGAGACCTGGATTTTTTGATTCTTGGTTGGTTGAGGCAGGTTCGCCGCCTGTGTTGACTGAGCAAGGAATCGTAGTGCTCTATAATGCGGGTAACTCTCAGCAAGTGGGTGTGAAGAATCTTGGAAATCGCGTATACACAGGTGGTCAAGCTCTTTTTGATGCAAAGGAACCTTGGAAACTGCTCGATAGAACGGATGCTCCATTTATCCAGCCTGAACTTTCATTCGAAAAGTCTGGTCAGTATCCTGAAGGAACGACCTTTTTGGAAGGATTGGTTTATTTCAAAGGTCAATGGCTGTTGTACTATGGTACTGCGGACTCCATGGTAGGTGTAGTCAGCGCTCCCGCTGGGAAAGATTAATCACTGAGGTCATTAGTAAAAAGTGTTCAGTGATACAGTCTCAGTATATAGCGGCCAACTGCCACTGCCAACTGCGACTGCTAGCTGACCACTTTTTTTCAGCTTTCTGATTTCATCTTTTATACTTTCTTCTGCGACTGCTAACTGAGACTGACCACTGCGACTGCCTACTATTTTCAGCTTTCTGATTTCATCCTTCATACTTTCTTCTTCGACTGCCCACTGTGACTGCTAGCTGCCCACTTTTTCTCCTCGTTCTCTGCGCCCCTGCGGTGAAAAAAATTATCTTGCACCATGCGAATCTTAGTAGTCGAAGATGAACCCGGAATATCCAATTTTCTTAAGCAAGGATTGGAAGAGGAAGCTTTTGCGGTGGATGTGGCCGATAATGGAAAAGCCGGTTTAGATCTTGCCCTTTCTGGCAATTACGATTTGTTGCTTCTCGACTGGATGGTGCCTGGCATCAGCGGAATCGAGTTGACAAGGCAGTTTCGCAAGGATTTTCCTCAGACCCCGGTTATTTTTCTCACGGCCAAAGATACTTTGGATGAGACCATTTTTGGTCTACAGAGCGGTGCCAACGACTACATCAAAAAGCCCTTCCATTTCGAGGAATTACTAATGCGTATCCGCGTGCAGCTTCGGGGCAAGGAAGTCATTGAGGAGAAACTCACTTTAGGTCCGATTGAGATTTTTCCCGACAAGCATTTGGTCATCAGAGAAGGAGAGGAAGTGCAACTGACACAAAAGGAATTTGCCTTGCTTGAGTTTTTGGTAAGAAATAAAAACAAAGTCTGTCGCCGCACTCGAATCATTGAAAGCGTCTGGGACATTCATTTTGACTACAACACCGGCGTGATTGACGTTTTTATCAATTCGCTTCGCAAAAAGCTTCACCTGCACCGGGACGAAGATTTCATCCAAACCATCCGAGGGGTGGGTTACATGGCTAAAGAGGTATGAGGACCGCCTACAAAGAACGCATCGCCAGAAGGCTGACTTGGGTCACCGCGCTGATCATCCTGATTGTGTTTATGTTGATTTACCTCGTGGCGAGTTTTACGGTGGTTCGAAATATTGACTACGAACTCCAACTCGAGACAGACAAGCACAAGGATCAGATTTTTTTGGTGAATGGAGAAATCCGCTTTCTCCACATGGATGAGTGGGAGGAAATGGAGCACAGCCAAATCCAACTGAATCCGATTTTTATCGAAATTGTGGATTTGGAAGGAAAATCAAAGGATCGATCTCCGAATCTTCGTAAAAATCACCTGAGCTTTTCCCCTGAAAAATCCCTCAAAAACGAAGCCTGGACTCAAAAAATCGGTGCCAGCGAGGTTCGCACCCGACAAATCCCTCTTTACAATGCCGGAAAGCTCGAGGGCTATTTGCTCTTGGCCAAATCTTTTGATGACACCCGTGAGCTGCTGGATAACCTGCGAAATGTACTGCTGATTTTTTACCCGTTGATTTTGCTTTCCCTCTTCCTGACCATGCGCTACCTGGCAGGGAAAAGTATTGAACCCATTCAGGAAATCATCGAAAAAACCAATCAGATCACCCAGAAAAACCTCAACGAGCGAGTGCCCGAACCCGAACTTCAAGATGAAATTGGCCAACTTACCCGCTCGATCAATAACTTACTCGGGCGTTTGGAGCAGGCGATGAAGCGTGAAAAACAATTTACCTCGGACGCTTCTCATGAGTTACGTACTCCACTTTCGGTCCTTCGCGGGACGTTGGAGGTGTTGGTGAGAAAGCCTAGAACCGCGCAAGAGTATGAGCACAAGATCCAAACAGCTCTTAGTACCATTGATCGGATGAGTGCGATGATTGATCAGTTATTAGCCCTAGCCAGAGTGGAAAACTCCAAGAATCTCGTAAAAGAAGAAGTGGAATTGATCACCTTGCTAGAAGAGAAAGCAGATCAAATCTCTGAGGAGCAGCAACGCAAAATTACCTTTCAATCCCAAGTGAGCCTGCCGATTTACATCAGAACCAATGAGAAATCTTTGGAAATGATCCTGGACAATTTGCTCCATAATGCAATCAAGTACTCAGCGGATGGGTCGAGTATTTTTCTCAGGGTAGGCAAGTCTGGTGCTCAACCCTATATCGAAGTGGCGGATTCAGGTTCGGGTATTTCGGAGGAGCATCTGGAACAGATTTTTGATCCATTTTTTAGGGAAAAAGAAGCCTTGGACCAGGGGATCCCGGGTACGGGATTGGGTTTGGCCATCGTGAAAAAACTGGCTCAAGAATCCCAAATCAAACTTTCAGTTGTCAGCAAAAAAGACGTAGGAAGTACCTTTCGATTAGACTTTCCTTCACAATCTTAAGCAAATCTTAAGATTAGCCTAAGCTAAGCCTAAGCTTAATGGTAGACATTTGTCTAACCATTAAGACTAGAATCATGCTGGACCGAATCATACAATGGAGTATTTCCAATAAACTTATCATTTTTATTTTTATAGCTGGGTGGATAGGATTTGGTGTTTATGCCTTGTCCCAATTGCCTATTGGTGCGGTACCTGATGTGACCAACAACCAGGTTCAGGTCATCACCACCTCCAGAAACCTCGCGACAGAGGATGTGGAGAAATTTTTGACCTATCCCGTAGAATTGGAAATGGCAAACCTTCCCGGCGTGAAGGAAATGCGCTCAGTTTCCAAATTTGGACTTTCGGTGGTTACGATTGTTTTTGAGGAAGATTTGGGAACCTATCTACCCCGTCAATTGATTGCAGAGCGATTGAAAATAGCTCAGGAAAAGATTCCAAATGGTTTTGGGACGCCTTTCATGGGCCCAATCACCACAGGATTAGGAGAGATTTATCAGTATGTCATTGATGTCAAGCCTGGCTATGAAGATCGGTACAGCATCACGGACTTGAGGACTATCCAAGATTGGGTAGTACGCAGAAACCTATCCGGAATAGAAGGAGTGATTGAGGTAAATACCTGGGGTGGATTTTTGAAGCAATACGAAGTAGCCATCAACCCAGAGCGGCTCAAGGCCATGAATGTCAATTTAGCTCAGGTCTATGAAGTATTGGTCAAAAATAATTCTATCGCAGGCGGTAGCTATATCGAAAAAACGAATGAGAGCTTTTTTATCCGTGGAGAAGGGCAAGTAAAAAGTTTGGAAGACATTGGCAACATCGTCTTGGAAACCCGAGGTGGCAGCCCGATTTATCTTAGGGATATCGCAACCGTGCAGTTTGGCCATGCCAATCGATTTGGGGCGATCACAGCAAACGGTGAAGGTGAAAAAGTGTTGGGCCAAGTGATGATGCTCAAAGGAGCGGATGGCAAAGGAACCATAGATAGGGTCAAAGCGAGGATTGCTGAAATGGAAAATTCTTTGCCCGAAGGAGTAGTGATCAATGGTTTCTTGGATCGTTCAGAGTTGATTGCCCGAACTACCTTTACCATCACAGAAAACTTGGTTTTAGGCTGTTTGATAGTGGTTTTTGTGGTGGTATTGCTCTTGGGTAATTTCCGCTCAGGCCTGGTGGTAGCTTCGGTGATTCCATTGAGTTTGTTGTTTGCACTGGCCATGATGTACATCTTTGGAGTCGATGCCAACCTGATGAGTTTGGGAGCTATTGACTTTGGGATTATCATCGACGGTGCTGTAATTATTGTGGAATACATTGCTTACCAGTTTACCAAGTCTTCAGCGGCCTTTTCAGGTCTGACCAAAAAAGAAAAGCAAGCCGAAAAAGATAAAATTTCCTTTACCGGAGCCTCCAAAATGATGCATTCGGCCATTTTTGGGCAGATCATCATCATCATCGTATTTATTCCCATTCTTTCTCTTTCAGGTGTGGAGGGTAAAATGTTCCGCCCAATGGCTGAAGTATTCAGCTTTGCACTCGTGGGAGCAATGATTTTGGGATTGACCTATGTGCCGGTAGTTTCTTCAATTTTCTTGAAATCCGAGGCTCCCGGACCTAGAAATGTATCTGTTCTTTTAATCAATTTCCTCAATAAGCTTTATGAGCCTAGTCTCAAATGGGCGCTGCATCATTCCAAGGCAGTACTTACTGCGTCAGGCTTGGTGTTGGTTGGTGCTTTTTGGCTGTTCTCTACCATGGGAGCGGAATTTGTGCCGACCTTAGATGAGGGGGATTTTGTGATTCAGCCTGTATTGAAAACAGGGACTACCTTGACAAATACAGTAGAAACCATTACCGAGATCGAAAAAATCCTCAAGAAATTTCCTGAAGTAAATCAAGTGGTCACTCGAATTGGTGCCGCCGAAATCCCTACAGACCCTATGTCTATGGAGGAAAGTGATGTAATAGTGACCCTGCACCCTCCAAGTGAATGGGCTGCCGATAAGACTAAGGATGAATTGGCAGAGGAATTAAAAAAAGCGCTGGAAGCCATCCCGGGATTGGATTATGAATTTACCCAGCCGATCGAAATGCGATTCAATGAGCTGATCACAGGGGTACGTGCAGATTTGGCGATCAAGGTGTTTGGAGAAGATTTGGATGTGCTTTTGAAAACTGCCGAAGAAATCGAAGCAGCTATTCAGGGAGTGGAAGGTGCGGCAGATATCATCCTTGAAAAAGTGGATGGACTTCCCCAGATGAAAATCGAATATGATAGAGCGAAAATTGCCAAGTTTGGACTCAATGTGGATGACCTCAATCAAGTAGTCACCATGGGTTTTGCAGGGCTGAGCGCAGGGACAGTCTTTGAAGGAGAAAAGCAGTTTGACCTTGTAGTCCGATTTGATGCTCCCTACAAAAAAGACATTGAAAATCTTGAAAATGCAGCCATACAGCTTCCCACAGGAGGTAGCATTCCCCTTTCCGAACTGGCAAAAATCACTTATACCAAAGGCCCTGCAAAAATTTCCCGCGACAACACAAGACGTAGAATTGTAATCGGTGTGAATGTGAGAAATCGTGATTTGCAGTCTGTGGTAGATGATATTCAGGCTATTGTGAAAACAAAAATCAAGATTCCCGAAGGATACCTAGTAGGTTATGGAGGTCAGTTTGAGAACCTTCAGCAAGCCAGAAACCGACTCATGATTGCCGTTCCTATTGCTCTGGTGTTGATCTTTTTGCTTTTGTATTTCGCTTTTTCTTCTACTCGGGATGCATTTATGATCTATACAGCGATTCCATTTTCAGCGATCGGGGGGATTTTCTTGCTTTGGATGCGGGACATGCCATTCAGTATTTCCGCCGGGGTAGGTTTTATCGCACTCTTTGGTATTGCAGTGCTCAATGGGATTGTGATGATCGAACATTTCAAATCCATGAAACATAAATTTAATACGATCCAGGAGCTGGTCATTGTGGGTGCAAAAGAGCGTCTTCGTCCTGTGTTGCTGACTGCGTCTGCTGCTGCTTTGGGATTCTTGCCTATGGCTGTTTCCGGTTCAGCTGGTGCTGAGGTACAGCGTCCTTTGGCTACCGTCGTGGTGGGTGGATTGATTTCAGCCACGTTACTTACCTTGGTGGTGTTACCTGTTCTTTATGTGTTGTTTAATTCTGGGAAAAAAGGAGAATTCAAACTTCCTAAAGTTGCTACCCTCCTGGTCTTGCTTTTTGTAAGTCCGTTTGCAGCATCTTTTGCGCAGCAAAGCACCAAATTGACTTTGAATGAAGCAATTCAACTTGCAGAAAAGCAAAATCCAGGAATTCTTGCCTCCCAAAAGCGTTTGGAATCCGCTACCGCACTATCCCGTTCTGCATGGGGAGTTCCTAAAACAGAGCTGTTTCACCGTCAGGATCAAAATGATATTGCTGAAAACGGGGTATTCAACCGGGTGTGGGGAATAAGGCAGAGTTTTGATTTCCCATCAGTTTACAGTTCACAACGAAACGTACTTCGGTCCGCTCAGCAGCAGGAGGAAGCCCGATTAGCCTTAGATCTACGGTCCCTAAAAAAGGAAGTCAGTATCGCGTATGTGACTGCCTCTTATTGGACTGAATTGGAGAAAAACTACCTCTTTTTGGACAGCTTATATGGTGCTTTTGCCAAAGCCGCCAGCCGAAGACTGGAAATGGGAGAGTCTAACTTGCTCGAAAAACTTACCTCCGACAGTAAACTGAGAGAAATCGAAATTCGAAAAGCGGAAGCTCAGCGAGGTAAATCCATAGCGTTAGAACAACTGGGAAGACTACTTCAACTCGATGGAGAAGTGGAAATTTCCAACGAAGAAATCAAGTTGGATGTGAATCCTGAACTGGAGTCTCATCCGGGATTTTTGCTGTTTGAAGCTGCTAAAATGCAAGCGTTTTACCAGACCAAAGTCAATCAACATTCGCTTTTACCCAATTTCAACCTTGATCTATTTCGAGGTACCAACCTAGCGCCCGGGTCAAAAATCTATCCGGGATTTGAAGTAGGGGTAGGGATTCCTTTATTCTTTGGCGCCCAATCGGCTCGAATCAAGTCCAGTAAACTGACTCAGGAACAGATCGACTTTGAGGCAGATAATTTCCGCTCCAGACTGGAAAATAACTATTCAACTATTCAAAAACGATTGGCTCAAAACCAGCAGATTATAGACTACTATGAGTCTGAAGGTAAAATCTTGGCAGATCAGCTTCGCAACCAGGCTAGCAGATCCTACCAAGAGGGGGAGATTGATTTTCTCCAATACGTCCAGCTCGTGGAAAACTCCAGAACAATCACCTTGCAATACATACAAGCCCGTCTGGATTACCAACTCAATCAACTTGAACTCCTTTACTTAGCAAACTGATGAATACTTCAAAGTTTATTTCTTTCGCATTATTGGGCATTTTATTGCTAGGCGTGGCAACTTCTTGCTCTAAAAATGAGACTTCTGAAAATGGCATCGAAGTCGCAGAAGCACCTAGCGATTCACAGGAAATCGTACTCACCGAAGCACAGTTTCAAACCATGAAAATGGAGTGGGGCCCTTTGCATACGGGTGAATTTTCGGAAGAGATTACCGTTCAGGGTACCGTCAGAATTCCGGTAGAGGGAATGCGGGAAATCTCAGCTTATTATGGTGGGTATGTTCAGGATATTAAATTGCTTGAAGGACAACCGGTCAAAAAAGGCGAGGTACTATTTAACCTCGAAAACCCGGATTTTATTCGTTTGCAGCAAGATTATTTAGAAACCAAAAGTCAATTGGCTTACCTCAAGTCTGAATTTGAGCGTCAGCGTACCTTGGCTTCTGAGCAGATTTCAGCACAGAAAAACTACCTCAAAGCAGAAGCCGATTACCAGACGGCTTTGGCCAAATCTGAGAGTTTGAAGAAGCAGCTTTCTCTGATTCAGATCAATGTCGATCAGCTGACTCCACAGTCCATTAAGACCAAGGTAGCGGTGACATCCCCTATTGCAGGTTTTGTAGAAAATGTCTTTGTGGTTCCTGGCCAATTTCTTCCTGCAGCAGGCAAGGCTGTTTCTTTGCTTAGCAGAGACCATATCCATGTAGAATTGGTGCTCTTTGAAAAAGATGCAGGAAGGGTACATCCAGGGCAAAAGGTGGAGTTTAGCAGTCCTGACAAACCCGGTGAAATCATGGAAGCCAAAATTTATGTGGTCGGTCAGTCGATCAATGAGCAGCGACAAATCAATATTCACGCGCATTTGGTGGATGAAAAGCAGGAATCCAAAATGACTCCGGGGATGTTTTTGCAGGCAAGAATCCAACTGGATCCAAAAGTGTCATTGGCAGTACCTGAGGAATCGGTCATTGAGGTAGATCAGGATCGGTATATTTTGATCCAAAAGTCAAAAACTGAGAATGGGTATGTGTTGGAAAAAGTGAAAGTCATTCCAGGGGCTAAAGGCAAGCATTACTTGGCGATAGAGCCGGAAAAGGTACTTGATTCTACCATGGTGGTGTTGGTAAAGGGAGGGTTTAACTTGTTGTAGAAGTAGAATTGCCACGAAGGCACTAAGACGAAAATTCTAATGTTTTTCATTTTCTAAAATCAGGAAAGTGAAATGATCTAACCACATAAGCCACATAGTAAACACATAGGAAAAGTTTTCCGATAAAAAGCTATGTGCCGCTATGTGTCTATTGTGGTTAGAAAAACTTCTCGCTGTCCTGCTTCTCCAGAAGCTGGACTTTTATGATTTGCCACAGATGCACAAATGTTTTTTTGTTTTTCTTCTTTTCAGGATGAAGTATTATTCCAAGACGTGAGTGCGGACACTCACGTAGGCAGGGATATTTATACTTTGAACCACAATAGACACATAGAAAACACATAGGAAAAGTTTTCCGCTAAAAAGCTATGTGCAGCTATGTGTCTATTGTGGTTAGAAAAACTTCTTATTTGGCGAATGGGGTTAAATAAGCGTTTAGCCCAGATGAGCCAGTCATTTTCTGATTCTCTAATGAATTTTTCCAACCGTTGAATCGTGATTCACGGAATCAAAAAGTAAATCAGGATTACTTGGAAGGCATTGGTTGAGTCGGAGGCTTTTCTCTATTTTTAGCCTTCTATGACCCAACAACCTTCTCATCTCAATCGTCAACTCGGTCTTTTAGGACTTGCCGCCACAGGGATTTGCTCGATGATCGGTGCATCGATCTATGTGGTTCCCTTTATGATCCAGCGCAATGTGCCTGGCATCGGGCCTTATGTCCTTCCGGCTTTCCTTTTTGCAGCCATTCCGGCGATTTTCGCCGCTTTAGCTTACTCGATTTTGGCCTCAGCGATGCCTCGAGCAGGTGGATCTTATTTGTATGCGAGTCGGGCGATTCATCCCTATTGGGGTTTTGTCGCTAGTTTTTCCCAATGGTTTGGGCTCTCTATTGTGATAGGAGTGATTTCCTACGTGGTGGTTCCCTTCTTTCGGGATGTGGCCGTTGCTTTGGAGTGGACTGCTTTGGCGGATTGGTTAAGCCATTCTTTGGTGAGAATGATCTTGTCGCTTGGTCTCCTTTGGCTCTTTGCATGGATTAATATGCTTGGGGTGAAATCCTATGAACGCACCTTGATTCCACTGATGGTCTTGATGTTTGCACTTGGGGCGGTGGTGATATTCGCAGGACTGAGCTTTACAACTGAGGACTTTTCGAATGCCTTGATGGAAAAAGAAGGACGTCAGCTCGAACTTTTCACTGCTGAATTTAACTGGACGACTTTTCTCTCAGCCGCAGCCATTCTGTTTTCCAGCTTCATTGGTTTTGACTCCATTGCCCAGGCAGGAGGAGAAGCCAAAAATCCTACTAAAAACCTTCCCAGAGCGATCGGTTTGGCGATTTTGACGGTGGGACTGTTTTATTTCATGTTCACATTTGCCGTTTACCATGCGGTGCCTTGGCAGTTTGTGGCTCTTGAGTCTCAGATCAAAGACATCACCGCTGCCGGTCTTCTTTCCTATTTACTTCCTACGGGGCTCGGAGTGGTGATTCTTTTGGGAGCAGCAATTGCCTTGCTCAATGACCTTCCAGCGATGATTCTTTCGGTATCCCGATTGGTCTTTTCCTGGGCGGAGGATGGGATTTTCCCTAAAAAATTAGCGGCAATTCATCCCAAGTATCATTCTCCTTACTTGGCGATTTTGCTGAGTGCTTCGGTTTCAACAGTCGGTATTTTAGGAAGCCATTTTGCCGGCGATTTCTTTTTGGGAATCGATATCATGGTGACCTCCATGCTGGTCAATTTTCTGCTGATGTGTCTTTCAGTGGCTTTCCTGCCCAAACGAAATCCAGCTTTAGCAAGTGAAATCAAACTCTTCAAACATCCTGTCTGGCAGCGATTGATTGCTTTGATGGGGACTCTTTTCCTTTCAAGTTTCCTTCTCATTCACGTGAGCAAAGACCTTTCCGCTGAGGTTTCAGCTTGGTATTTTCATTCCACTTGGGTGTGGCTGATCGTGATGGGCTTGGCTAGCCTTCTTTTTTATTTCCGTTGGAAAAAACTCCAAAAATCCGATCCTAACCTGAAAAACAGATTCTCGACTTTACCACAAGACTGATATGACCCTTTCCAAATACATTGAATTAGCACCAGGGCTGACTATTTGCAGGGCTCTTACGGGACTCTGGCAAATCGCCGACCTCGAGCGCGACGGCCAAAAAGTAAACCCTCACGAAGCTGCCCAATCCATGAAAGCCTACGTGGATGGTGGATTTACCACTTTTGACATGGCTGATCATTACGGTTCGGCGGAAGAAATCACCGGGGTATTCCGTCAAACGTATGGAGGCGATTCGGCTCAGTTTTTCACCAAATGGGTACCTTCTCCAGATCGGATCACCGAAGATCAAGTGAGAAAAGCCGTAGAAACGGCTCTCACTCGTATGCAAAGCGAACAGATCGATCTGATGCAGTTTCATGCTTGGCAATATGCCCATCCGAGTTGGGTGGATTGCCTTTTTTGGCTTCAGGAATTGAAGGAGGAAGGCTTGATCAAGCATTTAGGTCTGACCAATTTTGACACGGCCCACCTCAGCATCGTAGTCAATTCGGGGATTGAAGTAGTGTCAAATCAGGTTTGCTTTTCTTTGCTAGACCAGCGTGCCGCGGGAGAGATGACTGAATTGTGTCTAAAGCATGGGGTGAAGCTGCTGGCCTTTGGTACGGTGGCAGGAGGATTTCTTTCCGAAAAATGGCTTGGAAAATCCGAACCTGTCCTGAATGAATCCCTGACCTGGTCACAGATGAAATACAAGCGATTTATCGACGCAGCAGGGGGATGGGATCAGTTTCAAGATTTACTTCAGACCCTTGACAGCATCGCTAAAAAGCATCAAGTAGGCATTGCCAATATTGCCAGCCACTACATCATGACCCGCCCGGCTGTGGCTGGAGTCATCATCGGAGCACGATTGGGAAAGAGCGAACACATCGCTGATAACGAACGGCTTTTCTCCTTCCAATTGGATGAATCGGACGAAACCCAGCTCAGACAGGTTCTTCACACGCTTTCTAAAATCCCCGGTGATTGTGGAGACGAATACCGAAAACCGCCTTTCCTGACTGCCTCGGGAGATTTGAGCCATCACGTTGCTTCTTTTCCTGCTCCCTATCCGACGGTGGAGGGTACTGATGGACGGATCAAAGCTTTGAGCGGCACCATTTGGGAAGATATTGCAGGATTTAGCCGAGCGGTGAAAAAAGGAAACCGCATCTTGGTTTCAGGTACGACTGCCACTCATGGCTCAAAAGCAATGGGAGGAACTGATCCCGGTGCTCAGGCTCACTTTATTCTCGACAAAATCGAAGGGGCGATTCAATCCCTTGACGGTACTTTGGAGGATGTGGTCCGAACGCGAATTTTTATCCGAAATGCCGATCAGTGGGAACCGATTTCCAGAGCACATGGGCAGCGGTTTGCAGGAATTCAGCCTGCCAATACTATGGTCAGGGCGGATTTGATCGGGGAGGAATATTTGGTCGAAATGGAGGCTGAAGCAGTCATTTCGCCAAAAAATGAGTAAAAAAGTGAATATCGGAGGAGAATAAGTGATAACTTTTGATAAGCCTAATCCTTGTATGCTATGAAATCAATTTTCCTTTCTTTTCTTCTCCTTTTCACCCTCGGGTATGTGTCCCAAGCTCAATCGAACATTGACCTCACCGGAACCTGGATCGTCGATGTCCAAACCGATATGGGGAGCGGTAATCCCACTTTTGTCCTCAAGCAGGAGGGAGAGAAAATTACCGGTACTTATGCTGGTTCGCTAGGCGATTCGCAAGTCACAGGGACTTTGAAAGGAAATGTCCTTCACTTGGAGTTTTCCATCCAAGGTAATCTGATCACCTATGATGGGACTGCAACCGCTACCTCCATCAGTGGAAAAGTAAATCTTGCTGAAATGGCAAGTGGCATTTTCTCAGGAAAACGAAAAAGCTGAAGTCGTGATCAAAAGCTTTATTAGCCAAAATCCAATTCCTGAAGGGGAAGCCATGATCGGAGCAGAGATCCGTGCGGGTATCCTGAGTTTGATTTGTAAGGAAAATCCGGGCTTCGGACCGGAGGATTACATCAGTTTGTCCGAACTCAATTTTTATAGGAGGCTCTACCTCACTCGGATGATGGAGGAAGAAAAAGGAGAGTTGGCTCGCATTGACCAACAAGTGATGGTGGCGATCCGGGATAATTCAATCTTATCTGAAAAGATACAGGATGAGAAAGAACAAGAACTCACTTTTGGAGAACGGATGGCTGATCATATTGCCAGCTTCGGAGGTAGTTGGACCTTTATCATGATCTTCTTTGGGTTTCTTCTGATCTGGATGATCACCAATGCCTACATCCTAGTAGCCAAACCATTTGATCCTTTTCCGTTCATTTTGCTCAATCTGATTCTTTCCTGCCTTGCTGCCATTCAAGCGCCAATCATCATGATGAGCCAAAATCGTCAAGAAGCTAAAGATCGAATCCGATCTGAACATGATTACAAAATTGACCTCAAAGCAGAACTTGAAATCAAAATTCTGAGTGAAAAAATAGATCACCTTTTGGTTCATCAAAACAGAAAGCTGCTGGAAATCCAAGAAGTGCAGGTGGACTACATGGAAGACCTGCTCAGGCAAATCAAAAACTCAAACGCTAAATCTCACTGATATGCATCCGATTCTTAAAAATACAGTAGCTGTAATCTTAGGCTTACTCATCGGAGGCACGGTCAATTCCCTCCTTGTGATGAATAGTGCAGCCTTGATCCCACCACCCGATGGAGCCGATCTGACCACTACCGAAGGGCTAAAGGCAGCGATGGTCCTCATGCAACCCAAGCATTTTTTGGTTCCTTTTCTCGCTCATGCTTTAGGTACCCTTGTAGGTTCATTTATTACCGCCAAGATTGCCGCTACCTATGCAAAAGAGTTAGCCCTAATGATAGGCTTAATGTTTTTCATAGGAGGCACATTTATGGTGATGGCTTTGCCAGCACCACTTTGGTTTAATGTCACTGATCTTTTGTTGGCCTATTTTCCTATGGCTCTGCTTGGCGCCAAACTGGCTGGAGCGCGTTCTCAAAGCGCCAAAGTTTCCAGTTAGTTCTGAGTGGTTTTGGAAGGAAATGTACCCAACTCTTCAATCTGATATCCCTCGGGATAAGTCGGTCTTTTCCTACGGGTACCTAAGACAGGTTCGGTTGGCTCGCGACTGATTTGGTGAAAAAAGGCATGGATTCTAAGGCCTGCTTTAATCAGTCCCGTTCTCCAGGAGGCCACATTTTTGATTCCCAAAGCTGCTCTCAAGGGCTCGTCCAGCAGCGCAAAAATAAAAGGGCGCCCTATTCCAAAAAGCCATTTGGGCAGGTAAAACCCCAAAAGCAAGTCGATGGTTTTGTCGGCAATCAGGCGATTGGAGGCTGCATATTGAAAGTGTTTGGCTTCATAGTCCAGATTGAATCGTTCAAATTCGGCCAAAGTCTGAGGGACGTCTTTTAGGTTCATCCGGCGGCCGAGCTCGAGGTAGTTTTTGAAAACCCCTTGCTTTTCCAGTTCGGTCATCGGTCGGTAGGCGTATTTTTCCAGCCAACGAATCGGTTCGAAAATAAAAGTGGACAGCACGTAGAGAAAATCATCATTGGAGATCTCAAAGCGTCCATGCATAGAGTTCATTCGACGAATCGCTCGCTTGCCACGGAGGCTGTTCATGCCGTGTTCCAAAATCTCAAAAAGGATTAATTCTGTGTCATCGTATCGCTTGCGGGGGCGATGCTCAAATTCTCCCGTTTGTGCCAAAAGTCCAGAAATAGAAGGAATGGCAAAGGTTCGAAACAATGCAAATTCCAATGCACGCTCCAAGTCCCAAGGAAAAACATGGCAGGAAAGCAAAAAGGAAATCTGCTCGTGTTCCTTTTCTGGGTCAAGTTGAGCGATTTGGTGAGAAAATGGCTTTCTGATCATAGAAAAAGTAATTGGCTGAAAATGGAGACGATTTTTCTTTAAATTGAACAAAATCAACCCAAAAATCCATGAAAGCAATCCTGATTTATTTCCTTTTGCTGATCAGCATTCCGGCTTTTTCTCAAAGTGATGCTGAAGTCAAAGAGGCTGTTTTCCAGCTAAGAGTAGCCATGCTAGATGAAAATGTGGACGCGCTCCGTCAACTTACCTCGGTGAATTTGGACTATGGACACTCCAGCGGAGTAATTGAAAATCAGGAGGAGTTTTTAGCAGTTTTTGCCTCCAAAAAAACCGACTACCAAACTTGGGATATTTCAGATTTGGAGGTTAGCATGCCCAATAAAGACTTAGCTATCGTGAGGCACAATGTTAAAGCAAGCATTGTTTCCAATGGCAATACCAATACCTTAAACATCGGCCTGATGATGATCTGGACTCGGGAAAAGGGAATGTGGAAGCTCTTAGCCAGACAGGCTTTCCGGCTCCCTCAACCTGCATAAAGCAAAAAAGACCGAAGTGATTCGGTCTTTTTTGTTGGTATCAATTCCATCCTCCCCCCAGTGCTCGATAGAGCTGCACATGAGATTGAAGTCGCGAGGCTTTCAGATCTGCCAGTTCGATCGCAGATTCCAAAGCTCGAGTCTGAGCGTTTATCACTTCCAGGTAATTGGCATAACCTACCGAGAACAGTGTGTTGGAGTTTTCGATGGAGCGCTGGAGTACATTCACCTCATTTTCTTTGAGTTTCAATTGATTGTCGAGCGTACTGATTTGATTGACCAGATCGAGTACTTCCAGGTAGGCATTCAACGTTCGCTTTTCATAATCCAGCAAGGCAATCTGCTGGTCTGCTCTTGCTAATTCAAACTCGGTTTGCACTTGTCTTCTATTGAAAACCGGAGCCGTTAATCCAGCGCCAAGTTGGTACATGGTGGAGGCTGGATTGAAGAAGAGCTTAGAAAATTCAAAGGCATTGAATCCTGCCATTCCAAAGAGGTTGATGGAAGGGTAGAAGGCTGCTTTGGCTGCGGAAACATTGAAATTGGTCGCTTGCAGATTCAATTCGGCTTCTCTTACATCAGGTCTTGACTGGATCAGTTGGGCAGGAATCCCAATCTCCATCACTCGTGGGGTTTCCACTGCTGAATCCAGGTTGGTGCGATTTAGGGCGACTTCCACTTGGCCTACCAATCGAGTAAGTGCATATTCAAGGGTTTTCTGCTCTCTAAGCTTTGCTTCCAATTGAGACTTGGAGTTGAGCACCAAAGCTTCAAATTGATCGATGGCCAGCTGATTGGCTCGTCCTCCTTCTTTCAGTTCGATGATTAGCTGAAGCGCTAGATCCTGAAGGCGAATGTTTTCATTCAACACTTGAATCTCTGCATCGATGGCTAACAATTCGTAATAGGTAGTAGCGACATCCGAAACCAGCCAAGTGCGCACACTTTTGGCAAACTCCTCTGAGGCTAAATACTTCGAAGCCGCAGCGCGTTTTTGATTTCTGAGTTTTCCCCAGACATCCACTTCCCAGTTGAAGTTTGCTCCGATGATAAAATCACGGTATGGGTCGGGAATTCTTTTATCAGCAGGTAGATCCTCCGATAGATTGGTGTCAAAATTTCCCACCCCATCCATGGTATATTCTCCAAACTTACGACGGCTGGCACCTGCCATTCCGGATACCGCTGGGAAAAGCCCCGCTTTGGCAGCCATCATGGAGGCCCTTGCAGCTTTGATTCGCTCGAGGGTCATGAGGTTGTCCTGATTGTTGCTCAAAGCAGAAGAAATCAGGGTTTTGAGATTTTCATCTTTGAAAAAACTCTCCCAAGTAACCTGAGCGACCGAGTCTATTGCCTGACCTTCTGCAGTTGCAAATTCACCCGGTAAGTTGATTCTGGATTGAGGCTTAGTGACCTCGCCAACTTTGCATCCTGAAGCCAATACCAGCCCCAGCAAGCATGCAATAGCTATTTTTTTCATACGTGAGCTTCCTGGATTTGGGTAGATACTTGAAGTCTTTTGGCTTTCTTTTCCTTCATTTTGGTGTCGATGGTTTCAAAAACCACATACAAACCAGGAATCAAAAACACACCGATCACTGTACCGATGAGCATTCCCCCTGCAGCGGCGGTTCCGATGGTTCGGTTACCGATCGCCCCTGCACCGGAAGCAATGGTCAATGGAATCAAACCACAGATGAAGGCAAATGAGGTCATCAAAATTGGGCGGAGACGCTCCACCCCACCATTGATGGCGCTCTGCAGAATGGAGATGCCTTTTGCTCGGTTTTGAATCGCGATTTCGATAATCAAAATGGCGTTTTTGCCCAGCAAACCGATCAACATAACCAAGGATACCTGGGCATAAATGTCGTTTTGTAATCCCACCAGATTAAGGAAGAAATAGGAACCAAAGATCCCCGCAGGAAGTGAAAGGATTACCGGAAGGGGAAGCATGTAGCTCTCGTACTGCGCGGCCAGAAGGAGGTACACAAAGACTAAACAGATCAAGAAGATGTACACAGCTTGATTTCCTGAGGCAATTTGCTCACGAGTAATCCCTGACCAGTCGATGTCATAACCTCTTGGAAGGATTGCCGCAGCTACTTCTTCCACCGCCTTGATGGCATCTCCGGAGGAATATCCAGGAGCAGCATCACCGGAGATCAAGGCCGAAGTAAACATGTTGTATCGTGTCAGCTGCTCAGGACCATAGACACGTTCCAGGCTCACAAAGTTGGAATAAGGAACCATCTCTCCATCCTTGTTTTTAGCATACATTTCCAAGAGTGATTCAGGCGAAGTTCGGTACTCAGGAGAGGCCTGAATCATCACCTTGTACATCATTCCGTATCGGATAAAGTTGGACGCATAGTACGATCCGATGTAACTCTGCAAGGTTTCCATCGACTCACTGACAGAAATTCCAAGCTTTGCGGCTTTATCATGATCAACGCTTAGAAGAAACTGAGGAAAGCTTGGGTCAAAGTTGGTAAATGCGCCTTCGATTTCAGGGCGGTCATTCAGAGCCTTGATAAACTCTTCATTCACCCGAGCCATATTATCCAGATTTCCTCCCGAACGATCCTGCAATCGAAGTTCAAAACCCGAAGCATTACCAAAGCCTGGAACAGGTGGGGGAGCCAAAAACTGAATATCTGCGCCTTTGATGTGGGAAGTTCGCTCAGTGTAATCAGCGATCAGCTGGTTGACATCTTTTTCGCGTGCATCCCAAGGAGCCAAGTTGATCATGCCCATCCCAAAAGATGCTCCTGCTGTTTCTGTCAAAAGAGAATATCCTGCTAGCGTGGAAACTGTCTCCACTTCTTCCAAAGGCAAAAGCGCAGCCTGTACTTCATCCATGATTTCGGATGTTCGGTCTACAGTTGCTCCCGGAGGTGTGGTCACGTTGACATAGATCATTCCCTGATCTTCGTTTGGAATAAAGCCTGAAGGAACGACCGAGATCATGCCGTAAGTCAACACGAAAAACAAAACAAGACCTCCGTAGGTGATGGTTTTTCGGTTGGCGATACTTTTCAATACAGTCAGGTATTTACCTGCCAGGGCATCGTATTTGGCGTTAAAGCCATTGAAAAACTTCTGTAACGCATTTTCTTTTCCTTCCCCGGCATGGTGCATCGGCTTGAGCATCATCGCGCAAAGGGCAGGGGAAAGTGTCAAGGCATTGATCCCTGAGATCACAATCGCAATCGCCAAGGTCAGTGAGAATTGTCGGTAGAAAATCCCCACAGGACCAGAAAGGAAACTCACCGGAATAAACACCGCCGACATCACCAAAGTAATTGCCACGATCGCACCGCCGATTTCTTTCATCGCAGCTATGGTAGCATCCAGGGCATTCATTTTGAGCTCATGCATCTTCACGTGCACAGCTTCTACGACTACGATGGCATTATCCACCACAATACCGATCGCAAGTACGAGTGCGAAAAGGGTAAGTAGGTTGATCGAAAAGCCAAAAAGCTGCATGAAGAAGAGTGTTCCGACCAAGGAAACCGGTACCGCAATCGCAGGAATCAAGGTGGATCTGAAATCCTGAAGGAACAAAAACACTACGATGAATACCAGTAAGAAGGCTTCTATCAAGGTCTTTACTACTTCATAGATTGACGCATCCAAGAATCTGCTGACGTCATAAGACACGTTGAAAGTCATGCCTGGAGGGAAGGAAGATCCCTGGATTTCCTCCATTTTGGCTTTGATGTTCGAGATTACTTCTCGAGCATTGGAACCCGGACGCTGCTTAATCATGATGGAAGCTGAGGGCTTGCCATCTGTCATCGATACCATCGAGTATTCCAAGGCGTCAAACTGGATGTCGGCTACGTCCTTCAATTTCAGCAAGGAACCGTCAGGAAGTGCCTTTAGCGTGATGTTTTCGTAGTTTTCCTCCTGATTAAACTTTCCTGTGTATTTCAATACATACTGTAAAGCCTGTGGGTCACGGTCTGAGGAAATACCGGATTTTCCCGGTGCTGCTTCTACGTTTTGGGCACGGATGGCCTCTGTGACGTCTTGGGGTGAAAGGTCGTAGGCAGCAAGACGGTCCGGCTTCAGCCACACCCGCATGGCGTAATCTTTCATTCCCATAATTTCCGCACGACCTACTCCATCAATACGCTTGAGCTCGGGAAGGATATTGATATCGGCAAAATTGTACACAAACTTCTCATCCTGAGTCGAGTCCGAAGTGGTGAGGTTCAGGTAAAGAAGCATGGAGTTTACTTCCTTTTCTGTCTGTACACCCGCCCGGATTACTTCCTCGGGAAGTTCATCCAGTACGGTCGCCACCCGGTTCTGTACGTTTACTGCAGCCTGGTCAGGGTCAGTTCCTACCTTGAAGACAATGTTGATCAGAGAAATACCGTCGTTGGTATTTACTGAAGTCATATACTCCATTCCCGGAACACCATTGATGGCGCGCTCAAGGGGAGTGGCTACAGCTTTGGCCAATACTTCCGCATTGGCACCGGTGTATCGGGCGGTTACCGTCACAGCAGGCGGCACGATATCGGGAAACTGAGTAATCGGCAGCGAGGTCAGCGCCAAGATACCCAGCAACGTAATGAACACAGAAATGACCGTCGAGAGAATTGGTCTCCTGATAAATAATTCCAGCATGTAAGGGGTAAGTTAGCGTTTGGATTAACGGGAACTGATCAGATCATGGTAGACATCGGCTGCAGCTACTGCCTGAGGTACTACTTTAGACCCATCTTTTACTTGCTGAATTCCTTCAAATACAATCTTATCACCAGGCTGGAAGCCATCTGCGATGTAGTAGATATCGTATCGCTGAAGGGGCTTGAAGCTTCTCACTTTTACCGTATTGTCTTTGTCCACGACATATACATAGGTGAAGTCCTGAATCTCAAAAGTAGATTTCTGAGGAATCAAATAGACCTCATCCAACTTGGACATCATTTCGATTTTGCCAGAAGCACCGTGTTTGATCAAGTTGTCAGGATTTGGAAAACGCACACGAAAACCTATAGATCCGGTGCCTGACTCAATGTCTCCTTCGGTAGTTTCCAGTTTGCCTTTTTGGCCATACTTTTCTCCATCTGATAGAATCAGGGTCAGTTGTTCAGAAAATGTATCTGCACCGCTTTCGATTTTGTCTCTCATGAAGTTCAGGTATTCATTTTCATTGACTTTGTAATAGGCGAAAATGGAAGATATGTCAGTGATGGAAGTCAGCAAATCGTTTTCAGTTACTAGACTGCCAATCTTGTGGGGGATTCTATCCACCAAGCCGTCGAATGGTGCCCTTACCGTGGTGTAAGAAAGGCCTGTTTGTGCTGATTTTAGCAAAGACTCAGCTTCTGCAATGTGAGAATCAGCTACTGCTTTTTTGGATTTAGCCAATTCCAATTCAGAGTTGGAGATGATCTTTTTGTTTACCAAAATCTGAAGGCGTTCCATTTCGACTTTAGCGGCAGTTTGCTCAGCTTTTGCTTTGGCAAGATTTGCACGTGCTGAGTTGACCATCTCGTTGTACTCGGCCGAGGAAAGCTGGAATAGGGTTTGGCCCTTTTTCACGTACTGGCCTTCATCCACGAAAATACGGTCCACAAAACCTTCCACTTTGGAACGGACTTCCACAAATTGTACCGCTTGGATGTCGGCGATATAGGTCTGAGGTACTTCCACAGACTGAGGCTGAAGCTCCAAAACAGGCACGCTTAGCGCTTCATTTTCTTTGTTGTTTTTTGAATTTCCTTCGGTGCAGGACGCGAGGATACCTGACATCATCACCAAAGTCAAAGCGGTAGATACAAATGTCTTCACTCCGGAAAACAAGTTAAGTTTTTCAGTTTTCATAAGAATAGAAATAAATGAGGTAGAACGACAACAGGGCTATTGTCTGAGGGTACTAAAAGCGAATTGAAAAAATCAGGTCAAGGAGCGTTAACCTGTATGGTGTACTGAATTAATTGCTTAAGGTATTTGTCAACATGAATTTCTGAATAGGATTTCTCCACTTTGCAGTGCAGAAAGACTAATCCTTGAAGCTCAAAAACGTAGGAGCTACGTTCGTTTTTTAGCCGTTGAGAAGAGGAAGAGGAGGTTCTGACTCTAGCCTCTGCTGGAATCAGATCTGAAAAGTCAAACTGAAATACATCGAGGTATTGCGTTTGCAGATCCGGAGTTTCCGAAATGCTAGCCGTAGATGGAGGTAGATCTTGCCCAACAGGAAAAGTTCCAAGACCTACAAAGAAGAGAGTAATCACTAAGATCCATCTCATGGTTTGAATCGTCAGAAAGAAGTTTATTCGGTTGTTGGGTTTAGTGTCGGACATGGATTCTTTGAATCAGTCCATTAACTGGTTATAAAGTAAAATAGTTTCAAGCTGATAATTATGATTTTTTTAGAAAATCAGGAGTTTTCTTGATGAATGGCACCTGAAAGGAGTGTTTAAATAACTAACCAGCATTCATATCATAAAAAAATATAATTCCGATTTGAGGTGAATTGAAAACTGAATTCAAGCGTTCTGGCCAGATCTTTCAAAATAAGCTGTTAGAGAACCTTAGCATTCTCTCTTTTCTTTTTAAATATTTAACCTTTAGTACAACCTTCAAAGCCCAAATTCATACGGCTCAAAATTAATTTCTTCTCTGGGTATGGGCCTCAAATCTTTTTTCAAAACCCGAGTCCTCGGTCTTCATCCACACATCCCAAAAGGTGAAATAAAGGCCATAGTTGCAGCGATATTTCAGATGATGCATGTCGTGATGAGTCGCACCTACCATCCATCGAAAAAACTTTGAATTGAGCGCTTGATTTGGATATACCTCTACTCCAGCGTGGTTGATTACCGCTGTAATGGACATGGTGATCAAAAGTGCAATAAGTACAAGGAAGTGCATGGGTAGAAAAAGGACCAATACAGGCAAGAAGATGGCTTGTAATCCAGCTTCAATGGGATGAAAGGAAAATGAAGTGAAGGAGCTTGTGTACAGACTATTGTGGTGGATGTGGTGAAAATGTCGGATCACTTTGGGTTGATGCATCCAGCGATGCAGCCAGTAGTAATAGGTCTCATGGATAAAGAGTGCTGCGAAATAGCTGAACGGAATCCAAAGGATATCCCACCATGTAAGTGTAGAATATAGATGTGAATAGCCTTTTTGCCAGAAAATCAACATGAGCGCACCTGCCACGGCAAAGATGATCGCACCTAAAAATGAGTGCCAGATTTCGGTCTTCACTTGTGGTAACCGGATTTGCTCATGAAGTCTTCGGAAGGGCATCTTGTCTCCAAGCCTTTTGTACACCGCCTCATGGTAGATCCATGCAAGGGCCAAATACCTTAAGAAAATCCCGGCAAGCAGGATACTGAAAATGACAATAAAATTTTTGGGTTGGGTATAATCAGTGGAAAGAAGCCAGTCGAGATTGAAATCCATGTGGGTTAGCTAATTACTCCAACGTAACAAATTTGGAAAAACATGGTTCGGCAAATCTTGGAAATGCTTGATAAAGGAATGATCTTCAGGAGCAATTAGAGTTCAAAGGATAGTGAAAGGAATCCGAATAGATTTCAGGTTCTTAGAATCTTTTCCATCTTTTTCCCTTTGGCCAGCTCATCGATCAACTTATCCAACTGTCGGATTTTCTGCATAAGCGGGTCAGCAATCTCCTCTACTCGGTATCCGCAAATCACTCCAGTAATCTGAGAAGCATTGGGATGATAGGAAGGTGACTCTGCAAAGAAGGATTCAAAATCCTTTTTCAGATCGATTTGATTTCGGAGACCGGTCAAATCGTAGCCAGTCAGCCAACAAATGATCTCATCCACTTCGTCTTTGGTTCTTCCTTTTCGCTCAGCTTTGGCCACATAGTGTGGATACACGCTGGCAAAAGCCATTTTAAAGATTTTATGATTTTGCATGAGTTAGTGCAGGATGTTAGAAGCCAAATATTCTTTTAACTACTCGCTAAACTCCCGTTTGACAGAGTTCAAAACTATTTCTCAGCCCCGCTCAGCGTAATTTTTGAAATTATCCAAAATCGACTGCCAACCGTTTTGTTGAAGCTCTAAAGAGTTTTCAGTTTCGGGGTCAAAGCTCACCTTTACTTCTGTCTTTCCGTCGATTTCCTGAAATTCTACCTGACATACTCTGCCACCAAACTCGTAGCTGTAAGATTCCAAGGGCTTTACATCCAAGTAAATTGCCTCAAAGTCAAACCCAAAGCTACTGTCCCGTGCTTCCATTCTCGCAAAGTATTTTCCACCCACCTGCATGTCATTGGATGCGGCAGGACAGCGCCAACTCTCATGGGCAAAATTCCATTGGGTGATGTGCTCGGGTTTGGTATATCGCTCCCAAACGGTAGCAAGAGGAGCGGAGACAAGGGCTTGGACGGTGATTTTGGGAAGAGACATGGGTATTTGGGAATAGGGTTGTGAATTGGATAAATAGGACTTTTAATTAAGAAAAACAGGCTGGAAAGCACAAGTTTAATCTAAATTTACAAGTCTTGAGATTCTCCTTTATTCATTTTTTTGATACCATTCTCCACAGATTTCTCCTAAATCAACAGAGACTGTTTGGCAAGGCGTCAATTGGTAAAATTTTTACTGAATCGGAAATGGTTTTTGGACTGATTCTTTAGCTTCATCAATCATGTCCATAAAGAGAATCTGCTGCTCAGTAATCTAGAATTTCGTGGTCCACTTCACTTGATCATTTCTTTCACCGCAGGAGCAGCTTTCGCGTCTGGGTAAGGCAAGCCCAAAAGTTGGAAGACCGTTCTTGCTACCATTGCAGAAGACCATTGCCCTTCGATTTTCATTTCGCCAGTAGCAGGAGTGTCGGGACCCATCGCCATCAGCCAGATTTGTCCGGCCTGAGGCACGTCGGCGCCATGGCTTTTCCAGCTGTTTTTGGTGATGCCGCGACCATGATCCACGCTGATGATCAAGGTTGTCTTGTCTTTGTATTGGAGATCGGCTTGGAGGGTTTCCCAGATTTCTTTGATGTATTGATCTGTCTGCTTTGCTGACCAGATGTACTGATCGTACTTGCCTCCATGCGCCCAATCATCCGTTTCGCCATAGGCAATGTAGAGTACTTTGGGCTTGTGCTTTTTGATGGCTTCGAGTGCGTAGTGATGCGTGAATGGATCCAATCTCACCCCGCCCCAAGGACCTCGGATTTCTTGCTGCAGGCGGTTGATTGTTTTTTCCACATCGGTAAGGTTGTCTCCTGTGGCCAGGTCAAATCCTGCGTTGACCGGAATGCCGCTACGCTCTTTGTTGATGATGTAGGGAAATACATCCCAACTGCCGAACGCCATCACTTTGCCTTTGTATTCAGGTCGATTATTGAGGTGTTCCAAAAACGTCACATTCGGATTGTTGATCTTGGAGTTGGAGTTGATGCGCTCATCGTCTGCAAATCCGCTGAGCACCTCATTGTAACCTGGATAGGAAAACCACATTTTATTGGTGTTATTTACCTTGTTGCCGTAGGAGCGGTTGCCATAGATCTGACCCTGCTTGGCAATGGTGTTCCAGAAAAAGGGAAACAGCATTTCCCGACGCCTATTTGGGCTGGGATTCCAGTAATCTGCCAAAAGCGAACCTGCCCTATCGATCAATCCTGTGTCGTCCACCATCAAGGAATCGACCCCTTTGAAAAGCTCTTGCCAACGCAGACCGTCGAAGGTGATCAGGACGATATTCTCAGTTTTGGTGGTTTTTGTTTGAGCAAAAGCCCCCAGGCTAAGTGCTCCTACCATGAGAAGCAAAAGGAATAATTTCTTCATTGTTTTTGGGTTTGAAAATAATCTACCGACCAACCTGATCGGCAGATCTGAAAGTCAATATAGAAGATTCCGGATTATTTCACATCCCTCTCAGTCGAGGTGAAAAGTGCGTTTTAAGTGATAATTCCGAGTTGAAATAAAATTAGCCGTTGATGAACCAATTCAGAATTATTCTTTCCCAACTTTCTCCAATAAATACACTCTGAGCATAGCCCGTGACACAAAACCCAAGCTGGTATAAAGCCTTAAGGCAGGAGTATTGTCCGGATAAAGGTGGAGAAAAGGAATATTTCCCCTGTGTTGAATCGCCTGAAGGACAAAGGGCATGACTTTCTTGGAAATTCCCTGACCCGCAAAATCAGGATGGGTGCAAACTGCACTTACTTCGGTATAGGGACTTGGGCTCAGCCTCGAGCCAGCCATAGAGATCAATTTTCCTTCTGAGAAAAACCCAAAGTAGTCTCCGAATTCAATGGTCCTTCTTACGAATGGTCCCGGTTTGGTCAGTTGGGTCAAGGCTAACATTTCGGCTACGTGCCTTTCATCGAGGGGATGAATTTCATCTTGGGGCACTACTGAGGAAAAATCCCTCTCGCATACCAGCTGCAGAAGCTCACGGTCGTTGTGTACTTTCCATTTTTCATCCATCAAAAGATGATCTGGAGGGAAAAGAATAACCCGCTGACCTGCTTCTAAATAGTCGTACAGGTCGTCCAAATTCTCTTGCTGATAGGCTGGCATACCTGCAAAAAAGCCCATTTCCCGATCAATCAATCTCACCCGGTCCGTACCAAATGATAAGGAGTGGCTTCCTGTGTTAAGGGCGTTCCAGATAGGATTATCGAGGGGATGAGACATAAATGGGGGAAATCTGAAGTCAGAAAGTTGAACCTTCGACTTCGCTCAGGTTCCGAAATGGAGGTTGACAGAATAATGAAGTCAGAAAGCTAAAGATTGAAGAATGCGAAAGTAAAAAAAGCTTGAATCAGAAAGCCGGAAATTGCTCGAAAAAATGGCTATCAGGGTTAGGTCCTGATTTTCACCTGACCAAATTGAGGGAATTAGCTGAGTTTTGTCAGGCTTTTAACGTTCAATTATTCCCTATTTTGGACATTCAAATTTACTTTTAAAGCTTCCGCAGCCCATTTATGACAAACGCCATTTACCTCACTACCACAGAACCCTTTTCAGGGAAATCGATCTTTGCACTCGGCTTGGTCAATTTGTTAGCCTCAAAAACAGATAAAATTTCCTATTTCAAACCCATCGTCACGGTCAAAAAAAACGAACGTGACCGGCGGCTTGAATTGATCAAACAGCACTTCAAGCTTGCGCTTCCCTATGAGGACATGTATGCTTTTACCATCGATAAGGCATTCAAGGAAATCAATCGGAACAATGAAGCGGGCCTGATCGATACGATCATTGATAAGTTTCAGCGGATCCGGGAAAATTCAGATTTTGTGGTAGTCGAGGGGACAGACTTTGCAGGAGTAACCACCAATCTGGAGTTTAACGGTAACGTGGCCATCGCCAAAAATCTGGGCATACCAGCCGCAATCATTCTCAATTGTGCTCATAAATCTGCGCTAGAAATCGTTGAGCAAGGCTTAGCTACAGTCAATTCCTTTAAAGCAGAGGGAGTTCAGGTGCTGACTTTAGTAGCCAATAAGGTAGAAGCGGGTAAGGAAACAGAGATCAAATCCAAGCTTCGTGAGGTGCTGGATCCCAGTATCCTGATCTGCACCATTCCTTCTCATATGGAATTAAGTAATCCCACCATGGAGGAAATCAGAGAGTCAATGGGCGCAAAAGTGATTTTGGGCGAAAAGCATCTGACCAATCGAGTGGACCATACGATTGTGGGCGCCATGCAGCTGCGGAATTTTCTGCAGCGACTTCAAAACAACACGCTGGTCATTACCCCCGGAGATCGGGGAGATATCATCATTGGGGCTTTGCAGGCCAATATTTCCAAAAACTTTGGTAAGATCTCAGGCCTGATTCTTTCCGGAGGCATGGTGCCGGAGGATTCGATCGTGCAGTTGATTGAGGGCTTGGAGACGGTGGTTCCGATCCTACAAGTGGAGGAACCGACCTTTGAGGTGGTCACTGAGGTGAGCAATATCAAAGCGCGAATTGCCGTCGAAGACAAGGAAAAAATCGCCATCGCCATCCGCTTGTTTGAGCAAGCAGTGGATGAAAAAGCACTGACCGACAAGCTTATCGGGTTTCATTCGGATGTACTCACGCCGCGGATGTTCCAATACCAACTCGTCAAAAGAGCCAAATCTTCCATCAAACACATTGTATTGCCGGAGGGTGAGGAGGATCGAGTTCTCCTGGCTGCCGATCAATTGATCAAACAGGGAGTGGTGCGACTGACCCTATTGGGAAATAGAGAATCCATCGAGCTCACCGCCAAGCGATTGAATTTATCCTTAGATCTCAATTCGATTCAAATCGAAAGTCCGCTGAGCTCGCCTCGCTTTGAGTCCTATGCAGAGACGCTGTATGAGCAGCGCAAGAGCAAAGGACTTTCACTCGAAATGGCTCGCGATCTGATGCAGGATGTTTCTTACTTCGGCACCATGATGGTCTATCGAGGTGATGCAGACGGCATGGTGAGCGGTGCGATCCATACGACCCAGCATACCATCAGGCCTGCTTTACAGTTTGTGAAGACCAAGCCGGGCAATTCAACCGTTTCTTCCGTGTTTTTCATGTGTCTGCCCAATCGGGTGTCGGTATTCGGAGATTGTGCAGTGATCCCCAATCCTAGTGCTGAGCAGCTGGCAGACATCGCCATTTCTTCGGCTGAGTCGGCACAGATGTTTGGGATCGAACCCAAAATCGCGATGCTGTCTTACTCTTCGGGTACTTCGGGCGAAGGAGAAGAGGTGGAAAAAGTCCGAAAAGCTACCCAACTGGCAAAAGAAAGAAGGCCTGATCTGAAAATTGAAGGGCCGATCCAATACGATGCCGCGGTGGACCCTGTCGTAGGAAAGCAAAAGCTGCCTAACTCGGAAGTTGCCGGTCAGGCAAGCGTGTTGATTTTTCCTGATCTCAATACTGGAAACAATACTTATAAAGCCGTGCAGCGGGAAACAGGTGCCATTGCCATCGGGCCGATGCTCCAAGGACTCAACAAGCCAGTCAATGACCTCAGTCGTGGCTGCTCCGTGGTGGATATCTTCAATACCGTGGTCATTACGGCGATTCAGGCGCAAGAAGGGTGATTTACGAAGTATGATTACGAATTACGAGATCTTCTTAAGAGTAAAGGATGAAATCTTATTCCTTGCTTTACCCCATTAAATGAAAACCGTATCATCAAAATATAGCTTCTATTTTCCGGTACATCGGTCACTGGACACCCGATATCGGACTTTTCTCCCGTCTTCGATCTTCCGGCTTGGCAACCATCGGTCATCGGACATCGGTCATCCGACGATTAATCTTCTGTCTTCTGTCTCCTATCTTCCGTCTTTTCAATCATGAACGTCTTCGTCATCAACTCCGGCTCCAGCTCGATCAAGTACCAACTCATTTCCATGCCTGAGGCAAAAGTGCTTTGTTCGGGTCTCGTGGATCGGATTGGGTTGGAGGGAAGTAAGGTCGAGCACAAGTCATTTTTGCCACAGGGAGAAGTGAAAAAGGTGCTGGACATCCCCGTTCCGAATCATTCGGTAGGACTGCAGGAAGTGGCCAAATTGCTTACCGACTCAGAAGTTGGGGTGATTTCCGATCCTTCAGAGGTGGAGGTGGTTGGGCATCGGGTGGTGCATGGTGGAGAAAAATTCGCTTCCACCCAAGTCATCACTCCAGAGATCAAAGCTAAAATCAAGGCTCTTTTTCCCTTAGCCCCATTACACAATCCCGCTAATTTCCTGGGAATAGAAGTAGCAGAAAGTATTTTTCCTCATGCCCGACAGATCGCAGTGTTTGATACGGCTTTCCACCAAAGCATGCCGGCACAGGCCTATCGCATGTCAATTCCGAATGATCTGTATGTCAACCATGGCATTCGGGCTTATGGATTTCACGGCACGAGTCACAAGTATGTGAGCGAGCGGGCACAGGAGTTTTTGAAGAAAAAGGAATCCAAAGTCATCACCATCCACCTCGGAAACGGTTGCAGTATGGCCGCAGTGGCAGATGGGAAGTGCTTGGATACCACCATGGGTTTGGGTCCGATGAACGGACTCATCATGGGAACCCGAGCAGGAGACATCGATCAGTCAGTGATTTTTTACTTGGTGCGTGAACTCGGCTATTCCCTGGATGAGGTGAACAACCTGCTGAATAGAAAAAGCGGGATGCTCGGTCTGACCGGGTTCAGCGATATGCGGGACATCGGCAAGCTGTATCATCAGGGACAGCCTGAGGCAATCTTGGCCTATCAGTTGTATGCTTATCGAATTAAAAAGTACATCGGATCCTTTGCTGCGGCGATGAATGGACTGGATGTCATTGTCTTCACCGGTGGAGTGGGAGAAAATGATCAACTCACCCGAACATTGGTTTGTGAAAAGATGGACTTTCTTGGTATCCAGCTCGATCCGGAAAAGAATAAGTTGCCCAATTCGGGCCTTCGTGCGATTCAAACAGACTCTTCATCTGTACAGATTTTGGTCATTCCAACCAATGAAGAGTTGGAGATTGCGAGGCAGTGTTTTGGGATAGAGGACTGAAGTCCGATCTCCGAATGAGAAACAGCTCCAACGGAGCGTCTTGTACCAGCCAGTTGGCCAGCGGTTTTAACTGCTGCATAAAAGAATGTGAGTAGAATATCATCGCTGGCGCACGATTTTCAATTTGGAACGATGGCCAAATCGCCAGCGGAACTGAGAGGTCACCATCAATTTTTTGAACCATTAATAAAATTAAGGGAATTGAGGAGGTTAAATGATAATCAAACTAAAAATCTCCTTCGTCCCGGGTAGTGCCGGTCTGGCGAAAGACAGGTCTTCATCAATTGGAATCGAATGGATCCAATTCCAATTTTTTGATGAAAAAGAATGCCTTGATCATTCCTCAAACTCTGATCAAATCAAAGCCTAATCGGAAAGGTTGGTAATTCATTTGAATCACCTGAGGGTTGTCTAAAAGGCAAAACCTCAAGAGCCACTCTAAAAAATACGATTTTTTCCGTATTCCTTGGTGTAGGGATCCCGCCTAGTTTTGCTCTCATACTTGAAGCAAAATGTTTTACTCATTCAAATGATCACCATGGGAGGAATCCGATTACTTGTCACGCTTTTGGCACTGTTCATTTTTCAAAACACCTTCGCCCAATTTGCCACCCGATTCAATACAGGGATGTCCTTTTCTAAGCCGCTGGATGACTTGGGAGAAACCTATGTCGAGGGTAGAGCCATGCAGATTTTTTTGAGTGGTGAAGGTTCTTACCATCAGCGTTTCTCCAAAAACACGGATTTTGGTGTCCGAGGTGCTGTAGTGTTAAGTCGGGATTTTGCCAATTTTTTAAAAGGGGACCGACTCACTGAGTTGAAGACCTCCGTCACAAGTGTAAAGGCGAGGATTTACCCTTTGTCCTATGGTGGGGAAAACTTGGAGGGGTTGGAAAAAATGCTGCCGGATGGCTTGCCGTTTTTGTTGTCGGTTCCGGTGTGGATTGGCGTCTATTCGATTTTCAACAGCCTGCATTTTGACTATGGAGTAGGGGCAGGAAAAATCCTTGAAACCGCCTACATCGATGATTACAACTTCCAGGATCAAACTGTCACCAGAACGATGAGATACAAGGGTTGGGGTCTGCAGCCCATCATATATCAGTCTGAGTCAGAAACGTGGACCTGGAATGCCGTATTTGATTTCGGTAAATATTCTTGGAAAAATGCCGGTGGAGGAACCTCTTCTTTCAAAAGCAACCAGGTAGGATTTGGGGTACAATATAGATTCAACTAAGATGAAATGCACATGAGAATTGCTTCTCACACAGGGGGGTGATTATCTAGGGCATTCTCTCGATGAAAAATCGGGACAGGCTATGAGGCAAATGAAAATCAAATTATAAACACATGAAATCGAGCATGACTAAAAAGTCACACGGAGGTATGACTATCGACGCTGCGAGATTCCATGTGGCCTTTGAAAATCAATTATAGACACATGAAAAGAATAATCTACTTCTTGGCCTTCACGCTAGCAAATGCGGTTTTTTCTTCCTGCTCTACGACGGTAGAAGACGGTGATATCGATAACGGAAGCACCATAGCGCAAGAGCTCAATCCAGCCAAGACATTCTATGCGGATAAGGGGGCAACCTTCAAGTTTCGCCTGTACAGATTCCCACCTAAGGAAGGGGATAAGGACAATAATTTCAATAATCACATGGCTGATGTGAAGGAGTTGATAGATTATAATGGTCAAATCTCGGTCATAGCCGGCTATTTGGTTCCAGCTATTTCTCAGGAGGGTTTTGGGGCTGTTCTCAATGTGCAATCCGAGATCATTTCTCCCGAATCTCCCAACGCTGTAGCTATTCAAAGGTCCAATTCTTTGGATGAGTTTGAGATGCTGGACGACAAGCGATTGATTTCCTATCAGGCCACAAGTGGGGCTCACGGCGCGTATGGATTTGCTGGACAAAGGGTATTTGTCCATAGTCCTACCCCCTTTACTGGGGCAGCATCGGCCTCTAGTAACATGGGATATATGAATACGCTGGATGACAGCAATTTTATGCTGAGCATGGGGCTTAATTCCAACTATGGAAAGCCGATGTTTTATCAGTATATCCCATCTACCGGAACATGGAATGGAACCATTGTCCCTCAAATGGATTATGTACAGGGTGGAGGGAAAAATTATCCCACGACCAACGATGCCGCAAAAGTCGGCAATACAGACAAAGTTTTTTGGGCTTGGCTGAGTTACGACAACACGCCTGAAACGGGAAAAATCAATATCATCAGTTTCAGTTACAAGACAGGTTTCAGTGCAAAAACCACATTGGAAGGAATCGGCAGCGTGGGAACTACGCTGAGTATGGAATACAAACACACGATCCGCCTGTACAAAAATCCAAACAATGTAAATCAACCCTACATGGTCGTGAGGAGATACAATACTGATATACTGGATATCTACAAGTTCACAGGTTCCGCTATAGAAGTTGTGAAAAAAGGAGTCTCAATTCCAAAGGAAATCCCAATCATCTCAGGTACTTTGCGGTCTTTCAAAGACCTCGTTTTCATAGGAAATAATGCCTATATGATCACCGGTATGGATAAAAATCTATACAAACTTTCAGGGGATACTTTTGTGGTGGATAGATCCAGCTTGACGGTTGAGGGCGAACGAATCACGGCTATTGAAGGCACCGCCAGCGGACTTTGGCTTGCCATTTCAAAAACACTCCTTGCAAAACCACAGCCCAAGTCCGTTTCAGATGTCATTTTAATCCCTAACTAATTCCTCTTATCATGAAAAAAGTAACGCTATTAGTCACCTTCTTATGCTTGTTTTCAAGCATTTCTCTTCAAGCCCAGGATGCAAACAAAATCACGTTTATGCTATTGCTCAATGAAGCCAAACAAAACTTCAAGACCATTCTAGGAGAGGAATTTCAAAAGAGTGAAGACGGGAAAAAGACGTTCTATTCTTGTAACGATGGTTTTCATACCACAACAGAATTTATCACTGTCGAGGACATTGACGGAAAATTGAACTACCAATACGTCTTGTATTTTGAGTTGGCAGAGTTAAGCAGTGAGGATTTGACAGCCGTTGCAAAAATTGTGGAAGACGGAGTTGATTTTGCGAATATGCTGCTATTTACCGGAGAATATGAGGGAGGTGATTTTAACGATGAAGCAGCGGGTGTTTCAAAAACCCAAGTCTGGATACCTTCCTCCGAGAAAGTAGTCATGGAAATCGCTACCGTGAAGCAACAAGAACAGGCTATGGTTATCATTTCCTTTAATGGGCATGGAGAAGGTTAAATCATTTTTGAATCACTGAGAAAGTTTAGGGAGTTAGGATGTTTTCACCCCGGTTAGCGCCTGTCTGCAACAGGCAGTCACTCACGCGGGCTTAGGGTTTACATTGAAACTAGCTCCAACGGAGCGGAATTTAATAGCCAGGGGTTTTAACCCCTGGTTTAGGTGTTACAAAAAAAATCCCCTCGCTGGCGCGCGAATTTCAATTTGGAACGAGGCGCAAATCGCCAGCGAAACGGAGAAGGTAAAATCATTTTTAAACCAATAAAGAAGTTTAGGGAATTAAGGTCATTGCACCAGAAATTGTGAATGTCTGATACACGCAGGCACTCGCGTAGATTTAGCTCCAACGGAGCGTCTTGTACCAGCCAAGGGTGCAACCCTTGGTTTAGGATGAATACCAAAAATCCCCCTCGCTGGCGCACGGATTTCTATTTGGAATGAGGCGCAAATCGCCAGCGAAACGGAGTAGTTTACAACATTTTAAATCCTCAACTCCCCTTCAACTTTTCTCCTTTTCCCGACAACTCAGCAAGCTGATGAATTCTTGCCGTTCGGGTCTTTTCTGTTTTGGCGAGTTTGAGCCACCGGAGGACGAAGCGCTTGCTGGAATCATTGATGCGATGAAAAAAATCACTCGCTCCGGGCACCTTGTCCAGTCCGTCCTGCAGGTCCTGAGGAACTTCCAATCGATCCACATCTTCCATAAAATCCCAAAGACCGACTTGCTTGGAGTACTCAATTGAGTGAAAACCCGCAGCATGCATCTTTCCCTCCCCGATCAACTTGGCCGCACGATCTTTATAGCTTTTGGCCCAGTGCTGCACTTTTCGAGGGGAAATCAGCTGCATCGTCCGTTTCTCGTCCAGCTTTCTTCGGATGCCATCGATCCAGCCAAAGCAGATCAATTCATCCAAAACCTTAGCGGTGGAAAGGTACTTTTCAGGAACGGCTTTCAAAAAAGTTACCAACCAAACCGATTCCTCTTGCTGATGATGTTGCTCCAACCAGTGCCGTAATTCTGCTTGGGAAGTGACTTCCACTTTCTGGAAATGGTCGGTTTGGATCATTTTTAAGGATTTTGTAGAATTGAACCTAAAAATAACCCATCTAAATTATTTACTGTTTTGGCAAATTCACGAATTGATGCACAGCATTATAAATCGTTTCGAGTCTTTTGACAAATAGCCAATGTCTGAGGTGAAAAAACGATTAAATTCTCAAACCAGTTTATATCCCTACCTTTGGCGATAGTTCAAAAGAAGAAGCAATGAAGCGGATTAACGAGTACAAGAAACTTTTTAACATCGAAGGACCCATCGACCTGAAGCAATTGAAGACCACCTACCGAAATCTGGTCAAGGAATGGCATCCTGACAAGTTTCGGGAAGGGGATGAACAGGCGAAAGAGGCAGAAGAGAAAAGTGCCAAAATCATCGATGGATACCACTTTTTGGTCAGCATCGCACCGGAAACCATCGCCGCCAATCTGGAAGAATACACCAAAACCGCTACCGAATCAGGTATTGCAGACTTTCAGTACAAAAATCAGGTGATGGAAATTACCTTTCTCGATGGGAATACCTATGAGTACTTTGGAGTTTCTAAAAACACCTATACCAAGTTTCTCAGCGCTGATAATGCTTATCGCTTTGCCCGCCGGAATATCCTGAATTCCCACCTCTACCATAAGTCGAAAAGGACTGCAGAAAGTGTTTAGAGACTGTTTTTTTAGAATGCAATGATTAAAAAGAGTTAAATCTTTTTGATTTGTTTCGTCTGTCCTTTTTTCTTGACAAAAAAGGACCAAAAAGTCAAGACACAGCAAAGCTTCAGCCGCACAGGGCCGGACGCTGGCCCGCTGCTGTGTCGGCCCCCGCGCCTATAAACTGCGAGTTTTGAAGTAATCAGTATTTCAAGCTTTCTGTTTTAGTTGTTGCATTTTTTGCAACAACTGAACTTTGTATCTATTTAATCAACCTAAAAAGTGCAAAGTTGGATTAAACGCCCTCTTAATTCCCTCAATTTCTCAATGGTAAAAAAAGTCAGTAAAATTAAGCTGGCTCAATATGAATCAGCACATGACCTAGCTGAGGAATTTCCCGACGCAGGGTGTCCTTGAGTTGGTGCGCAATGTCATGCCCTTCCCGTACGGTCAGTTTGCCATCTACATGAGCATGGAGGTCCACGTGGTATTTTATCCCGGCCTTTCGGATAAAGCACTTTTCCGTATCGCTCACCCCAGGGACGGTGAGGGCAACTTGTCTGATTTCCTCGACCAAGGTATCGTGGTTATTTTCATCCATTACTTCACTCAGTGCCGGTCTAAAAATCCCATAGCAGTTGTATAGAATAAAACCCACAGCCAGCAAAGCGGCGTAATCATCCGCTACCTCGTAGCCTTCTCCTCCAAAAAGCGCAATAGAAATCCCGATAAATGCCGCCACAGACGTGATGGCATCCGCCCGATGGTGCCACGCTTCGGCCTTCAGAGAAGAACTCCCCAGTTTTTTGCTGCGGCGCAGGACCACTTGAAAGGTGGTTTCTTTCCAAGCGATAATCCCCGACAAGACCCAAAGCGTCCAAGCTTCCGGCAAGGCATGGGGAGTTTGGATGTTTTTGATGGATTGCCAAGCGATGGTAAAGGCGGAAAGTACCAAGAAAACCACCACCGCAAAGGTGATCAAAGGCTCGGCTTTTCCGTGGCCGTAAGGGTGATTTTCATCTGCTGGTCGCGCGGCATAGCGAAGGCCGAGCAAGACCAGAAAGGAGGAGAAAATGTCAACAGTAGACTCGATTCCATCCGCAATCAGCGCATAGGAATTTCCAAAGATTCCTCCCAAAAACTTGATCACCGCCAAAGCCGCATTTCCAAGCATGCTAAAAATGACGGTTCGTATGGCGAGGTTGGGAGCAGACATGTTGTGAAAGTACGAAATACGAATTACGATTTACGAGATTTTTGAGGTCTTCACAGGGCTTTCTCGGAGCTAGACACTCTTCATCATTCGGCGTTCGATATTATTCTTAAATCAAGAATCTGGAATTTTTTTAATACGAACGTCGAACATCCAATGTCGAATGTAAACCCAGAACGCCGAACCTTTAAATCCGAAATCCCAAATCCCAAATCCGACCTTACTTCTGCTTTTTCCCCACCCAATACAAGCCCGTTCCAATCCCTACAAAAATCGCGGTCATCCAAATCGAGCGTTCGCTGACCTGCATCATCAGCCAGAGACAAGCCAAAATTCCCAACACCGGAATCAGGTAGCCACCTTTCAGGATAAATCTGCCTTCCCCTCGGAACTGTGGCCTGAGCTTTGGAATCGCTGCGCAACTCATAATAAACAGAAATAATCGGGAAAGGACAGTCATCGCCGCAAGAGCGGTAAACGATCCAAAAGCTGAAAGGAGAAATGCCGCCAAACCGAAGAAAATGACCGAATTGGCGGGAGTGAGAAACTTCGGATGAACTTCCCCAAACCAGCGCGGTAATGACTTTTCCAAAGAAAGTGCATAGGTTACCCGAGTGGCGGAAAACATGGAACTGATCAGATTGGCAATCACCGAAGCAGCTACCCCAATCATCAAAATCACCGCACCAAGGCTTCCAAAAAGCGTGGCAGAGACATCCAAGAGTGGGGTTTTAGACTCCGCGATCGATGGTACCGCAGCCTGAGAGACGACCTGAATCAGCATGTACAGCACCGCTACTACCGCCAATCCGAGCAAAAGGCCCAAAGGCATGTCCCGTTCCGGGCGTTTGGCCTCTCCGGCTGGCACCACTGCGCCTTCAAAACCCACAAAGGCATAAATCAAAAGCAATGCTGCCGCTCCCAAATCTGAAACATGAGGTAGGGGAGAATCAAAGCTCGGAATCACCGAAGGGCCAAGCAGGATAAATCCTCCCACAGGCAGGAGAATCAAAACGGCAAATTTGATGATCGTGAAAAGTGTCATCGATCGAATGGACTCGACTGAACCCAAAACATTGATTACACTCAAACCGATGCAGATTACCGCCAAAGAAATCAAGCGGCCAGTTCCTTCACCCGCTCCGGCGATGAAATAAGCGATGGAATCCGTGAGCAAAACTGTGTTGGCGGAAAAGGAAATCAATCGGGCTAAGTAATACAACCAACCACCCTGAAACCCCACAAATGCCCCAAAAGCCAAGGTGCCATACCGAATTGGTCCGCCTGTGCCCCGGAAGTAGCTGCCCAACTCCGCAAAACACAAGATCACGGGCAAAATCAGCAATGCACAGAAGGCATAGACCAACACGCTGTATTCACCTGCCAAGGCAGCAGCCCCACTTGGCAAACCAAAAATCCCTGCGCCAATCAAGCCATTGACCACCAGCATCCAAATGCCCCATAGGCCAAGGTTTCGGGGGAGTTTTTCTTCGGAAGAGGGAGTGGAATTCGGAGTATTGGTCACTTAGGGGAATGAATTTTCAGAGAGTTGATTTGATCAGGGTAAATCAAATTTATTGAAGTCTAATTTGTTTGATTGTAGTTAACGTACTACCCAATTTTCGATTTTGATATTCGTGATTCTTTCAAATTCCTTATGGTTTTCAGTTACGAGCATCATGCCTTTTTCTATTGCTGTGCACCCAATTAGCAAATCAAAATCACTGATCATTTTGCCTTTTGTTCTTAGGCGAGCTTTTTCTTTTGCATATAGGGGAATAGCATTGAAAATAGGAAGAATGATCAGTCGGTTTGTGAATGCCTCAATCAGCTCTAGGTTTTTTTCAGGGTTTGAACTGTTTTCAGCGCCAAACACTAATTCTGCAAAAGTTATCTCTGAAATAGCGCAATTTTCAATGCCGATTTCTCTGAATTTATTTATCAATTCAAATTTTCCTCTCAAAAAGTGAACACAAATATTAGTGTCTAAAAGGTATTTCATTCAAAACTTAGGTTTTCTGATTTTTCTACTCTTGAATCTCTGATTTCTTTGATGATTTCGTCTGAGCTTTTTTCATCTTCCCAAGCACCGAATAAGGATTCCAAATCTTTCTTGACTACATTTTCTTCAAGAGATTTACTTAGTTTTTCAATAATCGTTTTCTTTGAAGTCTTGTCAAGTCCTTCCAAAAGACTCAAATATTTCTTCAAAATTTTGTTATTGACAGTTAGTGTTGTCATATCGGAACTTTTTTATTCTTGAAAATATACGAAATCCCTCTCGCAGGAAAGGGATTTCAGTTAAAGGACATAGAGAAATTCTTTTTGAACATTCTGAAATTTTTGGATGAATCAAATGATTTGAAACATTTAGAAATTAAGGTCATTAAGAAAGGGTTAGTTTTATGAAATTTAGAATTCCTCTATCTTAATTTTCTAAATGTCTTAATGGTAAAAAGATCTGGGCGTGACCTAGTTCAATGGTGTTCCTGAGACTTTACTTTTTCCACTCCAGGACTTCCATGATGCTGATTTCGGGACCGCCGCCACGGTTGGCAGAACCTGCCTGAACCCAAATTTTTCCGTCCAAAAATGCTGCTCCGGTGCCGTGCCTGCCTTGATTGAGATTGGGCAATTTGCTCCAGGTGTGGGTGCGGGTATCGAGTACTTCCACCTCTGCGTGGGCAGGAGTCTGAGCTTGGCTTTCACCGTTTAGAATGACTAAATAGGGGCCAATTCCAAGGTTTGAGTTGCCGGCGCGGGGGGTTGGAATTTCCGCTTCAATCGTGGTCCAGGTGTTGGTTTTGAAGTCAAAGTAATCGATCTCATTGTTCGTCAACTCCAGCACCTTTCCGATTTTGGCGTAGGAGGTTCTGCCGCCTGCGAGGTAAAGTCTGTCGCCAACTAGGGCTGCACTGACGTGGTCACGCGCTCGAGGTGCACTTGGAAGTGATTTCCAAGTTCCTGTTTTTGGATCTAGTTCATCAAACCAACGGACAAAACCATCAAAGTGGCCGTCCTGAATTCCACAGACTAGGTAGATTTTGTTGTTTCGGACAAAAACGCCCGCCGAACCACGCAATCTGTTTTCAGGAAGTTTTGGTCCATCCCGCCACGTCTTGGTTTTAGGGTTGAAAATCAAAGCGTTTGGGATGGGAGTTTCGTGGGGGTATTTTCCTGTCAGGGCACCTACCACCCAGATTTCGCCCTGATAACTGATGGCTTGGAAATGGTGTATTTCCATCGGGGCGTCGGCCAGTTTGGTCCAGGTATTGGTTTTGGGATCGTATTCCTCTACCGGTCTTTCGCCTCGACCACCGAGTGAATAGAGCTTACCCTCGCATTCTACAAAGGAGTTTTCATGACGCGGGGTAGCTTCATTTTTTGGGGTGATAGTCGTCCAGGATTCTTGAGCGAACAGGCTTGATGAAAGAAGGAAGAAGAGAAGGATTAGGGTTGGTTTCATAGGTTTTTCAATTTCGGATGTGGGATGCTTCAACGAGCTTAGCGCAGGTTTCGGAATAGTCGAAGTTAACGATAATTGAAAATCTATCTTTTCCTTTTTTATTTCCCACAGATTTCCACCGATAAAATCACTGATTATTAGGATTAATGTACATGGCATGCAGTTTTCCCGCAGATGCCCGCAAAAAAATCCGCAGAACTTCGCTGATTTTATCAGGTTCGCCTTTATCTGCGTTAATCTGCTTTTTTTTCTGCGAAAATCAGCGGGAAACAAAAAAACCACGAATTGCTCCGTGGTTTTCAAACTTAAATCCGAAACTTGTGCTGAGCTAGTCGAAGCATCCGAAATCGTCTATTTTCCCAAATCCAAAATATCCCGGATCTTATTGATCTCGGCCATTTCATCATACAATCCCTTCGTGTCGCCTGCGGCGATTTTATTTCTGAAGTCGGTCAGGTTTTCGATAAATCCATCTAAAGCCGCCAATACATTTTCCTTGTTTTCGATAAAGATCGGTGCCCACATCGCCGGGCTTGACTTGGCCAGTCGCACGGTAGAGGCAAAACCCGAACCTGCCATATCGAAGATGTTTTTGTCGTCCTTCATTTTTTGCAAGACGGTCTGACCCAGCATAAAGGAAGAGGCATGGGAAAGGTGAGACACGAATGCCAAATGACGGTCATGCTCCTCAGGATCCATGAATCGAAGTTTTAGATTCAAGGCATCAAAGAGCTTGTAGGCTTTTTCTTTCAAATGAAGGTCCGTCTTTTCGAGTTCGCAGATGATCATCACTTTGCGGTCAAGCAGGTCTGCAAAAGCAGCTTTCGGACCAGAATATTCCGTGCCTGCTATCGGGTGGGCAGCCAAATACTGTCTTCTTTTCGGATGATTTGCCATCAAGGCGCAAAGCTTGGCCTTGGTCGAGCCTACATCAAAAATCAAGGTGTTTTCACCGACTTGATCCAAGGTCTGAAGCAAAAGATCGCCGAGCGTATCAGCCGGTGTTGCCAAAATGACCAAATCGGTATCGGCATCAGGGGTTTCTTTAGCCTCGGTGATAATGCCCAAAGTCAAGGCATCCTTTAGGTTTTGTGGATTGGAATCATGTCCGGTGATGCTGATTTCTGGGAATTTTTGTCGTACTCCCAGTCCAAAAGAACCTCCCAAGAGTCCGAGTCCGATGATGTGTATTTTTCGCATAGCAAGGTTAAGGTTTGATACGGTTGATAGCTTCCAGGATTTTGAATTCGGGCATGCAGAGTGAGAAACGCACGTAGTCATTTCCTGTAGTGCCGAAGATTTTACCCGGAGTGATAAAGATATTTTTTTCGTAAAGCAGCCAATCGACCAGTTCCTCGGGGGATTTTTCACCCTCGACTTTGCACCAAACAAAAAGTCCGGTGCCTTTGGTATCGTAGCTGAGGCCGAGGTGATCGGCAAGTTTCCAGACGAGCTTTCGACGGTTGGTGTAGATTTCGTTTTGGTCGGTAAACCAGTTTTTCCCTAAAGAAAGGGCTGCTATGGCGCCTTTTTGAAGGCCCAGAAACATGCCTGAATCCATGTTGGATTTCACTTTGAGCACAGCGGCTACATAGTCTTCCCGACCGCAGAGCATGCCCACTCGCCAACCCGGCATGTTGAAAGTTTTGCTGAGGGAGTTGAGTTCTAGGGCGACCTCTTTTCCACCCGGAATGCTCAAAATACTCAGAGGCTGAGGATTCAGGATGTGGCTATAGGGATTGTCATTGACGAGGATGATGTCATGTTTTTGAGCAAAAGCGACCAATTCAGTCAGGATGTCCACTGAACCTGCGGCGCCGGTTGGCATGTGGGGATAATTGATCCACATCAACTTGACCTTGGAGAGATCTTTTTGCGCCAGCTCTTCCAGATTGGGTCTTCCTTTTTTCTCCAGATCCAAGGAATAGAAGATCGGTTCGGCTTCCAGCAACCGAGTCACCGAGGTGTAAGTCGGATAGCCAGGGTCGGGAATCAGGACTTGGTCGCCGGGATTGAGAAAAGCCATGCTGATGTGCATGATCCCTTCTTTGGAACCCATTAGGGGAAGGATTTCCTTGTTGGCAACAAGTTCGACTCCAAATTCGCGGTGATAGAAGGAGGCCATGGCAATTCGCAATTCGGGAATGCCCTGATAGCTTTGGTAGCCATGCGCCTGACCGTTTTCAGCGGTTCCTTTAAGTGCTTCGATCACGCTGCGATCGGGAGCGAGGTCGGGGGAACCAATCCCTAAATTGATTACGGGTTTGCCTTCGGCAATGAGTTGGTTGACTTCCCGGAGTTTGGCCGAAAAGTAGTACTCCTCGATGCTGTTAATTCTATTTGCAAATCCCTTCATCCTTTTCTGCTGCTGTATTCTCCGAATATTTTTAAGTCTCCAAAATCTTTGACCACCAAGTTCATGGCCTCCTTAAACTGACCGTAATCCCCAAACTCTGCATCGATAAAAAAGGCGTATTCCCAAGGTTTTTCCATGACCGGAATCGACTGGATTTTGCTCAGATTGAGCCCTTTTTCTGCCAGTAACGTGAGCAATTTGGCCAACCCCCCGGCTTCATTTCGAATGGTTATTTTGAAGGAAGCCTTATTGGGAAGGGTAGAGGTTTGGACCTTTTCCTTCTGTAAAATGATAAAGCGGGTGAAGTTGTCCTTTACCGTTTGAATGTCTCGCGCCAAAATCTCCAAACCATAAATCTCCGCTGCGATTTCGCTGGCTATTGCGGCAAGTCCGGTGAGTTTTTCCTCCGAAATCCGCTTGGCTACTGATGCTGTGTCTACGTCATCATTTTGCTGAATATGGGGAAATTTTGCCAAGAAAGCCTTGCACTGAAGCAAGGCCATAGGATGAGATCGAACCTCTTGGATTTCCTCAATTCGTTGTCCCGGTAAGGCCATCAGTTGGTGGGCAATGGGCAAGTAATATTCGTCTCGGATAAAGAGCTCATACCGGTCGATCAGGTCGTAATTGGGCAAAATGGCACCTGCAATGGAGTTTTCAATAGCCATCACCCCAAAATCTGCCTCACCCTGAGCGACTGATTTGGCTACGGGTTCGAAGGTATTGAAAGCTAAAATCTCCGAATCCAAACCAAAGTTTTTCAAAGCCACCTGATGGTGAAACGAACCCGGAACTCCCTGTATGGCGATTTTCAGACTCATACTTCGCTTGGATTATGTGCTTGGACCCCTGTCAGCGCCACATGCTTCCAAAAGCTTGGATAGGATTTGTTTACCACGTCCGGCTCCTCGATGATCACATCTGTTTTGGTCAAAAGCGGCATAAAGGCCATGGCCATGCGGTGGTCATCGTAGGTGTGGATTTGTACTTGGTGCGGCATGGTGACGGAAGGAATAACTTGGAATACTTCCGGTTCGATTTCCTTCAGTTCGGCGTTAAACTTGGCCAATTCCTGCTGCAAGGCGTAGATCCGGTCGGTTTCCTTGATTCTCAAGCTTTCCAATCCGGTGAATACAGCATTTTGTCCCAAGATGGCACAAGTCACCGCGACGGTTTGAGCCAAGTCAGGGCAATGGGTGAAATCCCAATTTTTCAGGCCTTTAACGGCTTGTTTTTGGAGAAGCACACCACCGTTTTGGAAGGTGGATTTTACGCCCAAGTGATCCATGATTTGTACAATGGCAGAGTCGCCTTGTAAGCTGTTTTCTTTCAATCCTTCCAAAAATAGCTCTCCCGAATCCGCACAGGCCAAGAGGCTGAACCAGTAACTTGCTCCGGACCAGTCGCTTTCCACCGCGAATCGGGTAGGGGTATAGGATTGATGAGGGACATGGATTTTGTTTCCTTCCCAAGTGTAGCTGATTCCAAATTGAGCCATCAATTCCAAAGTCATCTCGATGTAGGTGCGGCTCCCGACTTTTCCTTCGAGCTCGATTTCCAGACCCAAAGGCAAAATCGGCGCAATCATCAGCATGGCGGAAATGTATTGACTAGAGACATCCCCACGGATTTTCACCTTGTCGGTGGTCTGCTTAGGGAGTCCATGAATGGCAAGAGGAGGGTAGCCTTCTTTGTTGAGGTAATGAATATCCGCTCCAATGGCCCGCAATGCATCCACCAAGATGCCGATGGGACGTTCACACATACGTGCTGTGCCGGTCATGACCTTTTTCTGATTGGTCACCGTCGTATAGGCCGTTAAAAAACGCATGGTTGTACCTGCATCAAGCACGTCAAAAACAGGAGGGCTTGTTTCCAATAAGCGAATCATCGTCTGAGTGTCACGTGCTTCGGCGAGGTTGGTGATTTGGTTTTTTCCCAACGTCAGGGCATCGATGACCAAGGCCCGATTGGACTCGCTTTTGGAAGAGGGAAGAGGTATTCGTATGGAATCGAATTCGCTTTTTTGAGCAAGGCGAAGGAGTTGCATGGTGGAAATAGTCTAGGCCTGAGCCGCTTGGATTTGGTGGTAATACTGAATGGCGTGTTTGATTTCTTCCCGAGTCACTGGAATGTTGTAGGTACAGTTGCCGATGGATTCGAGAAGGGAAAAAAGGATAATGGATCCCTCGTTTTTCTTGTCTTGGGTGCAGAGATCGAGAATAGGATCGAGTTCGTGAAGGGAGAAATCAACTTTTCCATATACCTGAAGCAGGAATTGACTCAATTCTTCAAACTCTTCGAAGCTAAATCCCACTTTTTCGAAGGAAAGAAATCCCTCAGCGATCATGCCCAAAGCGATGGCTTCTCCGTGGAGTAGGTGGTTTTTGGTGTCCAGAAAATAGGACTCGAAGGCGTGTCCGATCGTATGTCCGAAGTTGAGGATTTTGCGAAGCCCGTTTTCTTTAGGGTCTGCTTCCACGACTGCTTTTTTTATTCCCACCGAATGGCGGATCAGACTTTCCCAATCTTGGCTTTCCCAATTTTGAGCTTGAAGTTTCTTGAAATAGGCTTTATCCCGGATAAGACCATGTTTGATGATTTCTGCATAGCCGGATCGCAATTCGGCTTGAGGCAAAGTCTTGAGAAATTCGGGAGCAATAACGACCGTTTCTGGTTCATTAAATACTCCAAGGTGGTTTTTTAGCCCTTTAAAATCTATTCCTAATTTCCCTCCCACACTTGCATCCACTTGAGATAACAGGGTGGTGGGGCAATTGATGAATCGGATGCCTCTTTTGTAGATGCTGGCGCAAAAGCCACCCATATCTCCGATGACTCCGCCACCAAGATTGATCATCAGGGCTTTTCGGTCCAAGGCTTCCTCGGTCATTCGGCTCCAAATCAAGGAACAAGTGTCCAGATTTTTGTGGATTTCCCCAGCGGCAACCGAAATAAATACGGTGTCAGTTGGGAGGATTTTCTCGATGATCGGCAGGCAGTGGCGCTGCGTGTTCAAGTCGGTCAGGACTACCAATCTCGAAAAGGAAAGTTGGGCTAAAATCTCCGAAAGGGATTGCTTGATGTCTGAGGAGAAAATGACGGGTTCCACGGATTGACCGATTTGGTGAGAAGGCTAAGTTAGGAAAGCAGTCCCGGTTGGGACGGCCTTTCTGGATTTGAGAGCAGATTTATTTTTTAACAGCTTCGGCTTCACGAAGTTGTTTTTCCTGACGCTTTACCGACTCTTCATGAATACAATAAAGTAACTCCTTCATGAATTTTTCGCTGAGGTGCTTTTTGATGCCTTTTTGGGTACGGGAGTCCATCACATCTTTCCAGCGGTCAGACTGAAATACCGTCAAATGATGTTCTCTTTTGTGCGCACCGATCTGATCGATCACGGCAAATCTTTCCTGAAGGATATCCAACAGCTGATCATCTAAGTGATCCACTGCACGACGAAGATCCTGCAATCTTTCATCTGGCTTCATGTTTTCCAAAGGCTGTTTGAAGTCGATGGAGTCGATCATTTCTTTCAAACGAGCTGGAGTCACTTGCTGCTTGGCATCGGACCAAGCTTTGTCAGGATCATGGTGCGTCTCGATCATCAGACCATCCAAACCGAAGTTCATTGCGCTCTGAGCTACCTCAAGAAGACCGTCTCTTCTGCCCACGATGTGTGAAGGGTCGTTGATCACTTCCATTCCTGTCCACTCGCGCTTGAGGTGAATTGGCATAGACCAGTTTGGCTTGTTTCTGTAGCGCTTGTCATAAGCATCAGAGAATCCTCGGTGGATCGCAGCCAGCTTGTCGATGCCTACCGCATACATTCTTTCCAAAGCACCCATCCAAAGTTCGAGGTCTGGGTTCATTGGGTTTTTGATCATCACAGGAATATCTACGCCTCTTAGGGCTTCTGCAATTTCCTGCACTGCAAATGGATTGACGGTGGTTCTGGCACCGATCCAAAGTACATCTACCTTGTGTTTCAAGGCCAATTCCACGTGAGCTGCATTTCCCACTTCCACCGTGACGGGGATGTTGAGGTGGTGACGCACGATTTCCAACCAGCGCAAACCCTCTTCACCCACACCTTCGAAAGATCCCGGTCTTGTTCTTGGCTTCCAAATACCCGCTCTGAACAGCTGAGGTACCATATTCTCTTCCTTCATTTCCTTGCAGATTTGCTCAATCTGTTCGGGTGTTTCGGCAGAACAAGGTCCTGCGATGATCAGCGGGGTGGTGAGTCCAAGACCCCAATCTTTAATCTGTTTGTGTGGCTTCATAGTACTGAGCGTTTGAAATGAAAAAAGCCCGACTCTTTCGAACCGGGCTTTTGTGTTTTATTTTCTTTTAGTTTTTGGCTAGACAATACACAGCTCCGATTCGATTTTCCCGTCGAAAGTAAAAGTAAAAGAAGGTAAAATAGATCGCTGCCGTGATTAACATGCCGTAAATGTAGGAGGTGATTTTTTAAATCCAAAATTATTTTTCAATCCTTCGATTGCTGAATTGCTAACTAATCGACCAATTCCTTCAAAAAATTTCAATTTCGATCAAATTCCTAATCGATTTGGAATTTTCTCCACTTTTTTAAAGTAATAACAGAATAATATTTTTTAAAAAATCTATTCCATTTCAATAAGATTAAGGAGAATACCTTTTGTTTGATTAAAGATTTTGAGATTGTTCCCAAAGCAAGTGGTTTGTTATTGGCCTTTATTTAAAAATAGACTGGGGTAGATTGATTTAGGTCTTGAGTAGGCTCGTTTTCTGTATCCTTTATCTATCAAAAAACTTGTTCATTTAGATGGCTTCTAAGAGTCCAAATTCCCAACAAAAACAAGGCCTTGAGGTTTTTTTAAATATCTTTGCAGCCTTAAATGAGCGATATGCCCGTCAAACCCAATATTTCTTTTGAGAATCTGGAAGTGGCCTTTGCTTCCAAAAGTAACGCCGAACTCAGGAAAATGTACCTGATTTTTGCAACGCTTAATAATAACCTGATTTCTGACTTGGGGATTGGTTTGGCCAATTTGGCATTCAAACTCAAGTTGCCAGTGAAGGGCATCATGAAAAAAACCATGTTTGGACACTTTTGTGGAGGGGAAACCATCTCAGAAAGTATTCAGGCATGCAAGCACTTGGCTGAGTACGGCGTCCATTCTATTTTGGATTTGTCTGTAGAAGGCAAAGGCGATGAGGAATCCTTCGATCAAACCTGTGAGGAGATTAATCAAACCATGGTAGAGTCTGCCAAAACAGACTACATGCCTTTCGGGGTATTCAAGACCACCGGTTTGGGAGATTACCACATCATGGAAAAAATCCAGGCTGGAGAGAAGTTGACTTCGGATGAAGAAGCGGCTTTTGAAAAGCTCAAAGGTCGGGTGGACAAATTGTGTAAAGCAGCCCATGATTTGGGTTTGAAAATATTGGTGGACGCAGAAGAATCTTGGTTCCAAAATGTCATCGACGACTTGGCGTACGAGGCCATGGAAAAGTATAACCGGGAGCGTTGTGTGGTGTACAATACCTACCAGATGTACCGTCATGATTCCTTGGCGCGCTTGCAAAAAGCGCATCAAGTGGCTTTGGAAAAAGGCTACCTATTCGGAGCTAAGCCGGTGCGAGGGGCCTACATGGAAAAGGAGCGTGAGCGTGCTCAGGAAATGGGATATGTAGATCCTATCCAGCCAAACAAAGCGGCAACAGACCGAGACTACGATGCGGCAATCAAGTATTGTGTGGAAAATGGGGCTTACCTCGTATGTGCCACACACAATGAGAAAAGTAGTCTTCAGCTTACTGAGTTGATGAATCTCCAGGGACTTGACCCTAAATCGGATCGGGTCTTTTTCTCCCAACTCTATGGCATGAGTGATGTGATTTCCTTCAATCTTGCCAAAGCTGGTTACCATGTGGTGAAATACGTGCCTTATGGACCGGTGGAAAAAGTTATGCCTTATTTGACCCGTCGCGCTGCCGAGAATACCTCGATCGCAGGGCAAAGTAGCCGTGAGTTTGAGCAGATCAAGCGGGAAATGAGGAGACGGAAGAGTGGGAAGTGAGCAGTGGTCAGTGTTCAGTGATCAGTAAGCAGTGGTTAGTGATCAGTAAGTAGTAAAAAGTGAATAGTAACGGTGACGAGTTCTCTGATTTGTTTTTAATCATCGGACATCGGTCATCAGACATCGGACAACAATAACAAAAAACATAAATGCAACTTCTTAGCGAACAGGAATTAGAACGCAGAAAAGACAGGGAAGAACTCTATGCCTTGGGTATCAATCCCTATCCGGCGGAGTCTTTTCACATCAATGTCACTGCGGAAGACATCCATCGAAACTACGAAAACAACAAAACGGACTATAAAGACATCTCCATCGCGGGTCGTTTGATGAGTCGCAGAATCATGGGTTCGGCCTCTTTTGGGGAAATCCAGGATTCTACCGGTCGGCTTCAGTTCTACGTTCGTCGGGATGACATCTGTTCCGGTGAAGATTCTACGCTTTACAATACGGTTTTCAAAAAGCTTCTGGGAATAGGAGACTTTGTAGGCTTGAAAGGATACATTTTTACTACTCAGACAGGAGAGATTTCACTCCATGTCACCGAGCTGAAAGTTCTTTCCAAAGCGGTAAAGCCACTTCCAATCGTGAAAAGAGACGAGGAAGGAAATGTCTATGACGGTTTTACCGATCCTGAGCAGCGCTATCGTCAGCGCTATGTAGACTTGACTGTCAATCCTGAATTCAAGAAAACCTTTATTACCCGGTCTAAAATCATCTCCAACATGCGTCGCTACTTTGATGATCATGGCTGGTTGGAAGTGGAGACCCCAATTCTTCAGTCAGTTCACGGAGGTGCAGCCGCAAGACCTTTCCAAACCCATCACAATACTTTGGATATGCCACTCTTCTTGAGGATTGCCAACGAGCTTTACCTCAAAAGGCTTATCGTGGGTGGTTTTGACGGAGTGTATGAGTTTGGGAAAATGTTCCGTAACGAGGGCATGGACCGTACGCACAATCCGGAATTCACCTCCATGGAAATCTACGTAGCCTACAAGGACTATGTGTGGATGATGGAGATGGTGGAGGAGTTGCTTGAAAAAGTAACTGAATCTATTCATGGCAAAACTGTGGTGAAAGTAGGTGGAAAAGAGATCGACTTTGCCGGACCTTATCGAAGACTCACCATGTTTGATTCCATCAAGGAATACGCTGGGGTAGATGTCAGTGAAATGGACGAAGAAGGATTGAGAAAAGTGTGCGCCGAACTTGGAATCGAAGTGGATGCATCCATGGGTAAAGGCAAATTGATCGATGAGATCTTTGGTGCCAAAGTAGAAGCCAATCTCGTACAGCCAACCTACATTACCGATTATCCGATTGAGATGACGCCTTTGGCGAAAAAGCACCGAACCAAAGCCGGACTGGTGGAGCGATTTGAGCTTTTTGTCAATGGAAAAGAAATCGCAAACGCCTACTCCGAGCTCAATGATCCGATCGATCAGCGGGAGCGTTTTGAAGAGCAGCTGAAGCTTGCTGCCCGTGGGGATGACGAAGCCATGGCAATGGATGAGGACTTTCTACGTTCCTTGGAATACGGCATGCCTCCGACAGCTGGTTTGGGAATCGGGATCGACCGATTGACCATGCTTCTGACAGATAATTCTACGATTCAGGAAGTGTTGTTTTTCCCTCAGATGAGACCTGAGAAGAAAGCCGTGGAACTCACTGAAGAAGAAAAAGTGATCATGGATTTGCTAAGCAAAAATCATCCTGCCTCTCTTCCTGACCTCAAAGCTCAATCAGGACTTAGTGGCAAAAAATGGGATGTATCCATGAAGGGACTTTCTCAGAAAGGGTTGGTCAAAGTGACCAAAGAAGGGGAGAGCCTGATTGTTGATTTGGTGGGATAAATCCCAATTGAAATAAGATTTAAAAGCAGCGGTGAGTGGGGACACTCACCGCTTTTTTTTTGACTTCTCATTGACTTCCATTCCTGACTTGCCCATCTCTTTGGGACCTGAGCGAAGTCGAAGGTTCAGCTTTCTCATTTCATCCTTCTGAATTTTCAACCTTCCCATTGAATTTCACCCCAAAACCATCTCCCTCAACTCCACCACTCTTCTCAGTTCTCGGATTTCCTTTTGGACATTTTTCCGAATTAGCAGTGTGAGAATGATTCCCGGGATAAAGTAGGAACAGACAAATGCCGCCATCCAAAAGGCGGAGATGTACTTCGAAAATTCCGGCAAAAGCAATAGGAACCCCAAGGTATAGGCGCCAAGTGTCAGATAAGTGCCCGCACCATGTATCCAAAGTCGGAGTTTCAGGAAGTTCTTCTCGTTTTCCAAATTGGATAGGGCTGACTCGGAAAGCTGTTTTTTTCTGCCTTGCGCCAAGCTGTAGGCCTCGAGTAGGATTCTTGCGAGGAAAAAGCCTAGCATCAAGCCTACACCCAAGTGGCTGAGTGTGTCACGAAAGCCAAAATAGAACAGCAAGAAGTAGCACATCATCAAAAAGGTAGAACTTAAGATCAATAGCGTGCTTCGCTGAAATTTGAAGCTTTCCTGTTGGAGTCGGTTGGCCTCTTCGATGAGTTGCCGGGTAGGAGGCGGAGAGGGGATTCCGGATGCTGAATTTTGCCAGCCGGATTTGAGTAGGTTTCCTAATTCATTCATGGTGGATCAATTTTTTGAGTCTGAGTTTGATGCGGTGGATTTTGACACGGAGGTTGACCTCGGTGATTCCGAGAATAGCTGCTATTTCCTCTTGCGGGACATCTTCCAAAAGTAGACCGGTGACCAGTCGGTCTACTTCGGAGAGTTTGCTCATGGCTTCAAAGAGCATTTTGCTCGGGTCCGTCTCGGTAAATTCTATTTCTTCGGTAGTCTCTTGGTTTCGAAGATGTTCTTCCAATTTTTCTTCCTGAGATTTTTGCTTTTTCAGGTGATTCAGGCAGGTATTGACCGTGATGCGGTAGATCCAGGTTTTGGGTGAGGACTCTTGGCGGAAGGTTCCCAGGTAGTTCCACACTTGGATAAACACCTCCTGTGTGAGATCCTTGGCCTGATCTTGATCGCCTTTGACAAAACCCATGCAGAGCTGCATCACCATCCGATAGTGCCCTTGGTAGAGGAAGTCAAAGTTGGTTTTTGTACCGGAGTTCACTGGGCAAGGAAGGAGGTAAGTTGCTGATTAAACCACATCGGCTGATCCAGCATGAGGTAGTGCTTGCTGTCAGCTGCAAAGGCGAATGATTTGTTCGGAAGTGTTTCGTATTGTTTTTTCATCGTTTCCAAAGCGCCCGGGCCAAAAGGCTGACCCGCTACCATCACGAGTACAGGAGCCTGGATCGATGGTAAGATAGGTCTGCTGTCCAATTTAAGCAGATCCACGTACCCATACACAAAGGTTTTTCGGTCAGCCCCTGCCATCCAAGCCTTCACCTGTGCCTGATCTTCGGGCTTGGAGATCATATTTTGAGTCATTTGGCCAAGGTAGGCGCTTTGCGCGGCCTCGTTCATCGCGAGTAGTTGGTCATTGTAAGGGCTTTGGTAAGCCAAAGCTTCAGCAGGCACGCCGGGCATCATGACTTCACGCATACAGGCTAGTGCATCTGCCACCACGACCTTGGCTACCCGATCAGGTAAGGCAGCGGCCAAGTCCAAAGCCAGATTGCCACCCATACTGTGACCCACAAGGATGATTTTTTGGAGTTGATTGGCTTCGATGTATTGAATAAGGTCTGATTTCAGCTTGGCGTACCAGGGCATTTCTACAGGAGCTACTCCACCAAAACCAGCATACGTCACGACATGACTTTGGTAATCGGAGAGTTGGGATGTGGTACCATTCCAAACCTCTCCCGGAGTGGCAAAGCCGGGAAGAAACAGAATCGGCTGACCTTTTCCGGAGGGTTTGACAGAAATGGAAGATTGGGCGAAAAGGAAGTTCTGAACTAAAATCAGAGCGAAAAGCAGAAGTAGTGACTTTTTCATGATAAGAAGAGTTTGTTTTTCTTCTTGGAAAATGAACCTGTCCTTTTGTTACAGGGTGAGTGGAAAAAAATCTAAAAAGGACGAAATCCTATTTTCAAGTTAAGATTATCCGCAATGATGCCAGTAGTACAAAATGGCCACGACTCCGCTCGGCCTCCTCTCCCAACCTTACTATATAGGAAGGTCACCGAGCGATGGTTGGTGAGCGAAGTCGAACCAAGTCGAGGTGAACTGTAACAAAAGTTGGCTACTGGCACGAAAGCGTACATTCAGATTTCAAGTTAAACTGAAACAGAATCAGTTTTTTTTTCAAAACGAGTTAGATTGGATGCACAAAGCAATTAAGCTGTTTTACCTTTTCCTGGTTGTTTTCTTTGTGACTACTGTGGTAAAATATGTCAATTCACCTATAAAAGTGTTTGTACGATCTTTTCAAAATCAAGAGTTAAGCTTGGCTGCATTCTAACTTAAACTATTCACTTTTTCAGCTTTCTGTCTTCATCCTTCTGACTTTCAAGACTGCCTGCTACCTTTCCTTTTCCGCATACCCAAAGACCTTTTGAAGCAGTGGACTTGTTCTGGCGTTTACATTTTGTCGGATTTTGAGTTCTTCCTTGGCGATTTCGACAAAGAGGCCTTGGATGGCTTTTTCGGTCACGTAGGCACCTAGATTGGTATTGACCGGCTTGACCAAAGGAACCTTGTTGTACCGAGTCATCACATCATCCCAATACTTGGTGGCATTGACTTTTTTTAAGCTGCTGTCGATGATAGGAGAGAATTTTGCCGATAGAGAATTGGTGGTTGTGCGTTGAAAATACTGAGTTGCGGCATTGTTTTCACCCAAAAGAATCTGCTGCACATCCTGAAAACTCATCTGCTTAATGGCATCGGTAAAGATAGGCTTAGCTTCCTTGGCGGCATCTTCTGCAGCACGGTTGAGACTGGTGATGACCTGATCGCACATACTGCCTAGTCCGAGATTCCGGAGCGTTCGTTCCACTTGTCGGGCTTCTTCGGGGAATAGGATTTTGACATCCAAGTTTCCCAGGTAGCCGTTTTCCAAGGAAAGCCGGTCAGAACTGATTCCCGTTCCTTTTTCCAAAGCTTCCTTCAATCCTGAAGTGATTTCAGCTGAAGTGGGATTTCCGGTGACCTGACCTGCCTTTTCCAGAAATTTCCCGATCTGCGCCGTGGATTGGTAGGAGGTAAGGGAGAAAATGACGAAGAGTAGTAGAGAAAAGGCTTTTGCGCCGAGTTGGAGTTTCATGGTAGTTTGTGAATTGGTCTTCAAGTTATACCGAGAATGGACCGGTGTAGTTTTTTATTTATCCAAAATCCTGTTAATTCAGATTTTCTGTACCATACATGTAAGGTCTAATTGGTAATTAAATCTTGATTTACTGATAAAATATCAATGAAATTGCCTTTTTGTTTTTACTTTGAAAGTAAATCTATTGAATAATTGAAAATTCAAAAAATATGAATCTTCGTATCAACTCTGAGTTTGGAACCCTTCGAGCGGTATTGATGCATCGCCCGGGAAAGGAAATTGACCGGCTTACGCCTTACAATAAGGACTACTTGCTTTTTGAAGATGTGCCTTACTTAGAGGCTTTGCAAAAAGAGCATGATACTTTTTCCAACTTGATCAAGGAGACCACCGGTGCGCAGGTGTACCAGCTTCGGGAATTATTGATTCGGGTGCTCTATGACCAAAAGGTGTTACTTCATTTGGTTCAAGAGTCGCTAAAGCGTTCCGGGCTTTCGCACATTGCGGAGGAGATTTTGGAGCGGTATTCTACCGCGGAGTGTGCTACCATTTTGACGGCAGGATTGAAAATTCATGAGCTCAAGCGTAAGATTCCAAGCTTGAATGCCGGGGAACTGATGGATTCTGCTTTTGCGATAGCGCCCTGTCCCAATCTCTATTTTCAGCGCGATCCGATGGCGTTGACTCCGGGAGGAATTATTTTTTCATCGATGAAAATGGAAGGCAGGCAGCGGGAGGCGAACCTCTTGAGGACTGTTTTTGAGCATCATCCCGAATTCAAAGATCATGTCAAAACACTCTACCCTATCAATGGACACGATTCTCCGCCAAGCATCGAAGGGGGAGATGTGATCATCCTTTCGCATGAAGCTGTGGCTATAGGTAACTCCGAGCGAACGGACGAAAAAGCGATTTATCATGCGGCAAAAGCACTTTTGGGCGAGGGTACAGTCAAGCGAGTGTATGAAGTTCACCTTCCCAAAAAGCGCCAATACATGCATTTGGATACGGTTTTCACCGTCTTGGATGAAAATCTGGTTTTGGCATATCCCGACGCGATGAATGCCGTGTTGCAAACTTCCCTGTATACCCTTAAAGACGTCAATGGGGATCGGGTGAATATCAAGCGAGAGGTACTGAAAGAGTCTTTGTTGACTGTGCTGGGGAGGGAAATACCTCACTTGGAAGTGCTTTCCACGGGTGATGGGAATTCGGATTACTCCCAAAGGGAACAGTGGTTTGACGGAGCCAATGTTTTTGCGGTCGGTCCTAGACGGGTGATTTCCTACAACAGAAATATTCACACCAACCGGGCTTTGAGAAATATGGGCGTGGAGGTTTTGGAGATTCCAAGTTCGGAGCTTTCCCGAGGCTTGGGAGGGCCAAGATGTATGACGATGCCGCTAAGTAGGGCAAGGGTTTAATTCGCCGCGAAGGCGCCAAGGCACTAAGTTTTTTTTGTCTTACTGCCTTTGTGGTCCTTTTTCTTTATTGGCTACGGAGGCGTTAAGCGTTTTGGGTATTTCCGCCTTGGTGACCAAACCATTCAAGATTTTTGATTTGCTACGAAGACGACAAGGCACTTATGATTTTGTGACTTACTGCCTTTGTGGCCCTTTTTTTTGCCCACAATTGCCCTAAGTATTTTAGTCTTACTGCCTTGGTGGCAAAAAAAACAAGATTTTTAATTGGGCTCTTTATCGATCAAAGAAGGATCTTCTTCGGGACACTTTCAGATCCTGAAGGATGCTTGACTTTACTCTGATGTCAATATTGTAAGAGGTAAATCTTCCAAAAGGAACCCAGTTGACATTCATCTGCCAGCAATGCAGGTCACGGGCAATCCCGATCATGGTTTGGGTGATTTCGTTCGAATCGAAGTTATAACCCGTATTGAAATTGATTTTCCACATCTCAGAAATAGACAAGTCTCCACTCACATTCAATGCTGAGGTCACATTAATCGTATTGTTTGTCTGCTTGGAGTAGGAGAGGTTATAGCCCATGGTGAGGTTCCAAGGAATATCCCAATTGATATATTGACTTGGGTCTGCGACGATTCGGTTGATCTCATTTTCTACCACCTCGTTCATAATCCCTCCTCTGCTCAAGAAATCCTGTGTGAGTTCATCCCGAACCTGACCCGGATTCTGGCCATTTTGTGGGTTGAAAGAAGCATTGACATTGAGTGAGGCATTTCGAATGACTCCGATTCCTTGGCCTCTATTCCAGGTGTAATCATTGATCCTGCGGAAACTGGTCGTGCCGTTACTCAATACGGAGGATTGCACCGCATAGGGATCGAGTGATCCGCTTACATTGACGGATACTTTTCTGTCAAAAAAGCTGGTACGGGCAGAGAGTTGGAATGGTGCAAGCTTGAACGAATCCGCAGCAAAGTTATAGGCTGTATTGATGTTGAAGGACTCTAGCAATGGGATTTTCTTTGTTTCTCCCTCGGTGCTGTCGCTGTCCACTTTGATTTTTGCCTCCACGACATTTCTCAGTCCGATGCTAAGGGCTCTCGATTCTCCTCTAGGTGCCTCCCCGAAAATCAAGCCCTGATGTCTGGAGTAGCGCTGGATTCTACCGCTTGCATTTTCCTGAACTTCCTGATAGTATCCATACGAAGGGTCAGAAAAGTCCGGGTTGAAATTGAATGAAAAAGTAGGGGCAATGTGGTGTCGGATCGTTTGCAGCTTCCCGTTTCCTTTGAAATTGTAGAATCCATAAAAGTTGGTATTCATCGCAAAGGAAGTCGTGTAATACCCCACTCGGTTAAATCCATCTTGGGTGATTCGATCTACCCGTTGAGTGGCAGGATTGTAGAAATAGCTATATCGCTGCATGTACCAAAGCTCTGTGTAATCCGCAGAGGCAGTCCCCGTGAAGTATTTGAACAAGGTGAAATTGGAACTCAGCGGGATGGTGTTTCGAGCACCATTGTTTCCATTTCTCAGGAGCAATCCAAAATTGTCCACTGTAAACGGAATGGTACCGGGTCTGGAGCCTGTTTCCGGATTATTTACCCCAAACTGCTGCTGGATTCGGTTGGAAATGGAGTTTTGAAGGTTGAAATTCCACGCGATATTGAGCGTTTTGAGCGGTTCAAATTTTACGTTTTTAAATGGACTCTGGCGGTTCATGTTTACCCCAATGGTAGGTAAGTCCATGCGGACCTCGCCAGTTTGCACACTCTGAGAGTGTCTTAGGTTGGCAGACATAGAGAAGGGTGTTCCTGCAAAAGTTTTGGAATAGGAAACGTTCGAACTCAGGTCAGAGGTGACGTTATTAGTGAAGTTGTTTGGATTGACGATGTTGTTAAAGTAGCTGGTCGAGCCGGCATTGACCGATGCGGAAAATCTACCTGTACCTCTGGTTTGTGGCGTGTGGGTCCACTGTACGCGGAAGGTGTTGTAGTCAACCGGATTGAGCTCGGTCTCCGGGCTGACAAATTTTTGAAAGTCCAGGTTGAACCCACCATTGAATCGGTAGCGTTTGGTGTACATTGATTGGGACTTGACGCCCCAGCCACCTTTGGAAAAGATGTCCGCAGTCACCCGCATGTGGATGTAATCATTGAAGGCAAAATAGTACCCGATGTCCCTCAAGCTCAAGCCTCGAACCTGCTCTTTTCCATAGGATGGAAAGATCACCCCGGATGCCTTTTCCTCAGGAGTGTCAGGAATCAACCCAAAAGGCAATCCCAGGGGAGTAGGGATTCCATTAAAATAAAGGTTAAATGGTCCTGAGACGACTTGCTTTCCGGTAATGGACTTGATTTTGGAGGAGGAGATGTGCCAATGTGGCTTGGTCAGTTTACAAGTGGTGTAGTATCCGTGGTCCAGGTAGATGCTTCCATCTTCGGTTTTTTTGATGGTTGTACCTCTTAAAACACCGTCTTGCTGCTCGGTGACGACATCTTTGATGATGGCTTTTTGAGTTTTGAAATTGTACCGCATCTCTTTGCGGATTTCATAGACCGAGTTGCCATCCTTGAAAAAAGGATTTCCGGATACATTTCCAAGACTATCTGTCAAGCCGTAAGCGTAGAGTTCGGAGTTTTTCCAGTCAATTACAATGCGGTCCGCATCGAGTCGCATCTCTCCATATTCGAACCAGGCTTTTTTGTAGAGGTAAACCTTGTTTTCGGTAAAATCCGTGATGATGCTATCCTCTGCGAAATAAAGAATATCCGTTTTGATATCGCTAGTAGGCATAATATTTGCCGAATCCAGCTTGACCAAGGTGTCTGCTTTAACCAGAAGAGAATCCGAAGTCGGGATATTTCGGGCAGGAGGAGTAAGGGTGTCAGATGCAATCAGGCGTCTTTCCCTCGGAGGCCGTTCCTGCCGCTGCGCTTCCGCCGATTGGGGTAAAGTCCAAAGCCCTACAATAATCAAAAAAAGGATTCTGAAACTCGACACTGTTGCCTGCGCTTTGTTTAATTTGTAAATATTTCGTGTAAAGTTAATTCGATTGCCCTCATGGAACGGTTCAACAACAAAAAAATTCTCTTAAGTTTTGTTATAGCGATCCCTTTTTTGTTTGGAGGTTTTATTCCCAACGAAACGATGATGCCTGCATTTCGGATGAAAAAGATCGTATTGGATGCCGGTCATGGAGGAAGTGACCCAGGAAATATTGGTTCAAGAGCCAAAGAAAAAGATATCAATCTTGCAGTCACCCTTCTGGTGGGGAAATACATTAAAGAGAATCTGCCGGATGTCGAAGTGATCTACACTCGAAGCGATGATAGCTTTCCCACACTAAAGCAGCGTCCTAATATTGCCAACATTAATAAGGCAGATCTTTTTGTTTCCATTCACTCCAATTCTGCTCCAAGTAAGTCAGCCTATGGTACAGAAACCTTTGTAATGGGAACCAAGCACTTTGAAGCCAATTTTGATATAGTGAAAAAGGAGAACTCAGTAATTCTTTTGGAAGAAAATTATCAAGAGGAATACGAAGGATTTGACCCTACTTCTCCAGAGTCTTACATGCTGTTCAATCTTACTCAAAAAGCATACATCGGCAACAGCATTACGCTAGCAGACCATATTGAAACACAGTTTAGAGATAAAGTAGGTCGAAAAAGCCGTGGGGTGAAGCAAGGACCTTTTTATGTGCTTTGGACCCCTTCGATGCCAAGTGTATTGGTCGAGCTGGGCTTTTTGTCAAACTATGAAGAGGAAAAATTTTTGATGACCAAGGAAGGTCAAGAGTATATGGCTTCGGCGATCTTCCGCTCCATCCGTGATTATAAAAATGAGATTGAGATGAATTGATTTCTTGCTGGATATCAATTCATTTAAGCCCTTTTCTGTATAGAGAAGGGCTTTTCTGTACCTTGGATTCCAAACTTCTTTCGGCAGGATGTAGTTTGAACTCTTATAAACCCAACATCACTTCTTCTTTTTTCCATGGAAAATTCCCTATCCACTTTAGCTAATCTCCTCAGCTTACTTCGTGAAAAAACCGCCCAAGTCAAGCTTGGAGGTGGACAGAAGCGCATTGACGCTGAGCATGAAAAGGGCAAACTCACGGCAAGAGAGCGCATCGACTATTTGATCGACACAGGGTCTGAGTTTTTAGAAATCGGAGCATTTGCGGCGGATGGCATGTATGAGGAGGAGGGAGGTTGTCCCTCAGCCGGAGTGGTGACTGGTCTTGGGTATGTAAGTGGAAGGATGTGCGTCATCGTGGCTAACGATGCCACTGTGAAAGCAGGTGCCTGGTTTCCGATGACTGCGAAAAAGAACCTTCGTGCTCAGGAAATAGCCATGGAAAATCGACTGCCGATCATCTATCTGGTGGATAGTGCCGGGGTTTTTCTCCCGATGCAAAATGAGATTTTTCCGGATAAGGAGCATTTCGGTCGTCAATTCCGCAATAATGCGAAAATGTCAGCGATGGGAATCGTGCAGGTGGCAGCCATCATGGGCAGTTGCGTGGCAGGAGGGGCTTATTTACCCATCATGTCGGATGAAGCCCTGATCGTGGACAAGACAGGCTCCATCTTTTTGGCAGGCTCCTATTTAGTCAAGGCGGCGATTGGCGAAAATGTGGATAACGAGACGCTCGGTGGAGCTACGACGCACTGTGAGATTTCCGGTGTGACCGATAATAAGTATGCTAACGATGAGGAGTGTTTGGATGCGATCCGGAGAATTTTTTCCACTCTAGGCGAGCATCCCAAGGCTGGATTTGATCGGGTGGAGGCAAAAAATCCAAGCATTTCAGGCGAAAATTTATTGGAGATCTTCCCGACAGATCGGGCAAAACCCTATAACATGCACGAAATCCTTTCAGGGTTAATCGATGAGGGTTCTCTGGATGAATACAAAAAAGAGTACGGCAAAACACTGATCTGCGGAACCGCTCGTATCCACGGTTGGGTGGTGGGAATCGTCGCCAACCAGCGGAAGATTGTCAAAACAGCCAAAGGCGAAATGCAGATGGGAGGCGTGATTTACTCGGATTCTGCGGATAAGGCAGCCCGCTTTATCATGAATTGCAATCAGCGGAAAATCCCACTGGTGTTTATTCAAGATGTCAGCGGATTTATGGTGGGTTCCAAAGCCGAACACGGAGGCATCATCAAAGACGGAGCGAAAATGGTCAATACCATGGCCAATTCGGTCGTGCCCAAATTCACCATCGTGGTGGGTAATTCCTACGGGGCGGGCAACTATGCCATGTGTGGCAAAGCTTATGATCCTCGCCTGATTTATTCCTGGCCGACTGCTCAGATGGCAGTCATGTCAGGCGCTTCTGCTGCCAAAACCTTACTTCAGATTAAAGTTTCTTCCTTGAAAAAAACCGGAAAGGAGATATCTCCTGAAGAAGAAAAGCAGTTGCTGGAAGAGATTATTGCCAAGTACAATGAGGAATTGAGTCCGTACTATGCGGCGGCCCGCCTTTGGGTCGATGGGGTGATTGATCCCAGAGAAACACGAAAAGTGATCAGTATGGGGATCGAAGCCGCAAATCATGCTCCGATCACGGAAAGATTCAATGTCGGCGTTCTACAAACCTGAACTTTTGATTAACTTATTGGAATACAAAAAAAGATGATGAACGAGTTGAGTCCTTCACAACTGGATGCCTTGGTTTCCCTTTTGGATGACCCGGATTGGGAAGTAAAGTCTCACGTCCGAAACAAAATCATTTCGTTGGGATCAGAGGTGATTCCTTATTTGGAGCAAAAATGGGAAAGCGCTTTTGATCCCACTATCCAAAAAGAAATTGAAGAGTTGGTTCATGAACTTCAGTTTGGATTGCTGAAAAAAAGGTTGGCTGAATGGAGAGATTCAGAGGATCGGGATTTACTTACCGGTCTGTGGATCATTAATACCTTTCAGTATCCTGATTTGGAGTTTGCCAAGCTCAATGCCGATATGCATCAGATTTACTTTGAGGTTTGGACGGCCTTCAACAATGAGTTGCAGCCTTATGATCAAGTCAGGGTGATCAACAATGTACTTTTCAATACCCTCCGCTTTTCTGCCAATACCAAAAACTTCCATTCTCCGGGAAATAGCATGCTTTCCAATGTGCTGGATACCAAAAAAGGTAATCCAATCAGCCTTTGCGCGGTGTACATGTTGGTAGCAAAAAAACTGGGTTTACCCATTTACGGAGTCAATTTACCCAATCTGTTTGTACTTACTTATAAAAGTGCAGATGTGACCTTTTACATCAATGCATTTAATAAAGGCTTGGTCTTCAGTCGTCAGGATGTGGTGAATTACTTGGAGCACCTCAAGATTGAGCCCAAGGAGGAATTTTTCGAGCCGTGTTCTCACTTGGATATCATCCTCAGATCCCTTAGAAACCTAGGAAATGCCTTCGAAAAATTGGGAGAAGTAAATAAGGTAGAAGAGGTGAGGGAGATGCTCGCTATTCTCGAAAATCAATAAGTTCGGATGTTGCAGCCCACTGGTCTTACCTGAGCTGCCATTGGGTTTTCTCCTTTCAAGATCTGATTCAGTGCGCGTTCGAGATGCCTTTCCGACACAGCGCTTTCCGCTTGTGGATTGTTATCGATAGCACCTCGATACTTGATTTCAAGTCCATTCGGACCTGGTACCAGTACCATGACTTCGGGTATTTTGGTCGCTTCAAACTTTTTGGTCCAGACCTGACCTGCATCGATGAGATAGGACATATTCAGTCCGCTTTGGTCGATGTAAGTTCTCAGAGGAAGCTGATCCGCTTCGCTTGTGGTGACTTCTGGATTGATCAGTGCGAAACTTATTCCTTGACTTTGGAAAGTGGATCTCAAGTATTTAATGCGCTCCTCATACATTTTGGCGAAGGGACAGTTAAGACTGTGAAAAATCAAAACCATTCCTTTGCCTTTCACCATTGCACCAAGTTCTTTGACCTTTCCTGTCACAGCATCAGTTGCAGTAAGTTGGTTGTAGCCTTGTGCATTTGATCCAAGCCAAATGCCGAATAGTAGTATGAAACTTAAGATTAGCTTTTTCATAGTCTTTTAATTTACCAGATGGTATAAGTCAGGATCACATTTTCCAGCTTTCTCACTTGGATATGATAGTGATGATCGGCAAAATCCGTTCCCCTTATTTTTCCTTTGATTATAGAGTCTTGAATACCAAAGGGTTCGAGTAGAATATTTTCCCTAAATGACACCCCCCTTTTTCCTTGGCATTTGAAGATAGATTCCTTGGCAGACCAAGCCATGGTGTAATGAACGGGGTCATTTTCTAAGAAATCCAACTCGGAGTTGTCCAAAAACCGAAAACCTATCTTCAGGATTTTTTCTCGGATCAGGTCCATATCAATTCCGACGGGCTGTTCGCGATGGAAAATAGCCCCTGCGAATCCGGGTGTATGTGTCAACGAGACAAAACCTTGCCCATTCATCGATTGGGATTTGCCATGTTCATCTTTGAAAAAGCCTGGATAAGGGAGTTGTAACGCTTTAAGGGCTTCTTGAATCGCGAGTCTTGCCGTAGCCCATTCGCGCCGTTTTTCAGGATGGGAAATATTGTTGTAGGATAGCTTTTCTCTGAAACTAAGGAAATCCAAGGGCTCCTCATCCGGTCTCCCGATTATCTTCACCGCCAAGGCAGAGGAAGCGTCAATTTTTTCTATTTTTGTTTGCATTGGCCTAGTTGGCTCTGCTGAGTGATTTTCGAATATATGTCAAAATTCCAAGTAAATAAATTACACACCCTCACCGGACACAACGATTGCATCTATGCCTTGACCGAGGGTAGTGATCCCCGATTTTTTTACACCGGAGCGGGTGATGGGATGGTAGTAGAGTGGGATTTGGACAATCCTAAAGATGGAAAGCTGATCGCAAAATTGCCTCATTCAGTCTACGCCCTAGTAGTGGACCGTGAGCGAAATCTCCTGGTGATTGGACACAACTTCGAAGGTGTTCATGTCATTGACCTCAACGAAAACAAGGAAATTTGGAGTCTGAAACTCACTGATCAGGCAATTTTTGATCTGAAAGTATTTGGTACAGAGTTGTTTGTAGGGACTGGAGATGGTGTGTTGATTATTGTGGATATGCTCGAAAGGTCTATCAAAAAGCACATCAAGCTCAGTTCTAAAAGTATTCGAGTGATTGCCGTGGCTCCGATCAAAAGGCAACTGGCTCTCGGATTGAGTGACCATTCTATCAAGGTATTGGACCTAGCAAATGACAATCAGCCTATAGCGAATCTTTCAGGCCATACCAATTCCGTGTTTGCTTTGGGGTATTCTCCGGATGAAAAAACGCTGATTTCCGGAGCCCGAGATGCCCATTTGAAATTTTGGAATACCATCAATTATACCCTAGAAGAAAACATTGTGGCACACATGTATGCCATTAATTATTTATCTTACCGTGAGGACGGAAAATGCCTGGCCACCTGCTCCATGGACAAATCAATCAAGATTTGGGATGTGGAAAATCGTAAGCTTTTGAAAGTCATAGATAAAGCACGAAATGCAGGCCATGGTACTTCCATCAATAAAGTCCTTTGGAGTACTTATTCGGGTAATATCGTGTCTGTCTCTGATGACCGTACGATTTCTATCTGGCAACTTGAAACAGATAACAAATGAAAATATCCCCAACCGCAATCCGCCAAAAAGCCTTCGAAACCGCCTTCCGTGGTTTTGAGAAAAAACAAGTGACCGATTTCCTAGAAGAAATGAGTGTCGCTATGGAGCAAATCAATCAGGAAAATTTTGAGCTCCGAAGCAGGCTACAGCAAGTGGAAGCGGAAGCAAAGCGACTCAAAGATGTGGAGGATTCTCTGTTTAGAACCCTGAAAACTGCTGAAGATACCGGTGCAAGCATCATCACTGAAGCTTCGGAGGCGGCAGATCAGATCATAGGAGAAGCAAACCAAATCGCAGAAAATACCACCAAGCAAGCCCATATCTATGCGGAGCAGGTGAAAAAGCAGGCAGATGAACATGCTCGTGTCATCACTGCTGCTGCAGAGGCAAAAGCTAAAGATACCATCAAAGAGATACGTGAGAGCATGCAGAGCCTTGTGAGAAGCTATGATGGACTACTCGAGCAAAGAGAAGCTATTGTGAAGAGTCTAAAACGACTTTCGCAGGATGCTTTGAATCAAATAGAACTTTCAGATGCTCATTTTTTCAGAATTGATGCGAAGGCCTATCAGCGTGCGATCGATGAACTCAGCCGTTCGAATCATTTTTCAGTTGCCAATGTAAACTCGCTGGCATCTACGGTTCCAACGCAAGTTCCTCCAATAGAAGAAGAGCCAGAAAGCCAGTTTGAGGAAGATATGAGCGCTGCACATCTCGATGACGAAACACAGGAAACCATTGAGGCACTGCAGCATGATCTCGAAGATATGGGCGAACTGACAGCGGAGGAAGAAATGCTGGTGGAGGAAGAACCTATCCAAGAGATCGAAGAGGAGCCTGTGATGGAAGAGGAAGAGGAAATTGTAGAAGAACTACCCGAAACACCTCAAGCCGAAGCCGCACCTCTTCGTGAAGAACCTGCCCCTGAAGACCCTAAAAAATCCTCCGGATCCTTTTTTGATCAATTTGACTAATGGGTAAAGTAGCACTGGAAGGAATAGAATTTCATGCTTATCATGGTGTCTATCCTGAGGAGTCCATTCTTGGCAACCGCTTTACGCTGGATCTGGAGTTGGATACTGACTTCAAAGAAGCCATGCTTCATGACAATCTGAAGGACACCGTCGACTACGCGAAGTTGTACAAACTGATCAAGGCTCGAATGGATGTCAAAGTTAAGCTGTTGGAGCATTTGGGACATTTGATCGTAGGAGACATCCTTCAAGCATATCCAAAGGTAAAAAGCGTCAAGCTTACCCTTAAGAAACATCATCCTGCTCTTGGTGGTATTGTGCAGTACTCGGCGGTGACGGTCTGCTACCCCGAAGATTTTGCCTGAATCTCATGTATTCAAGGGCTGAACTTTCCAAAATCCGGACGGACTTCTGGATTGCTTTTGGGCAGTACATGAAGCCCGTGCCCAATGCCCAAGGCCGAAAGATCAACTGGCCCAATTACAAGACTGGTATCAAGGATATTTACTTTCGCATGCGTGCTGAGCGCGGGTTTGCTTCCATCGGTATCGAACTTGGACATTCCGATCCAGAGCTTCAGGAGTTGTTTTTTGATCAGTTTAAGGAGCTGAAAAACTTACTAAAGGGCAGTCTTGGAGAGGAGTGGGATTGGAAGCTTCATGAGGAAAATGAATTTGGTCATCCGGTTACCAAAATCGAAAAAATCCTACCTGATGTAAATGTCCTCGAGCGGGAAGATTGGCCAACAATCATTTCCTTTCTCAAACCAAGAATCATCGCATTGGATGAATTTTGGGATATTGTGAAGCCAGGGTTTGAGGATTTTTGAATTAAAAAAGGATGACTTTCTTATTGAAAATCATCCTTGTATAATAATTTTTTTTTGAATCGATTTATTTCAATCCTGCGAACAATTGATCCAAAGCAGTTTTGATTTCCTTAGTATTCAATACTTCATTGGCAGTCAAGATTCCTGTACCGGTTCCCATCCAAAGCACTTCGTTGGTTTTTGCATCTTGGATCAGGAAAATTACTTTGCCGTATTGCCCAGTCACTTTTTTTGGTGCAGAGTAAGAATTGCGGTCCGTCAATCCAACAGAACTATTAAACGCTAATTCTTCTTTTTCAAAATTCACAGAAGCAACCACACTCTGAACCAACAATTGAGGATTCTCCGCCGAAAGAGCGAATCCATTTTCAACCAGTTTTTTCTCAAACATCCGATTTAGCTGGATGATATCTTTAGAGGCAGAAGATTGTTCGATGACTTTGAATGTCTTCTTATTTGCTAGGTCAGCTGATTTGCTTACCTGATCATAGACCAATTGATTTCCAGAGTTTTTACTACCATCAATTGTGATAGGGTCAGAAACTTTACAGGAAGCGAGTGTGAACATACCGAGAAGGATCACAAAGAGATTTTTCATGGTTATTTGGTTTAGTTGTGAGGTAAGTTGGTGTACGCTAGATTAGATCTTTTGTTTATAAACCAATTTGCAGCCAGATACTTACAATGATTTTTTGCTGTAAGTAAAAGTCTCAATCTTTGGCTCACCGCCCTCTGAAATGTTTACTTGAAAAATCAGCTGATCTCCTTTTCGCTCGATGGTCATGCCATTGAGGTAAGCCTTGTTCACTCCCAATTCGATTAGCTCAAAAGTTGTCCATTCTTCCTTTTCTTCCCAGCCCAAGAGGTCCGATCCGAAATGTTTGAGTTTCATCGTTACACTTTCTCCATCCTCAACCAAATTCATGAATTCAGAAAATACCAGCTTGCCATTTTCCCAAAAGCGAAATGTGCCGATCATGTGACCATCCACTGCAGGAGCCCAAACCTCCTCACAGTCCCCGCCGAGACCAGTCCCGCTCCAATATCCCACCAGCCAATCAAAGTCTGCAATGGTTCCATTTCCGGGACTTTGACCCGGGGATAGCTTTCTTACCTGAGCGGTAGACCAATGACTAATTGTCAGAAAAAGCAAAATGCTTAAAAGTGCCTTCATGTGATTTTGGTTTAAAGGACAGAAGGTACAAAAAAATCAGTGATCGTGGCGTTTGGGAATATCGGGATTTACAAAAGTGAAACCCCTGGCCTCGTCTCCTTCAAAGAAATCGATCTGCATTCCCATCAAAAACATGTAATGCTTTTTCTCGATCAAAACAGGAATACCTTGGATCTCAAACTGCTGATCCTCAGGCTTGGCTTTATCAAATCCCAAAGCATAGGACATGCCTCCACAGCCTCCGCCTTTGACTCCAACCCTCAGGAAATAGTCTGCGGGGATATTTTTTGTTGCCATGATATCCTTGATCTCGGCTTCAGCTTTTGGAGTGATTTGGATTGGAATCAACATGGGATGAAAAGTAAATTTGGTAAGCTTTGGTTCATAATTCGTGGCAAAAATATGGGTTCGGCCGGTTTTTTGACAAGCTAGAATTACTGATATTCGAACAGAAACTTTAACACATGGATTACCTTCTAGATCTTCTGAAAATCATCCTTCCTGCAGGCGCTGTCTTGTATGGCATGTATCTCGTCGTGATTTCTTTTCTTTCCAAGGATCGGGAAAAAATGCTGGTTGAGCTAAAAACTCAAAATACACAGGTGATTCTTCCCATCAGACTTCAGGCTGCTGAAAGACTTTGCCTTCTTCTTGAACGAATCACTCCCAACAATTTGGTGAGGAGATCCAATCCCTCCCAATTCAGTGCTTCAGAACTTCACCCGATGTTGCTCTCTGAAGTCAGAGAGGAATTTAATCACAATCTGAGTCAGCAGGTATATTTCTCTGAGGAGACTTGGGAAGCCGTGCGAAGAGCAGTGGAGGAAGTTACCACCATCATCAACCTGAGCAGGCAATCACTTGATGGAGAAGCATCAGGAATGGAACTGGCTAAAGCTATTTTTGCCCAGTCTTTGGAGCGAAAAAATGATGCAATCAATTTTGCATTGAAGCAAGTGAAATCTGAAATCCAACTTTATTTCTGATCAAGATGACTGCCTTTTCAGAACCTAGGCCGGGGATTGTGAAAAAAGCGAAAGCTTTGTTTGGAAAGCAAGTGGAAGTCATTATCCGGCAGGAGCAAAAGCTGATTGAACTTGTTCAAAATGTCTTAGCTAAGCTCTCCAAGGTAGCTACCAATCCAAAGGTTCAGAAGTTCATTCAGCCTATCCAGATTTTTATCCGGATGATCAAGGCTCACTTCCGAGGTGAGCACAAGATTACTTTCAGTACCTTGGGCTTGATTGTACTGGCTTTGGTGTACTTCTTATCGCCGGTGGATTTCATTCCAGACTTTTTGGGAGTGTTGGGTTTTGCAGATGACCTCTCAGTGGTCATGGCGGTATATGCCAAAGTTAAGGACGAGGTCGAGCAATTTTTGGAATGGGAGCGAACCCAAGGTTGACCTAAGCTGTTAACTCCCAAAATCTTATCTGCATGGAATTTTTGAGTCACCCAGTTACTGAACAAGTGATAGAAAAGGGGTTTTCTTATTCGGAATTTGTTGAGTTTACTGAAAAACTCGTCGAGGAAAAAAGGACCACCGGAGCTAATCAAAGCGAAGCCTATTTGGATTATACCCGAATGTGCCTTCAGCGTATGAACCGTTGGAATAAAACTGCCAAGGTTTCGGTGAAAATGGCTTCCCTGATTGAGTCTATTCGAGAGCCACAGATTTGGTTACTGATTACAGAAGCTTGGTGCGGAGATGGAGCCCAGTCCATTCCCTATATGGCAAAGCTGGCCGAACTCAATCCCAAAATCAGGTTAAGGATCATAATGAGAGATGAGTATCCTGAAATAATGGATGCTTATTTGACGAATGGCGCAAGATCGATTCCCAAATTGGTCGCGTATACAGGAGATTTGAAAGTAGAGCTATTTACTTGGGGGCCTAAGCCACTTTACTTGATGAATCGTCACAAAGAGTACAAACATGATTCAAAAGGGCTTTCTTACGCAGGTTTTTTGGAAGAAATACACCTTTGGTATGCCAAAAACAAGAATCATGATCTAGAATCAGAGCTTTTTCCACTAATCCAAGCATCTTTACTCTAATGAAAATCGCGATAATCTCAGGAACCTCAGGACTGGTGGGCATGCAATTGCTGCATCAGCTCATGAAAAGTGCGCAATATGATTTCATCCTAAGTGTAGGTCGAAGAAAGCTTGCGCTAAAACATGCAAAGTTGATCCAAATTGACGGAGACTTATTCAAAATCTCCACTTGGGATTGGCAGGGTAAAATCCGAGCCGAATCATTGGGTGGAGAATACAATAGTCTTCTCGAAGGGATTCTCGAGAAAAAAGCTGAAATCCATGCCTTTTCCAGTATTGGGACTACCATCAAAGTGGCGGGTTCGAAGGAAAAGTTTTATGCCGTCGACCATGATTTGGTGATTGGGTTTGCCGCTTGGGCGAAAAAGCTTGGCGCGTCCAAGTTCCTTTACGTCTCGGCCATGGGTGCGGATGCGACCTCCTCTATTTTTTACAATAAGGTCAAAGGAGAAACAGAAGAAGATCTAAAAGCCTTTCAATTTGATTATTTGGGTTTATTTAGGCCTTCGCTTTTGTTGGGAAACAGACATGAGTTCCGGTTTGGAGAGCAAGTGGCTACCGTTTTTATGAAACCATTGGTTTGGTTAAAAGTGGCAAAAAACCTACGGCCAATCTACGACTATCAAGTTGCGAAGGCCATGGTAAAAACCGCTCTTTCTTCCCATTCTTCTTCGGTTGAAATCATTCTTTCCAGACAAATGCAAGACCTCAGCAAATGATAGCCGTCATACAGCGTGTTAGTGAATCCTCGGTGAAAATCGATGGGAAAATCAAAGCCGAAATAGGCCTAGGCCTGATGGTTCTTTTGGGAATCGAAGAGGCCGACGGCCCAGAGGATATTGAGTGGCTATCCAAAAAAATTGTCAATCTCCGCATTTTCCCGGATGAAAATGAAGTGATGAACCGGAGCCTATTGGACGTAAATGGAGAGATTTTGCTGATCTCTCAATTCACCCTTCACGCCAGTACCAAAAAAGGAAATCGGCCTTCCTACATCAAGGCAGCTAAGCCGGATGTAGCCATTCCGCTTTATGAAAAAATGATTGTCGCTCTCGAAACCGAACTTGGTAAATCCATCGGAACTGGAGAATTTGGCGCAGATATGAAAGTCAGCCTGATCAATGACGGTCCGGTGACGATCGTGATGGATACGAAGAATAAGGTTTAGGATTTCAGATGTCGGATTTTGGGATTTACCGAAATCCGACATCCCAAATCCGAAATCATATGTCCAAAATGGGGAGTCAATCCGGCTCTTTGACCATAAAATCTTCCAAAGCTTTCTCCACAAACTGGTTTAGGGAGTAGCCTTTGATCAGGGCCTTTCTGGCAATTTTTTGATGCAATTCAGGCTTAATTCGAACGTTGAATGTGCCTTTGTAGGATTTGCCGGGTTTCTTCTCGATTTCGGCACAGAGTTCCAGATAATCTTCCACCGCATCCTGAAATGCATTTTTCAATTCTTCCACCGTCGTGCCTTCAAACGTGACCAAATCGTCTATTCCTTCAATTTTCCCATGGAAAACTTCGTCTTCGGAGGAGAATGAAATGGAGCCAATGAAATTCTTATATGTGATCTTGTTTTTCATATATAGCCTTCGTTGGTGAGGATTTGAATGACATCCAGAATAACATACTTTTTTAGAATAGGCGATGGATGTGGTTTGTGGAGTCGAATAATCGATTTGGTTAGTGGATGGATAAAGGCTTTTCGCGATCCGGCAGTTTTTCCAGTCTTTTTTTCTTCATATCCAAGCCCAATAAGAAGTGTCTCCAGTTCTTGAAATGTGAAGTCGTTTGGCTTCTGAAGTAATCTTGCCTTTAACTTATCCAGCTTTGTCATTAACCTTTGCAACTTTTTTTCAGTTGCAAAATGTAACAAAAAAAGCCGAATATTTCTATCCGGCCTTGGTCTCGTTTCTCGCTTCTAAAATCTTGTCTCTTCAGAAATGCTTCCACCCCTGAGCCTTTAGCTGCACGGCAGTTCCACTTTTGGTCACTAGGTATTTTCCTTCTTCAGGCTTGGTGATGTGTCCGATAAAGTGGATGTCCGGATGCTTTTCCAGCTTGGCAAAGTCCTTTTGATCGATGGTGAAAAGCAATTCGTAATCTTCTCCTCCATTAAGCACACAGGTGATCGGGTCCATATTCAGTTCTACCGCAGTGTCAAACGTCTGCTTATCGATCGGAAGTTTGTCTTCATAGATTGTTGCTCCAACGCCAGAGGCTTTGCAGATATGGAAAATTTCCGAAGCCAACCCATCTGAAATATCCATCATGGAAGTTGGAACGACCCCGAGTTCTCTGAGTTCATGGATGATGTCCATCCGTGCATCGGGCCGAAGTTGACGACCGGTCACCACGGTGTATTTTTCCAGTTCGGGCTTCATGTCAGGGTTGGATAGGTACACTTGCTTTTCCCGCTCCAAAATCTGCAAACCGATCAGTGCCGCTCCCAAATCGCCGGTCACGCAAAGGATGTCATTCACTTTTGCGCCGGATCGGAAGCTGAGTTGCTCTTTCTTGGCTTCGCCGATGGCGGTAATTGAAATGACCAATCCGCTACGGGACGCAGTGGTGTCGCCACCGACCAAGTCCACGCCGTAGTGCTCACAGGCCGCTTTGATTCCTTCGTAAAGTGCATCTACCGCTTCTACCGAGAATCGATTAGAAAGTGCGATACTAACCGTGATTTGTTTGGGAATGGCATTCATCGCTGCGATGTCGGAAACATTGACCGCTACTGCTTTGAAGCCCACATGAGGAAGTGGGGCATAGGCAAGATCAAAATGCACGCCTTCTAAAAGCAAGTCTGTGGAAACGACTTTTACATGGTCTCCTGCATCGATCACAGCAGCATCGTCTCCAATGCCTTTCAGCGTGGAGGCGTTTTTGAGTTGTACTTTGTTATTAATATGGTCAATCAGGCCAAACTCGCCCAATTCACTGATTTCTGTTCGTTTTGCTGACATTTGAATTTAAGATTTACGAATGACGATTTACGAGCCCTAACCTAAAGTTTGAGATACATTCGATGATTAATACACTCTTGTAAAATTCTCTGGATCTATTTACTAACTAAATCTCTGTATGTTTTTTGACTCTGCGACTGATCACTTTTTCCAGACTTCCGAATTCTGCTTTCTTGCCAACTGCGACTGACCACTGCTTACTTTTTTCAGACTTCTGAATTCAGCTTTCTGACTTCTTGCCGACTGAGACTGACCACTGCTTACTTTTTTCAGACTTCCGAATTCTGCTTTCAGACTTTCTGCCGACTAACCCCTGATCACTTCTTTTCCTGACACAACTCCACCAATACGCCATTCGTGCTGCTCGGGTGCAAAAATACCACTAATTTATTGTCGGCACCTTCTTTTGGGATTTCATTCAGGATTTCAAATCCTTCTGCTTTGAGTCTTGCCATTTCAGCGTGGATGTCTGACACATCAAAAGCGATGTGATGGATTCCCTCAGACTTTTTCTCCAGATACTTGGCAATCGGGCTATCGGGACGGGTGGCTTGAAGCAATTCTACCTTCGTTTCTCCGACCTGAAAAAAACTGGTTTCCACACCTTCACCTTCGACGATCTCTGTTTTAAAGTGTTCTTTTCCAAGGAGTTTTCGGAATAGTTCGTTTGATTTTTCGAAGTCTTTGACGGCAATTCCGATGTGTTCGATTTTCCTCATGCGGTAATTTTATATCTTTGGGTTGAATCTTTTTCGAAAGGGGTATGTTTTCCCCACATTCGAAAGCAATATCAAAAAGTAAAGGTATAAAAGATATGATCACCGTTTCTGACAAAGCCAAAGAGAGAATTCTCGAACTGAAGAAAGAGGAGGGCCGGGCTGAAAATGAAAACATCCGGGTTTCTGTGAAAGGCGGGGGCTGTTCCGGCTTGATGTACGATTTGGGATTTGATGCCACATTGGCGGATACCGACCATGTCTTCGAAGACAAGGGAGTCAAAATCCTGGTAGACCGAAAGAGCCTGCTGTACCTAGCCGGTACTACGTTGGAGTTTTCCGACGGCTTGAATGGTAAAGGATTTCAGTTTGTCAATCCAAATGCCAGCCGAACCTGCGGATGTGGGGAAAGCTTCTCCGTTTAATTATATTCCATTTTACAAACTCTAGATGAAAGCAGCCCGAAATGGCTGCTTTTTTCATGTAAAAACTTTAGCATAAAATCAGTTTTACAGCGCCTTAATCGTACTCAATCCTTACCTTTGCCCACGTTAAAAAAACGACCCAAATATGGATACTACCGTCAAAAACATTCCTTTAAATGACCTTCATATTGCCCTTGGTGGCAAAATGGTTCCTTTCGCAGGTTTCAATATGCCAGTTCGTTACAGTTCGGACAATGAGGAGCATCTCTGCGTGCGAAATGGAGTAGGAGTGTTTGATGTGTCCCACATGGGTGAATTTTTTGTAGAAGGTCCACATGCTTTGGAACTGATCCAAAAAGTGACTTCCAATGATGCTTCCAAGTTGGTCGTGGGACAAGCGCAGTATTCCTGCTTTCCCAATGAGACAGGTGGGATCGTGGATGACTTGATCGTGTATAAGTTTTCTGATGAAAAGTACATGCTCGTCGTCAATGCTTCCAACATCGATAAAGACTGGGCTTGGGTAAATAAATTCAATACCATGGGGGCTAAGTTGACCAATGCTTCCGATGAGTATTGTTTGTTTGCTGTGCAAGGTCCAAAAGCTATTGAAGCGGTGCAGTCCCTTACTTCCGTTAATCTTTCAGAGGTGAAATTCTATCATTTCACTGTCGGTGATTTTGCAGGTGTACAGGATGTGATTATTTCCGGTACGGGCTATACCGGTGCAGGTGGATTTGAGATTTATGTGAAAAATGCAGATGCTAAGCACGTATGGAAGGCCATTTTTGAAGCTGGGAAAGACTTTGACATCAAGCCTATTGGATTGGGCGCCAGAGATACGTTGAGATTAGAAATGGGCTATTGCCTGTATGGCAATGATATTACCGACACCACTTCTCCGATTGAAGCGGGTTTGGGTTGGATTACCAAGTTCACCAAGGATTTCACCAATTCCGAAGTGATCAAAAAGCACAAAGAAGAAGGTGTTTCCCGAAAGTTGGTTGGTTTCATCATGCAGGAGCGAGGCATTCCAAGAGGTCACTATCCTATCGTGGACGCAGCCGGCGAGGTCATCGGTGAGGTAACCTCTGGTACCCAATCACCTAGCATGGGCGTAGGTATCGGAATGGGCTATGTGAAAACCGAATTCAGCAAGCCCGGAACTGAGATTTTCATCCAAATCCGTAACAAAAACCTGAAAGCTCAAGTCGAAAAACTTCCGCTTTTAAAAGCCTAATGAACTCGATCGAAGTCTGCTTCAGTCCCGAACTGATTCATCTCCATGAAGTAGAAGGCAAAATCGTGGTCGTGGTCGATATTTTTCGGGCCACTTCCACAATGGTTGCTGCCTTGGCAAGTGGAGTTAAAGAAATTTTGCCTTTCGCGGATTTGGAGGCTTGTCGCGCCATGCAAGCTGAAGGGTATTTGATTGGTGGAGAGAGAAACGGTTTGACCGCGACGGGATTTGAAATGGGAAATTCTCCCGTTGCTTACCTTTCGGGAGAATACGAAGGCAGACGGTTGGCGATGACTACAACCAACGGGACCCAAGCCATCGAAAAATCCAAAGGAGCAGCTGAGATTCTCATTGGAGCTTTTCCCAACCTTCAGGCAACAGTTTCATACATCCAAGCGAGGGGACTGGATGTCTTGGTTCATTGTGCAGGTTGGAAAGGACGGTTTAATCTGGAAGACTCCCTGTATGCAGGCGCTTTGGTCAAATCCCTTGAGTCCACACATCAAGCAGATGAAGACGGTGCTTTGGCGATGAAGTCACTTTTTGAGCGGGAAGGACATCAGTTGAAAAGTTACCTCTCCAAAGCTTCCCATGCCAAGCGACTTCAAAATCACGGCATAGAATCGGATATCGATTTTTGTTTGACCTTGGATTTGTACCAAGACGTGGTAAAAGTGGATGACCGAGGATTCTTGGTTCGGATTTGATATCAAAAGTAATTTTTCAATTCCTATTCATTTTTCATTAGCCAGACTTTGAATACGAATTTTGGCCTCCGCTATTTTTTCCCGTATTTCAAAAGGAAATCTCTTTCCTATGAAAAAACTATTTGTTCTGAGCCTCTTTTTGTTGGGTCTATTTTCCTGTTCTGAAAAAGAAAAACCACTTCCCCGTATCGCGATTGCAGGAATTGCCATAGAGTCGAGTACTTTTTCACCGGCCGTGACCGAGGAAGCAGCATTCAAATCTAGAGTGGGAGAGGAGGTATTTACTTATTATCCGTTTATGGAAAAAGATTCCTCCACCCGCGCCCGCGCACAATGGTTTCCGACCCTTCGAGGCCATGCGATTCCCGGAGGGATAGTGAGCAAAGAGGCGTATGAATCATTATTGGGTAAAACGCTGGACATGCTGAAGCAAAATCTCCCTTATGATGGGCTGTTTCTGGATATCCACGGTGCGATGAGTGTGGTCGGATTGGATGATCCGGAGGGAGATATGATCACCCGAATTCGGGAAGTGGTCGGTCCTGAGACGATCATTTCCACTTCCATGGATTTGCATGGCAACGTATCTGAGCGGTTGGCAGGACATTCCGACCTGATCACTTGCTACCGTATGGCTCCCCATGAAGATGCGATCGAATCCAAAAAGCGGGCTTTGGTCAATCTTTTGGATCGGATCGAAAGTGGAAAAGGCAAGCCGAAATACAAGGCTTGGATTCCTGTGCCGATCTTACTTCCTGGGGAAAAGACAAGCACTCGCATCGAACCCGGAAAAGGGCTTTATGCCAAAGTAGATCCCGAAACCAAAAAAGAAGGAGTGATTGATGCGGCGATCTGGATTGGGTATGCCTGGGCTGACGAACCCCGAAATCATGCTGTGGTGATGGTGACCGGAGATGATGAAAAGCAAGTGAAAGAGAGTGCCGAATACTTGGCAAAAAGCTTCTGGGATGTCCGAAATCAATTTGAATTTGTAGCACCGGTTGCCTATTTGGATGAAAGCGTGGAAATGGCGCTGAAAAGCGAGAAGAAGCCTTTTGTAATTTCAGATATGGGCGACAATCCTACGGCCGGAGGTGCGGGTGATGTGACTTGGACGCTGACCGAACTCTTGAAAAGGCCTGAATTCAAATCCGAAACAGGCCCTGAGTTGATTTATGCTTCGATCCCGGGACCGGATTTGGTAGCGAAAGCAAAAA